>SNQW01000014.1_pt1 | contig 267756 bp, 267 predicted proteins | sample 2580511 | NCBI WGS metagenome assembly SNQW01 (sample SAMN10953775, study PRJNA522744) | food fermentation metagenome | isolation source: 8-hour incubation of native-enriched microbial consortia from nixtamalized... | place: Mexico | collected 2017-09-24
CCTTGAGGTCCAGTGGCACCAGTAGCGCCTGTGTTACCTTGAACGCCTTGAGGTCCAGTAGCACCAGTAGCACCTGCTGGTCCTTGAACGCCTTGAGGTCCAGTAGCGCCGGTAGCACCTGCTGGTCCCTGGACGCCTTGAGGTCCAGTGGCACCGGTAGCGCCCGCCGGCCCTTGAGCACCTTGAGGTCCAGTGGCGCCGGTAGCACCCGTGTTACCTTGAACGCCTTGAGGTCCAGTAGCGCCGGTAGCACCTGCTGGTCCTTGAATACCTTGAGGTCCAGTAGCGCCTGTGTTACCTTGAACGCCTTGAGGTCCAGTAGCGCCGGTAGCACCCGTGTTACCTTGAACGCCTTGAGGTCCAGTAGCGCCGGTAGCACCCGCCGGCCCTTGAACGCCTTGAGGTCCAGTAGCGCCGGTAGCACCCGCCGGTCCTTGAATACCTTGAGGTCCAGTAGCGCCGGTAGCACCTGCTGGTCCTTGAATACCTTGAGGTCCAGTAGCGCCGGTAGCACCCGCCGGCCCTTGAACGCCTTGAGGTCCAGTAGCACCAGTAGCACCTGCTGGTCCTTGAACGCCTTGAGGTCCAGTAGCGCCGGTAGCACCTGCTGGTCCCTGGACGCCTTGAGGTCCAGTAGCGCCTGTGTTACCTTGAACGCCTTGAGGTCCAGTAGCACCAGTAGCACCTGCTGGTCCTTGAACGCCTTGAGGTCCAGTAGCGCCGGTAGCACCTGCTGGTCCCTGGACGCCTTGAGGTCCAGTAGCGCCTGTGTTACCTTGAGGCCCTTGAGGTCCAGTGGCACCGGTAGCGCCCGCCGGCCCTTGAGCACCTTGAGGTCCAGTGGCACCAGTAGCACCCGTGTTACCTTGAGCACCTTGAGGTCCAGTGGCACCAGTAGCACCCGTGTTACCTTGAGCACCTTGAGGTCCAGTAGCACCAGTAGCACCCGTGTTACCTTGAGCACCTTGAGGTCCAGTGGCACCAGTAGCACCCGTGTTACCTTGAGCACCTTGAGGCCCAGTGGCACCAGTAGCACCCGCCGGTCCTTGAACGCCTTGAGGTCCAGTGGCACCAGTAGCACCCGCCGGTCCTTGAACGCCTTGAGGTCCAGTAGCGCCGGTAGCACCTGTGTTACCTTGAGCACCTTGAGGTCCAGTGGCACCAGTAGCACCTGCTGGTCCTTGGACGCCTTGAGGTCCAGTAGCGCCGGTAGCACCTGTGTTACCTTGAGCACCTTGAGGTCCAGTGGCACCAGTAGCACCTGCTGGTCCTTGGACGCCTTGAGGTCCAGTGGCACCAGTAGCCCCCGTGTTACCTTGAACGCCTTGAGGTCCAGTAGCACCAGTAGCACCTGCTGGTCCTTGGACGCCTTGAGGTCCAGTAGCACCAGTAGCACCCGCCGGTCCTTGAGGTCCAGTAGGTCCAGGAGGCCCACCAGAAGGTCCAGTAGGTCCGGTAACTCCTATGCCGGTAGCGCCCGTGTTACCTTGAGGCCCAGTGGCACCGGTAGCACCTGTGTTACCTTGAACACCTTGAGGTCCAGTGGCACCAGTAGCGCCTGTGTTACCTTGAGCACCTTGAGGTCCAGTGGCACCAGTAGCGCCTGTGTTACCTTGAGCACCTTGAGGTCCAGTGGCACCAGTAGCGCCTGTGTTACCTTGAACACCCTGAGGTCCAGTAGCGCCCGTGTTACCTTGAGGCCCAGTGGCACCGGTAGCACCCGTGTTACCTTGAGCACCTTGAGGTCCAGTGGCACCAGTAGCGCCTGTGTTACCTTGAGCACCTTGAGGTCCAGTGGCACCGGTAGCACCTGTGTTACCTTGAGCACCTTGAGGTCCGGTGGCACCAGTAGCCCCTGTGTTACCTTGAGCACCTTGAGGTCCAGTGGCACCAGTAGCACCAGTAGCACCTGCTGGCCCAGTAGGTCCAGTAGGCCCTTGAATGAATGAGGCAGAATTAACTAGAGCGGTTTGTAATGCTGCGATTAATTTAAGAAGCTCTTGAAGTGTGCAAGGGTCAATTCGGAATAGTTTTGTAATAGATAGTAAATAATTAATTAGATTTTGAAGCTCGATAAATACAGCGCTTGCTACGAAAGTTGGATTTTTTAATATAGTTATTAAGTTTTTAATAATAGCTAACCCTTGTGCTTTCAGGGAGGAAGTAGCATCTAGTGAACAAATAAATTTACTTAGTAGGTTCAATGTATCAATTAGATCTTCAATATTTTGGGGAGATGGATTTGCGAAAAGTTTTGGGATTATTTTTGTTAAATCGATAATGATTGCGCGGAATGTTCTAAGTTGTGCCTTAGTAACTGGGATTGATGGAGTATTTGGAATTCGTCCAGCGCTACTTGGAAAGCATGGTTTGGAGAATTTGTTCTGACTGTCGTTATAATGAGACATTAAATCTCTCCTTTCTAATGAGGATATGAACGAAACTCATCATAGTAGATGCAAAAATTAGTTAAATGGTCATAGTAAAATCGTTTGTTTGAAGAAAAAATAGAAAAAACGCCTTATGATAAGGCGTTTTTTCTATTTTCTGCATATTGATAATATCGTTTTAGTGAAATCTTTGATTTGAACCCAGCTAGCTTTATAATTTCTGACTCCGGAGTTTCTTTTTTTATTAAGTTTAAAATATAGGTGTTACGAAAGTGTTGTCCTGAGATTCCTTTGCGTAAATTAGCTCTGGATACTTCAAGGCGAATCATTTTTTGGATAGCGATTTCTGTTAATCCCTTCGGTGCATCATTTTCGTATACCCATCTGTATGTTCCACGATTAAAATCGAATGCGACAAATAATGGGTCATTACTATGATATTTTGGACGAACGGGTTCAGGGATGCTTTTGTAATAAGTATATAGTTGTTTTTTGTCTTCGTTAGTTAAAGTAATTGTTCTTTCTACTCCTGCGGTTGCAGGTATAGATAACGTGTTAGTTTCAAAGTGGACGTGATGCATAGTTAATGCTGTAAGTTCCTGTAAGGATAATCCATAGTCAATTAATAAATTTAAAATAGCGATATTACGATCCATCAATAATGGGCGTACAGGACGTTGTTTTTCTGAAAGTCCTTCTAATGAAGTGACTATATGTTTTAATCTTTTTTCTTCATCAGATGAAATGAAATCTTCATTGCGGAGTGTGCGGTCTGGTTGAATAGAAATTTCCATGTTCTTTAATGGGTTAGGAATATTTAGAAAGTGATGCATTCGATTTAATACAATGAATACACGGTGCATCGTTTTCTCTGAGTAATGTCGATTCTTTTTTAAGTCGGAAAAGTAATCTTCGTAGTCTTTTGTACAAAGTGTAGCCCATATATTACTGGAAGGGAGCTTTTTGTTTTTTTCTAACCAATGTCCGAAATCTTCAATGTCATAAACATAACGTTTAATGGTTGAAGGTTTTCGGCCTTTATTCAATAAAAAAATAGAAAAGGCTTGTATTGTATCATGGAATTCCGTTGTCTCCATAGTCCCACCACCTTCATTATTTCTTTTATTATAGCAAACTTTTCTGAAAATAGTCATTTGCAAAGGAGACAAGAATAATAATATTTGGTGAGTGGATAAAATGAGGTGATTGTATGGAACAATCGATGCGAAAGAAAAATAATAATCAAATTAACATTGTGTTAAATCATCGAAAGAAAATTTCTTTACCGGCTGCAGAAAATAAAACAGTAATTTCAAATGAAACTACTACGAAACATGAGATGCTGCAAAGAATTGAAGAAGAGATGGGAAAACTCGTTGGGATGGATGATATAAAAAAGATAATAAAAGAAATATATGCTTGGATTTATGTGAATAAAAAAAGACAAGAAATAGGATTGAAGTCTGAGAAACAAGTACTTCATATGTTATTTAAAGGGAATCCAGGTACAGGGAAGACAACTGTTGCTAGAATGATAGGGAAATTATTATTTGAGATGAATATTCTATCAAAAGGGCACTTAGTTGAAGCTGAACGTGCGGATCTTGTAGGAGAGTACATCGGTCATACAGCTCAAAAAACAAGAGATTTAATAAAAAAAGCAATGGGAGGAATTTTGTTTATTGATGAGGCGTATTCATTAGCACGAGGGGGAGAAAAAGATTTTGGAAAAGAAGCAATTGATACGCTCGTAAAACATATGGAAGATAAACAACACGGTTTTGTATTGATTTTAGCTGGATATTCAAGAGAGATGAATCACTTTCTTTCATTGAATCCAGGACTGCAATCTCGTTTTCCATTTATAATTGAGTTTGCGGACTACTCAGTAAATCAGTTGTTAGAAATAGGGAAGAGGATGTATGAAGAGCGTGAATATCAGTTATCGAAAGAGGCTGAATGGAAATTTAGAGATCATTTACATGCTGTAAAGTACTCATCGCAAATTACATCCTTTAGTAATGGACGATATGTCCGGAATATTGTTGAAAAATCGATTCGTACACAAGCTATGCGGTTGTTACAAGAGGATGCATATGATAAATATGATTTGATTGGAATATCAAGCAGTGATTTGATGCTTGAAGAGGAGACGCACAGTACGTAAGCTGTGCGTCTGTTTTTTTTGTATAAGTGCTTCTATTATTTTTTTGCTTTTTCTTGATAAGATTTATGGAATCGTTCCATTTTAGCACTTTTTTCGTGTGCGGAATTAGGGTCGTGTTCAATTTGACCTACTGAGCTTTTTTGAGCCCCTTTATTCACATGGTTTGTCATTTGTATTCACCTCGCTTTGAGGATTAGTATAAACATTCTGTAAAGAAAAACTCATTAGAAAAGAAAAACCCCTTTACGATTTGTAAAGAGGTTGGATTGCTATTTATGCATTGAACGTTCGTTTGTGTCGATGCGTCTATGCGGTAAATGCCATTTGTAATGAATAGAAACCATGCGGAAGCAAACAATTAAAATGAATAAGGTGTATAGAGCCCAATCGCTAACAATAATTTGAGCGCCGATTAAGAAACCTGCCAGAATCGTCCAAAAAGCATATACATCAGCTCGAAGAACGAGAGGTTTTCTACGGGCTAAAAGATCGCGGATAATACCGCCTCCAATGCCAGTTAAAACAGCTGCTACGATTGTAGCGCTAATTGGTAAATTTAATTTTTGAGCGTATAATGCCCCTTGTACGGCAAATGCTGATAAGCCGATAGCATCAGTGATGTTTTCCCACTTTTTCCAGTGTCTAATTAATTTATTTGGAAAAAGAAAAATAATCGTCATTGATAAAAGTGCGATTTGGAATAACATGTCTTGTTGCCAAAACGCGACAATCGGATAACCGATTAATAAATTACGAAGGGCACCTCCCCCAAATGCGGTTGCCATTCCTAAAATATACACCCCGAAAATATCATAATCCTCTTCCATTGCAACAATAGCCCCGCTTAATGCGAAAGCAATTGTGCCTATGATGCTAAAAATCTCCCATGCCATGAATTTTCTCCCCCGCTAACTAGATGAAATGTGCTTCCTCTGCTATTATATTAGAAGGTTTAAATTTCGAAAAGGATGAGTGAACATATTTGATGGAAGAAAAAGAGAAAGTCATATTAGTGGGCTGTCAATTGCCGCAAGATGATGATGAAAAATTTATGCATTCCATGAAAGAACTTGCATCATTAGCGAAAACTGCACGAGCAGAATTGTTAGTGTCTACAACGCAAAAACGACCGAAGTTTCATCCAGCGACTTATATAGGTAAAGGTAAATTAGAAGAGCTTACAATGTTAACTGAAGAATTAGAACCGGATGTTATCGTATTTAATAACGAATTAACACCGAGTCAAATTCGGAATTTATCCTCAGTATTAGATGCGAGGGTAATTGATCGAACGCAACTTATATTAGATATTTTTGCGCAACGTGCGAAGTCGAGAGAAGGGAAGCTTCAGGTAGAATTAGCTCAGTTGCAATATACAATGCCGCGTCTTATGGGGCAAGGATTGTCTTTATCACGTCTTGGTGGTGGTATTGGAACGAGAGGGCCAGGTGAAACGAAACTTGAGACGGATCGTCGTCATATTCGAGCGCGCGTTGATGAAATAAAGAAACAACTTGCAGTTGTTGTGGAACATCGAAAAAGATATCGTGAGAGAAGAAAAGATAATAAAGTATTTCAAGTTTCGTTAATAGGATATACAAATGCGGGGAAATCTACGTTGTTTAATAGATTAACGGAAGCTGATACATTTGAAGAGAACTTGTTGTTTGCAACGCTAGACCCGACAACAAGGAAGATGCCGTTACCTTCTGGTTATACAGTATTACTAACTGATACGGTTGGTTTTATACAAGATTTACCTACATCATTAATTGCTGCATTTCGTTCGACGTTAGAAGAAGCTGGTGAAGCGGATATTATTTTACATGTTGTGGATTCTGCCGATCCGAATTATGTAGGGCATGAGAAAACAGTAAAACAATTATTGTCAGAACTCGAAATCAATCATATTCCTATTATTACGTTATATAATAAAAAAGATGAATTACATCAAAACTTTATTCCGTTTCCGAAAAATGACTTCTTAATGACTAGTGCTTTTGAAGAAAATGATCTATTACATATAAAAGAAGCGATAGAAACGAAAATGAAGGAAGAAATGAATTGTTATCAAGTGAAAATTCCTCCGAGTGAAGGTAAGTTATTAACTCTATTAAAGACAGAGACGCTATTAACGAAAATGGAGTTTTTGGAAGAGAAATTTGTATATGATTGCGCGGGGTATATTTTTGCTCATTCATCGCTTAATGTACAATTAAAGAGATTTTTAGTGGAAGAAGGAGAAAATAAAAATGTTTGATCGTTTGAAAAATGGAGAAAAAATTGCTCCAATCGTAAAAGAAGTAGAGAGTCAAATTACAGAAGTACATAAACGTGCGGATGAAGTAATTGAAAGTAATCAGTTTCGTGTGTTAGAAAGTTTTCGTAAACATAAAATTAGTGATTCACATTTTATTCCGACGACAGGTTACGGTTATGATGATATTGGTCGTGATACGTTAGAAAAAGTGTATGCAGATGTATTTGGAGCGGAAGCTGGTCTTGTTCGTCCGCAAATCATTTCAGGTACTCACGCAATTTCAACAGCGCTATTTGGTATTTTACGTCCAGGAGATGAGTTGTTGTACATCACGGGTAAGCCGTATGATACGTTAGAAGAAATTGTTGGTGTACGTGGAAAAGGTGTAGGATCATTCAAAGAATATAATATTGGTTATAATGCAGTTCCGCTTACTGAAGAGGGGCTAGTTGATTTTAGAGCTGTTGCAGCTGCCATTCATAGTAATACGAAGATGATTGGAATTCAACGTTCAAAAGGTTATGCTACTCGTCCGTCGTTTACTATTTCTCAAATTAAAGAGATGATAGCGTTTGTTAAAGAAATTAAACCTGATGTCGTTGTGTTTGTAGATAACTGTTATGGCGAGTTTATTGAAGAGCAAGAGCCATGTCATGTTGGTGCAGATTTAATGGCAGGTTCGCTTATTAAAAACCCGGGTGGGGGAATTGTTAAAACTGGTGGTTACATTGTCGGTAAAGAACAGTATGTTGAAGCGTGTGCATATCGTTTAACATCTCCAGGAATCGGTGCGGAAGCAGGGGCATCTTTATACAGTCTGCAAGAAATGTATCAAGGTTTCTTCTTAGCGCCGCATGTAGCAGGACAAGCGCTAAAAGGTGCGATTTTTACAGCTGCATTTTTAGAAAAGTTAGGAATGAATACATCACCAGCGTGGAATGCACCAAGAACGGATTTAATTCAATCTGTTCAATTTGATGACAAAGATCGCATGATTGCATTCTGCCAAGCAATTCAATATGCATCTCCGATTAACTCTCATTTCACTCCATATGCCAACTATATGCCGGGGTATGAAGATGATGTAATTATGGCTGCGGGAACGTTTATTCAAGGTGCAAGTATTGAATTGTCGGCTGATGGTCCAATTCGTCCGCCTTATGTTGCTTACGTACAAGGTGGGCTAACTTATTCGCATGTGAAGATTGCGATTTGTTCTGCAATTGATGCATTAATTGAAAAAGAATTATTAACAATTTCTTAAAGGGAAGCTGTCAATTTTGACAGCTTTTTTTCGTGTGAAAGTAATGATTTATTTCATTAGAAAAAAGAATGAAAAAATTTATAAAAAATCATGTAAGAAAAGCTAACATCTATTGACATCAAACATAACATGGTATAAAATGAGAAGCAGTTAAGGCGAAGGAGGAACTGAAGCAATGAAAGAAGATAGACGTTCTGCCCCGCTGTTTCCTATTGGTATTGTTATGGATTTAACACAATTGTCTGCACGTCAAATTCGCTACTATGAAGAGCATAATCTTGTTTCTCCAACCCGTACAAAGGGGAATCGTAGATTATTCTCATTTAACGATGTAGATAAGTTGTTAGAGATTAAAGATTTATTAGATCAAGGCTTGAATATGGCTGGTATTAAACAAGTGTTACTAATGAAAGAAAATCAAACAGAAGCAGTGAAAGTAAAAGAAGAAACGAAAGAAATTTCAAAAACTGAGCTTCGCAAAATACTTCGAGATGAACTACAACATACAGGTAGATTTAATCGAACTTCATTGCGACAAGGTGATATTTCAAGATTTTTTCACTAAAGAGAACTGATTCTGAAGGTGTTTAGAGGGACTAAGGAGGAATTTATAATGGCTAGGTACACAAAAGAAGATATTTTCCGTTTGGCGAAAGAAGAGAATGTAAAGTATATCCGTTTACAATTTACGGACCTTTTAGGGGTAATTAAAAACGTAGAAATTCCAGTGAGCCAATTAACAAAAGCTCTTGATAACAAAATGATGTTTGATGGATCTTCTATTGAAGGTTTCGTACGTATTGAAGAATCTGATATGTACTTATATCCAGACTTAGATACTTGGGTGATTTTCCCTTGGACAGCTGAAAAAGGTAAAGTAGCTCGATTAATCTGTGATATTTACAATGCAGATGGCACTCCATTTGAAGGGGATCCACGTAACAATTTAAAACGTGTATTAAAAGAAATGGAAGCTTTAGGATTCTCAGATTTCAATCTTGGACCAGAGCCGGAATTCTTCCTATTCAAAGTAGATGAAAAAGGAAATCCAACATTAGAATTAAACGATAACGGTGGATACTTCGACCTTGCGCCGATGGATTTAGGGGAAAACTGTCGTCGTGATATCGTTCTTGAACTTGAAGAAATGGGCTTTGAAATTGAAGCGTCTCACCATGAAGTTGCTCCAGGGCAGCACGAAATTGACTTCAAATATGCAAATGCAATTCGTTCATGTGATGACATTCAAACATTTAAACTTGTTGTAAAAACAATTGCTCGTAAACACGGTTTACACGCAACATTTATGCCAAAACCATTATACGGTGTGAACGGTTCAGGTATGCACTGTAACTTATCATTATTCAAAAATGGTGAGAATGTATTCTTCGATCAAAACGGTGACTTACAATTAAGTGATGATGCTCGTCACTTCATCGCAGGTATTTTAAAACACGCACCAGCATTTACAGCGGTAGCAAACCCAACTGTAAACTCTTACAAGCGTTTAGTACCTGGATACGAAGCTCCTTGTTACGTAGCGTGGTCTGCACAAAACCGTAGCCCATTAGTACGTATCCCTGCATCTCGTGGTATTAGTACGCGCGTAGAAGTACGTAGTGTTGACCCAGCTGCAAACCCATATTTAGTAATGGCAACATTATTAGCAGCAGGTCTTGATGGAATTAAAAACAAATTAACTCCACCAGCTGCAGTAGACCGTAACATCTATGTAATGACAAAAGAGGAGCGCGAAGAAGCGGGTATCGTTGACTTACCAGCAACATTAGCGCAAGCTTTAGTTACATTACAATCTAACGAAGTAATTAGTAAAGCATTAGGAGATCACTTACTTGAGCACTTCATCGAAGCGAAAGAAATTGAGTGGGATATCTTCCGCACGCAAGTTCACCAATGGGAACGCGATCAATATATGTCTCTATACTAAGAGGTGAGGAAGCCCTGATACTACGGTATCAGGGCTTTTTTATTTATTGGCAATATAGGTGATAGTTGAAATGAATTGAATAGATGTCTGAAGAAATTATGACGGTATTTAAATTTCTATTCCATATCTTTAATGTAACGTGGTGAAATTCGAATTGTTTTGTGTTCCAAAAGGGTGGATAAGTAAAAGTAACATGCGTAATATCTATGGGTATAAAAAATTGTATGATATGTTGTGTTCGGTATTGGATATGTTTCATACTAAAGTTCGAGTGTTTAAAAATATAGTACCTTGCAATAAATAATACTAAGTGGTATATTATGGATAAGGAAGGTACTGTTTATTGAACAGTACTGAAATGAGAAAGGGGGATTGTCCTTGAACGTTCAGTTTAAAAAAGGTGTGTTAGAACTGTGTGTACTGGCACTTGTGAAACGTAAGGATTGTTACGGTTATGAACTTGTTCAGCAAATCTCAAATAAATTTTTAATATCGGAAGGGTCAGTATATCCTTTATTACGCCGTTTAACGAAGGAAGGATATTTTCAAACGTATTTAAAAGAATCTACGGAAGGACCACCTCGCAAATATTATCAACTAACTGAGCAAGGGGAAACGCAACTGAATTTGTTAGTAACAGAGTGGCGTGATTTTGCGAAAGGTGTACAAGAAATTATTGAAGGGGTGGAATGGGATGAGTAAAGAACAGTTTCTTAAGGAATTATCAAGTCACCTTAGAAAGTTACCGGACGAAGAGAGAAAAGATATTTTATTTGATTATGAAGAGCATTTTCAGTTTGGGATAGAAGAGGGAAAAACTGAATCGGAAATAATAAAGGGGCTTGGTTCTCCGAAAGTAATTGCAAAAGAATTGCTTGCGATGTATCGTTTCGATGAAATGAAAAAAGATCCATCAACTTCAAATGTGACAAGAGCTGTCATGGCGGCGATTGGACTTAGTTTGTTTAATTTCATTATTGTGTTAGGCCCGTTATTTGCAATTATTGCTTTTATATTTTCTTTTTGGGTCGGTGGGATTGCTAGTGTAGTGACACCATTTTTCGTAATTGGAAAAGTATTTATGGGTACCTTTATATGGTTAGATTTATTCGTTGGTATAACTTTTGTTGGAGTAGGTTTGTTGTTATGTATAATCGCTTATTATAGTACGAAGTGGTTTAAAAAGCTTTGCGTACGTTATGTAATATGGAACTTCAAAATGATAAAAGGGGAGTAGATGATGAAAAAAATATTGTTAGCAGCAATCGCTTGTATCATTATTGGAGTAATTGGGATTTCACAAACATATGAAAAAGCAGTGCAAGCTGCAGAAGAAGGAAACAAAGAAGATAAAATTAAAAATGAAACACTAAAAAATATAGAAGTTAAGTTAGATGTCGGGGATATTGTTGTCCAAAAATCTCCTGACGCTTCTTTTTATGTAAAGCAATCAGGAGATGCGCGTAAACAAGAGATTCGTATTACTGAAGATGGTGACACATTAAAAATCATTGGGGAAAGAGAAAAAGATGCTTCATTTGATTTTTCTTTTTACGATTTTAGGTTTCAAACGTCTACATTGACTCTCCTTGTGCCTGAACGCTCTTACCAAGATGTAAAAGTAAATTCATCTGCTGGACAAATTGAAATAAGTGATGTGAAAAGTGACCGTGTAAGTGCTAGAACACTTACTGGAGAAGTGGATTTGAAACATGTAACGGCTAAGAATGTGGAGGGATCTACAAAAGCTGGTGAAGTAAACTTTAAAAAAGTAATAGGGAAAGTGACTGCAAAAACGACCAGTGGGGAAATAAATATTCTAGATCATGATTCTAAGTACAATCTAGAAGCAAGTTCAACTGCGGGAGATATAAATATTACTTTATCGGAAAAACCAAAAGATGCGGTAATTACTGGGCAAAGTGCTGCCGGGGATGTAACAATTTTTAATGAAGAAAATAAAGACGTAACGATTGGTAATGGGAGTAAAAAGATTAGCGGTAAAACAGCTGCGGGCGATGTGACGATTGAAACGCGTTCATAAGAAATAGAATGTGTGAAAATCTATCAAAATACAAAAAGAAGATAATTACCGTATATAAATAAGGTAATTATCTTCTTTTATATTCTTAATGTAAATCACGATATACGCCAATTACTTTACCGATAACTGACACTTGCTTTAAAATGATAGGTTCTAATGAAGAGTTTTCCGGTTGTAGACGGAAATGGTCTTTTTCTTTATAGAAACGTTTAACAGTTGCTTCATTATCTTCTGTTAAAGCGACTACAATTTCACCATTATATGCAGACTGTTGTTGGCGAACAACAACTAAATCTCCATCGAAAATACCAGCTTCAATCATACTATCTCCAGAAATACGTAACATAAACACTTGATCTGCTCCTGCGACAATGCTAGCTGGAAGAGGGAAGTGTTCCTCAACGCTTTCGACTGCTGTAATTGGTAATCCAGCAGTAACTTTCCCGACAATTGGAACTTGAATAACAGATTGTGTTTCTGTATCCATTCGGTCTTCACCTAAAATTTCAATTGCACGTGGTTTTGTTGGATCGCGTCGAATGTATCCTTTTTCTTCTAATCTTGATAAATGTCCGTGCACTGTAGAACTAGAAGCGAGGCCGACTGCTTGACCAATTTCACGTACGGAAGGTGGATATCCTTTTTCTTGTACTTTTAGCTTAATAAAGTCGAGAATGTCTTGCTGGCGTTTCGTTAACTTTTCCATGTTTTCTAACACCTCGTTTTCTTTCATTTTTCTTATTAATAAGTATAACATGTGAAAAAACATTCTACAAACATAAGTTCGAACAAAAGACGAATTTATGTTACACTAAAGGGAAATTATAGTGAGAAAGAGGGGTTCATAATGAATGCAATTATTTATGCGCGTGTGAGTACAACAAAAGAAGCACAAGAAACATCATTATTACGTCAAAAAGATGAATTATTGCATTTAGCGGAGCGCTATCAAATGAATGTTACTAAGGTGATTGAGGAACAGGCTAGTGGCTATACAATTGAACGTGACGGCATATTAGAAGTGCTAGATACAATTCGAGACGAACAAATTGATGTGCTACTTATACAAGATGAAACGCGCCTTGGTAGGGGTAATGCAAAGATTGCGTTAATGCACTGTTTACATAAAGAAGGAATAAAAGTATATACACATACACATAATGGTGAATTGCAATTGTCGGATTCTGATTCAATGGTATTAGATATTATTGGTATTGTTGAAGAGTATCAAAGAAAGATTCATAATTTAAAAATTAAACGTGGTATGCAACGAGCAGTAGAAAAAGGCTATCGTCCAGAAAATAATTTAAAGAATCGTCATTTAAGTGTAGGACGAGAGAAGAAAGAAGTGCCAATTGAGGAAATTGTACGTTTGCGCAAGAGTGAACTTACTTTCGAAGAAATTGCAGCAACACTACGTGGCTTTGGTCATAATGTTTCAAAAGCGACGGTACATCGTAGATATGTAGAGTATACAAAGCAATTGCTTGATAAAGAAGAGTAACTATTGTATGATAATAATCAGTTTTGAGTAGAAGGGGGATTCGAGATGCTTAGTCACGAACTCGTTGAACGCATTAACTTCTTAGCGAAAAAAGCAAAAGCTGAAGGTTTAACTGAAGAAGAACAACGTGAGCGTCAATCGCTACGTGAACAATATTTAAAAGGATTTCGTCAAAATATGTTAAACGAACTAAAAGGAATTAAAGTCGTTAACGAACAAGGTACTGATGTTACACCGGCGAAATTAAAAGCTTTAAAAAAGCAAGATAATGCAAAATTAAACTAAAAGATGGGCGAAAAGCCCATCTTTTTTATTTATTTAATAACTTTCCAGTTGTTATTAACGGTTGCTTCTATCTTTTTATGTTTCAATATATAGTTAGCAATAAGTTCAGACATATTTGTTGGTATGTCTTTTATTACGGGCTTATTTTGAAACATAAAGAAGTTCCCTCCGCCGCTTGCGCGATAATTATTCATAACGACGTCATATTCTTCGTTCATATTAAGGGGAGTGCCTTTATGTTGTAAAGATTCTACTCTTTCGCCAATTGGTTTTGAAATGTTTAATACGTACGAAATTCCTTCCCACATATCGTAATTATAGTGTTGCGGTTTTGGTTCTATGTAGCTAGGGTTTACGATGATGGTTCCATCGTCTTTTAATGTGAAATAAGAAGCAGAGAGTTCGAGAGCATCTTTTATATCAGCTCCAGTTATTCTAATTACTTTTAATGTATTTGGATAAATATAATTAGAAACGATGTCACGCATTGTTACATATGTCGGGAAACCTGGAGATGTATTATGGAATAAGCTTGTACAAGAAATAGAAACATTAGCTATATCCATCTGTATTTTATTTATGAATTCAATAAAAGGATGGTCTTGCAAACGAGTTTGCATAGCATCTGAAATTTGCATGTCACCGTGGATGGTTCCAATAGGTTGATCAAGCCATTTTTGTGTTTTCTCTTCATAATCGGTTACCAAGTAAAGAACATCTGGATCTGCCTCGATTTCTTGCACAGTCAATAGTTCTGAATAACTCTCTTTTTTTACCCACTCTTGTTTCATTTTTTCAAATGTTACAGTTACTTTTCCAACTGAATGTCCATTACATCCAGTCTGTAAAATTGTTACATCATTACCCACTGTTTGAGCAATTTTTCGGTGCTGATGGCCTGTTAATAAAATATCTATGCCCTCAATTTCATGACACATAGCATACCCTTGGTTTTCGCCTGTTAAAACTTCAGTCGGTTCTCCAGTTTGTAAATCGCGTTCAAATCCCCCATGATACGCTACGACTAGTAAATCTGGTTTCTCATGTTCGTGAATGTAAGAAACCCAATTTTTTGTTGTTTCTAACGCATTTTCAAATTGCAAGTCTTTAATGTGATGGGGTTGTTCCCAATTTGGAATATAATGCGTTGTCACCCCTAAAATAGCAATTTTTATATTTGCTTCAATATGTTTTATTATATATGGTTTCCCGAAATAAGGTTTTTTACTGCTTTTGTCTAAAATATTTGCTGATAAATATGGGGAGTTTGCAGTAGAAATAGCATTGTTTAATACATCCATTCCATAATTAAATTCATGGTTTCCAATCACTGCAGCGTCATAACGTAAATAGTTTGCTATTAATGACATTGGGTTTTTCTTATCTTTTTCATATGTAGCGTAATGGTAAGTAAATGGTGTTCCTTGTATGAAGTCACCGTTATCAATTAAAAGAACGTTTTTATTTTGGGACCGTTCTTTTTTTATAAGAGTAGAAATCTTAGCTAAACCAATTTCTGCTGGAGAGTTATCTTGGTAGTGAATTGGATAAACAGTACCATGTATATCACTTGTTAATAGGATGTTTAAAGTTACAATTTGATTTTGATTCAATATCATTCACCTTTTCTATTATTATCTACCGATTAAGCATATCAAATATATGGAGAGAATTTTAATGTGAGTGTATAGAATGTGTAAAGATTCTGTAAATAATCAATTATTTGTAAAAATGTGTGATATATTTCTTCATGTTTATGAAAGGTTATTTTATAACAATGAAAAATGGAGGCATTAACATGTTGAAAAAAGTTTTTGCAATGAGCACAACAGTTGTATTAGCAGCGGGTTTGTTAAGTGGCTGTGGAACGAAGGAATCAAGCGCAAGTAAAAATGCAGATACGAAAAAAGGGTATGTACCGAAGACTTTAAATGTTCAATTTGTTCCTTCTCAAAATGCAGATACGTTAGAGGCGAAGGCAAAACCACTTGAGAAGCTATTAAGTGATAAGTTAAATATTCCAGTAAAAGTTAGTATTTCGACGAATTACAATACAATTGTAGAAGCGATGGCATCTAAGCAAGTAGATGTAGGATTTTTACCTCCAACAGCGTATGTGCTAGCACATGAGAAAAAAGCTGCAAACGTAATTTTACAAGCACAACGTTTTGGAGTAGATGATGAAACTGGAGCTCCTACAAAAGATTTAGTAGACTTCTATAAATCTGAGTTTGTTGTTAAGAAAGATTCAAATATTAATAGTGTAAAAGATTTAAAAGGTAAAAAAATTGGCTATCAAGATGTAACTTCATCAGCGGGATATGTGTGGCCTGCGGCTGTACTATTAAAAGAGGGCGTTGATCCGTTAAAAGATGTGAAACCTGTTACATTAAAAGGTCACGATCAGTCGCTTATTGCTCTTTTAAATGGTGATGTAGATGCAGCTGTTGTATTCCAAGATGCTCGTAATATTGTAAAAAAAGATTATCCGAATATATTCGATCAAACGAAAATAGTGAAATTTACGGAGAAAATTCCAAACGATACGATTTCGGTACGTTCTGATTTAGATGAAGAGTGGAGCAAGAAATTACAGGATGCTTTCATTGAAATTGGAAAGAATGAGGAAGGTCACAAAATCATTAAAGAAGTATATTCACATGAAGGATATGTTAAATCTGATGATAGTAAATTTGATATCGTTCGTGAATATGGGAAGAAAGTAAAAACGCAATAATACATATGGAAATGGCAGCTAACTGGAAAGGTATGTTTTCAGTTAGTTTGCCGTTTTGAATTCATAGAAGGTAGGTAAGATGTGTGATAGAGTTTCGAAATGTTTCCAAAGTGTATCCAAATGGTACAAAAGGATTGAATGATATAAATTTGAAAATTCAAAAAGGTGAGTTTGTTGTAATGGTAGGGCTGTCCGGAGCTGGAAAGTCTACACTTTTAAGATCGGTAAATCGTCTTCATGAGATTACAGAAGGTGAAATCATGATTGAAGGTGAGTCTATTACTGCTGCAAAAGGAAAAGGATTACGCCGCATGCGCCGGGATATTGGTATGATTTTTCAAAGTTTTAATCTTGTAAAGCGATCAACGGTATTAAAGAACGTATTAGCTGGCCGTGTCGGGTATCATTCGACATTACGTACAACGTTAGGCCTATTTCCGAAAGAAGATTTGGAGCTTGCCTTTCAATCGTTAAAAAGAGTAAATATTTTAGAAAAAGCATATGCGCGGGCTGATGAATTATCAGGAGGACAACAACAACGTGTATCAATTGCTAGAGCATTGGCGCAAGAAGCAAAAATCATATTGGCAGATGAACCTGTTGCGTCGTTAGATCCGCTAACAACAAAGCAAGTATTAGATGATTTGAAAAAAATTAATGAAGATTTTGGAATTACAACAATTGTAAACTTACATTCTATTGATTTAGCTAGACAATATGCGACACGCATTATTGGATTACATGCAGGCGAAATTGTTTTTGATGGCCTAGTAGAAGAGGCAACGGATGAAAAATTTGCTGAAATTTATGGTGACGTAGCGCAGAAAAGCGAATTGTTAGAGGTGGCAGTTAAATGAATGACGTGACGATATATTCGAAATCGATACCGAAGCCGCCGAGTAAGTTAAAACATATGTTAACGTTAATTCTAGTCATTTTACTGTTGTGGGGAAGTAGTATACAGGTCGACGCATCATTTTCAAAACTAGTAGTTGGTTTTCCTAATATGATGGATTTGCTAAAAGAGATGGTGCCACCAGATTGGAGTTATTTTCAAGTTATTACAACAGCCATGTTAGATACAATACGTATGGCGATTATTGGGACGACTTTAGGTGCGATTTTAGCTATTCCACTGGCACTATTTGCGGCAAATAATGTGTTTACTAGTGCATTTTTGTACAGTCCAGCTCGATTGATTTTAAATTTTATCCGAACGATACCAGATTTATTATTAGCGGCGATTTTTGTAGCTATTTTTGGAATAGGACCACTTCCAGGTATTTTGGCTCTTACTTTTTTCTCAATTGGGCTCGTGGCTAAATTGTTGTATGAGTCAATTGAATCGATTGATCCAGGTCCATTAGAAGCGATGACAGCAGTAGGAGCAAATAAGGTGCAATGGATTATTTATGGGGTAATTCCGCAAGTGAAAGCGCATTTTGTCTCCTATGTTCTTTATACATTTGAGGTAAACGTACGTGCAGCAGCTGTTTTAGGTTTAGTAGGAGCTGGCGGTATCGGATTATATTATGATCGTACACTTGGATTTTTACAATATGAACAAACTGCATCTATTATTATTTATACCCTTGTTGTTGTATTGTTAATTGATTATGTAAGTACATTGTTGCGGGAGAAATTATAATGAGTAAAACGACGTTAATCGTACAAAAACCTAAGAAGCCGAGTGTGTATCGCTCGTTTATTTTTATAGCACTTACATTTGTTTACGTATGGGCTTTTTCAGGAGTACCGCTAGAAGGGATCAAGGATACGGCAGGAGAAATTACAAAAGCAATTATGACAGGTGTATTGAATCCAGATTGGGCGTATGTATCTTTGCCAGATGGTGAAGATTTATTACATGGTTTAATTGATACGTTGGCAATTGCGATATTAGGTACATTTATTTCTGCCTTTTTATCTGTTCCATTCGCTTTTTGGGCGGCGACGAATATGAGTAGTGGAAAATTAACTTCGGGAACTGGGAAATTTGTACTTAGTTTTGTCCGTACATTTCCTGAATTAGTTATGGCCCTTCTATTTATAAAAGCTGTTGGACCAGGTTCTTTTGCCGGCGTTCTAGCTTTAGGGTTACACTCTATTGGAATGTTAGGGAAATTATATTCAGAAGGAATTGAAAATATAGATAAAGGACCGACGGAAGCGTTAATAGCAACAGGTGCGAATCGCTTTCAAATACTTTGGTATGCAGTATTGCCGCAAGTATTACCAGATTTTCTATCGTATACGTTATACAGGTTCGAAATTAATGTGCGATCCGCTGCCATTTTAGGTGTTATTGGAGCAGGTGGAATTGGCACACCTCTAATTTTTGCACTGAGTTCACGCAATTGGTCTCGCGTGGGAATTATTTTATTGGGCATCATTTTAATGGTCATTATCATTGATTTTATTTCAAGTTCGATTCGGAAACGGATTGTTTAACTGATTTGAAAAGCATCGAATTTAGATGCTTTTTTGTATTTTTAAAGCGGATTGAAAAAGTTAGTATAGAAGAATTTTGTATATCTGTATAAATATACAGATAATTCTCTCTCTTTTTAAAATAAAAATAATGAAAAAGTATGTCATATTGAATGCCCATACATTCCCGGAAACATTGATTTTTTTATAAAAAATCAAAAAAACATCAACATATTTGTCGATACATGTTGTATAATCTTGCGTGGGAAGCTATCATATAAATGTATAAAACGTTTACTAATATAAGCGAAGGGAAGAATAGCATGTCACATTCAATCGAACAACTTTCTATCAACACGATTCGCACATTATCCATCGATGCGATTGAAAAAGCAAACTCTGGTCACCCAGGAATGCCAATGGGTGCAGCACCAATGGCTTATACATTATGGACTCAATTTATGAAACACAATCCAAATAACCCAACGTGGTTTAACCGTGATCGTTTCGTATTATCTGCAGGTCATGGTTCAATGTTATTATACAGCCTACTTCACCTATCTGGTTATGATGTAACAATGGATGACTTAAAGAACTTCCGTCAATGGGGAAGCAAAACTCCAGGACATCCTGAGTACGGTCATACAGCTGGTGTAGATGCAACGACTGGTCCACTTGGACAAGGTATTGCAACTGCTGTAGGTATGGCAATGGCAGAAAGACATTTAGCTGCTAAATATAACCGTGATACGTATAATGTAGTAGACCATTATACATACGCTATTTGTGGTGATGGAGATTTAATGGAAGGCGTTTCTGCTGAAGCATCTTCATTAGCTGCTCATTTACAATTAGGTCGTCTTGTTGTGCTTTACGATTCAAACGATATTTCATTAGATGGCGATTTAAATCGTTCATTCTCTGAAAGTGTAGAAGATCGTTACAAAGCATACGGATGGCAAGTAATCCGTGTTGAGGATGGAAACGATATTGAAGCAATCGCGAAAGCAATTGAAGAAGCGAAAGCTGACGAAAAACGCCCAACGCTAATTGAAGTAAGAACGACAATTGGTTTCGGTTCTCCAAACAAATCAGGAAAATCAGCTTCACATGGTTCTCCACTTGGTGTAGAAGAAACAAAATTAACGAAAGAAGCATATGCTTGGACTGCTGAGCAAGACTTCCATGTAGCAGAAGAAGTATACGACAACTTCCGTAAAACAGTACAAGATGTTGGTGAAACTGCGCAGGCAGAGTGGAACACGATGCTAGGTGAATATGCACAAGCATACCCAGAATTAGCAAACGAATTCCAAGCAGCAATGAACGGTCAACTTCCAGAAGGTTGGGAGCAAAACTTACCAACTTATGAATTAGGATCAAAAGCAGCAACTCGTAATTCTTCTGGTGCTGTAATTAATGCAATTGCAGAATCTGTACCATCATTCTTCGGTGGGTCAGCTGACCTTGCTGGTTCTAACAAAACATACATGAATAACGAAAAAGACTTTACAAGAGATGATTACAGCGGTAAGAACATTTGGTACGGTGTACGTGAGTTCGCAATGGGTGCAGCAATGAACGGTATTGCACTACATGGTGGTTTAAAAACTTACGGTGGTACGTTCTTCGTATTCTCTGACTACTTACGTCCAGCAATTCGTCTTGCAGCATTAATGCAATTGCCGGTAACGTATGTATTCACACACGACAGTATCGCTGTTGGTGAAGATGGTCCAACACATGAACCAATCGAGCAATTAGCGGCGCTACGTGCAATGCCAAATGTATCTGTTATTCGTCCAGCTGACGGTAACGAGTCTGTTGCGGCTTGGAGACTAGCTCTAGAATCTACAAATAAACCAACTGCTTTAGTATTAACTCGTCAAGACCTTCCAACATTAGAAGGTGCAAAAGACGATACGTATGAAAAAGTAGCAAAAGGTGCATATGTAGTTTCTGCAAGCAAGAAAGAAACAGCTGATGTAATCTTACTTGCAACTGGATCAGAAGTAAGTCTAGCTGTTGAAGCTCAAAAAGCATTAGCAGTAGACGGTGTTGACGCATCTGTTGTCAGCATGCCATCTATGGATCGCTTTGAAGCTCAAACTGCTGAGTACAAAGAATCTGTATTACCAAAAGCAGTAACAAAACGTTTCGCAATCGAAATGGGTGCTACATTCGGATGGCACCGTTACGTAGGTCTTGAAGGAGATGTGTTAGGTATCGATACATTCGGTGCTTCTGCTCCTGGTGAGAAGATTATGGAAGAGTATGGATTTACTGTAGAGAACGTTGTTCGTAAAGTAAAAGAAATGCTTTAATGATTTTAGAAAAATCTCTCCGGCATGGAGAGGTTTTTCTATGTAAATGAGTTTTTTCGACAGAAAAAGTTTTTTCTCTCTCCGCAGTCAGACAATCATTGCAAAATTTCTTCTATATAATGAAGAGAAAAGGTTGTCCAGATTGGGAGGCGAAAGATGAAAACGTATGAATTGTATTTAATTCAAGAGGATATTGCGAAAGCTTACTTTGGTCGTGAATATTTGTTTTTTGATTTATTTGCTCGATTTTCAGAATCTGGGTCCCTTTCGGAGAAAAAAGTGCTATATAAACAAATGATGTATATAACGATGCCATTACAAGTAATGAAAATTCATCATAAATTAGAACAAGCTTTGCGCGTTCTTGGTAAATATGATCGAACACATCATACACATACACTTTATACAGGGGCAGAATATGGCGAAATAATGGTGAAACCACACTATATTCGCATGAATACCTCTGGAAATGTTTCTATGGAAACGACTTTCTTTGAGGTGCTTCGGAAGTGTGAATTAACATTTTTAGCTATGGATTATGAAAATACAAAGTACGGATGGCTGAATCCTCTAAAACAAGTACGAACATATGTGTAAAAAATGTCGAATTGTATCTTGTCTTATTGAAAAGGTTTTAGTACACTGTAAGGTAGACAACATGAAGGAGGAAAATATATGCCAATTTGGTTAGGTATTCTAGTGGGCGTAGTAGCACTAGTAGCAGGCGTGGCGTTAGGATTTTTCATTGCCCGCAAATACATGATGAATTACTTACAAAAAAATCCACCAATTAACGAACAAATGTTAAAAATGATGATGATGCAAATGGGACAAAAACCTTCCCAAAAGAAAATCAATCAAATGATGAGCGCGATGAACAAGCAACAAATGAAATAAGCGCTAAAAGACACTCGCTAAGAGTGTCTTTTCTTTTTGATATGGACAGAGTTTAAAACTTTTAAAAATTCTGTATTTTTGGTAAACTGAAAACATCGCTCATTTTAAGGGAGGAGGAAAAAAATGAAAGTGTTTATGAATTTAGCGTGGTTTTTTAAACAAGAAAAACGAGCGTACATAACTGGAATTATTTTGTTGTTTGGCGTTGCACTTTTAGAACTTGTAGCACCAAAAGTAATTGGAATCGTTGTAGATGAAATTAATGATGGAACATTGACGACCGATAAGTTACTAAAATGGGTTGTACTATTAGTAATTGTAGGTATTACGATGTACATATTACGTTACGTGTGGCGCATTATGATTTTTGGGTCTTCATTAAAGTTAGCTCGCCAATTACGGAAAAATTTGTATGAACATTTTACAAAGATGAGTCCATCTTTCTATCAGTCAAATCGCACAGGTGATTTAATGGCGCACGCGACCAATGATATTCAAGCAATTCAGCAAACTGCTGGGGCGGGTGTTTTAACACTTGTTGATTCATTAGCTGTTGGAGGATGTGTACTCGTAGCAATGGGTTTTACAATTAGTTGGAAGTTAACATTGTTAAGCTTAATTCCAATGCCGATTGTAGCAATATCGACAAATTATTACGGCACTTTATTACATAAAAGGTTTCATAAAGCGCAGCAATCGTTTTCGGAAATCAATGATAAAGTGCAAGAGAGTATGAGTGGGATGAAGGTAATTCGATCGCTTGGACAAGAAAAAGAAGATTTGCAAGCGTTCCGAAAAAAATCAGAAGATGTCGTACATAAAAATATGTTAGTTGCACGTATTGATTCGTTATTTGATCCAACAATCGCTCTTATCGTAGGATTTTCATTTTTAATCGCAGTATGTTACGGGTCAGTATTAGTTGTGAGAGGTGAATTAACAGTAGGTGATCTCGTTACATTTACGACGTATTTAGGTACCCTCGTTTGGCCGATGTTAGCGTTTGGATGGCTGTTTAATATTATGGAGCGTGGGCGTGCTTCGTATGACCGTGTAGAAAAAATTCTCTCACAAAAATCAGATGTAGTAAATAGAGAAAATGCTGTGCATACAGTAGCGAGCGGTGATGTTTCATTTGCGGTCGATTCGTTTTCGTATAAGAAAAATGAACTGTTACATTTAACAGATATTCACTTTGATTTGAAGAAGGGGGAAACTTTAGGGGTCGTGGGACGTACAGGTGCAGGGAAAACGACTTTATTAAAATGTTTAATCCGTGAGTATGATCATTTTAATGGTGAATTAAAAGTTGGAGAGCGGGATATTAGAGATGTAACACTTTACGGTGTCCGTTCTGCTATTTCATATGTGCCGCAAGATCATTTTTTATTTTCAGCGAGTATTGGGGAGAATATTGCCTTTGGAAAGGCGGATGCTACATATAATGAAATTACCCGTGCTGCAGAGATTGCTTGTATTCACAATGACATCCTTCAATTTTCAGAAGGATATGAAACAGTAGTTGGGGAAAGAGGTGTTTCTTTATCTGGAGGTCAAAAACAGAGAATTTCTATTGCGCGTGCTTTATTAACGGATGCTGAAATTTTAATTTTAGATGATTGTTTATCAGCAGTAGATGCAAAAACAGAAGAAACGATTTTAAATGCTTTAAAGAGGGAGAGAGCAGGGAAAACGACAATTATTACTGCCCATCGTTTAAGTGCAATTCAGCATGCCAATCTTATTCTTGTTGTGGATGAAGGTAAAATTGTACAACGAGGTACACATGAACAACTAATGAAAGAACATGGTTGGTATAAAGAAATGTATGAGAGCCAGCAGTTAGAAGCATTAGTCGAGAAAGGAGGCGTATGATGGCTGAGAAAAAACAGAGCGATTTAAGAAGATTACTGTCTTATATGAGGCCATATAAAGGACTGTTAGCATTAGCATTTTTATTTCTAGTTGGTGCAACTGTAACAGAAATGATGGGTCCTTTTTTAATTAAACAATTTCTTGATGAACACTTAGTACCACGTAACTTTGATCAATCAGCACTTGTTACTCTATTTGTAGTGTATATTGTTGCTCACTTATTAAAAGTATTATTTACTTATTTAGACTTGTTATATTTTCAAAATATCGCTTTTAAAATTGTTCAAGATATGCGTGTTGAAGTATATGAGCATGTTCAAAAGTTGTCATTAAGTTTCTTTGATCGTACGCCGATTGGTACGCTCGTATCGCGCATAACGAATGATACAGAAGCAATTAAAGATTTTTATGTCAGTGTATTATCAACATTTGTTAAAAATATCGTATTTTTAGTAGGGATTTTAGTAGCGATGTTTTTATTAAATGTAAAATTAGCGCTATTTTCTCTCGTATTAATTCCGATCATGTTTGCGATTATGGTGCTATATCGTCGGAAAAGTGCAGCTTTTTATTTAGAAGTCCGTAATCAATTAAGTGTGTTAAATGCAAAGTTAAACGAGTCCATTCAAGGGATGAATATTGTTCAAGTGTTCAGACAAGAAAAGCGTATGAGAAAAGAATTTGAAGAAGTGAATAATAAACATTATAGTGCAGGGCGACGTACATTAAAGTTAGATGCATTGCTTTTACGTCCAGCAACTGATTTAGTTCATATTGTAGCTATTGCGTTAGTACTTGGTTTATTTGGAATTGATGCTTTGAAGAGTCCTGTTGAAGTAGGCGTTTTATATGCGTTTGTTAACTATATCCATCGTTTCTTCCAGCCTGTAAATGAGATGATGATGAAATTATCATTTTTCCAACAGGCACTGGTTTCATCATCACGTGTATTTCATTTAATGGATGAGAAAGATTTAGCGCCAGTTCAAAAAGGGGATGGAAATCCTCAAGTTATTAATGGAGATATTGAATTTAAAAATGTTACTTTTTCGTACGATGGAAAACGTGATGTTTTAAAAAATGTATCTTTTCACGTGAAACAAGGGCAAACGGTTGCTTTCGTTGGGCACACTGGCAGCGGAAAGAGTACTATTATGAATTTATTACTGAGATTCTATAATATTAAGTCCGGAAATATTGTAATAGATGGTGTAGAGTTAGAGAAATTTGAAGAACAAGAAATTAGAAAGAAAATAGGACTTGTATTGCAAGATGCATTTTTATTTGCGGGAAATGTAAAACAAAATATTCGTATGTATAATGAAGAAATTACGGATGAAGAAGTAAAAGAAGCGGCACAATTTGTGCAAGCGAATACGTTTATTGAAAAATTACCAGAGCAGTATGAAACGGAAGTAGTAGAAAGAGGAGCTGCATTTTCTAGTGGTCAACGACAATTAATTGCTTTCGCTAGAACGATAGCGACGAATCCGAAAGTGTTAGTATTAGATGAAGCAACAGCAAATATTGATACAGAAACTGAAGATGCAATCCAAACAGCGTTACAGCAAATGCGAAAAGGACGGACTACGATAGCGATTGCACACAGATTATCTACCATACAAGATGCAGATCAAATTTTTGTTATGCACGATGGAGAGATAGTAGAAAGAGGGACACATCAAGAATTACTGAGTGAACAAGGATTGTATTATAATATGTATTTACTACAAAATAAAGGAAGTTTACAAAAGGCCTTGTAATTACAAGGCTTTTTTACTTTGTTTATAAAATATGTTTGCTCTTTATGTCTATAGTATAAACGTCGTCACAGCAGCGGTTTCATTAGAAGCTTTGCAAGGAAATGGAACAAATGGTGGTGGAAATGTTTCCCGGCCCAGTACTGCTACTGCAGTCTATGGTGTTACTGTAATTAATGGCGATAATGTAAATTTGCGGGGTAGACCATCTTTACAGTCAAATGTAATCCGTCAGCTAAATAGAGGAGAATCATATGAAGTTTTGGACGAACAAGATAGTTGGATTGCTTTAGGTGGAAGCGAATGGATATACTATGATCCGAGTTATATTCAGTATGGTGTACAATAAAATGAACGTAAAAGGTATCTCGCTTGAGATGCCTTTTATTATAAATATGTAATTTTTACAAAGTGTATATTAAAAGCATAGTATAATATAATGGATGTTTATAAAAATAATTGAAAATGCAATAAAGGAGAAAAAATATGAATTATGTGCTAATAGGTGTAATTTTATTATTATTAGCTGCAGTATTCGTGCTGTTTTATAAAAATAAACAGCTAGAATCAGAGAGTCAGCAAGCGGAATTTGAAAAAAAACAAGCAATTGAAACGTACGAAAATGAAATTGCAGCTACGGTTACAGAACATAAAGAGCAGCAAAATACATTAAAAAATATGGAACAGAAAAAATACAATGATTTACAAATAAGTGCAGCGAGAGAACTTGAAAATATGCGTATGATGAAAAATCAATTAGCTGTGCAACATAGTAAAGAACGCAGTGAAATGCAAGAAAAACATAGTAACGAAATACATATGTTTCAAAAGTTAATTGCAGATTTGCGAGAGTATACGAAAAATGGAGCCGAAGTGAGTACACACGAAACATTACAGTATATGAAGCGTGGCTTCGTAGAGCAAGGCATAATACTAGATAATGAATTTCATATTATGCCGAATGTTTTTATGAGGAATCAGCATGGAAGAAATGATTTTCGAATTCATCATCTTGTTTTAAGTAAAACGGGTATGTATGTACTTGAAACGAAAGAATGGACAGGGAAATTAATTCATGGCTTAACGAAAGAAAATGCTAGTACATATTCATTTATGATTGATGAAATTGGCAAGTATCAACAAGAGATAGAGAAAGAAGAGACGTTTGAATATATTACAGGTGAAGATTCATTAACGATACAAGTGAAAAATGAAGGGAATCCAGTATATAGAGCGAAGAAACTATCTCATATTCTATACAATTGTTTGAAAGAAATGCAAGTTGATATTGTAAAGGAAAACATAAATCCGATTGTATATTTTTATAATGAGAATGGGAAAGAAGTGCTAGATCTTTCTGAAGAAAAAACGCCGAGATTAAAAGATAGAGAGCAACTTGTATCGTTTTTCAGAAATGAATTCTTAACGGGGAAAATAATATATACAGGTCAAGAGTTAGAAAAACTTCGAGAAACCATTAATCGAATGAATTATATAATGAATTAAAAAGAGGTGGGCTTTCTGAGTGCTATATTAAGGGGTATTTTGTATGTTTATATTTGTTTGTATATACTCATGTATCTTGCTTTTATGTTTATTATTGGTATGGCTCATACGTCATTAAGTGTAACGAGCATTTTTATAATAGTCATGCCATTTGTTTTATTAGTTATGATTCAAAAGTCGATCTTATATGTGGCTAAAAATCGTAATGAAGAAAAGAAGCAAATGTCGGGAGTATTAATAGTAGCACTTATTCCGTTAGTAGTATGTACTGCACAATTAAGTATGAATACGTACACTTCCAAGTTTAACCAAGATCGGTGGTTACATGCTGAAGATAAACGGGTACATATGGTAGATGATCTATTGCAAAAATATAAATTAACAGGAAAATCAAATGAAGAAATTACACAATTATTAGGAACGCCTACTGAAACGAGAAATGGAGAAAACGGGGTTATCACTTCGTACTATCTTGGAACTGAACGTGGCTTTATTCCCATAGATAGTGAACATCTTGTTTTACAATTTGATAGAGATGGTAAAGTTGTGGAATATAAGGTGCATACCGATTAAAGAACCGTTGAGAGAAGCTATATATTATAGCTTCTTTTTTATATTCCAATATAGTAAATGTAGGCAAATAGTAGTCATTCCTATCTATACGAATTGGAATGAGTCTGTTATATTGTAAATGGTTATGTTGCTTAATAGTTTAGTAGATAATCTATATTTTGGTTGAGGAGGGGAATTTTAACACGAATTTAATGATATGCGTGTTAAGTAGTATGATGAAAAAAGGATTTTATAATGTTTTAGCTGCATCAATTGTATTTAGTATGGTAACGATTCCAAATTATTCCTATGCTAATGAGCTTGGAAAAACTGTTACAGTTTCATCTGATGAACAAGCTTTAAAAAGTATTGAAAACCATATGAAAGATGAAGATGGTCGAGGGGAAGATAAAGGAGTAAGAAGTGAAGTGCAAGGTGAGTTTCTTGTACATATAGTGAAAGAAGTACCTTTATACGATTCTAGTAATTTCCAAAAAGAGACAGGGATTCGTATTTCGAATCAAGTTGTAAAAGCTGAGAAGAGAAAAGGAAACGCTTACTATGTTCAAACTTCATCGGGAACGGGATGGATACAAAATAGTGATGGAAATGTAGAGGTTAAAGAAATTCACCCGTTATTAAGTGAAAAGTTAGTTATTAATGAAGGAAGCTCTACTTACTCTGAACCATTTACTTCATACAAAGAAGAAAATGTACTGGAGCCGCAAACTATTCAAGCAATTGGACAGGCGGGAGAATGGTTCCAAGTAAAAATAAATAATGAGATGAAATGGATTCATTCACCTTCAGCAAAATTTGAAGGAACAAAAGCTTCACTTATACAAGATGCAGCACCAACACGTACAAAACGTGCAGCAGCTATGTATGCTGCGCCAATAGAAGAGAAAACAACGGATATTTATGGTGTACCTTTAAAAGAAATGATTGTACCAAAAGGAAATGAAAATATTCGTCCAGGTTATGCGATGAACCCGAAGTATATTACGATTCATGAGACCGATAATTATAGTGTTGGGGCAAATGCTAGAAATCATGCGATATATTTATATAACCAAGCAACGGGAACGGAAGATCGTTCAGCGTCGTGGCACTTTACGGTAGACGATAAAGAGATTTATCAACACCTGCCATTAAACGAAAATGCTTGGCATGCAGGAGATGGAGCAGAAGGAACTGGGAATCGAGAATCAATTGCGATTGAAATTGCTGTAAACGAAGATGGTGATTATAATAAAGCTGTTGAAAATGCTCGTAAACTAGCAGCTTATTTAATGGGGGAATTAAATATTCCTTTAGAAAATGTGAAAAAACATCAATTTTGGAGTGGGAAGATTTGTCCAGCCATTATGATTAAAAATAATGGGTGGGAACCATTCTTACAAGGAACAAAAGTTTATTATGATGCGAACCATAAAGATGATATAACGGGTGGTTGGTATGAAGCAGACATTCGTGAATTAGATAAGCGCGGTATTATGGTTGGAGATGGAAAAGGTTCTTATTGGCCAGAGCGCCTTGTGACACGTGGTGAATTTGCAAATTTAATATCAAGATCATTGCAGCTACCTGAAGGATCATCGAATTTTAATGACTTAAATACAGCACATCCATCGCTAATAGATGGTATTAATCGTGCAGCAAGTGCTGGGATAATAAGTGGTAGAGGAAATGGTATATTTGCTCCAAACGATACGATTAAACGAGATGAAGCTGTTATCATGATTGACCGTGCACTGCAATATAAAAAAATTAAAGGTAACTTAGTCTCGTTACCATTTTCAGATCAAGATTTAGCATATGATAAACAAGCTGTACAACGTGTTTATGGATTAGGTATTGTAAAAGGAAATGAAAATAATGAATTTATGCCGAAAGGTTCTGCAACGCGTGGAGAATCGGCAGCATTTATTAATAGAATGTTAAAAGTAATAGAAAGTAAATAATGAAAATGCACTCGCTTTTGCGAGTGCTTTTTTATTTTTCAATATGTTATGGAAGGGAGCGGAGGTTTTTGAGTGGAATAAGGAATGAAAGCGGAGGTGATGCATATATATAGATGCGTTGGATTGTTTTTAACGAGCTATTTGCGAGCAGCCTGATTGAAAACCCATACTGGTTAAAGTTTTACTTTATCATATTGTATAAATGAAAAGGAGGTAAGACGGTGAAAGCTATACCGACTGATGTCCTGAGTAAAGAATTGATGGAAAGAGAAGGCGTTATATCTATTACAGTAAAGGAATTTGAAAAAATCGAAGTAGCTGGAGTAGTAGTCGCTGGCCCCGCGGTTATTTTGATTAATCAAGATTAAGTACATAGTATTGAAATAAAAAGTATCCTAGATGGATGCTTTTTATTTGTGTAGAAGAAAGAATATGGTGGATAATTGCCTTACTGGAGGGAGAGTATGTGGCAATTATTATAACGATGTTAGTAATGGGGATTTTATTAGGGTTTGTTGGAGCTGGGGGAGCCGGGTTTATTATCGCGATACTCACTTTAGTATTCCATATTCCTATTCACGTTGCACTTGCAACGTCTTTAACTGCTATGGCATTTACGACATTATCTGGGGTTATAAGTCATTATCGTGAAGGAAATGTAGTACTTACTATAGGCGGGATTGTTGGGGGATGTGGAGCGCTTGGTTCTTATATCGGTTCAAAAATTGGTTCACTTATACCAGGACATCTTCTTCATTGGTTTACAGCTGGGATGTTATTTTTATCTGCAATTTTTATGTTTATTAAATTAATTAAGTTTCAAAATAGGGAAGAGTTACTTTTAGCAGAGATTAAAGATTTTTCGAAAGAGAACATAATGAAATGTATATGTCTTGGATTAGTCACTGGAATGATGGCTGGTTCATTTGGGATTGGTTCTGCACCATTTATTCAACTTGGATTAATGGGTCTATTAGGATTGACGATTCAGCAATCTATAGGAACAACAATGCTTGTTATATTGCCCATTGCGATTGGGGGTGGGTTAGGGTATAGTTCAGAAGGGTATCTAGATTATATATTATTATTGCAAGTATTAATTGGGACGATGCTAGGAGCTTATATCGGTGCGAAGTTTACAAATTATGCACCACGTATGCTTTTGAAGTTTTCAATGATTATGACACCAGTTTTCGCTGGATGTATGTTATTAATGGGATAAAAATAATATAGTAAACTAATATGTTTTACGAATGAATTATGTAAGTAATTCATATTTCCCATATAAAAGGATTTGCTTTAATATAATGAGTGTAAAGTTCGAGTATTCGAAGTACTACTTGAATTATATCCCTATCCCTTTTCTAAAAATGCGAACAAGTTTTGCCCTATTCTATTCAATATTTAATTGTATAGAAATATATTGTTCGATGACCATTATGGAACGTACATAATGGGAAAATCCCGATCCTTAAAGAGGATGCCCCTAATCTTCATGTGAAAATATGATCGGATATGAAAGCTGACCCATTTATGGTCAGCTTTCTTTTTGTTCAAAAACTATTTCTTCTTTAATTTCAGTTTGTAATAATAAAGCTTTTCCGAAACGACGTTTACATTCTGCACGCACTTTTTCAATGGCTAGTAGCTGAGTAGTAGCAGGAACTGTGACGATAGCTTGGCGAGGTTTTCGATTTTCTTCACAAAAGACACATTCCACAACATATTTAAAAATCATGCTTTCATCCTTCCGTTTTTAATTTCTAAGAAGGAACTGCCTATGAAGTTGATGTAAATTTTCGTCATTGTTTTCCTTTTTTCCTCTTTTTTCAAGGAGAAAATAAAAAAGGAGACGAATAGTAGTAGGGGAGGGATGTATATGGAAAGATGGATAGGTTGTGCAGCAGTATGTGTAAATGAAAGAAATGAGGTTTTAATGGTATTGCAAGGACAAAAAGGTGAAGAAAAAAGGTGGTCCGTCCCAAGTGGAGGACTTGAAAAAGGAGAAACACTAGAGGAATGTTGTATCCGAGAAGTTTGGGAAGAAACAGGTTACAATGTGGAAGTTGTAAGTAAAATATACGAAAAAGAAGGGATTACATATGGGGTTCCTGTATACGTTCATTATTATGTCGTAAAAAAAATAGGCGGTAGTATGAAAATCCAAGATCCTGATGAGTTAATACATGAAATTGCTTGGAAGAGGATAGATGAAATGAAGGAATTAACGTTATCTTTCCCGGAGGATTATGAGATTTTAAACAAATACATAAATAAAAAAGCGAGTGTGTAAACACTTGCTTTTTTAATGTATCCACGATAAGAAAAGCGGAACGATAACTAAACTAGCTCCTGCAGTTAAAAGCATAGATAAACTTGCAATCGTTCCTTCTACAGGACCGATTTCGAATGCTTTTGATGTACCGGTTCCATTTGCGCTCGTTCCTAACATAATACCTTTTGCAATTGCTGTTTTAATACGGCATATACGAATGAGAGAAGGTCCGAGCAATGCTCCTGTTAACGCAGTTAAAACAACAAACACTGCTGTTAATTGTGACATACCACCAATCATTTCTGAAATGGCCATTGCAATTGGCGTCGTTACAATATGAGGTGCTAAACTATGTTCTAACGATGAATCAATTTGAAAATAATTTGCTAGTAGTGCTGAAGTAATAACTGATAGAAACGAACCAACAATGACATTAAGTAAAATAGCTATTCCATGTTTCTTAAGTAAATCAAAGTATTTATAGATTGGCCATGCAAAAGCAACTGTTGCAGGTTTTAATAATTCTGTTAACCAGTGGCCTCCAGTTTCATACGTTTCATAAGATGTGTCTAGTCCGAGTAATAACGCGATTAAAATAATAGGACATACGAGAAGAGGAGAAAGTAAGCTCCAATTCCAGCGTTGATACATTTTCTTCGATATCCAATATGTGAATAGTGTTAATAGTAAACAAAGAAAGCCGATCATTGCACGGATCCTTTCCGCTTTAGTAGCAATTCTGTTAAGAGTCCTGTAACGAGAGTGACACAAAGTGTACTAATCATAATAATTAAGATGAGATCGATTCCATATTGTGATAGTGTATCTTTGTAGCGTATGACAGCGACTGCAGAAGGAATGAAAAATAAAATAAGTTCTTTTAATAAAAAGTCTGCACCGTCTTGTATCCACTCTTTTTTCACTAGGTTAAATTTTAATGAGATTAATAATAAAAAAATACCGATAATACTTCCTGGAACTGGGAGGTGTGCCTGTTTTGCAATCCATTCACCTGTCCAAGCGAAACAAAATAATAGTAAAATTTGTCCGCTTAATTTCCACCATTTCATACAGTAACCACCTCTTTCTTTTTTTACATAAAAATTGTAAAAAAGAATTAACAATTTCTACTATACGTTCATTCAAAAAATTTGTCTAATATATAAATTATATGTTATTAATATATTAGACGTATTAATTGAAATGGAAAAGGGTGTCCAAAATGGAATTACGGCATTTGCAATATTTTGTTGTAGTGGCAGAGGAGTTACACTTTGGACGAGCGGCTGCTCGTTTACAAATGACACAACCACCGCTTAGTCAACAAATTCAGCAATTAGAAAAAGAAATGGGAGTTATGTTATTTTCAAGAACGAAGAGAAAGGTTGAATTAACAGAAGCTGGAGAAATGTTTTTGAAAGAAGTAAAAAAAGCGTTCGAACAAATTGAAAAAGCGGTAGAAATTGCACAAAGTGCCCAAAGGGGAGAAGTGGGCTCACTTTCAATTGGTTTTGTAGGTGCGGCGATATATGATATTTTACCATCTATCGTAAGGGAGTATAGAAAGAAATTTCCGAGGGTGTCTGTTGTATTACATGAATTATCTACTCCAGATCAAGTGCATGCACTTCATGATAATCGAATTGATATTGGATTTTTGCGTCCACCAATCCCAACACAATTATTAGAGTTAGAGCCAATACAAAAACTATCTTGTACGTTATGTTTACCGAAGGCTCATCCACTTGCAGAGAAAGATGAAATACATATAGAAGATTTACGGGATGAACCGTTTGTATTTATTACGAGACCAGTATGGCCAGCGTTATACGATACAATTTTATCACTTTGCCGCGACGTCGGGTTTAGTCCGCGTATCGTACAAGAAGCGACGGAATATCAAACAGTTATGGGACTTGTAGCAGCGGGGATTGGAATTACAGTCATACCCGTATCGGCAAATAAATTATATAAAACAGAAGTTGTATATAAAGAGCTATATGATTCTAATTTTGTTGCAGAAATGTCAGTAGCTTACAAAAAAATGAATAGCAATCCAGAGCTACTAGAGTTTTTAAAAATTGCAAGAGAGAAGAAAAGAATAGAAGTTGAGGATGAGATTAATTAAGTTATTAAAAAGTACACCTCATTAAACAATAAAGCGGAAAGGCAATATAATTGCCTTTCCGCTTTATTGTTCTTTTTTTAGTTCTATACTAAAGAGATAAACATGTTCATTTTTGTTTTCTAGGACTAAAGGCTTAGAAAAAACTCCGATTGTAGTGCGATGTTTAAAATGTCATATTTTTATACACTAGTAGTATAGAATGCGTATGTAATAAGGTAGGGGAAGAATTTTATGTCTTTATGTCGGTTAGCGAGAAAAAATATAAGAACATTTGCTACCAAAAGGAAGAAGCAATTTATGTGGATTGCTATGAGTATTATGATTTTGTTTTTTATGATATCGCTACAATTTAATGAAGTAGTTGCTGGGGAATTAGGGACTACACTTTTATTTCAAATGTGTTTTTACACGTTGTTTATCGTAGTCATTTTCATATGTACGTTTATTACATATAAAATGACTTATTCTCTTCTGCAAGCGAGGAAAGAAGAAATTAAATCTTATGTAGCAGAGAATAGGAAGAGAAATGATGTACTATGTTTATTATGTCAGGAGCAATTATTTATTTATGGAGCAGCGTTTGTTTTTGGATTAGTTAATGGGATGTTATTTTTAAAATTATTTACGATTATCTTTATGAAAATAACAGGAATACAAGGGATAAATAGTGCACCGATTACAATATATGCAATAGTAGTAGTGAGTATAATTATGATTGTTATTCTTCTATTATCGATGGTGCAATGTATTCGATTTGTTCAAAGTTTACAAGATGAAAATTCATTTCAGTTTAAAGAAAAGGCATGAGCAATCATGCCTTTTTCCATTTTACACATAAAAATAATCATGTTACAGTGTAAAGACCTGACAAAGAATGGGAAGGAAAGGTTGTATAGCATGACAAATGAACAATCAATTGTAAAGGTCGAGCGGTTAACGAAGCGAATCGGTTCAAAGACACTTGTAGAAAATATTAGTTTCGAAGTTAAAAAAGGTGAAGTAGTTGGTTTGCTTGGACCAAATGGTGCTGGAAAAACGACTTTAATGAGAATGATGGTCGGCATGATTCGTATGACAGAGGGCGAAGTTTGGATTGACGGTCAATCTGTAAAACAGCAATTTGAAAGTACTGCCTCGAAAATTGGAGCAGTAATTGAGACACCGGAATTTTATCCATTTTTGAGCGGCTATGAGAATTTAACATATTTCGGACGCATGAATGGTAACGTGACAGAAGAACGTATCGATGAAGTAGTGAAATTGCTAGGGATGGGACAAGTAATTGATCGCAAAGTAAAAGCATATTCACTCGGCATGAGACAACGTTTAGGAATTGCCCAAGCGCTTATTCATGATCCAGATGTATTAATATTAGACGAACCAACGAATGGATTAGACCCTAGTGGAATACATGAAATGAGAATGTACATAAAAAAAATTGCACATGAACAAGGAAAAGCGGTACTGGTATCTAGTCACTTACTTTCGGAAGTTGAATTAATGTGTGATAGAGTTATCATTATTCAGCACGGAGAATATGTCGCGACGCAAAATATTCAGCATAATCAAAGTGAAGAGATGGAGACAATCCGTATACGCGTAGATGATGCGAATAAAGCGGCAGAAATGTTAGACCAAGATGTTTTAATAAAAGGTAATGATTTACTTATTCATGTAAAAGATGAAGAAATCCCAAATGTTATTCGTACATTGCTTGAGAAAAACATTCAAGTGTATCGTGTATATGAAGAAAGAAAAACGTTAGAAGAGCAATTTTTAGAATTAACAGGGGGAAAAGATATTGTTTAATTTAGTGTATAACGAATTGTATAAAATATTTAAGCGAAAGCGAACGATTATTCCATTTGCAGTTATTGCAGTATTAATAGTTGGATTAGGATGGGTTACTGTAAAGTATTTGGAGCCGGAAACAAAAGGATGGAAAGCTGATTATACAGAACGAACTGTAGAAATTGAGAAAAAGCTAGGCATGGAAAAAGAAGCGATTTTAGCGGAACGATCTGGGGATGAGCTTGTAAAGGAATATCAGCTTAAGATGAAGCATTTAGATACAGATACAGCACCTGCAAGTAGTTCTCCACTTTCTTTCATGAGAGATACAGGCTTTATCGTATTTCCAATATTACTTCCGTTTATCCTCGTGTATGCAAGTACAATTTTTGCGAATGAATATAGCTGGGGAACATATAAATTTTTAACAATACGACCAGCGAGTCGCTTTAAAATTTTGACAGCTAAGTTTTTAGCAATTGTCATATTTGCAGCGTTATTGTTTATATTTAATATGATTTTTTCCATTTTATGTGGGCTTGTTATTTATAAATTCCAGCAGCCTGCATGGAGCGAGTTTATTTTCCAAGATGGAAATATTATAAAACAAAATATTTTTGTAGAAGCTAGTAAGTATTATATTTTATCGTGGTTGCCGACGATTGTGTACGCAGCGTTTGCATTTATGATTTCTGTGCTAACAAGATCTAGCGGAGGCGCGATTGGTATTTCACTATTTCTCGCTTTATCAGGAAACATCGCATTACTAGCAGCAACTAGATATGATTGGGCGAAATATTTATTGCCAGCAAACACAGATTTATATAGTATTGCAAAGAATGGAAGCTTTATTGATGGAGTAACGTTCCCGTTTGCATCATGTATGTTAGTACTGTATTTATTTGTATTTTTAATCATTTCCTATACAGTATTTTTAAAACGTGATTTAACTTAAAAAAAGGAGCCGTTAAGCATTTCTTAACGGCTCCTTTTTTAGGAAAAGTGTTTAAGTGCTTTTTCAGCTAACAAAGTGAAGTATTCTGCACTTATGGGTAACGCTCGCTCATCTACTGTAAAGCTTGGATGATGCCATTCATGTGTACCACTCGTTCCCATAAAGACGAATGATCCTGGTATGTGTTGTTGATAAAAAGAGAAATCTTCGCCAGCCATGGAAGGAGTAGGGGTAATCACGTCTAGTGACATTTCCTGTGCAGTTTGTGTACATAAATGAGTAAGACTTTCATCATTATGGACAGCAGGAGGACCTGAATGAAAATGGAATTCTGTTTTTACACCTAGTGCATCAGAAACGCCCTTAATGATACGTTCCATTAAGGCTGGAATTTTTTCGCGTGTTTCAGCTTGGAAAGTACGAACAGTACCTTCTAATATTGCTTTTTCAGGAATAACGTTCCACGTATTTCCTGAGTGGATGTTTGTGACACTAACGACGGCATTATGTGAAGAACTTATATTTCGGCTTACAATTGTTTGTAATGCCATCACAATTTGAGAAGATGCGACAATTGGATCTACCCCAGCATCTGGTACAGCTGCATGTGTACCAACTCCGTGAATTTTAATTTCAAATCGATCAACTCCGGCCATAAGTGGACCATCTTTAATACCGATTGTACCTACTGGTAAATCAGGTTTGTTATGCATACCGAAAATAGCTTGTACGCCATGTAAATGCCCAGCTTCAATAACTTTGCAAGCGCCATTACTACTCTCTTCAGCCGGCTGGAATATAAAGCGAACAGTTCCATTTAGGGAAGGTTCCCTTTCTTTTAATAAATAAGCTGTACCTATAATAGCAGCTGTATGAAAATCATGCCCACAAGCGTGCATTTTTCCATGGATTTTTGAAGCGTAGGATAAATTTGTTTCTTCCTGAATAGGAAGGGCATCAATATCAGCACGGATTGCTATAAGCGGTCCGTTACTATTCCCCGAAATTTCAGCAATAACGCCCGTTTCTAAACTAGAATTGATAATTGTAATATTTTTTTCTTCTAACCAATTCTTTATAGCTTTCGTCGTTTTGAATTCTTCGTAGGATAATTCTGGATTCTCATGTAAATTTCTACGAATAGAAATAAGTTGATCAGTTAACTGTTCTAGATTTGATGCCACTTATAATGCCCTCTTTCTTAAATAAAGTATTTACTATAAGTATACAATAATAAAAGAGAGGATTCTCAAATGAAAATCCTCTCTCGTTTATCATGTGTAAGTCTTCACTTTATGCAGCAACTTTTTTATGTGTATGATGTTTACGATAACGTCCACGCATTGCATAGGCAATTTGCGGGATTGCAATCCCGATTAAGATAAGTGATACACCGAACCATTGTGAAGATAGTACAGCTTCTTTTAAAACGAATACAGACATAATTGTTGTAACTGGTAGTTCCGCAGCGCCAAGAATAGTCGCTAAGCCAGAACCAATCTTTGGAATACCAATTGTAAAGGCGATAGAAGGAATGACGATACTGAATGTTCCTAAACCTAAACCGTATTTCCAAAGTCCTTCAGAAATTGCACCGTTAAAAATAAATGTTGGAGGGAATACGATCATTACTAAAGTTAAAGCACCAGCCATTAAAAGAACACCGCGTGGTAATGAAGGTACTTCAACAGCAACTTTTCCGCTCACGAAAATGTATGTTGCAAATGTAACAGCAGATAATAGGCCTAATATAATTCCAGTCGTATCGAAATCACCTGCTGATTTTTCTAGTAAACCACTTGATAAAAATGTACCTGCAAGTAAGAAAATAACAGAAATAACTTTTTCTCTTGAAGGTAAAGTTTTTGTTGCGACTGCTTCAATAATAATTCCGACCCAAACGAATTGAAATAAAAGTATAATGGCGATAGATGCTGGTACAGTTTTTAATGAAGCATAATAAAAAATTCCAGTGAAACTTGCAGATGTACCTGCAACGAATAAAATTAAAGCTTGTTTTAATGGAACACGATGTCTAGAAAATAGAAGTGTAATAGCAAGCAAAATAATCCAACCGAACAAATATTGGCTGCCAATTACCTCTCCAAGTGAAAATCCTTCTGCATATGCAAGTTTAACGAAAATAGCTAAAATCCCATAACTACACGCTCCTAATAAAACTAAAAGAGAATAACGAAGCATGAAATATTCCTCCCATCTATATGAAATTGTTCCGTAACGGACATATATAACTAGAGGGAAGTATACAAAATTAAAAATGAAGGGTCAAATAAAAGAAAAGTGTGACATTTTATAGAATAATAATAAAAGTATGATATTTATGCATAATCTTGAAATTAATAATAATAGAAGTATTGTAAAATCAGCTTTGTATTGTATAAAGACAGCATTTGAAAAAAATATTTTTTAATCAATACGTATATAGACATACGAATAATATGCTAATCATTTGAGAAACTATGTTACCTTTGTTATGTTAATAACATTAGAGAGGTTTTGTAGTTTAATTGAGATTTTTCTATATAATAGAAGGAACTGAAAACGTTTTTTTAGAAAAAGCGTGAAAGGGTAGTTTTTCTTATTATCACGTTGGAAAAGTGATTTCACGAATTGTTCACAGTATTTTTATATGTTTTTGCTACAATATGTAAAGAGAGGAGTGGAACAATGCAAGATATTAGTATTTTTTTAGCGTTTGGCGCCGGGTTTTTATCATTTATTTCCCCATGCTGCTTACCGCTTTATCCGGCATTTTTATCGTACATAACAGGTATGTCGGTTTCTGAGTTGAAAGAAGAAAATGCAATGCTTCGCAAAAGAAGTATGATACATACAGCGTTTTTCTTACTTGGATTTTCAGTTATATTTATGGCAATTGGATTTGGTACAAGTTTTATTGGAGGCATTTTTACAAATTATAAAGATTTAATTAGACAGTTAGGTGGTATATTTATCATCGTATTTGGTCTTATTATTGTCGGTGTGTTTAAGCCGAAGTTTTTAATGCAAGATCGTAAATTCACGTTTAAAAATCGTCCGAGTGGTTATTTTGGATCTATTTTAATTGGATTGGCTTTTGCCGCAGGATGGACTCCTTGTACTGGACCTATTTTAGTATCGGTTATTGGATTAGCAGCAACAAATCCAGAATCAGCAATGATTTATATGATTGCATACATACTTGGATTTGCTATTCCGTTCTTCGTACTATCATTCTTTATTACGAAAATGTCTTGGATTAAAAGAAACAGTATGAAGTTCATGAAAATCGGGGGATACGTTATGATTATCATGGGTATTTTCTTATACTTTAACTGGATGACGAAAATTATCGTATATTTCTCAAGTTTATTTGGTGGTTTTACTGGTTTTTAGTATTATTCTGTGAAAATGTTGGAAATACTAACGGAAAAGCATATAATGAAAGTATATTTTGCATATAGCCACAAAAAAGGATGAGAAAATATGAACATAGTTGTTTTATCCAGTATCGTTGCTGTTTGTATGGCTGTTGGTGCGATGTTTATTCGTTTAAAAGCAGCTAAGAAACCTGCAACATTGAAAAAAATTATACTTCCACCATTTTTTATGAGTACGGGAGCATTGATGTATGTTTTTCCTGAATTTCGATTAACTCCAGCAGAAATGTTAGAAGCAATTGGTGTCGGTTTGTTTTTCTCTATTTTTCTTATTAAAACATCTAAATTTGAAATTAGAGGACAAGAGATTTATTTGAAGCGTTCAAAAGCCTTTGTTTTTATATTAATTGGATTACTTGTCGTGCGAATTGTATTTAAAACATACTTAAGCCAATCTCTTGATTTAGGACAACTTAGTGGCATGTTCTTCTTACTCGCGTTCGCAATGATTGTGTCATGGAGAATTGCGATGTACCGTTCCTTTACGAAATTGCAAAAGGAAATGGAAAAAGAAGATGGTTTTTATAATGAAAAAGATATGAAATTAACTTAAAAACTGTATATGTATAAAATAAAAAGACAGCGTTTTTTGACGCTGTCTTTTTATTTTATATTGCTAACATCTTCTATTCCAACCGCGCCGGATAAAACGTTCCCCATTAAAGAAACAATTTAAATTTGGTGAGACGAACGGACCGATAAACGGAATAATGTTTGGCTCTGAAGTTTCATCAACGGAAATCGGTGGTTTAGTAGGATCTGGTCTGAGTGTATAGCGAATGCGAGCGGTATTTCGAATGAGACCATTTCGTGGCTCTGCTGTTACTTGAACGATAAAACGAACAACAACGGATTCACTTGGATTAACAGTATTGATAAGAATACCGATAGTTGGGTTAGTTCCGGGACGTGCTACTCCATTTACTGTTACTGAATTTGGATAGAAAGTAACCTCAGGAGGAAGTGGGTCGGTAATGAGTACGTTATTTACTGGGATGATGCCATTGTTAGTAAAGGTAAGTATATATGTGATGAAATCACCGAGATGGGCGCTATTTACATTTGCGGTCTTAATAAATGTGTTTGGCTCATTAGGGTTTACTTCTATCGTAATTGGTGGTGTTGTAGTCGTTGTTGTGATAGGTGGTCTAGTCGGGTCGGGTTGAGAAGTATACGTAATGGATGCGATATTTGTAATCATTCTATTAGCTGGAAGTGTAATAACCTGTACTTGGAATGAAATAGTTACGGATTCTGTTGGATTAAGAGTTCCGACTGGAATGCCTGTGGATGGATTTGCGTTTGGAACGGGAATGTTATTAATTGTGACACTATTTGGAACGAATGATGTGCCGACAGGAAGTGAGTCTGTAACAGAAATGTCAGTGACAGGAATCGTACCTTCATTTTGGAATGTGATAGTAAATGTAATCGTATCACCTACTGAAACGATGGATTTATCAGCGGTTTTTATCGGGTTAATAGTCCCAACGTTTACAGGAGTAATTGTAGTAGGTGTAGGGGTAGTAACGGATACCGGTGGTTTAGTAGGATCGGGTTGGTACTGGAAGGAAACGTTACCTTGGTTTTGAATTTCTCCGCTTGGTGGAATTGAAGTAACTAGGACACGGAAAGAAATCGTTGCGGATTCAGAAGGAGCAAGTGTTGAAATTGGGATGCCTGCTGATGGATTTGCAGTTGGTTGCGGCACGTTGTTAATTGTTACACTATTTTGGATGAACGAAGTACCGATAGGAATTGTATCAGTTACAAGTATATGATTAGCAGGAATGGTACCTGTATTTTGGAGAGAAATCGTATACGTAATGATATCACCTAAAGTAACTGTTTCCGGCGTGGCTGTTTTTTCCGGATTTAATATAGCTGTATTTACATTCGTTGTGTTAATTGGAGTAGGGTCTGTAATTGTAATAGGAGGTTCACCAGGACCTGGTTCATATGTGAAAGTAACAGTTGCTTGATTTCGAATAATACCACCAGGTGGTACACTTGTGACTCTTGCTTGGAATTGAACAGTAATTGTATCGTTTGGATTGACTGTTCCCACAGGTATACCTACAACAGGATTTGCTCCAAGATCTGGAATGCCATTTATTACAACAGTACCTGGAAGAAACGTTAACCCATTTGCTAACGGATCAGTAATGATAACGGAAGTTGCAGGGACTGATCCGCGATTTTGGAAGGTTACAGTATACGTTATGATTTCATTTATATCTACAATTTGTTTGTCGGCTAGTTTATTTGGGTTAGGTGTAGGTGTAATAACGGATACTTCAACAGTTGGAGTAGGATCTGTAATAGTAATAGGGGGTTCGCTAGGGTTTGGCTGGAATGTGTAAGTGACAGTTGCAGTGTTTTTAATAATACCGTCTGGTGGGAGTTCAGTTACAGTAACTTGATAAGTTAATGTAACAATTTGTCCTGGAGTTACAGTCCCAACGTTTACACCACTATTTGGATTTGCTCCAGGTGAAGCAACACCATTAATCGTAACACTGTTCGGAATGAAAGTAGTACCAGCTGGAGTAGGGTCTGCAATAATAACATCTGACGCATTAATATTCCCTACATTTTGGAACGTAATTGTATAAGTGACAGTATCACCAAGGTTAATAACTTGAGGAGTAGCTTGTTTGTTAGGATTAGTAGTAACTTCACTTACTTGCGTCTTTGTAGTAGGTGTAGGCGTAGTAACGGATACGGGAGGTAAATTTGGATCTGGCTGGTACTGGAATGAAACGCTTCCTTCATTTTCGATAAAACCTGTCGGTGGTATCGATGTTACTTGAACTTGGAAAGTTACGACGGCTGAAGTGTTAGGTTCTAATGTACCGATAAGAATTCCAGAACTAGGAACGATATCTGGTTGTGGAATGCCGTTTATCGTAACGCTATTCGGAATGAAAGTAGTACCAGCTGGAATAGGGTCGGTTACAAGTACATTTGTTGCAGGGACAGTTCCTGTATTTTGTAAGGAGATTGTATAGGTGATTGTGTCGCCTAATAAAGCAAATACTTTATCTGCGGATTTTGTAGGGTTCGTTGTTGCGGTATTGACATTTGTAGTAGTAGGTGGAGTCGGTGTAGTTACTGTTACTGGGGGTTCTCCAGGATTAGGTTGGAATGTGTAGGTGATAGTAGCTTCATTTACAATAATTCCGTTAGGTGGTATGGAAACAACACGAACTTGGAAAGTTACAACAACTGATTGACTAGGATTTAATGTGCCAAGAGGAATGCCAAGAGCTGGATCAACATCGCTCGTTGAGATACCATTAATTGTTACACTATTTGGAATGAAAGTCGTACCAATTGGAATCGAATCTGTGAAAATAATATTTGTTAGTTCAACAGTTTGTAAGTTTTGGAAGGTAACGGTGTACGTAATGATATCACCTATATCAACATTGTTTCGATCAGCTGTTTTTGCTGGATTAATAATGCTGTTAATAATTTCAGTATTAACTGGAGGAGTTTCTTCTGTTTTTGTAATAGGAGGTTCATTTGGGTTAGGCTGAGATGTAAAGTTGATTGAACCAATATTTGTAACAACACCGTTAGGAGGTATATTTGTAATCGTTACCTGGAACGTGATGGTTACTATTTGATTAGGCTGTATTGTGCCGATAGGTATCCCGATACTTGGATCAATACCTGGTTGCAAAATCCCATTTATTGTAACAGAATCCACAATAAATTGTGTGCCTACTGGTGCTTGATCCATGACGGATACATTTGTCATTGGAATATTTCCGAGGTTTTCAAGAGTGATTGTATACGTGAGTGCATCTCCAATGTTAGCAACTGATAAATCTACTGTTTTAGTTGACTCTAATTCTGCATTTTGTACAATTGTTTCTGCGATTGGAGTCGGTGTGGTTGTTGTAATAGGCGGGAGTGTCGGATCTGGTTGAGATGTGTAAGTGACATTTGCTTCATTTGAGATAATGCCATTTGGTGGTAAAGCTGTTATTTGTACTTCTAAAGTAATAGTCACTATTTGTCTAGGGTTTAATGTGCCAACTGGGATTCCTATTTCAGGGGTCAAATTAGGTTGTGGAATGCCATTAATCGTAACGCTACCAGGGATAAATGTAGTTCCAGTAGGGATAGAATCTGTAATAATGACATTAGTTGCAGGTATATTACCATTGTTTTGGAGAGTAATTGTATAAGTGAGTGTATCTCCAATACTTGCGAACTCGCGATCTACTGTTTTTTGCGGGTCTGGATTAGCAGTGCGAACTGGTAATGTTACAGTCGGGGTTGTTTCTGTTGTTGTAATAGGTGGTTCACTAGGATTAGGTTGAGAAATATAGGTTACAACTGCCGTATTTTCTATTTTCCCGTTAGGTGGAATAGCATTTATTTGTACTTGGAACGTAACTGTGACGGTTTCGCCAGGGTTAACAGTACCGACAGAAATACCTGTAAGGGGGCTTACACCAGGTTGAGGGATAGTATTTACTGTAACACTATCAGTAATAAAAGTTGTACCAGGTGGCAAAGAGTCTGTAACTGTTACACCTGTAGCAGGTATAGTTCCTTGGTTTGTAAATGTGACAGTATAAGTTACAATATCGCCAATTTCTGCAAACGTAAGGTTTGCTGTTTTTGTCGGACTTATGACTACAGTTTGGATAGGAGTCGTTGTTTCAGGAGTTGTTTCTGTTTTTGTGACTGGAGGTAAATTTGGATCCGGTTGATAATTAAATGTTGCACTACCTTGATTTCGGATTTCGCCGCTAGCAGGGATGTTTATTACTCGTACTTGGAAAGTAATCGTTGCGCGTTCGGATGGCGCTAAAGTTCCAAGTGAAATTCCTGATGATGGATTTGTTCCTGCTTGAGGAATCCCATTAATCGTAACACTATCTGGAATAAATACAGTACCGGCAGGGATAGAATCTATTACTGTTATATTCGTAGCAGGAACAGTACCGGTGTTTTGAAATGAGAGAGTATAGGTAATGACATCATTTAATGCAACGAAGGAGCGATCTGCTGTTTTTTGTGGATTTAGTGTAGCGGTATTAACTGCTGTTTCTGTTTCAGGAGTTGTAATAGTTGTCGTAACGGGAGGTTCATTTGGATTTGGCTCGTATGTGAATGTAATATTTGCTTGATTTCTAATAACTCCTCCGGGCGGGATACTATTTACTACACCTTGGAACGTAACTGTAATACTTTGACCGGGATTTACAGTGCCGACGGGTATACCAATTTCAGGGTTTTCTCCAAGTTGTGATGTGCCATTTACGACAACGCTACCTGGAACGAAAGAAACACCAGATGGAAGTGCATCTTTTATAATAACATTTGTAGCGGGGACGGTCCCTCTATTTTGGAATGTTACAGTAAAAGTAATCGTATCCCCTATATCAGCAACTTGTCGATCAGCAGATTTTGTAGTCGTTGGATTAGGATTATTAATTGGAATGTTTACACTTGGAGTGGTGGTAGTTGTTGTAACAGGAGGCTCACTTGGGTTCGGTTGATATTGGTAAGTGAAGGATGCTTGGTTTCTAATTATTCCATCAGGTGGTAAGTTTGTAACGACAACTTGATACGTGATTGTTTTCGTTTCTCCGACAGAAATGGTACCAAGTGGTATACCAAGTGATGGGGCTGCTCCTGGCGTTGTAATGCCATCGACTGTAACACTATTTGGAACGAAAATAGTCCCGTTAGGTGTAGGGTCTGTAACGACTACATTTGTAGCCGGAACGGTCCCGTTATTTGTAAATGTGACCGTGTAGGTAATTGTATCTCCTAAATCAGCAACTTGTTTGTCGGCAGATTTTGTAGGCACTGTAATAACGGTCCCAACTTGAGTTTCTGTTTTAGGAGTTGGGGTAGTTGTTGTAACAGGAGGCTCATTTGGATTAACAATATAATTAAATGATACACTGCCTTGGTTTTCTATAATTCCATTTGGTGGGACACTTGTAACTTGAACTTGGAATGTAATTGTTTTTGCTTGATTTGGATTTAAAGTACCGATTGATATACCGTTTTCAGGATTACTGTTAGGTTGTGAGACACCATCAATCGTGACGCTATTTGGAATAAATGTTGTACCGTTTGGAATTGGATCTGTTAGTACAATATTTATTGAGGGAACAGTGCCGTTATTTTGTAAACTAATTGTATACGTAATAACATCACCAATATCAACGAAAGTACGATTAGCAGATTTTGTAGGGTTAACTGTAGCGGTATTAACAGAGACTGTAGTAGGTGCTGTCGGTTCGGTTGTGGTAACCGGCGGTCTTGTTGGATCTGGCTGGTACGTATATGTCGTTGAAGCTTCGTTTGTAATAACACCGCCAGCTGGAATTTGTGTAACAAGAACTTGGAAAGATAGTGTTTTGGTTTCACCGGGATCAATTGTTCCAACTGGGATTCCTAGTGCGGGATTTGAATTTGGAACCGGTACATTATTTAAGATTACGCTATTCGGAATGAATGTTGTACCAGTAGGAATGGTATCAGTAAAAACTACATTTGTAGCAGGGATCGTACCATCATTAGTGAAAGTAATCGTATACGTAATAACATCACCGATATCAACAGTAGTTTTATCCGCCGTTTTAACAGGGTTTGTAATAGCGGTGTTAACAGGAGTAGTAGTAGGTGGTGTAGGGTTTGTTGTTGTAATAGCTGGTTTTGTAGGATCTGGTTGATACGTAAATGTTGTGGTTCCGATATTTCGGATTAGGCCATTCTCTGGGAGAGAGGTAACTTGAACTTGGAAAGTGACAGTGACAGTATTACCAGCTGCGATTGTTCCAATTTGTATACCACCAGAAGGGTTTCCGCCAGGTTGTGAAGTACCGTTAATTGTGACGCTATTCGGAATAAATGTAGTGCTACTTGGAATCGGATCAGTCACAATAACATTAGTTGCAGAAATATTTCCTGTATTCGGTAATGTAATCGTATACGTAATCGTATCGCCAATATCGACAACTTGTGGACTAGCAGATTTTGTAGGATTTACAATTGCAGTTCGTACAGAAGTAGTTGTTGGAGGTGTTGTTATCGTAGTGGTTGTTGGGGGTTCAGCCGGATTCGGTTGCGACGTAAATGTTATATTTGCTTCGTTAGTAATCGTTCCGTTAGCTGGAAGGGAAGTGACTTGGACTTGAAATGTGACAGTTGTAGTTTGACCAGCAGGAATTGTACCTAGCGGAATATTTGTTGGAGTTACGCCAGGTTGTGCCGTTCCATTAACTGTAACACTGTTTGGAATAAAAGTAGTGCCAGTAGGGATAGGGTCGGTGATGGAAACATTTGTTGCTGAAGTATTACCGTTATTTGGAACAGTAATCGTATACGTAATGATGTCACCAATATTTACAATTTGTTGGTTTGCACTTTTAGTTGGATTTATGATAGTAGCATTAATTTGTGTTTCAACTATATTACTTGTAGAGTTTCTGTTAATTGGTGGTTGGTTTGGTGGATTATATTGAAAGCTTGAAGTTGCACTATTTGGAATAGGGTTTGGTGTAGGGAGAGTATTAACTTGAACTTGAAACGTAATTGTAGCATTCCCGTTTGCAGCAATCGTTCCTACATTTATTCCAGTAGCAGGATTATCTGTAGTAGAAGTACCATTAACTGTAACGCTACCCGGTACGAACGATGTGCCGGCAGGAGGCGTGTCTGTAATGATAACATTATTAGCAGCTAATGTGGCTTGATTTGTGGCTGTAATTGTATACGTAATCGTATCACCGATAGTAGCAATTGTTTTATCTACTGCTTTTGTTAATGCGACATTAGCTGTGAAAATATCTGTATTAACTATATTGCTTGTTGCTGTTCGATTAATAGTGGGTGCGTTAGGAGCTGGTTGAAATGTGTATCCAAATGATGCTACGTTACTGGCGACAGGTGGGGTAGGAATACTTGTTACATCTACTTGGAAAGTAATTGTAGCAGAACCACCAGCAGGGATGTTATTAATAGGAATTCCAGTTGAGGGATTGCCAGCTGTTGGAGTACCGTTAACAGTTACACTGTTTGGAACGAAAGTGGTGCCGGCTGGTATAGGGTCTGTAAATGTAACGTTTTGGGCAGGAAGTGTTCCGGTATTTTGGACAACGATTGTATAGGTTAAACGACTTCCTATTGTTGCTATTGCCATTAGATTCGTCCTTTCTGTCTAAATTTAAATCCGGTCAAGGCATCGAATATTTACAAACAGCATTATTTAATAATCTAGAAACAATACTATGTGTAAATATTAGTATAAAATGAGCTCGTCATTGCATCCTATTCAAATTTAAATGAATAGGAATAGGCAAAGGCTTTTTTTTTGCCCAAATTAGTCTGTGCATATACAAATGGAACTTTTTTTACTTGTTTGCATTAAATGAAATAGCGAATAAATATTTATCTTATATGGAAGGGGAGTGGAATTGTTGGCTTTTGTACAAACATATACGAAAACGGACTCTTTATTTATGGTACACACAGGGAATACAGTTGGCATGCGTGGTATTACAACAGCGACGGCGTATCAATACAATGCATTAATAACAAGAGATACAAATTTAAGTTTTGCAGGGGTTCCTTCTTCGGTAGATCCATTAACTTTTGCAGGAACGACAAATGATTGGACATTAAATGGTTCTTGGGCAAGGCTTAATCCTTCAGTAACAGACGTACCAGCAACAGCAACTGTAGACTTTGCTATGTTAGTTTGGCAAGGGACATTGAGTGCAACTGTGACAGAAACTGTAGTAAATAACAACATACCTACTTTACAAACACCGGATGGGGTCACTCATACAATTACGAGTGTTCCTGCATGGGGAGAGACGAGATCAAGCGGAACATTTCAAGGTACCATTTATACACGTGCTGCAAATGTAACAAATATTCTACAAGGGCTTTCAAATCGAGCAGCGGGGGATTATTTTGTAGAAAGGGTTCCCACGGCAAATCCTCCGACGCAAGGGACAGGCGTAGGATGGGCATTGGTTGTTGTATATCGCGATAATTCATATCCTATTAGGAATGTTAGTTTATATACTGGTTTACTCATTTCTACATTGGGTGAGACAGCAACGATTTCAAATTTTATCACTCCAGCTGTAGCGCCGGTTAATGCTCGTGTATTTACAATGGCAATTAATGGTGATACTGATGCGACAGGTGATAGATTTAACTTAAACGGTACGGGACTTTCAGGACCTAATAATTTAATAAACAACTTTTTTGCTTCACAGGTAAATAATTATTTAGGGAATTTAAATACAATCGGAAGTTTTGGGGATAGAAATATGCCAATTGGTACTTCTGCGACTAACCGTCGTGCGGAATTTGATGTGACAAATGTGCCTGCAAATGGCGTGTTAACAGCTGGATCCACTTCTACTACCGTGAATATCCCAAATACATTTGATTATATTTACGCTGGTGCTGTCGGTTTACAAATAGATTTAGCGGAGGCACGTTTAACTGCTACAAAATCAGTAATAGTAAGTTGAAAAATTGAAAACTTTAATAAAATTTTTTATCCTAATAGGAGTGAATTCTATTGGCTTTTGTTCAAGCTTACGGTAAAAACGATAACTTATTTATGATGCATACAGGCAATACGATGGGAATGCGAGGTACTGCTAATACAAACTTTGCTTATAATGCACTTATTACATTAAATACTGACACCACTTTCGGAGGGGTGCCTTCATCGACGGATCCAAATACATTTGGAGGTACGACAAATGATTGGACACTAGATGGTTCATGGGCTGAATTAAATCCATCAACTACTATCGTTCCAACTACAGCAGTTGTAGATTTTGCATTACTTGTTTGGTCAGGTGGGTTGGATACGGCTGTTACAACCGCTGTTGTTGATGCGAATCCACCAAATTTAGTTACGCCTGATGGAACGAGTACACAAGTGACAATAAATTCAGCATGGTCATCAGGAGGGACGAATTTACCTTTTATAGCCAATGTATATAATCGAGCAGCAGACGTTACATCTTTACTACAAGGGCTACCAAATCGCGCAGCAGGAAGATATAGTGTGACAAGATTACCTACGCGTCAGCCAGTTGGTTATGGTGCAGGATGGTCGTTGATTGTTGTATATCGTGATTCCTCATATCCGATGAGAAATGTGAGTTTATTTCCAGGTTTTTTATTATCAGGTACACCGCAAACCCTTTCTGGATTTTTTACACCAGCTACAGGGACGGTGACAGCAAGAGCTTTTGTAATGGCGGTAAATGGTGATCCGAATTTTACAGGTGATAATTTTCAATTGAACTCTGTGACATTAACAGGACCAAATAATCCAATAGGGAACTTTTTTAGAGGGCAAGTAAATGATATTAATGGAAATTTAAATACAATTGGTAGTTTTGCAGATCGGAATTTTTCTGGAACGACTACAACTGCAAATGCAAGAGCTGAGTTTGATATTACAAATGTAAATGCTACAGGTTCTATTGCACCAAATACGACATCTACACAAGTAAATATTACAGGTACCGGAGATACAATTTATACAAGTGCGGTTGGATTACAAATAGACTTGGCGGAGGCTAAATTAACAGCAGTAAAATCAGTAACTGTAAGTTAAAAAAGATTGCTATAAGTTAGCAATCTTTTTTATGAGAGGTATTTTGTTAGTAATGATTGATAGTTAGAATAATCAATCTCTTTTTCTTGTAGTTTTTTCACTAAAAATTTATGGTCGCGTTTTGGTGTAGCGATAATATATCCTTTAATAATTAAATCTTGTGTAATTTGAGAGGCTTTTTCTTGTAATGCAAGTTCTCCGATTTTTCCGGCAATTTTCGATTTAGCAACATCGCGAAATAGTTCTGGAACAGGACTTACGAGCTCTTCTAACAATTGTTTTTGTTCGTCATCCCACAAATGTCTAGTTTTATTAATATAGTGCTCTTCCCAATCTAAAATGGACATACCATCTTCTTTTGGTAATCGTTTCAGGAATTTTCTGAACATAAAATATCCACCGATAGACATAAGCCCTAATAAAATAACAGTCCATAGCACAATAAACCAACTGAACCATCCTTCGAGCAAATATATCCCCCCTTAATGATTGCGGTTTTCTATTATTCATATTATAAACAGTGAGATTCATAGAAAGCAAGAACGCTTGGTCATTTTGACCAAGCGTTATCATTTAAACAAAGTATAGTTGTTCCACACATAAATTATTATTATCATCTTCTACATATTCAATGATTAATGTGCCAACTTTACGATCTTTATCTTCAGTTGTGAAAATAGAGTAAGAAGTAAAACGTGCTGTTGATAGGCCGCTTATATGTGTAGGTAAAGAAATGTAGTCGTTATCGCGGAAGAATTCCATCAGTTCAATATCCTCAAATTCTTTTCGGTCAACTTGTTTGTTTGTATAGCGGCGTTGAAGTTGTTTTAAAGACTCATTCCAAGAAATTGCTTTTGTGTCGTATACCATTTTGTTCTATCTCCTTACTGTATGTAATCATTAAGAACATACGTTCTAATCTAGTATACTCTTTTTATTAGAAAAGGGAAAGCAAAAAATAATGTAAGCTTGGATTTCCAAGCTTACATTATTGATGCGTTCGTCATAATCTCTATTTTTTATTATAAGTTACATAAGAATAAGAAACAAGATGATATATATTTTGTTGATAGTTTTCAAGATTCTGTATATTATAGTTTTACTAAAGCGCAAGGGAATGAGAGGAATGGCATATGTAATTTCACTCCAAGGACCGATGGCAAGCGGAAAAACGACATTGGCTAAAAGGTTAGAGCGATGTGGGTTTTCAGTTATATATGAAAATCCTTATCCAATTGTAGAAAAGCGAAGAGTATTAAATTTGGATATGAATTCAAAAGAAGGGTTTATTCTAAATCAAAAAATGTTTATGGAAGCAAAAATAAAAGAGTTTCAAAATGTAAAAGATTCAGTTGTGATTTTTGATCGCGGGCCAGAAGATATTGAGTTTTTTACGCTCTTTTATCCAAAGATTATAGGAGAAGAGTGGGATATAGAAACTGCATTAAGAGATGAATTATATAAATTAAGAGAATGTCGTTCAGATGCTATTTTTTATTTAGATGGCTCGGAAAGTAATTTATATAATAGAAAAAATAATGATAGAACAAGAAACAGAAGTACATTTGAGGAGCAATTTAAATTAGTAGAAATGGAAAAAGACTGGTATAAACAATTTCCTGTAACTTATGTGGACACGAATAGATTAACAGCGGAAGAATTAGAGGTATATTTTATGGATTGGTTAATGGAGAGAGGGATATGAAAAAATACTTTTATTTGTATACCCAACATTTGCGGAGTTTGAAATAACAGTAGCAACGGCATTGTTGAAAAATAAATATGAAATTATTACAGCGAGTTTAACGAAAGAATTGATTATAAGTGAAACAGGTTTGCAAGTGCAACCGCATATAGAATTAAGTGAAGTACGTGTAGAAGAATATGAGGGGATTATTATTCCAGGCGGAGATGCGATACATATGAAGGATGCAGACGGACTCTTTTCAGTTATCCGTCAATTTCACGAACAAGAAAAATTAGTAGCTGCTATTTGTGCTGGGCCTTATGCGCTAGCAAAAGCAGGCTTATTCAAAGAAATCTCGTATACAGTAACTATAGATTATAAAAAATTAGATTGTTTTCCAGTAGAAAATTTTGTGTATGAAGAAGTTGTGAAACAATCAAACATTATTACAGCACAGGGGCATGCATTTGTACCATTTGGAATAGCGATTGCCTCTTATTTTGGAGTAACAAACGAACATAATATAAATTTTTACAGTGGTAAGGGGAATGTGATGATGGAGGAACTTTTGCCTGAGAATGTATAAAAGCTAGCATTTGCTAGCTTTTTTCTTTTTGACATCGATAAATGGCTAACGTTTTCGGATCACGCCATATACCGTTATGAATTGCCAATTCATTTTCTACTTCTTCTTTTAGCCATTCCTTCATTTCGGCGTGAAGATGTGTATTATCAGGTATATTTAGCGACGGAAACATGCTAGAAATATAGTTTACAATTGGAGTAGCATGATGAAAAACGAGAGCATTATGAATAACTGCTTCTTCAACAGTTGGAAAAACAGACTGTAATATCTCTTTACCATTTTCCAAACAAAATGGCGTGACTGAAGATGTTGTTTTCGGTAAATCAAATGCGTCTAACATGCGGTTACACATTTCAACTATACGAGATAATGTAACGTCAGAATTTGTTGTAGCTAACAGTGAGCCTCCAGGACGTATTACTTTATGGAACCCTTGGACTGTTTTTTCAACATCTTTCATGTGGTATAACATATGTCTTGCGACAATCCAGTCGTAGCAATTAGCTTTGAAAGGAAGTTTACCGGCGTCACCTAGCCTCCATTCAATTATGCTATTCTTTTTTGTAGCTTCAGAAAGCATCGTTTTCGATTGATCCAAACCTGTTAAATGTCCTGTATGACCGTTAGTTTGTAAAAGGGAAAGAAAATTCCCGTTAGCGCACCCAACCTCTAATATTTTCTCGTCTCCTTGAAGTTGTAAATGATCTATGACGACTTCATCTAAATTCACATGTTTTTCTTCATAATGTTTATGTGTATCGATACGTGTTTGTAAATGGTTGCTTACGTTGTATTGGCGTTTTACATCATTCATCTTTTCGTATTCCACCTTCGTACAAAATTGCTGAATCGCGTGCGTTAATACGTCAGTTTTCTTTAAGCCTTCGTAATGGAGTGCAGATTCAAACCTTTCAAGTAATTTTTCTTCAATTCGAAAATGAATATCTTTTCGCTTTGTCATTGAAAATTCGCTCCTTTGCATCTGTTAGTGAGACTATAGCATGCCTGAAAAAATTGTGTAAATCATTTGTGTACACAAATGGAGGAGATGAAAAAATTATTTGAATGTGAGTTTAAACTATTGACGATTTAACCGTTTTCATATATTCTTAAATTAAGAAATATTCAAATAATTAAAAGAAATGAGAGAGTCACATGCTTCTTCAAGGAACACATCGAATTGGTCGTATGGCCATGCTGTTGGCACTTGCGGATGAGAATGAAAGTCCTGTATTATCTATTCCAAAAGGTTGGAAGTATTGTACGGGGAAAGTGGGTTCGATGAATTCGCAAAAGGTTGTCGCAGCAATGGAAACAGCGGCTAAGAGCAACCAAGTTATTGAAACAGACGTTTACAGAGAAACACATGCACTTTATCACGCAATTATGGAAGCTTTGTACGGAGTGACGAGAGGTCAAATTCAGTTAGCAGACGTTCTTCGTACAGTAGGACTTCGCTTTGCGATTGTGCGCGGTACACCATACGACGGAAAAAAAGAAGGCGAATGGGTTGCTGTTGCATTATATGGAACGATTGGTGCACCTGTAAAAGGATCTGAGCATGAGGCGATTGGTTTAGGAATTAATCACATATGATTTGCCCATAGTCTATTAGTTAGAAGGGGGCCTTACTTTTTTAGGACAGAAGTCTGTCTTAAAAAGATAAGGTCCCCTTTTGCCTTTTTAAGGAGGAAAAACAATGATTACGTTAACAGGACACACATTGACAATTGAAGAAATGAAGAGGTTGTTACTTGAAGGAGAAGGTGTAACAGCTTGTCCAACTAGTATGCAAAAGGTGGCGGAGTGCCGCGAAGTTGTTGAGAAAATTGTAGAAGACGGAAAAGTCGTTTACGGTATTACAACTGGATTTGGAAAGTTCAGTGATGTGCTTATTCAAAAAGATGATGTAAAGGCACTTCAACACAATTTAATTCAGTCACATGCATGCGGGATAGGCGATCCATTCCCTGAAGAAGTATCACGCGGTATGTTAATTTTACGAGCGAACACGATGCTTAAAGGCGTATCTGGCGTTAGACCGCTTGTTGTAAATATGCTTCTTGAGTTTGTAAATCGTAAAATTCACCCAGTCGTTCCGCAACAAGGTTCACTTGGTGCGAGTGGCGATTTAGCGCCTTTATCTCATCTTGCGCTCGTATTATTAGGCGAAGGTGAAGTGTTCTATAAAGGGAAACGCGTTCATGCGATGGTGGCTCTTACAGAAGAAGGTCTTGAGCCGATTGAACTTGAAGCGAAAGAAGGGCTTGCATTAATCAATGGTACGCAGGCGATGACAGCGCAAGGAGTTCTTTCTTATATAGAAGCAGAAGCAACTGCGTATCAAGCTGAATTAATCGCTTCAATGACAATTGAAGGGTTACAAGGCATTATTGATGCATTTGATGAAAATGTTCATAAAGCACGTGGTTATAAAGAGCAAGTGGAAGTAGCGAGCAGAATTCGTGACATCCTTCACGATAGTAAGTTAACAACAAAACAAGGAGAACTACGAGTACAGGATGCCTATTCACTTCGCTGTATCCCGCAAGTACATGGTGCTTCTTGGCAGGTTTTAAATTATGTGAAAGAAAAATTAGAAATTGAAATGAATGCAGCAACAGATAATCCGCTGATCTTTGATGGCGGAGAAAAAGTAATTTCGGGTGGGAATTTCCACGGTCAACCGATTGCGTTTGCGATGGACTTCTTAAAAGTAGGAATGGCGGAACTTGCAAATATTTCAGAGCGTCGTATTGAGCGTTTAGTAAATCCGCAATTAAATGATTTACCTCCATTTTTAAGTCCAGAACCAGGACTTCAGTCTGGTGCAATGATTATGCAATACGCAGCAGCGTCACTAGTTTCTGAAAATAAAACGTTAGCACATCCGGCGAGTGTTGATTCAATCCCGTCATCAGCTAACCAAGAAGATCACGTAAGTATGGGAACAATCGCTTCACGCCATGCACATCAAATTATTCAAAACGTAAGACGTGTTCTTTCAATTGAAATGATTTGTGCGATGCAAGCAGCAGAATATCGTGGTATTGAAAATATGAGTACAGTGACGAAGAGCTTCTACCATCAAGGTCGTCAGCAAGTGCCTTCTATTACAAATGACCGCATATTCTCAACAGATATTGAAAATATTGCGCATTGGTTAAAAACGAATTATTCGATTAAAGAAAGATTAGATGTAAACGCAGCACTATAAAATGAGAAAAGGGAGAGATTGAAATGGAAAAAGTAAAACAAACAATTCGCGCGCCAAGAGGTACGGAGTTACAAACGAAAGGGTGGGTTCAAGAAGCTGCACTTCGTATGTTAATGAACAATTTAGATCCGGAAGTTGCTGAAAAGCCAGAAGAATTAGTTGTATATGGCGGAATCGGCCGTGCAGCTCGTAACTGGGAAAGCTACAATGCAATTGTAGATTCATTAAAAACGTTAGAAAGCGATGAAACATTACTTGTTCAATCAGGAAAACCAGTTGCAATCTTTAAATCACATGAAGATGCACCTCGCGTTCTTTTAGCGAACTCAAACTTAGTACCGAAGTGGGCGAACTGGGATCACTTCCGTGAACTAGAGAAAAAAGGTCTTATGATGTACGGACAAATGACGGCAGGTAGCTGGATTTACATCGGAACACAAGGTATTTTACAAGGAACATATGAAACATTTGGTGAAGCTGCACGTCAACATTTCGGTGGTTCATTAAAAGGTACATTAACACTTACTGCTGGTTTAGGTGGTATGGGTGGTGCACAACCTCTTGCTGTAACGATGAACGGCGGTGTTGTCATTGCTATTGATGTTGATAAGCGCAGCATTGATCGTCGTATTGAAAAGAGATACTGTGATATGTATACAGAATCGTTAGAAGAAGCGTTAACGGTTGCGAACGAGTATAAAGAGAAGAAAGAACCGATTTCTATTGGTTTATTAGGAAATGCGGCAGAGATTTTACCAGAGCTAGTGAAGCGTAATATTACGCCAGATTTAGTTACAGATCAAACATCTGCTCATGATCCATTAAACGGTTATATTCCAGTAGGTTACACGTTAGAAGAAGCGGCAAAACTTCGTGAAGAAGATCCAGAACGTTACGTACAATTATCAAAAGAAAGCATGACAAAACATGTGGAAGCAATGCTTGCTATGCAAGAAAAGGGCGCAATTGCATTTGATTACGGAAATAACATTCGCCAAGTTGCTTTTGATGAAGGTTTGAAAAATGCATTCGATTTCCCAGGATTCGTTCCAGCATTTATCCGTCCATTATTCTGCGAAGGAAAAGGACCATTCCGCTGGGTAGCACTTTCTGGTGACCCAGAAGATATTTATAAAACAGACGAAGTAATTTTACGTGAGTTTGCTGATAATGAGCATTTATGTAACTGGATCCGTATGGCTCGTCAGCAAGTTGAGTTCCAAGGCCTTCCGTCACGTATTTGTTGGCTTGGTTACGGTGAGCGCGCGAAATTTGGTCGCATCATTAATGAAATGGTTGCAAATGGTGAATTATCAGCACCAATCGTTATCGGTCGTGACCATTTAGATTGCGGATCAGTAGCATCTCCAAACCGTGAAACAGAAGCGATGAAAGATGGTAGTGATGCAGTAGCTGACTGGCCAATTTTGAATGCATTAATTAACAGTGTAAACGGTGCAAGCTGGGTATCTGTTCACCACGGTGGCGGCGTTGGTATGGGTTATTCACTTCACGCTGGAATGGTTATCGTTGCAGATGGAACAGAAGCAGCAGCAAAACGTATTGAGCGCGTATTAACTTCTGACCCTGGTATGGGTGTTGTTCGTCACGTGGATGCAGGGTATGACTTAGCTGTGGAAACTGCGAAAGAAAAAGGCGTTAATATTCCAATGATGAAATAAGGAGGAGAAAAACATGCTGGACACTTTACTAATAAATATCGGTCAATTGCTAACAATGGATCAAGAAGATGGCTTGTTAAGACGGGAAGCGATGAACACGCTTCCTGTTATCGAAAACGGTGCGGTTGGAATTGAAAATGGTGTAATCACTTTCGTTGGAACAGCAGAAGAAGCAAAAGGACTTCAGGCGAAAGAAGTTATTGATTGTGGCGGGAAAATGGTTTCTCCTGGTCTTGTTGACCCGCATACTCATCTTGTATTTGGTGGATCTCGTGAAAATGAAATTGCACTAAAACTACAAGGAGTTCCGTACTTAGAAATTTTAGAACAAGGCGGAGGTATTCTTTCAACTGTAAATGCAACGAAACAGGCGTCGAAAGAAGAACTTGTTCAAAAAGCGAAATTCCATTTAGACCGTATGCTATCTTTCGGAGTTACAACTGTAGAAGCGAAGAGTGGTTACGGATTAGATGATGAGACAGAATGGAAACAATTAGAGGCAACTGCACAATTACAAAAAGAGCATCCCATCGATTTAGTTTCTACATTTTTAGGTGCTCATGCAGTTCCGAAAGAGTATAAAGGTAGATCGAAAGAATTTTTACAATGGATGTTAGACCTACTACCAGAAATGAAGGAGAAGCAATTAGCTGAATTCGTTGATATTTTCTGTGAAACAGGCGTGTTCTCTGTTGAAGAGTCGAAAGAGTTTTTATTAAAAGCGAAAGAGCTTGGCTTTGACGTGAAAATTCATGCAGATGAAATTGATCCTCTTGGTGGTGCGGAAGCAGCGGCTGAAATTGGTGCAGCATCAGCCGACCATTTAGTTGGTGCTTCTGATAAAGGAATTGAAATGCTTGCAAACTCTAATACAGTAGCCACTTTATTACCAGGAACAACTTTCTATTTAAATAAAGAAAGCTTTGCCCGCGGTCGTAAAATGATCGATGAAGGTGTTGCAGTTGCGTTAGCTACAGACTTTAACCCAGGTAGCTGTCCAACTGAAAACATTCAGCTTATTATGAGCATCGCAATGTTGAAGCTGAAAATGACACCAGAAGAAGTTTGGAACGCGGTAACAGTTAACTCTTCTTATGCTATTAACCGAGGCGATGTAGCTGGGAAAATTAGAGTTGGTCGTAAGGCAGATTTAGTTTTATGGGATGCTTACAATTATGCTTACGTACCGTATCATTACGGCGTAAGTCATGTAAATACAGTATGGAAGAATGGTAATATCGCATATACAAGAGGTGAACAATCGTGGAGCACGGCCACTATTTAAAGAAGAATGCAAAGTTTATCGATCGTGAAGTGACGAAATGGAGTGAAATGATTAAAGATTGGGAGGAAGGCGTGGAAATATTCGGTGCTGCCTTAATTGGAGCACCCCTTTCTAAACCATCTATTAGTCATTCAGGAGCAAGTTTTGCGCCAAAAACGATTCGTGCGATGTTGGATGCATATAGCACGTACGCGATTACAGAAGAACACGATATGAAAGAAAGTGTTTTATATGATTGCGGCGATATTACGATGCATGTGACGGATATAAAAGAAAGTCATAACCGAATTGCGAAAACAGTTGGTCATGTAACGAAAGTAAATCCGAACATGATACCAATCGTTCTTGGCGGGGATCACTCAATTAGTTTTCCGAGTATAACAGGATTTGCAAACAGTAAAGGAAAGGTCGGGATTATTCAATTTGATGCCCATCATGATTTACGTAATTTAGATGATGGTGGTCCGTCAAATGGTACTCCGTTCCGTAGTTTACTAGAAAATGATATTATTACAGGAAAACAACTCGTTCAAATCGGAATTCGTAATTTTTCAAATGCACGAGCGTACCATGAATATGCAAAAGAACACGGTGTGACAGTTTATACAATGAAAGATGTACGAGAGCGAGAAATCAAAGATATTATTATAGAAAGTATTGAAGTATTAAGAAAGCAAGGCGTGACCTCTATTTACATTTCTCTTGATATGGATGTACTAGATCAAGCATTCGCACCAGGTTGTCCAGCGATTGGTCCTGGTGGAATGGACAGTACGACTTTACTTGATGCGATTGAATTGCTTGGTAAAGAACCGCTTGTGCAAGGGATGGATATAGTAGAGATTGATCCAACCCTTGATTTTAGGGATATGACGAGCCGAGTAGCTGCGCAAGTAATTATGAGTTTTCTTTTAGCGAGAGAAACAGTCCGTAAGCAGGTTAGTGTATAGACGGAAAAGTAGATTTTTATTTATGCCTTATCAAAAACACATTACTACTCAAATGTAGTAATGTGTTTTTATGTTAAAAGAGAATGAATGTGTGTGGAAATGTTAATAAAATTGCGCTTTTTATAGTGTATTGTGTGAATTAAATTTCTTGCTTTCGAAGTGTTGACGTGTAAAATAATTTTATGATAAAATAAAAATTTTGCTAAAAAATAGAATGTGTGTTAAGATTGAGAAGGTTACCATATATGGAGGTGGATTATTTGTTTCAAATTGGCGATAACATTGTTTATCCAATGCACGGAGCAGGTATAATTAAAGCCATAGAAGAGAAGGAAATCGCAGGGAAAAAACAACAATATTATGTTATAAAAATGTCGGCTAGTAACATGGAAATAATGATTCCTGAAGGTAAAATATTGAATTCAAATATACGACCAGTAACGGATATCACGGCATTAATACACATAATGGATATTTTTCAACATGGAGAATCAGATAGATTACTTACGTGGAAACAAAGGTATAAATTGAACACTGATAAAATAAAAACGGGTAAAATGCAAGAAGGCGCTGAAGTTGTGCGCGATTTAATGCGTATACAGAAAGAAAAAGCACTTAATGCAAGCGAAAAGAAAATGTTAGATAATGCACATGAATTTTTGATTAGTGAACTAGGATTAATTGAAGGTATCACAGAAAATCAAATAAAAAGCTTTTGTTAAGATTCATTATAAATAATGTATTATGCCCAAAAAAGATTTTGAGTTTTTTGGGAGCATAATTATAGAAAATTAATCCTTTCAAAGACATTCAACTCTTTCAAACCACTTTTAGAGCATTAACCTCTTTTGTTATTACTACAATCAAATCCATTTTTATTTTTTAATTCTTTACGAATGTTCGAAGTTTAATGAAATACTTCGATAGAATAGTTACTTGATTTTTGCAATCCTGATTCACACTGGCACGGACAAGGAGCCGTAAGGATGAAAGAGAGGTAGGGCTTTCATTGTTTTAGGTATATAAGTTATTATTTTTAGAAGAATACTGAACTATTTTCACTTCTATTGATAAGGGATTCTTTATATTAAAGAGATAAAGAAATTGACAGCCATATATGATCAACTAAAAAAGGTTTCCTACTAAGGAAACCTTTTTAATTTTATTTATAGCATTCTATTTTTTTGATATTCGAATGTTTTATAGAAAAGTCGTATAAATTGACGTTACTATCTAAAAGTAAGTATGATGCGATTATAGTGAGAATATTTTTAGGGGGAAGAAAAATGACAAATTCAAATAAGAAAGCGGCAAGTATTTATGAAGGAACAAATGTAAACGCTTGGGGATCTTTTGAAAATATTGAAGAAACGAAGTTGTTTGATCAGATTCAAGTCGGAGCTTGGTCTCTTCGTAATCGCATAGCAATGGCACCGATGACGAGATGCTTTGCAGACAATGAAACTGGAGTAGTTGGTGCTGATGTAGTGGAGTACTATAGAAAGCGTACTGCTGACGGAGTTGGATTAATTATTACAGAAGGAATTGTCATTAGTCCGAGAGCGAAAGGGAATCCAGGAGTACCAGGGATTTATACGCAAGAACAAATCGACTCTTGGAAACCTGTTACAGAGGCAGTACATAAAGAAGACGGGACAATTATTGCTCAAATATGGCATGTTGGACGTATGAGTCATCACGAAATAATTGGTGGGCAAATGCCGCAAGCGCCTTCTGCAATCGCTGCAGAAGGGAATGTTCCGCGTTTTCGTAAACCATTTGATACACCAGAAGCAATGACGATACAAGAAATACAAGAAGTTATCAGTCAATACGCACAAGCTGCGAAAAACGCGATCGAAGCTGGGTTTGATGGGGTAGAAATTCACGGTGCACACGGATATTTAATTGATCAATTTACTTATGAGTTTGCTAATAAGCGTACTGATAAATATGGCGGTGACTTAAAGCAAAGGTTAACGTTTATGAAAGAAGTAACTGAGGCTGTAATAGAAGCAGTTGGAGCTGATAAAACACTTCTTCGTTTCTCTGCTTTTAAAGGGGATAATCCTACTTATATGTGGGAAAACCCTGAGCTGGCAATTGAAACATTCGTAAATATGTTTAAAGAAGTTGGATTAACGATGATTCACCCTTCAACGATGAATTATACGCAAGTGATTGCTGACGGAAAGAATTTTCATCAATTAGTAAGAAAATATTGGGATGGTACGATTGTTGGAGTTGGTAATTTAAATCCGAAAGAGGCAGAAGAAGCACTGCAAGAAGGAACAATTGACGTAGCTGCATTCGGAAGACCGTTAATTGCTAATCCAGATTTTGTTCATCGAATTAAACATGCTGAAAGTTTAGTTGAATATGACGCGAAAGAGCATCTTGCTACATTAATTTGAATAAAGATAAAAGGAGAACACATGGAGTGTTCTCCTTTTATTATGGAATTTCATAGGGGGAAGCGAGATGAGTGAAACGCTACTCGTTATTATTAGTATATTACTATTATTAATGTTGCTTTTAATCGTCTTTTTTATTATCACATTTTTTATAAAAAAACGGACGCATCATTCTATTTTAAAATTACATCCATACTTAGGAAGAATGCGTTACTTATTGGAAAAGATAGGGCCGGAATTCCGACAATATTGGTTTGATCACGATACAGATGGAAAACCTTTTTCACGTTACGATTTTCAAAGTGTTATGTTTTTAGCGAAGTATCGCTCTGAAATACTTGGTTTTGGGTCGAAACGAGATTTTGAAGCATCTGGTTATTATATTGCTAATACGTTGTTTCCGGTATTAACAGAAGAATTAAGTGTGAACGTAACGCAAGAACGTGAAGGGAAAAAGTATGTGATTCATAAAGAAGGATTATTTTCACGGAGAGAAAAATTGACAGCGGATACAACGAATCTTTGGTTATACGAAGAAGACGATGCAATTATCGTCGGCGAAAATCGTAAATATCCGTGGAAACTGTATGGCATGTTTGGGGCATCAGCAACTTCTTACGGTGCGATTGGCGAAAATTATATTTTAGCGAGCGGCTTTGGAGCGAAAATGGCAGGCGGATCGTGGATTAATACTGGTGAAGGTGGCGTTATTCCAGAACATTTACATACAGGGGCGAATATCGTTGCGCAAATTGGTCCAGGACTATTTGGATACCGTGATGAGGACGGGAATTTTTCAATGGAGAAATTTATGGAGAAAGTGAAAGAAAGTAATATTAAAGCATTTGAATTGAAATTTGGGCAAGGTGCGAAAATACGTGGTGGTCATTTAGAGGGGCAAAAAGTAAATGAGAAAATTGCTTCTGTTCGGAATGTACGAGTAGGAGAGACGATTAATTCTCCGAATCGATTTTCATTTTTGAACAATGCGGCAGATACACTTTATTTTATTCAGCGTTTGCAAGAAACTGGCGGGAAACCAATCGGTATGAAAATTGTAATTGGACAGCAGGAGCCGTTGGAAGATTTATTTAAAACGATGAAAGAGTTAAATATCTATCCGGATTTTATTACAATTGACGGTTCAGAAGGTGGATCAGGAGCAACATATAAATCGATGGCAGATAGTATGGGGATGCCGCTTATTCCAGCGTTACTGACATGTATTAATACAGCGAATCAGTATGGTGTTCGTGATAAATTCAAAGTGTTTGCCTCGGGGAAATTAATTACACCAGATAAAGTGGCAATTGCTTTAGCGATTGGTGCAGATGCTGTAAACTCGGCACGTGGTTTTATGATGGCAAGCGGTTGTATTATGGCGCTTCAATGTAATTCTGGCCAATGTCCATCTGGTGTTGCCACGACGAATCCGCACTATCAAAAAGCATTAGATCCGTATGAGAAGAAGTGGCGAGTTATGAATTATATTATTAGTATGAGATATAGTTTGTTTTCGTTAGCAGCAGCAGCGGGAGTAAAGAGTCCACGTCATTTAAAGAGAGATCATATTGTATTTAAAGATGAGATGGGGCGGATAGTTCCTCTCTCAGAATTGTTTCCTACTAGTAAATAGAAGTAAGCTATGTTTAATAGATTAAAAGTCATACAGTTGTATGGCTTATTTTTATTAAAAAAATAGGTGTTTTATTTTCTGAATATTTTTACTTTAATTCTTTTTAAAAACCGGGTAATCCACTGGGATAAAGGCGTTTATGAAGGTTTTCACATGCAGTAAAAAACACCTGTTCACTTGAAAGAACAAAAAATGTTTGTTAAGGTAGGGAACCATAAGCGAAAACAAGAAAATAGAAAAAGTCATTTTTCGAAATTTTGAATGGCTTATGTAACTAAGGGAGAGATTTGGTGAAGATTGAGATTATGGTTTCGCTTGCTATTTATATGGCAGGTATGTTGTATATCGGTTATTGGTCTTATAAGAAGACATCCGATTTATCAGATTATATGTTAGGCGGAAGGGGACTCGGTCCAGCAGTTACAGCTTTATCAGCTGGTGCTTCTGACATGAGTGGTTGGATGCTAATGGGATTACCTGGTGCGATGTATGCGACAGGGTTATCAAGTGTATGGATTGCGATAGGTTTATTAATAGGTGCTTATGCAAACTATTTAATTCTTGCCCCGCGTTTGCGAACGTATACAGAAGTGGCTAATGATTCAATTACGATTCCAGACTTTTTAGAGAATCGATTTAAAGATCGTACGAAAATACTTCGTTTTGTCTCCGCTATCGTCATTTTAGTATTTTTCACATTTTATGCGTCGGCTGGTTTAGTATCAGGTGGACGTTTGTTTGAAAATTCTTTCAACCTTGATTATAAAATTGGTTTATTTGTAACTGTCGGTGTCGTAGTTGCTTATACACTATTCGGTGGTTTTTTAGCAGTAAGTTGGACCGACTTTGTGCAAGGGTGTATTATGTTTATTGCTCTCGTATTAGTACCAATTGTTGCTTTTACAGATGTCGGTGGTGTAACAGAGACATACAATACGATTAAGCAAGTTGATGCATCGCATTTAGACATGTTTAAAGGGACCACAATTCTTGGTATTATTTCCTTTTTAGCATGGGGCCTTGGGTATTTTGGTCAACCACATATTATTGTCCGCTTTATGGCAATTACCTCTATTAAAGATTTGAAAACTTCTCGTAGAATCGGTATCGGTTGGATGGCGATTTCCATTATAGGTGCAATGCTTACTGGCTTGGTTGGTATCGCCTACTATGCTAAAAATAATGGGACATTACAAGACCCAGAAATGGTCTTTGTAACATTCTCAAACATTTTATTCCATCCGTACATTACTGGGTTTTTATTGTCAGCTATATTAGCTTCTATAATGAGTAGTATTTCCTCGCAATTACTTGTTATTTCAAGTGCAGTAACGGAAGATTTCTATAAAACATTTTTCCGTCGTAACGCAAGTGATAAAGAACTTGTATTTATCGGTAGACTGTCAGTTTTAGTAGTAGCTATGATCGCAGTTGTTTTAGCGTATCATCCAAGTGATACAATTTTAACACTCGTCGGTTATGCTTGGGCAGGATTTGGTTCAGCATTCGGACCTGCCATTTTATTAAGTTTATATTGGAAAAGAACGAACAAATGGGGCGTTCTTGCTGGGATGATTGTTGGTGCAGTAGTTGTAATTACTTGGGTACAAATTCCAAGTTTAAAAGCGACTATGTATGAAATGGTACCTGGATTCTTCTGTAGCTTATTAGCTGTGATTGTCGTAAGTTTAGTAACGAAAGAACCAGTTAAAGCAATTCATCGTGAATTTAATGAGATGGAAGCAGTGCTGGAAGAAGAAACGAAATGATTTGAAAAGGGAGTAAACGGTGAATAGTGTTTACTCCCTTTTCATTTTAAATGAAATAAGTAACTTGTTGACAAAGAAAAGTAAGTAACTTATAATAAGTGTTAAGTTCGAGGTAAATGATATTCTAAATCACGTTTTATCCCACTTTAATGGGCGGTAAGCCCCCCACTGATTATGGTATTAAAGTGAGTAAATTTTTTGGAAACTATCTTGAAATCGAGATAATTTCGATAAGTTAAACGTTAATGTGTAATTTTATAATTAATATCTCGAATTCGAGATAAAATTATCATGACGGATTTTACTAGGCAGTATGGACAAAATGAATAATGAATTTTAATGTAAAGCAATTTTTATAATAGAATAAAAAGGAGTGGACGAAATGGAAAAGAAAACAATGGGAATTCATCACATTACAGCAATCGTAGGACATCCACAAGAAAATGTAGATTTTTACGCTGGTGTGTTAGGTTTACGTTTAGTAAAACAAACAGTGAATTTTGATGATCCAGGTACGTACCATCTTTATTTTGGTAATGAAGGAGGAAAACCGGGAACAATTATTACGTTTTTCCCATGGGCAGGTGCTCGTCAAGGAGTTATTGGTGACGGTCAAGTAGGAATCACTTCTTATGTTGTACCAAAAGGGGCAATGCAGTTTTGGGAAAATAGATTAGAAAAATTCGATGTTTCGTATACAAAAATGACTCGATTTGGAGAGCAGTATTTAGAATTTGATGATCCACATGGTTTGCATATAGAATTAGTAGAAAGAGAAGAGGGTGAATTAAATAATTGGACTTTTGGAGAAGTTACGCCAGAAGTAGCAATTAAAGGATTTGGTGGTGCAGTTCTTTTATCAACGCAGCCTCAAAAAACAGCCGAACTGTTAGAGCACGTTATGGGTCTTGAGAAAATTGGGGAAGAGGGCGAATTTGTTCGATTCCGTTCTTCTGCTAATATTGGAAATATTATTGATTTGAGATTATCGACAATTGGTCGTGGCCAAATGGGCGTTGGTACAGTGCATCATATTGCTTGGAGAGCGAGTGACGATGCTGATCAGCTAGACTGGAAAGAGCATGTGTCCCGTTTTGGATACCACGTAACTCCTGTACAAGATCGAAATTATTTTAACGCAATTTATTTTAGAGAACACGGTGAAATTTTATTTGAAATTGCAACAGATCCCCCTGGTTTCGCTCATGATGAATCGTTAGAGACGATGGGTGAGGAATTAAAGTTACCGGAACAATATGAAAAACATAGAAAACAGATTGAACAAACGCTTTTACCATTTGAAGTGAGACATTTAGATTAAAGTGATTGAAAGGGGAAAAGGATTATGATGAAACATATTTTTCAAAAAGGAAAAGATACGTCAAAACCAGTATTGCTATTACTTCATGGTACAGGAGGTAATGAATTAGATTTATTACCACTTGCAGAAATAATTGATCCGGAAGCATCTGTATTAAGTGTTAGAGGAAATGTATTAGAAAATGGCATGCCACGTTTCTTCCGTAGATTGGCAGAAGGCATTTTTGATGAAGAAGATTTGATTTTCCGTACGAAGGAATTAAATGAGTTTTTAGATGAAGCTTCAAAAGCATATGAATTTGATAGAAATAACATTGTAGCTATCGGGTATTCAAATGGAGCAAACATTGCGGCAAGCTTATTATTCCATTACGAAAATGCGTTAAAAGGTGCTGTGCTTCATCACCCAATGGTGCCTAGAAGAGGAACACAATTGCCTAATTTAGCTGGGAAATCCGTGTTTATTGCTGCTGGGACAAATGATTCAATTTGTTCATCTTCTGAGTCAGAGGAATTGAAGCTACTATTAGAAAATGCAAACGCTAATGTAACAATGCATTGGGAAAATAGAGGACATCAATTAACGATGGGTGAAGTAGAAAAAGCAAAAGAATGGTATGGAAAAACAGTTCTATAAGTATAAATAATAAAAGAAGCATCTGCTAACGATTAGCAGATGCTTCTTTTATTATTTAAGACTGGATTGCAAGGTGAGGTGAAGAAAGTGGTAGGTGAATATCAACGACCGTACCTTTATTTAATTCACTTGAAATGTGTAATTTACCATGATGTTCTTCAATTATTTTGTAACACATCATTAATCCTAGCCCTGTGCCTTTTTCTTTTAAACTATAAAACGGTTCGCCTAAACGGGAGATACGATCTTCTGGGATACCGCAACCTTCATCGATGATCCGTATTAAGATGAAATTACCCTCTAATGGTTTTGTTTGGATGAAAATATTTCCGCCATTTGGCATTGCTTCAATCGCATTTTTTAATATATTTATAAAAACTTGTTTTAATTGGTTACCGTCACATTGAATGTCATATACGTAATCAAAATGATCCATAATGATATGAACGCTATGCATAATTGCGGTTGGTAAAATAAATGTAACTACCTCTTCAATTAAAGTTTGTATGTTACAAGTTTGGATTGCTAATACTTGTGGTTTAGACATTGCCATAAATTGACTCGTGATAGATTCCATCTGTGAAATTTCACTTAACATAACATCGATATACCACTTCTGCTCCTCATTTATTTCAGGGAGTAGCAATGTTAGAAAACCTTTTAGAGAAGTGAGTGGATTTCGAATTTCATGGGCAATTCCAGCTGTCAGTTGTCCGACTACTGCGAGTTTTTCTGATTTTCGTAATAATTTTTCTGTTTCTTTTAACTCAGTAACGTCTCTTCCCATTACGATAAGACCTTTACGGGAGCCATCAGGATGATAGAGAGGAACTTTCGACATACTTAAGATTAGGTCGAAATCATCTCTATGAATAATAAATTCTTCACCATGAAGAATTTGTCTTTGTTGCCATGCTAGTTCATCGACTTCTTCGCAATGTAAAAAAGCTTCTCGGTACGCTTCATTATATTGAATGAGTTCACTATCTTTTTTCCCACGGTAAGGTACATGATGGAAATTGAAACAAGAAAGTGCGTAGTCATTTGCCTCAAGCCAGCGTCCTTCATGATCTTTAAATATAACAAACGCAGGCATAGAGTTCACTAATGTACGTAATCTCTTCTCACTTTCTTTTAGCATATTCTCAATTCTTTCTGATTTTTCAAGCGGCTTCATAATGGTATATACACCTGTAAGACGATTTTGGACAAAAATAGGAACTAGTTTTGTCACGACGTCTAATAAGAATCCATTTTTATGATAAATAGATAAAATATACTCTTGTTGATTATCCACTTCCGTATTCTTTATATTTTGTAATACTTGCTCAGAAATATGGGCTTCTAAAATAGAGGTAATATTTTTCTGTTCTAATTCTAAAGAAGTGTAACCTAATATTCTTTCGGCAGAAGGATTTATATGTAGAATAACTCCTTCTAAATTTAATGAAATAATACTATCAGGATTGTGTTCGAACAGGGATGCATACATTTCTGTTAATGAACGATCTTGTATATGGTTTCGCAAACGTCTAGAAATGTTCGGATGACGTTTTTTTTGAGTTGATGAATATTTTTTACGACTCATAATAGTTCCTCCGTACAAATAGCATCTAAAAAGATTTGTCTATTCATAACTATAATATAGATGTAACGTGTATTTCTATAAAAAATGGAAGTTATATAATAAATTTTGTTTTCTTTATTTTTGAAAAGTGCGTATAGGGTGGTAATAAGGGGAGCTTATATTGTTTTATAAATCATTTGTAAGTTACAGGAGTAGGTTTTCCTTATAACATTAGGGTAGAAGAGGGGGAGAGAAAATGAGAAATTATATTCAAGGTATCGATCATGTACAAGTAGCTGCGCCTGTAGGGTGTGAAGAAGAAGCGCGAGAGTTTTATAGTAATAAAATTGGTATGGAGGAAATCCCAAAGCCAGAGGAATTAAAGAAGCGCGGTGGGTGCTGGTTTAAGTGTGGAAATCAAGAGATTCATATCGGAGTTGAGCAAAGCTTTACCCCAGCTAAAAAGGCACATCCGGCTTTTTATGTTTTAAACATAGATGAATTTAAACAAGCGTTAATACAGCAAGGCATTGAAGTAATAGATGATCATGCACGACCAGATGTAATTCGATTTTATGTGTCAGATCCGTTCGGAAATCGAATTGAATTTATGGAAGATAAAAACTAGGTGGAAATCCACCTAGTTTTTTAACCTTTTCTAAACAATCCTAATACTTCAACTGTTTCTGTAATGTTAACGAATGCATGAGGGTCAATTTCAGAAATTGTTAATTTCATACTTGCTAATTCTTCACGAGAAACGACTGTCATAAGTACACGTTTCTTTTCGCTAGAATAAGCACCTTCGCCATCAAGTAATGTAATGCCACGTACAACAGTTGAAAGAAGTTGTTTTTTCATTTTTTCTGCTTCATTTGTTACAATCATAAGTGTAACCTTCCGATGTTTCGTATGAATAGCATCGATAACTTTACCAGTTACATAAATCGAAAGTAAGCTTGTAAGAGCAACATCCCAAGTGAAGAAGAATCCTGCAATGATTACAACGACTGCATTTAAAACAATAAGGAATCCGCCAAGTTTAATATCTCTTTTGCGAGACAACAACATACCGATAATATCAAATCCACCAGTTGATCCATTACAGTTAAAAACAAGACCGATACCAGCTCCGGCAATAACACCACCAAAGATAGATGATAAAAGTGGATCTGTTGCTACGACCTTTACTGGAACGTAGTATAATGCAACAGATAATACAATAACAGAGACAATCGTGTTAAAAATGACTTTTTTTCCAAGACCAATGTATCCTAAAATGAGGATAGGTAAGTTTAATACAAAGTTAATAATACCTGTGTTTACAGGAGTTACAATCCCTAAAATAATAGCAATTCCGCCAATTCCACTACTTAAAATTTTGTGGGGGATAAGGAAAAGATTAAAGGCAATCGCAATAATAATAGAACCAATAATAACACCAAGAAATCTGACCATCTCTTTCCCGTCCTTCACTAAAAAATTCATATTATTTCAAGATTATATATGATATTGAAAGTTTTGGGTAAAAACAGTTTATTTCGGTAAATTTGATTAATCAAAAGAATTTGAGTATTTTATCATTTGAAAGGGGATACAGTTATGAAGATAAAAACATATCAACAGAAAAGCCCGTTGAAGCAAGAATGTGAGGATTCTTATTTTTGTAATGAAGAAAAAAAGATTTATGGTGTATGTGACGGTGCAACACCACTTGTCCCGTTTCGTGATGAAAAGGGACATAATGGAGCATACATCGCTTCACATTTATTTGCAAGTTATTTTGCTTCATTACGTGAAAATCATAGTTTACAAGTTGCAGTTGCAAAAGCAAATGAAGCATTGCAAAGAAAAATGTTAGAATATAAGGTAGATACGAGAAAAAAAGAGCATTTGTGGTGTACATGTATTGCGGCAGTTCAAATAGGTGGAGAGAAAATTGAATACGCACAGTTAGGAGACTGCATGGTTGTCGCAATATTTCGAAATGGAACAATACAAGTATTAACGAAAGACACAGTTGAAGGAATTAGCAAACGAGCAAAAAAGAAGAGAGAAGAAGATCGTAAACAAGGGTTATCTGTACTAGAAGAACATGTTTTTCAAGATGTGCGAGAACAGTTAAAATATAATCGTTATCTTGCAAATATGCAGGGCGGGTATTCCGTTGCAAACGGAATGAAAGAAGCGATACATTATTTGCAGCATGGTGAATTACATATAGATGAAGTGAGCGGCATTTTTATTTGTTCAGACGGATTATTCCACCCAGATTGGTCGCTCGAACAATCTGTTGCATATATAAGAAAGAATAGTATAAGTGAATATGTAGCAATTATTGAAGAGCTAGAAGGAGAAAAGAAAATAAGACCAGATGATAAAACAATGATGATGATTGATTTTTAAGGGAGGATGTTCAAATGGAAATTAAATGTGTTAATTTAACATTTCAAGATGAATTAGTTCCTTTAGAAAAAGTGAATAAACTGATTATCCACCATACATCCGAAGACGGATGGGATGTATATCAAACACATGAATTTCATCAAAAAGTAAGGGGATGGAGCGGGATTGGTTACAATTATTTTATTGAAGAAGATGGAACCATAGTTGAAGGACGAGGTTTACATATTGGAGCACATGCGAAAGATAATAATAGGGATACAATTGGAATATGTATGACAGGTAATTTTGATAAATACGATCCAACTGCCGCACAAATGAATGCATTATATTCTTTATGTAAAATGTTTATGAAGCAGTTTGCTATAAAGAAAGAAAATATACTCGGTCATAGAGAGCTAGAAGGAGTTACAAAAACTTGCCCTGGAAAGCGTTTTTCTATGGTAGAGTTAAGAAACGTACTATCCTAAATATAGAGGAGTAACAAATGATGATGAATATAAAAATACCAAATGATAAAAAAGAAGAGCTAGTAGCACAAATTCAGCAATTTTTCGTTGAGGAAGATTTAGATGAAATTGGACGCTTCCAAGCAGAGCGTTTAATAGAAGAAATGATTAAATTAGTAGGACCATTTGCATACAATCAAGCGATTGGAGATGCTAGAAAGCTTGTAACAGAGAAATTATCTAATATTGAAGAAGATTTGTATGTGTTAGAAAAAAGTGAAGGGAAGTAAACTTCCGTCAATTATAAAATAAGTGTTATGTCACGGCCTTTTCCGATGTTTTATTTGGAAAAGGCCGTGACATTTTTTTATTGTCATCAGGAAAATAATGAAACTTATTCCTCTATCTCGTACTCCATTCTTTTGCCATTTCATCATGATATGCTTCTGTCCAATGATATGGTTGCAACTCTTTTAAAGGGTTAAAAATAATATCTTGTTTAGCATTTGTAATCGCACACTGTACTTCTGGTCCCCAATAAAATAAACGTTCTTGGCATACACCACAAGGCGAGAGTACCTTTAATTCAGAATGCTCATTTTCTCTCGCAAGACAAATAGAATGTGTAACTTTCTTTTGAAATTTATGAGCTTCTAAAATTGCACCTGTTTCCATACAAAGTTCTGTTGAAGCATTTATTACGCCTGGAGCAACACTTGTATAAATTGTTCCATCTTCTACACGAATCGCTGCGGCTCCACCCCAATCGTTTGGATATCTTTGTTCAATTAACTGTTTCACCACATCATATAATTGTTGCTCAATATTCAATTTCTTTTCCTCATTTCTGCCCAAATTCAGGTTTGTTATTTCTGAATATTCTTTCTTTTATCATAATAGCATAAACAAAAAAATGGAATGAACATTTAATTTCAAGCCATCTTTTTGCCAAAAGGAACGTTTTTTTATAAAAAGATTGAGATTAAAAATATATAATCTTAATTTTATCTTTTTTTAATAATTTGTTTATGGGCAATTTATAGTTGCTATTTATAATTCCTATATATAGCAGCTATTGATACTACAAATAAGAAATTTGGATGTGTAACACTTTGTATTCCATTAGCTGTAATCAAAATTTATAACATAAATTGCGCACATAGAATCTTCTTTTGAAAGAAAAGTGGTGTAATTCTTTGTTAAATGAAGGAAGGGATTGGGAAGCTATGAATAAAACAATTTTAAAAACATGTATCATATCAGCAGTTTTAGGTGGAAGTCTATTAAGTGAAACGACTGGAGAGGTGAAAGCAGAAGTAGTTACACCAAACACGAATCATACTGGGGTATTCAAAGATGTTCCAAAAGGGCACTGGGCATATGAGGCGATTCAGCAATTAACAGGCGAGAAAATCATTTTCGGCTATGATGATGGGAGATTTGGTTTTGGAGATAACGTGACACGTGAACAAGTTGCAGCTTTACTATATCGTTATTTTAATTTGGCAGAAGACAAAAATTATGAGAACCCGTATGGGGACATAAGTAAAGAGTCGACAAGCTATATAAAGGAAATCTTGTCTTTAACAGAAATGGGCGTTTTTAAGGGTGATGAACATGGGAACTTTAGACCGAAGGCATCCTTAACACGTGCAGAGATGGCACAAGTTCTTACAAATGCTTTTCATTTAAAGGCAAAGAGTGATCATACTTTTAATGACGTTTCAACGAACTCATGGGCAAGCAATGCAATTAGTGCTGTTCAAACAAATAATATTGCAAAAGGGGTAGGCGGAGGGAATTTTGCTCCAAATATGGAGGTGACGCGTGAACAGTATGCACAATTTTTATACAATGCAATACAAGAAACTGAGCAAACTCAAGAAACGAAAGGGCAACTATTAGCTAGCATACTTGGTGAAACAAATTGGCAAGGGACAAAAGTCTATGACAAAGATCATAATGATGTAACGAAAGAAAATCAGAATTTCATCGGGCTTGCAAAGTATGATGCTAAAACGGCAAGGTATGAATTTTTTAATGCAAGTACAGGAGAGAGTCGTAATGATAGCGGTACCTTTTTTATAACGAATGATGGAAAGAAAAGAGTACTAATTTCTGAGACGCAAAATTATCAAGCAGTTGTTGAATTAACGCAATTAGATAAGGAGAAATTTACATATAAAAGAATGGGGAAAGATACAAAAGGGAACGATGTAGAGGTGTTTGTTGAACATATTCCGTACCATGAAAAAGAACTTTCTTTCACGCGGCCTGATAAAAATTTAGAAAGTTCAACAGGTAAAATAGTTAAAGATGTTGATGGAGATGAAATTTTATCTAGTACACTATGGAACGGAACGGTGGTATTAGACGACCAAGGTAATGATGTAACAAAATATAACTCAAACTTAATCAGTCTAGCAAAATATGATAAAAATACAAATAAATATGAGTTTTTCAATGTGAATACAGGAGAAAGTCGTGGAGACTATGGTTTCTTTGATGTTGTACATGGTAATAAAATAAGAGCCCACGTTTCGTTAGGAAATAATAAATACGGTGCAGTTCTTGAACTTACAGAATTAAATAAAGCGAAATTTACGTATACAAGAATGGGGAAAGATGCGAATGGAAAAGATATAAAAATCTTTGTTGAACATGAACCGTATACAGGTGACCTAAAACCAAATTTTACAAAGTAAGTCTTTACTGTAGCAAAGGCATTATGTTAGAAAATGTTAGTAAGGAAAAGCTTAAGGGTTGGGTAATTAAAATAGTTATTTATAGACAAATAGATGCCTTGAGGCATCTATTTGTCGTTTTAAAATGATTTTTTATGGGTGCAATTTCTCTTTTCTCAAATCTAGTAACTTACTACTTGCACAACCATACATTTTCGTTTTTTTATTTATTTTCTTTATATTCATTAACTTTCTTTTTTACATTACCGACAGTATCTTTAGCAGTGCCTTTTACCTTATCCCATTTTCCTTCAGCTTGTAATTTCTTATTGTCAGTTACTTTCCCGACAACTTCTTTTACTTCGCCTTTTACTTTATCAATAGCACCTTCTACTTTTTCTTTTAAACCATGATCATGTTTAGTCATACATTTCTCCTCCTTGTAGTTTGATTAGAATTCTCTTTTCATATTGCAAGTTGAATGATGTATCTAGCAATAGCGTAACAGATTTAGTTTGAATATTCAAATGATTAATAGAGTTGAAAAGGAATTGTCATAAAGTGTATAAAGTTGTAATGAGAAGAGAAAGAATGTTAATTATATGTTTTTGGCGGTCCAGATTGATTTTGTATAAGCGATCTTCATATGGGCACGTTCCATATTATTTTGACTGCTGCTACCGAATCTTGCTTGTCCGACTATTAAATGACAATTGGATTCAATAGCTGTCTCAATTCGCTTTTGAATTAAGGCAGTATGACAGCCTTTACGCTGAAATTCTGGCAAAGTAGCAGAAGCAGCTAATGATGCGACACCCTTATTTATATACAGGACACCAATGCCCGCAGGAATGTTTTGAACTTCAGCTATGAAAAAATGCCATCCTGGTTTATCGTAGAGAATTTCGTTATTTTGGCGCACACCATCTTTTGTAAAGGATGGCATGTTAAATCCACGTACATATATGTCTGCAAAAACATCAAACTCATTTTCTTTTAATTTGCGTACTGAAATGTTAGAAGGAAGAAGGGACGGATCTTCTCGCGGTGTACTATATAAAGCGGTATGGAAGCTAGATTGATAAAAACCTTTTTCAGATAAGTATTGAAATAGTTCAGCTGTACCTTGTGCTGGTGTAATTTCAAAACGGCAAGGAATTTGTAGTGAGTGATAATAAGAGATAATCGCATCTATCTCATCTGTATTTATAAATGTAACGCCTTTTACTGTGTTAAAAGCAGGACCAGCAATTACTTTTGATGAAAAGGCAGTGGCACTACTGAACTTTTTCACTTGTACCTGCATTGGATTTCCGTCCATTGCTTGTAGTAGTGCTAATCTAGAAGAAAGCATATGTATTTCTGCGTTTTCAATTTCTTGTGCGGTATTGATTGTCATAATTGTACTCATGAGATTCCCCCGTCAATAAATATATTTCATAGTACATATACGATGTTTGTTCTGAGATTCCTGTTGAAATGTAAGAGAATAAGGGGTTTTTTGGAAGGGAAATGGAAGTGAACTGTCGAAGGGAGTAGAAACAGATTAAAGGTGGTGCTCTCATGAAACAGAAAGACGTGCAGACATGCTCTAATTGTGGTTCTCAAAATATAGGAGAAGGTGAGTTTGTCGGTTATGCACAAATACGGAAAAAGGAGACGATGTTCACATCTTCACCAGTAGATGCTTATATTTGTACAGATTGCGGGAATGTCCTTTTATTAAAAGTACGACATTATGAAAAGTTTAAGCAGAAGCCGTTATGATTATTAAAAAGTGTTTTTATTAGGGAAGTTAATAGGAGAAATATTTTACATATATATGAATATGCCTTATATAAAGAGATAACAACATATACTGTGTGGGATGCTTATTAATCGTTGCACAACGTACAAAAATGTATAGAAGAAATTGTGAATTAATTGAGATAGAAAATTAGCCATTCTGGAAATATTTCATATCGAAAACTCCTTTAAATAAATAAAGGAGTTTTTATTTTTGGGTAACAATAATTACCTTTAATTGTTATAATTGGTTATTGAGATGGGAGGTTTTTATTCACACCATAATCATAAAAGAAAACTAGCTAAATTATATAGAAAACCGCTATATAACACATTCGCAACCGTAAGTTGACAAAGTGCAACCGCAGGAAGATAGATATAAGGGCAATGTTTACATACAATTTAGGTAAGAAAACAAAGGGGGACACACACATATGGGATTTGGTGAAAAGCTTTTTAAATTAAGAAAGGGAAAGGGCCTTTCTCAAGAAGCATTAGCTGAAAAATTAAATACAACAAGGCAAGCGGTTAGTAAATGGGAAAACGGTCAAGGTTTTCCTGAAACTGAAAAGTTAATAATGATTGGAAATGTTTTTGAAGTATCACTCGACTATTTATTAAAAGAAACTGCAGAGAAAAGTAATGAAAATATGGATGGCTATTACGTAAGTCAGGAAATGGCAGAAGGGTATATAGTGTACGGACAAAAAATTTCTAAATATATAGCGCTAGGGTTTAGTTTGCTCATTTTATCTACAATACCGTATTTATTATTTAAAGAAAATGTAACAATGTCTATGTTCCTTGTCATCATTATTGCTGTCCTTGGTATTGGAGCAATGATGGTACCTGTAATGATAGAAGAGAGTCGATACAATGTATTAAAAAAGGAAGAATTATTATTTGATCAAAACTTTCTAAAAGAATTGACAAAAAGATATGCAATTATTAAGAAAAAGTATGCTGTAGTAATAATCGTTGGATTTTGTTTTATAGCAGCAGGAGCGCTACCTTTTTTATTTGAGAAAAAGCATATCACTTCAGGAGAATTAGTCCAGTATCACCCTTATTGTGTTGTACTTATTGCTATTGGAGTTTATCTTTTTGTTCGTGTGTTAGGAGTATTAGAGGCGTATCGAATTTTAGTAGAAAATAAAGAATATAGTAATCGTCTTATTTTTAAACTGAAAAAGAAAGTGAGAGAAAAGGTGGATAATTTTTAATAGGAGAAAACATATTTTTATTAAAAGTTAAGATAGGAGTGTAATGATGTCAAATCTTCTAGAAATTGAAAATCTAAGTAAATCATTTGGAAACAAAGTTGTTTTAAGAGATGTTTCTTTCAATGTGCCGTCTGGATCAATTGTTGGATTCATTGGTAACAATGGAGCTGGGAAATCAACAACCTTTAAAACAGTATTACAATTAATTTCTAAAGATAATGGTACAGTAAAAATATTTGGTAAAGAAAATATAAATAAAGATGCCAAGATTAAGGAAAAGATAGGAGTCGTATTTGATGCTATGAATCTCCCGGCTCATCTTACAATAAAACAACTAAATAAAGTTTTTGAAAAGATGTTTGAATCTTGGGATAGAGAAAATTTTTACCGATTAGTTCATTCTTTCTCTTTACCTACTAATGAGAAAGTAGGTAAATTCTCGCGTGGAATGTCAATGAAACTAACTATAGCTGTTGCGCTGTCACATAATGCAAAATTATTAATCCTAGATGAAGCGACGGGAGGTCTCGATCCTTCATCTAGGGAGGAGGTGTTAGAGGAATTAAAAAGTTTTGTGAGAAAAAGTAATGGTGGTATACTACTTTCTTCTCATATTATGAGTGATGTAGAAAAAATAGCTAGCCATCTTATCATTATAAAAGATGGAGAAATTTTATTGAATGAAGAAAAGAATAAGGTTTTGAACAATTATGCCATTGTAGATGTTGATGAGGAACAACTAACTTTAATCAACAAAGATATAGTTGTGGTGAAAAGGAATAATGGTTCTTATTTCAATGTACTTGTATCAGATGTGCATAAATTACCAAGTGGGATTGCTCATAGAACCATTTCGATAGAAGAAATAAGTGTTTTATTGACGAGGAGTGAAAAATAAATGATAGGTTTATTATTGACAAACTATTATCTAGTGTATCGAACTTTCTTTACGTTTATGGGAATAGCGATATTAGGATCGGGATTTGTTTTTTATTTTGGTAATGCTTCAATGTACCGTTTAATTGCTACATTCATTATCTTATTTGCTGCAATTCCTGCACTTGAAGTTATTAAATATGAGAGTAAGTCAGGTTATGAAAAATATGTACTTACTTTACCGGTTACTAGAAGTAATATTGTGCAAAGTCACTACTTTTTCTATTTTTTAGTTGTAATTATTGGTACTGTATTATCATATGGCATATTTTATGTACATAGTTTCGTTTCAGATACGCCAATTGATGATGAGATATTTAAGAGTGTTTCTTTAGGGACATTCATCATCCTTAATGCCGGAGCAATAGCCTACCCACTTCTCTATGTTTTTGGAGCAGAAAAATCTGATGCTATTACAATTGGAGGCGCATGCGGGGGACTTGTTACTTATTTTGGATTACAAAGTGTAATTGGCTATCTAATAGAACAATTTCCAATATCAAATTTAAATTCATCTGTATACGTTTCCATTCTATATACAATATTTGGCGTTATCATATATATTTTTTCTTTTGTTATTTCAGTATTTATATATCGTAAGAAGGAATTTTAGCAGATCTTCTCTTAGTATTTTCTGAATTATTTCCAAAGAAATAATTCAGAAAATACAGAAAAGTATCGTAATTATTTGTAGAAGTCTGTTATAATAAACGAAAAATGAAAACGCTTTAAAGGGGGATATAACCAATATGATGATGAATGTACCGCTAACAATTAGTTCTATGATGGAAAGAGCAGAAAAACTGTTTTCGAAGAAAGAAATTGTTTCACGGACACATGACACGGTTACCACATTAACGTATAAGCAGTTAGGTGAAAGAACGAGAAGGCTTTCCAGTGCGTTAAAAAAATTAGGAATTAAAGAAGGCGAGCGTATAGGAACGTTAGCGTGGAATCATCATCGACATGTGGAAGCGTATTTTGCTATTCCTGGTATTGCTTCCGTTTTACACACAATTAATATTCGTTTATCTCCTCAACATATTTCATACATTATTCAGCACGCAGAAGATCGAATTCTACTTATTGATGAAGATCTTGTACCACTTGTTGAAAAAATTCAATCTGAATTATCAACTGTACAAGCCTACATTATTATGACTGATAAAGATGAACTTCCAAATACTACGCTAGAACCTGTATATCATTATGAAAAGCTATTAGAAGAAGGCGATCCAAATTTCCAATTTGTAAAAGATATTGATGAAAATACACCTGCTGGTATGTGTTATACGTCAGCGACTACAGGAAATCCAAAAGGTGTTGTATATACGCATCGTAGTACTGTACTGCATTGTATGGCACTCGGTTTAGCAGATACAGCTGCTTTATCGGAAAGTGATGCGGCAATGGCTATTGTACCGATGTTCCATGTGAATGCTTGGGGACTACCTTTCGCAGCTACTTGGTTTGGATCAAAACAAGTGCTTCCAGGACCGATGTTTACGCCGAAAATTTTATTAGAAATGATTCAAACTGAAAAAGTGACGTTAGCTGCTGGTGTGCCGACAATTTGGCTTGGTGTATTACAAGAGTTAGAAAATAATAGTTACGATTTATCTAGTATGACGAGAATACTATGCGGTGGTGCAGCTGCACCGAAGAGTGTTATTAAAGCATTTGAACAGAAACATAATGTTCCGTTCATCCATGCATATGGTATGACCGAAACAAGCCCACTCGTAACACTTGCACGTTTAAAAAGTTATGAAACAGAATTATCATATGAAGAGCAATTAGAAATCCGCTCAAAACAAGGATATCTTGTCCCTGGTGTAGAGATGAAAGTAGTCGGTACAAATGGTGAAGTGAAGTGGGATAGTACGGAGATGGGAGAACTATGTTTACGAGCACCGTGGATCGCTGAAAGCTATTATAACGATGATCGTACTGTTGAAGGCTTTCGCGATGGATGGTTATATACAGGAGATGTTGTCACAGTCGATGAGGAAGGTTGCGTAAAAATTGTCGACCGCACGAAAGATGTGATTAAAAGCGGAGGCGAGTGGATTTCCTCTGTTGACCTTGAAAATGCGTTAATGGCACATGATGCTATATTTGAAGCGGCTGTCGTTGCCGTTCCTCATCCGCAGTGGCAAGAGCGACCAGTTGCGTGTGTCGTTCAAAAGAAAAATAGTACAGTAACAAAAGAAGAAATATATGAGTTTTTAAAACCACAGTTTGCAAAGTGGTGGTTACCAGACGATATTGTATTTATGGAAGAAATACCGAAAACATCTGTTGGGAAGTTTTTAAAACAGGCGCTTCGGAAAGAACTCGAGCATTTGCATAAAGAGAAATAATGGAATTTATATTTGTAAACCTAAATTAAAAATAAGTTGACAAACGCTAGATAGAAAGATAATATAACTCCTATAATATGTTATCTAAAAATCATTTCGAGTTTACAAATAGGAGAAGCAAATATGAATACAAAAAACTTAGTTTTCGTCGCTTTATTTAGTTCTATTATGGGAGTGTTAGGGTTAATACCTCCAATTGCTCTTTCTATTACACCAGTTCCAATTACATTACAATCACTTGGTGTTATGCTTGCTGGTGGATTGTTAGGATCACGTCTTGGTGCATTAAGCCAGCTTATTTTCTTACTTATTGTAGGAGTTGGAGCTCCATTACTTGCTGGTGGACGTGGTGGCTTTGGCGTATTTGTTGGGCCAAGTGCAGGATATTTACTTGGTTATATCGTTGGAGCATTTGTCATTGGTTACTTAATTGAGCGTTTACGTGAAGTTTCTATTATAAAAGTATTATGCATTAATATAATTGGTGGTATTTTCGTAGTTTATGTATTTGGTATTATTGTACAAGCTTTCGTAATGGATATTTCTATATGGCAGACGATGAAAGTAAGTGTCGCATTTTTACCAGGGGATTGCATAAAAGCAATTATAGCAGCAATTCTTGTAACGAAATTACATCGTTCATTGAAACATATTATTACGCCTGCTCTAAAGAATGGGAAATATACAAATGCGGGATAAGAAAGAGAAGAAACACGTTTATTGCGTGTTTCTTTTTAGTATTTTGTAAAGAAAGGACATCTCATATGGGAATAACAAAAGAATATAAAAAACATGCCTCTTTACAACCGAATAAAATAGCAATAAAGGAAAATAATCGAATTTTAACATATAAAGAATGGTTTGATTCAGTGTGTAAAGTAGCAAACTGGTTGAATGAAAAAGAATCGAAGAATAAAACGATAGCAATCGTATTAGAAAATCGTATAGAGTTTTTACAACTATTCGCTGGTGCTGCTATGGCCGGATGGGTTTGTGTGCCATTAAATATAAAGTGGAAACAGGATGAGCTCAAAGAAAGAATTGCAATCAGTAATCCGGATATGATTGTGACAGAGCAATATAAGGTAAATGAACTACCGGATGAAGAAGGAAGAGTAATAGAAATTGATGAGTGGAAAAGGATGATTGAGAAATATCTTCTTACACATTCCATTGTAGAAAATGTACAAAATGCTCCTTTTTATATGGGATTTACATCAGGATCGACTGGGAAGGCGAAAGCATTTTTACGTGCACAACAATCGTGGGTTCATAGCTTTGATTGCAATATACGGGACTTTCATATGAAAAAAGAAGATTCTATTTTAATAGCTGGGACGCTCGTTCATTCTCTTTTTCTATACGGTGCAATAAGTGCATTATATGTAGGGCAAACAGTGCACATTATGAGAAAGTTTATTTCGGATCAAGTGCTGGATAAGTTAGAAACGGAACATATTTCAGTCATGTATACAGTTCCGACAATGTTAGAGTCTTTATATAAAGAAAACAGAGTGATAGAAAATAAAATGAAAATTATTTCGTCAGGAGCGAAATGGGAAGCTGAGGCAAAAGAAAAAATAAAGAATATATTTCCGTATGCAAAAAGATATGAATTTTATGGTGCATCGGAACTAAGTTTTGTAACAGCACTAGTCGATGAAGAGAGCGATAGAAGGCCAAATTCAGTAGGAAAACCTTGTCACAATGTGCAAGTTCGAATATGTAATGAAGCAGGAGAAGAAGTACAGAAAGGTGAGATAGGAACTGTTTATGTGAAAAGTAATCAGTTTTTTATGGGATACATAATAGATGGTGTTTTAGCACGGGCGTTGAATGCAGATGGCTGGATGACAGTGCGAGATGTAGGTTATGAAGATGAAGAAGGATTTATTTATATTGTCGGTAGAGAGAAGAATATGATTTTATTTGGGGGAATTAATATTTTCCCAGAAGAAATAGAAAGCGTATTACACGAACATCCAGCTGTTGATGAAATAGTTGTAATTGGTGTGGAAGATAGTTACTGGGGTGAAAAACCTGTCGCGATTGTAAAAGGAAGTGCTACGAGGCAACAATTAAAGAGTTTTTGCTTACAACGATTATCCTCTTTTAAAATACCGAAAGAATGGCATTTTGTAGATGAAATACCGTATACAAATAGCGGGAAAATCGCTCGTATGGAAGCAAAAAGTATCATTGAAAATCAGGAGAAAATGTATGAATAGAGCAGTTATTGTAGAAGCGAAAAGGACACCTATTGGTAAGAAGAATGGGATGTTAAAAGATTATGAAGTTCAGCAATTAGTAGCGCCGCTTCTTACGTTTTTAAGTAAAGGAATTGAGAGAGGGATAGATGATGTTATATTAGGGAATGTTGTTGGACCAGGAGGGAATGTTGCGAGATTATCTGCTTTAGAGGCAGGACTTGGCTATTATATTCCAGGTGTAACGATTGATCGGCAATGTGGTGCCGGATTGGAAGCGATTCGCACCGCATGTCATTTCGTTCAAGGTGGAGCCGGTAAGTGCTATATCGCCGGAGGAGTAGAGAGTACAAGTACGTCACCTTTTCAAAATAGAGCGCGATTTTCACCAGAAACAATTGGTGATCCTAATATGGGAGTGGCGGCTGAATATGTTGCAGAGCGTTATAATATAACGCGAGAAATGCAAGACGAATACGCTTGTCTTAGTTATAAAAGGACACTGAAAGCATTAGAAAAAGGATATTTACAAGATGAAATACTTTCGTTTAATGGATTTTTTGATGAGGCTATAAAACGAGAAATGAAGTATGAAAGAATGATTAAAAGAACTAAGCCCGCATTTTTACAAAATGGTACAGTAACGGCAGGTAATTCGTGCGGTGTAAATGATGGAGCATGTGCTGTTCTTGTAATGGAAGAGGGGCAAGCTCGAAAATTAGGATATAAGCCTGTCCTTCGTTTCGTTCGTAGTGCTGTAGTTGGAGTAGACCCAAATCTTCCGGGGACTGGTCCGATATTTGCGGTGAACAAATTATTAAACGAAAGGAATATGAAAGTAGAGGACATCGATTATTTTGAAATAAATGAAGCATTCGCCTCAAAAGTTGTAGCTTGTGCAAAGGAGTTACAAATTCCGTATGAAAAATTAAATGTAAATGGTGGTGCAATTGCGCTCGGTCATCCGTACGGTGCATCTGGGGCTATGCTTGTAACGCGCTTGTTTTATCAGGCGAAACGAGAGCGTATGAAATACGGAATCGCGACGTTAGGAATAGGGGGCGGGATAGGTCTTGCACTATTATTTGAGAAAGTAGAAGACTAGAAAGGAACTAGTTTTCTACTTTTTGAGGAACATAAGCATTGCTACCACGTTTTGCTTTTATTTCATTCCAAGCAGCGATAGCATCAGCTTTTGATTTTCCTTTATTATGTGGATCTTCGAAAAAGTCACGAGTAAAACGATTGTATTCAAACTGCGCACTGATCGTTGTTTTATATGTAGGGTCTTTTTTACGTTCGTTTTCTTCATACCAAAATGTTATCGCGTCTTCATATGTTTTTCCAACATTCTCTTTAAAAAACTTTTGAAGAGCTACTGTAAAGCGGAAGTTTGCTCCAATTTTTTCTTTGAAAAAAGCCCGAACCTTTTCGCTACAGCGGTGATTTTCAGTAATAACAGTTTGAAGAGAAAGGTCTTTATAAGAGAGAGAAGTTTTACTCGCTTTTGGACCAGAGCTGTTTTTTAATATTTTACCAGTATGTAAATAATGTGAGATACGCTCGGTTATTTCAATCTTAGAGCCACTAGTTGGTAAACCATTCTCACGACAAAATGTTTGAAGTTCTGCTTTTAACCAATAATAGTTTTGGAAATCTTCAAGTGATATAGACTTTGTTAAAGATGGACGCATGAATGTAACAACTTCTTTCTTCCATAATTTTCTTTAATTATAAAACGTACGTTCTTTTTATGGAAGGATTAATTTGTAAATATAATGGGAAGAGGAGATTACATATGGAAAATGTAATGCAAGTTCGTGTTACCGGAATTTTAATTGAAGATGAAAAGGTATTGCTAGTAAAGCAAAAAGTTGCTAATCGGAATTGGTCTTTACCTGGAGGAAGAGCAGAGAATGGCGAAACGTTAGAGGAAGCAATGATTCGAGAAATGAGAGAAGAGACAGGGTTAGAAGTTAACATTCAGAAGCTACTCTATGTTTGTGATAAACCAGATGAACGCCCGTCTTTATTACATATAACGTTTTTGCTTGAAAGGATTGAAGGTGAAATTACGCTACCTTCTAACGAGTTTGATCATAATCCGATTCATGATGTGCAAATGGTACCGGTTAACGAATTAAGTCATTATGGTTTTTCGGAAACTTTTATAAAACTGGTAAATGAAGGGTTTGCAAATGCAGGGAGTTATCAAGGATTGAAACGAAATATAGGCTTGTAAATAAAGATGAAGGATAGCTATTAGCTATCCTTCATAAACATGCTTTACACTGCTGACTGTAAAGAAGAAATAAGTTGATTTAAAAACTCATCCCCAGTCATAAACGCTTTTCCACCGCCACGAGCACTTTTTTTATTTCCGCCACCTTTTCCTTCAATTGCAGGAAGTGCATCTTTTAAAAGAGCATTCATATCAAACGTGACTGTTTTTCCGCAAGCAAGAATACATTGTAATTTGTCCTCGTTTTCAATAACAAAATATGTAATGGCATGTTCTTGTTGTTCTGTAATAATAGCGGATAGTTTTGCGATTTCTTGCATAGAACGATTTGTAAACACTTTAGAAATAAGTATGCTAGCATGTATTTTGACAGGCTGTTGAAGTAGTTCATTTGCCTCTGCATATAATAATTTTTCATTCATTGTTTGTATTGTTTTTTCGTTTTCTTTTTGAGAAGTAAGCAGTTGTGCTACTTTTGCTGGAATATCACTCTCGCTACTGTTTAATTGTTTGGAAACATCCTTCATAATTTGTTGTTGTTGCCCTATTACTTTAAGTGTGCGCCAGCCAGCGATAAACGTTAGTCGTATGCCACCTTTATTGCGTTCCCAGCTAAGAACTTGAATAGGACCTACTTCACCAGTACGTTTCGGGTGTGTTCCGCCACAGCCGTTATAATCAAAGTTTTCGATCATAACAATGCGTATATTTTCTGTCATATTCGGTTCTTTACGAAGAGGTAATGTTTTCGCTTCTTCTAAGTCCATCCACTCTATACGGATTGGATGGTTTTCAAAAACTATATTGTTTGCAATTTGTACTGCTTTTTCAACTGTTTCTGTATGCAGATTTTCTGTTTCTAAATCGATTGTTACCGTTTCTCTACCAAGATGGAATCCAATCGTAGGTATGTTAAAATGATCCCAAAAAGAAGCAGATAAAATATGCTGAGCCGCATGTTGTTGCATATGATCAAAACGGCGCTCCCAATTGATTTTACCTTCTACTTCTTCTGTATGTAATTGTTCTACAATGAAGTGGCGAATTTCTCCATCTATCTCTTCTACATTGATTACATCGATGTCATTTAATGTGCCAGTATCATACGGTTGTCCGCCACCTGTCGGATAAAATGCCGTTTCGTTTAAAACAACGTATAAGTGCCCGTCTTTATCATAATCTTGCTTTATAATTTTAGTAGTAAAGTCCTTTTTATAAGCGTCAGTGTAATATAATTTTTGTACCAATTTTCTTTCCCCTTTCATGTTCACTAGTTTCATTGTAAAACAATTGAAATTAGTTTCCTAATATTTCAGAAGAAAGAAACTTTTTTTGGAATTTTCTTGCTATAATAAGAAAAAGAAAATGCGGGGGTGGAATGAATATGTTATATGAAAACGGCGTAGATAAACTGCTTAGTTTAAGCAAAAATATTTCTGAATTGTATCGAGAATTAAACGAAATGACCCGGATTTTAACGGATTGTAACCGTGAAAGTGTGAAGTTTGATCGGTTATATGTAAAAGAGGTACTGTGGAAGAAAGAAGATGTAATAGAGAAATATGACGAGCTGCTTGTACAACTTTGTATAAATGAATGCTTTGATCTAAAAAGTGTCATTACAGGGGAATATAAGTATACATATGAAGAAGTAGAAAACATCGTTTTACAATTTAATGAAAAGTATAATGTCGCAATTTTAATTAAAGATGTTTGTAAAGAATTACAGTTTACATATGGCATAGATATGGATATAACGAGAACAGCTCGAGTATCAACAGCTCAAGTATAAAAAGGGAAAAGAAAGCAAATCCTTTGCTTTCTTTTTTTATGTGATAACAGGGAGAGTAGGTTTTTAAGATGAAGGGGAAGTTACAAAATATTCATCCGTTAGGAATGACAATTATAATAGGGACTTTATTTGCGAGGTTTGCCACGTCAATGAGTATTCCTTTTTTAGCAATTTATTTAACGACTGTTAAAGGTGTATCAGCTGGAATGACGGGTGCTATTATTGGAACGAGTGCACTTGTTGGAGTGTTTGCTAGTTTTATCGGAGGGAATTTATCTGATCGATTTGGTCGAAATATGATTCTAATATGGTCCATGATTGTTTGGGTGTTTGTATTCATAGGATTTTCACTTGCAGATCATGTTTTAAGTTTCTTTTTATTAAATGCTTTGAATGGATTATGTAGGTCCTTTTTTGAACCGACGTCAAGAGCATTATTATCAGATTTAACGAAACCAGAGTATCGTTTACTCGTATATAATTTGCGTTACGGTGCAATCAATGTTGGAGTAGCGATTGGGCCACTTGTCGGATTACAAATCGGAAGCGCAAAATCTACAATTCCTTTTTTAGTAGCAGCGGGAGTATATATTCTATATACAGCTATATTAGCATTCCAATTTAAGAATTATCCAATTGAAAAAAAGAAAGTAAATATAGAAAAGCCTGTAACAATGTTAAATGCAATTCGCATTTTGCGAAAGGATGTTGTATTTTTAGTTGCGTTAGTTGGTATTATTTTGAGTAATTGTGGTTTTTCTCACTTAACGACGACAGTATCACAATATTTTGCAAATGCACATATATTCCAGGATGGAGTGAAATTATTTTCATATATGTTAGCATTAAATGCGATTGTTGTAGTCGTAATTCAATATCCTGTTATTCAAATGTGTAAAAAGTATACACCATTAGCATCCATTATGGTTGGAACTTTATTTGTGAGCGGGGGATTATTTGGATTTGGAATAGTAGAATCTATGCTAGGTGCTGCTATTTGCACAATTATTTTTACAATTGGAGAAGTCTTAATGTTTTCGATGACGGATGTATTTATTGATGATATAGCTGTTGCGCATCTAAAAGGAACGTACTTTGGAGCAATGGGCTTTTCAGGAATTGGAGCAGTAATTGGTCCATGGTTTGGGGGCGTACTTCTCGATTATTACGGGTACCAAAATGGATTTGTAGTATTTTCAGCGCTAGCTATATTTTCAACTGTAGCGTTTCCAGTACTGTTAGTTACGAAAGGTTTATTGAAAAAAAGATATGATGGAAATTCTAATATGAAAGTACATGCGAAATAACATAAGCCCCAGTTACCAACTGGGGCTTATGTTTGTATTATATTAACTCCTAATTTGAAAAAAGAACTTGCTTTTCATGTTTATCAGCTACTTCATTTTTGGAAATATGAATGGCTAAATATCCATTCTCTAAGCAGGCTAGCATCTTTTTATAAATAATATTATCGGGTAAAGGAATGATCCTCTGCAAAGAAATATTTTTATGAAGTATGCAAATGTTTAGGCCTGTCTTCATCTTTTTAATGACTACATTTTGTTCTGTCACATTTGGTACATCTGTTTCCAAAATGTATTCTTGTTCCGTTTCACAAAGGTCAATATGAATTTGATTTGGGAAACTAAAGTTGCTACAAGAATCAGAACAAAACTGATCCATCCATTCTTCGAAACCATCAACATGAAAAAGACAATCCTTCTTTTTCTTGCCCATGTAAGACACCCTCCGTAAAATCTCAATTCATACTATGTTATGCATGAATGAAGTAGGGGTGAAGAATAAATGGAAAAATATAAATATTGTATGTGGAAAAGGTAGCTAGTGTGCACTTTTTGTGTTACATATCATGATGCGCATGATGTTTTTGGCGTGAATGGTTACGGTTTTTTACTTTATGAGATCCGCTTAATGGTTCGGGTTGTCCTTTTTTTTCTTTCACTTCACGATTGTTTTTGCTCATTGTCTGTGACACCTCCTCTTTCTTTTTAGAATGAGAGAAGTTTGCAAATTTATACGAGAATGTTTTTAGAAAAAAAGGTAAAGATAAGTGGGACTAACTATTATGGAAAGGGGATTGTATAATGCCATATCATAAAGATAAGCAACAAGCTTTTCAAGCAGCGCAGCAAGGTGTTACACAAGCAGAACATGCATTTAACAACATTGTAAAAAATGATCCAAACTACGGTCATGATTTAAAAGAATTACGCCAAGAGGTTCAGGAAGCCTATGAACAGATTCAAAATGCACTAGAAGTAGCTTCGGAAACACAACGCCCACAACTTGAGCAATACGAAAATAATCTTCAAAATATTATGCAGCATGTAGATCAATTAGAAAAGTAAATGAGGTTGTTGTGTGTTCGACAACCTCTTACTTTAACGAATATTATGCGAAAACAGAAAATTTTTCTACTCATTTTTTCTTTATTATGCGCAGTACATATATTTCAAGTTGAAAAAGTGGAAGCGAAAATGTTGCTCAGAAAAGAGCTAGAACCAACTGGCTATGTAACATGGGAAGTACCTAATAATGAAAAGATTATTGCTATTACATTTGATGATGGACCGGATCCAACTTATACACCACAAATTTTACATTTATTGCGCCAATATAAAGCAGAAGCGACATTTTTTATGATTGGATTTCGAGTGCAGCGTAATCCATATTTAGTGAAACAAGTGTTAAAAGAGGGACATGAAATTGGAAATCATACGATGAACCATTTGTATGCGAGTAATTCATCAGATGAAAAATTAGAAAATGATATTTTAGATGGAAAGAAATTTTTAGAAAAATGGGTGAAAGAACCTTTACTCTTCCGTCCACCTGGTGGATATATTAACGATGCTGTATTTAAAACAGCGAAAGAAGCTGGTTATCAAACTGTTCTATGGTCGTGGCATCAAGATCCACGTGATTGGGCAAATCCAGGGGTTGAATCCATTGTAAATCATGTAGTGAAACATGCTAAAAGTGGCGATATTGTATTGTTACATGATGGGGGAAATAATCGTAGTCAAACAGTAGCGGCGCTAGCAAAAATATTACCTGAACTGAAAAAGCAGGGCTATCGATTTGTAACGGTTTCGGAATTGTTACGTTATAAACATTAGAAAAAATCCCAAAAGGTGAATGCTCCTTTTGGGATTTTTCGTTACTGGTTCTTTTTGCGTTTCTTATTATTTTGTCGTTCTGCAGCAGTTAAGTTTTCATTTGCAAACTCTTCGTTATAACCAGCACCTTGTCCTTGTGCAGATGCTGCATTCATTCCTGAAATAGTATGATTTGCTTTTCTTTTACCCATTTTATTTCACCTCTATAACTTTTTTGTAAGTTGCATGATGAGCAGTTCATAGTATGTATGAACTGTAAAGAAAGCGCTAATAGAGCACTTTACTTTATGGTAATAGTATTCATAAGGAACATGAACACTATTCAAATTTAGAAACATAAAGAAAACTTATGATAATCTATAAGTTTCTTATTATTTACTTATTTAGAAAGTTGTAATAAGATATTATCGTAAGGTATTGAAAAGTTTGTCTACATTTTATATTCAGACAACTTAGTCACGTTTAACAGGGGGGAAACATAATGGTCAAACATAATCCATTTCAATCACGTGCAACTTTTGAAGTAGATGGAAAAACGTATCATTATTATGATTTGAAAGCGCTTGAAAATGCAGGGGTTGGCAACGTATCTCAATTACCATATTCCGTGAAAGTTTTACTTGAATCAGTACTTCGTCAAGTAGACGGACGTGTAATTACAGAAGAGCATGTTACAAATTTAGCGAAATGGGGAACGAAAGATGTGCAAGATATCGATGTTCCATTTAAACCATCTCGTGTAATTTTACAAGATTTCACTGGTGTTCCAGCTGTTGTAGATTTGGCTTCGCTTCGTAAAGCAATGGCAGACATGGGTGGGGATCCTGATAAAATCAATCCAGAAATTACTGTAGACCTTGTAATTGACCACTCTGTACAGGTTGATAGAGCGGGTACGGCAGACGCGCTTGCATTCAACATGGACTTAGAGTTTAAACGTAATGAAGAACGTTATAAATTTTTAAGCTGGGCACAAAAATCATTTGATAACTACCGTGCAGTTCCGCCAGCTACAGGTATTGTACACCAAGTAAACCTTGAATATTTAGCACCAGTCGTTCACGCGGTAAAAAATGCTGAAGGTGACTTAGTTGCATACCCAGATTCATTAGTTGGAACAGACTCACATACAACAATGATTAACGGTATCGGCGTTCTTGGATGGGGCGTTGGTGGTATTGAAGCAGAAGCAGGAATGCTTGGACAGCCTTCATACTTCCCAGTACCTGAAGTAATCGGTGTGAAATTAACTGGTACACTTCCAAGTGGTACTACAGCAACAGACGTTGCATTAAAAGTAACACAAGTATTACGTCAAAAAGGTGTAGTTGGTAAATTCGTTGAGTTCTTCGGTAATGGACTAAAGAGCATGCCTTTAGCTGACCGTGCAACAATTTCAAATATGGCACCAGAATACGGCGCAACTTGTGGATTCTTCCCAATCGACGAAATTTCATTAGAATACTTACGTTTAACAGGTAGAGATGAAGAGCAAATTCGCGTTGTTGAAGAATACTGTAAAGCAAACGGCTTATTCTATACAGCAGACAGCAAAGATCCGATTTACACTGATCTTGTTGAAATTGATTTAAATACAATTGAATCTAACCTTTCTGGACCGAAACGCCCACAAGATTTAATTCCACTTTCAGATATGAAAGATGCGTTCCACAAAGCTGTTGTAGCACCAGTTGGAACACAAGGACTTGGATTTAATGAGCAAGAGTTCGATAAAGAAGTGAAGGTTACATTAGAAGATAAAGAAGTAACGATGAAAACAGGTGCAATCGCAATCGCTGCAATTACAAGCTGTACAAATACATCAAACCCATACGTATTAATTGGGGCAGGTTTAGTTGCGAAGAAAGCAATTGAAAAAGGACTTAAAGTACCTGAGTACGTAAAAACATCATTAGCACCAGGATCTAAAGTTGTTACTGAATACTTAGATAAATCAGGTTTAACAACGTATTTAGACCAATTAGGTTTCCAAACAGTTGGTTACGGCTGTACGACTTGTATCGGTAACTCTGGTCCATTAGCGCCAGAATTAGAAGAAGCAATCGCAGCAAACGATTTATTAGTAACATCTGTTTTATCTGGTAACCGTAACTTTGAAGGTCGTATTCACCCGCTTGTAAAAGCGAACTACTTAGCATCACCACCACTTGTTGTGGCTTATGCACTTGCAGGTACTGTTGATATTGACCTGAAAAATGATGAAATCGGTAAAGATGCAAATGGCAATGCTGTTTACTTCAATGACATTTGGCCATCAGCTAAAGAAATTGAAGATGTAGTCCAAAGTGTTGTTACATCTGAACTGTTCAAGAAAGAATATGCACAAGTATTTAACAGCAATGAGCGTTGGAATGAAATCCAAACTTCAAACGAAGCTTTATATACTTGGGATAATGATTCAACATACATTCAAAACCCACCATTCTTTGAAGGTTTATCTAAAGAGCCAGGTGAAGTTGAAACGTTATCAGGCTTACGCGTAGTTGGTAAATTTGGTGACTCTGTAACGACAGACCACATTTCACCAGCGGGTTCAATCGGTAAGCACACACCAGCTGGACGCTACTTATTAGAAAACGGCGTACAACCAGTTGACTTCAACTCTTACGGTTCTCGTCGTGGTAACCATGAAGTTATGATGCGTGGTACATTCGCGAACATCCGTATTAAAAACCAAATCGCACCAGGAACAGAAGGCGGATATACAACATACTGGCCAACTGGTGAAGTAACATCTATCTATGATGCTGCTATGAAATATAAAGAAGATGGCACAGGCCTTTTAGTTGTTGCTGGTAAAGATTACGGTATGGGAAGTTCTCGTGACTGGGCTGCGAAAGGTACAAACTTATTAGGTATTAAAGCAGTAATTGCAGAAAGCTTCGAACGTATCCACCGCAGTAACTTAGTATTAATGGGTGTATTACCACTTCAATTTAAAGATGGCGAAAGCGCTGAAACGTTAGGTCTTGTTGGTAACGAGTCGTATGAAATTCAAATCGACAAAACAGTTAGACCACGCGATCTTGTAAAAGTAGTTGCAACTGATACAGATGGCAACGAAAAACAATTTGAAGTAGTAGCTCGTTTCGATAGTGAAGTGGAAATTGACTACTACCGTCACGGTGGTATCTTACAAATGGTTCTTCGTGAGAAAATTGAAGAATCTAAAGTGTCGAACTAAAAGATTCAACGATACTTGTTGAATGTATATTTTAAAAAGGGATGAGAGTTTCTCATCCCTTTTTAGTATGAAAAAATAACGGTATATGTAAAGACCTTCAAGTGGGAAAGTTATTTCCAGTTAATTTGAGGTAGACGAAATTGTTTTGTAAAATTAAGGGAGAATTAAAGTTACACATCTCATGTTGATGGTAAAATTAAATGGAAGGAGTATTCAGGTGATAAGGTGTTTTTAAATAAACAAAGAAATTAAAAATAATAGATGTTGCAAAAGAGGTGAAATATGCCCAAAAGATATTGGGGAGTCATAATAACTTACATATTGCTTTACTTGTCCATTTATTTATTCGAACCGGTATTTATAAATCTATTTAATTTAACAATGGAAGCGGCCAACGCTTATGGTAGAATCGTAGGTTATTTTTTAGCATGTATTGTAATATTAATATTGGTGAAACCTGATATTAAAAAAGTTGCTTCTAATGCTTATCCGCCTAAAAAAACGATATTATGGTGTATCTAAGGTGTTCTTATTTATTTTTTAGTCCAGGCTATTTATGGAATAATAGCTATTGCTGCATTTAATATGGACCCTAACTCAGAACACTCAGAAGTGATAAAAACTAAATTTATATCATTTCCATTTCTAATAGTGAACATTACAATCTTCGCTCCAATAATGGAAGAGATTTTAACCAAAAAAATCATTCTTGATACGTTACGAAAACGAACAAATGTCTACATAGCTTGCTTAATTACATCTCTTGTATTTGCATTGCTTCATATGGAGCTAGCAAGTGTTATTCCCTATACTTTAGCAGGGTTGGTGTATGCTTTTTTATATGTGAAAACGGATAGATTAATTGTTCCTATTGTTGTTCATATGACAATAAATACACTTGCGATTTTAATGAAAATTATATAAGAAAAGAACTAAATATCGGCATTTAATAGATCATTTGTAGAAGCATTACAGATAAAATTTAAAAAATTAATATGAGCAAACAAAAAGGAAAGGGATGAAACCATTTGGTTTCATCCCTTTCCTTTTATTATGTAAAATTGGAGGAACGACAATGAATGAGTATAGAAGAATCATGTTGCCGTTATTACAAGAAAAGCGATTGCTAATTAGTGCGATTTGTAGCGGGATAGTAGCTGCTATTTTAAATTTATCTAGACCGCTTTTAATGGGGCTAATTGTAGATAACCTTATTCAACGAGAGTTAAAGGAGGCGTATCTTTACATTACTTTGTTTGCAGTTAGTCGCTTGTTGATGTGGGTGAACAATCTTTCATTTGATTATATAAGCTCCAAAGCAAGTCAACGAATATTGCGAAAGAAGCGTATAGATGTATTGCACCATTTTTTCTTATTACCATTTGAAGAGAGTGAGAAGATTAAGCAAGGAGAGTTAGAGACGCTAGTTGTATCTGATATTCCAAACTGGGTCAGATTATATGGTTCTATATTCATAGAATATATACACGCTATTGCGCAATTTATAGGTGCGTTCATAGCACTACAACATATAGATATGAAGTTTATATTGTGGGTAACTCCGTTTTTATTTTTAAGTGCAACGGTTCCGGTGTTGATGGGGAAAAAGGTAAGGAATATCGCAAGCATTGCTCAAAAGAATCAATCAAGTGTCGTAGAGGCAGTGTCACAGTTTGTAAAAGGAGCACAAGATTTACGTAGTTTGCAAAAAGAAAAGTGGGCCATTCGCTTATTTAAAGGAGTAACAGCACAATCTTATAAAACAGAAGTAAAGAAGACGATGATGCAACATTGCATTGGAGTAGTTGGAACAGTGATTGAAACAGGAGCATATATCGTTGTTCTCATTATAGGTGCGCAAAAAATAATGAAAGGGGAAATGGAAGTTGGTTCACTTGTTGCCGTGTTAGCGACAATTGAAATGCTCTTTTTCCCTGTCCATTATGTGGGCGATTTGTTAATGATGACACAAGTTGCAGTCGCTTCGGCAAATAGAATTTTTTCTTTTTTAGATAGACGAGTGACAAATGATAATCGAGAAAGAGCGATGGGGATAACGGTAACAAATGTTTCATTTCAGGAGAATGATGAAGAGAAATACAGAATTCATAATATTGATTTGCAAATTACTCCAGGTGAACTCGTTATGATTTTAGGAGAAAGTGGTGCAGGAAAAACGACGCTTTTAAAATTAATGACAGGTTTGTATAAACCATCTAACGGTAGCATTGTTTATTATGGTAATGAGGCTCGTATGACGACAGTGTGGCAAGAACCTCGTTTCTTTCGGACGACAGTAAAAGAGAATATGTATTTCGGGGAAAAGTATTTAGAAAATCAGTTAGAAAAAAATATTGAACTTGTTAATGTAAAACCCATTATTAGAGATTTATCAGAAGGGATTGAAACTGTACTACATAAAAGCGGAGAAGAGTTTTCGGGAGGGGAAAGAAAACGACTTGCATTATTGCGAGCACTTGGTTCAAATCCAAATCTTATTATTTTAGATGAACCGACTGCGGGATTAGATCCGAGCAATCAAGAAATTGTTTGGAATATGATAGAAGGATTAGGAAGTGAGGTCACGAGAATTGTAGCAACACACGATGTTGAGAGGGCGGTACTAGCAGATCGTATTGTCATAATGAAAGAAGGAAATATTGTTGCATGTGAGAGTCCTGAAAAATTAATATATAGTCATTCATTTTTTAAGAAATGTGAACAAGGATAAGGGCACTGCTCTTATCCTTATTCAGCATCATTAATTTGATACTCAATAGATTCTGAATGATTCAGATCAACGTTAAAGGTAGCAGTCACAAGGAAAGTGGCAATTCCAAGAATTAAGAAAAGGACGAATGAGACTAGAGAGACGTAGAGACAAATACGTCCTACTTTCTTTTTTTCAAGATCTTTACTAAAGAGTGAAATGATCCAAGTAATAATACCGACTGGGTATAAAAGAAAACTAAGAATATATAATGTTGTTTTTTCGAATGAATTCATAAACAATCCCCCTTTTTGTTGTAGGTTTATAACTACGAGAGGAAAAAGGTGAATGGGTCCATAAGAAGATAAGCAACACTTCATCTGTTTTTCAAATTATATGATAAAAAGGAAAAAATTGCACTTTAAATAAGAATATTCTAATTATTTCGACTGTGAATATTTCCAAGCTTGTCCGTATAAGCTAAAATAAGGTATATAGTATTCTGGTGACTAAGTTATAAGAAGATAAACACGTTAGGGTGATATAAAATGTGGAGGAAGCTTACGATTATTGTAGTGTTACTTTGTTTAGCGGGATATGCAGCTTATGAACAGTTTGGTAAAAACGATCAGGCGGTACAAGGGAAGCAAGAAAAAAGCGAAGCTGCTATGAAAGAGATGATTGCGAGTAACGGTATTGAAATAGGGAAGATTGCACCTGATTTTGAATTAGCGAATCTAGACGGAACGAATGTAAAGTTATCAGATCTAAAAGGAAAGAAAGTGATTTTAAACTTTTGGGCAACGTGGTGTGGACCTTGTCAGCAAGAAATGCCAGATATGGAGGCTTTCTATAAAGAACATAAAGAAAAAGTAGAGATTTTAGCAATAAATTATACGCCTTCAGAAAAAGGTGGGGGAGTAGAAAAAGTAAGTAATTTTGCTAAGGAAAAAGGAATTACTTTTCCTATCTTATTGGACAAGAACATTGATGTGACAACAGCCTATAAAGTAATTACGATCCCAACTTCGTATTTTATAGATACGAAAGGTGTCATTCAAGATAAGTTCATTGGACCAATGACGCAAAAAGAGATGGAGAAACGGATTGCTAAATTAAAATAACGGTGAAAAGGTAGAAGTGGAAAGTTACCATTTCTGCCTTTTCTTTTTCACGTAGTGATAGCAGCATGTTATGATAAAAGAAATATAAACGTTTAGAGATAAAGGAGTGTATGGAGTGGGGAATATATCCTTACCGTTAGATTATGTTGTAATTGACTTTGAAACAACAGGATTTAACCCTTATAATGATAAAATCATTCAAGTGGCAGCAGTGAAATATCGTAATCATGAACTAGTAGATCAATTTGTTTCCTATGTGAATCCGGAGCGTCCAATCCCGGACCGAATAACGAGTTTAACAGGTATTACAAATTATCGTGTTTCAGATGCACCGACGATTGAAGAAGTGTTACCTTTATTTTTAGCATTTTTACATACAAATGTAATTGTCGCTCATAATGCTTCTTTTGATATGCGCTTTTTGAAAAGCAACGTCAATATGCTTGGGTTACCGGAACCTCAAAATAAAGTGATTGATACTGTATTTTTAGCGAAGAAATATATGAAGCACGCTCCTAATCATAAACTTGAAACGTTAAAGCGAATGCTTGGAATTCGTTTAAGTTCTCATAATGCATTTGATGATTGTATTACTTGTGCAGCAGTTTATCAAAAATGTGCCTCTATTGAAGAAGAGGCGAAAAGGAAATCGAATACAGAAGTACTTGATGAGACAGCAGTATATGAAGCGGTAAAAGAGATACTTGTACGAAATAAACGTGATATCGAATGGATTCGTTGCATGAATGTAGGGAGCTATTTAGATATAAAAGCTTTTTATCCAGTTATGAGATTAAAGGTAAAAGGGCGAAAGAAATACGTATTAACAGACATATTAGAAGATGATGTGAAAGAAATATGTACGAGTTTAGCATGTGAACCGGCATTAAAAAGTGAAGTTGGTAATACGAGAATTATGCTTAATACCTTAGAGGATGTCCTGAAATTAGAAAGTTATATTTTAGAACAGTATGATTTCGTACTGCAAGCACTAAGTGAGTATAAACAAAGTGAAATGAATGCAGATGAAAAGTTAAAAGAGTATTTAAATATGATGGTATAAAAAACTCCGTGTACAAGAAGTTGTGCACGGAGTTTTTTTAGGAGTACTAAAACATAAAATTTTCTTGCAAATCTGATTAAAGAGTTTTTCATTTGCTCATACTATGTATAGTAAGAATGCAAAGGAGAGAGGGTGAACAGCATGAGAAGAAGTCGCCGTAAATCATTTGACGAACTTGTGAAAGAAAATAAACAACAATTATTAAGCGATCGTGATGCAATCGATCGTATTGAAGAGCGTATTGAAAAACGTTATGAAATGAAACTTTTTAAGCAAGCTGAATAATTCTTAACACTAGTACGATACTAGTGTTAAGGAGGCGATAGTAATGGGTAATCCGAAGAAAAATTCAAAAGACTTTGCACCGAATCATATTGGGACACAATCAAAAAAAGCTGGTGGCAATAAAGGGAAGCAAATGCAAGACCAAACAGGGAAACAACCGATTGTTGATAACGGTTAAAAAGGGAGAATGTTATCATTCTTCTTTTTGTGATGAGTAAAAAAGGGCTGACTTATGTCAGCCCTTTTTCGTAATCGTAAAATTTTCAACGAGTAAACGCCAATTTTGTGGGAATGGTAAACCGATCTTCCAATAACTAATACCGCCAATGCCTTGTTCTTTCATTAAGTTGAATTTACTTTGAATAGATCTCGCATCTTCAAACCAAACTTCGTGTTGTACGCCGTTTTCGTCAAAGTAATTGAAATGAGGAGCTTGAGCTGTGAAATCATAGCGGATCGGAACATTGTATTTACGAGCTAATGCAACAGCTGCGACAGAACTAACTGCTTTTGCAGGTGGATTTCCTTGTTTGAACGGAAGTTTCCAATCGAATCCGTATAAATTTTGTCCCATCATAATTTTTTGTGGCGGCATTTGAGATTTTGCGTATTGAAGTACTTCTTTTACAGGACCGATAGGAGAAATTGCCATCGGTGGTCCGCCTTGCCAACCCCAGTCGTATGTCATAATGACGACGAAATCAACAATTTGTCCTTGTGCTTTATAATCGTGAGCTTCAAAAAATTTTCCTTTTTGGTTTGAACTTGTTTTCGGTACTAGCGTTGTACTCAATGTGTATCCGTTAGGTAAACGGGTTTTCACATTACGTAAAAAGCGATTATACGCCTCTCGGTCTTCAGGAGCTACACTCTCGAAATCAAAATGAATGTCTCGCATACCGTACTTCTCAGCAGTTTGCAAAATGTTTGTAATAAATTTATTTTGAATCGTTGCATCACGTAAAATAACGGATGTTAGATCGGCACTAAAGTTTCCATTTTCAATATTTGTAATAACGAGCATAGGAATGGTGTTTCCTTGCGTTGCAATATTAGCAATTTTAGCTGTTTCAGTTGGTTCTTTTAACGTACCATCTCTTTTTGCCTCGAAACTGAAGTAGGCTAAGTATGTTAAAAATGGATTAATAGCACGTGTAGCATTAACTAAACTTTCTTTAATGGGGATAGTTGAAGGTTGTAAATAAGCGATGGATTCTACTGCTCGTTTCGTCCCTTTTGGAATATATAATTGCTGGCCAACATGGAGAATGGATTTTAAAGATAAATTATTCACTTTAGCTAAACTAGCGAGAGGAACGTTATATGTTTGAGAGATTCGATATAAGCTATCGCCAGGCTGTACATAATAATTATTTCCTTTCGTATTCACAATTAGTGCCTGACCAACAACGAGTGTTTCAGCTGGATTTAGTCCATTGTCCTTTACTATTTCGTCAGGTGTGGATCCGTATTTTGATGCCAAGCTATATACGCTATCCCCGCTACGAACCGTTACAATTTGAATCATATGCTTGCTCCTTTCGGTAAAAGATTCACTGTTTTTATTTTATTTTTGCTTCCGCTGTATTATGATTAAATGTATGCAAGGCAGCAGAAGTGAAAGAAGGGAATACATATGTTTGTAGCAGAACATGAAGTTGAAATCCGTTATGCGGAAACAGATCAAATGGGTGTTGTTTACCATTCAAACTATTTAGTGTGGCTTGAACTAGGTCGCACGAAACTTATACAAGATTTAGGGTTTTCATATGTTGAAATGGAGAAGGAAGGAATTATTTCTCCTGTTTTAGATTTGCAAATTTCTTATCGTAAAGCGATGCGCTACGGGGAAAAAGCAATTGTAAAAACGTGGGTTGATACAGTGAGCCCGCTTCGCGTTGTATATGGATATGAAATTTATAATGGTGATGGCGAACTTTGTATTACTGCAAGTACGACAAATATTTGTGCGAAAAAAGAAGGATTCAGGCCTGTATCATTTAAAAAGTTCTATCCTGAGTGGTATGCGAAATATGAGGAAATTAAGAAAAAATAAAAAAACGTGGCGGAAGCCACGTTTTTTTATTTTTCATAATTAAATTGCGGGAAATCATCACCGTCGTTAAATGTAACAACTAAATTATGTCCATCGAAGAACCACTCATCATCGCTTTCAATAAAGAAGTTAATATCTTCTTCTTGAATTTGCACAGCAGGATGTGCAGGATCATCTTTACGAATACCTAAAGAAAGTCCTTTTTGCACAGTACTGCAACCACCGTATTGTACGAAAAAGCGTAGTGTTTCACCTGATTGTAAGTTTAATTCGTTTTTATACCATTGTGCTGCTTCTTTTGTTACGGAAAGATTCATGTATAGTTCCTCCAAATTATGTTGCTTTTTCTTTAGTATAAAAAATAACGCAAAAAGACGCTATTAATATGCTTCACGTTTTCTTTTTGCGTTATGTGGGTTACGATCTTATTTTTGCTTTTTTGAAAAGTTTGCTTTCGGCTCAGTTTTATTTATAATTCGTCCAATATTTGCACGGTGTTTATAAATAACGATACCTGCTAATAAACACATCGCAATAATGAAGATTTTATCCCCGTTAACAATTGATGCGATAACAGCAACGACAGCTGTTATCATAGAAGAAAGTGATACGTATCTTGTTGTGAATAAAAGGCTGAAAAAGACAACAGCTAATATTGCAAAAACAACTGGTGAGTAGCATAATAGCACGCCAGCAGAAGTTGCAACTGCTTTACCACCACGGAATTTTGCGAAAATCGGATACACATGTCCAAGAACAGCTGCTAATCCGAACCATAGTGGGTGAACATCTAATCCGAAAATAATCGGTAGACTCGTTGCTAATGTACCTTTTAAAATGTCAGCAATTGTAACGATAAAACCTGCTTTTTTCCCTAATGTGCGGAATGTATTTGTTCCGCCTAAATTACCGCTTCCGTGCTCACGAATGTCAATTCCATAACCAATCTTTCCAACGACTAGTGCAAATGGAATCGAGCCAAGTAAGTAGGCAACGATAAATAAAAGATATGTAGTAACCATAAGTTCAGTCTCCTTTATTCAAATGTGTTGATAAAGGGTAAAAAGAGTTTTTCCCGTATATTGTACCATACATTTGTAAAGAGCACATTTCTTTTTTGTAAATGAAAAATTCATTATTTCGTGCAAAAAATTTCACAGGAATGTTACATTTCTCACAGAAACAATAAGACTATATGTAGTAACATTTTAATCAAAAGACAACAACATATTGGTGGAGGGTTATAAATGTTACAAAAAAATACACGTGGAGAAGAATTAATGAGAGTGTTTGAGACGATTGTCCACGGCAATGAACAAGATTTAATGCAAGAAAATGCAAATGTAGACGGCCGCTCTCCAATGGGAGTAATGGGAACGTTCGCATCTGAGAGTGCAAAATATTATGCTGTTGAAAATTTATTGTCAGATCAAGTGAAAAAAGCGATAAATGAAAATATATTATATCCACATGATTTAGATTTTTATGCGACAGGAACGACGACTTGTTCACAAATTCCGTTAGCGCAAATGCTTGCGAACGGTTTTCATACCGGACATGGACATATGAGACAACCGCAAGACATTAAAAGTGCATTGGCTCTTTCATCTATTATTTTTCAAGCGAATCAAAATATGCAGCACGGTGGTCAATCGTTTGCACTCTTTGATGTTGATTTAGCTCCATATGTGAGAAAAACAGTAGAGAGACATAAGAAACGATTACAGTCATATCCGCTTACGAAAGAACAAATAGAAGAATTTGCGTGGAAAGAAACAGAAAATGATACGTATCAGGCTTGTGAGGCTTTCATTCATAATTCAAATAGTATGCATAGTAGGGGCGGCGGGCAAGTACCGTTTATTTCTATTAATTATGGAACAGACACATCAAAAGAAGGAAGACTTTTGATTAAACAACTTTTAAAAGCGACACAAGCTGGTCTTGGTAAAGGAGAAACACCAATTTTTCCTATTCAAATTTTTAAAATGAAAAAAGGTGTGAACTTTGAAGAAAGTGATCCGAACTATGATTTATTTGAATTAGCGTTAGAGACAACGGCTGAACGATTATTCCCTAACTTTTCATTTTTAGATGCGCCATTTAATGCTGTGCATTATGATGGAAGACCGGAAAGTGAAGTATGTTACATGGGATGTCGTACTCGTGTTATGTCGAACATACATGGAGAAGAAACGGCGATTGGAAGAGGGAATTTATCATTTACATCTATTAATTTAGTGAAATTAGCGTTAATTAGTGGTTCAAAAGAAGCGTTTTTTGAAGCGTTAAATTATTATTTAGATTTAGGAATTAAGCAATTATTAGATCGATTTGAGTATCAATGTACGAAGCGAGCAAGAGATTTCCGATTTTTATATTCACAAGGTGTATGGCGCGGTGGAGAAAAGTTACAGCCTGAAGATTCTGTAGCATCCATTTTAAAGCAAGGGACGTTAAGTCTTGGTTTTATCGGTCTTGCGGAGTGTTTAGTAGCTTTAACAGGAAAGCATCATGGAGAAGATGAAGAATCATGGAAACTTGGGTATGAAATCATTTCCTTTATGAGAGATAGAATGGATAAAGCGACAGAAGAACATGAACTGAATTTCTCAGTCATTGCAACTCCTGCAGAAGGATTATCAGGGAAGTTTGTGAAAAAAGATAGAGAAGAATTTGGCGTGATTAGCGGTATAACAAATCATAATTACTATACGAATTCATTCCATATTCCAGTTTATTATAACATACAAGCGATAAATAAAATTCGTTTAGAAGGCCCGTTCCACGCTCTATGTAACGGGGGACATATTACGTATATTGAACTAGATGGAGCAGCAATGCATAACAAAAAGGCATTAAAACAAATTGTACAAGCGATGGCAGAACATGGCGTTGGATACGGTTCTATTAATCATCCTGTTGACCGTTGTAAGTGCTGTAGTTATCACGGGGTTATTGGAAATGAATGTCCGAGCTGCGGAAATGAAGATGAGGCTAATATAGAAAGAATTCGCCGTATAACAGGTTATCTTGTAGGAGATATGTCGAAGTGGAATAGTGCGAAACGTAGTGAAGAGATGGATCGGGTGAAACATAAATGAAAGTGATGAACATTATTCATGATAGTGTAGTAGATGGAGAAGGATTGCGGACAGTCGTGTTTTTTGCGGGCTGTCCGCATCGTTGTTTCGGTTGCCATAATCCGAAATCGTGGAATATTTGTAATGGAACTGAAATGACAGTAGAAGAAATTGTGAAAGAGATTGCAAGTAATCCATTAACTGATGTAACATTTTCAGGTGGAGATCCATTTTTCCAAGCTGCTGAAGTGAAAAAAGTAGCAAAAATCGTGAAAGATTTGAAAAAAAATCTATGGATGTATACAGGTTATACGTTAGAAGAGATACAGAGTTCTCAAAATAATGATATGATAGAGTTGTTACATTATGGGGATGTTTTAGTCGATGGAAGATTTGAAATCGAGAAAAAAGATTTAACACTTCCATTTCGCGGAAGCTCCAATCAACGTATTATTCGATTGAAAGAGTAAAAAGGCGGGATAGATTATTATGAATAAAACAGTATTACTTGTTGAAGATGAAAGAAGATTACGTGAAATTGTTAGCGATTATTTTCGCAATGAAGGCTTTGAAGTAATCGAAGCAGAAGACGGAAAAAAAGCGCTAGAATTATTTGCAGAGCATGAAATTGATTTAATTATGTTAGATATTATGTTACCAGAAATAGATGGATGGTCTGTTTGTAGACGAATTCGAAAAGAATCAGCAGTACCAATTATTATGCTAACAGCACGTTCGGATGAGGATGATACATTACTAGGGTTCGAATTAGGTGCAGATGAATATGTAACGAAACCTTTCAGCCCGAAAGTGTTAGTAGCTCGCGCGAAGACGTTACTGAAACGTGCGGATGGCGTGGTAGGAGTAGCTGAAGAAAATACTATGTCTTTAGCTGGAATAGAAGTGAATCGTCTATCTAGAACTGTTTTAGTAGATGGAGAAGAAATTATTTTGACACATAAAGAATTTGAACTTCTCGTTTATTTAATGGAGAACAAAGGAATTGTGTTGTCACGTCAACATTTATTAGATCAGTTATGGGGATATGACTATTACGGCGATGACCGAACGGTTGATACTCATATTAAAAAACTACGGAATAAGCTAGGAGATAAGGCGAAGCATATCGGTACTGTTATTCGTGTTGGTTATAAATTTGAAGAATAACGCGGAATGTATTGTGCGCTTCACTCTAGGAAAATAACAATTTTATATCCTCTTTTGCAGGTAGAATGTACAAAAAATACTTTTTTTGTCTACAATGTTAGATAAGTGTATTTTTTTAATTGGATTTCACGATGAGTTCACAAGAAGGACACAAAACGTGACTATACTAAAAATACGAATTCACCAGAGAGGGGAAGTAAACATGGGATATTACGACGGACCAAATTTAAATGAAGAGCATAGTGAAACGAGAGAAGTGAGAAAATCGGGCAGTAAAAAAGGTTATTTTTTCACAGGTTTAGTCGGAGCTGTAGTTGGGGCTGTTTCAATTAGTTTTGCAGCACCGTATATGCCATGGGCTCAAAATAATGGAGCGCCAGTATCATCATTCAGTTCGGATTCAAAAGTAGAAGGTACTGTAGTTCCTGTTGTCAATAAAGCAAAAAATGAAACGGACTTACCTGGTATGATTGAAGGCGCGAAAGATGTTGTTGTAGGTGTTATTAATATGCAACAAAGTATTGATCCATTTGCAATGCAACCGACGGGTCAAGAACAACAAGCTGGTTCAGGATCAGGTGTTATTTATAAAAAGGCAGGAAATAAAGCATATATTGTAACGAACAATCATGTAGTAGATGGTGCAAATAAACTTGCTGTAAAACTGAGTGATGGCAAGAAGGTAGATGCGAAGCTTGTAGGGAAAGACCCTTGGTTAGATTTAGCTGTTGTTGAAATTGATGGTGCTAATGTAAATAAAGTTGCCACTTTAGGTGATTCTAGTAAAATCCGTGCGGGTGAAAAAGCAATTGCAATCGGTAACCCACTAGGATTTGATGGAAGTGTAACGGAAGGTATTATTAGTAGTAAAGAACGTGAAATTCCAGTAGATATCGATGGTGATAAGCGTGCAGATTGGAATGCTCAAGTTATTCAAACAGATGCAGCGATTAACCCTGGTAACAGTGGTGGAGCGTTATTTAATCAAAACGGTGAAATAATTGGAATTAATTCAAGTAAAATTGCACAACAAGAAGTTGAAGGAATTGGATTTGCTATTCCAATTAACATCGCAAAGCCAGTTATTGAGTCACTTGAAAAAGACGGAGTAGTAAAACGTCCAGCGCTTGGAGTAGGTGTTGTTTCATTAGAAGATGTGCAAGCTTATGCAGTAAATCAATTGAAAGTACCGAAAGACGTAACAAACGGCGTTGTATTAGGTAAAATTTACCCAATATCACCTGCTGAAAAAGCTGGTTTAGAACAATATGATATTGTAGTAGCATTAGATAATCAAAAAGTAGAAAATTCACTTCAATTCCGTAAATATTTATATGAAAAGAAAAAAGTAGGAGAGAAAGTAGAAGTTACATTCTATCGTAACGGTCAAAAAATGACGAAAACAGCTACTTTAGCAGATAACTCAGCTACAAAGAATCAATAATCGGAATAAAAGAAAGTCTCTTTCATATTGAAAGAGACTTTCTTTATCGGCTATACTAAAGGAATAGGAGGGATAATTTATGACAATTGAAAACCCAACTCGTACGGAAATTGGTGAAGTATTAAAGAAAAGCAAAACGATTGCAGTTGTTGGTTTATCGGATAAGCCAGAACGTACATCGTATATGGTTTCAAAAGCAATGCAAGATGCTGGATACCGCATTATTCCAGTTAACCCAACAGTAGATGAGGTGCTTGGAGAAAAGGCAGTTGCTTCACTAAAGGATATTAAGGAACATGTTGACATTGTAAATGTATTCCGCCGTTCAGAATTTTTAATGGATGTTGCAAAAGAATTTGTAGAGATTGATGCAGATGTTTTTTGGGCACAATTAGGAGTACAAGATGAAGATACATATAAACTTTTAAAAGAAAAAGACTATACTGTAATAATGGATCGTTGTATAAAAGTAGAACATGCGATGACAAAATAGTGTAGACTGTAAAGTTAGAAAGATTGCTTCAGCCCTCATGATAATAAGTAGGGCCGATGAACGAGGTGTTCATCATGAGATTTTTTAAAGGCTGTTTTTGGGGATTGTTACTTGTAATCCCGTTTTGGATCTTGATCATTTGGATCATAATAAAGGTTTGGAATGTGTAATCTTGGAATACATATCCATTTCTCGTTGACAAACGATTATTTTTCTGAAATAGTAGCCTAGAGGAATCCTTGTGAAAAAACAAGGATTTTTCTATTGAAAATGGTATATAAAAGAGATAAGATAACTTGCCAAAACTATAGTCGAGGCGTTATTCTATAATAGAAACATATGTTCTGATTTTGGATTAGGAAAGGGGCAAGGAGTTTGGCGAAGCATCAGTTCCAATATAATGAAGATGCAATTCAAGTGTTAGAAGGACTTGAAGCCGTTCGAAAACGCCCGGGTATGTATATCGGGAGCACGGACAGCCGTGGATTGCATCATTTAGTATACGAAATAGTAGATAACTCCGTTGATGAAGCGTTAGCGGGATTTGGCGACGAAATTTCTGTCGTAATACATAAAGATAATAGTATTAGCGTTATTGATAAAGGGCGAGGAATGCCTACGGGAATGCATAAACTTGGGAAACCTACACCTGAAGTTATTTTAACTGTACTTCATGCAGGTGGTAAGTTTGGTCAAGGTGGTTACAAAACAAGTGGTGGTTTACACGGTGTTGGAGCATCAGTTGTAAACGCCTTATCAGAATGGTTAGTCGTAACGATTAAGCGTGACGGAAATATTTATGAACAACGCTTTGAAAATGGTGGTGTTCCTGTAACGACGCTTGAAAAAATCGGAAAGACGAAAGAATCTGGTACGACAATGCATTTTAAACCAGATACAACGATTTTCAGCACAACAAATTACAATTATGAAACATTATGTGAAAGATTACGTGAATCTGCATTCTTATTAAAAGGGATGAAAATTTCAATAAAAGATGAGCGAAACGATTTAGAAGATGTCTTTCATTATGAAACAGGAATTGAAGCTTTCGTTTCATACTTAAACGAAGAGAAAGATGCGATTCATCCAGTTGTATATTTCTCTGGTGAACAAAATGGAATTGAGGCAGAGCTAGCATTTCAATTTAACGATGGCTACTCAGAAAATATTCTATCGTTTGTAAATAACGTACGTACAAAAGATGGTGGAACACATGAAGCTGGATTTAAGACAGCGATGACGCGTGTGTTTAATGAGTATGCTCGTAAAGTTTCGCTATTAAAAGAAAAAGATAAAAACTTAGAAGGTACAGATATTCGTGAAGGTGTAGCGGCTATCGTTTCTGTACGTGTACCAGAAGAAGTACTTCAGTTTGAAGGACAAACGAAGGGGAAACTAGGTACAAGTGAAGCTCGGTCTTCAATTGATGCCATTGTATCAGAGCATTTAGCTTACTTTTTAGAAGAAAACCCGGACGTAGCTACACTTCTTGTGAGAAAAGCAATTAAAGCAGCGCAAGCACGTGAAGCCGCTCGTAAAGCGAGAGAGGAAGCGCGTACTGGTAAAAAGAAAAAGAAATCAGAAGGTACATTAAGTGGTAAGTTAACACCTGCACAATCACGTAACCCGCAGAAAAATGAACTATACCTAGTAGAGGGTGACTCTGCCGGTGGTTCTGCGAAACAAGGGCGAGATCGACGTTTCCAAGCGGTATTACCGTTACGTGGTAAAGTAATTAATACAGAAAAAGCAAAGCTTGCTGATATCTTTAAAAACGAAGAGATTAATACAATTATTTATGCGATTGGCGGCGGTGTAGGCAATGAATTCGATGTGGAAGATATTAACTACGATAAAGTTGTCATTATGACCGATGCCGATACAGACGGGGCGCATATTCAAGTATTGTTATTAACATTCTTCTATAGATATATGAAACCACTTATCGAAGCTGGTAAAGTGTTTATCGCACTTCCTCCTTTATACAAAGTAAGTAAAGGAAAAGGAAAAAGTGAAGTAATTGAATACGCATGGTCAGATGATGAATTAGATGAAGTAACGAAAAAAGTTGGAAAAGGTTACATGTTACAGCGTTATAAAGGACTTGGCGAAATGAATGCAGATCAATTATGGGAAACAACGATGAATCCTGAAACGCGTACATTAATTCGCGTGAAAATTGATGATGCAGCAAGAGCAGAGCGCCGCGTTACAACATTAATGGGTGATAAAGTAGAACCGCGCCGTAAATGGATTGAGCGTAATGTACAGTTTGGTATGCAAGAAGAAGGAAATATTTTAGAAAATGAAATGATTATGGAGACGGAGGTGGAATAACATGCAAGCAGAGAAGTTTCATGACCTCCCGCTTGAAGACGTGTTAGGTGATCGCTTTGCACGTTATAGTAAATATATTATTCAAGATCGCGCGCTTCCAGATGCTCGTGATGGCTTAAAACCAGTACAAAGACGTATTTTATATTCTATGTATGTAGAAGGAAACGTGCACGATAAAGCGTTCCGTAAGTCAGCTAAAACAGTCGGTAACGTTATTGGTAATTATCATCCGCATGGTGATTCCTCTGTATATGAGGCGATGGTACGTTTAAGCCAAACTTGGAAAGTACGTAATGTTTTAGTTGAAATGCACGGTAATAACGGTAGTGTTGACGGGGATCCAGCAGCAGCAATGCGTTATACGGAAGCCCGATTATCACCAATTGCATCTGAGTTATTACGTGATCTTGATAAAGAAACAGTAGAATTCGTATCCAACTTTGATGATACGAGTGAAGAACCGGTTGTTTTACCAGCAGCGTTCCCGAACTTATTAGTGAACGGATCTACAGGGATTTCCGCTGGTTATGCAACAGAAATTCCTCCGCATCATCTTGGAGAAGTTATTGACGCTACAATGATGCGTATTGATAAACCGAATAGTACTGTTGATGATTTATTAACAGTTATGAAAGGACCTGATTTCCCAACAGGTGGTATTATTCAAGGGATTGATGGTATTAAAAAGGCGTATGAAACAGGTAAAGGTAAAATTATTATTCGCGGGAAAGCAGAAGTTGAAACGGTTCGTGGCGGGAAACAGCAAATCGTAATTACTGAAATTCCATACGAAGTAAATAAAGCAAACCTTGTTAAGAAAATGGATGAGTTACGTCTAGATAAAAAATTAGATGGCATTGCTGAAGTACGTGATGAGACAGATCGTACAGGTCTTCGCATTGTCGTAGAATTAAAAAAAGAAGCAAATTCTGAAGGTATTTTAAATTATTTATATAAAAATACAGATTTACAAATACCATATAACTTTAATATGGTAGCGATTAATAATCGTCGTCCAACGCTTATGACATTACCGAAAATTTTAGATGCATATATTGGGCATCAAAAAGAAGTTGTTACGAGACGTTCACAATATGAATTACGAAAGGCAGAAAATCGTCAACATATTGTGGAAGGTTTAAAGAAAGCATTATCGATTTTAGACCAAGTTATTGAAACGATTCGTGCTTCAAAAGATAAGCGTAATGCAAAAGATAATTTAAGTGCGAAATTTGGTTTTACAGAAGCGCAAGCGGAAGCAATTGTATCCTTGCAATTATATCGTTTAACGAATACAGATATTACAGCGCTACAACAAGAGGCAGATGAGCTTAATAAGAAAATTATTGAGCTACAGGCAATTTTACAAAGTGAAAAAAGATTACTTCAAGTTATTAAAACAGATTTAAAGAGAGTTAAGAAAACATATAGTGATGATCGACGCGCGATTATTGAAGATCAAATCGAGGAAATTAAAATCGATGTAGAAGTGATGATCCCACAAGAAGATGTCATCGTTACTGTAACGAAAGAAGGATATGTGAAACGTACTGGATGGCGCTCACATAATGCCTCAAATGGCAAAGACTTCGGTATGAAAGAGGGTGACATCTTACTTGAACGATTCGATACGAATACGACAGAGACAGTCCTCTTATTTACGAATAAAGGAAACTATATATATCTGCCAGTATACGAAATGCCAGATATTCGTTGGAAAGATTTAGGACAGCACGTTGCTAATATCGTTTCACTTGATCGGGATGAAACGATTATTTGGGCAACTGTCGTACCGAACTTTGAGGAAGAAAAGCGATTTATCGTATTTGTAACAAAGAACGGTATGATTAAGAAAACCGAATTAAACCAATATAAAGTACAGCGTTACTCTAGAGCATTCGTTGCTGTAAACTTGAAAAAAGATGATGAAGTTGTTGATATATTTGCGACAGATGGAACGAGTGATATCGTTCTTGCTACACATGGTGCATATGCACTTATTTTCCATGAAGATGAAGTAAGTCCAGTCGGTGTAAGAGCCGCTGGTGTGAAAGCAATTAATTTAAAAGAAGATGACTATGTCGCTTCTGGTAAACCATTAAATGCTGATAAAGATCAACTTATTCTCGTAACGCAGCGCGGTGCTGTAAAACGTCTAAAAGCATCAGAAATTGAGAAATCAACGAGGGCGAAGCGAGGTCTTGTTATTTTCAAAGAATTAAAACGTAATCCATACCGCATTGTCGGTATTGAAATCGTTCGAGACGATGAACTAGTTTATATGAAGACAGAGAAACATATCGTAGAAGAAATTGATCCGAAAGCGTATCGAAATAAAGACCGGTATAGTAACGGTAGTTTAGTGCTAGATGTTAACGATACTGGTGAAGTTATTGAAACGTGGACGAAAAAAAGACCGGAATAAAAAAAGCATCTTGCCATGAATAATGGCAAGATGCTTTTTTCTAGGCAATTTAGTATGAATCTTGTTATAATAACTGAATGAAATCGTTCTCATATAGTGAAAGTTTAATCAGTGAGTATTTTCTTTATCCTGACTGATTATTAGTTGAAGCAGGACAGATGGAGGGACAATATGAAAAAAATAGGTGTAGGGATTGTAGGGTTTGGATTTTCTAGTACAACATTTCACATCCCATTATTACAAACGATAGAAGAATACGATATTCGTGCCGTATTATCTTCAAAAGAAGAGGTAGTAAAAGAAACATTACCGAATGCTAATGTCGTGAGTACAATTGATGAATTGGTGAAGCGAGCTGATATTGACTTAGTTGTTATTACTTCACCAAATACAACTCATTTTCCATATGTAAAAGAAGCAATATTAAACGGTAAGCATGTTGTTGTAGAGAAACCATTTGTTGTTTCAATTGAAGAAGGAGAAGAGCTTATTTCATTAGCAGAGCAGCATAATGTCGTATTAAGTGTATATCATAACCGCCGTTTTGATAATGATTTCTTAACGATAAAGAAATTATTAGAAGAGGATAGAATAGGGAATGTATACGCATATGAGGCGCATTTCGATCGTTTCCGTCCACATGTACGTGATCGATGGAGAGAAAAGAACTTACCAGGATCAGGTATATTATATGACTTAGGCTCGCATTTAATTGACCAAGCATTATCATTATTTGGGAAACCAAATGCAATCAGTGCAGATGTAATCAAACAACGACCAGGTGCAGAAATTGATGATTATTTCCACATAGTACTTCATTACGGAGTTAAACGTGTCATTTTACGTAGTAGCAGTTATGTGAAAAAAGCCGGTCCACACTTTACACTGCATGGAGATAAAGGTTCTATCGTGAAATACGGTATGGATTCACAGGAAGAACAATTAAAAAATGGAATGAAGCCAGGCGATAACGGTTATGGAGTAGACGCTGAAGAGAATTTTGTTACTCTAGAAACAGAAGAAGAGTCAGTACGTATTCCAACAGAAGTCGGCTGTTATGACATGTACTATAACGGTGTAAGAGATAGCATTATAAATGGTGAGAAACCACCTGTAACAGCGCAAGAAGGTTTAGAAGTAATCAAGCTGATTCAATTAGCGGTTGAAAGTAGTGAAACGGGTAGAGTTATCACTGAAAAGTAAAAAAGACACGAGTTTCGTGTCTTTTTTACTTTTCTGGAACAGAAAGTCCATAAAAGAACATCGTAACGATATCTTGTATATGTTTTTCGCGGTCTCCTTCAAGAAGCTGTGCTCCGAAATCATCACCTAATTTAGTAAACATTTGAATGTAAAGTAACATCATTTCTTTAGTAAGATGAGGATTAATTTCGTTATTGCGCTGCGCTCGTTCTAATATTTCTAAATACCAAGGCAGTATTTTTTCATTTTGATAACTATAAATAAACTCTCGGAGCTCCTCATCTCTTTGCATCATTTGTAGTAACATATCTGGCTGAAATAACCCACCAGTATTCATTTTTCTGACAATCATTTTTTGCATCATATCATGAAAAGGTAATTTTTCCGCTGCAAGATCTTTATAATATTGAAATTCAGATATAATAAATTCTTGTATAAGCTCTCGAAATAACGCATCTTTACTTCCGAAATGATTATAAATGGTAACTTGAGAAACATTTGCTTCTTTTGCAATGTGTTCTATTTTTACTTCGTTAAATCCACGTTCTGAAAATAATACGAAAGCTGCCTCTTTAATAGCACGTTTTTTCTTTTCTTTCACTTTTTCAAAGCCGTTCAATGCAATCACCTCAATTAAAATATACAAAAAAATATAGATGAAAACAATAATTTTGAAATATAGACTTAAAAATATTTCAAAAAGTTGTTGCGAATATGAAAGATGAGGAGTACAATAATTTTGAAATATCATACATTAAATATTTCAAAAAATGAGGTGGATTTATGATTTCAGTTCAAAATGTTACAAAACAATTTTCAAACGGAAAAGGTTTGTTTCATATTACATTTGATGTAAAAGAAGGAGAAGTGTTCGGTTACTTAGGACCGAATGGTGCAGGTAAATCAACGACGATTCGTAATTTAATGGGATTTATAAAATCGACATCTGGAAAATCTTCAATTTTTGGATTGGATTGTTGGAATGAAGCAGCGAAAATTCAAAGGGAAGTTGGTTATTTGCCGGGTGAAATTTCTTTTATTGAAGGAATGAATGGATTAGAATTTCTGAAGTTAATGCAAGGAATGCGTGGCTTAAAGGATACGAAAAAACGAGATGAATTAATAGAACGTCTACAATTTGATGTGAAAACACCGATTCGAAAAATGTCTAAAGGAATGAAACAAAAAGTAGGAATTGTCGCTGCTTTTATGCACGATCCAGAAGTGCTAATTTTAGATGAACCGACTTCAGGACTTGATCCGCTTATGCAGCAAGTGTTTATAGATTTAATAGTAGAGGAAAAGCAAAGGGGAAAAACGATTCTTATGTCTTCACATATTTTCACTGAAATTGAGCGTACATGTGACCGAGTAGCGATTATTAAAGATGGGCGCCTTGTAACGGTTGAAAATATTCATGATTTACAAAGTATGAGACGACAAGTGATAGATGTAACCGTATCATCAGAGGAAGAGATTAAATCTCTTACGCAATGTAATTTGCAATTTGAAGCGGTGAAAGGAAGAGAAGCTTCGATTATTGTACAAGGAAACTATCAAACTGTTTTACAAATACTTTCAAACTATAATGTAACGGCGCTTCAAACGCGAGCGATGGATTTAGAACATTTATTTATGCATTATTACGATAAGAAAGAAGGGGTAAAGCATGAATAAGCAATTGTTTTTAGCTAGTTTGAAAGAGACGCAAAAAAGTATTTTGAGTTACGCAACTGGTGCAGCTCTATATTTATGGTTGTTAATTTGGATATTCCCTTCCATGGTATCAGCGAAAGGGTTAAATGAATTAATAAGCGCTATGCCTGATAGTGTGAAAAAAATTGTTGGCATGGAAAGTCCGATTCAAAACGTAATGGATTTTTTAGCTGGTGAGTACTATAGTCTATTGTTTATTATCATATTAACAATTTTTTGCGTTACAGTTGCAACACATTTAATTGCTCGTCATGTAGATAAAGGAGCAATGGCATACTTGCTGGCAACGCCTGTATCTAGAGTACGAATTGCAATCACGCAAGCTGCTGTTCTCATATTGGGACTACTGATCATTGTAGTTGTTACGTATGTAGCTGGTTTATTAGGTGCAGAATGGTTTTTAAGTGATAATAACTTAAATAAAGAATTATTTCTAAAGATAAATATAGTAGGAGGGCTCATATTTCTAGTCGTTAGTGCTTATTCATTTTTCTTTTCTTGTATATGTAATGATGAAAGAAAAGCACTTAGCTATTCAGCGAGTTTAACTATTTTATTTTTTGTACTAAATATGGTAGGTAAATTAAGTGATAAGTTAGAGTGGATGAAAAGTCTATCGTTATTTACACTGTTTCGTCCAAAAGAAATTGCGGAAGGAACGTATAATATATGGCCGGTAAGTATAGGTTTAGCTGCGGGAGCGCTTTGTATTTTCATCGTAGCGATTGTATTGTTTAAGAAGAGGGATTTACCGTTGTAGAGTAGAAAGTCCACTATATGAGTGGACTTTTTTTGATGAGGAGAAAACGAATGAGTTGCAGCTATATGTAAATGATGTAGAAAAGTCATTATTGTTTTATAAGAAAATAATTGGTTTAAAGTTGTTGATTCAAATGGGATTCCCTTAGGATTACGTCTAAGTAAAGGTAAACATGAAAAATGTTTACCTTTTTTATGGGAATATTCAAAAAAAATGAACCTTTTTCTAGGCTCATCCGTCTAATACATGTAAAGTTAAATTTGAAGTGAGGATGAAACAGGAGGAGCAATTGTGAAAGTAATCCCTTTATATAAAATGATTGTAAAAGAAGAAACCGATGTTTCTTTAGCGAAAAAAGGTGATCATGAAGCGTTTATGGCGCTTATACATACGGAAAAAGTGAAGATGTATCGCATTGCAAAGGCTATGTTACGTGATGAGACAAATATAGAGGATGCGATACAAACAACAATTTTAAAAGCCTATGAAAATATAAAAAAATTAAAGAAAGAAGAGTTTTTTCAAACTTGGTTAATTCGAATTTTAATGAATGAATGTAACAACATTATTAGAACGTATAAAAAGATAATTGTGACAGAAGAGAATGATTACAATATGAGTGCGTGCGATCAGTATGAAGATATAGATTTGTGTAATGCGATTCAATCGTTACATGAAGAGTTAAGAGCTGTTACGGTGCTTTATTATTATGAAGATATGAATCAAGAGAGTATAGCAAAGCTTTTAGAAGTACCAAAAGGAACAGTGAAATCGAGATTGGCACGTGCGAGAGAACAACTACAGAAACGATTAAAGATGGAATAGGAGGTGCAAAGGATGGCTGATGACAAATTATTTGATGAGAAATTAAAAAAGAGAATAAAGGAAGAGAATGTTATAGTGCCGCCAGGGTTAAATGAAAAGATTAATCGTACACTACATAATCTCCCGGTAAAAAAGAAAGGTTACAGAGTTTATATGATGGCTATAAGTGCTGCTGTCCTAGTGCTTTCAATTGTGTCTATGTCGGAGTTTTCTGATCAAATTTTTGCTCAAAACGGAGGAGTATTTGAATATGTAAAGAAAAAGGCATTTTCTGATTATGAAAATGAAGAGGAAATAAAATCAAATGTAAATTATCCAGATAAGGAAAAGATTCATGAAAAGATGCTAGATTCCATTGATCATTTTAAAAATATTTCAGGACAATTTGAGGAATATTCTAGTTCGTCAAGAATTGCTACAACATACAAATATGCGATTGATACGGAGCAACAAAGAGGAATCTCTTCAAAAGAAGACAAGCTAACGAAAAAACGAACCATTATATATAACGAGGGCAAGAAAAAAGAATTTGATGATGAGAAGTATACGTACAAAGAAACAAAATGGAGCCCGAAAGAAAGAAACTATGAACTATTAAAATTAAATCCTACGGAAAGGTTATTGAGAAAATCAGGTGAGAAAAAAAGATATGATGATGAATATGTGGGATTCGGGAAGTATAGTATTCAATCCGAATTTGCTGATCTATTAATTCGATATAAAGATTGGAATTATAAAGAAACGAAGTATCTTGGACTGGATTGCTACAAAATAGAAGGGACAATAAATATAGAAATGCCTGTAAGTACATCTGAAGATTTAAGAGGGAAATTTGAAATGGTTGTAGAGAAAAATACAGGGATTATGCTAAAATTCCTTAGTTTCCACGAAGGTATGATTCAATATTCGATTACAACAGAATGGATACAAATAAACAAAGGATTGAAAGAGAATACATTTCAAAAGGATAGCGCTAAGTATGAAAAATTGAAAAATATGTTAGATGAATAGAAAAAGGAGGGAACGATATGGAGAATACCTCTTCTTCAAGAGAGAAGAAAAATAAACGAAAATATAAGAAGACAATGATAATCAGTGTACTGTTAGTAGTAGTACTATTTGGCGGAGTTGGATATGGTACTTATATATATATGAAAACTTCTAATCTCGTACAAAAATCTAGTTTGAATTTAGCACGTGGTGAAAAATCGAATTTACGTGAGGAAACTGTAAAACCGATTACGAATAATGTTTCACTTTTAATTATGGGAATTGATGAAAATCAAGAACGACAAAAGGAGTATAATGGTGCATTTCATACAGATGCACTACTGTTAGCTACTTTTAATAAAGATGATAAGACTGTGAAATTAACGAGTATACCACGTGATACATACACATATGTTCCGGTTGAAAAGAAAAAAGATAAAATAACGCATGCATATGGAAGTGGTTTCGTTAAAAATGGTAAAGATGGAGGGCCGCAAGCTTCAGTGGAAGCGGTAGAAAAGTTATTACAAGTGCCTGTTGATTATTTTGTAAAGTTTAATTTTAATTCATTTACTAAAATTGTTGATGGGTTAGATGGGATTGAAGTAGATGTCCCAGTTGAATTTACGGAGCAAAATAGTAAAGATGAACCTGACGCGATTCATTTGAAAAAAGGACTACAAAAATTAACAGGGGAAGAAGCACTTGCATTAGCAAGAACGCGTCATATTGATAGTGATGCAATGAGAGGGCAGCGCCAACAACTTGTTATGGAAGCAATTTTAAGTAAATTAAAAAGTGTAGGATCGATTACGAAGCTAGAAAAAATAGTCGAGGCGGTTGATGGTGATTTTAAAACAAATTTAGCAATGGATGATATTTTATCTTTTTATAAATACGGTTTAAATTGTTCGATTGAAAAAATTCAATTAGCAGGTGATGATTTATACTTACCTAATGGTCCAAATGGGCAACGTGTATATTATTATAATCCTAATAAAAAAGATTTGCAGAGTTTGAGTAATATGCTTAGAACACATTTAGGATTAAGTGAAAAACAGATTGAGGAGAATTAAAGCAGACGTAATGTCTGCTTTTTTATTATGTTAAATAGTATGTCGTTTATATATAAATGTTGTATACTATTTTCAAATTTAAGATAATAGTGTAACATAAAATTGTGGTTTAAGTGAAATAACAGGGGGGCTATTACATAGAATATATCATTAGCAATTATTGAAATAGTATGGGAGAAATGAAAGAAACAGGGGAGTATCAAAAATGAGAATCATAAAGAATTTAACATTTCAAGTTATTGTGGCCATTATTTGTGGTATTGCAGTAGGGGCAATTTGGCCGAGTGTTGGACAAGAGATGAAGCCAATTGGTGAAACGTTCATCAATATGATTAAAATGGTTATTGCACCGATTATCTTTTTAACAATTGTGCTTGGTATTGCAAGTATGGGAAGTATGAAAAAGGTAGGTCGTGTTGGTGGGAAGGCATTATTATATTTTGAAATTGTTACAACTGCGGCTTTAATTATTGGTATCATCGTAGCGAATGTTGTACGTCCCGGAGATGGATTAGATCCCTCAAAGCTAAAGGGCGGAGATGTTTCACAATATGTACAAAGCGGGCAAGAAATGAAGTGGGTGGATTTCTTTTTACATATTGTGCCGTCTAACATGTTTGAAGCATTTGCAAAAGGTGATATTTTACAAGTGTTATTTTTCTCTATTTTATTTGGCACAGGGTTAACGATGTTAGGGAAAAATGGACAGCCGGTAATCGACTTTTTTGAAAGATTATCGAAAGTATTTTTTAACATTTTATCAATTGTAATGAAATTAGCACCGGTTGGAGCATTCGGTGGAATGGCATTTACAATTGGAAAATATGGTTTAAGTACACTTATTCCACTTGGTAAATTAATGATTTGTGTATATGCAACAATGGCATTATTTGTTTTTATTGTTTTAAATTTCATTTGTAAATTTTATAAATTTAGTTTGTGGAAATATTTAGCGCATATTAAAGAAGAATTACTTATTGTTCTTGGGACATCATCATCAGAATCAGTATTACCGCGAATGATGACAAAGATGGAAGACTTCGGATGTTCGAAGCCGGTAGTAGGTTTAGTCATTCCGACGGGGTACTCTTTTAATTTAGATGGAACAACAATTTATTTATCGATGGCCACTATATTTTTAGCACAAGTCTTTCACGTCGATCTTTCACTAGGTCAACAATTAACGATAATAGCTATTTTGTTAGTTACATCTAAAGGAGCAGCCGCAGTAACAGGTGGAGGCTTTATTGTACTAGCGTCTACTTTATCTGCGATGAATGTTATTCCATTAGAAGGGTTAGCGCTATTACTTGGTGTAGATCGTTTCATGTCAGAAGCACGTGCTATCGTTAATTTAATTGGTAACGGTATTGCGACTGTAGTTGTTGCAAAAAGTGAAAATGAATTTGATGAAGAGAAGTATACGAGAGTAATAGAGGAAATGAAAAAAGAGAAAATGGCCGGATAAAAAGTCAGCTTTGCTGACTTTTTTATTTTTGTAGAAAAGAGGTTTGTTATGATATACATTATTTATTAACAATAATTTACAGGTGATTTATAGTGGAGGGATATAAAGACTATTAAATCAATACTTAAGATTCAATGAGGTATAGTGTTTCGAAAGATTATAGGATTTTTATAAATATTACTGTAAAAAAATAATTTTTTAAAAATTTTCAATAATAACACTTTACAAAACTCAAAAAATTAGTAGAATAATAGTTAATAAGAATCTTCTGATAAATATATAAAGAAAAACAGAATTATCAGAAAATTCTTAAATGAGAGCGTTAAGAATTAGGGAGGGTACAGAAAGTGAAAAAGAAAAAAATGAAAAAACTAACAGCAGTTGTAGCACCAGTTTTAGCAATGAGTATGGCATTAACAGCATGTTCTACATCAGGTGGAGATAAGAAGACAAGCACAAATTCTAGCTCTGGCGGAGATAGCAAATCAGAAGAAAAATTAGCAGCGAAACAAGTGTTCAATAAAACAGAAAATCAGGAAATTCCAACAATGGATACGTCGAAGAGTACAGATACTTTGGGCTCTCAAATTTTAGGGAACACAATGGAAGGTTTATACCGTTTAGATAAAGAGAATAAACCAATCCCAGCTGCGGCAGAATCAAGCACGAAGAGTGAGGATGGTAAAAAATATACATTTAAATTACGTAAAGATGCAAAATGGTCAAATGGTGATCCTGTAACAGCGAAAGATTTCGTATTTGCATGGCAACGTTTGTTAGATCCAAAAACAGCTGCTGAGTATGCATTCATTGCATTCCCAATTAAAAATGCAGAAGCTGTTAATAAAGGGGAAAAACCTGTAACAGAACTAGGAGTTAAAGCAGTAGATGACCTTACTTTAGAAGTTGAATTAGAACAAGCAGTACCATACTTCTTAAACTTAGTAGCATTCCCATCATACTATCCATTAAATGAGAAATTCGTAAAAGAAAAAGGGGATAAATACGGTTTAGAATCTGATACAACTGTATATAACGGACCGTTCGTTCTTACTGATTGGAAGCATGAGCAAGGCTGGAAACTGAAGAAGAATGATCAATATTGGGATAAAAAGACTGTAAAATTAGATGAAATTAACTATAGTGTTGTAAAAGAGCCAGCAACTAATGTGAATTTATATGATAGTGGTCAAATTGATTTCTCCTTATTAACAGGTGAATTTGTTGACAAATATAGAAATAATAAAGAGGAATATGGGGTGTATAACGAACCAAGTACGTTCTTTATACGTTTAAACCAAAAACGTGGTGGACAAGATACACCATTAAAGAGTAAAAAATTACGTGAAGCAATTGCGCTATCAATTGATAAAAAGAATTTAACAAATGTTATTTTAAATGATGGGTCAAAACCTGCAGATTATTTAGTGCCGAAAGGATTAGCAGCTGGACCTGATGGGAAAGACTTCCAAGAAACATTTAAAAACGGTGTTAAACCAGATGCGAAAAAAGCAGCTGCTGCATGGGAAGAAGCGAAAAAAGAACTTGGAAAAGATCAAGTTACAATTGAGTTTTTAAACTATGATACTGGTAATGCGAAAAAAGTTGGGGAATATGTAAAAGATCAAATTGAGAAAAATTTAAAAGGTGTAACAGTAAATATTAAACTGCAACCGTTTAAACAAAAACTTAAATTAGAATCAGATCAAGATTATGATATTTCATATGGTGGATGGAGCCCAGATTATGCGGATCCAATGACATATTTAGATATGTTTGAAAGTAAGCACTCTCATAACCAAATGAGTTTCTCTGATCAGAAATATGATGAAATAATTAAAAAAGCTGGTGGGGAATTAATGAGTGATGCGAAGAAACGCTGGGAGGAACTAGGGAAAGCAGAGAAATTACTTCTTGAAGAAGATGTAGCCCTTGTACCTTTATATCAAAGTGCTAGATCTTATGTTATGAAACCACATGTAAAAGGTGTTGTTAAGCATAATATTAGCCCAGAATACAGCTATAAGTGGGCATATGTTACTGAAAAATAATAGAGTTGAAAAAGTACTTCAAAGCAGTCTACATGCCTTGAAGTACTTTTTTTGTTGTACAATTGAACGTGAAAATGAAAGAGTAGAGAAGAAATGAAATGTAGTAGATGGAGGATACGTGTAGTATGGTCATAGAAAATAGAATGTTACTATCGTTAAGTAAAATAAATTTTCTAAATATTTTAAAAATAACTTTACAAAACTAGAAAAATTAGTAGAATATTAATTAATAAGAATTTTCTGATAACTAATCATTAGAAAATCTCTCAAAATGAGTTTCGTACATATAATTGGGGAGGGTACAAAAATGAAGAAAAAGATGAAGAAGTTCACGGCAGTTGTAGCGCCAGTTTTAGCGATGAGTGTGGCGTTGACAGCTTGTTCTGGATCTGGTGGGGAGAAGAAATCAACTACGACGTCTAGTGGTGGTGGGGAAGAGAAAAAGTCTGAAATTAAATACGCAGCAAAACAAGTGTTAAATCGTACAGAGAATCAAGAGATTCCGACGATGGATGTTTCAAAATCTACCGATACATTAGGTTCTCAAATTTTAGGGAACACGATGGAAGGTTTATATCGATTAGATAAAGATAATAAGCCAATCCCTGCTGCAGCAGAATCTAGTACGAAAAGCGAGGATGGCAAAAAATATACATTTAAACTACGTAAAGATGCCAAATGGTCAAACGGTGATCCAGTAACAGCGAAAGATTTCGTATACGCATGGCAGCGCTTACTTGATAAAAATACAGCGGCAGAATATGCGTTTATCGCTTACTATATTAAAAACGCAGAGGCAATTAATAAAGGTGAAAAGCCACTAACAGATTTAGGGGCAAAAGCGGTAGATGATTATACGCTAGAAGTAGAATTAGAAAAACCAGTGCCGTATTTCTTGAATTTAATGGCATTCCCATCGTACTATCCTTTAAATGAAAAGTTCGTAAAAGAAAAAGGAGATAAGTTCGGTTTAGAAGCAGATACAACGTTGTATAACGGACCGTTCGTTATGGCTTCATGGAAACATGAACAAGGATGGCAGCTAAAGAAAAATGATAAGTACTGGGATAATAAAACTGTGAAATTAGAAGAAATTAACTATAGTGTAGTAAAAGAAGTTGCGACGAAAGTAAACTTATATGATACAGGATCAATTGATTTCACGCTATTATCAGGGGAGTTCGTTGATAAATATAAATCGAATAAAGAAGAGTATGGTGAATATTCAGAAGCAAGTACATTCTTCTTACGTTTAAATCAAAAACGTAATGGACAAGATACACCGTTAAAGAGTAAAAAACTACGTGAAGCAATCGCATTATCAATTGATAAAAAAGGTTTAGCAAACGTTATTTTAAATAACGGTTCAAAAGCAACAGATCAATTAGTACCAAAAGGGCTTGCGACAGGACCAGACGGTAAAGATTACCAAGATACCTTTAAAAATGGTCTGAAATATGATCCGAAAAAAGGTGCAGCAGCTTGGGAAGCAGCTAAAAAAGAACTTGGAAAAGATCAAGTGACAATTGAATTACTAAGCTATGATGATGGAACAGCGAAAAAAATTGCTGACTATTTTAAAGATCAAATTGAGAAAAACTTAAAAGGTGTAACGGTTAATACGAAAATTCAGCCGTTCAAACAAAAATTAAAATTAGAATCAGCACAAGATTATGAAATTTCATTTGCTGGTTGGAGCCCAGATTATTCGGATCCAATGACATTTATTGATATGTTCGAATCGAAGAGCCCATATAACCAAATGAGTTATTCGAATCCGAAATATGATGAAATGGTGAAAAAAGCAGGTAATGAGTTAATGTCTGATGCGAAGAAACGTTGGGAAACGTTAGGTAAAGCAGAAAAATTATTACTTGAAGAAGATGCAGGGATGGTACCTTTATATCAAACAGGTAGAGCATATGTAATGAAACCGAATGTAAAAGGTATTGTGAAACATAACATTAGTCCAGAGTATAGCTTTAAGTGGGCTTATGTAACGGAAGGTAAATAATAAAAAGAAAAATGAGCGTTTAAAAAATATATTATTTATTTTTTTAGACGCTCTTTTACTATTCAATTAAATTTAAATAAATAGAGAAGAATAAGAAAAGTGGTACTTACATATAGTAGATGTGGGAGAATTCGTATAGTAATAGTTATTATGGTTGTTAGATTAATTATTCGGAATATTCATAAAACACTTTACAAATCAGGATAAATTAGTAGAATGATAATTAGTAAGAATTTTCTAAAAATAAACGAAAGAAAGTCTCTCGAAGTTAGTTTCGTACATATAATTGGGGAGGGTACAAAAATGAAGAAAAAGATGAAAAAGTTCACAGCAGTTGTAGCACCAGTTTTAGCGATGAGTATGGCTTTAACAGCATGTTCTTCTGGATCTGGTGGGGAGAAGAAACCGACTACAACGTCTAATAATGGTGGGGAAGAGAAGAAATCTGATATTAAATATGCGGCAAAGCAAGTGCTAAATCGTACAGAAACGAATGAAATTCCGACGATGGATACTTCCAAAAATACAGATACACTTGGATCACAAATTTTAGGAAATACAATGGAAGGTTTATATCGCTTGGATAAAGATAATAAGCCAATCCCAGCTGTAGCGGAATCTAGCACAAAAAGCGAGGATGGCAAAAAATATACATTTAAATTACGGAAAGATGCAAAATGGTCAAACGGTGATCCTGTAACAGCGAAAGATTTCGTATTTGCATGGCAACGGCTAGTAGATCCAAAAACAGCTGCTGAGTATGCATTTATCGCTTACTATCTTAAAAATGCAGAAGCGATTAATCAAGGGAAAGCAGAAGTTTCTACATTAGGTGTAAAAGCGGTAGATGATTATACGCTTGAAGTGGAACTAGAAAGACCCGTACCATATTTCTTGAACTTAATGGCATTTGCGTCATACTATCCATTAAATGAAAAGTTCGTAAAAGAAAAAGGAAATAAATTCGGTTTAGAGTCTGATACAACACTTTATAATGGTCCATTTGTGCTTACTGATTGGAAGCATGAGCAAGGCTGGAAATTAAAGAAAAATGAGCAGTACTGGGACAAAAAGACTGTAAAACTAGATGAAATCAACTATAGTGTAGTAAAAGAACCAGCTACTAGAGTAAATTTATATGATACAGGTGCAATTGATTTCGCACTATTATCAGGTGAATTTGTTGATAAGTATAGAAACAATAAAGAAGAGTTTGGGGCCTATTCGGAAACAAGTACGTTTTACTTACGTCTAAATCAAAAACGTGGTGGGCAAGATACACCGTTAAAGAGCAAAAAACTACGTGAAGCAATTGCATTATCTATTGATAAGAAAGCTTTAACGAATGTTATTTTAAATGATGGTTCAAAACCAGTGGATTACTTAGTACCAAAAGGTTTAGCGAGTGGACCTGACGGTAAAGATTTTGCAGAAACGTTCAAGAATGGTTTAAAACAAGACTCCAAAAAGGCAGCAGCAGCCTGGGAAGAAGCGAAAAAAGAACTTGGAAAAGATCAAGTCACGATTGAACTGTTAAATTATGATACTGGTAATGCGAAAAAAGTTGGGGAGTATGTAAAAGATCAAGTTGAAAAGAATTTAAAAGGTGTGACAGTAAATATTAAGCTACAACCATTTAAGCAAAAACTAAAATTAGAATCAGACCAAGATTATGATTTTTCATATGGTGGCTGGAATCCAGATTATGCGGATCCAATGACATATCTTGATATGTTTGAAACAAAAAATTCGCAGAACCAGATGAGTTACTCAAATTCAAAATATGATGACATTATTAATAAAAGTAAGACGGAATGGATGGCTGACGCAAAAAAACGTTGGGCAGAGTTAGGAAAGGCTGAAAAAATATTACTTGAAGATGATGTAGCGCTTGTACCTTTATATCAAAATGCTAGATCATATGTAATGAAACCGAATGTAAAGGGAATTGTGAAACATAATATTAGTCCAGAATATAGTTTCAAATGGGCGTATGTAGAAGAGAAATAAAAAAGATAAAAGCATTTTCAAGTTGCGGTATAGCACTTGGAAATGCTTTTTTACGTGCACGATTTATTGATGGGTGAATATATGTATTATAGAAAATTTAAAGGAGAATCCCATGAAACGAAACACATACATCGATTTCCTAGCTTATTACGGAATAGGGAGTGCTCATCCTGGTGGTTTTACGTTAACAAAACAATTGTTAGCACAACTCCCTTTTAGACATGGAGCGAATGTTCTTGAGATAGGTTGCGGTACGGGGAAAACTGCAGCATATATGGCAAAAAATTTTGGATATAAAGTAACAGCGGTGGAAAAGAATGAAATTATGATTCAAAAGGCGAAAGATAGATGGTCTTTCGAGGGAATAGATATTCAATTAATTGAAGGAAGTGTAGAGCAATTACCTTGTTTGCATGAATCATTTGAGTTCGTACTCGGAGAATCTATAATCGCTTTTACAGAAAAAGAAAAGGTTATTTCGGAGTGCTATCGTGTATTACAGAAAGACGGTAAGCTTGTTGTCATTGAAATGATTATTGATAGGCACATTGATAAGGGTGAGGAAGAGAAAATCGCTCAATTATACGGGATGAAAGAGCTATTAACTGAGAGTGAGTGGGTACAATTATTTCAGAAAGCAAATTTTAAGCGGGTTACTATTGCTGGCGGTGGTACAATTGCAGAAACGATCTCTGCTTATATAGAAGAGCCGGAATGGAATGTATCACAATTTATTCCGAATGAGTTATATGAGGCATGGGTGCAACATGAAAATGTACGACTTATGTACCAACATATTTTAGGGCATCGTATTTTTATATGTGAAAAATAAAGAAAAAGAGTTGGCTAAAGGTAGTCAACTCTTTACTATGTTAAATGAAAAATAATGCAGCCAATGTGATTCCGAAGATGAAACCAAATCCGAGTTCAACACCCCAGCCACAACCGCCGCCTCCCCAGCCGCTGCAACCACAACTACTACAACCACGACCACCACATCCGCAGCTGCTGGATCCACCACCGCATCCAAATCCACAACTATCACATCTGCTAAGGCCGCCGCAAAGGTCGCAACCACCGTTTGCATAAGCGTCATAGTATCCGAATCCTGAATCAAAAGATGAGCGCTGTTGCACCGGCTCAATCCATACAGAGCTTTGTGTCACATCGATTATTTTCCCTAAATGTATATGGCCATCACGGTCTTCAATCCGAACAACTTTTCCGAAGTAACGTCGGCATGTATCATAACATTTTTGTCTATGCATATTCATTCCTCCTTCCCCATTACAGTAATACGATATGTAAAGGGGACAAGTGCGGCTTGTACGAATGCCCTATCTATCATAATTGTTATAGGAAAGGGGAAATATAGGAAGAGGATATATAAGGAGGAAAAAGCATGAAATCGACAGATCAGTTTCAGACATACGAAGTACCGTGGGAAGAGTTTATTAAAGCGTTGAGAGAGGAAATGAAGAAGCAAGTAGGGGCAGATATTATTGATACAGTCGTTTGCAATTTAGAAGATGGTTTTGAGGTGTATACATATGTGCAGGGGGACTTGGATTTTGAGTATAAGGAAACGCTGGAAAGGAAATACGGGAGCGATGCCAAAACTCCTAACGTGTTAACAATTATGTTATTAGCTAGCATTTATCGTACAAGTGAAGAGAATATACGCTTGCATGCGGATCATAAAGATAATCCGATTGTTGAAGTGTATGTGAAGAAATGAAACACGCTGTGAAGGCGTGTTTTTTATTTGTCCCGCATTAACAGACAGTAAAATCCCCATCTCAAAATTCAGCGGAAGCAAAGAAGGGAGGCAGGGGATCAATTGTCCGTAAAAGTCCGATTGGTTCAACTAATAATAAGCGGGGGTGAACACCCCCCACTTATTAAAGTTTCACTTTATATGGTAAAATGTTAGAAAATTAAGAAAGATGGTGATGATTTGAAAATTAAACATCTTAATTTAACAGTTGCAGATGTAGTAGCTGCGAGAGAGTTTTTAGAAAAGTATTTTGGCTTAACTTGTAGCGGAACAAAGGGAAATGGCTTTGCAGTTATGCGTGATAATGATGGATTTATACTAACTTTAATGAAAGGAAACGAAGTTCAGTATCCAAAAACATTTCATGTAGGATTTCCGCAAGAAAGTGAAGAACAAGTAAATAAGATAAATCAAAGATTGAAGGAAGATGGATTTTTGGTTGAGGCTCCTAAACGTGCACATGCGTATACGTTTTACGTTGAAGCACCTGGTGGATTTACAATAGAAGTGATGTGTTAAGTCAAAAATCAAACTTTTTGTTATGTGTTTTTAAAATAAAAAGTAGGAAAAGTCTGTTTTAAGTGTAAAGCTTAAACAGGCTTTTTTACTTACATTATCGGATAGAAAACGCTAGAAGGAATCATATTCAGTTTTTATAACTGTTTACATAATAAAGTTATGTTATGTTCGTTGTCCTAAAATACAAGTCATATATCTTGTATCCTCTCATAAATTTAAACATAGGAATTTGTCTACAAAGGTGGCGAAGCCTCATCATGAAAATTCGAATTTGTGCCACATTCATGTTGTTTCTATTAATATGGTTACATCCTTTTTGGACTTTTGCAAAAGGAGAGGAGGCAAAGGAAAGGGTCGTTTCACTTGTATATGATGATTCGGGCAGCATGAGAAATAACGATCGCTGGAAATATGCCAATTACGCTTTGCAAAGTTTAGTTGCGCTATTAGATGAAAAAGATACATTTTCTTACGTTCCAATGAGCAAGCCAAATGATCCATTAAACATTTCGTTAACGAAGGATAAGAGACAAACGGAAATTGAGGGAATTGGAGCATGGAAAACGTATTTAAATACTCCGTTTAGCGCAGTAGAAACGGCGATGCAATCTATAAAAAAGGAAGCAGATATAGATGGAAAACGTGAATTTTGGCTTATTGTGTTAACTGACGGGGCATTTAATGATTTAGAGAAAGATAAGATTGGTGGAAAAGAACAAATTACACAAAAGTTAGCACAGTTTAAGAAAGAAATGGATGCAAAAAAGATATCGTTACATCCAATTTTAATTACGATGGAAGAGGATTTAGGACAGCAAGAAAAGGCACAACTAAATACGTTTAAAGAAATATGGAAAAAAGAGATAAATGGAGTTACGATGCCATCTAGTGGAGAGGATGGTATTGTAAAAAGCGTCAATCAAGTGGCGGCATTAGTTGCAAATCGTGATCCGTTCTCCTCTGTTGAATCGATTGTAAAAACGAAAGTAGTAGGGAAGAAAGTAGAGATTACAACACCATTTCCGTTAAAACGTATGACGCTTGTACGACAATCGCCTTCTTTGTCTAATTATCAGGTCACACAAATTTCTAAACCGTTACAATTACAATCTTCTTATTCCATACATGCACCAGGAGAAGCGAAATTATTCGGAAATATAGTTCATATCAGTACGGAAAATGAGGAAGTTATTAAACCAGGAACTTATACGATAGAGGTGGATCAGGATATTGAGAAAGAAGGATTACAGGTACTAGTTGAACCGGCGCTTAACTATACCGTTTCTACTTATGACAAAGAGGATAGTAGTCAAAAAAATGTGGAAGAAATGTACGAAGGTGTTACTGCTGTTATTGAAGCGAAGCCTACGGAATTACCAATTCAATCTTCATATTTTCAGGCGGAAATAGAAATAGACGGAAAACAGTACCCGATGAAGTGGGACGATAAAAAACATGTGTTTTACTACGAAATGAAGATTGATAAAGGTTTAGTACGCGGGAAAGTTCATATGAACATAAAGGGGTTTTACAGACAGACGAAAGAATTTAAAATCGAAACAACGAAAAAGCCTAAATTATCACTTCAAACTGTCACGAAAGATTATGAAGAAAAAGTAACAAATTTAGAGAATAGTAAACCATTTATTATACAACCACAGTTAGATGATAAGCCGATGACAGAAGAGGCTGTAAAAAAACTATTAAAATCTACTGGTGTCACATCTAAACAATCAATCAACTATGAAATAAAACAGCATGGTAATCAAATTTACATTTATCCTCGACCGCATTACTCCGACACATTCAATTTTACAGATACCGGCACCGTAGAAGCTACCATCGTAGTGCAGGATTCAAAATTATCAAAAGTAAAGAAAGATATAACACTCCATATTCAAAATGCGCCGTTTTATGAAAAGTATGCGCTTATTTTTAAGTTTGTTATTCCTATCACTTTATTACTGTTAATAGTAGGAATAATCGTTTTAGGATGGATTGTCCGTCCAAGATTTCACCGGAAAGCATTATTGTATTACGAATGGGATCAAGAGGTAGCGAAAGATTGGTTATATCAATCTGAGCCAGAGTTACTCAAAAATAAATGGTGGAAACATTATTTTGGTATTCCATATAGAGCAGAAAGAAAGACTGTGCAATCCGTTACGTTTATAGCAAAGAAAGGATCGAAATCGATATTTGTAGCGAAAGAGTCACAAGTAGTAGGAATGATTATTGATGGGATGTTTATAACAGAGGATGAGGTTGGAATGGAACATAAGACACTATATCCAAATGAACTTTTAGTAATTGATAGAGGATATGGTAAGGAGATTTACAAATACGAGTGTGAATAGTAGATGGGGAAAAGAGGAGAGTATTATTTTTCCCTCCTTTTTTCAAACAAGCAAGAATAGGAAGGTGGTTCACATGACGTTACAAGTTCCAACAATATTAATTGGTTTAGGTGGAATCGGTAGTACTGTGACACATCAAATATATGAAAGACTACCTGAGGAGCGTCGAAAAAAGGTAGCAATGCACGTATTTGATACAGATGTGAATACATTGAGTAAATTCGATCATATTCGAAAGTTTAAGACGCAAACGAGCTCTAGTAAAACACCTAGGGAGTATATTGCGGGAGATCCGACGATTCCAGAGTGGTTTCCGATGGATCCAACTATACTTGATAAACCATTAACAGAAGGAGCAGGACAGTTACGCGTCATTTCCCGTTTAGCGTTACGTGCTGCGATGAAAGAAGATAAATTAACGTCTTTTTGGCAAGAAATCGAGAAGATTTTTCCAGTTACGAGCGATCAAACAGAATATGGAGTGCGTGTCATTATCGTAACATCACTAGCGGGCGGAACAGGTTCAGGAATGTTTCTACAAATTGCATTATATTTACGTGAAATGCTTCGAAAAAAACTGCAACATCACAACATTTTAATACGTGGTGCGTTTCTAATGCCGGATGTGTTAGTGAAGACGAGAACAGTTAGTGCGAAAGAGTTTGAAACGGTGCAAGCAAACGGCTATGCCTCGTTAAAAGAATTACATGCCATTACGCTCGGTTCTACAGGAGAACTATCCAAACGCGGCGGGGTTACGATTGAATTAGAGTATCGACCGGATCAAGTAGATGAGGATGGGAGAACAAATCACACGATTAAACAACACCATTTACCGTACAATTATTGTTTTTTATACGATTACGAAAATTTACATGGACACCATCTGCATAATTTATCAGATTATATGGAGCAAATGGCAAATACGATTTATTTACAATTATTTAGTCCGATGTCTGCAAATCATTTTGCACAGGAAGATAATCAAATTCAGCAATTAGCAGAATCAAGCGGGAAAGGGCGATATTGCGGGGCCGGAACGGCAAAGATTATTTATCCATATGAGCATGTGTTAAAATATTGTGCTTTAAAATGGGCCGTGCAAGGTTTAGATGAATCGTGGCTTCATTTAGATCAATTGTTTCAAGAGAAGAAGCATAGATATGACCAAGATGTAAAACGTGGTATGCAGCGTGAAAAGCCAGAGCGCGGGAAAAGTTATTTAGAAGATTTAGAACATCTTGCTACTCGTCCAGAGCAGGCTCATATTTTCTATAGACAAATGTACAATGAAACGCGTGAAGGAGCAGAAGGCGGCAAGGTTGGTGTTGCGAAATCTAAACTGTTTTTAGAAGCTGTAGAAAGTTATGTACAGCGTACGGTACAAAAAGACGAAGAATTAAATCGTCTGCAGCATGAGTGTAAAATTTCGGCTGCGAAGCTAAAAATGACGGAACAAATGAAAGGTGAAGTAGCAAGGGTTGATCATGCGGTTCGTTTATATGCGTATGCGATTCCGAGCCGTGTACATGAACATGTAACGACACTTTTATATGACATGATTGAATCAGACCGTTTTTCACCGAGTGGTTCTGAAGGCCAGTCCTATCAATTAAATACATGGTTTTTAAAGAAAACAGATCCAGTTCATCCAGTAGCAGCTCGTTTTATGTTGTATGAAATTCGAAAGCAGTTAGTGGAAAAAATGAATCGACTACATGAAAATAATGAACAAAAGCGTAATTTAATTCAAAATTACGATAAGAAATTTAATGTGAGTAACATTGATGGAACGGTAACAGCTGTACGTCGAGTAGAAATTGCGCAGCAACAAGGCTGGTTTGGAAAAATGATTAATAACCAGCAGCGTTTATTTAAAAAGGAATTTGAAGATATTGTAACGCAGTACGTACACAAATTAAACGAATATCGTAAAGAAATGCTATTAGAACTCGTGTATCAATCGCTATATCAAGCAGTTAATAAAATGATTCAATATTGGGAAAGGTTTTTTGATAATTTACATGAAACACGTGAAAATTTATTGTTCGAAATTCAAAAACGAAGCAAGGAATTTGAAGGAAAAACAAACCCAACGAATGTATACGTATTAGCTGAAGAGAAGTTGCAAGAAAAGATATGGCAAGATATGCAACAACATTTAAATTTAGGTGTATTACCGAAAGATATATCAGCAGAAATTTATATGAGCTTATACGGGGAATATTGCCGAGATGCGAAAACAGAAGAAATTCAATCGAAAAAGGTAGAAGACTTTTATCGTGAGCACATACTAAACTATTGTTACGATGAATTACAAATACGCTATCGCGATAAATTAGAGCTGAACATCGTTGAGGCATTACGAAAAGAAGCGGATTATAAGAATCGTGATCGTGATGAATATGTTCGTGAAAAAATTGAAGACTTGTTCCATTTAGCAAGTCCATTCGTGCCGAAAGTTTCTCATCATAGGGAATTACAATATTGGGGCATACATCCATCTTTAAAGAAAGAACTGCAAGAGGAATTAATGCAAGAAATGTTTAAAGAAAAAGATACAGTAAATGAAGCTTTCTCGCCATTTGAAGTCATTTGTTATCGTGCACATTACGGTTTATCACTACAAGACTTTCCTAAGCTTTCGTCTGGACATATTGCAAATGGATTTATGAATGATAAAGGTGATTATTTTCAGTCGTACTATCGACGTGTAAACAAGTTGAATAGTAAAAAATCTAGTTTAACACCGCATTTAGATAAGTATTGGCACTTACCAGCATTCATGCCAGACTTAAATGCAACGCAAACGAAGTTAGATTATGATAAATGTAATCGAGCTCTTCTATACGCGTATATATATCGCTGGATTAGTTTAGTTGCTGTTGATGGTCAATTCGTGTATCAATATAACGGCGTTGGACGTAGTTTCTTAATTCAGTCGATGGGGAAAAATATTTCAAGCGAAAGTTATAAATTGCACAGAGCATTACTTCATAATCCGTTCATTTATGAAAACATCTTATCCAGATTTGAAGAAGAACAAGAAAAGGCGATGATACAAGGTGGACATTTATATACGCATCCATTTGTATTAGGTGCTCAAGATATTAGATGGCTACGTAAAGAGCATGTCCATAATATTTTAGATATGATTTTAATGTATGACCGTGAAGCGAAATATGATCCAACGTTAGAAGAAACTTCTGATGAATTATTAAGGTTATTCCTTGATGAAATTGAGTTATATTTCCAAAACTATTACGGTACAGGTGCCGATATGGTTGCCAAGAAAGAGAAAGAAATGTTTATTAAACAATTGTGGGATCGTTCGTACGCGAAAGGATACGTAGATCCAAATAGTGCGCCTTATAAAAAATGGCAAAATTTATTAAGCGTTCATGATGAAGAAGAAACGCCAAAAACGAATGTATAATGAATGAAAAGGGAATCCTTAAAAGTGGCAATACAACTTTAGAAAAGAGGGATTCCGATGCCGTTTTTAGGAAGTATATATCAAATATTTGGATTGTATCCAGAAATTTATTATGGAATGATTTCAGCTGAGCTTGCGGAGCAGCAAAGATTGGAAGAAGTGGAAAACGAAGAACCGGAAACAGAAGCGTAACTATACAGGAATTTTCAAAATAAAAATGATAACACGCTACTTGTTCTTTAAACGTATAAGAACAAGTAGCGTGTTTTGCTATTTAATAATCCCATTTTCTAAAATTTTAATCGTAGGTGCTACTTTTACGTTAGCTTTTGAAAAGGCACTCGGCCAATCGTCGGCAACTTTTTTCCATTCTTCATATTGAAACGCTCTCGCATAATCACCAAATCCGAATGGATCAAGCTGCTGTTTTTGAATGTTGTGGATTAAATCGTTCAAATCTTTGTTTAGTTGTTTTGTAATAAGAGAAGTTAATTTCTTTCTATCTTTGTCTATATCCATATTGAATGTAAGTTCAGATACAGCAATTTTTAAATCCATTTTAACATTAAATTTGAAGTGGTTATCGCTATAGTCTGTATGGATATCACGATTCATGCTAAGAACATTTATTGTTACGAAATCACCGCCATCGGTATCTTTTAAATCACTATTACTTTCAACTGAAGTAGAAGGGATTTTCAATGTAAGCGAAACCGGTGTATTCGCTTTCTTTTGTAACAAAAGAAGAAGGGCGCTTTCATAACGATTTAATGACATTTTATAAATTCCGCGAGAAGTTAATAGCGCGGAACCGGTAACGATAACATCTTTTTTTCCTTTTTTTATTTCTGAAATAGCAGGTGTTATACCTTTATTAAAAGTTTGCCTATGAAATTCATGGAATGTCGTAAAAACGGTCCGATTGTACAGTTTGTTCGTATTAATTAAATCTGTTAAATACTCGGGAAGGGCAGGCTTATCTTTAAAGTTATTATATATAACTGAAGAAATTGGACCGTCTACTGCAACCATACGCATGTTTCCAGTGTTTTTAGGATCACGATACCAAACATCAAGGTAAGGCATAGCCCCTTCTTGTTTTAAAAAATTTGTGCTAAATAAAATGAGCTGTAACTTTTCTGTAGATACTAAACCGCCACTTGAACTATTAAACGTTGCTTTTGCTTCTCGAGGTGTACGTACTTTCGCTTCATGTGTTTCGTACTTTTTTTCTACGTCTTCGTTAAAAATAGGGTTTACGTGGTACACAATTAATTTTCCTTTTGCTTTTGCGTCAAAGCCGTAAATTAATGAAATGGATTGTTTTTCTAAGTCTAGCCGATCTCCACAGCCTGTTAAAAAGGTTATGAGAAAGTAAAGTATAGTGAAATGAATAAAGCGTCTCATTTAAATTTTTCTCCTTTTCCAATGCTGATAAAGTGTCATGTATAAGAGAAATACGACTGGAAATAGAAAAACGATAAAATAACTGGCAGTTCCCCAAAAGTCTCGCAAAGCACTTATTTGGTAAGAGGAAGGGATATAAAAGAATAAGACAACAATACACCCGAATAATAAAAACCAAATAGGTAAGGAACTCCCTTTTTTGTTAAGTAATTGATTGATTCCATCTGAAGCAGTAAAAATGTAAGGAATGCAAGAATCAAAAATAATGAAGAGATAAAAAGATAAAAAAATAATTTCAAACCGTTCAAGAAATGAAAAGTGAAATGGTGTAACAAGAGAAAGAGTGGGCCATAAAAACTTTGTTATTCCGTCTGGACTAAAATAAACGAAAGAAACGAACGTGACTTGTAGGTAAACAAATAACGTAATCATATTTGCAATAACGATTCCTTTTTTTGCAGCTGATTTGTTATTTAGATAGGGATAAAGGACGAATGCAAACTCGAATCCGAGAAACGCAATGATAGTTGATTTCACTGTGGTTACAACTGGTATCCATCCTTCCTTTAGAAAGGGAAGAAGATATATCCAATGACCATCTTTAAGAGGAATAAACAATAGTAATGGCATCCAAAGGGTAAAAATCACAGTGAAAACGGCAAAGCGACTAATAATAAGTACACCTTTACATGCAAGCATAAGCATTGGAATAGAAAGCAAAATCATAATTAAAAACATAGGAGATCTAGGTAAAATCCAAATGTGAATAACATACAGGAGGGAAAAAACTAAGGAAACTGCTGCAAGTACAGCATATAAAATCCAAAAAATCATTCCTATTCTTCCTAGCCACTTTCCAAGATAACGAGTCAGCACATCAAGTAAAGTATATCCAGGATGCTTTTCCATAATTTTTACAATACATAAACTGACTAAAGTAGTGATAGCGCATCCGATAATAATAGACATCCAGCCATCTGTATTCGCACCTTGTGCAACTTCACGAGGAAGTGTAAGGACACCGAATCCTACTTGAACACCACTAATCGTTAAAATGTATTGAAATAAACTAATCTCCCTCTTTGCACGCTTTGTCACTTCTCTTCCTCCGTTCCTTCTATATCGCGTTGTCGATTCTCTTGTTTTAAGTTAAGGGATAGTGGGCGCTTCTTCATTATTTTCCATGGTAAACGTATAAGAATATCTTTTAAATCCGAAGCAAATAACGGAGAAAAAGGACTACCATAAGGAACACCGAGAGATTCCATAGAAAGTATATGAATAATAATGATTGCCATCCCAACCATAATACCAATGACACCAAATAAAGAGGCAATTATCATCATTGGGAAGCGAAGAAGTCGAATTCCTGCAGACATTTCTAGATTAGGGATGATGAAAGAAGCGACTGCAGTAATAGATACGACGATAACCATGACATTACTTACTATTCCTGCTTGAACTGCAGCTTGTCCGATGACAATCCCTCCTACGACGCCAATGGTTTGTCCAACGGGACCAGGAAGCCGAACTGCAGCTTCGCGGAGCATTTCAAGTACTAATTCCATCAAAAGTGCTTCTAATATAGGAGGAAAAGGAATTTTAGCTCGAGATTCTCCAATCGTTAACAATAATTTAAGTGGAATCACTTCATAATGAAAGGAAATCATAGCAATATAAAGAGCAGGAGCAAAAATTGCAATAAATAATCCAGTGAAACGAAGTAATCGTATAAAAGATGGAATCATTGGCCTGAAGCTGTAATCATCTATCGTCTGAAAAAAAGCTGAAAAAGTCATTGGTCCTATTAATACGCCTGGTGAACGATCTACAACAACAGCAATTCGCCCATCTAGAATATGATGTGCTGTTGTGTCAGGGCGTTCAGTTATTGATAATTGCGGAAAGAGAGTAAAGGAATTATCTTCAACAAACCCCTCTAATTCACCAGTAGTAAGAATCGCATCCACTTTTACTGATTCGATACGGGATGCCATTTCTTTTACGACATCTTCGTCCGCAACATCTGCTAGATAAAGCAAAAAAACCTTTGAAGTAGCTCGTTCACCAACAGTGAATTCCTTCACTTTCAACTCGCGATTTGGAATATATCGACGAATAAGTGCAAGGCTGTCGCTCGCTACTTCATTAAATCCTTCGTGTGAGCTTTTTATGGAGCTCTCTGTTGTAGGCTCTTCAATGCTCCTTTTTGGTGCCGCTTGCGTATCAAGCTCTAAAGCGGATAATTGCCCGTTTATAAATAAAATACTTTTGCCGTGTAAAAGAGATTGTTCAATGTTTGTCCACTGCTCAATCTTTTTAATATTTCCGATAGAAACAGAGGCTTCCCAAAAATCGTCTTCATTCCACTCTTTAAATAAGAGAGGACGAAGGATGTTTACGTTAATAACAGTTTTGTCTACAAGTCCTTCCATATATATAAGTGCAGCTTCCTGTCCGTTTTTTAATGGAAAATTGCGTGTTATTAATTCTGGAATACCGCTAAACAGTTTGGACAAGTGCTTTAAATTAAGGGAAAGGGAAGAAGAAATAGATTTATTTAATGTGTGATCAGCTTGCTCTTGGGTAGAAAAAGATTTTTCACCACGAATCCATTTATTAAAAGACCCCATTTGTTTGCTTACTCCTTGTTATGTTTTATCCCGATTGGTGAGGGCTGATTAAAGTTTCACTTTATATGGGTTATTATGGATAGTTCCATACGGACATATGCGTAGTTTAAATTTTATATTGTATATTTTTAACTTTAACGCTATAATTATAGTGTTAAAGATGGAATCGTGATATGACCTGTTATGACTCTATCGTTTTATTTATGAATAAATGGATTGGTATTTTAGCAAGATGTGCTAATAAACTACTCCACCATGATAATAACGTGCCGAAATGTGGTGCGTATATTTTCGTGGTGGAGTTTTTTTATTCTCAAAAAGGGGGAAAGACCATGAATAACAACATGGTTCATATTACAATTGACGGAAAAAAGTATACAGCGGAGCCCGGTTCAACGATATTGGGTGTTATAAATGAGAACGGGATTGAACATCCGCAAATTTGTTACGTGCCAGAAGTAGATCCTATTCAAACATGTGACACTTGTATTGTAGAAGTTGACGGAAAGTTAATGCGCTCTTGTTCGACAGTAGCGACAGAAGGTATGAACATTGAACGTAACTCTACTCGTGCGAAAGAAGCACAAACAGAGGCGATGGATCGGTTATTAGAAAATCATTTATTATACTGTACAGTATGTGACAACAACAATGGGAACTGTAAACTGCATAATACAGCAGAATTAATGGAAATTGAACATCAAAAATATCCTTATGAACCGAAAGTAGATGTAAGTGAAGTTGATATGACGCATCCGTTTTATCGTTATGACCCGAATCAATGTATTGCATGTGGTCAATGTGTAGAGGTGTGTCAAAACTTACAAGTAAATGAAACATTATCGATAGACTGGGAAGCGGAACGCCCACGAGTGATTTGGGATGAAGGAGTAAATATTAATGATTCTTCATGCGTTAGTTGTGGTCAATGTGTAACCATTTGTCCTTGTAACGCTTTAATGGAGAAAACGATGCTCGGTGAAGCTGGATTTATGACGGGACTAAAGCCTGATATTCTTGAACCGATGGTAGATTTAATTAAAGAAGTAGAGCCTGGATATAGCGGTATTTTTGCGGTATCAGAAGTGGAAGCGGCCATGCGTGATACTCGTACGAAGAAAACGAAAACAGTATGTACATTTTGTGGTGTAGGTTGTTCATTTGAAGTGTGGACGAAAGGGCGTAAAATTCTTAAAGTACAACCTTCTTCTGATGCGCCAGTTAACGCAATTTCTACTTGTGTCAAAGGAAAATTTGGTTGGGACTTCGTAAATTCTAAAGAACGAATTACGAAACCTTTAATTCGTAAAAATGGAACGTTTGTTGAATCTACATGGGAAGAAGCGTTGAATGTAGTTGCAAGTAAATTAGGGGCGATTAAAGAAGAGTACGGTAAAGATGCTATCGGTTTTATTTCTTCATCTAAAATTACGAATGAAGATAATTATGTGATTCAAAAATTAGCTCGACAAGTATTTGAAACGAATAATATTGATAACTGCTCACGTTATTGTCAATCACCAGCGACAGACGGATTATTCCGTACAATTGGTATGGGCGGAGATGCTGGAACGATTAAAGATATTGCACAATCTGGTCTTGTTATTATTGTAGGTTGTAATCCGACAGAAGGTCATCCTGTTTTAGCTACACGTATTAAACGTGCACATAAATTACACGGACAAAAATTAATTGTAGCTGATCTTCGTAAAACAGAAATGGCAGAGCGTTCAGATGTCTTTATTAGTCCAAAACAAGGAACAGATCAAGTATGGTTAATGGCTGTTACGAAATATATGATTGATCAAGACTGGCACAATCAACGATTTATTGATGAGAATGTAAATTTCTTTGAAGATTTCAAAGAGAGCCTTGCAGAATATACACTTGAATATGCAGAAAAAATGACTGGTATTTCAAAAGAAACACTGATTCAAATGGCTGAAATGATTCGTGATGCAGATGGTACATGTATCCTTTGGGGAATGGGTGTAACGCAAAATACAGGTGGATCTGATACTTCCGCTGCGATTTCAAACTTACTACTTGCAACAGGTAATTATCGTCGTCCAGGCGCTGGTGCATATCCGCTTCGAGGTCATAATAACGTACAAGGTGCTTGTGATATGGGTACTTTACCAGGATGGCTTCCTGGATATCAACACGTTACGAACGATATAGAACGTGCGAAATTTGAAATGGCTTATGGAGTGAAAATTAATAGCGAACCAGGTCTGAATAATATTGAAATGCTACACGCGATTGACGAAGGGAAAATGAAAGCTATGTATCTTGTCGGAGAAGACATGGCTCTTGTAGACTCTAATGCGAATCATGTACATGAAGTATTATCAAGCCTTGATTTCTTCGTTGTGCAAGATGTTTTCTTATCTAAAACGGCTCAATATGCAGATGTTGTATTACCAGCAGCGCCATCTCTTGAAAAAGAAGGTACTTTCACAAATACAGAGCGTCGTGTTCAAAGACTATATCAAGTTCTTCCTACGCTTGGAGATGCGAAGCCAGACTGGTGGATTGTGCAGGAAGTTGCGAATAAATTAGGTGCAAACTGGAGTTATAGTCATCCAAGTGAAATTTTTGCTGAAATGGCAAGTTTATCACCACTATTTTCACAAGCAAACTATGAAGTATTGGAAGGATGGAATAGTTTCCATTGGGGAAGTTTTGATGGAACGAATACACCGCTTCTTTTCCAAGATGGATTTAACTTCCCGGATAAAAAAGCTCGTTTTGCGATTGCTGACTGGGTGCGCCCAGCTGAATTCCCAGCTGAGTTCGACCTTCATATTAACAATGGTCGTATGCTTGAGCACTTCCATGAAGGGAATATGACAAATAAATCAACAGGTATTCAAACGAAAGTGCCTGGCGTTTTCGTTGAAGTTTCTCCAGCACTTGCAAAAGAACGTGGAGTAAAAACTGGTTCATTAGTCCGTCTTGTCTCTCCGTTTGGAGCGTTAAAATTACGTACACTTGTAACAGATCGTGTAAAAGCGAATGAGTTATATTTACCGATGAACTCTACAGATAATGAAACAGCAATTAATTTCTTAACAGGTCCTGCCGTTGATACGCGTACGAACACACCTGCTTATAAACAGACGAAAGTGCGTATGGAAGTGCTGGAAGTTGATGGCGAAAATCCGATGCCAAAAGCGAACCCGCGTAATAAAAAACGTCATCCTCAATCTGGTATTGAGGTACATCGTAAGTGGGCACGTCCAGGGTATGTGCATGTAACGGATAAGTAGGAGGAGAAAAATATGGCTGCACCTATAAAAATGATTCAAAAACAAGAATTAACTGAGGAAGAAGTAAAACAGCAAAAATTAGATGATGTAAAAGAGCTTCTAGCTAATAATGAAGACGCTCTAAATCAAATGTTTAATATAGTAGGGGAATTGAATGATATTGGCATGCTAGAAGCAGCAAATTCTATGCTAAAGGCGAAAGAACCAATCGCAAAGATTGTTCTTGGTCAAGTGACTCGTGAGCCCGTTACAAATTTAATTAATAATATGATGGGGGCTGCGGGTGCTTTAACAGAACTTGATCCGGAGCTTACGAAAAAGCTTATAGGTAGCTTATTAGTAGGGCTAGAAAAAGGCAATGAACATCTAGAGAGTAATAAAAAAGTAGGGGTATTCGATCTTATGAAAGTATTGAAAGACCCAGATATTAACCGTGCTATCGGGTTTGGGCTTCATTTCTTAAAAGGTATGGGAAAAGGATTAAAAGAAGAATAAACTTCATGAAGTGAACCTTTTCGCCCAAATGTTTGTACGAAATAGTTTGGGCGGAAGGCTCATTTTGGTAAAATATATAATAAAGTAAAATGAGTTTTTTTGGGGAGGTATAATTGTATGTCAAAAAAAGTACATGAGTTTAATGATATGATTCGAAAACTTCGAAAGGAACTTTTCGGAAAAGGGCCAGAACGAATTCATACTGTTTTCGCTGAAAATATGGCGATTGCGACTCTTTACGGAAACTTAACACCTACTGAAAAATTCATTTCAAGTACGATGGACGGTGCGGAAATGGTTCATATGGCTAGAACGAAAATGATTCAAGAAGTGTATGCTGCAAATTCCCGTGAACATTTGGAGGAACTTGTTGGAGCGAAATTAGTGAATTTGTTTTCAGATATGAAAGTAGAAGAAGATATTGCAGTTTCGGTATTTGTTTTTGATAAAAATATAACGTGAGAGAAGGATACTGATCGTGAAACCGATACAGGTAGAAAGAGAAATCTTTCGTTATGAACAAGGGGCGTTTAAACATATAGAGGACAGCATTGTAACAGAGTTTCCAGTCACGATTAAAATGAACGGACAGGAGTTTGTTACAATGGTTAGTACTCCAGAATATATAGAAGATATGGTAATAGGCTTCTTAGCATCTGAAGGAATCATTCGGAAGTATGAAGATATTGATGACATATGGGTACAAGAGAAAGAAGGATTTGTACATGTCACGACGGCAAAAGTAAATCCGTATTACGAACAAATGCAAAATAAACGTTATATTACTTCATGCTGTGGTATGAGTAGACAAGGGTTTGTTTTTGCAAATGATGCACTAAGTGCAAAGAAAATGAATGGCGTCCATGTACAGGTTACTGCAGAAGACTGTTTTCGATTAATGAAAGAAATGCAGCAATCTGCGGAGACATTTCGTCATACAGGGGGCGTTCATAATGCATCTTTGTGCAATGTGAATGGTATTATTTTAAGTCGAATGGATATCGGAAGGCATAATGCGTTAGATAAAATTTACGGTTATTGTTTAAAAAATAATATTTCTATAAGAGATAAAATCATTGTTTTTAGCGGTCGTATTTCTTCGGAAATATTATTGAAAGTTGCAAAAATTGGTTGTGAAATTATATTGTCAAAATCAGCTCCAACTGAGTTAGCTTTGCAGCTAGCAGAAGAATTAGGTATTACTACGATAGGGTTTATTCGGAATCAATCCTTAAATGTATATACGCACCCAGAGCGTGTTTTAAATATAAAATAAGTAAAAGCGAGGCAATAAATATGAAATCTGTCACATTAGACAAACTACAACGTCCGTTAAAGGATTTACGTATTTCAGTTACTGATCGCTGTAATTTTCGCTGTCGATATTGTATGCCAGAAGAAATATTTGGTCCGGATTACTCGTTTTTGTCTAATGATAAAATTTTATCTTTTGATGAAATTGAAAGGATAACGCGTATTTTCGTTTCTTTAGGTGTTAGAAAATTACGGATTACAGGCGGAGAACCGTTACTTCGAAGAGGTCTTCCGCAGCTTATCGAGCGCCTTAATAAAATAGATGGTGTAGAGGATATCGGCTTAACAACTAATGGATCGTTACTTAAAAAGTTTGCTCCTGATTTATATAAGGCGGGTTTATCACGTGTGACAGTTAGTTTAGATTCCTTAGAAGAAGAGCGGTTTTTCTATTTAAATGGTAATAGAAGCAAAGTACAAAGGGTTCTGGAAGGCATACAAGCTGCAGCTGAAGTTGGAATGAAAATTAAAATAAACATGGTCGTTCAAAAGGGGAAAAACGAACAGGACATCTTGCAGATGGCACAATACTTTAAGGAAAACAAACATATTCTTCGTTTTATTGAGTATATGGACGTTGGAAATTATAATGGTTGGGAGTTAAAAGAGGTCGTATCTAAACAAGAAATAGTAAATATGATTCATCAAGTTATGCCATTAGAACGAATAGAAGCGAATTATGCAGGTGAGGTTGCGACTCGCTATCGTTATATTGGAAGTGATGAAGAAATAGGTGTTATTTCATCAGTAACAGATTCTTTCTGCTCTTCATGTACGAGAGCTCGTATTTCTGCAGAAGGAAAATTATATACTTGTTTATTCGCTTCTAAAGGAAATGACTTGAGAGAACTGCTTCGATCTGACTACACTGACGAGGAAATAACAGATGTCGTACGCGACATATGGAACAACCGAGAAGATCGTTATTCAGATGAACGGTTAAGTAATAGTAATAAAAAAGCTATGCCTAAAATTGAAATGTCACATATCGGTGGTTAATATAAAGTTGACATAAAAGTGAAAAATGGAAGGTGTACAAGAATTGTAGATTTTCTATTTTATAGTAAAAGTGATGATTGATCTCTCTGTAAAAGATGTGCAGAGAAATTAAGCAGCATTCAAAAACCTTTATTTTGAAGAGGTTTTTTGAAGCTGCTTTTTTATTTGGAGAAAATGGAGGAATTGGTAATGTCATTTCATAAACCGGAACAAATTGCTGAGCTTGTCATTGAGGCCGGTGTTCAAAAAGTAAGTCAGACCTTGCCAGCAATGCTTATTCTCGGTTTTTTAGGAGGAGCATTTATTTCGCTCGGTTTTTTACTTAACATTCGCGTTTTAGGTAATTTACCTGAGCGCTGGGGGAGTTTAGTGAATGTTTTAGGAGGAGCGGTTTTTCCCGTTGGACTTATGCTCGTCGTATTAGCAGGAGGAGAATTAATTACCGGAAATATGATGTCAATGTCTATGGCGCTTTATGCAAAGAAAATTACATTCGTAAGTGTGCTGAATAACTGGATTTGGATTACTTTCATGAATTTTGTAGGAGCTATTTTCGTAGCGTATTGTTTCGGGCATCTTGGCGGATTAACAGAAGGGGATTATTTAAATAAAACAGTAGCGATAGCGGAAGGCAAGTTACACGAATCATTTGGGAGAACTTTAATTTTAGCAATTGGGTGTAATTGGCTCGTTTGTTTGGCGCTTTGGCTCGCTTATGGGACGAGTGATTTTGTCGGAAAAATAATCGGAATTTGGATTCCAATAATGGCATTTGTAGTGATTGGATTTCAGCAAGTGGTAGCAAATATGTTTGTCATCTCAGCAGTTATTTTTGCAGGTCATCTCACATGGATGGATCTTGCTAAAAATTTTGTTCCTGTCTTTATCGGAAATGTAATTGGCGGAGCTGGTTTTGTTGGATTTGCGTACTTTGCTTGTTATCAAAAACAACATTCTAATATGAAATAGAGTTCGTGAGAGGAAGGGTATGTAATGGTTGAGCGGTATTCACGACAACATTTGTTTAAACCAGTTGGGAGTAGAGGGCAAGAAAAAATTCGAAATAAACATGTGTTAATTGTAGGAGTAGGCGCATTAGGAAGTGCAAGTGCCGAAAGTTTCGTACGTGCAGGTATTGGCAAGTTGACGATCATAGATCGTGATTACGTTGAATGGAGTAATTTACAAAGGCAACAATTGTACTCTGAACAAGATGCAAGAGAGAAATTGCCAAAAGCAATCGCTGCTAAAAATCGGCTAGAAAAACTTAATTCGGAAGTACAAATACATGCTTTCGTAATGGATGCGTGTGTAGAAAACTTGGAAGGGCTATTAGAAAATGTCGATGTAATCATTGATGCAACAGATAATTTCGATATCCGATTTATAATAAATGACTTATCACAAAAACATAATATCCCGTGGGTATATGGTTCTTGCGTTGGCTCGTACGGTATGAGTTGTACAATTATTCCGCAAGAGACACCGTGTTTACATTGTGTGCTGAAGAACGTTCCAGTTACAGGTGTGACGTGTGATACAGCTGGAATTATTAGCCCGACTGTACAAATCGCCTCGGCATATCAAGTGGCGGAAGCACTCAAAATTTTAGTAGAAGATTTTGCAGCAATTAGAAAAACATTTTTCATATTTGATATATGGAGTAATCAAAACCATTTTATAAAACTAGGGAAAATCAAGACAGACAATTGCTCTTCATGCGGTTTGAATCGCATTTATCCTTATTTATTATACGAAAATCAAACGAAGGTAGCTGCTTTATGCGGAAGAAATACAGTTCAAATTAGACCAGTAGACAATAGAAAATACAATTTTGATGATATAGAAAAAGTATTAAAAAAAGTGGGGGAAGTAGATCGGAATCCGTATTTACTATCTTGCCAATTAGATGAGTACCGCATCGTTGTTTTTCGGGATGGTCGTGTTTTTATTCATGGCACAAATGATATTTCGAAAGCGAAACAACTATATTATCGCGTATTCGGCTAATAGAAAGGGTTGTCAACAATGGAAAGAAGAGTACCAATCACAGTTGAAGAGGCTGTTCGTAAAGTGATGGGATTTGCTCATAACGGCTTAAAGGAGCTACTACCTATTGAATTAGCTTACGGACGTATATTAGCAGAGGATTTAGTAGCTGACCATGATGTGCCGTCATTTAATCGTTCACCGTATGACGGGTTTGCTATTAGAGCAGAAGATACGAATTTAGCAAGTTATGAAACGCCAATTGTATTTGAAGTAGTGGGTGAAATTGGTGCAGGATCGCTATTCGATGAGAAAGTAGGTCCGTTTCAAGCAGTTCGAATTATGACGGGAGCACAGATTCCGAGTGGATGTGATGCAGTTGTTATGCTAGAGCTGACTCGTCAATATGAGGAGGCTGGCAGTAAGTATATGGAATTGAAACGGTCATTCAAAACGGGCGATAATATTTCTTTTCAAGGTGAAGATGCTCGTAAAGGAACGGTTCTTGCAAAGAAAGGAACATACATTAATCCAGGTATTTCAGCTCTTCTTGCTACGTTTGGGTATAGCGAGGTGCCAGTTGCGAGAAAGCCTGTAGTTGGACTATTAGCGACTGGCAGTGAATTACTGGATGTAAACAATTCATTACAGCCAGGGAAAATCCGAAATAGTAATACGTATATGATATTGTCTCAAATCCGAAGAGCAGGCGGAAGAGTAAAATATTTTGGGAAGTTTAGCGATGATTTTTATACGTGTTTTACGGCTGTAAAAGAAGCATTAAGCCAAGTAGATATGCTCATTACAACAGGTGGTGTATCAGTAGGGGATTACGATTATTTGCCAGCTATATATGAAAAATTAGGCGCATCAGTTCTTTTCAATAAAGTTGCAATGAGGCCAGGAAGTGTTACGACTGTAGCGCAATTAAATGGCAAGTTATTATTCGGTTTATCAGGAAATCCATCTGCTTGTTACGTAGGATTTGAATTGTTTGTAAGACCTTGTATTCGAACGTATATGTTTAGTGAAAAAGCATATGTGAAAAGAGAAAAAGCGTTATTAGGAGAAGACTTTTTAAAGCCAAATCCATTTACAAGATTTGTACGAGGAAAACTAACATATAACGAAGGGCAGTTAATCGCTTATCCGTCAGGGTTTGATAAATCTAGCTCAGTTTCTTCTCTAGCAGAGACAAATATATTTATTGTACTTCCAGGTGGTACGAGAGGGTATAAAAAAGATATGTTCGTAGATGTTCTCTTGTTGGAAGATAACGAAGGTAGTGAATGGCCTTGGACATTTTATAAAGTGAGAGGTGATTCTAATGGGACAAGTGCTATTTGAAATTGTAGATATACCGATTGTAGTTGAAGAAGTAACAAATAAGGTTGCAAGAAGAGACGCAGGTGCGATTACAACTTTTATTGGTACAGTGAGAGAATTAACAAAAGGAAAACGAACGCTACATTTAGAGTATGAAGCATATAAACCGATGGCAGTAAAGCAACTTATGAGAATTGGTGAAGAAATTAGTGAAAGATGGCCGGATGCAAAAGTAGCAATTACTCACCGAGTAGGACGGCTAGAAATAATGGATATTGCGGTAGTCATTGCAGTTTCATCACCGCATCGTAAAGTAGCTTATGAAGCGAATGAATACGCAATTGAACGTATAAAGCGAATCGTCCCAATATGGAAAAAAGAATTTTGGGAAGATGGGACGATGTGGATTGGCGATCAACTTGAAAATACACCATATCCAGCAGGAAAACCGAAGAAGGAAGAATGAGAAAATGATTACAATTTTACTGTTTGCAAATTTGCGTGAGGAAGTCGGATTAGATCGATTCGTAATTTCCGAAAAACAAGAAATGACAGTGCAGCAATTAAAAGAATGGCTCAAAGCAAACTATAGTTTACAATCGCTTGATAGAGTGATGGTGGCTGTTAATGAAGAGTTTGTAACGAATGACGAGATGATACAAGCTGGAGATATCGTCGCATTTATCCCGCCTGTTAGTGGTGGATAATAAGTGTTTCTCGCAATGACAAGAAGATGTTGTATATAAAGTGAAACTTTAATCAGTGGGGGGGTTCTTCATCCCCCACTGATTATTAGTTAAAGTCGGATAAATTCGAATACGAGAAGGGATGAGTTCTATGCTTACTCAAGAACAAATAATGAATGCGTTAAAACATGTAGAGGATCCAGAATTACACAAAAGTATTGTAGAGTTAAACATGGTTAGAAATATACAAATGAATGGAACAGAGGTTAAACTTGAAGTAGTGCTAACGATTCAAGGTTGTCCGTTAAAAGCAAAAATTCAACAAGATATTGAAGAATCCCTTCACGCAATTGGTGCCTCTAAAGTGGCTGTAACATTTAGTTCTATGACAAAAGAAGAACGTGCAGTCTTAACAGAGAAGTTAAAGAAAAATACTAGAACAGAAACTGGTATGCCAAGCATGCTTCGTCCTGATTCAGGAGTACAATTTCTTACTGTAACGAGCGGAAAAGGTGGAGTTGGAAAATCAACTGTAACAATTAATCTTGCAACAGCTTTAGCTCGTATGGGCAAAAAAGTGGGGATATTAGATGCAGATATATATGGTTTTAGCATTCCAGCTATGATGGAAACGAATCAAAAACCAACGATGATTGATCAAACAGCAATTCCAGTTATTAGTCACGGTGTTAAAATCATGTCGATGGGATTTTTTACAGAAGGAAATAATCCGGTTATGTGGCGCGGACCGATGTTAAATAAATGGATTCAAAATTTCCTTGCGAATACGCACTGGGGAGAATTAGATTATTTACTTCTTGATTTACCACCTGGTACAGGAGATGTTGCTATTGATGTTGCAGCAATGATTCCGCAGGCGAAAGAAATTATTATTACAACACCACATAATGTAGCTTCATTCGTAGCATCTAGAGTAGGCGTAATGGCAAAACATACGAAACACGAGATTTTAGGTATTGTGGAAAACATGGCTTATTATGAAGAACAAGATGGATCGAAAAATTATCTGTTCGGAAAAGGCGGCGGGGAAATGTTAGCAGAACAATTGCAAACAGAAGTAATCGCACAAGTACCTTTTGCAAAACGTGAAGAAAATAGCGGTTCATCTGTATATGATGAAGATTCTCTTGTTGGAGAAGTGTTTACATCGTTAGCAGAAGATATTATTTATAAAGGATAGAGGAGGAATTTTTTATGGCGTGTAATATCGATCATTCTATTGAAGATGTAATGAATAAGCTTGAGAGCCAAAAGAGTTTTTTACCGGAAGTGATTTTTAAAGAGGTAAAGGGATTTTTGCAAGGTAATCATTCACAGGAAATATTAAATGATGTCTTTCATCTTCTAAAAAAGTATGACTTAGTTAGTGAAGAAGAAAGAGAGACGAGAAATACTCAATTATTGCTGATTATAAAATAAATACGCTTTGGCTTTTGTTTTGTAACAGGAGGGGTAAATGTAATGAATATGAAGAAGATGATTGAAACGATAGAAGCAACAAAAATGACTGATGAAGAATTATCGATTTCTACTTTACATCAAGAGCTTGTGAAGTTATATAGTCAAAAAAATGTTGCTCATTATAAGAAGCTATTAAAATATATTTTATCATTATCCGTACAGCTAAACCTACATCTTGTATTGAAATATTTTGGCGTGCGACCGATTGTTGCTATAGACGAGCGTATGCAATTTCAAGAGATATTTAAATGTTTAGCTAATAAGGATGATAATGGGGAATGGTTTTTAAATTTCGTTTCTTTATATGTAGGGCTAATTGTAGTTCTTCACTTTGATGAAAAAGTGATTGAGAGAAGTTTTTTCGATGCTATGGTAGTGGGTGAAGGGAATGAAATATAAGGATCTTGCCCATAACATCTTTCTATTTAATAGCTATAATTAGTCTTTTGATTGGCTATGTAAATATGAAGGTAACGAATTAATAAAAAGTGTTCTTCAGTTGTTTCCATCGTTTTTTCATGTTACCATTAAGCGAATTTTTCATAGGGGGAGAAAGCGATGAAATGGATTTATTTTATTATAATTAACGTTATAGCTTTTAGCCTTATGGGGCTTGATAAACGAAAAGCGAAGAAGAAACAGTGGAGAACGCCAGAAAGTACGTTGTTTTTATCAGCAGCAGCTGGGGGAGCAGTTGGAGCTTGGATTGGTATGTATATGTTTCATCATAAAACTCATAAAAAGAAATTTGTTTTCGGCATACCGTTACTTGTTGTAATAACGGTATGTTTATTATTCGTTGTATGAGAAATGTCGAAAGAAATGCAGATTGATTATTGGTAAAGTGAGCACGTGGGAACGTATAATGGAGAAAAAATGAGAAGAGGAGAAAAAGGAAGATGGGGAGTCAATCAGCAGAGCAAAAAAAAGGGATTATATATGCGGCTGGTGCGTATACGATGTGGGGAATACTACCAATCTATTGGAAATGGGTTGAGGAAGTCCCAGCAGATGAAATATTAGCACACCGCATCGTTTGGGCATTCGTGTTTATGTTAATCGTATTAGGTGTTACGAAGAGATTTCGTCAGTTTATTGGAGAGTTCGTGAATCTTTTTAAACGACCTAAATTATTAATGTCGTTAACAATAGCTTCAGTCTTGATTAGCGGAAACTGGTTTGTCTACATATGGGCCGTTAATCATAATCATGTCATTGAAGCAAGTCTTGGCTATTATATTAATCCGCTTATTAGTATTTTACTTGGTACAGTCGTTTTAAAGGAAAAGTTAAACTTTTGGCAATACGTTGCAGTTGGTTTAGCTGGAGTAGGGGTTATCATTTTAACAGTACGTTTCGGGGCTATTCCATGGGTTTCTTTATCACTTGCCCTTTCATTTGGATTATATGGATTAACGAAAAAATTGTTAAACTATGATGCGACAATTGGACTTACGATGGAAACGATGTTAGTGACGCCGTTTGCGATTATTTATTTAGTAATGACAGGAGTACATGGTTTCGGATCATTTGGCTCGATTTCAATGTTATCGACATTACTATTAATAGGGGCGGGCATTGTTACAGCATTGCCACTTTTTTATTTTGCAAAAGGAGCCCAACTTATTCCGCTTTATATGGTAGGGTTTTTACAATATATTGCACCAACAATTAGTTTGATTTTAGGTGTATTCGTATTTGGTGAACATTTCACATCTACTCATATGATTGCATTTTTCTGTATATGGGTTGCATTAGTTGTATTCTCGGTAGCGAAAACAAAGTTCTTGGTGCAGAAACAACCGAAATTTATAAAAAATAAATCAGCAAAAGTATCGTAATGCGTAGTATTTTCTACGCATTTTTCTTTATACTGATACTATAGGATTTCCATTATAGCTAGTAGGGAGCTGAGAACGTGGAAACGATTTTACATAACGATCCGCTTATGGCCGCTGTAATTTCATGGTTTTTAGCACAATTAACGAAAGTAGTCTTTAAATTATTCAAAACGGGTGAATTTGATTTTGCAAAGTTTTTCGCTTCAGGTGGGATGCCAAGTTCTCATGCTTCAACTGTTACAGCACTGGCGACAGGTGTTGGCGTTGTGGAAGGTGTGGAAAGTACTTTATTTGCAATTGCTGCTATTTTTGCCATTATAGTTATGTATGACGCTTCAGGAGTAAGGCTGGCAGTAAGTAAACAGGCGAAAATATTGAATGAGTTTTTTCACGGTAGACAAACAGAATATAAGAAGTTAAATGAGCTTGTCGGGCATACGCCGTATGAAGTAGTAGTTGGTGCTTTATTAGGGATTATTGTCGGAGTAGGATATTGTTTATGAGCAGAGCATCTTATATGTTCTGCTTTTCTTTGTATTCATACATATTCAGCTACTTTCTTGAATATCGTTATACGGATTTCGAAAGGGTGGGTGAGTAACTTGTTATTATATGAAAAAGCGCATGAAGAAATAGCGAGAAGAGCAACTGCACTTCAAACGATGCAACGGCAAGATGGTACGTGGCGATTTTGTTTTGAAGGAGCTCCATTAACAGATTGCCATATGATTTTTTTATTAAAATTATTAGGTAGAGATAAAGAGATAGAACCGTTTGTAAAAAGATTAGCATCACTTCAAACAAATGAAGGAACGTGGAAATTGTATGAAGATGAAGTGGGGGGGGATTTATCAGCTACCATTCAATCTTATGCCGCCTTACTCGCATCGAAAAAATATACAAAAGAAGATGCGAATATGAAGCGAGCGGAAAATTTTATTAAGGAACGCGGAGGCGTGGCGCGTGCTCATTTTATGACGAAGTTTTTATTAGCAATTCATGGAGAATATGAATATCCTTCACTCTTTCATGTACCAACACCAATCATGTTTCTACAGAATGATTCCCCCCTCAGTATATTTGAATTGAGTAGTTCAGCACGTATCCATTTAATTCCGATGATGCTGTGTTTAAATAAAAGGTTTCGAGTAGGGAAAAAGTTATTGCCAAATTTAAATCACATTGCGGGCGGGGGCGGGGAATGGTTTCGGGAGGATCGGTCTCCGTTGTTTCAAACGTTATTAAGTGATGTAAAACAAATTATCTCGTATCCACTCTCGTTACATCATAAAGGGTATGAGGAAGTCGAACGATTTATGAAAGCGCGTATTGATGAAAATGGAACGTTATATAGTTACGCAACTGCCTCGTTTTATATGATTTATGCTTTACTTGCGTTAGGGCATTCTCTTCAATCATCACTGATTCAAAAGGCTATAGCTGGGATAACATCTTATATATGGAAGATGGAAAGAGGGAGTCACTTGCAAAACTCTCCTTCAACTGTATGGGATACGGCTTTACTCAGCTATGCGTTACAAGAGGCACACGTTCCGAAAGATCACAAGATGATTCAACAGACAATAACATATTTATTAAAAAAACAGCATACAAAAAAAGCTGATTGGAGCGTACATGCTCCCGCACTTACTCCTGGCGGTTGGGGTTTTTCGGATGTAAATACGACAGTTCCAGATGTTGATGATACAACCGCTGTACTAAGAGTGTTGGCAAGAAGTAGAGAGAATGAAAAGGTAAATAATGCTTGGCAGAAAGGGATTGATTGGGTTAAAGGATTACAAAATAATGATGGGGGCTGGGGAGCGTTTGAAAAAGGTGTGACGAGCAAATTATTAGCAAATTTACCAATCGAAAATGCAAGTGATATGATTACAGATCCTTCCACACCAGATATTACAGGAAGAGTGTTAGAGCTTTTCGGGACATATACGCAAAATGAATTACCTGAGAAACAAAAACAAAGTGCGATAAATTGGTTAATGAATGTACAAGAGGAAAATGGATCATGGTATGGGAAATGGGGGATTTGTTATATATATGGTACGTGGGCTGTTATGACTGGTTTACGGTCACTCGGAATTCCGTCTAATAATCCATCATTGAAACGAGCAGCTTCATGGCTTGAACATATACAGCATGAAGATGGTGGATGGGGAGAATCATGCCAAAGTAGTGTGGAGAAAAGATTCGTTACTTTACCATTTAGTACACCATCTCAAACAGCATGGGCGTTAGATGCTCTCATTTCTTACTATGATACAGAAACACCAACTATTCGAAAAGGTATTTCATATTTGCTTTCGAATCCTTATGTGAATGAAAGATATCCTACTGGTACAGGTTTACCAGGTGGGTTTTATATTCGTTATCATAGCTATGCCTATATATATCCACTACTTACTTTGGCACATTATTTAAAAAAATATAGAAAATAAACCGAGAGATGTCTCTCGGTTTATTTTGCCCGGTAGTAGGTCCCTGTTGAAAAGAATAAGGGTGTGCTTTCCTTATTTTTCTGTAGACTGGCGTTTTTGACGTGCATCAGCGGCATTTGCACGTGCGTTTGCTTCTAAGTCATTGTGGTCAGCAAGTTCACGAGAGAACTCTACATCAATGCCATCAGTAGCTTTGTTTTGTTTGAAATTTTTTTTGTTCATTCGACACAATCTCCTTACACTTTATGCGGCGTTGCAAAGTTAGTTTGACACAAATAGACTTTTTTATGCAAAGAGGAATTGGAAAGGAAAAAGCCGAAATATACAGTATAAGTAATAGAAATGGGGGATAGGGATGGAGTTTTTAAATGGGAAAACAGCTGTTGTAACAGGAGCTGCACAGGGAATTGGAAAAGAGATTGCAAGGGTGTATGCAAAACTAGGGGCGAAAGTATTAATTAGCGATGTAAATGAAGAGAAATTACAAAAAACGACACGTGAGTTCTTGGATGAAGGATATGAAGTGAGCTTATATCGATGTGATGTGAGTAATCAAAATGAAGCAAAGTCGCTAATTGAATATGCGGTTCAAAAATTCGGAACATTACATATTTTGGTGAATAACGCTGGGATTACAAGGGATGCAATGTTACATAAAATGGAGAAGTCTGCTTGGGAACAAGTATTACAAGTGAACTTAACTGGAGTTTTTTATTGTATGCAACCAGCGCTGCTTTACATGAGACAACAAGGGTATGGACGTATTATTAATATATCTTCAATTAGTAGAGAAGGAAACATAGGTCAAGCAAACTATGCAGCTACGAAGGCAGGCGTTGTAGGTTTAACGAAAACGGCAGCGAAAGAAGTTGGAAATTTCGGTATTACGTGTAATGCGATTTGCCCAGGATTTATGGATACAGATATGACAAAAACGATACCAGATAAAGTGAAAGAAAAGATGGTCGGCGCGATTCCGGTTGGTAGAATTGGAACGCCAGAAGATATTGCGAACGCAGCTGCCTTCTTAGCATCAGAATACGCATCCTATATTACAGGAGAAGTATTAAATGTGAGCGGGGGACTGCAAGTTTAAAGACATACATAATGAAAAGAACCTGACCGGATAGGTCAGGTTCTTTCTCTTTAATTTAAGTTAAGCCAAACGCTCTTCACTTCTGTATAGTTATTTAATGCATAAGATCCCATTTCACGACCAAGACCGGATTGTTTAAATCCTCCAAATGGAGATGCTGCATCAAAGACGTTATAACAGTTTACCCATACTGTACCAGCACGTACTTTACTTGCAACGTAGTGTGCTGTTTTAACATTTTCTGTCCACACACCAGCTGCTAAGCCGAATTGTGATTTATTTGCACGTTCAATTACTTCATCAATATCGTTAAACGGTATAGCAGAAATAACTGGACCGAAAATTTCTTCTTTTGCAATCGTCATTTCATCATTTACGTCAGCGAATACTGTAGGAGAAACGAAGTAGCCTTGATCAAATGGATTACTTCCTCCGCAAAGTACTTCAGCACCTTCTTCAATCCCTTTTTCGATGTAGCCCATTACACGTTTTTGTTGTTCTTCGGAAACGAGAGGACCGATTGTAGTTTCTGGACTTAAGCCAGCACCTTGATTTAATTTTTTAGAGTAAAGGACAAGGTCAGCCATGACATTATCATACATTTTCTTCGGAACAAATAAACGTGATCCAGCAGAGCATACTTGTCCTTGGTTAAACATAACACCAGAAAGTGCACCAGGAATCGCGCGAGATAAATCAGCATCTGGCAAGATGATATTTGGTGATTTACCGCCTAACTCAAGTGTAACGCGCTTTAATGTTTCAGATGCTTGGCGCATAATTTGCTTACCGACTGGAGTAGAACCAGTAAATGCAATTTTATCAACGAGTGGATGATTAACAAGAGCTTGTCCAGCTGATTCACCGAATCCAGGAACGATATTAATAACACCTTTCGGGAATCCAGCTTCTTCAATTAATTCAGCTAAGTATAAGGCAGATAGTGGAGTTTGTTCTGCAGGTTTTAAAACGATTGTACATCCTGTAGCAAGCGCTGCTCCCATTTTCCACATCGCCATAAGAAGTGGAAAGTTCCAAGGGATAATTTGACCAACGACACCAACAGCTTCATGACGTGTATAGTTAAAGTAATCACCGGAAACAGGGATTGTTTGACCAACGATTTTCGTCGCCCAGCCAGCATAATAGCGCATATGCTCAATTGCAAGTGGTATGTCTGCTGCCATTGTTTCACGGATTGGCTTTCCGTTATCTAACGTTTCAAGCTGTGCAAGCTCTTCTTTATGTTCTTCCATTAAATCAGCTAACTTGTACATAAGCCGGCTTCGCTCAGCAGTGCTCATGCGAGACCAAGGACCTTCGTCAAAAGCCATGCGAGCTGCAACGACAGCTTTATGAATATCTTCGCGACCAGCTTCAGAAACGACGGCAAGTGTTTCGCCAGTTGCTGGGTTAGGTGTGTTAAACGTTTTTCCGGAAGCGCTTTCAATAAAGGATCCATTCACATATAACTTTTTTGTACCCTGAAGAAACTTTTCTACCTTTTCATGAAGATTTACAGCTAGTTGACTCATTGTATAACCCCCTTGAAAATATAATGTAAACGCAGTACGAGACGGCGTTTATTCCGAAATCAAGGATGTGGAAACTAGATGGAAAGCCTCTAATTAAAATCATAATTAACAAATACTGAAAATTCAAATTTCATTTGTGTTACAATTGTAAAAAATATGTAATGTAAGAAAGTCTTCTATATGATTATAAAAAATCCTGCTTGTTTTTGCTTTCTAGTAGGAAAAACTAGAAGAACAATGGTACAATAATACATCGTGAGAGGAGGGAGAAAAATGAAGAATTATCATGATGATCCACGCTTTCGAATCGCCCATAGAGAAGCGTTAATTGGTCTTGGACTTGCTATTATCAATTTTATAATATGGTACGGATTTGCTTATGGGCTTGGTAGTAAAAATCCAAGTGAATATACATATGTATTTGGTTTTCCAGCATGGTTTTTTTATAGCTGTATCGTTGGATTTATCGTTATGGTTATTTTACTTAGTTTAGTTGTTCGTTTTGTATTTCAAGATATTTCACTCGATGAGGAAGAAAAAAGTGAGGAATAATAGATGAATTGGTATGTAATCATTCCAATGATAATTTCGTTTATCGTTGTATTTTTAATTGGTGTATATGCTTCAAGACGTGTACAAGCGACTGCCCATAATAAATTTTTGCAAGAATATTTTTTAGGTGGGCGTGAGCTCGGTGGTTTATTATTAGCAATGACAATGATTGCTACGTACGGTAGTGCTAGTAGCTTCATTGGTGGCCCTGGTATAGCATACAATATGGGGCTTGGATGGGTATTGTTATCTGCGATTCAAGTTGTAACAGGGTATATCGTTTTAACAGTTATCGGTAAAAAGTTTGCAATTATCGCTAGGAAGATGGAAGCTATTACTCTTATTGATTATTTAAAGGGAAGATACAATAATAAAGCAGTCGTCATACTTTCTGCGTTATGTATTATTATCTTTTTATTTTCAGCAACAGTAGCTCAGTGGGTCGGCGGTGGTCGATTAATTGAGTCACTAACGGGTCTCTCTTATACAACAGCACTATTTTTATTTACTTTTTCTGTACTTGTGTACGTATTAATTGGTGGCTTTCGTGCAGTTGCTTTATCAGATACGTTATTAGGTATCATTATGTTAGTTGGAACGACAATCATTTTAATCGCTACTGTCGTTGCTGGTGGCGGAATTGAAAAGATTATGCAGGAACTTGTTCAAATCAATCCGAATTTAATTACACCATTTGGAGCGGATGGCAGTTTAACGAAATCATATGTGACATCATTTTGGATTTTAATTGGAATTGGCGTTGTCGGTTTACCGCAAATTAGTGTGCGTGCCATGTCTTATAAAAATTCAAAAGCGATGCATCAAGCGTTAATAATTGGTACGATTGTTGTCGGTACAATTATGATTGGTATGCATTTAACGGGTGTGTTCGCACGAGTCGTACTTCCAGGTATAACGGTACCAGATAAAGTAATGCCGCTACTCGCGATGGAAGTGTTGCCACCTTGGTTAGCTGGGGTTTTCTTAGCTGCACCAATGGCAGCGATTATGTCTACAGTAAACTCGTTATTGCTACTTGTAAGTTCATCAATCATTAAAGATATATACGTAAATTACATAAATAAAGATGCGGCAGATAGTACGATTAGAAAAGGAAGTTTATGGATTACTGCTATCGTAGGACTGCTCGTTTATGCAGCAGCAATTAAACCACCTGATTTTTTAATATGGTTGAATTTATTTTCTTTCGGTGGATTAGAAGCAGCATTCATTTGGCCGATCGTATTAGGGTTATATTGGAGGAAAGGAAATGCAACAGGAGCGCTTGCATCTATTTTAGTTGGGGTAAGCTCATATATGTGTATCCATCTTTTCTATCCAAATCCGTTCGGTATACATACAGTTGTCTTCCCAATTTGTTTTGCGCTTATCGCTTATATCGTTGGAAGTATGAGTGCTGTAAAGAAAACAGTATAGGTTAGTGGGAGAACGTAGTCCTTAGAGGACTGCGTTTTTTCGTATAAATTTGTTCTTTTTATTCTGTAATCCTGTGAATATTCATAAATTAATAACAATTGAGGGGATGGAGTTGAGGGTGATGAAAAAAGTATTGTTTTTAGGAGACCCGGGAATTGATGACTCTTTGGCAATTATGTATGGATTGTTACATCCTGATATTGATATTGTTGGTGTAGTAACTGGATATGGAAATGTAACGCAAGAAAAGGCGACAAGTAATGCGGCATATTTATTGCAACTGGCAGGGCGGGAAGACATACCTGTTATTAATGGTGCGAAAATCCCTTTATCTGGAGATATTACAACGTATTATCCAGAAATTCATGGGGCGGAAGGTTTAGGACCAATTCGACCGCCAAAAAATCTTTCTCCAAATATAAAGCCTTTTTGTGAGTTTTTTGACATACTTGAAAAATATAAAGGAGAATTGATTATAGTTGATGCTGGTAGGTCAACGACACTTGCGACAGCATTTATTTTAGAAAAACCATTGATGAAGTATGTGAAGGAATATTATATAATGGGCGGTGCTTTTTTAATGCCTGGCAATGTGACACCAGTCGCAGAAGCGAATTTTCATGGTGATCCTATTGCATCACAATTAGTAATGCAAAATGCCAAGAATGTGACATTGGTGCCGCTTAATGTTACATCTGAAGCTATAATTACGCCAGAGATGGTAAAGTACATTACGAAACATTCTAAAACGAGTTTTAATAAATTAATTGAACCGATTTTTACGTATTATTATAAAGCTTATAGAAAATTAAATCCGAAAATAACAGGGAGTCCAGTACATGACGTCGTTACAATGATGGTTGCGGCAAATCCCTCTATTTTGGACTATGTATACCGCCGTGTCGATGTAGATACAGTAGGGATTGCAAAAGGAGAGAGTATTGCTGATTTTCGTCCTCAACCTGATGCAAAAGCTTTAAAGAATTGGATTCGAATTGGTTGGTCGTTACACTATAAAAAATTCCTCGAAGATTTCGTTAAAATTATGACGTAGACATAATGGGAGAATACAAGTTAAAATAATGGAGATGATTACTAAAATAATCATCTCCATTATTTTGTTTGTAAGAGATAGATAGAGAAGAGCTACACAATAGGAGAGGAATTTTACTTGAAAAAAACTATAGTATGCGCAGTGATTGTGGGTATTTTCGTTTTGCTAATATCGGGTAATTTTTTAGTGAAAAAAGTTTGGAGTTCGAATAATGATGATGCGCAGTATATCGCATCCTTTATTGAAGAACATAAAGATGAAAAAAATAGCGCGCTTCTAGTAAAAAGAAATGATAAAGTCGTTTATTCTGTAAATCCGAATGTTGTATTGCCAGTTGCTAGTACAATGAAATTAATTGTGGCGCTTGAATTTACGAAACAAGTTACGGAAGGGAAAATTGATTCGTCTAGTTTTGTTTCCATAAATGATGTGAATCGGTATTATGTACCGAATACAGATGGTGGTGCGCAAGATAGATGGCAAAGGTATTTGGAGAAGACAGGTAAGATAACTGAAGGAGCGATTTCTTTAGAAGAAGTGGCAAAAGGAATGGTTAAGTTTAGTTCGAATGCGAATGCTGAATATTTAATGGAAGTGTTAGGATTAGATAATATTAATCGGAATTTACAAAGTTTATCGCTTCCAGCACATCAGCCGCTATTTCCAATCGTTTCATCTTTATACATTCCAGGATATTTGCATAAAGAACTACACGTTCCGAAATATAAAATAGAGAAAAAGTTAAAAGAAATGTCTCAAGAGCAATATCGTCAATATGCGATGATTATTCATGAGCGCTTAAAAAAGAAGGGACCATTATTACAGAAGGAAATTCCTCTTTATTTAGAGGAACGTTACGATAAAATTTGGTCAGATCGATTGCCAGCTGCTTCTGCAAACGATTATATGGTACTGCTTCAAAAGGCAAATCATAAGGGTGGACTGACAGAAGCAGAAGAAAAAGTATGGGCTAACATCGTTGAAACAGATATGAGCGCTAAGAAATACCGTAAAACATTTAGACATGCAGGGCAAAAAAACGGCTATACGCCATGGACAGTTACAAAAGCAGTTTATGCGATGGATAAACGGGGGAACTGTACAGAAATAGTGTTTTTAGCAAATAATTTAAATGAGGACGACAGTGCAGAAATACGGAAACATTTAGCAAACTTGCATTTCCAAGTGTTGCAAAGTGATAAGTATGATGCGACTTTTATTAAATAAACTCGGTGCAGAGAGCACCGAGTTTATTTTTGTGTACAAGCACTTTTTTGCTATCTCTGGGTATGATGGGTAGTAATACTTAGGTGAGAGGGGAAAAGGTGATGAAACAAAGTAAAGAAGAGTTTATAAAGAGTGAAGGCGCTGATTTCCCTGGGAAAACATATGTGGATTGTGTATTACAACATGTATTTCATTTTCAACGAAATTACTTATTGAAAGATATGTTTCAAGTGCATAAAGCGCATATTACGATGCTGATGGAAGAAAATTTAATGAAAAAGGAAGAAGCTAAAGTTATATTACACGCGTTAAAAAAGGTAGAGGGAATGCCAGAAGAGCAATTGCTCTATACAGAGCAGCATGAAGATCTCTTTTTTTTAGTGGAACATTTAATTTCTCAAGAAGCAAAAAGCAATTTTGTAAGTAATATGCATATTGGTAGAAGTAGAAATGATATGGGTGTCACGATGTATCGCATGAGTTTAAGACGGTATGTATTACGATTAATGGAACATCATTTGTTATTGCAAGAGAGTATATTGCAACTTGCTGCTGATCATAAGGAAACGATTATGCCAGCTTATACCCATACACAACCAGCGCAGCCAACGACATTTGGTCATTATACGTTAGCGATTTATGATACGATGCAGAGAGATTTAGAACGCATGAAAAAAACGTACAAACTTTTAAATCAGTCCCCAATGGGAGCCGCTGCGCTAGCTACAACAAGTTTCCCAATTAAACGAGAGCGAGTTGCCGAGTTACTTGGGTTTACAAATGTAATTGAGAACTCATATGATGCTGTTGCTGGAGCGGATTATTTATTAGAAGTTAGCTCTTTACTTATGGTAATGATGACGAATACGAGCAGATGGATCCATGACTTCTTACTATTAGCGACGAAAGAATATGATGGTATTACTGTGGCGAAGCCATATGTGCAAATTAGTAGTATTATGCCGCAAAAGCGAAATCCAGTTTCCATTGAACACGCCCGTGCAATTACGAGTAGTGCTTTAGGAGAAGCATTTACAGTATTTCAAATGATTCATAATACACCATTTGGTGATATTGTTGATACAGAGGATGACTTGCAGCCATACTTATATAAAGGGATTGAAAAGACTATTCGTGTTTTTTCTATTATGAATGCAGTTATTCGAACGATGAAGGTTGAGGAAGAAACGTTGAAAAATCGTTCCTATAAACATGCAATTACGATAACTGATTTCGCAGATGCTTTAACAAAAAACTATGACATTCCATTTCGGCATGCGCATCATGCAGCGAGTGCTATTGCAAATATGTTATTGGAGCAGAAAAAGGAGCTGCATGAATTACATTTGAAAGATGTGAATATGTACTTACAAGAAAAATTTAATATAACTTTATTAGAAAAAGAGTGGAAAGAAATTATATCGCCAGAAGCTTTTATACAAAAAAGAAATGTATACGGTGGGCCGAGTAAAAAAGAAATGGAGCGCATGATTAACAATCGAAAAGAGTCATTTCGACAAGAAGAAGAGGGATTTGAAAAGGAAAAACAGAGAATTTTACAAGCTGAAAATAATTTGAATACGTTAGCTTCGAATATTATTGAATCGTAAAAGAGGGATTTAGTGAATTAATCGCCAATACCTTAATAAAACTATAAATAGAGAGAAGAGATTGTCGATGATTCAATTGCATGTATATGAAGAGATTGTTAATTTTAAAGAAGAGGTTACACCATTTCTAGAAAAGAATGAGCAGGAAAATAATCTCATATTAGGCGTATTACAAATGGTCCACCAACCGATATTTATGGGGATAGCGAAACAAGGAGAAGAAATTGCGGTTGTATTTCTTCAAACAGAAGAGAAGAAACAAATTATTGTTGCTACGTCTGAAATTGCGGAAGAGGACATCGTGGAACTTGCAAAAAAATTAGCGGAAGTATATCCAAATGTTCCTGGATTAATCGGTAATAAGAAAATTGTACAGAGATTAGCCGAAGAGATTGCAGTGTTAGCAAATAAGAAAACTACTGTTGCGATGGAGCAAGGTATATATGAATTAAAACAAGTGAAGAAAAAGTGGAACGGAGATGAAGTCTTTCGAGAAGTAAATAGTGATGAGCTAACATTAATAGAACAGTGGATATACCAATTTTGCGAAGATGTGAATCTTCCTACTACGACAGAGGAAGCAAAACAAACGGCACATACATTAATTACTAATCATCGTTTATTTGGTCTAGAAGTAGATGGAAAACTTGTTTCTGTAGCAGCAAAAACACGTCCAACTAAAAATAATATAACAGTTAATTTCGTATATACGCCGAAAGAAGAAAGGAAAAAGGGATACGCATCTAATTGTGTAGCGACACTTAGTCAACGTATGTTAGATGAAGGTTACAAAACAACGACATTATATACGGACCTGGCAAATCCAACATCGAATAAAATTTATCAAGAAATTGGTTATGAACAAATTGCGGAGTCTGTGCTTATATTTTTAGAGAAGTAGAACAAAAAGGCGTGCTAAAATAGCGCGCCTTTTTGTTATTCATCAATTCTAATAACTTCGCCTTGAGGGAAGTCTTCAGTTTCTAGTAAATTACGAATAGCTTTCGCGACATATTCAGGTGATAATAGCTTTCCTTCTTCTTTTAATGCGATGAAGCGGTCTAAATTTGTGAAGTCTTCTTTATTTGTTTCACGAATTTGTGCTTGCATATTAGTGTCAACAACACCAGGCGCAAAAGCGACGATTTTTACTGGGAATTCTTTTGCTGCTTCTTCCGTTGCTACGCACTGTGTAAACATATTTACGCCAGCTTTCGTTGTACAATAAGCGCCCCATCCGAAGTAAGGATTTTTTCCTGCACCAGATGAAATGTTTATAACACGTTTATCTACTTTCCATTCTTTCGTATGTTTCATGAAAGTGGAGGTGAGAATTATAGGTGCAAGTAAATTAATGTGAACGTTCGTAATGAATTGTTCACTTTCTGCTTTTTCAATTGGCTTCATAGGAGCAACCGTACCCGCATTATTAATTAAATGAATAGAAGATACACTGTCTTCTTGAATAGATGAAATGATTTTGTTAAAGTTCGTTTCTAAATTATGTACATCTTGAAGATCTAAGGAGTGGAAAACACAATTGTTATTATATTGTTCTGCGAGTTTCGTAAGCTCTTTATTTTCTCTTCTAGAAATAGAGATAATACTCGTGTTTTCTTCTAACAATTGCGCGGCGATAGCCTCACCTAAACCTTGTGAAGTTCCTGTTATGATAACATAGCGCATAGTGTAGTAAGCTCCTCTCGTATGTGCGGAATTTTGTTGGACAAAGTACATTGCATAGTTTGTCTACATTTTATAGTATAGAGCACTTTTTACTATAAATGAAATGAGATGATTACGTGCCTTTTTTGAATCGTTTTACGACAACAGTAACTGGTGCCGTCACGTTCACTGGGAACACGTTAGGACTTAGTCCCACATCGCCTGCACCAGGTAATATTTTTGGTACACTTGCTGTTTTTACAACGGTAAATACAGCGCTGCAAGTACCAGGGTTCCCAGCAGGTACAACGGATGACTGGCGATTGAATTCTTCAAGTGCAATTTTAAATCTTCCGGCAGGGAGTAGTATTTTGTATGCAGAGTTAGTTTGGGCAGGAACTTTCCGGACTGATACGGAAGATGTTTTACCATTTTTAAATGATAATATTACATTTACAACACCAGCAGGAACATTTTCTGTTACGCCAGACCCTGCTACCGCGCAGCAAGGTTCAGTAGGGAATCAGTTTTATTATGCACGCTCTGCTAATGTAACGAATCTTGTTAGTGCAGGTGGGGCAGGCACATATACGACAGGTGCTGTGCCAGCTACAAGAACTTCAGCTGATCCAACAATTAGTCGTTCAGCTGGCTGGACGCTTGAGGTTGTGTATCAAAATGCAAGTTTACCACTTCGGAATTTGTCAGTATATGCGGGGCAAGAAATTATCGATGCTTCATCACCACCAGTTGATGCTACTATTTCAGGATTTGCTACCCCAGCGACAGGAGCTGTTACAGGGCGAGTGCTAGTAACTGCTCAAGAAGGTGATTCTAACATAGTTGGAGATCAACTTCGCTTTGGGCCGAATGCGAATGCTACAGTTGCATTATCTGGCCCGAGAAACCCCGCAAATAATTTCTTTCAATCACAAATTTGTAACGACATTGGAGAGTTAGATACAACTGGAACGTTTGGAGATTTGAATCAGCCTTTAGGGATAGCTTTGGCTGTCCGAAGACAAGGGTGGGATATTACAAATGTAAATGCCTCTGCATCATTAGTAAATAATCAAACGTCCGCAACTGTTCGATTCGTTACAAATGGAGATGGATATGCCGCGGCTGGCTTTGGTGTTCAAATTGATGCAACGGGGCCAATTATTAATCCTGTTAAATCGGTTAATAGAACAGTCGCAGGGGTAGGGGATACTCTCACTTATACGATTACGGTCCCAAATACAGGGACAGGAAGTGCAGAAAACGTTGTATTACGTGATAGTATTCCGAACGGAACGACGTTTGTTGCAGGTAGTGTAACGGTAGGAGGAGTAACACAGCCGAATGCGAACCCTGCTAATGGAATTAATTTAGGAACAATCCAAAATAACACGCAAAGAATTGTTACATTTCAAGTGCGAATAACATCGTTTCCGAACCCAAATCCTATTCCAAATCGCGCAATGGTGTCATATCAATTCCGTCCTTTCGTCGGTAGTCCACCTATTACAAGTACGTCTTCTTCAAATACAGTACAAACGACAGTGAATCAAGCAACTATAAGTATGCAAAAATCTGTAGATTTACAGACGGCAACACTTAATGATGTATTAACATACACGGTTAATGTGACGAATAATGGAAATGTCACTGCAAATAATGTTATTTTTGTCGATAGTATCCCTGGTGGAACAATATTTGTTCCAAATAGTGTTACGGTAAATGGGATAGTACGTCCAGGAGCAAATCCAGCAAGTAGTATTAATCTAGGAAGTATTAATGCCTCGCAAACGACTGTAGTGCGCTTTCAAGTTCGAGTAACATCTAATCCGCTTGTCAATCCAATTCCGAATCGTGCGAGTGCAACATTTAACTTTACTCCAGTACCTGGTCAACAACCAGTTTCAGGGCAAGCGACAAGTAATACTGTAGTTACTACTATTAATATAGCTGATATAAGAACGAGAAAAACAGTGGATAGAGCTTTTGCGACAGTGAATGACGTTCTTACGTACACTATTACAATTGAGAATATCGGAAATGTACTTGCGACAAATGTTATTTTTCAAGATCCGATTCCAGTTGGAACGACTTTTATCACAAATAGTGTGACTGTAGATGGGGTTTCACAACCTGGAGCAAATCCTTCGACTGGGTTTACGGTAGCAAATATTTCTCCTGGCGGAAGTAGGACAGTGCGTTTTCAAGTCCGAGTGACATCTACGCCATCAGGAGGCACGATTGCGAATCGCGGAAATGTATCTGCTAATTTCGTCGTTATTCCGAATCAACCACCAGTGACGATTAATAGGCAAACGAATACAGTTGTGACACAAGTGAATACAGGTGGTTTAAATGTAATAAAAGAAGTGAATACGACACAAGCGGCAGTGGGGGATACTTTAACATATACGATTGCCGTTCAAAATACAGGAAACGTGCCGTTAACAAACGTGTTTTTCCAAGACACTATTTCTCCCGCTGTTTCATTTGTTGCAAATTCTGTAACAATTAATGGAGTACCACAAAGTGGATTGAATCCAAATACAGGATTTTCTCTTCCGAATATTCCTGCGGCTCAAACAGTTGTAGTCACATTTGACGTATTAATTGTACAGGATCCAGAAAATGAAGATATTTTAAATCAAGCAAATGTAACAGCAAGTTTTCAAGTGAATCCGAGTGAACCACCTGTAACGATCAATGTTCCGAGTAATGTTGTGAATACAACAGTACAAACAGGGAACTTTGAAGTTGTGAAATCAGTGAATACGGATGTTGCAACGGTAGGGGATGTTTTAGTATATACCATCGAAATTATAAACGCTGGTAGTGTGTCAGCAACAAATGTATTTTTTCAAGATTCAATTCCACAAGGGACATTATTTATTGAAAACAGTGTATTGGTTAATGGTATTTTACAAGAAGGCGCAGATCCAGAACTTGGATTCCCGTTAAATGATTTGCCTACTGGCGCGAATGTAATTGTTTCATTTGAAGTGTTAATTGATGAAATTCCTCAAGGAAACAATGTTGTAAATAATGCGAATGTAACTGGAGATTTCCTTGTAAATCCAACAGAGCCACCGATTACTGTAACAGAACCAAGTAATACTGTTATGACAGTCGTGAATTCTTCAGGGTTAAATGTAAGGAAAAGCGTAAGTGCTACTGAAGCCGGTGTAGGAGATACGTTAACGTATACAGTTCGTATACAAAATAGTGGAACAGTAGCAGCGACAAACGTTTCATTCCTTGATCCAATTCCATCTGGAACAACGTTTGTAGCAAATAGTGTAATAATAAATGGAACGCCTCAACCAGGTTTAAACCCGACAACTGGATTTCCACTTGCTAATATTCCAGTCGGAGGGATGGTAACAGTTACTTTTCAAGTGACAATCACGAGTGTACCATCAAATAGAGTTCTTCCGAATAATGCGAATGTCACTGCTGATTTCCAAGTAAGTCCTCTCCAGCCACCAATTACAGTTGTAACGATTAGTAATATTGTAGTGACGCGAGTGAATGTAGGATCACTTAATGTAATGAAGAGTGTAAATACAACGCAAGCAGGAGTAGGAGATACGTTAACATATACGATTCGCATTCAAAATACAGGAACAGTTCCTGCAACGAATATTATTTTTCAAGATCCAATTCCGTCTGGTGCTGCGTTTGTAGCAAATAGTGTGACGATAAACGGAGTCGTTCAGCAAGGTGCGGATCCTATGGCAGGTTTCCCGGTACCGAATATTCCGGTCGGGCAAACGGCTACGATTACGTTTCAAGTTACAGTGACGAGTGTACCGAGCGGTGGAAATATAAGAAACCAATCGAACGTTACTGCAAGTTTTCTTATCAATCCAGCAAACCCTCCAATAACGACTGTTACGAATAGTAACTTTGTAGTGACGCAAGTAAATACAGCTCGATTAAATATACAAAAATCTTCATCTGTACAACAAGCTGCACTTGGAGAAACTTACACGTATTCTGTTGTCATTCGAAATAACGGTACAGTAACAGCAACGAATGCTTCCTTTATTGATCCAATTGCTCAAGAAACCACATTTGTAGCAAATAGTGTAACGATAAATGGAACGCCTCAACCTGGGTTTGATCCAAATATAGGTTTTCCGCTTCCCAATATCGCAGCTGGAACATCATTGACTGTAACGTTCCAAGTAACAGTAGTTGCGCCATCCACGCGCGGAGCCGTACTAAATACGGCATCTGCTACAGCCACTTTTTTATTAAATCCTTTACAGCCTCCTGTAACAACGACAAATTCAAGTAATACGACAGTAGTTACGATACCGTTACCTCCTCCTGGTGAAGTAACAGCAACAAAAACAGTTGATATTGCCGCTGGTGCTGTTGGAGATGTATTAACGTATACAGTGTTAATAACAAATGTAGGAATCATCCCTGTTACAGATGTGCTCTTCCAAGATGTCATTCCAGAAGGGACGGCGTTTGTAGCAAATAGTGTAACGATAGGCGGGATACAGCAACCTGGTTTAAATCCAGAAATAGGTTTTACAGTTAGTCCACTATTAAATGCTGGAGCGAGTATTTCTGTGACGTTCCAAGTGACGATTACGGAAATTCCAGATAATGAAGTTATATTAAATGATGCTGACGTTACGTTTACTTCACAACCGAATCCGCAGGAACCGCCAATTACACAAACAATATTAACGAATTTAGTCGTAACGACAATTAATATAGCTTCGATTTTCCCGTTAAAACTAGTAGATAAAGAAGTAGCGACTGTAGGAGAAATATTAACGTATGATGTATTAATCTTTAATAATGGCACAGTGGCAGCGACGAACGTTGAATTTATAGATACAACTTCCGCCGGTGTAGCATTTGTACCGGGAAGTGTGAGCATAAATGGGGTGCCGGCACCAGGATTAGATCCTTTCATTGGTTTTCCAGTTCCAGATATCTCTGTAGACGATTTTGTACTTGTCACATATCAGGAAGTGGTTACGAGCATACCTGAGGGTGGAACGATTGTTAACTTTGTAGACGTTACAGCTGCATTTGCTGTAAGTGAAACGGAGCCGCCTATTACAGAAACAACAACAAGTAATACGACATTAACAGAAATTAATGAACCTGGTTTAAATGTTTTAAAATCAGTAAGTCAGCCGGTTGTTGCAGTAGGTGATACAATCACATATACAACAGTAGTTCAAAATACAGGTACAGTGGTAGCGACGAATGTTCAATATAGTGATGTATTACCGTCCTCAATCACATTTATACCAGATAGTGTAACGATAGATGGTGTGCTACAACCTGGATTCGATCCTAATAATGGATTGCCGCTTCCAGATATAAGCCCAGGTGAAAGTGTAGAAGTTACGTTCCAAGTAACAGTTGTCAGTGTCCCATCAAACGGAACAATTGCTAATACCGCGAATGTTATGGGAAGCTTTATACTAATCCCAGGAGAACCACCAGTTGTAGTAAACCAACCGAGCAATACAACACTTACAACTGTAAACAGAGGAAGATTTAATGTTATTAAACAAGTAAATAGGGCTGCTACTCTCGTTGGAGATGTATTAACGTATACAGTTCAAATAACGAATACAGGAACGGTAACAGCTAATGATGTTCAGTTTATTGATACGATTTCAGCAGGAGCGTCATTTATACCAAATAGTGTAACGATAGATGGAACCCCGCAACCAAACTTAAATCCGATTACTGGTTTTGGAGTTGGAGATATACCAGTTGGTGAAACAGTTATCGTGACGTTCCAAGCGACAGTTACAAACATCCCGTCATCAGGAACCATTACGAACGTTGCAAATATAACAGGAAGCTTTACTTTAGTGCCAGGAGAGCCGCCGGTTGTAGTAACTGAACCGAGTAATACGACAATAACAAAGGTAAATAGAGGAAGATTTAATGTTATAAAAACCGTAAATAAGCAAGCAACACGATTAGGGGATACGTTAACTTATAGTGTGCAAGTTACAAATACGGGAACGGTAATAGCGACGAATGTTCAGTTTATTGATGTTCCGTCACCTAGTTTAGAATTCGTTCCTGGAAGTGTACAAATAAATGGAATTCCGCAAGTAGGTTTAGATCCATTTGTAGGCTTTTCATTACCAAATCTTGCAGTAGGGGACAGTATAGTAATTACATTTGAAGTAAATGTAATCGCAATTCCGCCTTCTAGTAACATTATGAATACAGCGAGAGTAACTGGTAATTTCGAATTGATTCCAGGAGAACCACCGTTTACCATTACGAACTCAAGTAATACGACAGTCACACCAGTAAATCGAGGTAGTTTAGATATGTTGAAAGAAGTAGATCATTCGGTTGTTGGAGTGGGAGAAACGGTAACGTATACAGTTCGTATATTAAATACTGGTACGGCTGATGCGATGAATGTTCAATTTATAGACGTGTTATCTCAGGAAGCTGAATTTGTTCTAAATAGTGTAACGATAAATGGAGTTCCACAGCCAGGGTTAAATCCGCAGGCTGGATTTACGATACCAGACATTCCAGTCGGTGAGACGGCACTTGTAACATATGAAGCTACGATTACAAGTTTTCCAGATGGTGGTACAGTAGTGAACGTTGCTGGGGCGTTAGCAGAATATATTTTAGTACCAGGAGAACCGCCGGTTACAGTGATGGATACGAGCAATACAGTTATCGTGACGGTAAATACGGCAATCTTATTTGTTGCAAAAGGAGCGAATTTTGAAGTAGCGATGGTAGGAGATGTTGTCACTTACGGAATTGCCGTTATAAATGATAGTACAGTTCCTGTGACCAACATTGTGTTAACGGATATCATTGATCCGAATACGTTATTTATAAATGGCACGGTAACGGTAAACGATGTAGCTCTTCCATTTGCTAATCCGAATATCGGTATTCCATTAGGTGATTTTCAGCCAAATGATGCGGCAATTATTAATTTCCAAGTCGTCATAACAGGAGGACAAATAAATAATTTAGTCACAAATACTGCTATAGCGAATGGGTTTGCAACTGTGAATCCAAATGAAGCGCCTGTAGTAGTTGAAGGCGATAGCAATACAGTTGTTATTCCGTTTATTTCTCAAAATGTCTCAACGACAGTCGTAAAAACAGCAGATTTACAGGCAGCAACGATTGGAGATGTCATTACGTTTACGACAGTTATTACAAATACGGGGGATACAGCAATACAAAATATTCGTTTTCAAGATATGTTAGATAGTAGTGTTCAATTTGTTCTTGGAAGTGTAACGGTTGATAATACACCAGTACCAAATGTAAGCCCGGTATCAGGATTTCTTATAGGGAATTTAAATCCCGGTGAAGCACGAACAGTTTCGTTCCAAGTAGTAATTCAGAGTGCCCCAAGTGGTTCGGGGAATTATATAAATCAAGCAAGTATTCGTTTCGAACATCAAGTAGGCACAGTGTTACCACCTGTTACACAAATAGTAGAAAGTAATATAGTTGTTATTCCATTTGTTCCAACGATAGAACAAATTTGCGAAACGAATCTTAATTGTTTAGGAAAAATTTCTTTTCAATGTTCTCCGTGTGATCACTTGCAAATAAAGAGAAAATAAATGCAGAAAGAGCATCCTGTAAGAGAAGGATGCTCTTTTTGTATGAATCAAGTAGATTCTTTTTCGGGTGAGCTGAAAAATTCATCAATTTTGTCGGAGAGTAGAAATGGAATAGCTCCTTTTATAACAGAAATGTCCCAGTCCCACCATGAGATATTTTCTAGTTTGTCAATTGTTTCTTGTGGGAAACGATATCGAACAAATTTTGCAGGATTACCAGCTACAATTGCATATGGCGGTACATCCTTTGTAACAACACTCTTTGCGCCAATAATGGCACCGTTACCAATCGTAACACCAGATAAAATGCAGGATTGATAACCAATCCATACATCATTGCCGACTACAATATCACCTTTTGAAGAGGGGTGACCAGTAATATGGGCTCCTTCGCTGAAAAGAGCGTTAAATGGATAAGTCGTTATCCAGTCCGCGCGATGTTCTCCGCCAAGTATGAAAACAACTTCTTCTCCTAATGAACAAAACTTACCTATTTTTAATTTCGTTTCATCATTCCAAGAAAAAATAGTTGGACCTACTTTACTATAAGTATAATCACCGATATCATACTTACTATATTCAGGTTTTTGATTTAAATATAACATGATTCTTCAACCTTCTTTCTCAATCAAGAAATAAGCGTGGAATATTATATGCAAGGTGTAGTAAGGTGACCAGTGTTAATAGGTAAAATAAATAAATGGGAGTGGAATGTATGAGATATGAAATGGGATTATATAATAAACCTTTTCAGTCAATTCAATCAGGAAAAAAAGTGTATGAAGTGCGCTTATACGATAAAAAGCGTCAACTCATAAAACAAGGCGATCATATTGTATTTACGAACCTTACGACAGCAGCAACGATGGCTGTAAAAGTAACGGAGATAAAACGATATAAAAACTTTCAAGCAATGTACGAACAAATTGATAAAAAATTATTGGATTGTGAAAATGATAGTTTAGAGGAAATGTTAGAAAGTACATACAAAATATATACGAAAGAACAAGAACAAAAGTGGGGAACAGTTGCGATCGGTATTGAGGTAATAAAATGACAAGAAATCGCGGCGCGGCTATCATTGTGCAGGAAGGGAAAATTGCTCTTATAAAACGTATCCGAGAAGATGAAACGTACTATGTTTTTCCAGGTGGAGGAATTGAAGAAGGAGAAACACCGGAAGAAGCAACGAAGCGAGAGGCTTATGAAGAGTTAGGGGTACATATAGAAGTGGAGCATCTAATTGCAGAGGTGGAGTATAAGGGTACGGAGTATTATTTTAATGCCCATATTATAGGTGGAGTTTTCGGAAGTGGTAAAGCTGAAGAATTTGAAATAAAAGATAGAGGGAGTTATATTCCGTTATGGTTGCCGATACAAGAGTTGGAAAAAGTGAATATAAAACCGTATGAAGTGGTCGGAAGTATAGGTAATCATTATAAAAAGTAAGGTCTGACAACATACAAAAAAAACCATTGACATAGCCTTCTGATTTAAGTATTGTATTCGAGTATGTTTATAATCAGGAGGTTTATATGAGCAATCAAACAACTACACATCATGTGAAAATGACAACAGCAGATCCATCTGGAATTGGTCTATTTGGATTAGCGATGGTAACACTTGTAGCATCATCTCAAAAGTTAGGCTTAACGGATGGCGTTTCTCTTGTATTACCATGGGCAATCTTTTTAGGAGGATTTGCACAAATCTTTGCGTGCATTCACGATGCAAAGCATAACAATACGTTCGGTACAACAGCATTCGGTGCGTACGGTCTATTTTGGCTAGGCGTTGGAATGACTTGGTTAATTCAACTTGGAGTATTCGGCGAAAAATTAGCACAAGCTGCAGATTCAAAACAGCTTGGTGTAGCCTTTATCGGATATTTGATTTTCACAATCTTTATGACAATTGGTGCAATGGAAACACATAAAGTATTATTTATGATTTTCGTCCTTATTGATTTCTTATTTATCGGTCTTTCATTAAGTACTTTAGGTGTTATGCCGCATGCAATGCATAATTTAGCAGCATATTCTGAACTTCTTATTTCATTATTATCTTTCTATGGTTCAGCAGCAGCAGTGTTAAACACACACTTCGGAAAAGTTGTTTTACCAGTTGGAAAGCCGTTTGGTATTTTTAAAAAGTAATAAAAAAGCACAGATGATTGTATAGTCATCTGTGCTTTTTTTTATGAAGTAAACAGAAATAATAAAAAATACAATTGAAATTGATTCTCATTATTAATATAATGAGAATGAGAATCATTTATCGTTAGAGGGGGATGCCAAAGTGGCGAAAATTTTAATAGCTTATGCAAGTATGTCAGGAAATACAGAGAGTATTGCTGATTTAATTAAAGTTAGTTTAGATGCTTTTGATCATGAAGTGGTATTGCAAGAAATGGAAGGCATGGATGCTGAAGAATTATTAGCTTATGATGGAATCATTTTAGGATCTTATACGTGGGGCGATGGTGAATTGCCATTTGAAGCGGAAGATTTCCATGAGGACTTAGAAAATATAGATTTATCAGGGAAGAAAGTAGCGGTATTTGGATCAGGTGATACGGCGTATGAACTGTTTTGTGAAGCGGTAACGATATTTGAAGAAAGGCTTGTAGAACGCGGTGCAGAGCTTGTACAAGAAGGATTGAAAATCGAACTAGCTCCAGAAGATGAAGAGGATGTTGAAAAATGCAGTAATTTTGCAATTGCATTTGCTGAGAAGTTCTAAGAATGGGAGTGTCAACGTGGAGACAATGTTAAGTGCGACCGCTATTACAAAGTTAAGAGATGGAAAGCTTATGTTAGCTACTACATATAATGGCTTATTTATTGAACAAGACGGAGAATGGAAACAAATTTTAAATGGTTTTCAAAAACGAATTAGGGATTTACATAGCGAAGATAATGTAGTGTATGGTGTAGGTGACGAAGGAATTTTTATTCGTAGTATGAATGGTGGAGAGAATTGGACGGTTCAACGTTTTCCAACAAAGGCAACGAGTTGGAATGTGTGTAGTAATATAGAAGGAACTGTCATTGCTCATGGAGATAAAACGTTGTATCATTCTAATGATTTTGGTTCGACATGGGAAACCATTCATCCATTTCTTGGATATGGTGGCGGAGCACCATCTATTCGATCGTTGTTTTTATATAAACATTACTTATTTATCGGTACGAAAATACATGCTAAATATGGTGGTGTTTGGCTCTTTAATTTGGAGACACGTAAATTAAAGAGGATTAAAATCGTGATGAATCAAATGATCTCAGCGTTGACTTTACACAACTCGTATTTAGTAGCAGCCAGTGGATCGTGCAAAGGGATTAGTGGGAATATTTCTTTTTGTAAAATAAATGAAAGTATTGAGAGTGAAAAACCATATTGGCACACATGTCAAAGTGAGCAGAAAGCAAGTAGCTATTTAGACTTAAGTGTAGATCAACATGTGTTATATACAACGTCAACGCAAAATAAGGCTGGGATTAGTACTGTTTGTCGTGTACTTTTAGAAGAAGGAATTGTAACAGTATGTGATTCAGTTAAAGGGCATGGCTGGCGCATTGTGAACCAAAAAGAAGCCTATTTTGTAGCTGGATCAGGTGAATCAAAAGCGATGCAGTGGAAGAAAAAAGTTGTATAGCAAAAAAACTTTGCTTTTATTATATTGATATGATATATTATATTTAAACCATTTTACTTTTAATAATATAGAGATTTAAATGAGCTGTAACTTCCGAGGAGGATAGCAATGTTAAATCTCCTCAGAGTTGCAGTTTTTTTAATGTCTGACTTATTTTTGTAAAGTGGTTGAAAATGAATATGTACATATAGGTACATTGTAGGAGGATTTTTTACATGCAAAACGGTAAAGTAAAATGGTTTAACTCAGAAAAAGGTTTCGGATTCATCGAAGTTGAAGGCGGAGAAGACGTATTCGTTCATTTCTCAGCTATCCAAGGCGAAGGTTTCAAAACTTTAGAAGAAGGTCAAGAAGTTACTTTCGAAGTAGAACAAGGTAACCGTGGACCTCAAGCTACAAACGTTAACAAGAAGTAATTGTGGAGAAAAGAAGGGCTTGCCCTTCTTTTTTTTTTGCATTTTTATTGAATAACCTCCTATGTACATAGCATAATGAGATTGAATTTTCGTTTGTTAGACGAAGTATTACATGCATAAAGTGTATGAATAAATAAATACTGAAAATAAAGTATATGTGTGAAAAGGAATGTAGAAAGAGGTAAATAAATTGGAAAACGCTACACATTTTATTGTGTTTGATATAGAGAGAAATTTTAGGCCATATAAATCAGAAGATCCGTCAGAGATAGTTGATATCGGAGCTGTAAAAATAGAAGCAAGTACAATGAAGGTAATTGGAGAATTTTCGGAGTTAGTAAAACCGGGGGCACGACTTACTCGTCATACGACAAAATTAACGGGAATTACAAAGAAAGATTTAATTGGTGTCGAGAAATTCCCGCAAATTATAGAAAAATTTATTCAGTTTATCGGAGAAGATTCTATATTTGTTACATGGGGAAAAGAAGATTATCGATTTCTATCTCATGATTGTACGTTACATAGTGTAGAATGCCCTTGTATGCAAAAAGAAAGAAGAATTGATTTACAAAAATTTGTTTTTCAAGCGTATGAAGAATTGTTTGAGCATACACCAAGTTTACAATCTGCAGTAGAACAGCTTGGTTTAATATGGGAAGGGAAGCAGCACCGAGCTTTAGCGGATGCTGAGAATACAGCGAACATACTTCTTAAAGCATATAGCGAGAGAGATATTACTAAAAGGTATAAAAGACATGGCGAACTTGAACTTGTAGAGAACGGAAAACTAACAGAAAAAGCGAAAAAAAAGATGCGAAAATGGGTATTTAAAGAAATGAGAAAAAATACTGAGCGTCCTTTCGTTTGGAGTACATTTGAAAGTAGTGACACGTGGGAAAGTATAACGGAAAGATATTATATAAGTGAACCTACAATAGAACTTCTGAAAAAACATTTTCGTACAGCGGTTAGAAAAGCGGAAAGGCAGATTAGGTATTTGGCTGAGATGGAGAAAGTGGCAAAAGAAAGTTAGTGTTACAATCTATTTTATTCATATGTACAACTAGACTTCAGGATTAAATCGCTGAAGTTTAGTTGGAAAATTCCCGGCTTGTCCCGTATTAGGAATGGAATGTTTTATTGTTTTTAGTACGAATGTACAAATTATTTGTTTTCTGAGAAAAATAATGGGGAGTAGTGTGTGAGAAATAGAACAAAATAGGGAGCAAATTACGTAGAGTATTCATTATTTAGAGTGAGAACGTGAATTTCCAGTTTGAAATATAATAGGAATAGCATTGTTTACATTGTTCGAATTAACGAGTTAATATTCACTTTCTGAGAATGGAATATTTAACTTGTTTTCTACAGTACGTAAACGTTGGTTTAAACGGTTCAACCGACGGGTGTGTCGCTCGACTGTATTTTCTAATTGGTGAACTCTCTCATTTAAGTTATTCACTTGAAAGTTTAACTTATTTATTTTTTGTTCAAGTTCGTATATCTTTCTTTCGGATGAATTGTAACACCCCATATATATCCTCCATTCTATTAAAGTAAGTTTAATCTATAATAGTATATGTATAAATGAAAGGAAAGGTAACGGAATTTAGAAGAATTGGAAAAAAGCTTAATATCTCTTTAAGTCGTGGTGTGTTAAAGATTAAAATAGAAGAGTAAGATAAGAGTTTTAGACAAGGTGGGTGTGATAGTGATAGACTTAGATATTAAAGACGTCAACGTACAGATGGAATTAAACGGAGTCTTTTGGAATGAGGATGGGATTGCTGAAATGACGGTGACTACAAAAGAAGAGCATTCTTTTCTTCTTCGTTTAGTAGTTGATTTAGAAAGTAAAACGATTAGGGCGACGAGTATTGAAATAGTGAATGGATTCTGTCCGCTATGCAAACAGAAAAGGAACGAATGTAGTGAATTGAATGACTTGCAAAACAAAATGGATATTTTAGAAGAAGCTTACGATTGGGTGAGAGAGCATCCAAAATATCGTTTTCAATTATCTTTTTACGAGTACAATAAATTTGAGGTAGTAAAATGAAAATTTCATTTTACCAATATACATAGTGACTACTCTAATGGAAATACACTTGTACAACAAAAAACAAATCTACTGAATCCTGTGACAAATGTCCTCTTGGATCAAAAATAAGCATATTTTATTATAAAGCAGAAAAACCGATTCTTAGTAGAATCGGTTTTTTACATAACTTTCAAATATGTCCCAAATAAAAGATCGTTTGTTAATAGTGCTCTGTAAAAATAGGGATATAGAATGGTTTATTCAATCCCGTTTGGATCATAAGAATACTGCTGCTTATTCTCAATCCGCTCAATTACGTCTTGCAATTCATCTGGCTTCAGAAATTCAATAGGAGAGAAGCCTTTCTCAAATGTAAGTGTATCAGCCTCAATCATTAATACGTATCGGTCATTTACCTTTGCGATATGTATTTGATCCCCGAAATCAGCAAGTAGGGCCTTTACAGAGATATGGTCTGCTTTTAGCTTTAATTCCACTTCAGGAGCATGCTCGACGATTTGAGCGGTAGCCTCCATTACTTCTTCGGTTGAAAATTGTTCCATAATTTCGCGTTTCGGACTGGCAGCCCATACTTCCATTGCTTGGTCGAATTGTTCGCGTTCTTCCGTACCTTCTTCAAATACATCTTCAATTTGGTCATATACCATGTCCATTACTTGTGTTTTCATAATTTCAGGCATAGAGCGTTCGTATTCGACGAATTTTAAGAAGTCTTCAAAGTAACGGGCGTGTGATGCTTGGTGAATTTTTAGCTCGCCCACTTCGACCATACCTTCTTCGGGCATGTACGGATATTGGATAGATTTCATATTTTTTGTTGTGATGGCCATTTCAACGTTACGAATTAGTGTGGATTCATCGGAAATGGAAGCGACTTTCGGCTCGAAGTCACATTTCATAACGAAAACGAATGGATCATCAAAGTATTTGCGTAGTTTTGCTTGCGCAATTAAAAATACACCACCGCGTACAGCACTTGTGTCAAGATATGTATAAACGAGAGGTTCGCTCATATCTTTGAAGTTTTCCTTCGTTTCTGCAAAGCGGATGCGATTAAATAAGTTGTAATGAGGGTTTGAATCAAGTTCGTGCCCTTCTTCTACAATAAAGCGACCGATCTTTGTCGGAGCTTGTTCTGTTTTCGCATGACGTTCTACTTTTCTCTTTGAAATTTTTAATAATTCTCCATTCAAAAATTCTTTTAAGGAGCTATCTTCATACTCTTCAGCGTCTAATGTTTGAAAATGTTTGTAGCGTTTATCAACAGCTTCACCTTTTCCTTCTACTTGTACAACATAAAAGGAAAGATAATTTATTTCAAAATCCATATTTATCACCTTGTTTCATTTCATTAACTCTTATCAGTATAGAGATGGAAAAAACTTTCGTCAATTTATATAAGGAAGGGGAAGCCCCCTTCCTTCATATATTTTTTATTTCCGAAATTAAAATCCGTCTTCTAATGCTGAAAATGGAATGTTCAGTCTGTTTTCTACTGTACGTAAACGTTGGTTTAAGCGGTTTAATCTACGTGTATGACGCTCAACCGTGTTTTCTAATTGACGTACTCTTTGTTCCAGTTCATTTACTCGTCTTTCTAGCTGACGGTTTCCAGTACCAGGAAAAGAGATTGGAAGTTGGAATTGTCGAGTTTGATCATATGGATTAACTTGTTCTGTTGGATCTATATATTGTTGGTATTGTGCCTGTAAATCATATTGAGGCTGATAACCATTTTGGTTATATGGATCGTATGGATTGTAGGGGTACATAAAAACATCCTCCATTTCTTTAAAATAGGTTAATTCACCATAATGTATGTGTAAAAGCGGAGGGTGGCACGGCAAATACCTATTTATGTTCACAGGATGTTTTTTTTATAAATACGAATATGGAGTTTTACATTTGTATTCCGCTCGTTTTATGGTATATACTGGATAATAGGGAGAGGTTACGTAAAGGTTACAATTCTATCAAACTCAAACTTTTATGTAAATATGTATAGACATTTGGAAAAGAAAAGAGTAATTTATATAGAGTAAAAAATAACTTGTAACAATTTATAAATATATTGTAAAATGATTGTAACAAAACATACATAAAAATGAAATAATACATAAAAGTAGTATTGGGGAAAAGGGGAGAGTATATTGTTCCGTAAAGTAAAGGGTATATTAGTTGGGGTTTTATGTGTAGCTGTAGTGAGTGGCTGTGGTACAAAAGTAAGTGATGTTGCATTAGTAAGTGATATTGGTGGCCACACAGTAGAGGCTAAAGCAGAAGTACAGGATTCTATTAGTTTAGTAGATGGTCGTACAGGTACGGAAGTGAAAAAGTTAGATTTGTCGAGTCTAGGTTATTTTGAAGATGAAGCGAAATTTAAAAAATCAGTTGAGAAGGTTGCTAGGGAAGTTGGGAAAAATGTTGACAAAAAGATGGTCCCTTCACGTCTAGGATCTGATGGAAGTTGGCAAGAAGGGAAACCTTCTTATGAATTAATGGAAAAAGAATTAGTAGATAAATTATTAAACGTAGGTATGTGGGATTCTTCCTATCAATTACCTATTGTTGAGAAGAAGCCTACTGCAACATTAAGTGATGCGCAAGGAAGTGGTACGGTAATTGGTAGATATGAAACGAATTTAGGTGGCTCAACAGGTGGCCGTATTGAAAATATTCGTTTGTCAGCAGCGAGCATAAATGGAGTTGTATTAGCAAAAGGAGACCGTTTCTCTTTCAATGCATTAATTGGTGATACAACGCCAGATAAAGGATATCAATTAGGAAAAGAAATTGTAGATGGTAAATTAGTAGATGGATATGGCGGTGGTGTTTGTCAAACATCATCAACATTATACAATGCGGCAGATCAAGCTGGTTTGAAAATGGTAGAGAGAACAACACATTCTAAAACGGTAGGTTACGTTCCACAAGGAAGAGATGCTACAATTGCATATCCATACTTAGACTTAGTGTTTGAAAACACGAACGACGCACCTGTGAAACTTTATATGGGCATTCAGGGCGGAAAGTTAGTTGCTGAAGTACATAAAATGCGATAAGAATTAGAACAGACTATTTTTGTAAAGTCACCTTTTCTGAAAGTTAGAAGAGGTGACTTTTTATTATGAATATAAAAATAAGTGTAAATTCTGACTTTTCTTATTTACATAGGGTGATTTTAGTTGTATCCTTCATAGTAACGGTTATATGTAATGGAAGAATATTGGGATAAGGAGATGGAGTTATTTATGGTACAAATTCATCCGAAAACACGTATTGGTCATGTTGAATTTAAGGTGATAAATTTAGAACGTCAAATTGCCTTTTATGAGAATGTTGTAGGCTTAGAAGTAATTAAGCAAGAGGGGAATAAAGCATATTTATCTGGAAAAGGTGGAAAAAATACATTACTTGTTCTTGAAAAGTTAGAGGACGGGGTACTGCAAGAGCCGCGTACGACTGGTATATATCATGTAGCCTTTTTGGTTCCGACTCGTGAGGCTTTTGCGTCGGCATTATTTGGTGTGATTCGTAATAAGAATGTAATTGATAGTCCAGCTGAGCAAGAGGGGCGTTATACATATTCAAATGAAATTTTACCAATTTCAAGGTTTAATAGTGCGAGTGATCATACGTATAGCGAAGCGTTTTATTTACAAGACTTAGAGGGAAATGGTATTGAAATATATGCGGATCGTCCGCGCGATCAATGGGGAGAAGGGCCAGGAGGAAGTACCCCGCTTGATTTAAAAGAACTAGCAACGCTTGTTGATTATGAATTTGATGGATTACCTGCTAATACTGTCGTTGGACACGTACATTTACGAATAGCTGATGTAGAGAAGTCACACGAGTTTTATGTAGAGACAGTAGGGTTTGAAGTGCAACAACGCGAAGATGACTGCTTATTCATTTCTGCAGGAGGATATCATCACCATATAGGTGCAAATACGTGGAACGGAGTAAATAATCCGCACCCACCGGCATATGCAACTGGATTAAAAGTGTATACGATAGTACTGCCGCATAAAGAAGCGTTAGATGAAGTGAAAGAAAGATTAATAGAAAAACAACATGGAATAAATGAGATTTTAACTGGATTTACTGTAGTAGACCCGAGTGGTATTACAGTACAGTTTGAAATAGAAACAGCATAAAAGAAGTCGGAAGGTATATAATTACCTTCCGATTTCTTTTTGATACGTAATCCAGGTAGCACAAGGATTGAAAGGAACGGATTTTAATATCTCCATTGCATATATACTTGTTGAATCGAATTCACCTTGAATGAAAGAATAGCCATGTTTATTTGCATACATAAATTGTTCGAAAACGAGCAGTTTCAGTAAGGATAAATCGTCTTTCGTGTGAGTTCCGCACCATCCTATTTCTACCGTATTATCCTTTTCTGATGTATGGAGGAAAGAGTATGCCATAATTTGATGCTCTTCATCTATAATGAGAAAGCTCCCATCTAGTAGTACGTCATCAGCTAAAATCATCTCTTGCCAAGTTTGTAGTGGGAATGAGGCAACGGGATTTGCTAGGTGGGTTTGCTCATAATTTTCTTTTACTAAGTAGGCTAGTTTTTCTAATAAATTATTATTTGATACAATGTTCGACAAAGTTTGTACATGATAATTTGAATTAGGGACTATATCGATAGAAACTATTTTTTGTAAGTCTAATATCGGCATATATGTTCTTCGGATTTCCGTAAAATTATGTTCTTCAAAAAATGTTTTTAAATGAGCTGATGTTTCCCATATAGAGGTTTGTAATGGGAGTTTAAAGTTTTCTCGCTTTTGAATCTCGTTTAATAAAAATTCTTCAATGTGTAGCTCTGCATAGAAAGGATTCGTATATATTCGAAAGTATGTGCAGTATGGATGGAAGTTACTGCCCCAGGTGAAAAAGATGCCTACTACATCTTTTTTATAGTAGGCAACATACGCACATTTTGTTTTATTATCTCGTAATAAGTGAAATACGTACGATTCTTCATTGTATAAATCAATAAGTTGTTTTACTTGTAGCTCATTATTTTTACTATACTTCTCTATAACAAGATTATTTTCATTGGAGGACTTTATCATAGCTCAATCCAAAAACGTCTTACTACATTCCCATCTTCCTCAATGAAATCCTCATCACGAAGCCCGCCGTTATGTAAAATTGTTTTTTCTGAAGCAGTATTTACTTCATCGCAAACGATCAGTGCTTTTGTGATGTTTAATTGCTTCGCTTTTTCCAGTGATAATGCTAGTAATTTCGTAGCGTAACCTTTTCTTCTTTCAGAAGGGCGAATGCCATAACCGATATGACCGCCAGCGTTAAATAAATGTTCGGTTAAACTATGACGTATATTAACAGCTCCTACGATCCTATTATGATCTGTAACGAGCCAATACGTAGAATCTGGTACCCAAGAGTCAGGAAGATTTATTCCATTATGTGCATCGAGTAATTCTTGTACCATAGCGGGGAAGTTAGAAGGATCCTTTGTAATAACCCACGGAATCATCGTTTCACCGCTATCTTTCCATTCGTTATAAAAATCTAAGTATTCTTCTTGTAAATCGGTAGTAGGTGTAAGTAAAGAGACGTTCATTGTTAATAAGCTCCTTTATTTATGTAGTATGTATAAAAAAATTACGACACAAAATGAAAACGTTTTCTTTATTTTCTCAACATCATTTCATTTCATTCGACTTTAGTTTTTAAAGAAAATGAGTGGAGGTTTAAATCTATTGATTGTTTATTTTATGTTAATATTTAAAATATTAACATAAAACGGCCTAGGTATTAAGTGTATTTTAGTAAAATTCCTTCATATCGATAAATGGATGTGTGTGATAATTTTTATTTTATCTATCTATAATGAATGAAAGGGGGAAGGGCTCGTGAGTGTAAATATTGATTTCATTATACGAATCGGTGTTGCTGGTTTGTTAGGAGCAATAATCGGTATTGAAAGGGAAATTCGATCAAAAGAAGCGGGCTTAAAAACACATTTCCTAGTAGCGGTAGGAAGTGCTTTAATAATGGTCGTTTCGAAATATGCTTTTTCAGATATTATGAATGAAGATCATATGGCGCTAGATCCGAGTCGTATTGCAGCGCAAGTTGTTAGTGGAGTAGGTTTTTTAGGTGCAGGTACAATTATTATTCAAAAGCAGGCGGTGAAAGGATTAACGACAGCAGCTGGTTTATGGGCTACAGCAGGAATTGGATTAGCAATTGGTGCTGGTATGTATGTAGTAGGAATTGGAGCGACGATTCTCGTTTTAATTGGTTTAGAGATTGTAAGTCGTATTTTTAAGGTGCAATTTTTATTTCCTCAAAACATAACGGTGCAAATACATATAAATAAACATGAAGCGGTACAACAAATAGTAGAAACGCTACAAGTGAAAGGCATTCCAATACTTTCATATGAAGTGGAAGCTTTACAAAAGGATGCAGAAATAGTTTATAAGGTAGGGATGCAGCTGAAAAATATATCGTCAGAAGAAAAGAATGCGTTTATTCAGCATATGCAAACATTACCAGAAGTTACGTTTATAAAGTTAAAATCATAGCGTTAAAAACGAGGATAGATGTAGCAGGAAACTCGCTATTATCTATCTTCTTTTGATATAAAATGCACATAAAGTCAAGTGTTAATTTTGCAAGGGATGGATACGTGTGTGAACGTTCCCTTATTTTTTCTCAATACAGAATAAAAAGTAAGAATAGTAAAATAATGGTGTGGGACACTAAAAAATGTAAGGTAGGGGAGAGCATGAAAGGCTATTCAAAAAAAGTGTTAGTAGGGGTAAGTTTTGCTAGTTTTATATTAGGGAGTTTTCAAGGGAGCGCATGGGCAGAAGGTACAAAGGGAGAGCAAGTTTCATACCGGAATGTGCTCAAAATGGAGCCGATTGGTTTACAATTACCAGTGCAAGAATTAGCTCATTCATCAAAAGTGTTGGAAAATAAGTCTTTTGAGAAAAGGCTACAATTTGCTGATTTGTCACAAAGACCGCCTGAAGTGAAAAAGGAAAGTAAGCAATTAGCTGTAGCGAAAACGTATACAATTGCTGAATTAAATCAATTGAGCAATCAGCAGTTAGTGGATTTACTTGTAACAATTGATTGGGAGCAAATTACTGGGCTATTTCAGTTTAATAAGGATAGTCTTGCATTCTATCAAAATGATAGTAGAATGCAGGTAATTATTGATAAATTGAACCAGCAAGGACAAGCTTATACGAAAGATGATTCAAAAGGGATTGAGACTTTAGTAGAGGTGTTACGATCTGGTTTTTATTTAGGATTTTATCATACAGAATTAAGTAAACTAAATGAGCGAAGCTATCATGATAAATGCTTACCTGCACTAAAAACGATTGCGAATAACCCGAATTTTAAACTCGGTACGTTAGAACAAAATAGAGTTGTCTCATCATATGGAAAATTAATTGGAAATGCTTCAAGTGATGTGGAAACGATCACATCAGCTGCAAAGATTTTTAAACAATATAATGATAATTTTTCTACATTGGTAGATAATCTTTCAGCTGGAAATACGATTTACGATATTATGCAAGGTGTTGATTACGATATTCAATCGTATTTGTACGATACGAGAAAAGCACCGAAAGATACAATATGGTATCAAAAAATTGATAGCTATATTAATGAATTAAGTCGTTTTGCCTTAATTGGAACGGTGACAGCGAAAAATGGTTGGTTAATTAATAATGGTATTTATTATACAGGTAGACTTGGTACGTTCCATAGTACAGGAACGAAAGGATTACAAGTTGTAACAGATGCCATGAAAATCTATCCGTATTTAGGTGAGCAATATTTCGTAGCTGCTGAGCAAATTGCGACGAATTATGGCGGGAAAGATGCGAATGGTAAAGTGGTTGATCTAGATCAAATAAGAGAAGATGGTAAGAAAAAATATTTACCGAAAACGTATACGTTCGATGATGGAGCAATTGTGTTAAAAGCTGGAGATAAGGTGACTGAGGAAAAAGTAAAACGTCTATATTGGGCGGCAAAAGAAGTGAAGGCACAATTCCATCGTACGGTTGAAAGTGACCAGCCGTTAGAAAAAGGCAATCCTGATGATGTATTAACGATGGTTATTTATAATAGCCCAGCTGAATATCAATTTAACCGTCAATTATACGGGTATGAAACGAATAACGGCGGTCTTTATATAGAAGGAACAGGTACGTTCTTTACTTATGAACGTACGCCAGAAGAAAGCATTTATAGTTTGGAAGAATTGTTCCGACATGAGTTCACGCATTATTTACAAGGTAGATATGAAGTGCCAGGACTTTGGGGACAAGGGAAGATGTATGAGAATGAGAGATTATCTTGGTTTGAAGAAGGGAATGCGGAGTTTTTTGCAGGTGCAACGAGAACAGATAATGTTGTACCGAGAAAGAGCATTATAGGAGGAATATCTTCAAATCCAGCAGACCGTTATACGGCAGAGAGAACGTTAAATGCAAAGTATGGAACATGGGATTTCTATAATTATTCCTTCGCTTTACAATCGTACATGTACAATAAGAGATATGATATGTTTGACAAAATTCATGATCTTATTAGAAAAAATGATGTAACAGCATATGATGCATACCGCTCTGCTTTAAGTAAAGATGCGAATTTAAATAAAGAGTATCAAGACTATATGCAAATGTTAGTAGATAACCGTGAGAAATATAATGTTCCATTAGTATCAGATGATTATTTAGCGACGCACGCACCGAAACCAGTTTCAGATATTGCAGCAGAAATTACAGCAGAAGCAAAATTAAATAATGTATCAGTTAAGAAAAATAAATCACAGTTCTTTCATACATTTACACTACAAGGAACATATACAGGTACGACTGCAAAAGGAGAATATGAAGACTGGAAGACAATTACACAAAACGTAAATGATACGTTAAAACGTTTAAGTGCGAAAGAATGGACAGGCTATAAAACAGTAACAGCGTACTTCGTGAATTATCGTGTGAATGCATCAGGACAATTTGAGTATGATGTTGTATTCCATGGTATTAATACAGAAGAAGGCGCTGTGAATAAAGCGCCAGTTGCGGTTATAAACGGCCCATATAGCGGAAATGTAAATGCAGCAATTTCGTTTAAAAGCGATGGATCGAAAGATGAAGATGGAAAAATTGTTGCTTATAAATGGGAGTTTGGTGATGGTACTGTAAGTAATGAACAAAATCCGACTCATGTATACACAAAAGAAGGAACATATACGGCAAAATTAACAGTAACAGATGATAAAGGGTTAACGAATACTGTTACAACGAATGTAACGGTTCAAAAGAAAGAAGATAATAGTGTAGAAAAAGAGCCGAATAACTCATTCCAGACAGCAAATAAACTGCAATTCAATCAAGTTTTACGTGCTAGTTTAGGAAACGGTGATACGAGTGATTACTTTGAAATAAATGTGGAAACGGCGAAAAACCTGCAAATTAATGTAACGAAGGAAAATAATATTGGAGTAAACTGGGTTCTTTATTCGGAAGCAGATTTAAATAATTATGTTACGTATGCCCAGCAAGAAGGAAATAAGTTAGTAGGAAGTTACTACACGTATCCAGGGAAATATTATTTACATGTGTATCAGTATGGCGGGGGAACAGGGAATTATACGGTAGAAGTAAAATAGTAAAAAGGTCGCCGTGAGTGGCGACCTTTTTGTTGCGTGTTATACAAAAAATTTACAAAAGCTTGATAGGCACTACCAAGAGAAAATAACGTAGCTACCATATGTGCAGTCCATTTAGGCATATTTAAATTCAATACGACATTATACAAGATTCCATATAAGATACAAATGATTAATATAAATGTAATGAATTGAAGAACTAATAAAAATAGTGGTTGTCCCATTTATTCTCACCTCTTCATTTAATATATTAATATAATAAATTTATAAACGGAAGAATTATTTCTATAAAGTACCAAAAATGCGATATGAAAGGATTATCACCAAAAGATGGGGTTGATAAAATCAACGTTCTGTTTCTAAGCGAATGCGCAAGAAAAGATGGTCATCATTTCTGTAGCCAAACCTACGCCGTTTGATAAGTTTAATCTTATTGTTTGTTCCCTCCAAGATTCCATTGGATAAAGGTGACACAATTGTATCGAGCATCGCTTTCTCACGTAATACGAAGCTTTTCACAATTTTCGCAACCGCACCGCAAACATGGAATTGATAGCGTTTTATCCAATCACCTAATTGTCTTTTTGCCTGTTTCGATTGCCTCTTGATTACGATTTGGAACGACAGTTAAAATACGCCCTGTATCTGCATTTAGCACACTTGTTGCATACGTGTGCCCTTTACGAATCGCAAACTCATCTACACAAATTCGAGTAGCTATTTCATCATGGAATTGTTCAGGTGCATACCAATAAAACCAGCGCTCTACCGTGGTGTAAGGCAAGTTATATTCGTAGGCAACATCTGACAAAGTACAACGCTGTACAATTTCACGACGAAATGAGGCTGTTGAAGAGCGAATCAACCCTAACCCGTAATCAAAAGTAAATGTATAATTGCACTGTGTACAACGTTGACGAGGCACCGCTAATTCAATCCAAAGCACTCCAATTCATGCTAAGCATAAGTTTACCAATAAAATAAAAAACAAAGTCTGTAAATTTATGTAAAATAATGATATAATTTAATTGAATATAAAGAAAAAGGAAACCGATACAGCTTGTGCGTATGTAGTGCATTTTGGTCTGGGTCGCAGTCTTTTAACGTGCTCGAACTACAGGAGGAGTAAGCATATTCCCGATGGATCCATTTCTGCACTTCTATTATTTAGGGAAACCCCCTGGTATCCAAGACTAAATTTTACCCATACATCATTTTTTTGATGTAGCTCTTGAAGATAAAAACTATTTAATTTTCAAGGAACAGTTATTAACTTAAAACTTATTATACGAGGAGGGTGTATCATGAAAAAAATATGCTTTGTATTAATTGTCGACGCTGGTATAAATTATGGTTCAATATTTTCTCTACCATTTTTAAGGAATCAGGATGATTTGAAGAGATACTTTTCTGAGTATTATGATGTTTCGATTAATTATATTAGGGATAAAAACTCAGTTGACTATTTGGTAGTTCCCAAACCGTGTCCACCTTTTGATAATGAAAATAATCTTCCAATAATTGAAGTACCAGCAAACTTATTTATGGAAAAGGATTTTGAAAAAATAAAGGTTTATATAGACAATTATTTTTCTAATAACTCATAAAGAAAATAAAAGTACAGTAAAAAGAAGTCCGATAAAAAACGAGTGGTGAAGATTCAATGAACAAGGCACAAGCAACATTAGTAAATTACCAGCACCAACTAGATTTAGCTTCTTATTGGGGAGATGGTACCACTTCGTCTTCAGATGGGATGGGCATGCAAATGGGGGTTTCATCTTTACATGCAGACGCAAATCCACATCACGGAACAGGTAAAGGTGCTACCATTAAAGTCCGGTTGGTGAAGGCTAATAATCAGTGGGGGATGAAAAAAACCCCCACTAATTAAAGTTTCACTTTATCGCTTTATGAGTGATCAATTCTCTAGCTTTCATACAAAAGTGATTAATCCGAATGCTAGGGATGCCGTTCATGTCATTGATGGTTTACTACATCACGAAACAGATTTACATATTGAAGAGCATTCTATTGGATCATTACGCCTCTTAGAATATAAATAAAACCCTTGATTTTCTGCTTAGCGTAGACAAATCAAGGGTTTTTCTTTCAAAATCTTTTTTACGCGTTATACCCGAATAATTTTAAATCTTCTCCTGAGTCTGAAATTATCTTTTCGAACTGCAATCCTACTTTTTCTAAAAGCTTTCCTGAATGGATGTTATCAGTAGTAGTAATGGCTACAATTCGTTTCAGACCTAGTTTTTGTACTCCGTATTCGATTACAGCAGAAGCTGACTCGTAGCCATATCCTTTCGAACGAAATTTCTCTAAAAAAGCAAAGCCGATATCAACATCTTCTAATGAATCTCTTTTAATAAGGCCACACATACCGAGCGGAGTGAGATCTTCTTTTCGTTCTACTAAGTAAAGGCCGAAGCCCATTTTATTATACATATCAACGGGTCCGTTTAAGATGTATTTTTTTGCATCTTCTAAGTTTTTAATCCTTTTATCACCGATATACTGAATCCATGCAGGGTCGTTTACTAACTCGAGAATAAATGGAGCATCTTTTAGATGAAACCAGCGAAGAACGAGTCGTTCCGTTTCAAGAACTATCACAATCTACTGCACCACCTTTAACATTTATAATCATTAGTATGGATTGTGTAATACAAAATCGCAACATATTTTACAAGAGCCCGGATTGTTCACATAAAGTTCGTTTGTTTTGTATAAAGGGATATTTTATAATTAGAATTGATTGTAAAGAGTGAGATGCTTATACAATGACTCCTAGGTGACTAGGAGTTTTTACTATATAACTATCATTATTACTAAATATGACACACTACACATTCTACTCAAGGAGGTACATAATGAAGAAATTATATAATGCATCGTTTACGTATTTGATTATCGGTTTATTATCAGGGATTTTCGCTAGGGAGTATGGAAAGTATAAAGGAATTGTAGGATCTACTTTGTTAAACCTTTTACATACACATACACTTGTACTCGGCTTTTTCTTCTTTTTAATTGCTTTAGGATTAGCAAAAGTATTCGCGTTTCATGAAGCGAAAAGTTTTAATAAGTGGTTTGTTGTACATAATATCGCATTAATTTTAATGTTAGGTTCGCTAGCAGCAAGAGGGCTTCTTCAGTTAAATGGAGCGGACTTTAAAGGGTTAACTTATATTGTTGGGTTTTCTCATTCGCTGATGGCATTTACTTTAATTTGGTTTATGTTGTTAATAAAGAAGTCATTTAAAATATAGTTTTATAGAAAAGAACTTGCAGTAATTGTTGCAAGTTCTTTTTTTATTCGAAAGTAAGAAATGAATTTCGTACATGTAAAACTTGAATTATTTAATTTTTCGGATTATTATGTATAAAATAGTTAACATATTTTGTAATTCAAATTTATAGAAAGTAGGAGAGTGTAAGATGGAAATAACGGTAGAGCGTTTAGTAAATGAATTAAAGGGTGTACTTCCCGAAGATCGAGTAGTAATCAATACGACAGTAAGAGAGTTACATAGTAAAGATGAATCTTATCATGCTAGTAGTTTACCTGATGTAGTAGTTTTTCCGAAAACGACCGAAGAGGTTAGCACGATAATGAAAATAGCGAGTGAGCACGGGACACCTGTCGTTCCGTTTGGGGTAGGTTCTAGTTTAGAAGGACATGTAATCCCTTATGAAAAGGGAATTACGGTTGATTTTTCATTAATGAACAAAATTCTTGAAATAAGAGAGAAAGATTTTCTGGTGAAAGTACAGCCAGGAGTGACTCGTTCTCAGCTCAATAAAGAATTGAAGAAATACGGTTTGTTTTTTAGTGTAGATCCAGGGGCAGATGCAACGTTAGGGGGAATGGCTGCTACAAATGCGAGTGGAACGACAGCCGTGAAGTATGGTGTTATGCGTGATCAAGTTCGTGATTTAGAAGTCGTTCTTGCTGATGGGGAAGTCATACATACTGGAAATTTGGCGGCGAAGTCATCATCAGGTTACCATTTAAATGGTGTCTTCGTAGGTTCAGAAGGGACGCTCGGATGCTTTACAGAATTAACATTAAAAGTATACGGTATACCAGAACATGTTATGGCTGCAAGAGCGTCGTTTCCAACTATAAATGATGCAGTAGAAGCTGTAATTAATATACTACAAGCGGGTATTCCAATTGCGAGAATTGAACTTGTAGATGAATTATCTATGAAACAAGTAAATCATTATAATGAAACAAGTTACAGAGAAGAACCTACACTGTTTTTAGAATTTCATGGCAATGAAGCAGGGCTAAAGCAAGATATTGAATTCACGAAGGAAATTGTTTTTGATCATAAATGTAAAGAAGTTGCTTTTGAAACAGAAACTGCGGCCAGAAATAAATTATGGGATGCACGGCATAATCTAGCATATTCTTACGTTCATAGCTATCCTGGTAAAAAGCTTATGAGTACAGACGTATGTGTACCAATTTCAGAATTAGCTGGTGCAATCCAACATGCGAAAGAGACGTTAGAAAAGAATGGTCTTGTTGGTGGTATTCTTGGCCATGTAGGAGACGGGAATTTCCATGTACTCTTAATGGTTGATCCAAACAATAAAGAAGAAGTGGAAAAGGCGGACGAAATAAATGAAAGTATCGTTTTATATGCTCTTAAACGAGGTGGAACGTGTACGGGAGAACATGGTGTTGGAATCGGAAAACGGAAGTATCAAGAAGAAGAACATGGGGCGGCATTACTCGTAATGGAAAAAATAAAGAAAGCTCTTGACCCACAAAATATTTTGAATCCGAATAAAGTTTTTCAGCTGAAGGATAGGGGATGATTGGGTGAAAGTACTAGAAGCGATAAGTAATATAGCTGGAAAGTATTTTGCATTTTGGGTTATTTGTATTGCAGCTATTGCATATTTCATTCCTGGACCATTTCTTGGGTTAACTAGTTACATAACAATTTTACTCGGGGTTGTAATGTTTGGGATGGGATTAACATTAAAGGCTGTTGATTTTAAGATCATTGCTACAAAACCATTGCCAGTTATTATCGGTGTATGTGCTCAGTTTATTATTATGCCACTTGTCGCATACGTACTAGCCTACGTTATGAATCTGCCAGCCGAATTAGCAGCTGGATTAGTGTTGCTCGGTTCAGTACCGGGTGGCACCGCATCAAATGTTATGGTTTATTTAGCAAAAGGGAACTTAGCGCTGTCTATTGCAATGACATCATTATCAACGTTACTAGCACCAATTGCTACACCTCTTATTTTACTATTGCTTGCAGGACAATGGATGCCGGTTAATCCTATGTCTATGTTTCTTTCTATCGTACAAGTTATTATCCTACCTATTATTTTAGGATTAGTAGTGAAGAAGTTTTTCCCTACAACTGTTACGAAAGGGATGACTGTTATTCCGTTAATATCAGTTTTAGCAATTATCATTATTGTTTCTGCAGTTGTTTCAGCGAATGTAAGTAGCATTACTTCTTCAGGCCTGCTTATCTTCATTGCAGTGATGCTCCATAATGCGTTTGGTTTTTTACTCGGATATATAACAGCGTTCGTACTTAGACTAGACGAAGGGACAAGAAGAGCTATTTCAATAGAAGTAGGAATGCAAAACTCAGGATTAGGTGTTGCGCTAGCAACAGCACATTTTGGACCAGCGGCTGCACTTCCAAGTGTATTAGCGGCAGTATGGCATAATATTGCAGGGCCGATTTTAGCAACCATCTGGTCAAAAAATGCAAAGAATACTTTCAGTGATGAAAATGTATCAATAAATATAGAAAACTAGGAATGATAAAGAATGCAAAAACGCATTGTACATTTTGAAGGCTTCGTTGTATTCTTAGCCGCGATTTATATGTATTCATTATATGAATGTAGTTGGATTATATTTTGGATATTCCTTTTAGCACCGGATTTATCAATGTTAGCTTATGGGATAAATAATTATATTGGTGCTAAAATATATAATATATTTCACACATATATTATATCCATTTTAATAGCTATAGTAGGTGTTTATTTTAAGATAGATACCGTTATTATGATAGGCCTAATATGGACAGCACATATCGGAATGGATCGAATGTTTGGATATGGGTTGAAATATGAGACGGATTTTAAGGATACTCATATTCAAAGGTTATAACTGCTTTTGAGAAGAGGGATATATTGAAACAGAGAATTACTATCGAAGTGTATAATATCAAATGGGAAAGTGAATTTAATAAGTTACAAACTCTCATTAACGATGTAATGGAAGACAGCATTTTATCGATTGAACATGTTGGGAGTACATCTGTTAAAGGACTCGCGGCAAAATCAATATTAGATATCGATATAGTAATAGAAGAGTACGAAATTTTTCCTGAAGTAGTAAAAAGGCTTGAAACGATAGGATACTATCATCAGGCAGAATGGAGTTACAAAGGGAGAGGGGCGTTTGGTAGAAAGGATGCTTTCGTTCCGTGGAGTGAAGAAAATACAGTTTGGATGGAACATCATTTGTATGTGTGTGATAAAGAAAGTGAAGAACTAAGAAGACATATAGCGTTTCGGGATTACCTTCGTGAACATGAAGACGTTGCTGTTGAATATGGTCGTTTAAAGGAAGGGTTAGCAAGAGAATCAAAAAATCGATCCAGTTATAGTGAAGGTAAGACGGCATTTATTACAAATATATTAGAAAAAATAAACTAAGGCGGCATGGGATACATGCTGCCTATTCTTTTTAGAAAGCTGCCATTGTAAAATAAATACAAACTGGCCCTGTCGATTGATGCAATTACTAAATATAATAGGAAATAAAATAGAAAAGACCGGAAAAGAGGGAGCTTATGTACGTACCAAAATATTTCACAATACAAGATGAAGAGATGAAGTACGAAATAATAGAACAAAATAGCTTTGCGACATTATTTTCTCAACATAACGGGGAACCATATGCAACGCACTTACCGTTGTTATTAAATAGGGAGACTCTAACTTTACATGGGCATTTCGCACGTCCGAATGAACAGTGGAAAGATATTGAGAATCAACAAGTGCTTGCTATATTCCAAGGGCCACACAGTTACATATCGCCGTCATGGTATGAAACAAAGGATGCAGTACCAACATGGAATTACGTTGCAGTGCATGTATATGGAGAATTGGAAATTGTTAAGGATGAACAGGAATTATTAGATTCTCTTCAAGAGTTAGTACATAAATATGAAGATCCAGAGAGCACCTACTCGCTAAATGAGGTAGATTCGAATTATATGGCAGGCTTAAGTAGGGGAATAGTTGGATTCAAAATAAAGATAAATAAAATAGAAGGAAAAGCGAAGTTAAGTCAAAATCATTCTGTGGAGAGAAGGAACTTAGTTGTGGAGGGACTTGAGAAAGTTGGTAGTGAGGGGAGTAGGGGGATTGCGGAGTTGATGAAAGAAATAAAATGAGTTTTGTGAAAAAAAGGTAATTTGCTAATTTTGTAGAAAATATATTTTACTTAAAAGAAAACTGCCTCCGTAGCTCTAGAAGGGAAGAGCGCCGGAAAACATGTCGCACCGGGTCGCAAGGCGAAGGTTTCAGAAGCACCGAAAAGCAAATAAGCTGAGACAGGTGGAATTCCTGTCGGTGAAATTCCGTAGGGAAGCGTGTTCCCCTTAGCCTATGCTAACGAAAGGAGTGCGGGTTCGAATCCCGTCGGAGGCATATAGTGAACCCCTGTATGAAGAAAGAGATTATTTATGTTATTCTCATTTAATGGTAAAATTAAAGTTAGGGTGTTTTATAGGAGGAAACAAAATGGAAGTGTTTTTAGTAGCTACTTTTTCAGCTATTATCATAATGATGGGTGTTTTTGTTATAATAAAAGCTTGTTTTACTGGGTACAAGAGGAATGATATATCATTTCGGAAATTTATCCTTTTATCCAGTGCTTCCATTGTGATGGGTTGCTTAGTGTCATTGGTACTACCATTTGGATATGAAAAAATATTCGAATACATTAACTAAATAAGTGCTTTAAAAAACGAAAGACCTTCTGAATTGAAGGTCTTTCATTTTTTAAAGTGTTTTTTCAGCTGTTGTTGAGATGTAGTCTTTACTTGCGTCAACGGATTGAACAAAGTCAGGTTTTTGTGGTGCCGGGAAATCTGCATGGCCTGCTTGATATGTAAATGAACTATTTAGACCAATAGATACAATACCTAGTACAGATAATCCTAAAACGATAGAACTAATTTTCTTTATCATTTTAATGCCCCTTTCTCAAACGTTTTTTCTTTTGCTTGTAACGCTTTATGAAAATACTCACTTGCTTTTATATGGTTATTTTCATCGTAAAGTTTAACGGCTAACTTTTCTGAATATTCCTGAGTGTAGTTATATAAAGATTCTTTGTCGAAATACGTAATTCCTTCAAGAATAATTTTTTCTAAGTCTTCAGTTGATTCATTATTGTTAAGGGACTCTAAAATTTTAAAGTGAAGCATATATTCTTCATTGTTAAGTTCTGTACAAATTTTTAATCCTTTTTTAATAAATTTTGAAGCGATATTTATTTCACCAAGTTTAGAATGTTCCCTTGCTTGTAAGAAAATTGCTTTAAAATGTGTAGGCATTTTTGTTGTCACTTCAGATAGATGACGAATAGCTAATGTTGATAAGTTTTGATTAGCATATAGCCAACCTAAGTTATTACGCACTCTTAACAGTAATGATTCTTCACCCTGTTTCTGTAAAATATTGATTGCTGAATTATATTTTTCCTCTGCTTGCTCGTATTGTTTTAAATATACAAATGCTGCACCTAATACGCTTTCACAAGAAGCGACATTCTTTTCATACCCTACAGCTTTTATGAAGAATTCTTTTGCTTTGGTTGCATATTCAATAGCCTCAATTGGCTGGTAAAAATGATAATAGAAAATAGCCATTCGATAATTAAATTCCCCTTTTTCTAGATCATCAGTGGCATTTACCAGTAGTCTCTCAGCTTTTTCATAATGTTCACTTGCTAAATTATAATTTGTTGTTAAAGTAGCATGAATTGCTTTAAATAAATGATAGTAGTAAGAAAGTTGGTGATTAGGTGAAATCGCGTAAGAATCTATTTTATTGAAACTGTCTTTTGTGATGCTTAAACCATCAGTTAAAACTTTGAAACGAAAATCTAGTAGAGAATAGTATAATGCTAAGTTTTCATCTTCTTCAAAGTTTAGTTCCTTTTCCTCAATTTCATGCTTTAAGTTTGTCGCCTGGGACACATCTTGTTTAAGCATAGCTAAATACCAATCATTAAATAATTTCGTAATTTGTTCATTACCTTGTAGTTGAACGTTCATGAAATCCCCTCGCTTTTTTGAATATTCTTATAAAATATAGTATCAAAAATAACAATATTTAGAAATGAAGTTTTATATTTCTCAACATTTGTATAGTAGAGTTGTGATTAAGCTCATTGAAATAGAGTGGATTTTGTTTTGGGATTAAAGAAAGAGTAGAGGAGAGTAGAGGAGAGGGTATAAAAAAGGTGTGTTCACACAATCTGTATGAACACACCTTTTTACATATTAAACAATCAAGTCCCACAAAAAGTACGATAAGGACGATTCGTCGGTGCAGGTGGAACGCAGTATTCTTCTTGCTCTGTAGCATACGCATAAGGATTAGATAGCGCTTCAAGAAGTTTCTCCATTACGCTATAGTCGCCATTTGTGACAGCTGCTTCTAGTGCTTCTTCTACACGGTGGTTTCTTGGGATAATTGATGGGTTATTATTTTTCATCATTTCGTAGGCGTTTACTTTCGATTCTTCTTGTCTTTCTAATCGAGATTGCCATAGTTTGTACCATTCTTTAAATTCAGGACTTTCAAATAGCGCTGTATTTTCGATCGTATTAAGAGTTAATGAACGGAATGTATTTGTGTAATCTGCTTTAAATTTCTCCATCATTTTTAAAAGTTGCTCAATAAGTGAGTGGTCTTGTTCCTCGGTGCTAAATAGCCCTAGTTTCTTTTTCATTCCAAGGAACCACAGGTTTTCATATTGTACGCTAAATTTAGAAATTTCGTCTTGAGCAATTTTTAATGCTTCTTCTTCATCTTCATGCAGAATTGGTATTAAAGATTCTGCTAAACGTGCAAGGTCCCATGCGGCCATATATGGTTGATTTCCATATGCGTAGCGACCTTGTGTATCAATAGAGCTAAATACGGTTCCTTGGTCGTAATTATCCATAAATGCACAAGGGCCGTAATCAATCGTTTCTCCACTAATTGTTATATTGTCAGTGTTCATTACACCATGGATAAATCCAACAAGTTGCCATTTAGCGATGAGACTTGCTTGTTTTTTTATGACTTCTTGTAGTAGTGCAGTATATCGGTTTTCATGAGCTTCAATTTCTGGATAATGCCTTTTTATCGTATAGTCAGCTAGTGATTGTAGATCCTCGATAGAACCACGAGCAGCAGCATATTGGAATGTGCCGACGCGTATATGGCTACTTGCTACTCTAGTTAAAATTGCTCCAGGTAACTTTGTTTCACGATAGGTTGGTTCGCCTGTTGTGACAACTGCTAAACTGCGAGTAGTCGGAATATCAAGTGCATACATTGCTTCGCTAATAATATACTCACGTAGCATCGGACCGAGTGCAGCGCGACCATCACCGCGTCGTGAATACGGAGTAGGGCCAGAACCTTTTAGTTGAATGTCAAAACGTTTACCTGAAGGAGTAATCTGTTCACCTATTAACAGCGCACGACCGTCGCCTAACATATTAAAATGTCCGAATTGATGACCGGCATACGCTTGTGCTAATGGACGAGCTCCTTCTGGGAGTGCATTACCAGCAAAAACAGCAATTTCAACTTCTTTTTTCAATTCTTCAGGATTAAAGCCAAGAGATATTGCTAATGAATGATTTAGTTTAACCAGCTCCGGTGAACTTACGGGAGTAGGGGGGATTTCTGTATAAAATGATTGCGGTAAAGTCGTATAACTATAATCTAAATTCCAACCAGTTTCATTATTTTTAGTCATTTTATCTCCTCCTTGTTTATTTTTTTAGTATGTATTTGTACGTATGTATTCTTTGTAAAATTAGCTAAAAGTATAATATGATATTTCCCCTTGCAATCTATTGTAAGGACTTCACTGCACTATGTCTATTTAACAGTAAATATAAAGACCCCATTTTAAGAAAATGGGGTCTTTATATTTATTTTATTTTTACAATTATTTTTCCTTTTGCTCTTCCAGCCTCTGAATATTCCATTGCTTTTTGAGCATCTTCAAAAGGGAAAACACGATCGATTACAGGTTTGATGTTTCCGGCTTCAATATAGTTTGCGATAGTACGTAATTGATCACCGCTTGGTTTCATAAATAAAAATGAATATTGCGCATTATGCTTCTTTTCAAGTGCAGTAAGTTTTCTGCTTGCTAATGAAAATAAGAGTGTTTTAAAAAATCCAGAACCAAATTCTTTACCGAAACGAGCATTTGGCATTCCTGAAACGGAAACAATGTTGCCGCCGCTTTTTATAATATCAAATGATTTTTCAAGTGTTGTACCACCGATTGTATCAAATACTGCATCATACTCTTTTAGTATTTCTTCAAATTTTTCTGTTTTGTAATTAATAATTTCATCTGCACCAAGAGACTTTACTAAATCGGTACCAGCTTCACTAGCGGTCGTTGCAACGGTAGCACCCATTATTTTTGCTAACTGAATTGCGAAAGTACCAACACCACCAGACCCAGCGTGAATTAATATTTTTTGTCCTTTTTGTAAATGCATAATATCATGTAGTGCTTGATAGGATGTTAAGCCAACGAGTGGAATCGACGCCGCTTCCTCGAAACTTAAATTTTTTGGTTTTAAAGCTATATCATCCTCATGAATGGATATATATTCCGCGAAAGTACCGATCTTATTTTTTCTTGGACGTGCATATATTTCATCGCCGACTTTAAAACGAGTCACTTTTGATCCAACCTTTACGATAACACCGGAAAAGTCATTGCCAAGGATTAGGGGCATTTCATATTTAAGTAACATCTTTACTTTTCCATCACGTATTTTAAAGTCAATTGGGTTAATACTAGCTGCATGAATTTCTGCGAGCACTTCATGCTCATTTATTTCAGGAGTAGGTACCTCTGCCATGCGCATTGGAACTTTTCCGTACTTATCAATTATCAGTGCTTTCATTTCTTATACCTCCAAATTTCAATAAAGTGAAACTTTAATCAGTGGGGGGTTCTTCATCCCCCACTGATTATCAGCCCTCACCAATCGGACTTTTATGGGCAGCCTGACCCCCATCAAAATTCTTTGCTTTCGCTGGATTTTGATGGGGGGTCTTACTGCCCGTTAAAGTGGGATAAAAGTTGTGCAATAGCTTTTCAATATCTAATACAAGATTTTTTAATACACCTAAATTTGTACGTATATCAATATAATAAAAGTTTTTTGTACCTTCTTTTCGCATTAAAATAATACCGGCTTCTCGTAAAATCCTTAGGTGATGTGATACCGCTGGACGAGAAAGGTGTGTTTGTTTCGTAATTTCTCCTACACGTAATCCGGTTTGACATTCCGTTTCCATGAGAACTAACAAAATAGCTTGACGTGTTTCATCGCCAATTGCCAATAATACTTTTTGGGAATCAATAAAATTTTTTTTGATAACATTTAATTGTTCTTGTTTATTCATTTCAATCACTTTACCTCCAAAAAATTAGTCGAAAGGTTTAAGAGGATGAACCATTACATCGATACGGTAATGCTACATGATTGTTGAAGGAGCTGCAATATTGAGAAAGAAAATCGAGACGAATGAAATTATATGAGTTGAAAATGGTAGGGGATAGAAAAGGCTTAATAATACGTTGTTTCCAGATGAGGATGGTTAAGCCATTGAACAAAAAATTAAGCGGTCGTAACCCTGGATAATTTTTAGGGTTACGACCGCTTATCATGTTTTTATTATTTTAAAGTGAGTTGTTTCGTTTTACTCTTTCATACATACATAATACAAGCGGATTATAGATATATGAAAGAGTAAAAGTAATTTGGGGCGTAATCTATCTATATGATACTTTAAAATGAAATATAAGTCTATATCTTTGTTGTTTTTTTGATTATATTTATGTCACTGAGCTCAGAACAATGATGTGGAGGATAAATATATGAAATCGAATGATGTACCAGTTTTAATTGTTGGAGGGGGATTATCAGGATTAGCATCTGCGTTATTCCTTGCAAAACATAATATTGAGTACTTGCTTATTGAGAGGCATCCGTCTACTGCAATTCATCCAAAAGCAGGTGGGATTACTTTCCGTACGATGGAGTTATTTCGAGAATTAGGTTTAGAACCAAGAATTAGATCGGCGGGTAAAGCGTTAGAAAATTGCCGTGGAAGAATAGCAGTTCATACAATAGCTGAGGCGAATAAGGAAGAATTGGCACAAATGCGGGCGAATCAGTATGAAAATGATGAAAAGTTACTTCAGAAAATAGAAGAGATTAGTCCATCAAAACAAACTGCTTGTTATCAAATTACTTTAGAAGAGATCATGTTACAAGAAGCGAGAACATTAGGCGGAGAATTATCTTTTTATCATGAATTAGTTTCTTATGAACAAAATGAGCAAGGAGTAATCGCAACGATTCGAAATCGTGAAACAGAAAAAGAAAGTGTCATACATTGTGACTATGTAATTGCAGCAGATGGGGCAAAAAGTAAAATACGTGAGCAGCTAGGGATAAGTGCGGAGGGACGAGGTACAATCGGTGGCTATTATATGAATATTTATTTTGAAGCGGATTTAAGTGAGTTTATACAAGGAGATGCATTTGGTTTTACTATGGTACTTCATCCGGAAGTTCTGGGTGCGCTTATTACAGTTGATAACGAAAGAAGATGGATTTACCATGTATCCTACGATCCATTAAAAGGAGAGCGACCAGAAGATTTCACTATAGAACGTTGTAAACAAATTATTCAAACCGCAATTGGAAGCACAAATGTTGAGCCGGAGGTAGTAAGTGTTTTACCGTGGAAAGCGGCTGAAAGTACTGCTACAAAATTTCAAGATAATCGCATTTTTTTAGTTGGTGATTCTGCACATATTATGCCGCCAACAGGAGGGTTTGGTTCCAATACAGGAATACAAGATGCGCACAATCTAGCTTGGAAATTAGCGGCTGTTATAAAAGGCAAGGCAAAACCAAAATTATTAGAAACATATCATGAAGAGAGATACCCTGTTGCAAAATTAACGACGAATTATGCAAGTAGTTTACTGTTTCGTGCTGCGAATAGAGAGGAAGGCAGTTTGAATAATATGGATGGTTTAGCTGTAACTGCTGGGTATCAGTATAGTTCAGATGCAATAATAGATGACTCAGTTACCCCACATAGAATGGATATAGTACAGTTGAACGGAAGACCTGGAACGCGAGCACCACATTTTATTGGAATGTATGAGGAGAAAGAAGTCTCTGTCCTTGATTTATTAGGTAACGATTTTGTTTTGCTTACTGGAGCAGAAAATGATTCTTGGGCTGAATCAGCACATACTGTTTCAGCTAAATTAGGAGTAAATATAAAAGTGTATCGCGTTGGTTTAAGTGGAGATTTTATTGCTCAAGAAAATGTTTTTAGCGAATTATATGGTTTAGGTGATGGAGGAGCTGTATTAATTAGACCAGATGGTTTTATAGGATGGCGCTCGGAAAAAGAGGTAGTAAATCTAGATGTAGTGCTTGAAGAGGTAATGGGTAATTTATTATGTGATTTTTAAGTAACTAAGGAAGTATTGTCTTTTATAGGACGATACTTCTATTTTTTTAGTTTAAAAAATAAAGATTGTGTAGTGAAGAGACATTATTATTATTATAAAAATATATGCAAATTAATTCTCTTTCTTTTTTGTTATTAGAATTTTTTTAGTTTTTAGTTATAAGTGTTGGCAATTACTAGATTGAATCATTTTTTTATTGTATTATATTTCCTAGAGATTACATACTACATTACCTCTAGCCGAAGTAAAGCAAATAGACGATGTAAAAAGACATATTTTATCAACAAAAGAATTTCTTAAAGATTGATTAAAATTAAAAACCAGTGCTTTAGGCTATGCAGCAATCGGGGTTGGTACAACTGCTGTAAGTGCCTTTGCGGGAGCCAAAGTAGGCGCAGCTGTAGGAACTGTTGCTGGGGCTTGTATTGGCTTGGGTGTTTCTATAGGAGCTAGTATAGTAACAGATGGAATTAAGTTTAATAAAGGTGATTGGAATCATGATGGTAAACAGGATTCGATAAAAGATAAAGTTAAAACTGGAATCGGAGTAGCTTTAGATAAAATTTTTTAGTTTTTGGGAGATTAATATGGAAAAATACCACGGAAAGAGCACGGAACAAATTATTCAGAAATTGATGCCTGACAGTGTAAGATCGAGTGTTGTTATGGTGTGGGTAGTTATTAATTTTATGATTTTAACCCCATTTTTATTTCCTCCAACCTTTACTATATACTTATATATAATTTTACCTTTTCTTTTGACTGCTAATATATGGGGGGGATGGGTATTTTTTTATAAACCAAATGAGCCAAGGTTGGTACACATTTTATATAATGGATTTATGGGAATAACTTTTTCTTTTGGAAGCTTTATAGTGATTCAAAAGATTGCATATACTTTTATTAAAATTGAAACACCTCTGTTTTTTATTGTTACTTTTCTGCTTTACATTCTTACAATCTATAAATTGATTTCTATTGGAATGAAAAGTTTTTTAAGGCGATTAAACAATGAAGAAAATGATAATATAAAAATTTCTCCAATTGTGTATGTATCAGGATTGGGATATGTTATTGGACAAATATGTATAGGTACATTATCACAAAACGGTTTAGCGACGGTCTTAATTTTAGTCTTTTCTTTATTTGCTGTTGTGCTTAGTATATCTGGAGTATATATATGGGTATATGTTGATTTGAAGAGGAAGGAAATGGATGGGATGCATAATGGACAAATATAATGGCAACAACATAGTGGATTGTATACGAATATTAATACCATTTGATATAAGAAATATTGTAGGCTTTGTATGGTTCTTTATGAATTTTATGCTACTTATCATTTTATTCATATTTCCACCGTTCAATATATACTCTTACGTAGCTTTACCATTTTATGTGATATGTAATCTATGGGGAATTTGGGTTTTCATTTATAAGCCTCGGCAGCCTCAGTTGCAACATTTACTATATTCTGGATTTGTTGCGTTAAGTATTTCATTTTGTAGTTTTATAGCTGTGCAAAAGTTAGCTTACGAATTCGTAGAAATAGAATCTCCTTTATTTTTTATTCTATCGCTTATTGCATATAGTTTAATTGTTTATAAATCTGAATTATTCTGGATTAAATATTTTACAGCCCGCTTAAGGAGGATCACTGATCAAGATGTGAAAATCCCTAAAATTGTATATTTTTCGGGTTTAGGTTATATGATTGGTCAAGTTAGTATTGGAATTTTGAGCCAAAAAGCTATGGCGATTGTGCTAATCGTTATTTTTTCATTTATTTCAGTTGTTTTCCTAGCGCTAAGTACACATTTGTATTTTTACTTTGATTTCAAAAAACAAGGTATTACTTCGCGACATTTAAAAGAATTATATTTTCAAAAGAAACCTAAATTGTCAAGGAAGGAAAGGAGACAATCCACGGCTACTTCGGGGCATGTAAATATACCACATTCTCAAAAGAAACCTAAACTTACAAGAACGGATATACGAAATTAAGAATTTGTAGTTAAGTAAAGCCTAGATTTACGTAAATATCATGTCAAATGACAATAGAATTTTATCTTGTATGAATGGAAATTAAAGAAGTTAGATAGGAATCGGGCTGTTCAGAAAAATTCGATGTGTTCAAATACTAATTAGTATAAGATAGATATATAACTTATACTGATTAAAGCTTTACCGTACTGAAAAAATAATATTCACAAATTTTAATAGGTTTGGTATGATTAATTTCGACAAGTTAATCGAGGCCGGAGATATTTGAGATAAGCCATAAATTTATTTAGGGATACAGAAGTGTCCTCTAAATAATTTATGGCTTTTTTTATTGATGAAATGTAATCAATAGGAAGTTACATGTGAATAGGAGGGATATGGAAAATAAATAGTATAGTAATAACATAGGAGAATTATATTTGTAAGATTGGAATTTTAATATAGGTTTATAAAAATAATGAAAGTATATCTTCTATTTCGTGTAAATCTCATTAACTTGTTGAAATTTACAACGTAGGAAGGGTTAAAAGGATGAGAAAAATTATTAGCGTATTAGTTATTTTCTTTATGACGGGAAGTATTTTTGCTGGGGGAGCTGTTCATGCGAAAGCAGAAGGGAAGCATGAATGGAATAAGAATAAGTTTTTAAATATTGCACATCGCGGAGCAAGTGGACATGCACCTGAGCATACTTTTGCTTCTTATGATTTAGTGAAAAAAATGAAAGCGGATTATTTGGAGTTAGATATTCAATTAACTAAGGATGGCCAATTAATTGCAATGCATGATACAGCAGTTGACCGCACTACAAATGGAACAGGTGAAGTACGAGATAAAACGTTAAGTGAAATAAAGAGCTTAGATGCAGGATCTTGGTTTAATAAAGCTTATCCAGAAAAGGCTAAGCAAGAGTACGTTGGTCAAAAAGTTCCGACTCTTGAAGAAATTTTCCAAAAGTACGGAAGAAGTATGAAGTATTACATTGAAACAAAATCACCAGATGTGTATCCAGGAATGGAAGAGAAATTATTAGCTTTATTAGAAAAATATAATTTAATAGGTCAAAACATGTCTTCTAGCCGTGTGATGATTCAATCATTTAGTAAAGATAGTTTAACAAAGATTCATAGTATGAATGAAAATATTCCGTTAGTTCAACTGCTTTGGTATTATCCAAATGAAAACAATGAGATTGTTGAATGGTCTGGCATTACACATGAACCGAAAAGTGTAACAAATGAAGATTTTCAAGAAATTAAAAAATATGCAGTTGGTATTGGACCGAACTTACGTAATGATAACGGAGAACTAATTATTGATGAGTCATATATGAAAATGGCTAGAAATAATGGATTGCTAATTCATCCTTATACAATTAATGAGAAACCAGATATGAGATTGTTAATGAAATGGGGTGCTACAGGAATGTTTACAAATTATCCTGATCGATTACATAGTGTGTTAAAAGAAAAATAAATAGGAGAAAAAGGTATACCGACGTTTTGGTATACCTTTTTCTATTATGCTAGATTATAGTAGTAGGATACATATTCTTCTAAGCCTTGAACTTCTTTTTCAGGCGGCTCAATACCGCCTTTTCTACCGTAGCAAACATTTCTCAAGTATTCTCCAAAAATCATAGAGCGACTTTTTTCATTTTCCATCCAATTATATCTATTAATTATAAACTCACCATCGAAACTTGTATCAAATGTATATGGGATACACGTAATAGTCTTAGGTAAATGTTTTTTTAATACTCGATATTGCCGACCAGCGCCTAAACTTTTGCATACAAATAGTAGCCGATTAATCTTTGTAAAATCAAAAATCTTTTTCGCTTCCATTACATTAGCGATAGAATGGAGAGAGTTTTTCTCGAACATGATAGCGTCTTTTGGTACGCCATGTTCCATTAATTTATTTACAATTACTTCTGCTTCTGACAAATCCCCGTAATTCCAGCTCGGATGTTTCATGCCATGTAAACTAGTACCACCTGTAACGATAATTTGATTTCCTAAACCTTTTCGATAAGCTTCTAGAGGAGCTTGCCAATTGCCCGGGTGAGAACCGCCGAAAACGAAAATGACATCACATTTTTGTGGTGTTATTTCTTTTAGAAAAGTCATTTCTGTAATTTGATCGATTTGTTTTTTCGTAAGAGTAGGGACATCAGGATATTTAGGTATTACCATTTGAAAACCTCCTATATAATAAAATGACAAATTCATTATATGGCGATTTTAATAAGTGGAAAAAGGGAAGCTTTTCATTTAAAAGTACCCCTTTTAAGATAACTCTCCAATAAACCAAATCTCTTTTTTATCGATTGCATCCTCATCATAAATGACTTCTTGAAAGTGAAACGTTTGGAAAGTAGAGAAAATTGAAATTCCCCATGTCTCCCAAAACTCAGACTCATTTGAAAGAGGGATCCACTTTTGAAATTCACTATTTCTATTAAAGAAATTATGAAAGTACCTTTCATTTTTAAATATAATCATTTGCGAATTCCACAAACTTTCTATAGAAATGAAAACAACAACTCGATATGTATGTGTATCGCTCGGTTTTATTTTTATTAAATGGTTTGCTTGATTTAATAAGGTTTGTATACATAATCGTTTTACTTTTCTAGGTGTTTTATGAGACTCGATAAAAGCTTGAGAAACTGGTAAAGGCATATACCAATATTCATCGTTATAGAAAGTAGAAGGGAACGTTTTTGTATGTTCCTCAATTTGTTTTATCATAGCGTTTGTTTTTCGTTTCATCCCACGTATTTTCTTTTCATGCATTGTGAGTCATCTCCATAAATTTTTGTAATGCAGCTGAGCGAAATATATCTTTTCTAGTAATAAAAGTAGTAGGAACTTTTTTGAAGCTATTTGGTAAAGGATTGAATGATACGTCATGTTCATGCTCCTTTAAAATTGATTTCATCATAATCGCTACGCCCATACTTGATTTTACACATGCAAGTATCGCTTCAATTGTTCCAAATTCTAATACTCGTTTAGGGGAGGTCCCCACTTCTTGAAGCCAGTCTTCTAATAAACTTCTATAATAACACCCGTGACTAAAAGCGAGTAAATTCATATCTTCTATGTCTGTAAGAGAGGATAGAGGTTTTTTACTAATGAGAACCAATTCTTCTTCACGAAATACAGTTGTATGAAGTTCATTATGCTGAGTAGAGCCAGCTATAAACGCTCCGTCTAGTTTTCGCTCTAATACAAGCTTAATTAGTTGTTCAGTCGTATTTGTTTCTAAAATCAATTCGACTTCTGGGTACTTCTCATAATAGGCCGTTAATATAGAGGGGAGCCTTACCGCAGTTGTAGATTCTGTACACCCAATTTTTAAAGTGCCTTTTGGTTCAGTTCCATTACTTTGAATCGCTTTTATAGATTGATCCATTAAGTGGATAATTTGTTTGGCATATGTTAATAAAATCTCACCGTTAGAAGTTAAAGTTACACCTTTTCCGTTTCTGTAAAATAAAGGAACACCTAATTCATTTTCTAGTTGTTTCATACGCATCGTTACGCCTGATTGCACGTAGTTCAAATTTTTTGCTGCGTGAGAAATATTATTTTCCTTCGCGACTTCGTAAAATACAGTTAAATCTTTTATGTCCACGTATCATTCCTCCAAAAAGGTATCAATTTTTTTGATGGATTATATGATGAATCTTTATTTTATATGATATCAGAACTTTCATACAATGGAAGGGGGAGGGATTATTATGTTGATTGAAGAAAGGGTGAATAGTACTTATAAATGGGTTATGTTAATTGTTGCGACGATTGCTCAAACAACAGCGACACTTATAACGTATGGTATCGGGGTTTTCGCTTTATTTTGGAAAGAAGAATATGCACTTACGAATACGGAGAGTGGATTATTAGTAAGTGTTTTAAATGTTGGACCGTTATTTTGTATGCTTTTTGTCGGTCGGCTACTTGATCAATATAATGAAAAAATATTAATTTCTATTAGTTCATTTTTACTAGGGAGTTCGCTTTTGCTGACTAATATAGTAAATGGATTTAATGGGTTATTATTTGTACTTTTATTAATAGGAATGTTTTATAGTGTTTCCCAGCCAGGAGGAAGTAAAGTGATTTTAAAATGGTTCCGAAAAGAAAATCGTGGGTTAGCGATGGGAATAAGGCAAGCTGGTATACCGATTGGTGGCGCGTTAGCGGGAGTGCTAATCCCGTTTCTAACAATACAATATAATATGACTTACGCGATAAATAGTATTGCATGCATTTGTATTATTGGAGGGCTATTATTTTTTATGTTTTATAAAGAGCCATATGTTGAGGAGGAAGCGAGGAAAGGACATATTAAAATTTCCTTTTGGATGGAGCTAAAAGTAGTAATCTGTAAAAAAGAGTTGTATCCAATTTATATAACGGGTATTTGCATGATTTCATTACAAATGGTGTTAGTTGGACACTTCATGAAATTTTTAGCAGGGGAACAATCGATTACATCTATTGTAGCCGGAACAGTATTTTCAGTTATGTTCTTTTCTGGAATGATTGGTCGTATTGCATTAGCAACTATTAGTGATGTGTTGTATAAGGGGAATCGGCGTATACCTTTATTTATAGCTGTATGCGCTTCTATCGGCTTGATTTTATTGTTAGTAATGAATATACATACAATAACGAGTGGAATCTTGTATAGTGTAAGTGCATTGTTAGGATTTTTTTCAATTGGATGGTTTAGTCTTTTTATAGCCGAAGTTGCTGAATTGGCAAGTGAAGAATTTGTAGGAATAACAGTGAGTGTAGCACTTACAATAAATCAAATTGCAATTATTATTGCCCCTGTTTTATTTGGTTATATTGTGGATGAGAAAGGGTATACGTATGCGTGGTTATGTATAGTAGTATTGTTAAGTATCTCGGCAGTCAGTTTATATAGAAAAAACAAAAAAATAAAAGAAAGTTAGCAATGTAAATTTTTTATGAAGAAAATATAAAGAAATGCCGAGTGAGCGACATTTCTTTTTTTATTTGTTGTATAATCAAAGTATAAATGAGATTCATTTTCAATGAAGTTCATTGCCTGTAATTTTAGCTATAATGGTTTGTTTTTCTTTATCGTTATTTACATGATTTATTTTGTTTGAAAATTTTTAGCATCATTTCCTTTTAAAGTTATAATCTATTTTACTTAATATTAAATTATAACTATATTTTATTGTAGGATAATGAAACATCATATCATCTAAACAATTGTTTCTATCTGTGTTTTCATCGTAACAACTCCGTTTCTTATCTTGTGTAACAAATGTTACATAATATGTTGAAATTATAGTAGGGTGCATCCGATTGTAAGGTGGAAATTTTGCAAGAAAGAAATACAATAGAGAGTAGTCAAAAACTGAATATGAGAAAAAGGAATCTAGTTCATTTAGGTGAATAATAGGTAGTATTATAAAATATTTGAAAATTAAAAGATATAGAACAGAATGGATGTACGTTAAGTGAAACTATATAAAAGAGGGTTCCTATTATGCTAAAGAAATGGTTAATCGTTTTCTTTGTTTTTGCTATTTTTTGTGGGAGTGTCGTTGCACTCATACATGCAAATAAAGGTAAGAAGTATGATATAAAGGCATTTTCTAATTTAAATAGTAAGCAAAAGGACGATATGCAAGAAGTTGATGCAACTGAGAAAAAACGCTATGAAGCTGTAGCTGGAAAACTAGATCAATATTTAAAAGATAAAGGATTTAATGGGAGCGTTCTTGTAGCTAGTAAAGATCATGTGATTTTACGAAAAGGTTATGGATATGCGAATGTGAAAGATAAAGTAGTAACAACGCCAAGAACGAAATATCGTATTGGTTCTATTACGAAAACGGTCGTTGCAATATCTATTATGCAGCTAAAAGAAAAAGGGAAATTAAATATTGAAGACAATGTAAATAAGTATATTCCATCGTTTCCAGCAGATAAAAACATTACGTTACGAAATCTATTAACACACACATCTGGCTTGCCAGATCAAGGACAAGGTAGGGTGGATGCAGGGTCACGTTTAAAGTTAGTAACGTGGATTGGAGCGCAAAAATTGCAATTTCCTGCAGGGACAGGCTGGAAATATACAGACTATAATTATATGGTGCTTGCATATATTGTAGAAAAAATTACGAATAAACCGCTCGCTGAATACGTGAAAGAAAATATTTTTACTTCTGCTGGCATGTATGAATCTGGGATGGGGGCGACTCTCCCAGAAGATATTTTTTTAGCAGAAGGTTATACGAGAAAAGATAATGAATTAATAGCTGCCCCCCGCTTAAAAATGAACTGGTTGTATGGGTGTGGTGAAATGTATACAACTGTTGAAGATATGAAAAGATTAGATGAGGCAATAATGGATGGAAAGCTGTTATCTAAACAAAGTGTATTAGATATGTTTACTGCATCACCTGCAAGAAAATATGGATTTAGTTTCTATACGTATCCAGATTATTATCATAACCACGGGGTATTAGCAGGTTGGAATACTTTTAATAATTTTAACTGGGATAAAAAAACGTTTGTCATATTATTCTCTAACGTCCAAAATGGTATGAATGATGCATTTAATCAAGAGTTTAGGAAAATGGCGAGTGATTTAATAGAAGGAAAGGGAGCATGAAAGAGAAAGAGCCTCTAGCGAGAGGCTCTTCTTTTTTATAAAGTTGAAAATTCTTCAACAAGTTCACTAAAACGATGTAATGCACTTTCAATCGGTTCTGGCGTAGTTAAATCAACACCAGCTTTTTTCAATAAGTTTAATGGGTAGTCTGAACTTCCGCCTTTAAGGAATTCAATATAATGTTTTTGAGCATTTGGATCGCCGCTCAATAACTTATCAGCAATTTGGATTGCAGAAGCGAATCCAGTTGCGTATTTGTATACGTAAAATGGACGGTAGAAATGCGGTATTCTAGCCCATCCGTATTTTACTTCTTCGTCAAATACGAGGGAGTCGCCATTATACTCTCTAAATAAGTTTTCATAAACCTCGCTAAAGACTTGGGCATTTAATGGTTTACCTTGCTGTGCCATTTCATGCGTGATTTTTTCAAATTCAGCGAACATGATTTGTGTAAAGAAAGTGCCTTTAAATTTCTCAATGAAATGGTTTACTAAATGGTTACGTACGTTAGCATCTTTTGCTTCTTTTAATAAATGATGAATTAATAGCACTTCATTTACTGTAGAAGCGACTTCTGCGACAAAGATAGTATAGTGTGCAGAAATTCTTGGTTGGTATCCGTGTGAGTAGTGCGTATGCATACCGTGCCCACATTCGTGAGTAAGAGTGAAAAGGCTATTTAAATCATCATGATGATTTAAAAGAATGAAAGGATGAACGCCGTATACACCAAAGTTATAAGCACCGGAACGTTTTCCTGGCGTTTCTCTCACATCAATATAACGTTTATCTTTAAAGCTTTTTAATGTTTCAATATATTCTTCACCTAATGGAGCTAGTGATTCAATCATGATATCAAACGCTTTGTCATATGGAATGTCTTGTTTTACACCCGCTACTAAATCAACGCTCAAATCGTACTGGCGTAGTTCATCTACATTTAATTTTTCTTTTCGAAGTTCATTATAAGTATGTAGTGATTGAATGTTTTTTTTCGTCGTTTCAATTAAATTTTCATATACTTCCTTTGGAACCATGTCGCCAAATAATGATTTCTCTAACGCTGATGGATATTTTCTTAGCTTAGAAACAGTAACATTATTTTTAATAGCAGCAGATAAAGTAGAAGCGATAGAATTTTTCAATTGAACATATGGCTTGTAGTAAGCTTTATAGGCTTCTTTACGTTTTTCGCGGTTCTCATCTTCTATTAACTTTGCATACATTCCTCGTGTTAAAGTAACTTTTTCTCCATCATTAGTAGTCACTTCACCAAATAGTATATCTGCATTATTTAACATGCCGTATGTATGCTGAGGAGAGGAAAGTGCTTCGCCCATTTGTGATAAAATCTCTTCTTGGTCCTTATTCAATACGTGTTTTTTATAACGGTATAATTCAAATAAATCTTCTTTATAATATTGTAAGCCTTCTGCTTCTTCTATGTAAGAATGTAATGTGTCTTCATCTATGCTAAGTAAGAATGGAGAAAAGAAAGATTTAGCCGCACTTACTTTTACTTGTAATTGTGATACTTTATCGACAAGAGATTGGGCGTCAGTATCGCGTGTATCAAGATCAGATTGTAATCGTGCATAAGCGAACATTAAAGATAGTATGCTAGAAATTTCTTCACTCTTTGTTAAATAGGATAATAAACTATTGCCATCGTGAATATTTCCATTAAACTCGTGTAGTTCTTTCGTTAATACTTCAATTTTATGAAAATCACTTTCCCAATCTTCAATGGTATCGTAAATATCCGTTAAATCCCATTTTTCTTTATCATCTACTTGTAGTCGATCTTTAAGTTCTGTCATAATCATTTCCTTTCTAAATATGTAGTTATATTCCTATATAACTATGAAATACAACAAATTGCAAAAAATCCCTGCTGAAAATTAAAAAGCCTTGCTAAAAGGCAAGGCTAAAAAAATTATAATGTAATTCCAAATTTTGAATGTAAAAGATTTTTATATTGCATATCTGTAACTTTTTCTTTCGTTTTTTTACCGTTTTTCGCTATGGTCAGACTATCCTTCGTTAAAGATGCATGCCCATCTTCAGTTAGTTTTACAATAAGAGGTACTTTGTTAAACGGTGAGCCATCGTGTTCAACAATAATTTTTTGTGCTGCATTTGCTTTTTTTTCATCCACTTCTTCTATATAAAATGCATAGCCTAACGTCCAATCATCAGTAGAAGATTGATCCAAAAACTCATTATTTTTACGCATCTCTAATATGTAGTTTCCTTTTTCGGTCATTTCTTTACGAATACGATAATCTCCTGTAACGGATTGAACGACTTCACCTGAGAAAGGAACAGGTGCAAGCGGTAAGTATGATCCGAATCCAACTTCAATTAAATAAAGCTCATTATGATGTGTTAAAACGGTTGCGATATGTCCGGAATCAACGGCCCATATGGAATTTGCAGCGTTATACACTGTTCCTGAAACGAGATGAACATCAAATCCAGCGTCTTTAAGGAAGTAATACATAGTAGGATTGAGTTCATAACAAAGACCACCACGATTGTTTACTAAAATTTTTTCTTTTAGATTTTCTTTTGATATTTCCTTAAAATTCTTTTCGAGAACATTTAAGTTTTCAAATGGGACAGTTTGTGCCATTGCGTACATAATGTTAGATAAATCTTCAAATGAAACTTTTTGTTTTTCTTCTATATTTAATCTTGCAAAAAATTGTTTTTGAAAGTCGGTCATAGAAATCCCTCCGTTATGCTTTTATAGATAAATTGTAAACAATCTTGAATGGGATGTGAAATGAAAACTCCGTTGAATATTTGAAGGTAGATTAAAAATAATATGGAAGAGTGAAAGATTGATACTTTACTAACAGAGGGACGAATATTATAATAATTCTGATAAACTATGCAAACGCTTTCTTAAAGGGGGATGGTATACAGATGTTTAAAAAAATAACAATAGTCGGCTTGTCGGTTGTTTTGTTTTTACCTAGTATATATGGGGGGAGTAAAGTGTATGCAGATACGGTTAACAATGGAACGTTAATGCAGTATTTTGAGTGGTATGCTCCGAATGATGGGAATCATTGGAATCGTTTGCATTCGGATGCTGGAAATTTAGCTCAGAAAGGAATTACATCTGTCTGGATACCGCCTGCATATAAAGGAACTACGCAAAATGACGTAGGATATGGAGCGTATGATTTATATGATTTAGGAGAATTCAATCAAAAGGGAACGGTGCGGACGAAATATGGGACAAAAGCACAGTTGAAATCTGCAATTGAAGCTTTACATAAGCAAAACATCGATGTATACGGCGATGTAGTTATGAATCATAAAGGTGGAGCAGATTATACTGAAACTGTAACAGCTGTTGAGGTAGACCGTAACAATCGAAATATTGAAGTATCAGGTGATTATGAAATTAATGCATGGACAGGGTTTAACTTTCCAGGGCGTGGAGATGCTTATTCTAATTTCAAATGGAAATGGTATCATTTTGACGGAACGGATTGGGATGAAGGAAGGAAATTAAATCGAATTTATAAATTTAGGGGGATAGGTAAAGCATGGGACTGGGAAGTGTCTAGTGAGAATGGAAATTATGATTATTTGATGTATGCAGACCTTGATTTTGATCATCCAGATGTTGCGAATGAGATGAAAAATTGGGGGACGTGGTATGCGAATGAATTAAATTTAGATGGCTTTCGTTTAGATGCTGTTAAACATATTGATCATGAATATTTACGCGATTGGGTAAATCATGTTAGGCAGCAAACGGGGAAAGAAATGTTTACGGTGGCTGAATATTGGCAAAATGATATCCAAACTTTAAATAATTATTTAGCGAAAGTCAATTATAATCAATCTGTATTTGATGCACCACTGCATTACAATTTTCATTATGCTTCAAAAGGAAATGGGAATTATGATATGAGAAATATTTTAAATGGAACAGTAATGCAAAATCATCCTGCACTCGCAGTTACTCTTGTTGAGAATCATGATTCGCAGCCTGGTCAGTCATTAGAATCTGTAGTAAGTCCGTGGTTTAAACCGTTGGCATATGCATTTATTTTAACTCGTGCAGAGGGCTATCCTTCAGTTTTTTATGGTGATTACTATGGGACAAGCGGAAATAGTAGTTATGAAATACCAGCGTTAAAAGATAAAATTGATCCGATTTTGACAGCACGAAAAAACTTTGCATATGGTACGCAGCGTGATTATTTAGACCATCCAGATGTGATTGGATGGACAAGAGAAGGTGATAGTGTACATGCTAATTCTGGTTTAGCGACATTAATCTCTGATGGACCGGGAGGATCAAAGTGGATGAATGTTGGAAAGAATAATGCAGGGGAAGTATGGCACGATATGACGGGTAATCAAACAAATACTGTAACAATTAATAAGGATGGATGGGGGCAATTCCATGTAAGTGGAGGATCAGTTTCCATATATGTTCAGCAGTGAATTGTTAATAGAAAAGAAGAGGTAGACTGAAATATAAGTTTTCCTCTTCTTTTTATATTGTTATCATTCCTAAATCGTTATTTTAATAAATGAACTAGTCGACTTTTGAGACAACAAGGGATGCGTTGGAATAAATAATGTCACCCGTGGCTTCTCTTATTCGTACTCGAAGAACATCTCCTTGGTTTAAAGATAATAGATCAGTTCTGGCGGATGTAGCTCTTACCCCAGGACCACCACCAACTCGTGATTCAATTGCGAATTGAATTGAATCGTTTATTGTAAGATTTAATATACTAGACGAAATAGCTTGTATCACAAAGACGATTGAAAACGATACTGAGTATACACCAGTAGTATTAATTATAATGGAGTTGTCTACTGGATTTAGAGTAGTTCCACTAACAGGTCCTGGAAGGGTAAAATTAATATTTGTATTAACTACTACTGAAAAACCAATACCTACGTCAGTAGTTATTGTTCCAAATACGGGAAGAATCCCTAAACCGGTTGCCCCAGTAGGACCAGTAATGCCAATTCCGGTGGGTCCTGTAACTCCAGTGGGACCAGTAATGCCAATTCCGGTGGGTCCTGTAACTCCAGTGGGACCAGTAATGCCAATTCCGGTAGGTCCTGTAACTCCAGTAGGACCAGTAATGCCAATTCCGGTAGGTCCTGTAACCCCAGTAGGACCAGTAATGCCAATTCCAGTAAAACCTGTCGCACCGGTAGGTCCTGTGATTCCAGTAGGTCCGGTCGGAAATGTAAATGGTGGAATTGGTGGTAGTGTGGGGCCAATTAAATTTGGTTCGAGAGCAGTTCCGTGTAAAATAATATATTTTTCGCTCATGTAGTAACCTCCTATGATTGCTTGTCATGATTATTAAATGTAGTAGGGAGAGTAAATGACATTCACAATAGCGGAGGCACTTATTTAATTTGAAATGAAAGTTGGATATAATTCAACTGCATGCTTTGATATTGAAGTGTATAGATATGTATTAATTAAGTATGGTACCTTTACTTCTTACAAAACATATAGTATGATGATTTCAGTAAATTAGATTTCAATGACCATAATATAAAATAATGAGAGGTGCTTTTTGTGAGTGCGGTAGGTACTAAATAGGAAAAATTGAATGAAATAAATCGGATAAGAACAGGGGATTTTTATGTATATCATACCCCTAATTTTGTCATGGATTTATTTCGATACCTATGAAGATACCTACAATACTTTATAAAGCGTGTAATAAGGGGATTGCCATCCGTTTTTTATGGTTTATTTCCCCGTATGTTATTACTCATGCCTTGTAAATGTAAAAGCTGCGGTATCCCCGCAGCTTTTTTGTGTATATTTTTAATGTTTAAAAATGGTAATTGAATAATGTAGAACTCATTGGAATCTAATGAGTAGGTATCTTCATTTATGATAGAAATCAATCATAGTGAGGAGAAACAAAATGAATACGATGACTTTTGAAAAGTTACAATATAACGAATTAAAGGATATAGTGAAATCTTATTGTGTAAGTGGATTAGGAAAAGAATTAATAAATAAATTAGAGCCGAGTGCAAGTATAAAAGTAGTAAGGAATCGATTGAATGAAACAACCGAAGCGCGAGCTATATTAGATGCAGAAGGGCATGTGCCTTTTTTCGGTATTTCAAATATTGCTAGTACAATTCAAAAATTAGAAAAAGGGATGATTTTAGATCCAGAAGAATTAGTAAGTGTTTCAGACTTTTTACGCGGATGTAGAAAGATTAAAAAGTTTATGTTAGATAAAGAATTTTTTGCGCCAGTATTAGCTTCTTATGCAAATTCAATGACTGAATATAAAAGTATTGAAGAGGAAATTAACTTTTCAATTAAAGGAAATAGTATTGATTCTGCCGCTAGTAAAGAGTTAAAACGAATTCGAAATAACATGGATTCGGTAGACGGGAAAATAAAAGAACGTTTGACGAAGTTTTTAAATAGTAGTGCAAATAAGAAGTATATTCAAGAATTCTTTATTAGTAAGAAGGATGATAGGTATACGATTCCGATTAAATCTTCTTATAAAAATCAAGTTGCGGGAAGTATAGTTGAAGCGTCCGCTAAAGGTTCTACTGTATTTATAGAACCACATACGGTTACAAAGTTAAATGTGGAACTCGCAAGTTTGAAAGCAGAAGAAGCGATGGAAGAATATCAAATTTTAGCGACTTTATCAGGAATGGTAGTAGAAAATATTTATCATATAAAAATTAATATGGAATTGATTAGTCAGTATGATATGGTGTTTGCGAAAGCGAAGTTTAGTAAAACAATTGATGGAATAGAGCCGAAGTTAAATGATCATGGCTACGTTCATTTAGTAAATTGTAAGCATCCGCTTTTAAGTGGAAAAGTAGTACCATTAAACTTTGAAATTGGTCAAAACTATCGTAGTTTAATTATTACAGGGCCGAATGCGGGCGGGAAGACAATTGTGTTAAAGACGATTGGATTGTTAACATTAGCGACAATGTCAGGTTTGCATATTGCCGGAGATAAAGAAACAGAAATTGCTATTTTCGAAAATGTATTTGTAGATATTGGTGATAATCAAAGTATTGAAAATGCACTCAGTACATTTTCATCACATATGAAAAATTTATCTGAGATTATGAGGATGTCAAATAATAATACGTTGCTATTGTTTGATGAAATAGGAAGCGGGACTGAACCGAATGAAGGAGCAGCACTTGCAATTTCTATTTTAGAGGAGTTTTATCTTGCAGGATGTATTACAGTTGCGAGTACGCATTACGGTGAAATTAAACGCTTCTCAGAAATGCACGATGATTTCATGAACGCAGCAATGCAATTTAATAGTGAGACGCTAGAACCGCTTTATAAATTAGTGATCGGTAAATCAGGTGAAAGTAATGCACTTTGGATTGCAAATAAAATGAACGTAAGAGAACGTGTACTGAAAAGAGCGAAAGAGTATATGGAAAATAAAGAATACGCTCTAGAAAAACTGAATGAAAGTAAAATTAGAAAGCCGAAATTCCTGCAAGAAAAAAGAGAAAATCATTACGAGTATAAAATTGGCGACCGTGTAAATTTATTGGATCATGATGATTTTGGTATCATCTATAAGGAAAAAGATAATTTCTGTAATGTCGTTGTATATTATAACGGTGAATTCATTGAAGTGAATGTAAAACGTATTACTTTAGAGGTATCAGCAAAAGAATTATATCCAGAGGGATACGATTTAAATACACTATTTGTCGATTATAAAGAAAGAAAAATGCAACATGATATTGAGCGGGGATCGAAAAAAGCACTTCGTAAAATTCAAAAAGAAATGAGAAAGAATAGAGGGTAATCCAAAGTGGTAACGATTAGACAAGAACGACAAACCGATTATAGAAAAACGGAAGAAGTTGTACAACAAGCATTTTTAAATGAAGAATTTAGTGATAAAAAGGAACATGAACTTGTAGAACGTATTAGAGAGTGTGACGCATTTATTCCAGAGTTATCAATCGTTGCAGTAGATGAAGAAATAGTCGGTCATATTATGTTATCTAAAATTACGATAGAACAAGATGGAGCTTCTGTAGATTCATTAGCGCTTGCACCAGTATCAGTTGCTAGGGGCTATCAGAAAAAAGGAATTGGTGGAAAGCTTATAGTAGCTGCGTTAGAAAAAGCGAAAGAACTTGGATACGGATCAGTTGTAGTATTAGGACATCCAAAGTACTATCCGAAATTTGGTTTTAAGAAAGCAAGTGAGTGGAATATAAAGGCACCATTTGAAGTGCCTGAAGAAGTGTTTATGGTAATGGAATTAACAGAAAATGCTCTTGAAAGTGTAAAAGGAGTTGTACAATATTCGAGTGCTTTTGCTGAGTAGGAGTATCGGTTAAGAAATGTAATCATAAAAGATGCTATCTTTTTGTATGGATATACAGAAAGGTAGCGTTTTTTATTAAGTGAAGCTACTTACATATATTTTGCTCAATGAATAATTTTGGTGGTAAAATTGATATAGAAATGTAAAGGGAGAGAAAAAAGAATGAAGACTCGAGAAACAGATAGCAACGTAGTTACGTTATATGTTACAAGACATGGTAAAACAATATTAAATACGAACCATCGCGCGCAAGGTTGGGCAGACTCTCCGTTAGTAGAAAAAGGTGTGGAAGTTGCCTCTAATTTAGGAACGGGATTAAAAGATATTCATTTTACAAGTGCGTATAGTAGTGATAGTGGCCGCGCGATTGAAACTGCTAATTTAGTATTAAAATATAGTGAGCAATCAAAATTGAAACTTGAGCAAAGAAAAAAATTACGAGAATTAAATTTTGGTATTTTTGAAGGTGAAAAACTTGATAATATGTGGGATGCGGTTGGAAAAGCTGCAGGCGTTGCATCACCAGAAGAACTTATGAAGTTTTCTATTCAAGAAGTTATTGATCTTATTAGAGCAGCAGATCCTACGAAACAGGCGGAAGATTGGGAATTATTTTCTACTCGTATAAAAGCAGAGATAGATAATATTAGTGAAGAAGCAGCTAAAAATGGCGGCGGTAACGTTTTAGTTGTCGTTCATGGGCTGTTGATTACAACCTTAATAGAAATGTTAGACAGTAGTAAAACAAAACTTGGAGTGGAAAATGCTAGTGTGACGAAGATTGTATATCAAGACGGAACATATACAGTCGAGTCGGTTGGAGATATGAGCTATGTTGCAAAAGGAACAGAAAGTGTGGAAATATAATAAAATCTCAAATAGAGATAAGAAAGGGAGGTTAGAAAGATCTTAATGAGATCTTTTTAGGGTGAGATTTACCTAAAATAACAAATAAGATTGCATACCTTTTCGGATAAGCGGAAGGGTCTTTTTTATTGATTTAAATTATTTTTCGTTGATTTTGTATGAAAATAATACTATTTTCAATATAAAGTAAAAGTGTACAATGATTTATATTACAGTTGATTAGAATAGGTTTATAAAATCTTGGTTGTGTAGTAATGTAAAGAGACTCGCTATTGTTTTAGATGGATTTTAAACTGAGGTGGGAATAATGGATTTTCAGGATTTGATGGAATTTAAAGGATATATATATGAATGAACTGTTTGAACATGAAGAGAATTCGCTGAGAGTACGTATTGATAGGTGCAAAGTTAACAAAACGAAGGGTTTCGTAAAAATTACAGATGATGTTGAAATAGAAGCATCATCCATTGATGTTGATGACAAACTACCAATTGTGCAATTGGATTTTGAATCATATGTTGCTTATTCTATTACGAATGAATCGTTTACTGTAATGGATGATTACGAAATTTCAGAAGGTAGAATTTTTAAGGTTTACTCAAAATCAAGATATTTGGATTTTGTTAAAGCGGGAACAATTGCTGAATTTATATTTCCTGAAGAGCAGTTCGTTCACTATCAAATTCCTTGTTTGAACCATATCATCGACATTATTTCATATGATGAGCCGAAAATTACTGTAATAAAAAGAAACTAATAAAATTTCATACTAAAAGAGCATCGGAGTTGATGCTCTTTTATATGCTTATTTTTTTCCTTGTTAAGATGGGCCGATTACGGAATCAATAAAATCTTCCCTGTGCTTTTTCGGCTCTCTAATAATTCATGAGCACGGGCACCATCTTGTAAAGAGAATGTAGTAGGATTTGCGATTTTTACTTTCTCGGCCATAATCCATTCGAATAATTGAGAGGAGCGTTCTTTTCTCTCTTCATAAGATGTAAGCACGTTCCAAAGGTCTCCGCCAGTTAAAGTTTTCGAAGTGTTCATAAGCATACGTGGATCAACGTGAGCAGGATTACCGCCGGCCATTCCGTAAAATACGACAGTACCACCAACTTTAGTAGCGTTAAAACTTTCCTCAAGTGTAGAGCCTACTGATTCATATACAACATTTACTCCGGTTCCATTTGTTATTTCAACTACTTTTGTATGCCATGCTTCCGTATATAAAAATACGTGATCAGCACCAGCTAATGTAGCTATCTGTGCTTTTTCTTTTGATGACGTGAGACCGATTACTTTTCCGCCTAGTAGTTTAATTATTTGAATAAGAAGTTGACCAACGCCGCCAGCTGCAGCGTGCACTAAAGCTATATCACCTTGTTTTATTTTATAGCTATCTTTCGTTAAATAATGTGCTGTTAAGCCTTGTAATAATACTGAAGCGGCTGTTTCAAAAGAGATAGAATCTGGAAGCTTAATTGCTTTCTCTGATGGAACGGCAATTAGTTCTGCATTTGCAAATGGGACATCAGCAAATGCAATACGATCTCCAGGATTAATATTCGTAACGTCAGCTCCAACTTTTTCAACAATACCAGCCCCTTCATAACCTAATACATATGGCGGGTTGCCAGCGAGATGATAATCACCGCGCCGTCTATAAATATCAGCGAAGTTTAAGCCAATTGCTTTCGTACGGATAAGAATTTCTTTTGGATTAATGATTGGATCGGGGATTTCTTTATATTGAAGTACATCAGTATTTCCGAATGTTTCGAAACAAAGTGCTTTCATATGGAATACCTCCATTTATATTGTTTGTCGATGCTCTTTATCATACAATACAAATATCAATAGACAAAGAAGATTATTTCGATGAAATCAATCGAGAATTACGATTGAAAAGAGGGATGATAAATGGAGATAAAACAATTAATTACATTTAAAATAGCGGCAGATACTTTGAACTTTACACAAACTGCGAAGAAATTAAACTTTGCTCAATCGAGTGTAACGGCGCAAATTAAAACGTTAGAAGCTGAGTTAGGTACGCCGTTATTTGAAAGATTAGGAAAACGTCTTTTTTTAACGGAAGCAGGCAGAAAGTTTCAATAAAGGTTTTCGGCATTTTTTAGTACGATTATTGTGAGTTTTATATGGGCTATTTGGCACTGGCCGTTATGGTTTATTCCGGGCACGAATCAAACTCAAAGAGATTTTATAGCTTTTATAATTACGACAATTGCCATATCGTTCTTATTAACTACAATTTATAACGCAACTAAAAGTATTTTTATGTGTCTAATTTTCCATGCGCTTCTTAATTCTTTTTGGAGTGTGTACGTGCCAAATGATAAAGTGTTACCAGCATTTTCAACTTTTATTTTCGGAAATTTCGTGTTTATTGTGTATAAAGTCGTAATAAAAAGAAAGAATCTCTTATTGATTAGGTAACTGAAATAATAAAAGGAAACATATTCATATGTTTTTTTATGGATATGAAACTAATTAATAAGAACACGACACAAACATAATTAAAAAATAATACAGGTTTGTGCCGCAAAAAAATTGTAAAACTATAAACAACGTCAAAAAGAATGAAGAGCCTTTCCGTATATATAAACAACGTTAACGACGGTTCTAGTAGTTCATTTGTTAGAACCATCGAATTAACTAAGGTCCGTATCAGGAGGAGTATATCCAAGGTGACAAGCCATTGATACAATTTGTCCTTTATGATGAAACTCGTGTGTCTCTGTATGAGTTAAAAGCCATAGCGGTGTTGTGCTCCAAGGTTCTTTTTGCCATTTTACTTCATTTGCTATATTTTCGAGCCAGCGGTCATTGTATTCATCTAAAAAACGTTGTACAGTCTCATCTACTAACTTAAATCTAGCACGGACTTTCTCGACATCTGCATGCTCAATTTCATAATCACTAGCAAATGAAAAATCTGCTCGTTTTTGCTTAAATGCAAATGATCCAAGCCAGTATCGATAGCAATCGGCTACATGAATATGTGTCTTTATAATGCTACCGCTCCCGCAATTCGGAACAGTGCTATGTAATTTTTCTAGTGGGATTTCTTCCAAAAACGAAAATAGAGTTTCTCTTGTAGAGCTAATAAGATTATATTGCTGTTTTAAAATAAGTAACATGTAATCGACACTCCTCTATTATTAAACTAACTGTGTAGTAAGTAATTCTATATGTACGAGAGGTGAACCTTTTTATTATTTGTACTAGGCATATTAGATGTATTTCTTCATTGTTTCTGATAGATTAAACAAGGTGAAACTTTAATGAGTTGAACATTCTTAGTTCATCTAAAATCGGCAAGGATACCCCCTACTTCAATCGTGTGAAGGGCGATAGCCCAACGATAAGTGGGGGAGGAATTGCCGACAGATACGGTATGGTACGTTAAAAATCGTAAGATTCTGTACCATATCAAGTATCTGAAACTGCCACCTTGCCTCCTACTTTCTCTACTTAAGTTGTTTGCTTTCACTAAAAATCTGTTACAATTTAATTAGTGAAAGGCGGTGAAAATAATGCCTACAATTACTGCAAAAATACAAATCCATGTTTCCGATAATCAAGCTGAAAGTCTAAAGATAACAACGAACGCTTACCGCAAGGCTTGTAATTGGTTATCAAAACACATATTTGAAACAAAGAACCTTAATCAAGTAAATCTCAATAACTTATATTATTCTAATTTGCGAAATCAATTTAGGTTAAAAAGTCAAATGGCTCAATCTGTGATGAAAACTGTAATTGCTCGTTACAAGTCGGCTAAATCAAATGGACATGAATGGTCTTTGATTGACTTCAAACTTGCAGAATATGATTTAGTCTGGAATCGAGATTATTCACTAACCAAAAACCAATTTAGTGTAAACACGCTTGAAGGTCGCCTAAAACTAAATTATGAGCGTAAGGCTATGAAAAAATACTTCAACAGCACTTGGAAATTTGGTACTGCTAAATTAGTGCATAAGTACAAAAAGTGGTTCTTACATATCCCGATGACAAAAGAGTACCAAACATTAGATTTCGCAGATGTAAACAACATCGTTGGTGTTGATTTAGGAATCAACTTCCTTGCAACCACTTATGATAGTCAGGGCAAAACAACCTTCTACAACGGAAATATTGTTAAACATAAGCGTGGTAAATTTAAAGCTACTCGTAAGCAATTACAAACACGACAAACACCATCTTCTCGTAAGAAAATAAAACAAATTGGCTCAAGAGAAAACCGTTATGTAACTGATGTAAACCATCAAATTACAAAGGCACTCGTTGAGGCATACCCTAGAGGTACTATGTTTGTTTTAGAAGACTTAACAGGGGTTCGTTCTGCGACAGAGAAAGTACGAGTGAAAAACCGCTATGTTTCTGTATCTTGGGCTTTCTATCAGTTCCGTCAAATGCTTGAGTATAAAGCTGAATTGAATGGACAAAAGGTAATTGTGGTAGATCCCAAATATACTTCCCAAACTTGCCCTAAGTGCGGAAACATTGAAAAAGCGAATCGTAATAAAAAGCTACACACTTTTAAGTGTAAAAATTGCCAATACCAATCAAATGATGACCGTATTGGTGCGATGAATCTACACCGTAAGGGCATTAAGCATATCAGTGTAGTTACCACAGGAGTATAGCTCTTGTGGTAGGGGCGAAGTCAACCGTCCTTATGCTCCACCATACTAAGGTAGGAGAGCATTGCTCGTTCGTACTACTGGGTAGGAATAAGCGTAGTTGCTCTCTATGAGGGTAGAAGCACTGTCGAACTCCGACAGACGCAAGCCCCCACTTCAAACGACCCGTGAGGGTGTTAAGTGGCGGGTTGTTGACGTTTGGAAAAGAATTTAAACAATTACCAAAGGAATATCCAGGTATGTTTGGATATGGATCAAGACCATCTAAATGGAAAACAGAGGGGCCGTCATTGGAAGTGTTAGCGGCTCAATTAAAAGAACAAGCGAAACGTATTAACGAAATTCCAGCAGAAGCATTTGAAAATAAACTGCCAGAGCCATTTCTAGGATTGGAAACAGTAGGGGAGCTATACGGTATGATGCTTTATCATGAAGCGGATCATATTGGGCAAATGAAGGCGATGGAGCGTATTATTAAAGCTCTTTAGTTTAAAGTGCATATAAAAAACGAAATTACACCTGTATTGTGAAATAATATAACGACAAAAAGGATAGATAATTTATTATCTATCCTTTTTGTCGTTGAGCTTAAAGAGGGATAAGCGCTTGCAATCTTGAGATAAAGTAGGAATAGTTATTACTTTTTGTTTTACATAATAGAAAAATATTGAAGATAATACAGAAATAAGGTTGCGAAATCTATATGAAATATAAGTATAATAGTAGAGAAGAACTAGAAATAGGGGTGAATATTATGATTACATTAGAACAAAAGTTGGAGCAATACACACATACATATGGACAGTTAAAGGGAGAATTAAAATGGAAAACGAGTGATTCTCGAACAGGAATGATGATTGCTGCTATGTATACAAGTAGTGATAAATTATTTGATCTTGGCCGTTTTTTAGAGATTAGTAGTTTTATTAAGAATCAAGTAGGGATGTTTTCATACTTGAAGTCTTATCATCGCTTTGTGGTGGCCGCAACTTTAGATATTCACTTTACAGATTATAAGAAAGCTTTTCAGAGGTTTTTAGATTTATATGAACAATTGGTCGCTGGTGGTTTTAGCCGAAGTATATTTACTTATCTCGCAGCAGCTGTGCTTTTAACAGAAGAAAATGAACAGCATGGCACGCACATTCAGCGTTCGATGCAAGTATATAAACGTATGAAAAAGGATCATCTCTTTCTTACAGGTACAAGTGATTATCCGCTCGCGGTTTTACTAGCAGGACAATCAGAGAATGTAGAAACACTTATGGACCGTGTAGAACGTCTGTATCAGAAACTAGCGAAAGCTGGTTTGCGTAAAGGGAATGATCTTCAGTTTTTAAGTCATATCCTCTCACTAAAGAAGGATGTTCGTGAAGAAATGTTAGTTGCAACATGTACAAACATATGGAATTCGTTAAAACAAGAAAAGGTGAAAGTAAAGCAGATGCATTATCCAGCAATCGGGCTACTAGCGTTACTTGAAGATGGAGAAAAAGAGATTCATGCTATTAAAGCGTTGATTGAAAAAATGCAGGGAGAGAAATTATTCCGTTGGCATACTGATGCGAATATTCTTATTGCTATTCAACTGTTCGTCAGTCAGAAAGGTGAGGAATGTAAAGCTACTAACACAGGTTTACAAACTATGATAGAAGTTCTCGTACAAGCACAACAGGCAGCTATGATGGCAACGATTGCCGCTTCATCTGTAGCAACCTCTTCAGCTAGTAGTAGTTCATAATGTGCGACTGCTTATGCTCTTGTAATTTATAACTCCTTTGATAAGGACGGTAAAAAAGCCAATCACTCTCTAATGAGTGATTGGCTTTTTTACATAATCAGCATTATTTTTTCGACTCCTTCAAATGTTTGAGTTGTGTAACAATCATAATGCTAATAACAACGAGTAAAAACCATGAGCTGATTTTACTTAAGTGAACGAGATTCCAAGCTTCCCGTTGGTTTGGATATTGCCATGCACCGAAAAATGTTGCGATGTTTTCTGCAATCCAAATAAAGAATCCGATAAGAAAAAAGGAGAGAACGAGCGGCATTTTATATGTAACGCCTCGTAATGAAAATTCCACAAATGTTCGAAAGAAAACGATGAATAGAAGTAAGGTTAAGAACCATCTAAAATCGTATAGAAAATGATGTGTGAAAAAATTGAAGTAAATCATTGCTCCTAGAGGTATTACAAAAATAGCTTTCGGCCAATGATACATTTGTAAATGTAGTCTTCTCCACGCTTGGCATATGTAACTTGCAACACTTGCATACATAAAGCCGCTGTAAAGTGGAACTCCAAAAACCTTTGAATACGCCTCTTCCGGATAACTCCATGAACCGAAATGAACTTTATATATTTCTAGTAAAAGGCCGATGAGGTGGAAGACAGTAATTACTTTTAATTCGTCTTTCGTCTCAAGGCCAGTCTTGTACATAAACCACTGCATAAGAAGACATACGATGAGTATGAAATCATAGCGGTATAACCCTGGGATAGAAATGATTTTTGATAGGGCTAGTGTTAAGAAAATAACGACTGGGAATAAACAGGATAATGCTTGCTCGTAAGTGAAATGTAATAGTTGTTTTATATAGAACATTGTATCTCCTTTTTGTTAGAAAAATCAAAATAATGACTAAGTATACTATAATTTAAAAAATAAACCAGTAGTCTATTTTGCATGTATTTGTAAGTTTTAGAAGGGAATTGTAATAAGTATTTTAATATGTAACAAAGTAAAAAATAGTTTGCTATTTAAAAAAAGTGGGGATATAATATCTAAATGAAAATGATAATTGTTATCAATATTGATTATAAATAAAAAATAATTATAAAAAACAACTGAATATAAAGGATGAAATGAAACATGTTACATAAGTCTACTATACGTGCTGGCAATAACCGCTGGATACATATTAAGTTCATATGTTTTATGAGCTTAACAATTATATGTTTAATTGGATCTATATTTTTGGCCGTCGCATTTGGTGCAAAGGATATTCAGTTGCAAACGGTGTGGACAGCGGTTTTTGATTATAATCCGAAATTAACGCAGCACCAAATTATTTATGAATTAAGGCTCCCCAGGGTAATTGGTGCAGCAATTGTAGGAGCCGCTTTTGCAGTGGCTGGCGCTGTTATGCAAGGAGTAACACGAAATCCTTTAGCGGATGCAGGTGTGCTTGGCATAAATGCAGGTGCGATGTTTGTAGTAGCACTTAGTTTTGCCTTTTTCCCGCATATGCCGTATTCCTATTTAATGATTGTCTCCTTTATTGGAGCGGTCTTAAGTACAGTGCTCATTTTTATTATCGGATCAGCAACATCAGGCGGATTAACACCGATGAGATTAACGATCGCTGGGGCAGTTATGGCTGCGCTTTTACATTCGTTAAGTTCAGGTGTCGCGATTTATTATGACTTAAGTCAAGATTTAGCTTTTTGGTACGCTGGTGGTGTTGCAGGGGTTAAGTGGGAACACTTGAAATTTTTAGTTCCTATTATTCTCATAACCATTGTTTTTGCGACAATTTTAGGGCGGTCTATTTCACTCATATCAATGGGGGATGATGTCGCTACGAATTTAGGAGTAAAAACGAACCGAACGAGAATACTAGGGATGATTATAGTAGTCATTCTTGCAGGTGTATCTGTTTCAGCTGTTGGCTCTATTGGATTTGTAGGACTCGTTATCCCGCATATTGCTAGAAAATTAGTTGGTGTGAATTATCGCCTCATTATTCCTATGTCAGCATTTGTAGGAGCCATGTTATTAGTTGTAGCTGACTTAGGGGCAAGAACAGTAAATCCTCCTAAAGAACTTGCGATAGGAATTATGGTGGCTCTTGTTGGAGTTCCGTTCTTCCTCTATATAGCACGTAAAGTTGGGAGGGAGCTATAAGTGAAGGGTCTTATTAACACAGATAAAAAAAGAGCCATTACTGTAACTACAATTTTTGGTTGTATTAGTATCGCTGTCATTTTGCTTAGCTTAAATACGGGGACACTTAGCATTGCACCGCTCAAAGTAATTCAAACGCTTTTCGGTCATGGTGATTTTGAAAGTGTAACCGTGCTATACGATTATCGTATGCCAAGAATTATAATCACAATGTTAGCTGGCATTGGCCTTGGGATTTCTGGTGCGATTTTACAAGGGTTATCACGTAATGCCCTTGCAGATCCTGGTATTTTAGGATTGCATTCAGGTGCATCTTTCGGACTAATTATTTTCGTTACTTTCTTTCATTCAATTAATGAGAATGCATCGATTTTAATACCGTTATTTACATTTGGCGGAGGAGTGCTAGCTGCATTTTTAATTATTATACTTGCGAGTGATCGATCAAAAGGTTTACTTCCTATTAGACTTATTCTCGTTGGTATTGCTGTTTCAGCTGGATTTAGTGCGATTTCGTTATTTTTCTCTCTCAAGTTAAATGATGAGACGTATACATTCGCTTCTAGATGGTTAGTTGGTAACGTGTGGGGAAGGGATTGGATTCATGTCCTTGCATTATTACCTTGGATTTTCATACTAACCCCGTATGCATGGCTAAAATCTAAAACGTTAAATGCATTGTCACTAGGTGATAGTGTGGCAGCAGGACTTGGTGTTTCTGTTCAAAAAGAACGGTTACTACTTTTAGCTACAGCGGTTGGATTATCTTGCGCGAGTGTATCGATGGCAGGAGGGATTGGTTTTATCGGTTTAGTTGCTCCGCATATTGCAAGAAAGTTAGTAGGTACTACGTATCAACATTTCCTTCCACTAGCTGGCATTATCGGAATGATTATTTTAGTGCTAGCAGATACGATAGGTCGTTCTATATTTGAGCCAAACTCTATTCCGGCTGGTGTAGTAGTGGCCGCATTAGGAGCACCGTATTTTCTTTATTTACTTACAAAAACAAAATAAATACTTCAAAGAGGAGAACATATGAAAAAGAAACTTACTATTTTATTTAGCATCATGTGTATTTTAGTATTAGCAGCATGTGGTCAAACGAAATCTAATGAAGAGGCAACGAAAAAAACGGAAAAAAGTAATGACCCAAAAATTGCTTCAATGTCTATTCATTTAACAAATGATTTACTTGCATTAGGAATTACACCAGTAGGTTCTGTAATTGGTGGAGATTTAAAAGATTTCTTACCGCATGCAAAAGAACAACTGAAAGATACGAAAAAACTTGGTGTTGTAACAGATCCCAATATGGAAGCGTTACTTCAGTTAAAGCCTACTGACATTTATGTGGATGAAAAATACGCGGGTAAAGATGTAGCGAAATACGAAAAAATTGCAAAAACACATTCTTTCAATTTAGATGAAGGTACGTGGAGAGACCATTTAAAACAAGTTGGTAAACTTGTAAACCGTGAAAAAGAAGCGGATACATATATTCAAGATTACGAAGAGCAAGCAAAACGAGTAAAAAGTTTAATAGATAAAGAGCTAGGTAATAACGAAAAAGTAATGGCAATTCGCGTTACTGCAAAAGAATTACGTGTATTTAGTACGAAAAGACCGATGGGACCAATTTTATTCCAAGACTTAGGATTACAACCTGCAAATGGTGTAGAGAAAATCGATGGAAACCGTCCTTTCGAAGTCATTTCACAAGAAGTATTACCTGACTTTGATGCAGATGCTATTTTCGTTGTTGTAAACAGAGACGATAAAGCAAAAGCTGCATTTAAACAACTTCAAGAAACACCAATCTGGAAAGACTTAAAAGCAGTTAAAGGCAAGCACGTATACATTATTAATGACCAACCATGGCTTGACTATTCTGCTTTAGGTAACAAAATGGCAATGGATGAAGCGGAGAAAATGTTTACGAAATAATATCGATTCGTCGTTAGGAAGAGCCTCTAAATTTAGAGGGTCTTTTTTTATTGTTAGAATAAATGAAAAATTATACAATGAATTTAATTTAACGTAGAGGAGATGTGCCAATGTCAGCGCTTATTGTAAGTATCCCGTTTATAAAGCAGTTTATGGAACAAGGGGATAAATAGGCTAAAATAAGTATCCCCGTTATTAAAAAAGGGGGAGTTTGAAATGATGATGAATCTTTTTCAAAATAAAACGATTAAATTATCAGCTATTAGAGAAGCTGATGCTGCAGTAATGGCAATGTGGCAAGAAGATAGTGAGTATTTAAGAAATGTCGATACAGATGTAGCGTTTCCGCAATCGTTACAAGAAATAGCAAGTGATGGGCTATTAAAGGGACGGAGATCGAATAGTGTATCTTTGATGTTGAGGACAGTTCAAGATGATCGTTTAATTGGTTTTGTTGCAATTCATGGCATAGAGTGGAATAACAGAACAGGGTTATTAGCAATTGGTATAGGAGATGCAAATGATAGAGGTAAGGGATATGGAAGAGAAGCAATCCATCTTATTTTAAAGTATGCTTTTTATGAATTGAATTTACACCGTGTCGGTCTGGATGTTATTTCTTATAACAAAGCTGCTATTGAGTTGTATAAAAAGATGGGTTTTCAAATGGAAGGCTGTATGAGAGAAGCAGTGCAAAGAGAGGGGAAGTGTTTTGATCGCATGATTATGGGGATATTGCGGGATGAATGGATAGAGCTGCAAGGTTAGAAAGTACATTCGAAATTATATATGTAGTATGCAGGAGATATAATAATAATTGGCGAATTTTTACAGTGTACTGATTGCATTTATAAGGAGCTATGTGAGATGAATTTAGAAAAAGCAAAACCAGTAAATGAAGAAGTTGCTGAATTAAAGGAACTAATTAAAGAATTACACGGAAGTGTACATCAACTTCAAAGCGAAGTGCAGCAACTAAGGCACGAAAGACCGGTTGTTGAAGTGAGAAAAGGTGTTCAATTATCGCCAACAATCGTTGGACAAATTGGTGGTATGATTTTAGGTGGGTTAGCAATTATCGGTATATTTTGGTGATGAAAAAAGGTATGCAGCATTATGCTGCATACCTTTTGTATTTGACGATATAATTTCATGCAATACAACTTTTACATTAAATAACGTAAATAAATGTAAGCATGTGATAATAGTAATGCAATGATTGTTAACGGTAAACCAATCTTTAAGAAGTCCATATATGAGAAAGCATGTCCTTCACGTTTTGCAATACCAGCAACGACTACGTTTGCGGATGCTCCAATTAATGTTCCGTTTCCTCCTAAGCAAGCTCCAAGTGATAACGCCCACCATAGTACTTCGATTTGTGGAGAGTCTACAGATAGTCCGAGTCCTGTAGCTAAATCTTGAATAAGCGGAATCATCGTTGCGACAAATGGGATATTGTCAATTGTCGCAGATGCGATGCCTGATACCCATAATATAAGTACGGCAGCGAAACCGATATCACCGTTTGTTACGTCGAGTACTTCTTTTGCGAGTGAAGAAATAAGTCCGATATCAATTAATCCGCCAACGAGAACGAATAGTCCAGCGAAGAAGAAAATGGTTACCCATTCAACGTGGGCAAATACATCTTCAATATCATGTTCTTTCACGCCAATTAACATAAGAAGTGTAGCACCTGTCATTGCAATTACCGCAGCGTCTACATGAATAATGGAATGAAGTACAAAGCCTAAAATAGTTAGTCCTAAAATCGAAATGGATTTTAAAAGGAGGCTTTGATCTTTAATATAATCTTTTTCATTTAATGCCATTAATTTTTCGATTTGCTCAGGTGTTGTTTTTAGTTTGTTACGATACATGAAGTAAATAATGCCAAGTGTCACGATAGAAATAATAATTACGATAGGAGCTAAGTTCAGTAAAAAGGCATTGAAGTCTAAATGCTTATTTGCAGATCCAATCATAATGTTCGGTGGGTCACCGATTAATGTTGCTGTTCCGCCTATATTTGAAAATAGTACTTCTGAAATTAAATAAGGAACAGGATTTACTTTTAAAATACGTGTAATGGATAGTGTAACAGGTACGATTAATAAGACGGTCGTTACATTGTCCAAAAATGCAGATCCGACAGCAGTTAATAGGGATAGCAATAATAAAATGCGGATTGGTTTTCCGCCAGCTGCTTTTGCCGCTTTAATGGCCACAAATTCAAATATGCCTGATTGACTCGTAATATGTACGAGAATCATCATCCCGATTAAAAGGGTAATCGTTTCCCATTGAATATGTGATGTGAAAGCGATATGTAAATCTACAACTCCAAAAATAATCATAATAGCAGCACCGAATAGTGCGATTACAGCACGATTCAATTTCTCAGAAATAATAAATCCGTACGTGATTAAAAATACGGCAATTGCAAAATAATATTGCCAATTTGCTACTTCATGTGCTGATTGTTCCAATCATGTCACCTTCTTTAAAGTATGTATTCAATTGTTGAAATGTATCCCGCTGTATAAATACGGGATAAAATATATTGTAGCAAATTCAAAAAAGAAAGAAAACTATTTAACAAAGTGAAGGAAAAAATGATGATTTGACATATGATATAAAAAAATGAAGAAACACAGTGCAAATTATTAGGAAAAGTGGGCGTTGTCCTCTAATATAGAGATAGCAATTTACATTATTTTTGCGTAAAATGGTTTAAAGAGGTGAATTCCGATGGAAATAGTAAAAGATAGTTCTCTTATTCAAAATGAAATTGAACGTTTTGTAAATAAAGATGTATATATTCATTTAGAAACGACGAACGGAGCGTACGCGTCACACTTTAATGAAAAGATGATGACAGTTGGAGCATTCATTCGAAATGCAATGATTCGCTTTGAGCGCGGGAAAATAACTGGAACAAACCCATACCGAGTTGGTTTAAAGATGGATCACGGCTGGGTATATGCTGAAGGTATTACGCACTGGGAAGTAGACGATAAAGATCGTTTATTACTAGCAGGGCATGATAATCAAGGTCGTTTAGCAGTAGCGCTTGAGTTAAGCTTAACGCCATTTAAGTAAGAAGGAGGGAAACTTATGGAGAGACATGTACTTGTTGTATTTCCGCATCCAGATGATGAAGCATTTGCTGCGGGAGGAACAATTCGCTTATTAACAGATCAAGGAGTACCTGTAACGTATGCGTGTGGTACTTTAGGACAAATGGGACGTAACATGGGGAAAAACGTGTTCGCTAACCGTGAAACGATTCCAAATATCCGTAAAAAAGAATTGAAAGATGCATGTGAAGCGATGGGGATTCAAGACTTAAGAATGCTTGGTTTCCATGATAAAACGTTAGAATTTGAAGATGTTGATTTCGTAGCAGATAAAATTGAAGCGATCATTCAAGAAGTAAATCCATCTCGAATTATTACATTTTATCCAGAGCACGGCGTACATCCAGATCATGATGCATTTGGCCGCGCTGTTGTTCGCGCTGTATCACGTATGTCAAAAGAAGAACGTCCAGTTATTCATGCGGTTGCGATTACGAAAAATCGCGAAGCTGTACTAGGTGAGCCGGATGTTGTAAATAATATTAGTGAAGTATTCGAGCATAAATTAGCTGCACTAGGTGCGCACCGTTCACAAACAGAAGCGATGCTTGAAGAAACGCATGTAAAAATCAAAAACAAAGATGCAGCAACATTAAAATGGCTGCAACTGGAACAATTTTGGACTTATAAATGGGAGTAGACTAGAAGGGAACCTTCTAGTAGCTCTTACATAGAAAAAGCGCCGTCACTTGTGACGGTGCTTTTTTGTGCCATTAACAACATTAGCGTCATCCTTTGTAAAAGATAGGAGAGCTTTAGCTACTTTCTTACTAGAATAAGAATTTTATAAGAAAGTTATTTGGTTTTATCATTATTTTAAATAAAAACAGCAAATGAATAATGTTATATAATAATTTTTTATCGAAAAACGATAAACAACATGGTATTATCAAATTGAAAATTAGTAAGAGAAATGCTTTTTATGAAATGTAAAACGAATGTTATGTATTAAAAAGAAATTGATAGAAATTAGAAAAAATATATATTTTAATAATGAAATAAGAAAAGGGAGTTAGAGCATGATTCATAAAACAGTAAAGAAAGTTATCTTAATTGCAGGTGGTTTGTATATTACTTATTTAGTAGGTGTAGTCACTTTAGCGGAATCGATCCCGTATCCTACATCTCAGCAACTTAAAGAAGCTGAAAAAGTAGTTGAACGCTATGTAGGTGAAAATAATGGAGTGAAAATGATAAATACATCTAGCAGCTTCACGGCTGAGATGTTCGATCGTACAATTCATATTGAAGGGAATTCAAAAGAGAATCCAAAACAAATATTTCGAATGGATTTAGATCAAGTTTCTAGTGAAAGTGAAAAGATAACCGAAAATAAGAATATAGAAAAGATAATAGTGTATTTGTAATCTATATCATTACATAAAGTTAGAGTGGAGAAGAGAGTATACTTTTTGTATGGTGTAATAAAGATATAGCCCGCCTACAGAAATAGGTAGGCTATTTTTTATAAAGAAAAGACAACTTAAGGTTAGAACTCTTTTTAAGAAATAGGGTGAAAACAAGAGTTTTTAAGGAGAGATAAGGTTGTTCAACAGATAAAGATATCGTATTTGAAACACGTGATTAATGGTGGATTAAGTTCTATTTTTAATAAAAATCTTTAAAAGGCCTTACAGTCCCTAAAATTGATATTTAGTAATAATCTGTAAGAAACATATATTTTGAATTAATTAATAAAATAATATATATTTATATCGATTTAATGATTTTAGTTTGTTAAAAATGGGGAAATCGATATGAAGGTTAAATTTGCCGTAATAAAAGATGAAAACTTTAATTGTAGTTTATTGGAAACAAAATTATTGAAAACTTTTAAAGAAGTAGATTGTGAAGCAGATATTGTAAAGGTTGAGGATGAAATTTTTGAAAACAATGGTATACAAACGCATTTATTAGAAATAACCATTCATGTTACTGGAAAAAATATCGGGTATAGGTCCGTTTCCGCCAGTATATTTATTGTTCTAGAGAGTTTATCAATACAGCTATTTCGTATTCATATTAGTATACTTTAAGCAGTTCAAAAAGTGGATTCTTCAGAAAATCATACGGATTATATTGAGTTGTAAATATGAAAATAATAGAAATTATCGTAGGTGCTTCCGAATGTTGGATTGCACATTGTTTGTTGTTAAATAAAAAAGGGGTACCTTTTCTAATTTTAATGTATCTTAACGCTAATTTATAAATAGAAGAGTGGAAACATGTGAGTAATTCAATTAGATTGTACAAATAATTTGGTGCGCACATATACGAAATGTATTCACCGGTAAAAGGGTTGTCTCATAATATATATAGATTTTTCTATTAAGATGAACAGAGGGTGTGAATATATGGAAGATGTTTACGCTAAAATTGACAGTCTCAAGGCGGAGCAAAAAGAAATTATGAGAGACATTCGTGCTTTAGAAACGCGTACTACTATTAATGAGAAAGACATAGCAACAATTAATAAGCAATTAGAAAAAATAAGTACAAATACAACGTGGATTTTGCGAATTATTATTAGTGCGATAATAATGTCGGTTTTAGGATTGATATTAAAAGGGATGATATAAAAGAAAGAGGAGAGCTCCCTCTTTCTTTTATGTAAATAAGAAGCTATACATTTTCCGTTTCTTTTTCATCTGCATACTTATCCTCTAAGGAAATTAATAGAGGGATTGATATAGTTACAAGAATGATTAAAGTAGTTATAAAAGATTTAGAAAGAGAAAAAGAACCTTCAACTAAAGGTGATAAAAACTTGAATGAAAGTATACTTGTTATTAAGGAAATTACTAAAAAACTAAAAAGTAATATATTTTTATTCTTTATAGATGCCTCTATAAAGTCTTTAATACAGGTTATTACGACAAATATAGTTAATATGATCAGAGAAATAAAATAATGTGTTACATTTGTCATACTAATAGTAGGGTCATCTATGATATAAGCAAGTAACTTAGATACTAACATGCCTCCAAACAATAAAATAATAAAAGCGAGTAATCCTTCCGATATATAAGTGCTGAAATTATCTTTCTTGTTAAAAAGCTTATAGTTCAGAGTAGATTGGGTTATTTGAATTAGGAATAGGCTAATAATCCATACATAATATACAATTGGTAATTCTCCTGAGAATAGAGAGATTAGGAAGTTTAATATTGTCCTTAAAATTTCAATCATTACGAAAGGCCTCCTGTTTGTAAGCTTGTGACATTAAAATATGCTAGTCTATCGTTTAATAATTTAACCTGTCAATTCAAACTATTTCTAATTATTCCATAAAAAGGTGACTACATCAAGTTATCTTTTTAACAATCCTTCAAGGCTGAGCACTAGAAAAAGAAACACAATATGTAATATAATTGAAAAAGTATATTTAAAAATCGATGTTAATATTACCCTCCTATAAGTATTAACATACGTAATTGAGGTGTTTTCTTTGTTGTTTTATGATCGAATTTCTATAATGGCCCCTCCTGTTCCGTAGCTAAAGAAAGTCTTTTTATTTCTGAGATTTTCAAAGTTATAGGAGGGTATGAAAAATGAAAAAAGTCTTAGTACCATCACTGTTGTTAATGATTATTCTTGTCGCATTTCCGCAAATTAGTGAAACGATTTACACACCGTCTTTACCGGACATTTCAAAGGCGTTACATGTAAGTAATAATGAGGTACAGTTAACGCTTAGTGTGTATTTTGCTGGATTTGCTTTAGGTGTATTTTTTATTGGATGGTTATCAGATATAATTGGCCGTCGCCCGGCAATGTTACTTGGAATTGTCGTATATGGCGTTGGGAGTTTCTTATGCTTTATTACAAATTCCATTGAAGTTTTATTAGTAAGTCGTTTTATTCAAGCGTTTGGAGCAAGTGCAGGATCAGTTGTGACGCAAACGATTCTTCGTGAAAGTGTAGAAGGGCATAAGAGGCATGTTATGTTTGCTCAAATATCGGCAGTCATTGCTTTTACACCAGCGATAGGACCGTTAATTGGTGGCTTTCTTGATCAAATGTTTGGATTTAAAATCGTATTTTTAAGTTTAGTAGGTATGAGTGTCGGAATTTTTCTGTATACGTTTGTTTCTCTTCCAGAAACAAAAACGAACTCAGTAACAAATAAAATAAATGTCTTTTCAGTATTGAAGAGATTAATTACAAATCCGAAAGTAGTAACATATGGGCTATTAATTGGAGGAGCAAATGGTGTTTTGTTTAGCTATTATGCAGAAGCACCGTTTATCTTTATGGAATACTTTCAATTATCGCCTAGTATGTATGGATTTTTAGGAATTGTTGTTGCTTCTGCTTCTATTATTGGAGCGAAAGTTTCAAAACGATTGCTTGCTACTAATAAACCAGCGAGAATTATATATATCGGTTGTCTTGTAATGGTAGTTGGAGCAGTCGCTTTATCTATTATTACTTCAGTTGGATCAAATCCAAACATAATATATATGGGTGGATTTTTAGTAGCGATGTTTATATTGCTATTAGGAATTGGAATAGCATTACCTAACTGTTTAAGTTTAGCATTAGTAGATTTTCAAGATGTCATTGGTACAGCGGGTGCATTGTTTAGCCTAGGGTACTATGTAATTGTAACGATAACAATTTGGGGAATGAGTCAACTTCATACGGGCTCGTTACTGGTGATGCCACTTTATTTTCTAGCTATAGTAGTTATCATGATGGTGTTTACTAAAGTGTTTATTTTAGGTAAACAAACTTCAAAAATGATTAAAAGATAAAATAGCAACAAATTATTATTTTGGCAAATGTATTAATTCTTAAGCATAAAGACAATAATGCTCTCTCAAAATTTTTGGGAGGGCATTATTGTCTTTATTACATTTAAAATATTTCATTCATTCAAATAAATTCCTATGTTTAACATTTTTGGGTAATGTAGTTGTGATGAGGATATTCTTTCATTATAATTAATTATATATTCAAATCAATATATGTAAGAGGGAGCGAAAGTTTTTTGAGTGAAGTATCTAAAGAAATTAAAATAGCCGAAAAATTAAAATTTTGGGAAGAGCAAGATCAAATAAATAAAGAATTAATACCGAGAGTTGTTAAAAATCATGAAATGATTACAGACTTGGCAACTCAATTTGATAAAAATTTAATATCAATGTCTTTGTTACAAGAAAATATAGATGAAAATGATGAGGAGATTAGTAGTTTACATGAGAAGTTAAAAAGCGAATCATCTAAACGGATGGAACAAATAAGTGAATTAACTGCTAAAGTAGAAGAACAAGATATACATATTAGTGAGATGAAAAGTATGTTGATGAATCAAGAGGAAGAGATTAGAGAGGTAAAAAAAGTTCTGGAAAAAGTGAATAAAAGTGTAGGAGTTACAGGGAATAATAAAGGGAATGTAGCTGTCAATATAGGTGTTTTAATTGCAATAATACTATCTATTATTGCAATTATTTTATGAGGTGTATGTATGAGATCTTATCAAATGTTGGAGTCATTAAAAAAGATACCGAAATCAGCATCCACATCAAGTGATTTATCAAAAGAAGAGATGTTTTCTCATTTAGAAACACTAAAAGATAGGGATGTTATACTACAAGCAGACATTTATTCATCAATAATAGGTTATCAAATACTTGAAACAAGGAATGTTCCGGATGAGTTGTTTGATGCATATGCTTCCCAGTACCCACAACTTTCTAGTAGTGGTGTATCTCTTTATGAAAAGTATGTAGAAGTTTATGAAAAGGGAGAAAGTTCTATTACTGGTTTTGTAAATGGGGTTAAAGGAAAGCAATTTGAATATTATGTCCAAAATAATTTATCAGAAAGATATCCGGACTATGATTTTACTATTGCAGAGAGTGCCAACCAACCTATATGGGATATAAAAGGTATTAGCCAAGAAAACGGGGAAGAAATGTTAATTCAGGTGAAAATGATGGATACTGCGCAAGCAAACCATTTGTCTAATATTATGCAAGCTAATCCAGATGTTTATTATGCTACTAGTTCAGAAATACGAGAAAAAATTCTTGCTGCAAAACCGGAATTACAGGAACAATTTATTCCAATTGATATCTCAAGTTATGAATTTACACAAGATGTACAAGATGGATTGGAAACATTGAGGGAAAACTTAGGAATTGATTTACCAGATGAAGTTTTTGCGTTAGCACCATATTCAACAGAAGTAGTTTTAGGGATAAAACTACTCTTTGATCTAGCCTCGGTGAATAGGGATTTTAAACAGGTGCAATCTACTGATAAAGCACGTCTAGGGGCAGTGAAAGCTTTAATTCTGTTTTCGAGGTTTGGCATCAATACAATTTTAGGTGTTGTGGGATCATCACTAGGTTCAATTGTAGCACCCGGTGTTGGTACAGTGTTCGGTGTAGTAGCTGCATTGGTTGTAGGGAGTAAACTAAATAAAAAAATTGCACCGTATGCACTGAAAATCGCGTATACATTAGTAGGGCTCAATGAAGAAGATGTATTCTACTTTAAAAATATGGAAAGGGTACATGATTTGGCACTTGAGTATAGAAAAAATAGTTTACTTTTACAACAACCGTAAGTTTATGTATAAAAGAGTCTCATTTTTTAATGAGACTCTTTTATATTTTATGAAAATAATTATAGGTATGAATATGTAATTAATGTTAAAATATAACAAAGTTGTATAGTTATAGTTTTTGAGGGGATGAAAATATGTTAATGAATTTAGTATGCATTCTACTAATCATTCTACTAATCATTTCTGGATTTATACTAGTTATACGAAAAACTTTCATTGTAAACCACTATCTTTGTAATTTAATGGCATTCTTTTGCGCTTATATGACAACATCTTCCTACGTATTAGAGCAAATTTTATTAACAAAAACTATATTGATACTATGTTTGTTGTTTATAACTTTTATTCTTGTATATTCACATTTCGATATTAGAGGGCTAGCTTTTAACGATTACACAGTATTCAATCTACCTTCTAGCCGAGTGAATACATTAGTGAAAGAAGGGTTAACTGAAGTGGGCATAGAATTTACTGTGGAGAAAAATACTATATATTTATCAGGATCTCCTGTTAAAATTCGAATATTAAATAGACCGTTGCATACAACTAATATTTTATTTAGAAAATGTCCAGATGATATGAAGACAAAAATGAAAGATATTATTAAGGAAAAGATAAAAGCTGAAGAGAAAAGTTTTCCGTTTTTTGGTGTATTGTTGATTGTTTTAGGTGGATTAATATTTTTCATAAAATAGTAGTATTATGAAATATTTTTGCAATAAGATTCGAATTTTTAATTAAAATAAGGTGAATTGTATGCAGAACTTAGTAAACAATTTAAACATTAAAGCCACTTCAGAAGAAGATTTGAAACAAATTTTAAAACTATGTACAATTTATGATCAAGCTATTTATGGCGAAATTGATACAACGGTAGAGGATATAACTAATTCATGGAAAGGTATTGATGTTAGTAAAAGCTCTTATGTTGTTATGAATGGAGAAGAAATAATCGGATACGGAATTTTGACAGGGAATGAAGGGCAGTTTCCATCTGCTGTACTTATTGATCCTAATTATATGAATCAAGGTATTGAACATGTAATATGGTCAAAGCTTGAAGGTCGTGCTACGGAGCTTGTAGGTAATGCATCATGTCTACAGGGGACGATTGTAACACAAGCAAATAATTCCTATGAGGAAAAATTATTAGGGGAAGCCGGGTTTATTCCAACTCGTATATGGTGGGGAATGGGGATTGAATTAAAGAAAGATATTCCATTACTAATATGGAAAAATAGTGTTACAGTGCGATATTACATACTTGGTGTAGATGATGAGAGTTTACATCAAGCTTTTAATGAAGCCTTCGTAGACCACTAAAATTCGAAACCTTCTACGTTAGAAGAGTTTTTACAGCGTACAAAAAGAGAGGGGTTTCATCCTACATTATGGTCACTGGCGATGGTAGAGGATGAAGTAGTTGATTTTGTCTTTAGTAAAAAGGGTGCTGACAATAAAGCAGAAATTACTCACTTAGGTGTAAGGCGTTCTAAGAGGAAACAAGGATTGGGATTAGCGCTGTTATATCATGCATTCGGTCAACTATACGAAGAAGGAATTTCAAAGGTCCATCTAAATGTAGATTCTGAAAATATTACAGGTGCACCTCGCGTATATGAAGCAGCTGGAATGGAAGTACAGAGTAAATTTGTTCGTTTTGATAAGGAAATTTTGTTGAGAAATAAAGAAGAAGTCCAGTAATGAATCACTGGACTTTTTTGCTTTCATTCGGCGTTAGCTACGCTATGAATTTCTAGATTAATAATTAGATGTGATGACAAAAGAAATATCTTAATTCAATAGGGCGATTTATAAGTTGTTCTTATTTACATTCAATTTTCCCATTCAGTATTTCGATAGCTTTTTCACGTAAAGGGTTTCCTTCATTTAATCGTTGTAATCTAATAGGGGCACCTCCACGTTGAACAATTAGAGGTTCTTTTGGAACTTTCCAAGAAACCCTTCTGCAGTGCTGTACATTCCACTTATTAGGCGTTATAGAGCTGAATATAGACTCATACCTATAGGGACCCTCTACTACTCCAACAGCTTGAATTTCCCAAGTTTTTTTATGCGAGTCTTTAATGTGTTTCATGACCAATACATCACCGATTTGTATCTCTTCTGCAAACTTTTGTATGAGATGTCCATCTGAATATTCTTCATAAGTTTTTTTATTATCAAAGAAGTCCCCAAATTGACCAGGTCCTAATAAGGCTACGTTTAATTCTGTGAAAATTTTTGGCAAATCTATCGAACCATCTCCAGCAGCTATTTGCCAATATTCTCTCTCTTCCATATATATTCCCCCTTTTAAATAATTCCTCTACAACAGATCCGTTAGTATGAACAAACATTTTACTTTATAAAGTGATATATGCATCACTATTATGTGTTTTATTATAATATTTAAAATACATAATGTGAACTGTGGAAATAATAATCTAGGTCAATTCAAAGTGGAAAATCGTATTTTAATAGGTAACATAAGAGGGATAATAAATTGTAATTCTATACAAAAAGTGTGATTAAAATAAATGAATTGTACTTTAAATTAAGGCGTTTTTTGAATGGTAAGGTTTATAATAAATGTATATGCAGCGATTATACATTATTTTAAAATGTGACTATTGGACAAGAAAAAACACTATGCGCTTATTGAGAGAGTAATAGATGAAAATTGAATTGTTAAGCGGAGAAGAACTTATTGAACGTGTAATATTAGATAATTTTATTGATATATTAATTCCCCTCTATACATGTATGAACAGAGTGTTTAAAGAATAAAAAATTCGAAAATAATGAATAATCTTATTCACCATAAATATTGAAGTATATGGGTTCTAAAACTGGAGGAAGATATCCTTTCCTCAGTTATATATATTGTAATAATATTCATATTAGAATCATATTGAATAGATGTATTTTATTGTTAATTTAGTTAAAAATTAATCAGACTTATGTATAATAATTTATCCCGCTTTAACGGGCAGTAAGACTTCCACCTTAAAATTCGGATGGTCAAAGAAGCTAGGTGGCAGATCAACTTCCCATAAAAGCCCGATTGGTTCAACTAATAATCAGTGGGATACTCCTCCACTGATTAAAGTTTCACTTTATCGAAAAAATAATTGAATTTTTCAGATTAATGAATTAATATAAGGTAAGTAATTTTAAGATTTATAGAATATTGGAAGATGAAAGGTTTTGGGAATTTTATAAGAAGCAAAAAAACGATTTTAGGATAGCTTTAAAGCTAGTGTAAAATGACGTTTGCTTCATCATTTTCAAGGCCGAAAGGAATTAGGGAAAAGCATCTTGTTTTAAAATGCGGCTATGAATCATCTAAGAGGGGGAAGTGAAGTGGCAAACAAAGAATTGAAAAGAGGTTTAGAAGCACGTCATATTCAAATGATTGCTTTAGGCGGAACAATTGGTGTTGGTTTGTTTATGGGATCAGCCAGCACGATTAAATGGACAGGTCCGTCAGTCATGCTTGCGTATGCGATTGCAGGTATTTTTATTTTCTTCATCATGCGTGCCATGGGAGAAATGTTGTATATGGAGCCGAGTACAGGTTCATTTGCGACGTTCGGTCATAAGTATATTCATCCGCTAGCTGGTTATATGACAGCGTGGAGTAACTGGTTCCAGTGGGTTATCGTTGGGATGTCAGAAATTATTGCGGTAGGAGCATATATGCAATATTGGTTCCCGGACTTACCAGCTTGGATACCAGGTGTAATCGCAATGGTTATTCTTGGCGCAGCTAACTTAATTTCTGTTAAGTCATTTGGTGAATTTGAATTTTGGTTTGCGATGATTAAGATCGTTACGATTCTATTAATGATTATTGCAGGATTTGGACTTGTTTTCTTCGGAATTGGTAACGGCGGAGAAGCGATTGGTATATCAAATCTTTGGTCAAATGGCGGTTTCTTTACAGGTGGTTTTTCAGGCTTCTTCTTTGCATTATCACTTGTAGTGGGTGCATACCAAGGTGTGGAATTAATTGGTATTACTGCTGGTGAAGCGAAGGATCCGAAGAAGACACTTACAAGAGCGATTCAAAGTACAATTTGGCGTATTTTAATCTTCTATATTGGTGCTATTTTCGTTATTGTAACTGTGTATCCGTGGGATCAATTAAGTACAATTGGTAGCCCGTTCGTAGCAACTTTTGCGAAGGTTGGTATTACGGCAGCAGCTGGACTGATTAACTTCGTTGTTATTACAGCGGCGATGTCTGGTTGTAATAGTGGTATTTATAGTGCAGGACGTATGCTTTATACGTTAGGTGTAAATGGACAAGCGCCGAAATATTTCACAAAACTTTCTGGAAATGGTGTGCCTTTATTCGGTACAGTTGGCGTAATTATCGGTTTAGCGGTTGGTGTTGTATTAAGTTATATTGCACCGAAAAACTTATTCGTATATGTATATAGTGCGAGTGTACTTCCTGGTATGGTACCATGGTTCGTCATTTTAATTAGTCAAATTAATTTCAGAAAAGAAAAGGGAGCAGAGATGAAAAATCATCCGTTCAAAATGCCATTTGCTCCTGTTACAAATTATTTAACGATTGCCTTTTTAATTATGGTATTAATCGGAATGTGGTTTAACGATGATACGCGTATTTCACTAGTTGTAGGCATTGTTTTCTTAGCTATCGTAACAATTAGTTTCTATGCTTTTGGAATAGGAAAACGACCTCCGTTAGATGTTCCAAATGATCAAGAGATTTCAAGTAAATAAAGATAGTAAAAAAGTCCGATTTCTCATTTGGAAATCGGACTTTTTGTTATTAAAATTTTTCTAAAACGATTTTTCCAATTGTACTGCCGCTTTCAAGCAGGGCATGTGCTTTCTTTACGTTTTCAGCGTTAATTGGTGTGAATGTTTCATTTAAAGTAGTCTTTAAAATGCCTTCATCTAGTAGTTCGCTTACTTTATTTAATAGTTCGTGCTGCGTGATCATGTCTCCAGTTTCATACATCGCTTTTGTAAACATAAACTCCCAAACGAGTGTAGCACTTTTACTTTTTAAAATGCCCATCTCAAGAGGGTGTTCATTTTCTACGATAGAGCAAATTTTTCCTTGTGGTTTAATAAGTTCACATATTGCTTGCCAATGTTGATCTGTATTGTTTAGGCAGAAAATATAATCTACATCTTTTAGCCCAAACTCTAATATTTGTTCTTGTAAAGGTTGGTGATGGTTAATGATATAATCGGCACCGAATTTTTCAACCCAGTGTATCGTTTCAGTGCGGGATGCAGTTGTGATAACATTTAGTCCGGCCCATTTTGCAAGTTGAATGGCAATTGAACCTACACCACCAGCACCGCCTATAATTAAAATGTTTTTAAAGGAATTCGTATCTTTCTTATTATAATCAATACCTAAACGTTCAAATAAACCTTCCCAAGCTGTAATAGCTGTTAACGGAAGTGCTGCAGATTCCGCATCACTTAACGTTTTAGGTTTTTTACCAACAATTCTTTCATCAACGAGGTGATATTCACTATATGTACCTTGTCTCGTAATGCTTCCAGCGTAAAACACTTCGTCGCCTTCTTTAAATAACGTACAGCTTTCGCCAGTTTGCACGACAACACCACTAGCATCCCAGCCAAGTATTTTCGCTACATCTTCTTTTTTATCTTTCGGAGAGCGAACTTTTGTATCAACTGGATTAACGGAAATAGCGTTAATTTTAACGAGTATATCTCTTCCTGTGGCAACAGGTTTTTCAACTTCTAGATCAATTAAACTGTTTTCTTCTTCAATAGGTAAGTATTCATGTAAACCAATTGCTTTCATTTGTATTCCCTCCATTAAAGTAAGAGTCATTTATTCTTTTATTATAGTAGGTGGAGTGTCATTATGTAAAAAAGTTGAGTCCTTTCCATTTTGTAAAAGGCTTGTTTTAGCCTCATTTAGAACTTTGTAACTGCAGAGGGCCAGCCATCGTTTTGATTTTATTTGGATGAAAGGTATATATTTTTCTACTGTACCTTGCAATGAATAATACTAAGTGGTATGTTATACTTGTGATTACTTATTATAAAACAGTACTAAATAATAAATAGTAGTGGATATTAATTAGAATAGGGTGAATGAATATTGAATGTACAATTTAAAAAAGGAGTTTTGGAACTTTGTGTTCTTGTCTTACTGGATAAGCAAGACCGTTATGGATATGAATTAGTTCGAAATATTTCTAATCGAATTGAAATATCAGAAGGGTCTGTTTATCCTCTTCTTCGAAGGTTAACTAAGGAAGAATATTTTACCACGTACTTACAGGAGTCTTCAGAGGGTCCTTCAAGAAAGTATTATACACTAACGGATAAAGGTAGAACGTATTTGTATCAACTTTTGGAGGAATGGAATGAGTTCTCACAAGGTGTCAATCAATTAATTAAAGAAGGTGTACGTAATGACGAAAGATAAATTTTTGCAACAATTAAATGTATCTCTAAAAAGATTATCTGATAAAGAGCGTGCAGATATTTTAAAAGATTATGAAGAACATTTTACTTTCGGCTTAGAGGAAGGGAAGAGCGAAGAAGAAATTGCAACTTCATTAGGTTCTCCAGCTCAAATCGCCAAAGAGCTATTAGCAGATTATCATATTGAGAAAGTAACAACAAGTGCAACAACAGGAAATGTTTTCCGTGCAATTTGGGCAGTAATTGGATTAGGTTTTTTCAATTTGTTAATCGTACTTGCACCTGCAATCACATTAGCGGCATTGATTTTTTCAGGATGGGTTCTCGGTATCTCATTTTTAGGGGCACCATTACTTGTTTTAGTTGATGCTATTATACATCCAAATTCATTCTTGCTATTTAATCTTTTTGTTTCTTTAGCACTTTGTGGAATTGGATATTTCATTGTTATTGCTATGTTATTTTTAACGAAGCTAGCAACGAAAGGATTTGTTCGTTATTTAAAGTTCAATATAGCACTAGTAAAAGGTGGTTTGAAGCATGATAAATAAGAAGAGTTTCTCAATCATTGCAGGTATTATTTTCATTATTGGTATTATCGGAAGTTTATTCACTTATCGTTCAATTGCTGCGGTACCAATTTCAGAAGAAAAGGTCATTAATAATAATGTGTCAAGCGTCATTATCGACACGAATAACGTTCGTGTTAACATCAACCCTACAACAGGTAGTAACGTGAAAGTAAAATTAGATGGCGAAGTTAATCCTAATGTAAAAAGGGAATTAGCTACGGATGAGAAAGATTCAACGCTTCTTATTTCTTATAAAGAAAAACAACAGAGTTGGTTCAACTTTAATATTTCTGAAGTGTGGGCGCCATTAACATTAAATGTGTATCTACCTGAAAAACAATATGAATCATTAAAAGTTTCCAATAATAATGGCTATGTTTCTTCTAAAAAACTAAACGCAACAAATTTTAATATCAATACAAGCAATGGACGTGTTGAATTAAGAGAAATCAATTCGCCAAAAATTATCGCGGAAACAAACAATGGAATTATGGATTTCAAAGATGTATTGGCACAAAATATTCATGTGAAATCGAACAACGGACGAATAATGCTAGACCATGTTGAAGGTGAAATAGAGGGGCAAACTAAAAATGGAAGTCTTACTCTGAAAACGAATGAACTGGATCGAAATCTCAATTTTACGACTCACAATGGAAAAATTAATATTGAAACTGAAAAAGAACCAACTAATGTTCAATTTAATGTTTCTGTTGACAATGGCAGAGCGAATATACTTGATAAATATAATGGAAATACGGTTATTGGAAAAGGAGAAAATGTAATTAAATTAAATACACATAACGGAAATATTACAGTGGAAAAACAATAGTATATTATCTTTTATCATCTCAGCTCGCCACACATAAAGAGCAATAATAAATAAAAGAACCGACTCCTTTTCTCGACGTATAGGTAGTCGGTTCTTTTATTTGTAACATTCGTTTAAGTGTGTATCTTTTTCGTATTACAAAATACAAACAGTTGATTTATTACTCTGGATTCTTAGAGAAATAATGAATAGTAATTAAAAGTGTAAGGAGAATTTGTGAATGACTCAAAAATAATAATTGAAACAGTGAAGGAAGAGAAGGAGTTTATTTCTAACAGGAGGAATTTTTTACTGTGAACTTTATCCAAAACTAAATGTAAAGGTGGATACATAATGACAGTAAAGAAACTTTATTTCATCCCAGCAGGTCGTTGTATGTTGGATCATTCGTCTGTTAACAGTGCGTTAACACCGGGAAAACTATTAAACTTGCCGGTTTGGTGTTATCTTTTGGAGACGGAAGAAGGTCCTATTTTAGTAGACACAGGTATGCCAGAAAGTGCAGTTAATAATGAAGGGCTTTTTAACGGTACATTTGCAGAAGGACAGATTTTACCGAAAATGACTGAAGAAGATAGAATTGTAACTATTTTAAAACGTGCAGGGTATGAGCCAGATGATCTCCTATATATTATTAGTTCGCACTTGCATTTTGATCATGCAGGAGGAAATGGTGCTTTTTTGAATACGCCAATCATTATACAACGTGCTGAATATGAGGCAGCGCAGCATAGAGAGGAATATTTGAAAGAGTGCATACTACCAGATTTAAACTACAAAATTATTGAAGGTGATTATGAAGTGGTACCTGGTATTCGGTTATTGTATACACCAGGACATTCTCCAGGGCATCAGTCATTATTAATTGAGACGGAAAAATCCGGTCCTGTATTATTAACGATTGATGCATCTTATACGAAAGAGAATTTTGAAGATGAAGTACCGTTTGCGGGATTTGATTCGGAATTAGCCTTATCTTCAATTAAACGTTTAAAAGAAGTTGTGATGAAAGAGAAACCGATTGTTTTCTTTGGACATGATATAGAACAGGAAAAGGGATGTAAAGTGTTCCCTGAATATATATAGTGCAAAAAGTCATGAGCTTATTCACTCATGACTTTTTCGTTTAAATAATTTCTTTAAATAAGTTATATACTTTTTTAGAACTATCTTCATTTAATTGATAGTACGTAAGGTTTACATCATCAGGAGTATCTTGCTGAGCAATCATCACTTCGTTACTGTGATGGTCAACTACCCATATGAAATATTTTTTATAAGTTCCATCCTCAAATGTAATCCACATGTCACAATCTATTAAATCTGACCCTTCTTCATCTAATGTTAATTTTCCTTTTTTTGCGGTATCCATACTGTTAATGAATGTTTTTAATTCATCTGTTTTTGTGAGGAAGATATCCTTTTTTGTTTTAATGGATTCGACATGTATATCTTTTATTTCCTGTTTTCCTAAAAAGACAGGGGGCTCATTTGGATCTCTTTGAGTGGAAATAATAGTAGCTTTTTTCTTTGGCTTATTTGCTGTATACAAATCTTGAATAGATTTTCCAGAGTTTACAAACCATATGATCCCACAAATAATCAATGTGCTACAAAGCAGTAAAATAATTTTCTTAATAGAATATTCTCCTCTCTATTACTTCGTATGAAGAGCTTTTCTATTAATATATGATAGGTAAGCGTAAAGTATTATAGTTGAACGTGGTTATGTTTCACTGTTTTTATTGGGCGATCTACGAGTAAATTGTAAGTGAGCCCGATTAGTACAAAAATGCCACCAACAATTTTGCCCATTGAGAGTTCGTGTGACAAGATGAAATCAATGATAGTCCCCGCGAATAATTGTCCAATAAAGATGAGTAACGTTAAATAAAATGCTGATATTTTAGGAGTAATATAGTTCGATAAAGAGATGACAATAACGCCTACTAATCCGCCTAAATATACAGCGATAGGTATAGATTGCAACGTATGACTAGGAATGTACATTGAATCTGAACTGAAAATTAAAAATAATATAGAGAAAAATAATCCAGTAATATAATTAAAAAACGTACCTTCCCAATTGCCGATTTTCGCTGCTAAATTTGCGTTAATAATTCTAGCAACAACGATAGAAACACCAGCTAAAATAGCGATCGTAATATATAACATTTTTTTGCCTCCATTAATAAATTGTCATGATTATAATTCCAGAAGAGATGAAACATAATCCAATTAGTTTTTTCTTTTCAAACTTTGCAACTTTCATTCCTAATAAGCCGAAATGATCAATAACGATGGAAGCAATAGATTGACCGAGTAAACTTAATGCGATCGTAATAGAGGCACCAAGGACGGAGAAACTTATATTGTTAAAAAGAACAGTGAATACTCCAATCGCTCCAGCGCTATATAAAAAAAATGGAATGCTTTTATCAAAATGGATTTTATGTTTGTTTATGATTAAAACGAAAATAACTGCAATTAAACCGACAAGGTGAATGACAACGCTCGCTGTGTACTTGCCAATTAACTCAGATAAAATCCCATTCAATGGAAGCATAACGGCGATGAGCACACCAATAAAGACAGAAAGAAAGTTATACAATGTAATATCCCCTTTATATTTCATATTTGTAATGACTGTATCATGCTGAAATTGTGTATTACTATGACATATGTCATAGTGGAAGAAGAAAATTTTGATTACAATGGGGATGAGTTGTAAAGGCGGGGGAACTATGAAGAAAGTATGTAATTCTATTAAATTAGCAGAGTATATGAAACAAAATAACATTGACTCCTTTTTTAGTAATGATATGAAACCGTATATGGAACTTATATTTTTTAAAAAGAATGAGTTTATTTGTAGAGAAAATGAAGAGATAGATTATTTGTTTTTCTTCGTTGAAGGAAAAGCAAAAGCGTTTAATACATTAAGTAACGGGAAATCTGTATTATTATGCTTTTATGATAGTTTGCAGCTGTTAGGAGATGTGGAGTTAATTCATTCTCAAAAGACGGCTTCAAACGTACAAGTAATGGCAGATTCATATTGTGTTGGTTTGCCTTTAGGAAAAGTGAGAAATCAACTATTTCATGATGCGAAATTTTTACGATGTATTTGTGGATCATTAGCTCATAAATTAAACCGACTTTCAAAAAATAGTACCATTAATTTGCTATATCCACTTGAAAACAGACTTGCGAGTTACATGTTAGCAGCGGGAGAACGAGCTGTGCAGCATGGGAATCGAATTGTATTTAGTGGGAATTTAACGGAAACAGCGGAATTGTTAGGGACAAGTTATCGGCATTTATTGCGCACATTAAATATTTTTTGTGATAAAGAGATTATAAAAAAGAACGATGGATGCTTTGAAGTAGTGAATGTGGATGTTTTGAGAGAATTGGCGGCAGATGTTTATAAATAATATAGTAAAGTGGGGATTTAGATGAAAATAGCTATAATTTCAGATGTTCACGGGAACAGTCATGCATTAAAAGCAGTATTAGAAGATATTAAACATCGCAAGGCCGAAATGATAATAAACTTAGGGGATAGCCTGTATGGGCCGTTAGATCCTTTAGGGACAATTGAAATATTGATGAAGAACGAGATGATACATATTAAGGGTAACTGTGATCGCATGCTTTGGGAACCTATACAAGGGCAGTCTGCTACACTAACTTTTGTCCAAAATCAATTAACAGAAAATCATATAGATTGGTTACAACAACATCCTTCACAATATATTGTAGACGATATTTTATTTTGTCATGGTACGCCAACTTCAGATGAGGTGTATTTACTAGAAGAGATGGACGAGAATGGTGCAGTATTAAAGAGTGAAAAAAATATAATGGATCAACTCCAAAATATAGAACAAAAAATAATAGTATGTGGTCATACACATATTCCTAGAGTTGTTTATTTAGCAAATGGAAAAATCATAATAAATCCAGGGAGTGTAGGACTTCCAGCGTACAAAGATGAATTACCCATTGTGCATAAAATGGAATCAGGAACTCCGCATGCAAAATATGTAGTGATAGAAGAGGTTTTGGGAGAATGGATAATTGAACAAATTTCAGTTTCGTATAATTGGGAAGAAGCTGCTCGGTTAGCTACTCAACTTGAAAGGCATGATTGGGCACAGGCGATAAAGACTGGGAAGATAGAATGAAGGGGAGCTTACTTTATGGTAAACTGCTCTTTTTTATTTTGAGTACATATTGAATTATATAAAAATAAAATGTTATGATTATGGAAACGTATGAATATATGAACAAGTATTCATATATTTGAGAAGAGGAGGGATTAGAATGAAAGACCTAATTATTATTGGAGCGGGTCAAGCTGGATTAACAATGGGATATTACTTGAAGCAAGAAGGATATAATTTTTTAATACTTGAGGCAGGGAACAGAGTGGGTGATTCATGGAGAAACAGATATGATTCTTTACAGCTCTTCACACCGAGAGAATATAGTAGTTTACCAGGTATGGTAGTAAAAGGAGAAGGAAAGGGATTTCCATGTAAAGATGAAATGGCAACGTATTTAGAAGAATATGCAAGGCGTTTTAAATTACCAATCCAATTGCAAACTGAAGTTTTTAAAATAAAAAAAGAAAGAGATATATTCGAATTACATACTCCTACAGAAATTTTACAAACGAAAAAAGTTATTATCGCAACAGGTGGTTTTCAACAACCGTTTATTCCCTCAGTTTCAGCAAATCTATCATTACATGTTTTTCAAATACATTCATCACAATATAAATCACCATCACAAATTCCTAAGGGGAAAGTACTCGTAGTAGGTGGCGGGAATTCAGGAATGCAAATTGCAGTAGAACTTGCAAAAACTCATGAAGTTACAATGTCTATTAGTCATCCTTTAACGTTTTTACCGTTACATCTTTTTAGAAGAAGCATTTTCAATTGGTTAGAAAAATTAGGTTTATTGTATGCTGAAGTTAGTACCAAGAGGGGGAAATGGTTTCAGAAAAGAAAAGATCCTATTTTTGGATTTGAAGGTAAGGAACTCATTCGTAATGGAGCAATACAACTACAGGAAAAAGTAGTAAGTGCATCAGAAAATAACATTATGTTTCAGAACGGTGAAACATATAGTGCAGAAAGTATTATATGGTCAACAGGTTTTATTCAGAATTATAAATGGATTGAAATTGAAAAGGCAGTGAATGAGAATGGACTTCCCAATCATGTAAAGGGGATAAGTCCAGTAGGAGGATTGTATTATATCGGCTTGCCATGGCAGTCTCAAAGAGGTTCTGCACTTATTTGTGGTGTAGGAAAGGATGCGGCGTATGTACTTTCTGAAATCAAAAAAATAGATCAGTAGCAGCGACTACTGATCATCCATATGTACATGAATTAGGAGAGGTCAAACATTTATTAACTTTATTATAATTGATTTTCAAAAGAATAAAAACTGAAAATTCTAATTTTATGTTGAGAAAGTTTTTTGTATCGAAATATATAAAAGAATAGGGGTTTTTAGGAAAAAGAAATATGATATTTATATTTTAATAAATTATGATATAGTTTATAAAGAGTAGATTACATAAAATGTTATTTTATTACATATAAAGTAAGGGGGAATGGTTGTGAAGTTTGATGATCAACGCCTACTAGGAGTACGATTAGGTTCTGTACTAGTAACAGAGGAAAATCAATATTTAGTAATTAAGAAAAAAGATCATTATGCACTATTAAATATACATACTTTAGAATGCACACATGTTGAAGTGCAGCTAGAACATATTGAAGAAATGTTACATGAAGATTTCCAAGAAAGTATAACGGAGATTATCGCACCAGAACATATAAAAATTGTTGCGAAAAATGTTATATAAGAAAGAAGCTGAAAGGAACAGCTTCTTTCTTTTTCATTATAACGATAACGTTTTTAAAACGTCACCAATAATCCCTTCCATTTGATGAACACCTAAGTCAGCGTTCGTCATTATAATAGCGCCATTACCTCGGTATGGATAGCATATCATCATACATTGAAATCCAACGCCCCATCCGAGTGAATAGATTTGTAAGTCTTCATTCAAATCATCTAGAAAAACACCTAGTCCAGTCCATTTTGAGCAACCTTGAGGAGAAATCATATCTTGTACTGTTTTTTGAGAAAGTTTTAGTTTGCCTTTTCCTTGTAAGGAATGAATGATTTCAATAACTAAAGCTGATAAGTCAGTTGGTGTTGTCCAAATACCTGAAGCAGCTGCGAATGGATAAAATGGATACTTCTCATTTGTAACGGTGCCATCTTTATTATGTCCGCAAGCAAAAGCATCGATTTTATCTATGTCTTCAGGAGAGAAGATTGTACTATTCTTCATTTGCAGTGGTTGAAATATATATTCTTCTAGTAAAAGGTTGAATGGCTTTCCAGTTATATCTTCAAGTAGTATTTCGATTATACAAAAGTTTGCATCCGAGTAGTGAAATTCGCTTTCTGGTTTATAAGTTACTTCAATAGGTACGGAGCAATATAATGTTTTACCGGCAAGGAGTTCAGACATGTTTGGTTGCCCTTGTGCAAGTAGATAATGTTCAAAGCTATTAGGAGGATCAATGATTCCAGATTGGTGACTTAACAAGTTTCGCAATGTGACTTTTTTCTGTGAAGTAAATAGATTAGTAGGGATGTTCCAAGATGTGAGTCTATCATTAACGTCTTCGTCTAAATGTACGATTTTGAGATCGGATAATGTTAGTACGAGAATTGTGGTGATAAATTTACTAATAGAACAAGAATTGAATATGGAATCTATAGTGACAGTTCTATTAGTTCCGGATTCAAGCGTTCCGAAAGCAGCTGTTTCATCTAGTTTGCCGTCGCGTATAATAGCAAGACTTAAACCTGCAACGGAATATTGGTGCATTTTTTCGTATATATTGTTACTTTTTAATTTCATAGTGACTCCTTTCTTCAAAAAAGACAGAATGTTAGTTCTATTATACGGTAGTAAATAGAGAGAATGAGAGAAAAAGAAAAAACTTCATCGATCAAAGATGAAGTTTTTTAGTTAATTCGAAGTGAATGCTTTAAAAAATTTATCGCGGTACATGTACATAAGCCATGAGGCTGTAATAAAGGAAATAATGCTTACTTTGTTTTGAATTGGCGCATTGAAAACAAGCCAGCCAACGATATCAAATAATACATGTAGTGCAATTGAAAGAACTACAAATTGTAGTAGCGTATTTAAAAATCTTTTCATTAAGTGTCCCCCTGAAATAAAAGGTTTATCAACAATGTTGTATATTACTATTATACATTAAATGTGTTTCGTGGTAAAATTTACATAAGTTAGTTAAATAAAACAAATGAAAGCTAGTGAGGAGGAATAGTCATGGAATTTTGGATGATCATACCGATAGCGATCTTTGGGTTTATTTATATCGTTGAAAAGTTAAATAAAATTGAAAAGAAGACGGATGCACGTTTAAAGAGGATGGAAGATAGATTACAGCTAATTACGAAAGAAATGGGAATTGTAGATAGAGAACCTGAGATTAATAAAGAGTTGCGCCAGCTTATGGAAGAAGGAAAAACAGTTACAGCAGTTAAGAGAGTAAGAGAAGCTTTTGGTTTTTCCTTATTAGAAGCGAAGCAGTATGTTGATAAATTATAAAAAAGATCATCCATTTGGGTGATCTTTTTTCAATGCACCATACGTGTGTTTACATAAGCAGCGATTATAACGTGTCCAATTATAATGATAGGAACTAAGATTTTGACATTAGGAGTAGTGAAGACACTACCAATTGTGGCAATAGCACCGGCAATTAAATTATAAAGACCAACTATTTTTGATAACTTCACTTTATCCCGCTTTAATGGGCAGTAAGACCCCCACCTCAAAATTCAGCGAAAGCAAAGAAGTTAGGTGGGAGATCAACTGCCCATAAAAGCCCGATTGGTTCAACTAATAATCAGTGGGGGATAAAGACCCCCCACTGATTAAAGTTTCACTTTATCTGGTACACGGCGTTCATTGAATCCTGATAAGAGCCAAGTATATTGTTTAACTCCGATGAAATAGGCTAGTGCAAATGAAATGATTGCAAGTATGAATAATGATGGAGAAGCGAAGAGAGTCATTGAAAACACCTCCGTTAAAGAGTTATAAATAAATTATAGTATGAATGTTATAATTTAACAAAATAGATTTAAGTGTAATAGAAAAACGGAGTATTTATTATGAAGGGGGGTTAAGTATGAATATTGTGGAATTCCAGAGATATGTATTAAATTTCAGTAAAGAAAAAGGATTTCAAGATACTACAATTGAAGAACGTGCAATGTATATAATGGCGGAATTAGGTGAATTAGCGGAAGTTATATTAAAGCGTGATAAAATACAAGATTCGAAAAGAGAGATTGGTTTAGAAATGTTTGATGTCATTTGGAATGTATGTGATTTAGCAAATAAGTTAGAAATTGATTTGGAGAAAGCATTTGAAGAAAAAATGAGGATAAATAAAAAACGTGAATGGTAAGTGGAGTATTAATGTGTAAAGATGGGGGATACTAGTGAAAAAGAAGCTTTTTATAAGAGGAATCTTTATCTTAGTTAGTGTAATGAGTGTTGTCGCTTACTTAGTTTTTCAGGGTATATTCATTCCGAATCAAATAAGTGCGGATAAGTATGAAATAAAAGGTGTAGATGTTGCGTCATATCAAGGGGATATAGATTGGAGAGAGTTGGAAAAGCAAAATATGAAGTTTGCGTTTATAAAGGCTACTGAAGGAAGCGCGTTTGTGGATAAGTACTTTTCTAAAAATTGGACGAATGCGAATAAAACAAGTATGCGCGTCGGAGCGTATCATTTTTTTAGTTTTGATAGTAAGGGTGAAACACAAGCAGAGCAATTTATACGAAATGTTCCAAAATATAAACAAGCACTGCCACCCGTAATTGATGTTGAGTTTTACGCTAACAAAAAAGATAATCCGCCTAAGCGTGAAGATGTTACGAAAGAGTTGTCGGTCATGATTGAAATGCTAGAAAAACATTACGGTAAGAAAGTAATATTGTATGCAACTCAAGAGGCATATGATTTGTATATAAAGAATGCGTATCTTCAATGTGATATATGGATTCGCAGTGTCTTTACAAAACCGAGTTTATCTGATGAGAGGAAATGGACGTTTTGGCAATACACGAACCGCGGGAGATTAAATGGTTATAATGGAAAAGAAAAGTATATTGATTTAAATGTATTTTATGGGAATGAGGAAGAGTTTGAGAATTATGGAATGAAAGATTAAGTTTTAAAGTGTACAACATGTTGTACACTTTTTTTGTTAAATACATAAAAAATATGCAAGTAAAGATGGAACAAACATTTGAGCTGAATTGTCTAATATAGGTAATAAATATTTCGTTTGAAAGAAAGGGTGGAGAAAATGAAAAATACATTATTAAAATTAGGGGTATGTGTTAGTTTACTAGGAACAACGCAATTTGTTAGTACAATTTCTTCTGTACAAGCAGAACGAACGGTAGAGCAAAAAGTAATAAAAAATGAGACAGGAACTATTTCGATTTCTCAGTTAAACAAAAATGTATGGATTCATACGGAATTAGGTTATTTTAACGGAGAAGCAGTTCCTTCGAACGGTCTAGTTCTTACCACTTCTAAAGGGTTAGTACTTGTCGATTCTTCTTGGGATGATAAGTTAACGAAGGAATTAATAGAGATGGTAGAAAAGAAATTTAAGAAGCGCGTAACAGATGTCATTATTACACATGCACACGCTGATCGAATTGGTGGAATGAAAACATTGAAAGAAAGAGGCATTAAAGCGCATAGTACAGCGTTAACTGCAGAACTAGCAAAGAAAAATGGATATGAAGAACCACTTGGAGATTTACAAACCGTTACAAAGTTGAAGTTTGGAAATATGAAAGTAGAAACATTTTATCCAGAGAAGGGACATACAGAAGATAATATTGTTGTTTGGTTGCCACAATATCAAATTTTAGCTGGAGGCTGTTTAGTTAAATCTGCGTCCTCGAAAGATTTAGGAAACGTTGCTGATGCTTATGTAAATGAATGGTCCACATCGATTGAAAATGTGCTGAAGCGATATGGAAATATAAATTTAGTAGTGCCTGGTCATGGAGAAGTAGGGGATAGAGGATTACTTTTACATACATTGGATTTGTTGAAATAAAAAAAGCGAGGAGAAACAATTTTCTCCTCGCTTTCTTCTAACTATATTTAAATGCGAAGCCTGCATACGTTATTGAGATTTTAATTCCAAGTATACAAATACCAGTACTGTCATAATTGCTATAACAACGTAAGTAGCATCAAGCATTATAAGTGTTTTTAAAGTTTCAGTCATCCTCATTCACCCCTGATATGAAAATATAACATAATCTCTTATTAATTAAATCAGAGATTATAAAGATAACAATGTACATGAAATTTATTAAGTAGATTCTATATAAATATATCATATAAATAATGTAAACGATGTTAAGATAATGTAAATGTATTGTAAATAAAGAAGGGGCTCATCATGTCAATAAATCTTATTGTTTGTAAATACTATGTATCTCTCAAGTGCTAGGTAGCAAACAGTTATAACATGTGAAAAAAACTTACTTTGACACATCAATCACGAGGCTAGTTGTTACTACATTTTCCTCTATTACTTCTACCTGTACTTGTTCATCGTTTATCCAATTGATATTGAAGTTGTCTGTCGTATACATTTCCTTAAGGGTGACCTCTTTATATTTTTCTAAAATGCTACCTCTTTTCCCATAATAGATTCTTACAGTTGAAGTGGTACTTGGTCCTTTTGATTTTATTGTTTCTCTAAGCTCGATAATATTTATTAAATTTGGAGATTCACTTTTTTGAAAGGTAAAGGAACTGACCACTTTTTGTACCTTTTTAAAAACAGGACCATTGGATTTATTTGATATGTTAAATTCCACAACTTCAGGTACGGATTCTTTTCCTCGTAGTGTTATCGTTGCTTCATAATCGTTTTTCCAATATACGGAAACATCTGAGGAGTCGAGACGTTCCCCGTCATTTGCAATACTTGTGTCAAAATGTTCCCATAAACCGTATTTAATTCTGACGGGAGCGGGACCAAGAGAAGAGTCTGAATCTAGTTTCACTACTTTAATCGTATTTTTATTATTTGGAGAATGACTCTTTTCAAGTGTAATGTCCTGTAAATACAAAATGTAAGACAAACAGCCTACTACTAAAATAATTGGAATTACAATACGTAAGGCAGTAATGAGACGTCCTCTTGTCGTTTTTTTCTTAGTGCTTTTACTATTTTGTTCAAGTTCTTTTTCAATACTCGTTTGAACTGTTACTTTTGGCGGGCGAATAAGCCACCAAATGAAAGCTATAAGTAGTAAGAAAAGAGGTATTCCTTGAATAAAGAGAAATCCTTTCCAGAAATCTAGTCTCGTACTATACGGAGAATCTGTCGCCATCACCCCTATAAAAAATGCTACTGGACTTGCAAGTATATTTATCCCTAATCCGATCAATACGAATGAAAGATTTTTATTCCTAATTTTTCGTGATCCAGCCATAATAAACAGAAATACTGCAATACCGAGTATAAGAAATAGTGTTCCGTAATAAAACATCATATATATCATATTCTCCCTCCATAACTTTAATTGTACCATCAGTAAGGAAAAATTTTCAAAAGTGTGCCGATATATGATGCGAATAAATCAAGTGCAAGTATAAATATCAGGATACAGTAAAAATATTATGTCAACAATGTGAACTGTCACAAATCTTTATATATTATTGTGATTGATATCACATCCCTTTTCCTCAATGGATATTATGCTTAGGGTGTAATTAATGATTGGGAGAGGGTGGGATGATATGTTTTGTTATCAATGTGAACAAACGCCAACAGGCGGATGTAAAGTAATTGGTGTTTGCGGTAAGAATGAAACAATAGCAAGTTTACAAGATACGATTGTGTTTGGATTAAAAGGAATTGCTGCTTATCGTACGCATGCTGCTCAGCTAGGGTATACGGATGCTTTTGTAGATGCTACGACGCAAGAAGCACTGTATATGACATTAACCAATTCTAATTTTAATGAACAAGAACATGTTGATATGGCTATGAAAGTTGGGAAATCAGCTTTACGAGTAATGGAGTTGTTAGATGATGCGCATACGAATCACTTTGGTGTTCCAGAGCCTGTTCAAATTACACAAAACCGTGTAGAAGGTAAAGCTATTGTAGTTACAGGCCATAATTTATTTGCGTTAGAAGAATTATTAAAACAAACAGAAGGAAAAGAAATTAATATTTATACGCATTCGGAAATGTTACCAGCACACGGGTATCCGCAGCTGAAAAAATATAAACATTTAAAAGGAAACATCGGTAAGGCATGGTATGATCAAAGACGTCTTTTTGAAAAATTTACAGGTGCCATATTAGCGACAACGAACTGTGTTATGCCAATTAAAGGATCGTATTCTGATCGATTTTTTTCATATGATATTGCAGGACTAGAGGGCGTACAAAAAATTGAAAATGATGATTTTACACCATTGATTCAAAAAGCACTTGAACTTCCAGAAGTACATATGGATTCGGATGAACAGTTAGTAACAGGGTTTCATCATAATACAGTATTATCATTAGCTCCTGAAATTATTGAGGCAGTAAAAGAAGGGAAGATTAAGCGTTTCTTTGTCATCGCAGGTTGTGATGCACCAGGAAAAGGCGGAGAATATTATCGTGAATTAGCAACGTCACTTCCGCCAGAAACGGTTATTTTAACAACTTCTTGCGGGAAATTCCGTTTTAATGATGTGAGTTATGGTGTTGTACCTGGTACAGAGATTCCGCGTTACATTGATTTAGGGCAATGCAATAATTCAATTTCTACAGTGAAAATAGCGGCTGCTTTAGCAGATGCTTTCCAATGTGAAGTGAACGAACTGCCAGTTAGTATTGTCCTATCATGGTTTGAACAAAAAGCGGTTGCCATTTTACTTGGACTATTTAGTCTTGGTATTCAAGATATTCGCATCGGTCCAAAGGCGCCTGAATTTATTTCACCTGGTGTGCTCGATGTATTACAAGAAACATTCGGTTTAAAATTAATTACAACTGCAGCAGAAGATATGGATATGATGTTATCGTAACAAGAGGATGATTGGTCTTATTCAGAAGAAGAGCTAGCTTATAGCGCCCCAAAACAAAAATATAGAATTATTGTTTTGGGGTATTTTCTTTTCTTAGCGGGGTGGGTAATAGTTGATTTTAGAAAAATATAAAAATCGAGTTGACATTTACAACTACTTAGTCATACAATGTAGTTGTAATAGGTGATACTGAGTAGTGTTGTTTCTTAAAAAACTTTTCACTAAATAATAGGTAATAGCGGATTTTAGAAGAAAGTTGAAAATCAGTTGACATTCACCACTAATCAGTCATACAATGTAGTGGTAATGAGTAATACTGAATAGTGGGAATTTATTCAAAAACTATTCAGTGAAAATTCGCCTTAGTACTCTGTAATACTGAATATAAGTCAGACAGAATAGGGGGGTAAAGGAGGATCAGAACATGGAAAATTTAACTGAAATGTTGAAAGGTTCACTGGAAGGGTGTGTGCTGGAAATCATTAGCCGCCGTGAAACGTATGGTTATGAGATTACTCGCCACCTGAATGATCTTGGGTTTACCGAAGTCGTGGAAGGAACGGTTTATACCATCCTCGTACGACTAGAGAAGAAAAAGCTTGTGAATATTGAAAAGAAACCATCAGATATGGGACCTCCTCGTAAGTTTTATTCATTAAATGAAGCTGGTCGTCAGGAGCTTGAATTATTTTGGAGAAAATGGGATTTTGTATCTTCAAAAATTAACGTCTTGAAGTCAAACTAGCCTCATAATATAAAATGTTTCGGCTCATATTTGGAGAGTTTCTTGTTCTGCTTTATAAAAAAGGAGGAAAATAAGATGTTAGAAATATTCAAAAAATTAATCGGTGATAAAAAAGAGTACAGAATGATGATGGCACGTGTTGCAGCACTGCCAGAAGACTATCAGTTTGTGTTTAAAAAAATTCAAAATTACATGTGGAATTTTTCGACCGGAAACGGGATGGATATGCTGCACATTCAGTACGAATTAATTGATTTGTTTGAAGCTGGTGCAGCGGAAGGCAGACAAGTGTTAGATATTACTGGGGAAGATGTGGCATCTTTTGCTGACGAACTAGTGGCAAACGCTAAAACGTATGTTTCTAAGTATCGTGAAGATTTGAATGAAAGTATTATGAAGAAATTGAGAAAAAAATAAATGCAATACGTAATACCGACTGATTAGCTGGTTACAAATGTGAATTGCCGCCATCGCTATTCAGTTATATTTTTAAATCACTACTAAGTACTACAGATTATCAGTGGTACTAAATAGAGGGTGCAGGTAATTTAATTTTATAAGGGGGAAAAAGTATGAGTAATGCAGCGGTTTCTGTAAAAGGATTAAAAAAATCTTTTAAAGATAAAGAAGTCTTAAAGGGAGTGGATTTTAAAGTGCAGCGTGGCGAAATTTTCGCGCTGCTTGGCTCAAATGGAGCGGGAAAGACGACGATGGTCAATATCCTTTCGACGCTAATGAAGCAAGAGAGCGGTGAAGTAAGTATTTGCGGATTTGATGTCAATCGCCAACCAGATCATGTTCGTCAAAGTATCAGTTTGACAGGACAGTTTGCAGCTTTAGATGGCATGTTGACGGGGAAAGAAAACTTGATAATGATCGCCAAGTTACGTGGTGTTTCCAATCCCGCTCAAGTCGCTAACAATTTACTTGAAAGATTTAGCCTGACTGATGCGGCTAATCAGAGAGCAGATCAGTATTCGGGCGGGATGAAGCGCCGACTTGATATCGCGATGAGTTTAATTGGGGCGCCAGCAGTTATCTTTCTTGACGAACCAACGACAGGGCTTGATCCTGAAGCGCGGATTGAAGTTTGGGATACGGTGAAGGAACTTGCTGGTAGCGGCACAACGATTTTGCTTACGACTCAGTACTTGGAGGAAGCAGAACAACTGGCGGACCGTATCGCTATTTTACATGGCGGAAAAATTATTACGACAGGTACTCTTACTGAACTGAAAGAGATGTTCCCACCAGCTAAAGTGGAGTATATCGAGAAGCAGCCGACATTGGAAGAGATTTTTCTTGCTATTATCGGTAAAAAGGAGGAGATGTAAATGAAAAGCAAAACAGGGGTATTACTAGGTCGTTTAATGCGTAACATTATGCGTAGTCCGGATACAATTATTACGGTAGCGATTACACCGATTATGATGATGCTATTATTTGTCTACGTGTTTGGCGGCGCAATACAAACAGGAACGGAAAACTACGTAAATTATTTATTGCCGGGAATTTTGCTAATGGCTATCGCATCCGGTGTAGCTTACACTTCCGTTCGACTATTTACGGATGTAAAGAGTGGGCTGATGGCACGTTTTATTACGATGCCTATTAAGCGCTCATCGATATTGTGGGCTCACGTATTAACCTCTCTTGTTGCTAATGTACTTACTATCGTGGTGGTTATTCTTGTTGCACTCTTAATGGGCTTTCGTTCCAGTGCGAATATGCTAGATTGGTTTGCAGTAGCTGGGATACTAGGGGTGTTTACATTGGCGCTAACATGGTTGGCTATCATTCCAGGGCTGAAAGCGAAGTCTATGGAAGGAGCGACAGCATACTCGTACCCACTCGTTTTTCTTCCATTTATTAGTTCAGCCTTCGTACCTACTGAAACGATGCCAAAAATTGTTCGTGCATTTGCTGAGAATCAGCCTGTAACCTCAATCGTGAATGCGATTCGTGCTTTATTATATGAAGGAACTGTTGGTAACGATATTTGGATTGCGCTCGCTTGGTGCGTAGGTATCATGATCATTTCTTACTTTTTCGCTAGTAAAGCATTTAAACGTCAGTTAGGGTAAGTGAAATAAATCGTCCGAAATCATATATATTTTTGAAAAAGCACGGGAAGATTTTCCATGCTTTAATCATACATTTATACTTCGCTTAATTGTAGTAGTTTTAAAGTAAATAGGAGAATAATAAATCGAATACACATGCTTTGAAGTATGGTATGTAACGCTTCACAAAAATAACTTAAAAAGAAACAGAATATTCTATACAAAAATAGAGGTTAAATATGTTATATTTATACTTATAAGGTATATAATGTATAACCTCATTGTTTAGGGGAGGGAAAAGGGAGAGGTTCAAATGAGATGGTATTTATATACTCTCAAAAACTATGCGAAATTTAGTGGGAGAGCTACGAGAAAAGAATACTGGATTTTTACTTTATTTAATAAGATTACGTTTTGGTCATTAATATATTTGGCCTCTTATTCTTCGTCTGCTTTTTACTTAAGAGCCAACATTACCTTGTTATATATAGCAATTTTCATCGTTCCTACTCTGGCGGTGGAGGCTCGCCGATTACATGATAGTGGAAAAACAGGATGGTGGCAGCTATTAAATTTGGTGCCATTTGGAGGAGCGGTTCTACTTGTGTTTTGTATCATTGAAAGTGATGAAGGTGAGAATAAGTATGGACCAAATCCACATTCAAATCTTAAACAAGCAATTTAATGTATGTATAGTAAACTCTAATATAAAAAGGTGTGGACTAAAAATTAGTTCACACCTTTTTTGTTGTATTATTCCTAGAAGGTTCGTTCAGCATTGATAGCAAATACACTGTTTTCCTTAGGTATTTAAAAATATGGTTACCTGGTAACGAATGAAACTCAATATTTTGAGGTTTAACCGATTACTGCTTATGGAGAGTATAAACATAACCGCTTTTGTAAGTCGTTTAATACTTCTTTAGGCATTTCCTTTATTGTAATATCTTGTCCTAGGAAAAGCAGCCAATTTGTTATCTCTGTCACTTCATCGGAATTGTTAACATTGATAAATGTTTTTAAAATGGCTGTGGATTGGTAAGGGTTTGTGTAAGATATTGAAACTTTGAAAGGGTGGTATTTTTTGAACTGGGCAATTGCTTTCGGGCCAAGTTCAAGTACAAGATTGATAATTTTGTCTTTCTTACTTAGTTTTTCTAAAATCTTTTTCTTATTTAACCTCTTTTTCGTCGTGTACGGTTCGATATTGATAAGGTCATCGACAGGAAACAGCAGCTTCTTTTCTTCTTTTAAATCAAACCCTTCAATGATCCAATGGCTTTTTTCTTTATAAATATGTAATAGATAAATTGGATAAGACTGGATTTCCTCTTCTTCTTTGACAGTAATCAATAAATGTCTATCCAAAAGAAGGATTTGGATGAGTTTTTCTAACATCGGATGGGGGAGATCAGAAAGCTCAAGTAAATCAGGATTATGAGGGTTGGTCCCTTCAAAAAGCAAGAGTTGATTTAAAAGAACGATATCATCTTGCTGGGTTTCTGAGATGAGTCCTAACAGTTTTTCGGCTAAAGATTGACGACTTTTTAAATAGGGAAGTTGTTGATTTCTTGTAGCCATAAAGGCAATAAAAAGAGCTTTCACTTCGTTATCAGTAAAGCGAACAACGGGCAGGATAGAGTTATGCATAACAAAATATCCCCCAGTCCTCCCAACTTCAGCAACAAGTGGCATGCCCATAGCTTCTATTTCTCTAATGTCCCTAATAGCTGTTGATCGTGATATGTTAAATTCTCGTATGATTTCTGAAATTGTAAAGTGGGAGCGGTTGTTGATATACCGCATAATTGTATTAATCCGTTCAACTTTTTTCATTTGGTTCTCCTAAACAGTATCATTTTTTGACACGATTTAAAGTTATTATAAACTCATCAGATGAAAAGATAAATCATTTGATTTATTTTAAAAGAAGGAAGGTTTTGAATATGAAAAATTATACGATTGAAGAAAAAGATAGCTTTATTGTGTTAGGTATTGGAACTGAAATTAAGAGTGAATATACAGATTTTGTTGGAATAAAAAAAGAAAAGGAAGACTTTTGGTCGGCTGTTAAAGAAGATGGAAGGCTGGACACTTTAAAAGCTCTAGCTACAAATGATTACATTTTTTCTGTGAGCGAAGCGGTGAATAACAAGATGATGTATTATGCGGGTGTCATGACAGAAGCACAAATAGAAGAAGAATCTAGAGTAATCCAATTTCCGAAGGGAGAATACTTAGTAGTAAAAGGGGAAGACAAAACAGCTGAAGAGCTAAGTAATAAGCTTACTGGCATCGCCTTCGGTCAGGCTTTACCAGATGCAAATGAGTTTGCTTATGTTGGTGGACCAAATACGACGGTTGAGATGGGGAAAAGAAACGGTTTAGTGTTTGGTGAAATGTGGATTCCGGTTGTTAGGAAGTAAAGTGATAAAAGATATGATTATGGAATGTAAAGGCTAACAATCTTGAATTGTTGGCCTTTTTTGACATGAATATATTATTCATATACTACTACATATTATGTTCTAATAAACTGGAATAAAAGGTGATTTTTGTATGGTGGTGACGGAGTGAATAAAAAAAGATTATTTGAGCTATTCATAGTAACATTTGTTTTTCTTTTCC
>SNQW01000015.1_pt1 | contig 261880 bp, 250 predicted proteins | sample 2580511 | NCBI WGS metagenome assembly SNQW01 (sample SAMN10953775, study PRJNA522744) | food fermentation metagenome | isolation source: 8-hour incubation of native-enriched microbial consortia from nixtamalized... | place: Mexico | collected 2017-09-24
CGCCTCCGGCCAGGTCTCGCTGCTGCCGAGCCCCGCGATCCTGGAGCACGTCGAGACGAAGCAGGCCATCGAAGGCGACCGCACCGTCGCGGCGGTGCTGGAGGAGGCCGCGGACGCCCAGGCGTTCCTGTTCACCGCCGGACCGTGCGATGCGACCTCCGCCCACGTCGAGAACGGCTATCTCACCGCCGCCGATGTGGAGGAGCTGGCGCGCCGCGGTGCCGTCGGTGACGTCCTCGGGCGCTACGTCGACGCCGAGGGCAACATCGTCGACCCGCAGCTGGATGCCCGCACGGTCGGCGTCTCGCTCGACCGCCTGCGCGGCGCCGCGCGGGCCATCTTCGTGACGGCGGGCCCCGCCAAGCACGACATCGCGCGCACGGTCGTGACCAGCGGCCTGTGCGGGGTCCTGGTGACCGATGAGACCACAGCACGAGCATTGTTGGAGGAACAGTGACGACGACAGAACTCAGCCGCAGGACGGCGGTGGACGTCCTCGGCGGTGAGCCGGACGACGCGACCCTCCGTCGCTTCCTGCACGGCCTCCCCGGCGTGGACGCCGTCGGGCTGGAGCAGCGCGCTGCCGGCCTCGGCACCCGCTCGATCAAGACGACGTCGAAGGCCTGGGCGCTCGACACGATCATCACGCTGATCGACCTGACCACCCTGGAGGGCGCGGACACTCCCGGCAAGGTGCGCTCCCTCGTCGCCAAGGCGAAGAACCCCGACGCCGCCGACCCCTCGACGCCCCGCGTCGCTGCGGTCTGCGTCTACGGCGACATGGTCGCCGGCGCGGTCGAGGCCCTCGGCAGCCTGCACGGCGACCCCGATGACGGCCTCATCTCGGTCGCCGCGGTGGCGACCGCCTTCCCGAGCGGCCGGTCCTCCCTCGCGATCAAGCTCGCCGACACCGCGGAGGCGGTCGCGGCCGGTGCGGACGAGATCGACATGGTCATCGACCGCGGCGCGTTCCTGTCCGGGCGCTACGGACTGGTGTTCGACCAGATCGCCCAGGTCAAGGAAGCCTGCCGTCGTGAGGACGGCTCGTACGCCTCGCTCAAGGTGATCCTCGAGACCGGCGAGCTGAACACGTACGACAACATCAAGCGCGCCTCCTGGCTCGGCATCCTCGCCGGCGGCGACTTCATCAAGACCTCGACGGGCAAGGTGCAGCCGGCGGCGACGCTGCCGACCACGCTGCTCATGCTGGAGACGGTGCGCGACTGGTATCGCGGGACGGGCGAGCGCATCGGCGTGAAGCCCGCCGGCGGCATCCGCTCGTCCAAGGACGCGGTCAAGTACCTGGTGACCGTCGCCGAGACCGTGGGGGAGGAGTGGCTCCAACCGCACCTGTTCCGCTTCGGCGCCTCAAGCCTGCTCAACGACGTGCTCCTGCAGCGCCAGAAGCTCACCACCGGCCACTACTCCGGCCCCGACTACGTCACGATCGACTAGGAAACCCGACATGTCATTCCTGGAATACGCTCCGGCTCCGGAGTCCACGGCGGTGCTGAACCTCAAAGACAGCTACGGGCTGTTCATCGACGGCGAGTTCGTCGAGGGCTCCGGCGCCCCCTTCCGCACCATCTCCCCGGCGACGGAGAAGGACATCGCCGAGATCGCCGCCGCCGACGACGCGGACATCGACCGCGCCGTCGCCGCGGCCCGTCGCGCCTACGACAAGGTCTGGTCGCGGATGAGCGGCCGCGACCGGGGCAAGTACCTGTTCCGCATCGCCCGCCTCGTGCAGGAGCGCGCCCGCGAGCTCGCCGTCGCCGAGAGCCTCGACAACGGCAAGCCCATTAAGGAGAGTCGCGATGTGGACGTGCCGCTCGTCGCGTCCTGGTTCTTCTACTACGCGGGCTGGGCCGACAAGCTCGACTACGCCGGTCTGGGCGCGAACCCTCGCGCCCTGGGCGTCGCCGGGCAGGTCATCCCGTGGAACTTCCCGCTGCTGATGCTCGCGTGGAAGCTGGCGCCCGCGCTGGCGGCCGGGAACACGGTCGTGCTCAAGCCGGCCGAGACCACGCCGCTGACGGCGCTGATCTTCGCCGAGATTTTGCAGCAGGCCGATCTTCCCGCCGGTGTGGTGAACATCGTCACCGGAGCCGGGGCGACCGGTGCCGCCCTGGTGCGTCACCCGGACGTCGACAAGGTCGCCTTCACCGGCTCGACGGGTGTCGGTCGCGACATCGCCCGTGCCGTGGCGGGGACGAACAAGAAGCTGACGCTGGAGCTGGGCGGCAAGGCTGCGAACATCGTGTTCGACGACGCGCCGATCGATCAGGCGGTCGAGGGCATCGTCAACGGCATCTTCTTCAACCAGGGCCACGTGTGCTGCGCCGGGAGTCGTCTGCTCGTGCAGGAGTCGATCCACGACGAGGTCGTCGACCGACTGAAGAACCGGCTGTCGACGCTGCGTCTCGGTGACCCGCTCGACAAGAACACGGACATCGGCGCGATCAACTCGGCGGCGCAACTCGCCCGCATCCGCGAGCTGAGCGACATCGGTGAGGCCGAGGGCGCGGAGCGCTGGACCGCCGACTGCGCGATCCCGGAGCAGGGCTTCTGGTTCGCCCCGACGATCTTCACCGGCGTCGAGGCTTCGCACCGCATCGCCCGTGACGAGGTCTTCGGCCCGGTGCTGTCGGTCCTCACCTTCCGGACGCCCGCCGAGGCGATCGCGAAGGCCAACAACACCCCCTACGGTCTCTCCGCCGGCATCTGGTCCGACAAGGGCTCGCGCATCCTCGCGGTCGCTGATCGGCTGCGTGCGGGCGTCGTATGGGCGAACACGTTCAACCGTTTCGACCCGTCGAGCCCGTTCGGCGGCTACAAGGAGTCCGGGTTCGGCCGCGAGGGCGGTCGCCAGGGACTCACCGCCTACCTCAAGGGAGCCGCAGCATGAGCAAGCGACTGACCGTTCCGAAGACCTACAAGCTCGCCATCGGCGGGGCCTTCCCGCGCAGCGAGTCCGGACGCACCTACGAGGTCGTCTCCCGCAAGGGTGCCTTCCTCGCCAACGCCGCCCAGGCTTCTCGCAAGGATGCCCGCGACGCCGTCGTCGCCGCGCGCGCCGCCGTCAAGGGCTGGTCGGGGGCGACGGCCTACAACCGCGGCCAGGTGCTCTACCGGGTCGCCGAGGTGCTCGAAGGGCGTCGCGCGCAGTTCATCGACGAGATCGTGGCGCAGGAGGGCATCTCGACCTCGGCGGCCACGACGCAGGTCGACGAGGCGATCGACCTCTGGGTCTGGTACGCCGGCTGGTGCGACAAGTACGCCCAGGTGGCGGGCAACGCCAACCCCGTCTCCGGTCCGTACTTCAACATCTCGGTGCCAGAGCCCACCGGTGTGGTCGCCATCGTGGCCCCGCAGGACTCGGCGCTGCTCGGCTTGGTCTCGGTCATCGCCCCCGCCCTCGTCGCCGGGAACACCGTCGTCGTGGTCGCGAGCGAGCAGTACCCGCTGTCCGCGATCAGTCTCGCGGAGGTGCTCGCGACCAGCGACGTGCCAGGGGGCGTGGTGAACGTGCTCACCGGCTCGCCGGCGGAGATCGCGCCGTGGCTCGCCGCGCACCAGGACGTGAACGCCCTCGACCTCGCCGGCGCGGGCGCACTGGAGTGGGTCGACATGCAGATCGCCGCCGCGGAGACGCTGAAGCGCGTGCTCGCCCCCGGCGACGTGGTCGCCTCGCCGGAGCGGATCGCCGCCTTCACCGAGGTCAAGACGGTCTGGCACACGAAGAGCATGGTCTGACGACCGCCACCGGGGAGCCCCGTCGCGATGCCCGCGTCGGGGCTCTTCGCGCAGGAACCGCCGAGCGACCCGTCGCCAATGCGGCCCGGTGTCGTATGCAGCGGTTAGGCTCGAAGAACGATCCTGATCCCCCCGAGGAGGACGCGCATGGCCCGCATCGGTGAAAGCGCTGACCTGTTCAAGTGCTCTTTCTGCGGAAAGAGCCAGAAGCAGGTGCAGCAGCTCATCGCCGGACCCGGCGTGTACATCTGCGACGAGTGCGTCGAGCTCTGCAACGAGATCATCGAAGAGCGCATGGCGGAGTCGTCTGCCGAGGGCGTCGCCGAGTTCGAGCTGCCGAAGCCCCGCGAGATCTTCACGTTCCTCGAGGAGTACGTCGTCGGACAGGAGCCCGCGAAGCGTGCGCTGTCCGTCGCCGTCTACAACCACTACAAGCGCGTGCGCGCGCACGGCACCCTGCAGCCGGCCGAGCAGAAGGCCGAAGAGGTCGAGATCGCCAAGAGCAACATCCTGCTCATCGGCCCGACAGGCTGCGGCAAGACCTACCTGGCGCAGACGCTCGCCAAGCGCCTCAACGTGCCGTTCGCCGTCGCCGACGCGACGGCACTGACCGAGGCGGGCTACGTCGGCGAAGACGTCGAGAACATCCTGCTCAAGCTCATCCAGGCCGCCGACTACGACGTGAAGCGCGCCGAGCAGGGCATCATCTACATCGACGAGGTCGACAAGATCGCCCGCAAGGCCGAGAACCCGTCGATCACCCGCGACGTGTCGGGTGAGGGCGTGCAGCAGGCGCTGCTGAAGATCATCGAGGGCACGGTCGCCTCGGTGCCGCCGCAGGGGGGCCGCAAGCACCCGCACCAGGAGTTCCTGCAGATCGACACCTCGAACGTGCTCTTCATCGTGGCCGGGGCCTTCGCCGGGCTGGAGGACATCGTCTCGGCGCGCGTCGGCAAGCACGGTGTCGGCTTCGGCGCTCCGCTGCACGACAAGGGCAAAGACCTCGACCTGTTCAGCGAGGTGCTCCCGGAAGACCTCCACAAGTTCGGTCTCATCCCGGAGTTCATCGGTCGTCTGCCCGTCGTGACGAACGTGTCACCGCTTGACCAGGCCGCCCTCATCGACATCCTCACCGGTCCGCGCAACGCCCTCGTGAAGCAGTACCAGCGCATGTTCGAGCTCGACGGCGTCCAGCTGGAGTTCGAGGAGGACGCGCTGCGGTCGATCGCCGACCTCGCCGTCGAGCGCAAGACCGGGGCCCGCGGACTCCGCGCCATCCTGGAGGACGTGCTCGGTCCGGTGATGTTCGAGATCCCCTCTGCCGAAGACGTCGCGAAGGTGATCATCACCCGCGCGGCCGTCGACGAGGGCGCCCCGCCCACCATCGTGATGGAGCGCAAGCGCAAGAGCGCCTGATCCATGGGTGCCGACCCCGTTCCATGGACGACCGTCGCGCGGACGACGCTCGTCGCCGATCGGTGGATCACGGTGCATGCGGATGAGTGCCTGGACGACAAGGCCCGGCGGATCGCGCCGTACTACGTCCTCGAGTACGGCGAGTGGGTCTCCGTCCTCGCCGTCGATCGCGGCGGCGACGCGATCGTGGTCGAAGAGTACCGCCACGGAGCGGGAGTCCTCGCGTTGGGCACCGTCGGAGGGGGAGCGGAGCCGGGGGAGAGTCCGGAAGACGCGGCGACGCGCGAACTCCGGGAGGAGACCGGATGCGTCGCGGATGAGCTGGTGGCTCTCGGCGCGACGTGGGCGAACTTCGGAACGCACACGAACAAAGTGCATCACTTCCTCGCTCTCGGCTGCACGCGCGTCACTGAGCAGGCCCTGGACGAGCACGAGGCCATCGTCGTGCGGTCCCTGCCTCTCGACCGGGTGGGGGAGCACCTCACCCAGAGCTATCACCAGCTCACCTGGTACAAGGCGATGGACCGACTCCGGCGATAGGAGCTGAACGCCTGCTCAGGCCACGGGCATGAGCAGGTCGGTGCGGAGTTCGTCGGGAGCGACATCCGGGTCCGAGACGTAGACCTCGATCCAGACGCCGCGCGGGTGCAGCCCCGCCTCTGCGGCGCGCGCGACCAGCCCAGCCCAGCCGGCGCCGAGGCCGTCGTAGGAACCGAAGACGGTGGTCGCGACGGCCTGCCCGGTCGGCAAGGCCGACGCCACGATGGCAGTTCCGTCGCCCGTGGCGATCGGGTCGGAGGGTGGAGCCTGCACGGGGAAGCCGAGCTCCAGATCGAACACGCCCATCGGATCGCCGTGGTAGATCGCGACTGCCGGGCCGGCCGGAATCAGGGTGCCCGCAGCGAAGGCAGCACCGATCGCCGCGTATCCGGAGTCGAAGGCATCGCGGAGGTCGGAGATCCGGATGCCCCCATGACGGATGACGGCCAGCGGAACGGGCTCCAGCTCCAGGCTGTCCGTCGGGCCGAAGGGAGCGTCAGGGAATGCGTCCATGCGCTCAGGGTCTCACGACTCAGGAATCCAGTCCACGGCGTTTCAGGAGCGGCTCGATCTCGGCATCCCGCCCGCGGAAGTCGCGGTACGCGGCCAGCGGGTCCTTCGAGCCTCCGACCCCGAGCAGCCGGTCGCGGAAGCGTTCCCCAGTGGCGCGGGTGAGGCCGCCGTTCTCCCGGAACCACTCCACGGCGTCGGCGTCGAGCACCTCGCTCCAGATGTACGAGTAGTACCCGGCGCTGTACCCCCCGGAGAAGACGTGGGCGAAGTAGGTGGAGGAGTACCGGGTCGGAACGGCGGGGTCGCCGAGCCCGATGTCCGCCAGCGCGGCCGCCTCGAAGCCTGCGACATCGTCCACCGTGTCTTCGGCGGAGAGCCGGTGCCACGCCTGATCCAGCCACGCCGCGGCGAGGTACTCGCTGGTCGCATGACCCTGGTCGAAGGTCGCGGTCTCCCGCAGCCGCTCCACGATGGCGGGATCCAGCGGTTCCCCGGTCTCGTGGTGCCGGGCGTAGTGGTCGAGGACCTCGGGCCAGAGGATCCACATCTCGTTCACCTGGCTGGGGAACTCGACGAAGTCGCGGAACACGTTGGTCCCGGCGAAGTGCGGGTAGGTCACCGTGGCGAACAGGCCGTGCAGCGCGTGCCCGAACTCATGGAAGAGCGTCGTCACCTCGTCGAGCGTCAGCAGCGTGGGCTCGCCGTCCCCGGGCTGCGGGACGTTGAGGTTGTTGACCACGACCGGGGCGCTGCCGCGCAGGCGGGACTGGCTGACGATCGCGTTCATCCAGGCGCCGCCGCGCTTGGAGTCGCGGGTGTAGAGGTCGAGCACGTAGAGTCCGAGCGGCGAGTCGTCGGCGTTGCGCACCTCGAAGACGCGGGCCTGCGGGTGGTAGGCCGCGAGGTCGTGCCGTTCGTGGAAGGTCACCCCGTACAGGCGGGTCGCCGCGAAGAAGACGCCATCCTGCAGCACGCGCTCCGCCTCGAACCAGGGGCGCAGGGCGGCGGTGTCGATGTCGTAGCGCGCAGTGCGCACGCGCTCCGTGTAGAACGCCCAGTCGTGGGCCGCCACGGGGAAGGGCTCCGGTTCGGTCTCGTCGACGATCGCCTGGAGGGCGGCACGTTCGGCGCGGGCGTTCCGCGCGGACGGCGTGGCCAGCCGGCGCAGCATCTGCTCCACGGCCTCCGGGGAACCCGCCGTCTCGTCGGCGGTGATGTACGCGGCATGCGACGGGTACCCGAGGAGGCGCGCGCGCTCGGCGCGGAGGCGCACGATCTCGCGCAGCACCGGGCGGTTGTCGTTGCCGTTGTCCCGCGATCCGCGCGCGCGGGACGCCGCCATGATCCGGTGGCGGGATTCCCGCACCGCGAGCCGGGCGAGCGCCGGATGGCCGGTGAACAGCGGCAGGGTGAGGAGGTAACGGCCGTCGAGCCCGCGGTCGGCCGCGGCGCGCGCGGCGGCGGACAGCTCACCCGGGCTCAGGCCCTCCAGCTCGGCGGCGGAGTCGAAGACCACGGCGAGGTCGTTCGTATCGCTCAGCAGGTTCCGCTCGAACGTATTCGTGAGCACCGACAGCTTCTGGTTCAGAACCGTGAGCTGCGCCTTCGCCTCGTCGCCGAGCGCGGCGCCGGCATGCGTCATCTCGCGGTGGTAGCGCTCCACGAGATAGCGCTGCTCAGGATCGAGGTCGAGGGTGTCGCGTTGCTCGTACACAGAGGCCACGCGCGCGTAGAGCGCCGCATCGAGTGTGATCGCATCCTGATGGGCAGCCATGAGCGGCGCGAGCTCCTCGTCGATCGCCTGGATCTCCGGTGTGGCATCGGCGGAGCTCACCGTGTAGAACGTGTGCGCCACCCGGTCGAGGAGCTCGCCGGACCTCTCCAGTGCCTCGAGGGTGTTCTCGAACGTCGGCATCGACCGTACGCGGGTGATATTCGCGACCTCGGCGAGCTGCTCCGCGAACCCGGCGCGGAAGGCGGGGAGGTAGTGCTCCGGGTGGATGGCCCGATAGTCCGGGAGCCCGAAGGGGAGGGTCGACGGCTGCAGCAGCGGGTTCGTGGCGTCGCTCATCCTCCGAGCCTAGCCATCGCCGTCCCCGGAACGCTCCGCGCTCAGACGGGTCATCACCTCTCGCAGGGCGTCCACGACGACCCGAACGGAGCGTCGGCGCAGGTTCTCCGGGCGCGCGAGGACGTCGATCATGCGGTGCGTGCTCACGCCTCGGAGCGGGATGCGCACGATGTCGCGATCGTCGACGCTGCGCGAGGTGAACCGGGGGAGCATCCCCACGACGCCCCCGGCGGCGACCACCGCCGACACCGCACCGTAGTCGTTGATGCGGTGCCGGACTTCGACCGGGCGGCGGGCGACGGCGGCGACCGCGCGGAGCACGTCGTCCGGGGAGTAGCCGACGCGGCTCGTCACCCACTGCTCGTCGGCGATATTGTCCGGTGAGAGAGTGCGGCGATCGGCGAGAGGGTGGTCGGTGGCGACGGCGACGTCCAGGGGTTCCCGGATGAGACCGACGGTGCGGATGCCGTCTTTCGGCCACGGGGCGGAGTGCTCCATCCGGTGGGCGAGGACGAGGTCGTACCGCGCGGTGAGGCCGGGGAACTCGCTCTGCGCGACGTCCTCGTCCGTGAGGCGGACGGTCGGCGCGTGCTCCTTCCCGGACAGCTCGCGGACGAGCGGGCCGAAGAGCGCTTGACCGACGCTGTGGAAGCCGCTGACGCTGACCTCTCCCGTCGCCGCGCCCTCGAAGTCGTCCAGGGCGTGGCGCGCCGCCGCCATCGCATCGATGGCCTCGGCTCCGGCTGCTGCCAGTACCTCGCCGGCGGCGGTCAGCACGAGGGTGCGCCCCTGGCGACGGGTGAGCGGGGCCGGGAAGGAGCGCTGCAGCGCGGCGAGCTGCTGCGAGACCGCGGAGGGGGTGACCCGGAGCGCTTCGGCGACGGCGGTCGCGCTGCCCAAGGCTCCAAGCTCGCGGAGGATCTGGAGCTGATGGAGTTCCACTCCTATAGTTTAGACGGCGCTATAGAGACAATGCAGAAGATGACGATTGTTCTACAGCAACGGATGCGATGAGATCAGAGTATGAGAGCTCTGTTCAAGGAGGAACCCGGCGCGGGCCTCGCGCTCGTGGAGCGTCCCGACCCCGTCGCGGGTCCCGGAGAAGTCGTCATCCGTGTCCTCCGCACCGGCATCTGCGGTACCGATCTGCACATCCGGCGCTGGGACGACTGGGCGGCCTCCGCGATCGCCGCGCCCCTCATCCCGGGACACGAGTTCTACGGGGAAGTCGTCGAGGTCGGGCCGCTCGTCCACGACATCGCCGTCGGCGACCGGGTGTCCGGCGAGGGGCACATCGTCTGCGGCACGTGCCGGAACTGCCGTGCCGGACGCCGGCAGATGTGCATCCGCACGATCGGACTCGGGCTGCAGCGCGACGGCGCCTTCGCCGAGTACCTCTCGCTTCCGGCGACGAACGTGTGGGTCCACCATTCCGAGGTCGCCCCGGAGCTCGGCGCGATCTTCGACCCGCTCGGCAACGCCGTGCACACCGCCCTCCGCTTCCCTCTCGTCGGCGAGGACGTGCTCGTCACCGGGTGCGGGCCGATCGGCCTGATGGCGATCGCCGTCGCCCGGCATGCGGGCGCCCGCTTCATCGTCGGGACCGACGTGAGCGCGCCGCGCCTGGAGATGGCGCGTGGGATGGGAGCCGACGAGGTCGTCGACGTCTCTCGCCAGGAGATCCGCGACGCGCAGCGGGCGCTCGGCATGCGCGAAGGTTTCGACATCGGCTTCGAGATGAGCGGCGCGGCGTCGGCGCTCCCGGCGATGATCGACAACATGAACCACGGCGGACGCATCGCCATGCTCGGGCTGCCGTCGACCGGGTTCGACATCGACTGGGGCAAGCTTGTCACGCACATGCTCACGATCACCGGGATCTACGGCCGGGAGATGTTCGAGACCTGGAACGCCATGGGGGCGATGCTGCAGACGAGTGCGACGTTGCGCGAAGCGATCGCCCGGGTGATCGCCGAGGTCGTACCGGCGCGCGACTGGGAGCGCGGATTTGCGGCGGCGGAGTCCGCCGGCACGGGCAAGATCATCCTCGACTGGACGGAGCTGTGATGTACGCGACCTTCAAAGACCAAGTGGCGCAGGAGCTGGCGGGGATCGAGGAGGCCGGGCTCACCAAGCACGAGCGCGGCATCCGCGGCCCGCAGCGGGCGGAGATCACGGCCGATGGCGTCGAGGTGCTCAACTTCTGCGCCAACAACTACCTGGGGCTGGCCGACGACCCCCGGATCCTCGCTGCGGCGCGCACGGCGCTCGACGAGTGGGGTTACGGGCTCGCGAGCGTCCGCTTCATCTGCGGTACGCAGGAGCAGCACCTCGAACTCGAGCGTCGGCTCGCGGACTTCCTCGGCACCGATGACGCGATCCTCTACTCCTCCTGCTTCGACGCGAACGGCGGTGTCTTCGAGACGCTGTTCTCCGCCGAGGACGCGATCATCTCAGACGAGTTGAACCACGCGTCCATCATCGACGGGATCCGGCTGTCCAAGGCACGCCGGCTCCGGTACCGCAATCGCGACATGGCGGATCTGGAGGAGCAGCTGCGGGCGGCTGCCGATGCCCGGTTCCGCGTGATCGTGACAGACGGCGTCTTCTCGATGGACGGCTACATCGCCCCACTCGCGGAGATCTGCGACCTCGCGGAGCGCTACGACGCCCTCGTCTTCGTGGACGACTCGCACGCGGTCGGCTTCGTCGGCGACAACGGACGCGGAACGCCGGAGCTGTGCGGCGTCGTGGATCGCGTGGACATCTACACCGGCACGTTCGGCAAGGCGCTGGGCGGCGCCTCCGGCGGGTACGTCGCCTCGCACGCCGAGATCGTCGCGCTGCTGCGTCAGCGCTCCCGTCCGTACCTGTTCTCGAACACCCTCGCTCCGGCCATCGTGGCCGGAACGCTGACCGCGCTCGACCTGGTCGAGGGATCGGCCGACCTCCGGGCGCGGCTGCGGGACAACGCGGCCCTGTTCCGTGCCCGGATGGCGGAGGAAGGGTTCGACCTGCTTCCGGGCGAGCACCCGATCGTGCCGGTCATGTTCGGCGATGCCGCCCTCACCGCCCGGATCGCCGCGGCGATGCAGGATCAGGGTGTCTACGTGACGGCGTTCAGCTTCCCGGTCGTGCCGCGGGGCAAGGCGCGTATCCGGGTGCAGCTCTCCGCCGCGCACACCCCCGACCAGGTGGAGCGCTGTGTGGCGGCCTTCGTCGCGGCGCGGGATACGGTGAGCTGACCGGGTGCAAAGAAATACTTGCAAAGAGTTGTTTGCAAGCGTATCTTTGCATTCATGACTAACGAGACGCAGGTACGGACGCTGGATGCGAGGGCGCTCAAAGCGCTCGCGCATCCGCTGCGGGTCAAGATCTTCGATCTGCTCGCCTCTCGTGGTCCTCAGACGGCCAGCTCTCTCGCGGCCCTCGTGGGGGAGACCTCGGGATCCACCAGCTATCACCTCCGCGCTCTCGCGGCCCACGACCTCATCCGCGAGGTGGAAGGCCGGGGCACGGCACGGGAGCGATGGTGGGAGCGTCCGAAGGGACGCATCGATCTGCCGGGCCCGGACGAGCAGATGTCGCCGGCCAACCGTGCCGCGGCGCAGATCGTGACGTCGGAGTTCTTCCGGCTCCGGCACGAGACGCTGATGCAGTACCTCAACCGCCCGGAGTCCGAGGTCCCCGAGGGGTGGCGGGACGTGGGCATCACCGTCACGACACACCTCGACGTCACGCCGGCGCAGGCCATGGCGCTGCGGCAGGAGATGGAGGACCTGATCGAACAGGCCATCGAACGCTATCGAGGTCAGACCGGGCCCGATGTCCGGCGGGTCTCCGTGCGGGCCGAGCTGTTCGATCTGCCGACATCGCCGCGGGCGAGCACCGCCGATGCGGGCGAGACGACGGAGGCATCATGACCGCCGCGACCCTGCACCTTGTCAGTCCCACACGGACGGAGCGTGGCCTGCTGCGCCTCGCCGACCGGGTCACCGCCGCGGTCGAACATCGGATCGAGCGTCGCGCACAGCGGCGGACCCTCGCCCTCGATCTCCTCCGCGAACAGCAGGCCCGCCGTCACGACCCGCACGCCGTGGATCATCTCCTCGCGCAGCTCGGTGCCCCGCGTCGCTGACCCGAGACCCCGGGTACGCATCGAGACCCCCTCTTTTCTTCGCGGGAAGGAGGGGGTCTCGACGATGAAGCGGGGTCTCGCGATCAGAAGGGGCGGGCGATGACCTCGCCGGAGGGGGTCTGGAGGACCTCCCAGCCGGCATCGAGCTCGGCGATCGCGCGGCCCTCCAGCCAGGTGAGGGTCCAGTGGCCGGTAAGGCCCCGGGACTCGACCTCGGCGATCGCGGGACGCAGCGCCTCGGGGACCGACGCGGGCGGCTGAGCACCCGTCGCCCAGCGCGTGCCGAGCTGCATCAGGAGGCCTCGACCGGGGCGAGCTCGATCGCGGTGACCGCGAACTCCTCCGCCTCGGTGATCTCGAGCTCGGCGATGCGGCCGACCGCGCGGAGGTCGTCCGCGGCGGCGCGCAGGGCCTCGACCTTCGCGCTGGGAGCGGCGATGGCGGCACGGGAGACCGGGGTCTTCTGCGATGCCTTCGCCTCGGTCTTCGCGCGCCGGATGCCGATGAGCGCCTCGCTCGCGGCGGCCAGCACGGCCGGGTCGCCCTCGATGCCGAGCTTCTCGGGCCAGGCAGCGGTGTGCACGGAGCCCTCCTCGAACCACGACCAGGCCTCCTCCGTGGCGAAGGAGAGCACCGGCGCGAGCAGGCGGAGCAGCGTAGACAGGGCCAGACGCAGCGCGAGGGCGGCCGAAGCCTGACCCACGTCGTTCTGGTTGTAGGCGCGCTCCTTCACGAGCTCCAGGTAGTCATCGCAGAACGTCCAGAAGAACGCCTCGGTCAGCTCCAGCGCCCGGGCCGCGTCATACCGGTCGAAGGCCGCGGTGGCCTCGGCCACCACGCCGTCGAGCGCCGTGAGCATCGACGCGTCGAGCGCGTGCGTCACCTGAGCGCCCGCGGGCACCGGGAACGACAGCACGAACTTGGCGGCGTTGAGCACCTTGATCGCCAGACGCCGGCCGATCTTCACCTGCGTCGGGTTCTGCGGGTCGAAGGCCGCGTCCATGCCGAGGCGGCTCGACGCCGCCCAGTACCGCACCGCGTCCGAGCCGTGGGCGTCGAGCACGTCGGCCGGGGTGACCACGTTGCCCTTCGACTTCGACATCTTCTTGCGGTCGGGGTCGACGATGAAGCCGGAGATGGCGGCGTTCTTCCACGGGGCGCGGCCGTCTTCGAGCGTGGAACGCAGCATGGTCGAGAAGAGCCAGGTGCGGATGATGTCCTGTCCCTGCGGGCGCAGGTCGAACGGAGCGGTGAGCTGCCACAGCTCCTCGTCGCGCTGCCAGCCGCCCGCGAGCTGCGGGGTCAGCGACGACGTCGCCCACGTGTCGAGGATGTCGGCCTCGGCGTCGAACCCGCCCGGCACCCCGCGCTGGTCCTCGGTGTAGCCGGCCGGGACATCCGTGGTCGGGTCGATGGGCAGCGCGGCCGCATCCGGGGTGAGCACCCGGTCGTAGTCGCGCTCCCCGTTCTCGTCCAGCGCGTACCAGAGCGGGATAGGCACGCCGAAGAATCGCTGCCGGGACACGAGCCAGTCGCCGGTGAGGCCGCCGACCCAGTTCTCATAGCGGACCCGCATGAAGTCGGGGTGCCACGCCAGCTCGGTACCGTGCGCGAGGAGCTGATCGCGCAGCTCGCCGTCGCGGGCGCCGTTGCGGATGTACCACTGCCGGGTCGAGACGATCTCGAGCGGGCGGTCGCCCTTCTCGAAGAACTTCACGGCGTGCTGGAAGGGCTTGCCGACGGCGGTCATGTCGCCGGTCTCCTGCAGCTTCTCCACGATCGCCTTGCGGGCGCTGAAGACGGTCTTGCCTGCCACGTTCTCCGCGTACCAGGCGCGCGCGTCGGCGTCGGCCACGATCGACGGGGCCTCGGCGAGGAAGCGGCCGTCGAGACCGATCGTCGTCATGTTCGGCAGGGACTCGCCGGCGCTGGTGCGCAGCTCGCGCCACCAGATGATGTCGGTCACGTCGCCGAAGGTGCAGACCATCGCGGCGCCGGTGCCCTTGTCGGGCTGGGCGAGGTGGTGGCCGTGGATCTCGATCTCCGCACCGAAGTAGGGCGTGCGCACCGTGGTGCCGATGAGGTGCTTGTGCGGCCCCTCGGGGTGGGTCACGATCGCGATGCACGCGGGGAGGAGCTCCGGGCGCGTGGTGTCGATCGCGATGGAGCCGGAGCCGTCCGCGAAGGGGAACTCGATCGTGTGGTACGCGGCCTGCTGGTCGCGGTCCTCGAGCTCGGCCTGTGCGATCGCGGAGCGGAAGTCGATGTCCCACAGCGTCGGCGCGAGGGCCTGGTACGCCTCGCCGCGCTCGATGTTGCGGAGGAAGGCGAGCTGGCTCTGCCGGATCGTGTCGTCGGAGATGGTGCGGTAGGTCTGCGTCCAATCCACGCTCAGCCCGAGCTGACGGAACAGCGCCTCGAACTGCTTCTCGTCCTCGATCGTGAGGCGCTCGCACAGCTCGATGAAGTTGCGGCGGCTGATCGGCTGCTGGTCGGCAGCCCGGCTCGACTTGTTGTCGCCGCCCTCGAACGGCGGGGTGAAGTCGGCGTCGTAGGGGAGCGACGGGTCGCAGCGGACGCCGTAGTAGTTCTGCACGCGGCGCTCGGTGGGCAGACCGTTGTCGTCCCAGCCCATCGGGTAGAACACGGTCTTGCCGCGCATGCGCTCGTATCGGGCCTTGACGTCGGTGTGCGTGTAGGAGAACACGTGGCCGATGTGGAGGCTGCCCGAGGCGGTGGGCGGCGGGGTGTCGATCGAGTAGACGCCCTCACGACCGAGCTCGGCGGCGCGCAGACGGTCGAACAGGTACGTGCCCTGCTCCGCCCAGGCGGCGTCCCACTTCGCTTCGAGACCTTCGAGGGCGGGCTTGTCGGGAATGGCGGACATGGAGGTCTCCTCGAGCGATGTATGCGGCACTGTGTGAGCGTGCCTGAGTGTGGGTGGTGCCGCCCAGTCTACCGAGCGCACGGGCGGGGCGCTCGACCCGGGGGAGCGCCCGGCGCGGCGCTGCGGCCGGCCCCTCCGACGCTGGAAGGATCGGAGCATGAGACCGCCGTCGTCCTCGTCCTCCCGTGCCCGTCTCGCCGACCTCGGCGTGCCGCCCGGAGCCTTCCCGCGCGGCGCGGAGAACGCGATCACCGACGTCCCCGGTGTGCGGGTGGGGCACGCCACGCTGCACGGCGACGGTCTGCACACGGGCGTGACGGCGATCGTCCCCGACGCCCTCACCGCCGAGCGCCGCAGCCTTCCCGCGAACCTCTCCGTGGGCAACGGCTACGGCAAGCTCGTCGGCGCCACGCAGCTCCGCGAGCTCGGGGCGCTTGAGACGCCGATCCTGCTGACCTCGACGCTGTCCGTGTTCCGCGTCGCCGACGCGCTCCTCGGGCATCTGTTGGCGACGCCGATGCACGCGCGGACGACGACGCTGAATCCGGTGGTGGGAGAGACGAACGACGGCTTCCTCTCCGACATCCGTCGACGCGCCGTGGGGGAGGAGCAGGTGACGGCGGCCCTGGCTGCGGCGGCTCAGGGAGCGGTCGCGGAGGGAGGCGTGGGCGCCGGTGCCGGGACCGTCGCCCTCGGGTACAAGGGCGGCATCGGAACGGCCTCGCGCCTGGTCGAGGTCGCGGGGCAGCCGGCCACGGTCGGCGTCCTCGTGCAGACGAACTTCAGCGGCACGCTGCGGATCGCCGGCGTCCCGCTGCCCGCGGAGGAGCTGCTCGCCGAGGCTCCGGCACAGCCCGTGGGCAATTCCTGCATGATCGTCGTCGCGACGGACGCCCCCGTCGACGGACGGCAGCTCGGCCGTGTGGCCAACCGCGCCGTGTTCGCGATGCGCGGTGTCGGCGCCGACTATGCGCAGGGCAGCGGCGACTACGCCATCGCGTTCTCGGTGCACGACCAGGCGGACGGCGGTCCGGCGGCGGACGAAGAGCTCTCGCCGCTCTTCGCCGCGACGATGGACGCTGTCGAGGAGGCGCTGATCAACTCCGTACTCGCGGCGGAGACGACCGTGGGCCCCGACGGGCGGTCCGCGCATGCGGTGCCGATCGACCAGGTGCGGGAGCGCCTGACGCGAGCCGGGGTCGTCTGACTCGCGTTCACAACTCAGGAGAAGGTGGGCGGTGGGCGCCGCAGGCGCGGCGCGCCGCGCCGCCATCGGCCGGAACTCCTGAGTTGTGAACGGTGGTCAGTCGGCGAGCGCGGCGTGAATGCCCTCGCCGATGCGGCGCATGGCGGCCAGCACCGGGCCGCGCCCGTCGGCGCCCCGGTCCCAGTTCGCCAGTACCGCGTAGGCGATCCGGCGGGTGGAGGACATGACGATCCCGGTGTCGGCGCGGACGCGGGAGATCGTGCCGGTCTTGTTCAGCAGCCACACGCCGCGATCGAAGCCCCAGTGCGCGAGCGGGTCGAGGTCGAACGCCGACGCGACCATCGACAGGTCCATGCCCGCGCCCAGCCAGCGGCGCAGCGTGTCGGCCGAGGCGGGGGAGAGATCGGTGCCGTCGGCCAGCCGCGACATGAAGAGCACGAGCTCCGCGGCGTTCGCGTGCGACAGCGTCTTCGGGGCCCCGGGCGGGATCGGCCACCGCACGATGTCGTCGAGTCCCGAGGCAGTGTAGCCGAGCGCGCGGGTGTGCTCCTGCACGGTCGGGATGCCGATGACGCGGCCCAGCGTGTTTGTCGCGGCGTTGTCGCTCACCGCACCGATGAGCGCGGCCACGTCGTACAGCGACAGTTCGGACGCCTGCAGCAGGTACCAGAGCCCGGAGTCCTCGATGGCCTCGACCGGCCGTCGGGTCACGCGCTCTTCGAGAGTACGTGTGCCGGCGTCCACCTCGGCGAGGAGGCGGTGCAGGAGGAAGATCTTGCCGACGCTCGCCGTGTCCTGCACCGTCTCCGGGTCATGGCGCAGCAGCACCTCGCCGGAGTCGATGTCCTGGACGAGGACCGACCACACCGTGCCGTTCTCGTCGGGGAGATCCACGTCGATCGCGCTCATGCGTCCTCCTCGTCGCGTGCGCGTCCGGTGACGTGCGCGCGGATGAGCTCACCGACCGCGCGCATGCCGTCGAGCACGGGCGCGCGGAGGTCGGCCGCGGAGTCCTTCCAGTTCGCCGCCACCGCATACGCGACGGCGGCCTTCGGGCCCCGCAGCAGTCCGACGTCGACGCGGGCGAAGCTGACGCTGCCGGTCTTGTGGCGCAGCACCATGCCCTGATACTCGGCCTCGACGTGGGCGAGGGGGTCGAGGAGGAAGGCGTCGGCGGTCATCGACGTGTCGGTGTCGGCGGCGAGCCAGTCCAGCACCCGGGCGCTCACCGCGGGGGAGAACGCCTCGCCGGCACCGAGCCGGCGCATCACGTCGGACAGCTCGGCCGCCGTGCCGAACGACGGGGTCCAGGGCAGGTCGGGGGTGCGCTCGTTGCGGATGTAATCGTGCAGCGCGGTGTCGCGGTATCCGAGTGCCGGGGCGACAGCCTGCACCTCCTCCAGACCGCAGCGGTGGATCAGGGCGTTCGTGGCGAGGTTGTCGCTCACCGCCCCAACGAGAAGCGCCGCATCGTGGACCGTGATGCGCTGATCGTGCATGCGGTACAGGAGCCCGGAGTCCTCGACGCGGTGCTCGTCCGGGATCTCGATCCGGTCGTCCTCGGCGAGCGTGCCGTCCTCCAGCCGGCGCGCGACCTCGAGGAGCAGGAAGATCTTGCCGATACTCGCGGTCTCGCACTGCGTGTGCGGTTCGTGCTCGGCGAGGGTCTCCCCGCTGTCGGCATCGACGAGCCGGATCGACCAGGTGACACGGGGATCGAGGGGCGGAAGGGCGATCATGGCCGTCCCACCGTGAGGCGGGGCTCGTCGCCGGTCGCGTCCAGCACTCCGTCGACACCGAGCGGGATGGTCAGGGCGTGCGGGTCGTGGCCGAAGCCCTGCTCCCACAGCACGGGGACCCCGGCGCCCTGGAACTCGTCCCGCATGAGCGCGTGGACGAGGTCGAGGTCGCCGCACTCGTGCCAGGAGCCGAGCACGATGCCCGTCGCCTGGGCGAGTCGGCCCGCGCGCCGGAGCTGCGTGACGAAGCTGTCGAGGCGGTAGGGCTCCTCGGTGATGTCCTCCAGGAACAGGATGCCGGGGGAGGGGACGTGCGCCTCCGGGGCGCCGAGTCCGGCCGCCAGCAGGCTGAGGTTGCCGCCCGTGAAGCGCCCCTCGGCGCGGCCCGGCGTCATGATCTCGGTCTTGGGGCCGATGAGCTCCCGCCCGCGCCAGGGTTCGAAGAGCCAGCGCTGCACGTCGTCGCGCACCTGCTCGGAATCGCGGAAGACGTTGTTCCCCGCCATCGGGCAGAAGAGCGTCGCGACGTCGAGGTGCGCGCGCCACGTCTCGTGCAGGGCGGTCACGTCGGACGAGCCCGTGAGGAGCTTCGGCCGCCCGTCCTTGCGCAGCGCCCCGCGGCGCATGTCGGCCCAGTCGATGCCGTCGAGGAGGCGCAGCGCGCCGTAGCCGCCGCGTGCCGTGACGACGGCGTCCACCTCCGGATCGAGCCAGGCGTCGACGAGGTCGGCGCGGCGGAGGTCGTCCGGCCCCGCGAGGTACGACGCGCGGGGGTGCGGCGTGAGGACGTGCGCGCCCACGCGGACCTTCAGACCCCAGGACTCGTAGTAGCCGACGGCGCGCTGGGTGTTCTCCTCGTTGCCGGGACCGGACGGCGAGACGATCGCCACCGTGTCACCGGGTTGCAGGGGAGCCGTGTCGAGATACGGCGACACCGCCGCCTCCGTCAGGGTGCTCATGCCGTCTTCTCCTCGATGCGCGGCGCCGCGGACAGCAGGTGCCGGGTGTACTCGTGCTGCGGGTTCAGCAGCACCTCTTCGGTGGGTCCGTGCTCGACGATCTGTCCGTGGTACATCACCGCGACCGTGTGGGCGATGTTCCAGGCGAGACCGAGGTCGTGCGTGATGACGAGGGCGGAGAGCCCGAGGCGGCGGCGCAGCTCCAGCAGGAGTCCGAGGATCTCTCCGCGCACGGACGCGTCGAGCGAGGCGACGGGTTCGTCCGCGATGAGCAGCTGCGGCTGCACGGCGAGCGCACCTGCGATGACGACGCGCTGCCGCTGCCCGCCGCTGAGCTCCTGCGGGATGGCGCCGAAGTAGCGCTCCGGCGGGGTGAGCTCCGCGTCGGCGAGGCTCTGCGCCACGCGTTCGCGTTCATCACCGGCGAAGCGCTGCACACGCAGCCCCTCGGCGACGGACTCGTACACGCTGTGCTTCGGGTTCAAAGCGGCCCACGGGTCCTGGAGCACGAGCTGCACCTGCGAGCGGAACCGCGCGAGGTCGCGACCTTTCGACGGGATCGGTGCGCCATCGAAGAGGATCTGCGACCCGGGGTCGGCGGGCTGAAGTCCCATGAGCGCGCGGGCGAGGGTCGACTTGCCGGAGCCGGACTGGCCGACGAGCGCGACGATCTCGCCCTTACGCACCGAGAGGTCGACGTCGCGGACCGCATGCACGGGGCGCCCGCCGGAGCGGTAGGTGACGTTGACTCCGCGCGCCTCCAGCAGCACCTCGTCGCCGTGCGTGATCTCCGGCACCTCGTCCGCATCGCGGCCATGTCGCGTCACCGGGGCCATCCGCGAGGCGGGGTCGCCGATCGTGGGGAAGGCGTCGGCGAGCTGTCGCGTGTACGCCTCCTGCGGGGTCGTGCAGACCGCGTAGCTCTCGCCGACCTCGACCAGCTCCCCGTCGCGCATGATGGCGATCCGGTCGCACGCCGTGGCGAGCACCGAGAGGTCGTGGCTGATCATGAGCATCGAGATGCCGCGCTCCGCCACGAGACGGGAGATCATGTCGAGGATCTGCTTCTGCACGATCACGTCGAGTGCGGTGGTCGGCTCGTCCGCGATGATGACCTCGGGATCGCACGCGAGGGCCATCGCGATCATGACGCGCTGCTTCTGGCCGCCGGAGAGCTCGTGGGGATACGACTCGCTCTTCTGCTGCGGCAGGTCGACGATGTCGAGCAGCTCCCGCACCCGTTCCTTGCGCGCCTTCTCGCCCTTCCACCGGTCCGAGGCGTGCAGCTCCAGCGCCTCCAGGAGCTGCCAGCCCACCGTGCGGACCGGGTTGAGCGAGTGCATCGCGCCCTGGAACACGATGGACGTCTGCGCCCAGCGCACGGCGCGCAGCTGCCCGAAGGACAACGTGGCGACGTCCTGGTCGCCGAGCAGCACGCGGCCGCTGAGCCGGGCGTTGCGCGGCAGGAGCCGCAGGACGCTCATGGCGAGAGTGGACTTGCCGGAACCGGACTCGCCGGCGATGCCGAGCGTCTGCCCGGCGGGGAGGGTGAGCGAGACGTTGCGCACGGCCGCCACCTCGTCCCGACCCGACCGCCCCGAGGTGCGGTACGTGATGGAGACGTCGTCGAAGATCAGGTCGGGCATCTCAGCGGCTCCTCAGCGTCGGGTTGGTGATGTTCTCGACGGCGCGGCCCATCAGGGTGAACGACAGCACGACGAGGACGATGGCGATGCCGGGCACGAGCACGTACCACCAGTAGCCGCTGGTCGCCGCGGAGACGTCCATCGCGTTCTTCAGGATCGAGCCCCACGACTGGAGGGTCGTGTCGCCGAGGCCGAGGAACGCCAGGGTGGATTCGGAGATGATCGCCGAGCCGACCGTGAGGGTCGTGTTGGCGAGCACGAGCGGGAGCACCCCGGGGAGGAGGTGCTTCATGATGATGTGCCAGTGCCCGGCGCCGAGGGCCCGAGAGCGCTCGATGTAGTCGCGCGATTCGACGGACAGAGTCTGCGCGCGGACGACGCGGGCGGTGCCGGCCCAGGAGGTCAGGCCGATCGCGATGATGATCGTCCAGACGCCGCGGCTCAGCACCGACGACAGCACGATCGCGAGGATCAGCGACGGCAGCACGAGGAAGAAGTCGATGATGCGCATCATCAGCCCGCCGAAGAAGCCGGTGAAGTGGCCGGCCGAGAGGCCGACGAGGGTGCCGATGATCATCGACATCGCGGTGGCGGCGAGGCCGACGAGCAGGGACACCCGGGCACCCCACACCATGCGGACCCAGATCTCGCGACCCTGATGGTCGGTGCCGAGGGGATGCTCCCAGGACGGCGGGGCGAAGCGCTGCACGTCGACGAGCTTCGTGACGTCGAGCATGCTGGCGGGGGCGATCACGGGAGCGAAGATCGCGATGAGCGCCACGATCACGAGGAAGACGAGGCCCACCATGCCCGCTCGGTGCTGGGCGAACTGCCGGCAGAAGTCGACGAAGGCGGTGCCGCGGCGGTGCCACGCCAGAGCGCGGGGCGAACGGATGGTCGGGGATGCCGTGGTCATGCGCGCCTCACCCTCGGGTCGAGCTGTCGGTAGATGAGGTCCGCGATGAGGTTCATCGCGATGATGATCGTGGAGAACACCACGAACGTGCCCTGCAGGAGCGGGAGGTCGGGGCCGGAGATGGCCTCGAAGGTGAGCTTCCCGAGCCCGGGCCAGGAGAACACCGTCTCCACCGTGACGGCCCCGGCGATGAGGCCGCCGATGTGCATGAAGACGAGGGTGACGGTCGGCAGCAGGGCGTTGGGGACGGCGTGCCGACGGCGGACGAGGTCCTCCCGGAGGCCCTTGGCCCGCGCGGTGGTGAGGTAGTCGGCGCCCATCTCCTCGAGGAGCGAGCTGCGCATCACCATGAGGTACTGGGCGTACACGACCGCGACCATCGTGATCACCGGGAGCACCATGTGCGAGATCACGTCCAGGACCGCGCCGACCGGATCGGTGGGCGGGTTGGGGGAGACCATGCCTCCGGTCGGGAACCAGTGCAGCGTGCCTCCGAAGACCATCAGGAGCAGCAGGGCCAGCCAGAAGGTCGGCACCGACCAGAACACGAGCGACGTGCCGGAGACGATGCGGTCGAAGGTGGAGCCGTGCTTCCAGGCGGCCTTCTGTCCGAGCCAGAGGCCGAGGGCGATCGCGATGATCGCCGCCGTGCCGGTGAGGAGGATCGTGTTCCAGAAGTACTGGCCGATGAGGTCTGACACCGACGTGCGGTAGACGTAGCTCGTGCCGAAGTTCAGGGTGAAGACGTTGCCGAGGTAGTCGATGAACTGCTGCCACAGGGGCTTGTTCAGACCGAGCTGCTCGCGCAGCTGGTCGGCCTGCTCGGGGCTCATCCCGCGCTCGCGGGCGATCGAGGCCACCGGATCGCCCGGCAGGATCTTGAAGGCGAAGAATCCGAGGAGGATCACCATCGCCAGGCTGATGGCCGCGCCGCCGAGCTTGACCAGGAAGTAGCGGAGGGCGCCGACGCCCTTCGGCTGCTCCTCGGCCGCGGCGCTCGTCGCGATGGCGGAGGTGGACGGGGGTACCGCGTTGGACATGGGGGTCTCCTTACAGCGGACCGGGAGACGCCGCGGGGGCGGAGGCCCGCCACCCGCGGCGTCTCGCCGGACTCATTCGACGTCGGCGATGTTGCGGCGACGGATCAGGAAGAAGATGAGCCCTCCGATGATGACCACCCCCACGACGATGCCTCCGATGAGGAGTCCGGTGTTCGTGCCGGTGCCGCCGGCGGTCGCGCCCTCGACGGGCTCGACGGTGAGGTAGCCCCAGTAGCCGGCCTGGTTGGCGATGATGCCGCCGTCCTTCGGCTGCAGCGTGAAGCCCGTGAAGCGGTCGGAGCGGTAGGCCTCCAGCGAGTTGGCGTACCAGGTGGCGACCTGCGCGGTGTCGGTGTAGTTCAGCGCGAGCATGTCGTGCACGATCTCCTGACGCTTCTCGGCGTCGATCTCGGAGCGCTGCGCGGCGTACATCTCGTCGAACTCCGGGTTGCAGTACCCGTCCTGCGTGGTGCCGCCGGTGCCGTCGGTCGCGGTCGGCAGGTTCATGCAGGTGTTGATGCCCAGCTGGTAGTCCGGGTCGGGGTTGACCGACCAGCCGCTGAAGTACAGGTCGTAGTCGCCGGAGGTGGCCTTCGCGCTGATCGTGTCGGAGTCGGTGGACTCGACCGTGATCTCGATGCCGATGTCCTTCATCCACGGGACGAAGAAGTCGGAGATGGACTGCTCGTTCGCGTCGTCCGCGTCCGTCAGCAGGCGCAGGCTCAGGCGCTGGCCGTCCTTCTCGCGGATACCGTCGGCGCCGGGGACCCAGCCCGCCTCGTCGAGCTTCGCCTGCGCGGCCTCGGGGTCGAAGCCCACGATCACGTCGTCGTCGTCGGACAGGTGCCACTTCGGGAAGGACGCCGGGATGAAGCTCGTCGCGAGCGTGCCCTCGCCGTCCAGGACCTTGTCGAGGAGGGTGGCCGTGTCGGTGCCGAGACGGATGGCCTGGCGCACCTCGAGCTCCTTCAGCGCGGCGTTGCCGGTGCCGTAGGGCACGTTGTCGCGGGTCTGCTGACCGACGTTGATGCTGATCGAGTGGTAGCGGCGGCCCTCACCGGAGTGCGTGGTGATGCCGTCGACGCCCTCGAGTGCCGAGAACTGGGTGGGGGTGAGGCCGGTGACGAGGTCGACGTCGCCCGCCTTGAGCGCCTGCACCTGGGCGTCCGAGTTCGTGTAGTACACGTACTGGATCGCGTCGATCTTGGGGGCGCCGCGCCAGAAGTTCTCGTTCGCCTTCAGCACGATGGACTGGTTGGCCGAGTAGCTGTCGAGGACGAACGGGCCGGAGCCGACCACGTCGGCGTCGTTGGTGAAGGTCGTCGGGTCGTCGACCTCCTCCCAGATGTGCTTCGGGACGATCGGGATCTCCGAGCCGGGGTTCGGGGCCTGCGGGGTCTTCAGGGTGATCACGACGGTCTTGTCGTCCGGGGTCTCGACGGTGTCGAAGTTGGAGACGAGGTTGCCGTTGGCGGTACCGAGCGCGGGTACCGTCATCATCTGGTCGTACGTGTACTTCACATCGGCGGAGGTGATGGGCTCGCCGTCCGACCAGACGAGGTCGTCCTGGAGGGTGAAGGTCCACGTCTGGCCGCCGTCGGTCGCCTCCCAGCTGTCGGCGAGGCCCTTCGTGGGGGAGCCGTCCTCGGCGTCGTTCTGCACGAGCGACTCGTAGACGTACCGGATGATGTTCGTCGGCGTCAGGTAGATCGAGATGAACGGGTTGAACGTGTCCACGAACCCGGAGGTGGCGATCCGCAGCGTCGTGTCGGATGCCGGGGATTCGGTGGCGGCGCTGACGGACTGCGCCTGAGCGGCACCGACCGGAGCGGCGAGGAGGAGCGCGGAGGCGATCGCGGCGGCGGTCAGACTTCGCACGGTTCTGGAGCGGGGGGCAAGACGCATGGAAGGTCCCTTCGGGCGCCGCCCGGATCCACAGTGAAGCCGGGTCGGTGCTGACCATGCAAGCGGAAGACGGCCCCGCGGTCAAGACATTCGATGCGTATCGCGGAAGAAATCTGCCGCCCTCGGGAAAGATCGCCGGCTGTCGAGGTGGTGTAACACGGCGGAAACACGCGGATGCCAGGATGCGCACGCCGGAACCGATCGCGGAGGCGTCGATCACACGTCGCAGACATCCGGAACGTATCTCGGGCCGTTCGGGTCGGGCACGGGAACCGGAATCGTATCGTCACTCCGCCGTGACGGTGAGCACGGCACGCAGGAGCGCGATGCGCTCGTGCAGAGAGGAGCGCAGGAAATGCTCGTCCACCGCATGCGCGCCGCCGCCTCGGGGACCGAAGCCGTCGACGGTCGGCACCCCGCGTCCGCCGAGGAGGTTCGTGTCACCGGCTCCGGCTGCGGGGCGGCCGTCGACCTGCTGGCCGAGCGCGGCACCAGCCGCGGCGATCCGGGCGAGGAGGTCGGTGTCCTCCGCCGAGGCCTGCCAGGCAGGCCGGGCGCTCAGCACGGCGACCTCGAGGCGGGCGCCGGGGCGCACCGGTGCCAGCTCCTGGAGGGCGCTGAGGACGCGCTGCTCGCTGTCCGGGTCTTGGAAGCGGAGGCCGATCTCGGCGGCCGCGTGCGCCGGCACCACGTTGGTCCTCGCGCCGCCGTCGATGACGCCGACGTTGCAGAGCACCGGACTCGGCAGGGCGGGGTCGGCCACGATCGCGCGGACCCGGAGGAGCTGGTCCACGAGTTCGTCGATCGCGGAGACGCCGTGCTCGGGGTCGAGCGCGGCGTGGGCTGCGCGTCCGGTGACGGCGATGCGCACCCGGGCGCTGCCGCGGCGGCCGACCTTGAGGGCGCCGTCGGGATGCGGGGACTCGAACCCGATGGCGCAGGCCGCGCTCCTGGCCCGTTCCGCGATCAGGGTGCCCGAGACGGGGGAGCCGATCTCCTCGTCCGCGACGAGCACGATCCGCACGGCGCGCCGCTGCGCGAGCGGCAGGGGCTGCAGGCGCCGCAGGGTCTCCAGCATCACGACGATGCCGGCCTTCATGTCGTACGCGCCGGGGCCGCGTACGACATCGCCGTCCTCGGCCCACGGCAGGTCGTCCGCCAGGGTGCCGACCGGCCACACGGTATCGGTGTGGCCGATGAGGAGGACCGGGTCTCCGGTGCCGGGGACGTCGATGACGAGATCCGTCCCGAGCTCGTGCGGGATCCGCTGGACGCTGCCGCCGACGCCGGCGAACCAGGCGGACAGCAGGTCGGCGATGCGGGCGCTCGCCTCCGTGTCGCGGCTCGGCGTCTCGATCAGCACGAGTTCGCGCACGAGTGCGATGATGTCGTCGGAAGGATGGTCCCCGTCGCGCACTGCCGAGAGAGTCGTCACGGTTACGAACCGTATCTTGCCCCTTGATCGCCCCGCAACCCGCCGATAGCATCGCTCAGAGCAGCAGGACTCCTCGATCTTAGGAAACGTATCGTGCCTCATTCTTCGGTGGCCGCCGGTGTCGCCCACGGCTGCCGCGAACTCACCCGGTACACCGAGTTCCGTGAGGCCGCCGCGCTGTACGCCCGCGTCTTCGCGTACACGGAGAACGAGTACGCCCTCAACGCCAACCTGCTCACCGCCCTCGCCCGCAACGGCGGTTCCGCGGTCGGTGCCTTCGCCGACGACGGGGAACTGATCGGGTTCGCGTACGGCTTCGCCGGCTGCGACACCGCGGGTGCCTCCTTCCACTACTCGCAGGCGGCCGCCGTGGACGCCGCATATCAGGGGCGGGGCGTCGGCCAGGCCCTCAAGCGGGCGCAGCGCGACGTGGCCTTGCGCTGGGGGCAGCGGACGATGCGGTGGACGTTCGATCCGCTGCTCTCGCGCAACGCCCATTTCAACCTGAGCTCCCTCGGGGCCGTCGGCATCGCCTACGAGCGGGACTACTACGCCCGCCCCGACACCGACCGCCTGGTGGTCTCGTGGGACCTGGACGCCGCCGAACGGCCTTCCCACCGGTCCCTCCCGGTCCCTCCCGTGCTCGGGTCGGACGACTGGGGGCGAGCCGTGGCGGCGGACGGCGGCACCTGGATCGCGATCCCGACCCGTCCCGGCGAGCTCGACGTCGAGGCTCGCGCAGTGCTCCGGCGGGAGCTGGAGCGGACGATGACCGCGGTGTTCCGCCGCGGAGACGTCCTCGTCGGGGCCACCCGCCTCGACGACGACACGGCGGTCTACCGCGCGACACCCGGGGAGGGCACGGCATGAACGACCACGATCACGACCAGGAGGATCGCGACCTCGTCTCTCCGCGAGACCGCTACGGCGAGCGCATCCGCACCAACCTCTCCGCCGAGAGCATCCAGGCGCGGATCATCGAGACGGAGCAGCGCACGCTCGCCCAGACCTTCGAGGAGCTCAGCCGTTCGGCTCAGGTCCCGCAGGCCGCCGCGCTGCTGCTCGGCGCACGACGACGGTACGTGGCCGGCGAGGGCAAGGCGGCGGCGTACGCGCAGCTCCTCAACGCGGATCTCTCGGCGACGCTGTCGAACGTGTTCCTCGTCGACGGGCACGCGCTGCAGCCGCTCACCGTGCTCACGGACGTGCGGGCCAGCGACGTGCTCATCGCGTTCTCGCTGCGGCGCTACCGCGAGGAGACCGTCCGGCTCGGGCGGCTCTTCCATGAGGCCGGCGGTCAGCTCGTCGTGATCACCGACAGCGAGGACGCCCCGCTCGCATCGATCGCGACCTCGCTCATCCGGGTGCGCACCGGATCGGCGTCGTACGCCGACTCGCCGACCCCGGTCGCGGCCGTGTGCCATCTGCTGAGCGCGCTCACCACGGCGAGCGCGAAGGGAGCGCGTCGGCGGCTGGCCGAGCGCGACCGGCTGGTGGCCCGCCTGGGTCTCTACGGCCCCGAGACGGCGCGCCCCCGCCCGGAGGAGGAGGCGTGAGGGTCGTCCGCGTCCGGCTCTTCGCCCTGCGGCAGGCGCTGCGCCACAGCTTCGAGACGAGCTCGCACCGCAAATCCGGCATCGAGCACGTGCTCGTCGAGGTCACCGATGCCGATGGCCAGACGGGCTGGGGGGAGATCGCGTCTCCGAGCGACCCGTTCTACGGCGCGGAGACAACGGTCACTGCGTGGGAGATCGCCACGCGGTACCTCGTGCCGGCGCTGCTCCGTGCCGAGGGGGAGGAGCCGGCGGAGCTGGAGTCGTCGTGGGCGCGGGTCCGCGGGCACGAGTTCGCGAAGGCCGGGTTCTCCGGAGCGGTGTGGGACCTGGCCTCCCGGAAGCGGGGGATCGCGCTCGCCGCGGCGCTGGGCGGGACGCGTGACGAGGTCGTCGCGGGGGTGTCGCTGGGCATCGAGCCGTCGATCGACGAGCTGCTGGCCCAGGTGGAGCTGCAGCGCGCCGCCGGCTACCCCCGCGTCAAGCTCAAGATCGCTCCGGGATGGGATGTCGAGCCGGTGCGTGCGGTGCGCGGGGCCTACCCCGATCTGGATCTCCACGTGGACGCGAACGGCGCCTACGCCGATGACGAGCGGGCGGCCGCGGTGTTCGCGCGCCTGGATCGTGAGGCGCTCACCATGATCGAGCAGCCCTTCGCGCCACGGGATCTCGTGGCCCACGCCGATCTGCAGGCGCGACTCGACACGGACGTGTGCCTGGACGAGTCTGTCGTCGACCTCGGCGACCTGCGGACCATGATCCGCTTGGGAGCGGGGCGGGTCCTCAACATCAAGGTGTCGCGGATGGGCGGGCTCACCGTCGCCCGCGCCGCGCACGACGTGGCGCGGGACGCGGGCATCCCCGTGTGGTGCGGCGGGATGCACGAGTTCGGCGTCGGGCGGGCTGCGAACGTCGCGCTGTCCTCGCTCCCGGGATTCCTGCTGCCGTCGGATGTGTCGGGATCGGACAAGTACTACGAGTCGGACATCATCGAGCCTCCGGTGACCGCGGTCGCCGGTCGCGTCGCGGTCCCCACCGGACCGGGGATCGGACACGAGGTGCTCGCCGAGCGCATCGCCCGTGACGCGTCCCGCGTCTTCGACTCCTACGCGGCCGAGGCCCCTGAGGCCGTCCTGACCGCGGGCTGACCGGCCCCCGAACCCTGCGAGAGCGGAATCCCATGCGCGCACTGCTGCTGTACCGACTCGATCTCGCCGCCGAGCCCGCGGAGGACGGGATCCATGCCGTCGATCCACGGGAGCCGATCATCCGGGCGACCGACCTCGGCGTGACCCGCGGCGACGGCGTGTTCGAGACCGCCGTGGTGCGCGGAGGCAGGCCGCAGGCCCTGGAGGCGCATCTCGCGCGGCTGGAGCGTTCGGCGCAGCTCCTGGGGCTGCCCGCGCCAGGCCGCGAGCGGTGGGCGCGGGCGGTGCGCCGCGCGGCCGCCGAGGTCTCCCGCCCCGGAGTGCTCCGCGACGGGGAGATCGCCTCGATCAAGTTCGCGATGACCCGCGGGGACGAGATCGACGCGGCCGGCCCGACGGGGTGGGTGCTGGGCTTCGCGGGAGAGGATCCCGCCGGCGTCCGTGCGCGGGGCGTCTCCGCAGTGGTGCTCGATCGCGGATACCGGCACGACGTCATGGAGACGGCACCCTGGTTGCTGCAGGGGGCGAAGTCCCTCGCCTACGCGGTGAACCAAGCCGCCCTGCGGGAGGCGCGGAGCCGGGGTGCGGACGACGTCGTCTTCGTCAGCGCCGACGGCTTTGTGCTGGAGGGGCCGCGGTCGACGCTGATCGCGCTGCTCGACGGCGCGCTGGTCACACCTCCGCCCGAGTACGGGGTGCTCCCCGGGACGACCCAGGCCGACGTCTTCGCGGGACTCGCCGAGGTGCCCTCCCGCGTCGGTCCGATGATGCGGGACGATCTGGAGCGGGCGGACGCCCTCTGGCTCTGCTCCAGCACCCGGGGTGCGGTGCCCGTGCGGGAGCTGGACGGTGTCGCGCGCGCCGTGGACCCGGTACTCACCGCGCGGATGAACGCGGTGCTGGATGGACGAGAGGACTGAGATGGTCGACGCGGACCTGCCGATCGATCGGGTGATCGACGGCCACAACGATCTGGCCTGGGTGAGCAGGACGCTGCTCGGCTACCGGGTCGCGGAGCTCTCCGGGGCGGTGGCGGCCACGCAGACCGACCTGCCGCGACTGGTCGCGGGCGGGGTCGCCGGCCAGTTCTGGTCGGTCTGGGTCGATCCCGTGCTGGAGGGGGCGGAGCAGGTGGTGGCCACGCTCGAGCAGATCGACTTCGTGCACCGCCTCGTCGACGCCCACCCGCAGCGCTTCGCGATCGCTCGGACGGCGGCGGACGCGCGTGCGGCGATGGCGGAGGGGCGGATCGCCTCGCTCATCGGCATCGAGGGCGGCGACCAGCTCGGCGGATCGCTGGCCGTGCTGCGGCAGTTCGCGCGGCTCGGCGCGCGGTATCTCACCCTCACCTGGTCGCGGACGATCGCCTGGGCGGATTCGGCGACCGACGAGGCGCGCCACGGTGGTCTGACGGACTTCGGACGCGAGGTGGTGCGCGAGATGAACCGCATCGGCGTGCTCGTCGACCTCTCGCACGTCGCTCCGACGACCATGCGGCATGCCCTGGCGGTCACGACCCGCCCGGTGATGGTGAGCCACTCCGGCGCCCTCGCTCTGTGCGACCACCCCCGCAACGTGCCGGACGACGTGCTCGCCGCGATCGGCGCGCAGGGCGGCGTCGTGATGGTGCCCTTCGTCCCCACGTTCGTCTCGCAGGCCCGTCGCGACTGGTGGGAAGCCGGGGGAGTGGGAGAGGCGCCGCGCGTCGGTGTCGCGGACGTCGCCGATCACCTGGACCACGTGCGTCGCGTGGCCGGCGCACAGGCGGTCGGGATCGGCGCCGACTACGACGGCTCCGATGCGATGCCGGACGGTCTCGGCGACGTCTCGGGGTACCCGGCGCTGTTCGCCGAGCTGCGGCATCGCGGCTGGTCGGAGGACGACCTCCGGGCGGCGGCGCACGAGAACGTCCTCCGCGTGCTGGAGGCGTCGGACCCCGACCACGAGGCCTTCCTCGCGGGCGGCGCAGGAGAGCCGGCCGCGGCCGCGCTCGTGCCGGCGGTCGACACGACGATCCGGGAGGGGGCGCTGTGACCCCGCGCGTCCTCGTGATCGTGAACTCCGCGAGCTCCGGCCCGCGCCGCCTCGGCACCTGGCTGCGGGAGAAGGCGATCGACGTCGACGAGGTCGTGGGAGCCGAGCAGCCGCTGCCCACCTCCCTGGAAGGCTACGCCGGACTCGTCATGCTGGGCGGCGGGCTCATGCCGGACGACGATGATCGCGCGCCGTGGCTCGCGGCCGAGCGGGCGCTCGCCGCGGAGGCCATCGACCGTGACCTCCCCACCCTCGGCATCTGCCTGGGCGGTCAGCTGCTCGCCCACGTGGCCGGCGGCGAGGTCGCCGAGAAGACCGGACCCATCGAACGCGGCGCGACCCCCATCCGCCCCACCGCGGCAGGACGTGCCGACGCCCTGTTCGCGGCCCTCGGCGATGAGGCTCCGATGATCGAGAACCATCAGGACATGATCACGCGGCTGCCATCCGCGGCGGTGCTGCTGGCGACGAGCGCCGCTGTCGAGAACCAGGCCTTCCGGCTGGGGGCGCGAGTGCGCGGGGTGCAGTTCCATCCCGAGGCCTCCGCGGCCGACCTCGCCCGTTGGGACGACGCGGCGCTGCGGGGAGAGGGACGCTCGCTTCCCGCCCTCATCGCTGCCGCCGAGCGCGTGCACGACCACAACACCGCGGCCAGCCGCGCGCTCATCGAGGCCTTCGCCGACGAGGTGCGCGCCGGGGTCCCCGTATGACCGGGCAGGATGCGGATCTCATCGTCACCGCCGAGTCCGCCGCGGAGGCACTCCGCCACGGCCTGGACGAGCGCGCGCGTCGTGCCGCTCCGGCCGCCATCTCCGCGGTGGCCGAACGGGGAAGCATCCGCGCAGTGCTCACCCACGGCCATCCACGCGCCGATGAGGCCCCGACGACGCGGGACACGGTCTTCCGCATCGCCTCGATGTCCAAGAGCTTCCTGGCCGCCACCGTGCTCTCCCTTCGAGACCGCGGCCTGCTCGACCTCCACGCGCCGATCCGCACCTATCTGCCGGAGGTCCGGCTGCGGCATCGGGGTGCGGACGTCGAGGTCACCGGCGACCTGTTGCTCTCGAACCGGTCCGGTCTGGGGGAGGACAACGCCTGGGTGGACCGGCATCTCGGCGCCTCCCGTGCGGAGATCGCCGCCGTGTTCGCAGGTGGGGTGCACCTCGCGGCCGCGCCGGGAACCGTCTACCAGTACTCCAACCTCGGCCAGTCGCTGCTCGGCCGCGTCGTGGAAGCGGTGACGGACCGGGCCGTGGAGGACGTGATCCGGGAGACCCTGCTCGAGCCCCTCGGGCTGCGCCGGACGGCGCACGTGTCGGACGGCTACGCGCCGGAGACGCTGGCCGGCGGTTTCCGGACGTTCGACGACGGCACCACGTTCCACCCCGAGCCGTTCGTGGGGTCCGGCGCGCTCGGCTGCATCGGCAGCATGTTCAGCACCGTCGACGACATCGCGAGATGGATGTGGTTCCTCGGCTCGGCCTTCACCGACGACCCGCTGGCGCCCGCCGTGCTGGCTCCGGCGTCGCGACGGGAGCTGCAGCAGGCCCGCACCCCTATCCCGGTGCCGTCGGCGATGTTCGACGGGCGCGACCTCGCGGGGGCCGGCTACGGCTACGGCCTCTTCGTCGAGGACGACCGGCGGTTCGGGCGGATCGTGCAGCACTCCGGCGGTCTTCCCGGATTCTCGGCGCACATGCGCTGGCACGCGGCCAGCGGCATCGGCGTCGTCGCCTTCGGGAACTCCGACGAGTTCGGCGCCCGGCGGATCGCAGGCGCCGCGCTCCAGCAGCTGCTCGAACGGACGGACGCCCCCTCCGCCGTCCTGCACCCGTGGGCGGAGACGGTCGCCGCCGCGCAGGCTCTCGACGCCGCGATCCGCTCGGGACGGCCCGCCGCCTCGTACCCGTTCCTCGCCGACCATGTGCTCGATGACATCCCGGCCGACGTCCGCGATGCCCGGCTGGAGGCACAGGTCCAGGAGATCGGCGGATTCCGCGCGGACCAGGATCCGTTCCCCGACCGTGTGGTGGCCGCGGCGACGGAGGCCGAGCTGCGCTGGCGGATCGCGGGGAACCGCGGCGACCTCCTCGTCGACGTGCGGCTGGTCGGGCTGCCGGAGCCTCGCGTGCAAGGGGTGAGCGCGGCGGTCGTCGCGCCAGGGCAGACGCGTATCGAGGGGGAAGGGGCCGGGGCCGCAGAGCGACACCGGATCATCCTGCCGTCGCCCTGATCCCGGGTCACACAGATCGACCGGGTCCAAAAAACCGCCCTAGGATGGAGACATCCCGACCCGTCCGTTCTGAGGAATCCCCATGCCCGCCACCCCTGTGCGTCGCCTCCTTCCCCTCGCTGCGCTCGCCGCCGCCACCGCCCTGGTGCTGACCGCGTGCGCGGGCCCGTCCACGGAGAGCGACGGCGGTGAGCTCGTGTGGTCGATCGAGGGCGCGAACCTGTCCGCGGGGCACATGGACCCGCAGGTGAGCCAGCTCGACGTCTCCGGCATGGTGCAGCGGGCGGTGCTCGACTCCCTGGTCTTCCAGGAGGACGACGGCACGTTCAGCCCGTGGCTCGCGAAGAGCTGGGACGTCTCACCGGACAGCACGGAGTACACCTTCACGCTGCGCGACGACGTGACCTTCACCGACGGCGAGCCGTTCGACGCGGAGGCCGTCAAGGCGAACTTCGACCGGATCGTCGACCCGGCGACCGCCTCGGCTCAGGCGGCGAGCATGCTCGGTGCGGACTTCTACGCCGGCACCGAGGTCGTCGACGAGCACACGGTGAAGGTCTCGTTCACGCAGCCGTATGCGCCGTTCCTGCAGGCGGCCAGCACCCCGCAGCTCGGCTTCTACTCACCGGCCGTGCTGGCCGAGTCGGCCGACAAGCTCAAGGCGGGCGGCCCCGACGTCACGGTCGGCACCGGACCTTTCGTGCTCACCGAGTACACCGCCGACCAGGAGATCGTCTACACGCGCAACGACGACTACGCCTGGGGCCCGCACGAGGCGAAGGCGCCGGCGTTCGAGACGCTGCGCGTGCAGATCCAGCCGGAGGCGTCGGTGCGCACCGGAGTGATCGAGAGCGGCGAAGCCGACCTCGCCAGCAACATCCCGCCGAACCAGGTCGCCGGTCTGGACGACGCCGGCGTCACGGTCGACTCGGTGGAGTACCCGGGACTGCCGTACTCGCTCTACCTGAACGAGAAGTACGGCGTCTTCGCCGACGAGAAGGTGCGGCAGGCGTTCGCCCGCGGCATCGACGTCGACGCGGCGGTCGAGGAGATCTACTTCGGACAGTTCCCGCGGGCATGGAGCGTCCTCGGCAGCACGACCCCGGGCTACGACGCGTCGCTGGAGGACTCCTGGCCGTTCGATCAGGACGCCGCGAACGCCCTGCTCGACGAGGCCGGGTGGACGGAGCGCGACGCCGACGGCATCCGCATGAAGGACGGCGAGCGCCTGTCCGTGTGGTGGATCGCCTGGACCCCGGTCCCCGACGACCGCGCGGCGCTGGCCAACGCGATCCAGTCTGACCTCAAGGCCATCGGCTTCGAGGTTCAGCGCGAGGAACTGGAGCCCGGTGCCTACAACGCCCAGTACGAGCCCAAGACGTTCGACCTCACCGACTGGGGCTTCTCCGGCGTGGACGCCGACTTCCTCCGCGCGCACCTGCACACCGACGGCTTCCAGAACGCCTCGCAGGTGAGCGATCCGGAGATCGACGCGCTCCTGGAAGAGGCCGTCGCGTCGAGTGATCAGGACGCCCGCAACGAGCTCTACACGCAGCTGCAGGAGTGGAACGCGGAGTACACCGCGATCGTCCCGCTCTACAGCCCCTCGGCGATCACGGCGGTCGGCGAGCGCGTGCAGGGTCTGGACTACGACCTCTACGGGCGGCCGCTCTTCTACGATGTGAGCCTCGGCTGACATCCGGCGGCCGTCGTATCGAGGGAGCGGGCGGGGTGATCGAACCGTGACGGCGGTGCTCGGCCGCGCCCTCGGGCTCCTCGCCTCGGTGGTCATCGTGCTGTGGGGCGCCGCGACGGTCGCGTTCCTGGCCTTCCGGGTGATCCCCGGCGACCCGGTCTCGGTGATGCTGGGCCCGCAGGCGCAGGTGAGCGAGGCGGTCAAGGACGGCATCCGCGCCGATCTCGGTCTCGACCGCCCGCCGCTGGAGCAGTACGTCGGCTTCATCGGGCAGCTCGCCCGCGGCGACCTCGGCGAGTCGTACCAGCTGCGGCTGCCCGTGACCGAGGTCATCGGACGACAGCTCGGCGCGACCGTGCAGCTCTCGGCGCTGGCGCTGGCGATCGCCGTCGTCCTCGCCCTCGCGGTCGCCGTCTTCGTGCGGGGCCGTGTCGGGCGCACGGTGGCCGCCGGCGTCGAGCTCGTGGTGCTCTCCTCACCGGTGTTCTGGATCGGGCTGCTGCTGCTCAGCGTCTTCGCGTTCGGTCTCGGCTGGTTCCCCGTCTCTGGCACCCGCAATCCGGCGACCATCGTCCTTCCGGCGGTCACGCTCGCCCTCCCGGTGGCGGCACTGCTCAGCCAGGTGCTGCGTGATGGGCTGATGCAGGCGGAGCGGATGCCGTTCGCGGAGACGGTTCGTGCGCGTGGCGCCGGGCCGACCTGGTTCACGCTGCGGCACGGGGTGCGGCACGGCGCCGCGTCGGCGGTCACCCTCGCGGCCTATCTCACCGGCTCGGTGCTCGGGGGCGCGGTCCTCGTCGAGACGGTGTTCGCCCGGCCCGGCCTGGGGCGGGTCACCCTCGCCGCCATCAACGACCGGGATCTCCCCGTCCTCACCGGCATCATCCTGCTGAGCGCTCTCGTGTTCGTCGTCATCAACGTGGTGGTGGAGCTCGTGCATCCGCTGATCGACCCCCGCGTCGCCGTCTCCTCCCGACCGGGAGCCGTCCGATGAGTCGGGGGGAGCGACTCCTGTTGAGCTCCGCCGCGGTCGTGCTGGTCGTGGTCGCCGTCGCCGCCCTCTGGCCGGGACTGCTCGCCACGCACGATCCGCTGCAGACCGAGGTGCGGGCCGCTCTGCTGCCGCCGAGTGCCGAGCACCTCTTCGGCACCGATCAGAGCGGCCGCGATGTCTACTCCCGCGTGGTGTTCGGCGCGGGGCGCTCGGTCGGGATCGGACTTCTCGCCACCGCCATCGCCCTCGCCGCCGGCCTGCTCGTGGGCGCGCTCGCCGGCATGTCGCCGCGGGGCGTGGACGTCACCCTCATGCGCATCAACGACGTGCTCATGGCGTTCCCGGAGTTCCTGGTGGCGCTCGTCGTGGTGGCCGTGCTGGGACCGGGACCGGTGAACATCGCCATCGCGGTGACGCTGGCCGCGGCACCCGTGTACGTGCGGCTCGCCCGCGTGCAGACCCGGACGCTGCGCGTGGCGGAGCACGTCGAGGCCGCCCGCATCCTCGGCGTGCCTCCGCTGCGGGCGTTCCGCCGGCACGTCATCCCGGGAGTGCTGGGATCGCTGAGCGTGCTGGCGACCATCGGTATCGGATCGAGCATCCTCGCCGCGGCCGGGCTGAGCTTCCTGGGCCTCGGGCCGTCCGAGCCGACCCCGGAGTGGGGCCTCATGCTCGCCGGCGGTCGCAACGTGCTCGGGCAGGCGTGGTGGGTGTCGGTCTTCCCCGGTCTGGCGATCACGCTGACGGTGGTGTGCGCGACGGTGATCGGACGGATCCTCCGGGCTCGGGCAGACGGGAGGGACGCATGAGTGCGGCGCTGGAGGTCGAGGGGCTGCGGATCGGCTTCGCGGGGACTCCCGTCGTGGCGGGCGTGTCGTTCGCGGTGGAGGCCGGCGAGTGCGTGGCGATCGTGGGGGAGTCGGGGGCGGGGAAGTCGCTCTCGGCCCGCGCTCTGCTCGGCCTCACGCCGTCGACGGCCGACGTCGCCGTCGACCGGCTCCGCATCGATGGGGTGGATGCCGCCGCCCTGACCGAGCGCGGTTGGCGGCGGCTCCGGGGCACCGGGATCGGCCTCGTGTCGCAGGACGCCCTCGTCTCCCTGGACCCGCTGCGGCGGATCGCGGATGAGATCGCCGAGCCGCTGCGGCTGCACCGCCTCGTGCGCGGTCGGGCAGCCCTCGCCGCGCGGGTGCGGGAGATTCTCGGACGGGTGTGGATGCCCGACCCCGACCGCCGCGCACGGCAGCGTCCGCAGGAGCTCTCCGGAGGGTTGCGGCAGCGCGCGCTCATCGCCTCGGCGCTGGCCGGGAACCCCGCGGTACTCGTCGCGGATGAGCCCACCACGGCCCTGGATGCGACCGTGCAGGCCCGGATCCTCGTGCTGCTGCGGGAGATCGCCGACGACGGCACCGCGGTGGTGTTCATCAGCCACGACTTCGCGGCGGTGCGGCGGGTGGCGGATCGCGTGCTCGTGATGAAGGACGGCCGGATCGTGGAGTCCGGCCCGGTCGCGGAGGTGCTCGCCGCCCCCCGGCACCCGTACACGCAGCAGCTCCTCGCGGCGACGATGCACGAGCCGCGGGAGGAGCGTGCGGCGTCCTCGGAGGCCGTGGTCGTCGCGGAGAAGGTGTCCAAGGCGTTCGGCGGGGTGCCCGCGGTCGTCGACGCGTCGTTCACGGTGACCGCCGGTCGGACGCTCGGCATCGTCGGCGAGTCCGGATCGGGCAAGACGACCCTCGCCCGGATGCTGGTAGGCGTGGAGACGCCGGACACCGGGGCGCTGCGGTGGACCGGGGCACCGCGGGTGCAGCTCGTGCACCAGAACCCGCTCGGCGCCTTCGACCCGCGGTGGACGGTCGGGCGGTCCCTGGAGGAGGCGCTGGAGGCGGGGGGAGTGCCGCGCGGTGCCCGTCGGATGCGGGTCGCGGCGCTGCTCGCGGAGGTCGGCCTCGACGAGAGCGTCGTGGTGCGACGACCGGCGGCGCTGTCGGGCGGACAGCGGCAGCGGGCGGCTCTGGCCCGCGCTCTCGCGGCGGACCCGGACGTGCTGGTGCTAGACGAGCCCGTCTCCGCTCTCGACCCCTCGGTGCGCGAGCGGGTGCTCCGGCTCCTGGCGCGGGTGCAGGAGGAGCGGCGGCTCACGATGGTCTTCGTCTCCCACGACCTCGACGTCGTCGGCGCCGTCGCGGACGACGTCCTGGTCATGCAGGACGGCCGGATCGTCGAGCAGGGGCCCACGGCGGCGGTGTTCGCGGCGCCGCAGCATCCGTTCACCCGGGAGCTGCTTGCGGCCAGCGGCCCCGTCAGTCCGTGACGGTGATCCCGAGCCCGGCCGCCATCACCGGGGCGAGCTGCTGCACCTGCACCGACGAGAGCGTGGCGCCGCGGAGGCTCTGGACGTCGAGGTAGGACAGCGCGTCGAGGCCGCGGAGGTCCACATCCTTCGCGCGCAGGCCCCGGGGGTCGACCTCGTCGCTGCGCGTGGCCTGGAACCGGACGCGCGTGAGCTCGGCCTGCGGGATGTCGATCGTGCGGATGGCGCAGGCCGCGATGTCGAGGTCTTCGGCGCGTGCGGCGCCCAGGTTCAGATAGTCGATGCGCACGTCGTGCAGCTCGAGCTCCGCCACGCGGGCGTCGCTGAGGTCGAGGGTCCCGATGCGCCCTCCCGTGATCCGGAGCCGACGGATGCTCGCGTTCCGCAGCCGGAGCGCCGCGATGCGCGGTTCCGGAAGATCGACGTCGAGGAGCGTGGCCCCGGTGAGGTCGACGCTCTCGGCGTCCGCCTGCACCGCGCACTGCTCGAGCGTGGCGTATGCGAGGTCGACGGTGCCGGTGAGCTCCAGGGCGGCGGCGAGGAGATCGGCGCGGCGCGCGGGTTCACGCGGCTCCAGCACGGGCGGCAGATCAGGCGCGGACACACGGGGTGCGGTCGGGGGCTTCGGCATCCTCCGAGGCTATGTCCTCCCTCCGACACCCCAGTTTTCCTCCTTGCTCCTGCTCCGGCCCCAGGTCGCAGATCCTCGCTGCCTCGCACTCTCCCTCGCAGCCCTTGCGACAGGAGCCCCCATCTGCGACCTGACCCCGGCCCACCCCGGCTCCGGGACTCGTCCTGCGGGAGCTCGCTGATCTGCGCCGCGTCGCAGGCTCTCCGTGGGAACGTCCGACGGGGCGGGAATCTGCGACATCGAGCGGGGGTCCGGAGGAGGGACCCGGGCTGCACAGGAGGGGGAGTGGGGGAGTTGTGCACAGGGAATGGGAGGAGGTGGCCGAGGTGGGGAGCAAGAGAGGAGGCGGGGGAGCAGTATCACGGGCATGAACGGGATGAGGCGAACGCGGCTGTTGCAGGCGATGCGCGAGGTCGACGGAGTCGCGCGGGTCGAGCGGCTCCGGGAACGCGGGGTCAGTCGGTACGACCTCGAGACGGCGCTCTCGGAGCGGATGATCCACCGGGTGCGGGTCGGGTGGGTGGCGCTGCCCGATGCTGATCCGGCTCGGGTGACCGCGGCGCAGCACGGTGTTCTGCTGGCGTGCGTGACGCAGGCGCGACGGCTGGGACTCTGGGTGCATGACGAGAGACCCCGCCTTCACCTCGCCGCCAGCCCGGGCAGCCGGGGAGGGAAGCCGTCGGAGGCCCGCGTGCACTGGGCACGGCCTCTGGTCCCGCGACACCCCGATGTCCTGGAGGACCCGATCGAGAACGTGCTGAGCCTGGTGTCCACCTGCGAGCCGTACGAGCAGGCGCTCGCGACGTGGGAGTCGGCATTGAACAAGGGGCTCGTCGATCGAGAGAGGCTGCTCCGACTCCGCTGGGGACCGCGCGCGCGGCGGCTCCTGGCCGAGGCGCTGCCGTTCGCGGATGCGGGGCTCGAGACCTACCTGCGCGTGCGACTGCGCTGGCTCCGGCTTCCGCTGCGCTTCCAGACGTGGATCGCCGGGCACCGAGTGGACGCCCTGATCGGCGAGCGGCTCGTGCTGCAGATCGACGGCGGCACGCATGTCGGAGCCCAGCGCGACCAGGACAACCGTCACGATGCGGAGCTGAAGCTGCGCGGCTACCACGTCATCCGTCTGGGCTACCACCAGGTGATGGACGAGTGGCCCGCGGTGCAGGACCTCGTCATGCGCGCCGTCGCTCAGGGACTGCATCGTGCGCGCACGGCGTGATGTCGCAGATCCCGCCCCGGGTCGCAGGGATGTCCCCAGGTCCTGCGACGTCGAAGAGAATCCGCGGGGGGAGGAGCACGCGTACAATGGGCACACGAGCATCGATCCGGCCATCACCGGGGAGCTCTCGGAAGAACGGTCCGGCGACGGACTCAGTAGAACCGAGCGGGGCAGGCCCGTCACAGCCGCAGTGAGAGTGGTCCGTGGGTCTCTGAGCTTGTCGAGGGGACGCAGGGGCACGCGAGGTGGTACCGCGGTCCGCGAGGATCGTCCTCGCAGCAGCATCCGCCACGACGACCACTGCGAGAGACCATGACCTACCCGCGCTCCTCCTTCGGCCCCGCTGCCGACCAGGCCACCACTGTGGCGCCGAGCCCCCGCTTCCCGCAGATCGAGGAGGAGGTGCTCGACTTCTGGAAGACCGACGACACCTTCCGCGCCTCCATCGAGCAGCGAGAGGGTGCTCCCGAGTGGGTGTTCTACGACGGCCCTCCCTTCGCGAACGGTCTGCCGCACTACGGCCACCTGCTCACGGGCTACGCGAAGGACGTGTTCCCGCGCTTCCAGACGATGATCGGGCACAAGGTCGATCGCGTCTTCGGATGGGACACCCACGGGCTCCCGGCCGAGCTCGAGGCGATGAAACAGCTCGGGATCACCGAGAAGAGCGAGATCGAGGAGATGGGGATCGACGTCTTCAACGAGAAGGCGCGCTCCTCGGTCCTGAAGTACACGCGGGAGTGGGAGGACTACGTCACCCGCCAGGCCCGGTGGGTGGACTTCGAGCGCGGCTACAAGACGCTCGACCTCGGCTACATGGAGAGCGTGCTCTGGGCCTTCAAGACCCTGTATGACAAGGGGCTCGCCTACGAGGGCTACCGTGTGCTCCCGTACTGCTGGCGCGATGAGACGCCGCTGTCCGCGCACGAGCTCCGCATGGATGACGACGTCTACCAGATGCGACAGGACCCGTCGGTCACGGTCACCTTCCCGCTCACCGGAGCGAAGGCCGAGGCGCTGGGGCTCACCGGGGTGCGCGCTCTCGCCTGGACGACGACGCCGTGGACCCTGCCGACCAACCTCGCGCTCGCCGTGGGGCCGGACATCGAGTACGTCGTGCTGCCTGCCGGTCCCGCCGGCGCCTCCGACGTACACCAGGGGCGTGCCGCTCCCTCGGCCGACCAGCTCGCGGTCGAGGCCTCCGCGCACCGCTACCTGCTCGCGAAGGACCTGCTCGGCGGGTATGCCAAGGATCTCGGCTACGAGAGCCCGGAGGACGCGCACGCCGCGGTCGACGCCACGCTGCGCGGTGCGGAGTTGGCGGACGTCACCTACGACCGCCTGTTCGACTACTACGCGGACGAGGAGACCTACGGCACGGAGAACGCCTGGCGCATCCTCGTCGACGACTACGTCACCACGACCGACGGCACCGGCATCGTCCACCAGGCACCCGCCTACGGTGAGGACGACCAGCGCGTCGCCGGCGCTGCGGGCATCCCCACGATCCTGTCCCTCGACGACGGCGGCCGCTTCCTCCCGAACGTCACGGATGTCGCGGGCGAGCTGTGGATGGACGCGAACACCCCGCTCGTGCGGATCATCCGCGACAACGGCCGCCTGGTGCGGCTGCAGAGCTACGAGCACTCCTACCCGCACTGCTGGCGCTGCCGGAATCCCCTGATCTACAAGGCCGTGTCGAGCTGGTTCATCCGGGTCACCGACATCAAGGACGACCTTCTCGCGAACAACGAGCAGATCACCTGGGTGCCGGAGAACGTGAAGGAGGGGCAGTTCGGCAAGTGGCTCGAGGGCGCCCGCGACTGGTCGATCAGCCGCAACCGCTACTGGGGCTCGCCCATTCCGATCTGGAAGAGCGACGACCCGGAGTACCCGCGCGTCGACGCCTACGGCTCGCTGGAGGAGCTGGAGCGCGACTTCGGCACGCTGCCGCGCAACCCCGAGGGCGAGGTGGACCTGCACCGCCCCTACATCGACGATCTGACGAGGCCGAACCCCGACGACCCCACGGGCAAGAGCACGATGCGGCGCATCGGCGACGTCTTCGACGTGTGGTTCGACTCCGGCTCGATGCCGTACGCGCAGGTGCACTATCCGTTCGAGAACCAGGAGTGGTTCGACTCGCACTCCCCGGCGGACTTCATCGTGGAGTACATCGGCCAGACCCGCGGCTGGTTCTACGTCATGCACGTGCTCTCGACGGCGCTGTTCAACCGCCCGGCGTTCACGGGCGTCAGCTGCCACGGCATCGTGCTCGGCAGCGACGGCTACAAGATGTCGAAGTCTTTGCGCAACTACCCGGACGTGTCCGAGGTGCTGGACCGCGACGGGTCCGACGCGATGCGCTGGTTCCTGATGTCGAGCGCAGTGCTCCGCGGCGGCAACCTCATCGTCACCGAGGAGGGCATCCGGTCCGGCGTGCGGGAGTTCCTGCTGCCGCTGTGGAACTCGTGGTACTTCTTCGCGACGTATGCGAATGCGTCGACAGGCTCGGCACCCCAGGGAGGCGGGTACGAGGCGTCGTGGCGCACCGACTCGACGGACGTCCTCGACCGGTACATCCTCGCGCGCCTGGGCGACCTCGTCCGCGAGGTCCGGGCCGATCTGGAGGGTCTGGACTCGACCAGCGCGTCCGCGCGACTGCGCGACTTCGCTGAGGTGCTGACGAACTGGTACATCCGCCGCTCGCGCGACCGGTTCTGGGTGGGCGTGACGGACGACCCGAAGAGCCGCGAGGCCTTCGACACGCTCTACACGGTGCTGGAGACGCTGTGCCGCGTGGCCGCGCCGCTCGTCCCGCTCATCAGCGAGCGCGTGTGGCAGGGCCTCACCGGCGGGCGCAGCGTGCACCTGCAGGACTGGCCCGATGCGGATCAGTTCCCCGCAGCCGACGAGATCCGCGACGCCATGGATGCGGTTCGTGAGCTGTCGAGCGTCGGCAACGCGCTGCGCAAGAAGGAGAAGCTGCGCGTGCGGCTGCCGCTCGCACGGCTCACGGTGGTCTCTCCGCTGGCGGCCGACCTCGGCCAGTTCGAGGACATCCTCCGCGAGGAGCTCAACGTGAAGACCGTCGAGCTCGTCCCGCTGACCGACGAGGCGGCCGGGGAGTACGGCATCAGCCACCGGCTGAGCGTGAACGCCCGCGCTGCGGGTCCGCGCCTCGGCAAGGACGTGCAGAAGGCCATCCAGGCCGCGCGCTCGGGTGACTGGTCCGAGACCGACGGCGTCGTGACCGCCGGCGGCATCGCGCTGGAGCCCGCCGAGTACGACCTCGTCCTCGAGACCACGGGTCGCCCCGAGGGGGAGGCTCTGGCCATCGTCCCGTCCGGCGGCTTCGTCCTGCTCGACACCGACACGACGCCGGAGCTGGAAGCCGAGGGCATCGCCCGCGACGCCATCCGCGTCGTGCAGGAGGCGCGCAAGAACGCCGGGCTCGACGTCAGCGACCGGATCGTGCTGGCTCTCAATGCCGCTCCCGCGGAGGCGGCGGCGCTGGAGACCCATGCCGACCTCATCGCCGCCGAGACGCTCGCCGTGGCGTTCGCCGTGCAGCCGACCGACGACCTCGACCGGCTCGTCGACGAGGTCACCAGCCCCGGAGACGGCGTGCATCGGAGCGGGGCGAAGGCCCTCGGGGCCGGGAAGGCGCCGCTCCTCGTCACGATCGACACGAACCTGGAGAAGGTGGGCGCATGAGTGCGAGAGACCGGGCCGATGCCGTCTACGAGACGCTGCTGAGCCGTGCCGGGGAACGCTGGGTGCAGCCGCGCAAGGAGCGGACGGCGCGGATCCTGGAATACCTCGACGATCCGCAGCGCACCTACCGCGTCATCCACATCACCGGCACCAACGGCAAGACGTCGACCGCGCGGATGATCGAGAGCCTGCTGCGTGCTCATGATCTGCGCACCGGCCTGTTCACGAGCCCGCACCTGGAGCGCTTCACCGAGCGCATCATGATCGACGGCGAGCCGATCTCCGATGAGGCCGTCGCCGACGCCTGGGACGAGATCGAGCCGTTCGTGCGGATCGTCGACGCCGAGCTCGAGGCGGCGAGGGAGGCCCCGCTGACGTTCTTCGAGCTGCTCACGGTCCTCGCCTTCGTCGCGGTCGCCGACGCACCTGTCGACGTGCTCGTGCTCGAGGTCGGCATGGGTGGGGAGTGGGACTCGACGAACACCGCCGACGGCGACGTGGCGGTGTTCGCTCCGATCGACATCGACCACGCGGACCGCCTGGGAAGCACGATCGCCGAGATCGCCCAGGTCAAGGCCGGCATCATCAAGGAGGGCGCCGTCGTCGTCTCCGCCCAGCAGCCGGCCGAGGCCGCCGAGGTGCTGCGCCGCGTGGCCGCGGAGCGCCATGCCACCATCGCCTTCGAAGGCGAGGACTTCGGGCTCGCCGAGCAGAAGCTCGCCGTCGGCGGTCAGCTCCTCACCATCCGGGGCCTCGCGGGGCAGTACGAAGAGGAGTATCTGCCGCTGTACGGCGCGCACCAGGGTCACAATGCCGCGCTGGCCGTCGCCGCGGTCGAATCGCTCATCGGCGGCGCCGGTCAGGCGATCGCCGGCGGCGTGATCTCCGACGGACTCCAGGGCAGCACGTCTCCCGGCCGGCTGCAGCTCCTCGGCATCGCCCCCACCGTCATCGTCGATGCCGCGCACAACCCGCACGGGGCTGCGGCGCTCGCCCAGGCGCTGGACGACAGCTTCGACTTCGACGAGTGGGGCCTCGTGCTCGGCGTCCTCGCGGACAAGGACGCGGCGGGGATCGTCGCGCGGCTCGCGCCGGCCGCCGCACACGTCTTCGCGACCGCGCCGGAGTCGGACCGCGCCAGCGATGCCGACCTCATCGCCGACCTCGTCGAACAGGCCGGACAGCGCGCTACCGTGCACCCGTCGCTCGCCGACGCCGCGGACGCGGCCCGCGAATGGGCGGCCTCGTCCGATCGTCGGGCCGTCGTCATCGCGGGCTCCGTCGTGCTCGCGGGCGAGGCGATCGCGCTCTCCGAAGAGGAGGACTGGAAGTCGGGGTGGCGCGCATGAGCGCCGCCGCGGCCCCGCGTCGACCCCGCGCACCACGTACCCTCGTGCAGAAGCTCGCCCCGGTGGTGCTCGGTTTCGAGGCGATCGTCGTCTTCCTCGTCGGTCTCACGATCTTCGGCCTGAAGGCTCTGCCGGCGGGAATCGAGCAGTGGTGGGGCATCGTGGGCGGTGCCGTCGTGGCCGTGGCCTGCGTCGTCATCGCGGGCATGATCACGAAGCCCTGGGCGATCCCCGCCGGGTGGATCGTGCAGATCGTGGTCGCGCTGTCGGCCATCGCCGTCCCCGCCGTGCTTCTCGTGGTCCTGATTTTCGGCGGCATGTGGGCGTATGCGACCATCATGGGGGCCCGCCTGGACGCACGACGCCCGAGCGAGGCTCCGACCGCGCAGAACGCAGACACAGAGAGTGAATGACATGGCCACCGAAGAAACCCTCGTCCTCGTCAAGCCGGACGGTGTCGCCCGCGGCCTCACCGGAACGATCCTCGCCCGCATCGAGGCGAAGGGCTACGCGCTCGTCGACATCCGTCTCGTCGAGCCCGACCGCGACCTGCTCGCCGCCCACTACGCCGAGCACGAGGGCAAGCCGTTCTACGAGCCCCTTCTCGAGTTCATGATGTCCGGTCCCTCCGTGGCGATCCGCCTCGCGGGCAACCGCGTCATCGAGGGCTTCCGCTCCCTCGCCGGCACGACCGACCCCACGACCGCTGCGCCGGGCACCATCCGCGGTGACTTCGGCCGCGACTGGGGCCTCAAGGTGCAGCAGAACCTCGTGCACGGCTCGGACAGCCCCGAGTCGGCCGCTCGCGAGCTGGGCATCTGGTTCGACTGAGCCCGAGTATCACGACGAAGCCCGTCCGCCGGAATGGCGGACGGGCTTCGTCGTTCTCGTGGAGAGATCAGAAGAGGATCTTCGCCATCTCGCCGAGGAAGTCGAGTCCCTGCAGCTGCGCCAGGAAGATGACCAGCGCGTAGGCGAGGACGGTCGCCAGCGGTACCCATGGCATGAGCTTCTCGGCAGCGGCACGGACCTTCGCGTTGCCCGTGAAGGTCCCGTTGCGGGCGAGGTGCACCATGGTGGCGAAGAAGGTGGGGATCGTCACCGCCCAGGTGACCATGCACCAGGGGCAGAGCACGAAGAGGTCGTAGAGGCTCTGGGCGATCAGCCAGCACACGAGACCAAATGCGAAGGTGATGCCGACCCCGAACGCTGCCCAGAACCATCGGGGGAAGCGTGCGCCGGCGAGGATCGCGACACCGACCACGAGCGGCGCCATCCAACCCGTGAGGCCGATGATCGGGTTCGGGAAGCCGAAGACCGAACCCTGCCAGGACTGCAGGTTGGTACTGCACTGGATGAACGGGCTGAGATCGCACCCGAGCGCTTCCTGGGGGTTCTCCAGCAGCGCGAACTTCTCGACCGTGAGCTGGAAGGCGGCGTACCAGCCGATGACGCTCGCGATGATCAACCACACGGCATAGACGACGGGGCGGGTGCGCTGCTCGCTCATGCTCAGGATTATCCCAGCGACGGCTATGGAAAGGGCGAGAACCGCCCGGAGAAAACGCGTGGTGAGCGACGGGATGCCGCGATCGGACCGACTTGGTGCGATAATGACCTGTGATGCGATGAACGGCGTTGCCGCGACACGTGTCGAGCAGACTTCGGGGCCCATGCCCCACGCGACCAGAGCCATGAGCCGGTCGCAGGCCGATTGAGTTCGCGGCACCCGCGGGTGCCGCATGAGATTTCACGGGACACGCAGTGGACCGTGCCAGGGAGCACGCCAGAGATGGCCGATGAGAACAATGACAACAACGCCCCCGCTCTCGACGCCCCGGCTGATGCCGCGGAGCCGCTGACGGCGACCGCCGACGCTCCGGGCGTCGAGAGAGAGAGCGACGCTTCCGCGGCGCAGGCCCCGACCGAGGACGTCCCTGCGGAGTCCGACGCTCCCGCAGAGCCCGAGGCTCCGGCTGAGCCTGAGGCTCCCGCGGAGTCCGAGGCTTCTGCCGAGCCTGAGGGTCCGGCTGAGGCTCCCGCAGAGTCCGACTCTGCCGCTGAGTCCGAGGCTCCCGCAGAGTCCGAGGCCCCTGCCGAGCCCGAGGCCGCTCCTGAGCCGGGGGCCCCGGCCGAGCCGGAGAAGCCCGCCGCCGTCACCGCCGTGTCGCTCGGTCTGCTGCCCGAGGTCTTCGTGTCGCAGGTGTCGACGCAGCTGCACTTCTACGCGCCGGAGATCGTCCCGCTTCCTGCACGCCCCGGTCGCGACGACCGTGCACCGGAGCGTGACCAGGAGGAGTCTGGGGGAGGGCGCCGGGGGCGTCGTCGCCGCGGCGGCTCCGAGGGCGACGAGCAGCGCGACGAGCCGCGGCAGCGCCAGCGGGTCGTCGAGTACATCACCGAGCCGAAGGCGATCAAGGGCTCGACGCGCCTCGAGGCCAAGAAGCAGCGCCGTCGTGACGGCCGCGACGCCGGTCGCCGTCGTCCTGTCGTGACCGAGGCCGAGTTCCTCGCGCGTCGTGAGTCCGTCGACCGCAAGATGGTCGTGCGCTCCAAGAACGGCCGCACGCAGATCGGCGTCCTGGAGGACGGCGTGCTCGTGGAGCACTACGTCGCTCGCAACCAGGACGCCTCGCTGATCGGCAACGTCTACCTCGGTCGCGTGCAGAACGTGCTGCCCAGCATGGAGGCCGCGTTCGTCGACATCGGTCGCGGCCGCAACGCCGTGCTCTACTCGGGCGAGGTGGACTGGGACGGCGTCGAGACCGGCAACCAGCCCCGTCGCATCGAACTGGCGCTCAAGCCGGGCGATCGCGTGCTCGTCCAGGTCACCAAGGACCCGGTGGGTCACAAGGGTGCCCGCCTCACGAGCCAGATCTCGCTGCCCGGCCGCTACCTGGTGTACGTGCCCGGCGGTTCGATGAACGGCATCAGCCGCAAGCTCCCCGACAACGAGCGGGCGCGACTCAAGCGCATCCTCAAGGAGGTGCTGCCGGAGTCGTCCGGCGTGATCGTCCGCACGGCGGCCGAGGGCGCCACCGAGGAGCAGCTGACCCGCGACGTGCAGCGCCTCACCTCGCAGTGGGAGCACATCCAGAAGCAGGTCGAGAGCCAGCAGGCTCCGGCGCTCCTGCACGCCGAGCCCGACCTGCTCGTGAAGATCGTCCGGGACGTCTTCAACGAGGACTTCACGAAGATGCTCATCCAGGGCGAGGAGTCGCAGCGCACGATCCGGGCGTACCTGGAGAGCGTCGCGCCCGACCTGCTCGAGCGCGTCGAGGCGTACGAGGACGACGTCGACCCGTTCGACGCGTTCCGCATCACCGAGCAGATCGAGAAGGCGCTGGACCGCAAGGTGTGGCTGCCCTCCGGCGGTTCGCTCGTGATCGACCGCACCGAGGCCATGACGGTCGTCGACGTCAACACCGGCAAGTTCGTCGGCTCGGGCGGAAACCTCGAGGAGACCGTCACCAAGAACAACCTCGAGGCCGCGGAGGAGATCGTCCGCCAGCTGCGCCTGCGCGACATCGGCGGCATCATCGTCGTCGACTTCATCGACATGGTCCTGGAGTCCAACCGCGATCTCGTGCTTCGGCGCCTGATCGAATGCCTGAGCCGCGACCGGACCAAGCACCAGGTCGCCGAGGTCACCTCGCTCGGGCTCGTGCAGATGACGCGCAAGAAGCTGGGGCTCGGCCTGCTGGAGACCTTCAGCGAGGCGTGCGAGGTCTGCGCCGGTCGCGGCGTGATCGTGCACCACGACCCGATCGTGAAGCACCGCGCGAACGGCAACGGCAACAGCAACGGTGGCAACGGAGGACGCCGGCAGCGCGGTAACGGCAACGGTAACGGCAACGGCGGGGGCACCAATCACTCCACGCCCGCCGCACCGCCGGTGACCCACGCCATCACCGAGGGGGCGAAGTCCGCTCTCGCGCAGATCGCTGCCTCCACCATCGTGCCGGCCGGCGAACCGGCTGCCGAGGTCCCGGCCGCCGAGCCCGCTCCGGCGTCCGCATCCGAGCGCCCGAAGAAGGCCCGGAAGAAGCGCGGCGACCGCAAGGGGCCGAAGACGCCGACCGAGGAGCTGCTCGACTCGGTGCTGGACGCGCTTCCGGAGCCCAAGGCGCCGGGTCAGGGCCGTGGACGGCGCCGGGTCACCACCGCCGCGCTCTCCGGCACGCCGGTGTCTGTGAACTCGGAGGCGTCAGTGCCGCCGGTCGCGTCCGCGGACCCGGAGGCCTGAGGCGATCAGGCGCCGGACGAGCTCCTTGCCGGGGACGTGCTGCGCACCACCGGCGATGAGCCGGGGAACGGCGTCCTCCGGGACGTCGTAGTGGTCGAGGTCGAAGGCCCGGGCGGGGATGCCGTGCGCGTGGGCGAACGCGTGCAGCTCGTCGAGGTTGTCGTCGCTGACCAGGTGCGCCCACAGGCGTCCATGGGCGGGCCAGCGGGGGTCGTCGACGAGTACGGTCACTCCGTCAGCCTACGACCGGCCCCGTCACCCGGCTCACTTTGCGAGGTCAGCCGGCATCCGGTAAAGTGGTCCCTTGGTGCGCATGCCGCGTCGTCCTCGACGGCCGAAGCGGAGAGTCTTGCATTCGCGCCCGTCGTACCAGCGACGCATGCAAGCAACAGTCTTCCCGTGAGATTCTCGGAGCCGCGTGCTCCCCAACGAAACAGGTATGAAGTGGTTTACGCAGTAGTGCGCGCCGGTGGCCGGCAGGAGAAGGTCGAGGTCGGCACCATCGTTCAGCTCGACCGTGTTCAGGCTGCCCAGGGCGACAAGATCCAGCTGCCCGCCGTGCTGCTCGTCGACGGCTCCACGGTGACCACCGACGCTGACGCGCTGGCGAAGGTCACCGTCACGGCTGAGGTCGTCGGCAACCTCCGCGGCCCGAAGATCGTCATCCAGAAGTACAAGAACAAGACCGGCTACAAGAAGCGTCAGGGCCACCGCCAGGAGCTCACGCGCGTCAAGATCACCGGCATCAAGTAAGACCGAGGAGACCAGGACATGGCACACAAAAAGGGCGCAAGCTCCACCCGTAACGGTCGTGACTCCAACGCACAGCGCCTCGGCGTGAAGCGCTTCGGCGGTCAGCAGGTCCTCGCCGGCGAGATCATCGTCCGCCAGCGCGGCACGCATTTCCACCCCGGCGCCAACGTCGGCCGTGGTGGCGACGACACGCTGTTCGCTCTGGCCGCCGGTGCGGTCGAGTTCGGCGCGAAGGGCGGCCGCAAGGTCGTCAACATCGTCGCTGCTGCTGAGTGATCACAGCACCACGCTAAACATCCGGTTCGGGGCGGGCTTCGGCTCGCCCCGTCCGTGTATCTGCCGTCAGGCACCCTGAGCAACCGAAGGACTCCCACATGGTCACGTTCGTCGACACCGTCACACTGCACCTGCGTGCAGGCAAGGGCGGCAACGGCTGCGTCTCCGTGCACCGGGAGAAGTTCAAGCCCCTCGGCGGCCCGGACGGCGGGAACGGGGGCGACGGCGGCGACATCGTCCTCGTCGCCGACACGCAGACCGGCACGCTGCTGTCGTACCACCACTCGCCGCACCGCTCGTCGGGCAACGGCGGACCGGGCATGGGCGACCACCGCTCCGGCTTCGACGGCGAGACGCTGGAGCTTCCCGTCCCGGTCGGCACCGTGGTCAAGAACACGAACGGCGATGTCCTGATCGACATGATCGAGCCCGGTGAGCGCTTCGTCGTGGCCGCGGGCGGTCAGGGAGGCCTGGGCAACGCCGCCCTGGCGACCCCCAAGCGCAAGGCTCCGGGTTTCGCCCTGCTCGGCACCCCGGGATTCGAGGGCGACGTCGTCCTCGAACTCAAGACCGTCGCCGACGTGGCACTCGTCGGCTACCCGTCCGCGGGCAAGTCGAGCCTCATCGGTGCGATCTCGGCTGCGCGGCCCAAGATCGCCGACTACCCCTTCACGACGCTGCACCCGAACCTCGGCGTGGTCCAGGTGGAGGACTTCCGCTACACCGTCGCGGATGTGCCCGGCCTCATCGAGGGCGCGAGCGAGGGTCGCGGGCTCGGACTCGAGTTCCTGCGCCATGTGGAGCGCTGCTCCGCCCTCCTGCACGTGCTCGACTGCGCGACGCTGGAGCCGAACCGCGACCCCATCTCCGACCTCGACGTCATCCTCGCCGAGCTGGCCGCGTACGAAGTGCCGGAGGGGCAGACGCCTCTGCTGGAGCGTCCCCAGTTCGTGGCGTTGAACAAGGTCGATGTGCCGGAGGCGCGTGACCTCGCCGATCTCGTGCGGCCTGACCTGGAAGCCCGTGGTTTCCGGGTGTTCGAGATCTCCACCGTCTCGCACGAGGGGCTGCGCCCCCTCACGCTCGCTCTCGGCGAGCTGGTCGAGCAGCACCGCAAGGAGACGGCGGTCGAGGCGCCGCGCGAGCGCGTCGTCATCCGCCCGAAGGGCTCCGTGAAGCCGTTCACCATCCGCGTCGAGGGTGGCACGTACGGCAACATCTACCGCATCCTCGGCGAGAAGCCGGTGCGCTGGGTGCAGCAGACCGACTTCCAGAACGAGGAGGCCGTGGGCTACCTCGCCGACCGTCTGGAGAAGCTCGGCGTCGAGGACGAGCTCTTCCGTCTCGGCGCCGTGCAGGGCTCGACCGTCGTGATCGGCGAGGGTGACAGCATCGTCTTCGACTGGGAGCCGACGATGAGCTCCGCCGCCGAGCTCATGACGGCGCCCCGAGGTACCGACCCGCGTCTGGCCCCGAACGCGCGCCGGACCACATCCGAGCGTCGTGAGCAGTACTACGAGCGCATGGACGCGAAGGCGCAGGCGCGCGCCGAGCTGGAGGCGGAGCGGCTCGCCACGTACCGCGAGGACGAGGCGTGACCGCACGCACGCGCGCCGATCTCGCGACGGCGACGCGGATCGTCGTGAAGGTGGGCTCGTCGTCCATCAGCGGCGAGTCCTCCTGGCGCATCCCGGTGATCGTCGAAGCCCTGGCGGAGGCACACGCCCGCGGAGCAGAGGTCGTGCTCGTGTCGTCGGGAGCGATCGCCTCCGGTATCCCGTTCCTCCATCTGGACGCGCGACCCACCGACCTCGCCACGCAGCAGGCCGCGGCGGCGGTCGGCCAGAACATCCTCGTCTACCGCTACCAGGAAGCGCTGCGCCCCTTCGACATCGTCGCCGGTCAGGTGCTGCTCACCACCGGAGACCTCGAGAACCCGACGTCGCGCTCGAACGCGCGGCGGGCCATGGAGCGCCTTCTGGGTCTGCGAACCCTTCCGATCGTGAACGAGAACGACACGGTCGCCACGCAGGAGATCCGGTTTGGCGACAACGACCGGCTGGGCGCCCTCGTCGCGCAGCTCATCGAGGCCGACGCCCTCATCCTCCTCAGCGACATCGAGTCGCTGTACACGCGGCCGCCGAGCGACCCCGGCGCCGAGCCCCTCGACGTCATCGCTCCGGACGCGGACCTCTCCGGGCTGGAGTTCGGCGCCACGGTCGTCAACAGCGTCGGCACCGGGGGAGCAGCCACGAAGGTCTCCGCCGCCCGACTCGCGGCGGCCTCGGGCATCGGCGTCCTCGTGACCAGCGCGGACCTCGTCGCCCAGGCGCTCGCGGGTGCCGACATCGGAACCTGGTTCGAGCCGGCCACCTCCTAGACTGGGCGGATGACCGACCTCACCCCTCAGACGCGCCTGGAGCGGGCCAAGGAGGCCTCGCGGGCGACCGCCGCCCTCACGAGCGATGACAAGGCGAGGGCACTCGAAGCTATCGCCGTCGCCCTCGAGGCTAATGCCGCCCGGATCATCGAGGCGAACCAGCAGGACGTCGAGCGGGGTCGTGAGGACGGCATCGGCGAGTCTCTCGTCGACCGCCTCCGTCTGGACGAGAAGAGGGTCTCCGCCCTCGCAGCCGCCGTCCGCGATGTGGCGGCGCTGCCCGACCCGGTGGGTCGCGTCGTCGGCGGGCACCGGATGCCGAACGGCGTGGCTCTCGAACAGGTGCGCGTGCCGTTCGGCGTGGTCGGGGCGATCTATGAGGCGCGACCCAACGTCACCGTCGACATCGCCGCCCTCGCCCTGCGCTCGGGCAACGCGGTCGTCCTGCGCGGAGGCAGCGCGGCACTCCACTCCAACACCGTCCTCGTCGACGTCATGCGCTCCGCCCTCGGCGAGGCCGGGGTGACGCCCGAGGCGATCCAGACCGTGGACGACTTCGGGCGGGACGGGGCGAAGGCGCTCATGCACGGTCGCGGCCTCATCGACGTCCTCGTGCCGCGCGGCAGCGCCGGCCTCATCGAGACGGTGGTGACGGAGTCGACGGTGCCTGTCATCGAGACGGGCGCGGGGAACGTGCACATCCTGCTCGACGAGAGCGCCCCGGACGACTGGGCGTCCGACATCGTCGTGAATGCCAAGGTGCAGCGCCCGAGCGTGTGCAACGCGGTCGAGACCGTTCTCGTGCACCGGCAGGCCGCACCGCGGCTGATCCCGCTCGTCGCGAGCGCCCTCATGAGTGAGGGAGTGGCGATCCACGGCGACGACGTGGTCGCAGGACTCGTGGCCAACATCATCCCGGCGACCGACGAGGACTGGGCGACCGAGTACCTGAGCCTGGACGTCGCGATGAAGGTCGTCGACAGCCTCGACGACGCCCTGGACCACATCCGGCGCTACAGCACGGGGCACACGGAGTCCATCGTCACCACCGACTCCCGCAGCGCAGAGCGGTTCCTGGCCGAGGTGGACTCCGCCGTGGTGATGGTGAACGCCTCCACACGGTTCACGGACGGGGCCGAGTTCGGCTTCGGTGCCGAGGTGGGCATCTCGACGCAGAAGCTGCATGCGCGGGGTCCGATGGGGCTCTCCGAGCTGACCAGTACGAAATGGCTCGCGCGTGGGGCAGGTCAGACCCGCGGGTGAGGGCTAGACTGGGGGACGCTGTATCCCCACAGGACCCCCGAGACAGCACGCCACGAACGGAGTCAGGATGAACCTCGTCGCACAGATCGCGATGGCCGCCGCAGAGACCGAGCACCACGGCAACGTGGCTCTCGACACGGTGATCTTCGGAGTCATCGCCGCGATCGTGTTCGCCGCTCTCGGTCTCGTGACGCTGTCGTACAAGAACGTCGCGAACCGCCACTCGGCGAAGGCGGAGGCCTGGGCGGCGAAGCACGGCAAGGACCACGAGGCGGGACACGGCCACTAGGCCCTCATGAGCACCGCGACCACGCGCGCACCGCGCATCGGCGTGATGGGCGGGACCTTCGATCCGATCCATCACGGCCATCTGGTCGCCGCCAGCGAGGTCGCGCACTCGTTCGATCTCGACGAGGTGGTGTTCGTCCCGACGGGTCGTCCCTGGCAGAAGGCCGACGTCACGCCGAGTGAGCATCGCTATCTGATGACAGTCATCGCGACGGCCTCCAACCCGCAGTTCACGGTGAGCCGCGTGGACATCGACCGCGCGGGTCCGACGTACACGATCGACACGCTCCGCGACCTCAAGGAGCAGCGCCCGGACGCCGAGCTGTTCTTCATCAGCGGGGCGGACGCCGTGGCGCAAATTCTCAGTTGGAGAGACCATGATGAATTGTGGGAACTGGCCCACTTCGTCGCGGTCTCCCGCCCAGGACACGTTCTGAGCATCGACGGCCTCCCGAGCGACGACGTCAGCCAGCTCGAGGTGCCGGCGCTGTCCATATCGTCGACGGACTGTCGCGACCGCGTCCGCGACGATCAACCGGTCTGGTACCTCGTCCCCGACGGGGTCGTCCAGTACATCGCGAAGCATCATCTGTATCGGAGCAAGGCATGAGCACATCGGATCAGCGAGGTCCGCTGACGCGGAAGCAGCTGCGGGAGATCCGGTTGACGGGATCCACCCCGATCATCAGCGAGGAAGAGGCGAAGGCCGCCGCGGAGTCCGCTCCTCCTGCCCAGCCGTTGCCCCGCGCTGCCGAGCCCGTGGTCATCCCGCCCGCCCCGGTCGCCGGCACTCCTGTCGATCCTGAGGCCGCGCCGCTCACCCGGCGTCAGGCACGGGAGCAGGAGAAGATCAAGACAGTCCCGGTTCCCGCCGTCGGCGCGCCGGAGCAGCGGCCGGTGGAAGAGCCGGCGGTGCAGTCCGACGCCTCCGGCGACGACGACATGGATGACGAGGTCGCCGCGGAGCCCGTCAGCGCGGCGGAGGCCGCCGACACGGTCGGAGAGGTGCCCCTCGCCGACGAGTACGCGCAGACCCCGGAGCCCGAGCCGGAGGATCCCGCCGTCGCACTCGGCGTCAGCCAGGAGGACGCCGCCGAGGGGGAGGACCTCCTGGATGAGGACCCCGAGAGCGATGTCGACCAGGGGGAGCGTCCGACCGTCAGTCCGACATTCGGTCAGGGTGTGCTGCAGGATGAGGCGCCCGCCGAGCCGGCACCCTTCCGCCCCTCCTTCGACGAGCTGCTCACCTCGAACGACTCGGGGGGCACCCAGCACTCGGCCCCGAACGCGCTGATCTTCACCCCGTCGGCCGGCGAGGGGTCTCTCTCCGGTCCGGTCGCCTCCACCGGCGAGATCCTCGTCACGGGGTCGTACGAGCTGCCGAAGGGACTCGGCTCGCAGGGGCACGCCCACGGAACGACGGACGGCAAAGAGGTCGACGCCGTCCTCATCGACGGTGAGCTCCCGCCCGCGTCTTCCCCCACTCCGATCGCGGCGAGCTCCGCCGTCAGCACCATCAAGCCCGCCGGCGAGGTGATCCGTCCGCCGGCACCCGAGAAGGGCAACCGGCTCATGCTGATCGCCGCCATCGTCGCGGGCGCCCTCGCGCTGGGTCTGGGCACGGCCCTGGTCATCGCCTTCACAGGAAACGTCTTCTGATGCAATCACCCGAAACCGCCGAAGAGATGCTGCGCATCGCCGCCGAAGCCGCCGTGGCCAAGGGCGGTGAGGACCTCGTCGCGCTGAACGTCTCCGAACCGCTTCCGCTCGTGGACATCTTCCTCCTCGTGACCGGCAACAGCGAGCGGAACGTCGCCGCCATCGCCGACGAGATCGAGGACCGTCTCGTCGAGTCCGGACACAAGCGCGTGCGCCGAGAGGGGCGTGCCGAGGCGCGGTGGGTGCTGCTGGACTTCGGCGACCTCATCGTCCACGTCTTCCACCAGGAGGAGCGGGTCTACTACGGCCTGGAGCGCCTGTGGAAGGACTGCCCGGTCGTCCCGATCGAGGTCGCCGGGGCGTCGGCCGAAAACGCCTGACATGGCCACGCACCTGCTGACCGGTGCGGGCTCGGGGATCGGCGCGGCCCTCGCCCGACGGCTCGTGGAGCGCGGCGACGACGTCGTGGTGCTCGCGCGCGATGCGGGACGAGCGCGACAGATCGCCGAGCAGCTCCCCGGGGTCTCGACCCTGGTCGGCGATCTCGCGCAGCCGGGACGCCTCTCGTGGGCGCTCTCGAAGCAGAGCCTGCCCGATCGCATCGATTCCCTGGTGCACGCGGCCGGGGTCGTCGACCTCGGAACGGTGGGGGAGCTCACCCCGGCGCTCTGGGACCAGCAGCTCGCCGTCAATCTCGTCGCCCCGGCGGAGCTCACCCGGCTTCTGCTGCCCGTGCTCCGGGTCTCGCGGGGGCACGTCGTGTTCGTGAACTCCGGCGCCGGGCTCCGGGCGAGCCCGGGGTGGTCGGCCTACGCGGCTTCGAAGCACGGCCTGCGAGCTCTCGCGGACGCGCTCCGGCAGGAAGAGGCCGAGCACGGCCTCCGGGTGACATCGGTCTATCCCGGGCGCACGGCGACACCCATGCAGGAGCGCGTGCATCAGCAGGAAGGTCAGGAGTACGACGCGGCCCGGTTCATCACACCGGAAGCCGTGGCGACGACGATCCTCGCGGCGCTGGATCTCCCGCGGGACGCGCACCTCACGGATCTCACGGTGCGTCCCCAGGGCTGAGCGAGTCGATCACCCCATTCTCCTGCACCTCCTCGTGAGGGTGTCAAGGCCCTTCCCTTCCCTGGCGGGGTAACGGAGGCTCGTCATCAGAGAGTCCTGGAGGGCCGACTGATGTCAGAAGTTCCTGATCCCCGTTTCGTGCTTCACCGCATCACGCCGTCGGAGTGGGTGATCAACGACCTGCGCTATCCCCAGAACGACCCGCGCCATGTCGTCGCCTGCGTCTACGAGCTCGCCGACACCGAGGTCGAGGTCACGTGGCTACGCGATCTTCCGCTGGCGATCCGCTACGGCACGGCGTTCGAGGTGTTGGAGGAGGTCGAGCGGATGCAGGGTGCCAGCCGGGCCACGCGACCCATCGCGATCCCGTCTCGCCCGCCCCTGCTGGCCACCTGAGCCGGCTCCGCGTGAGAAAGGGCACCCCTCCGTGAGGAGGCGGTGCCCTTTCGCGCGGCGTTGGTCAGCCGTCGTCGCCGCCAACAGCCGCGCGGTCGGCGTCCGCGCTCGATCCGGGCGCCGTCCGCGGGGCAGGGTCAGGAGGCGGCTGACGCACGTGCGATGCGATCGGAGACCGACCGCCATGCTCCGAACACCGCTTCCAGGTACGGGCTGGCGCAGGTGCGCCCAGAGATGCTCGCGTTGACGGTCATGACGAAAGCCCCGTCGTAGCGGTCGAAGAAGTCGAACACCGTCGATGAGGGTGCGGGGTCGACAGAGCCAGGTGCGGACTCGAACCGCCATCCGAAGTTGTTGCGTTGGGGCAGATACCACTGGTCCCGGAGGACGACGTCGAATCGACCGATTCCCGCAATGTGGAGAGCGATGCTCTCGCCGTTCCGCGGCATCTCGGCGGGAGAGCCGGCGATGATCGATCCGTCGCCTTGGAAGATCTCCGCGAATCGGGACGACAGCATCTCCTGCACGCTGCGCGCGTCGATATCGCTGGACGGCCCGAGGACGTATGACGACGCGTACGTCATGTTCCCGGCAGGAGTGCTTCGACAGGTGCCCTCCCATGCACTTGTCGCCTGGGCGGGGGCGGGGAGTCCGGCGAACCCCAGGGAGATCAGGGCCAGAGTCACCACGATCTTCACGCTGCGTCTCATCTGCTTGTCGTCCTTTCGTCATCGGACACGGCCCGAGCTGGTCTGAGCCGAGAGGCAATCCGATTATTGGACAGGATACAAAAATATGTGCGTCGCGCCGATGGCTCGCAGCGAGCATGCCGGGATGGGACGATCGAGGCGGGATCGTGGGGCGTCGCACCACGGCCACCGCAAACGTGCCACGATGACGTAGCCGCGGGCACTGCAGCCTTCGCACTACGAACCTGATGCTCCGGATCGAACGAGTCCAAGGCGACTCCAGCAAGGAAGCTCGCGCCGAAGCGAACCGCATCATTGAGAAGATGCGTCGGTGGGCGCACGATCCTCACCAGCTTGAACCGCGGTCGCTTGTGCGGGTCGGGACGATGCGATCCGCAGATACGGGATCGGCTAATGACGGACGGGACCACCCACCACATCGATATGACGCGGCCGAGTCATGTTCTGTTCTCGTCGGTTGGCATCGACCAGGCATTGCGTCGGGGACCGCCCGGCAGCTCGGCACCCCGCCTTGTGTTGGCGGACCCGGGGAACAGTCCCCGGGTCGGGACGCTATCCCTCTAGGCTCCGCGCATACGCGGCCAGGTTCGTCGCGCTCGGGACGACCAAGCGGGCACGTCCGGGCATGACTAATCCCAACCCGGTTAGCTGACTGAGTGCGCGGCTGACGCTCTCTCTGGACGCGCCTATGAGATTGGCGATCTGTGCGTGCGTCATACGGACCAGCAGGCCTCCGCACCGTCGGCGCTCCCCAACCGTAAGTATCGTTTGGGCGAGTCTCAACGGCACCGGACTGAATGTCACCTCAGCGAGACGTGCTTCCAACCACCCGATGCGCTCGCTGACAATAGAAAGGAGCCGAAATGCGATGCGAGGGTCGGCGATGAGGAGTTCCCTCACGTGCCGCGAGTTGATGACGCAGACCTCTGTGTCATCAAGAGCCTCGACGACGTTGTCGCCCATGCGTTGCCCCAACAAGGGCATCTCCCCGAACACAGATCCTTGCCCCAGAATCGCCACGGTGAGTTCCCTGCCTTGACCGCTCGTCCGGAACACGCGCACCCGCCCGGTCCGAAGCACAAACAACAGATCCCGCTCACGCACTGGGTCGAGAACAGTTTCGCCTGGCTTGAACGCTCGCTGCAGCAACTGCTCGTCTAATGCCGCGAACTCTTGAGCACTGAGATCCACAAAAAGATCGGTGTCTCGGAGGCAGTCGAACTCTCTTCGGCTCAAAGGGGTGTTCCTCACCGGCCGCCGCGGAGCCCTCGGTGGCGCGTGTACTTGACTGAGTGTGCTCACCGGATGAGACGACACAAGTCACGAACTGTGATGCGATACCCGAAATACTGCTGCCGCTCTGCGACGTCTGTCACTGAACGGACCATAGTTCTCCGCGTACGGTGGCAGTCCATGCAATCGGAGAACGGCAGCAACACTGAACAAGTTCTCGACACGCATCCTCCCCATCGCATCCGCAGCCCTCGCGGCGGTCTCCCTCCTGGCTATCGCCCCAGCCGCAAGTGCGGCGGAGATGTGTGGAGAGCTCGTCGGAACATTCCAAGGACATGAGGTCACCGCACGGATCGTGGACGCCACGTAGAAGGTGCGCCCGCCGACGTCGTCAAGAAGCCCGCCTCGCTGACGCTCAATACCGCGAAACCGCGCCGGCCTCGCATGGGACGGCGGAAAAGCTCCCGGAGGTCGTCTCCCTCTCGCAACGTCGGCTGATGGACCCGGCCGCGGTGATCGCCGGGCTTCCGCGAGACACGAGGCCGTTGCCGCCAATGGACCGTTACGAACATCTGCAACCAAAACGCGCCGCGAAACTCACGGTCGACACCACCGATGTAGGAGCAAACACCGCATGACCCCTGCATTCACCACCCAGACGCCGACAACGCTGCGCGGGCGGCGAGGACTCACTGAAGAAGCCTCGACGGCCGCGGTCGACGCCGCCTGCCGCAGGCTCAGACTGCCCACGATGCGATCTGTCATGAACGACGCCCTCTCCTACGCCGACCGTGAGCAGCTCTCCTACCGGGGCTTGCTCGCCGAGCTGCTCCTCGCCGAGGTCGACGAACGCTATCGATGGTCCACATCGGCGACGTCGCTGCATTGCACTGCTCCGGCTCGACGGCTGTGGTGACGCCGCGAGCGACGCCACCACAGTTGTCATCAGAGGTTGGTGATGATGTTCGTATCCCAGGCGAGCCACGAGTTCGTGTTGTCGGATGATTGGATACGCACGTGGTTGACCAAATGACCGATGCCGCTGTAGGCCTTGACGGTCACCGGCACACTGACTGTCTCACCGGCGCCGACCGTGACTTGTCCGGTCAGGCCGCTTGCCCCCTCGACCAGGGAGCCCGGGTCTGTCACTGTGGCGCGTCCGGGGGTAATGAAGCGCTGGTCGATATCGACCGTCTCCGTCTCGGCCCCGGAGTTGGTGATGACGATGTCGAACGTATAGCTCGAGCCGGGGCGCACCTTGAACGTGTTATCGACGATCTTGGCGGTGACTTCGTGCTCGACCCAGGTGCCGACGAGTTCGCCCGAGGGCTCGACAGCCTGCGCAGCGGGCGCGATGGCGACGATCGAGGCCGCGACAAGACCCACAGCAGCAGTGGAGAGGAGACGCGAGGTGATTCTGTTCATGAGGTGTGTACCGCTTTCTCCGGACGTTCCGGACTGCCACGGTAGGCAGCAACCGCGCTGTGGTTCAGTGATCAAGATCACGGAACGACGGCTAGTGCATCCCCAGGCATACTCCTGCATCTGGCACCGAGTCACCCGGACACGCCAACCCGCCGACGCTCCGGAGGGGGGACAGCTGAAACTACATCGCGGACGGCGCGGGGACCGAGTTGCATCTGGCGCGTGGCATTCGGGTGGTGGTGGTCATGAGGCGGGCGTTGTGGCTTGCGCCGTTGCCATTGCACCGTGCCCGATGAGCCTGGAGACCTGGCCGACCTGCGTCGTGGAGACACCGGCGGCCGCGCCGTCACTTCCCCTCGGGTGTTGTACCCGGGCACGGGTGGATCGATCTCGGTCACTGTCAGCAACGGCGTATACCGCTGGCATGGGATCGCATCCTGCGCCTCGTGCTTTGAGGGGAAATTCTCGATCACTGATCTGACAAGCGGGCTCAGCGGGGGCTTCTCAACGGCCATTGCCTTGTCTAGACCGGTCGCGACGACCAAGCTCAAGGAGCACAGGTACTCGGGGACCTTGTCGGGCGTGGCATCCAACTTCCTGGTCCCCTGTGCGTGGACGGGGCCGAACAACACGATCTGCAAGTTCGGAACAAGGTTGGCGCGGGGGCCTGGGAACCGACCAGGCCCCTCAGCCGGTTATGCGCACTACATGCGCGGCGCCTCGGCCCTAGTGTGCACGTGGGCTCTCGTTGCTTTTCGTCCGAGATGGTCGGAACTCGTCGAAAAACGTGAGTAAGTTGTGAGCGGCCTCGAAACGGTGCTCCGTAGAAACACGAAAACCCCTGGAGAACCAGGGGTTTTTCGTGGACCTGAGGGGACTCGAACCCCTGACCCCCTGCATGCCATGCAGGTGCGCTACCAGCTGCGCCACAGGCCCAGACGCTGCTCCGGAGTGCTCCAGGCAACGTGAAAACACTACTACACGAATCCGCATCCGCACCAATCGGGACGGGCCACCCGGGCGCGTCGGGGCCCGAGGAACATCCGGAGGAGCGACGGCGTTCGATCCATCGTGAGCACTCTCGACAGCATCGTGATCGGCGCCGGCCAGGCCGGGATGTCTGCGTCGTTCCACCTGCGTCGCCGCGGGATCGAGCACGTCGTCCTGGATGGCGATGCTCGGGCCGGGGGAGCCTGGCAGCACCGGTGGGATGCCCTCACGATGCGCGACGTGCACGGGGTCGCCGAGCTCCCGGGCGACACCGCGCCGCCGCGGGACGAGCGGCGGGCCAACATCGCGGTACCGGAGTACTTCGCCGCGTACGAGAAGGCCCACGAGCTGCCGGTGCTGCGGCCGGTGCACGTCCGCCGGGTCCACGATGACGACGGCGTCCTGGTCGTCCAGGCCGACGAGGGGGAGTGGCGCACCCGCACCCTCGTCAACGCGACCGGCACCTGGACGCAGCCCTTCCTCCCGCACTATCCGGGGATGGAGACGTTCCTCGGAGAGCAGTTCCACACCGCCGACTACCCGGGCCCCGAGCACTTCCTCGGCAAGCGGGTGCTGGTCGTCGGCGGCGGTGCATCCGCCGTGCAGTTCCTCGGTGCCCTCGCTCCCCTCACCGAGACCCTGTGGGTCACCCGACGCCCGCCCGTCTGGCGCGATGACGACTTCACACCGGAGGCCGGTGCCGCCGCCGTCGCGCTCGTCGAGAAGCGGGTGGCGGCCGGGCTGCCCCCGGAGAGCGTGGTCAGTGTCACGGGTCTCATGCTGCGACCGCAGGAACGCGAAGCGGAGCGCCTCGGGGCCTATGCCGACCGTCGCCCGCTCTTCCAGCGCATCGAACCAGACGGCGTGCGCTGGGCCGACGGATCGTTCGAGCGGGTGGACGTGATCCTGTGGGCGACGGGGTTCCGACCCGCGATCGGTCACCTCGCTCCCCTCCATCTGCGCAGTGCCGCCGGCGGAATCCAGCTCGACCGCGGCGGCCGCGGCACGACGGCGGTGGCCGACCCCCGGGTGCAGCTCGTCGGGTACGGCCCGTCTGCGAGCACCATCGGTGCGAACCGGGCGGGGCGGGCCGCGGCGGCCGGTGTCGTCCGCGCGCTCGCGATGACGGGAGCCGCGGTCTCGTCCTGATCGTTTCGTCGTCCGGCGCATCCTGTGGATACGCTGGGAGGCATGCTGCGCATCGTCCTGACCGTCGTCTGGCTGCTGCTCTCCGCGTGGCTCGTGGTGTGGGTGGGGGAAGGCCTGTTCGGTGTGAACCAGCGCGAGTCGATCCTCCCCTTCGCGAGCGACGACGGCCCGGGCGGACCGATCGTGATCGGCGTCGCCTGGGGCCTGCTGCTCACCTTCGGCGGATCGATGTCGGGTCTGGCACGGCGCAAGAAGCTCCGCGGGCCGGCGCAGATCGGTGTCGGCACCATCGTCGAGATGTCCCGCACCGGCGTCACCGTGAACGACGTCCCGCAGTACGACATCTTCATCCGGGTCAGCCCCAGCATCGGCGACGACTTCATCGGACAGCTGCGCATGCTGCTCGACGCCGGCGACGTCGGAGCCCTGCAGGTCGGGCAGCCCGTCCCCGTCCGCTACAACGTGGATGACCCCGACACGGTCGAGCTCGCCGACCTCAGCGACCCGACCGTCCGGGAGGCGATGCTGCAGTGGCGCATCGACCGCGGCCTCATCGACCCGTCCCAGGTCCGCGCGCGCACGACGGGGATCCAGGTGCCCGCGTCCGTGGTGGGGGTGCGTCCGACCGGGCGGCGCCGTGAGGGGCAGAGCGAGCTCGCGCTGACGGTGCTCGTTGCCCCCGAGGGAGCAGAGCCGTGGGAGGCCGACACCACCGTGTTCGTCTACCCGCAGGCCGTGTCGCGCCTGCAGGTGGGAGCGCCGATCTGGGCGTTCTACCAGCGGGAGGATCCGCACACGGTCGCCGTCACCATCGAGAAGGAGGCGGCACGATGAACCCCCTCGACACGCTGATGTGGCTGGTGAACTTCCCCGCCGCGCACGGCTATGCGATGGTCTTCATCGCGGCGTTCTCGATCCTCGGGCTGTTCGCGATGTCCGCGCGAGGCGTGACTGCCGGCGGCTCGCTGCGGGCGGTCCGCCAGCGGGAGGGTCTGGTTCCGGCGGGCACGCGATCCAGGGGCAGCATCGGCGGCGCTGCGGTCCGCGTGCTTTTCCGCGTGCTGGCCTTCGTGATGCTCGGCTCCCTCATCATCGGCATCCTGAGCCTGACCGGTGTGCCGGTGACCCGCGCGTACATCTTCGAGAACGGCCGTCCCACCACCGGCACGGTGGACGGCGACTGGGTGACGTTCACGGCCGCGGATGGCACCGAGTACACGCTGGAGAGCGACTTCTTCACTCCGGCCGTGTACCCGGACCGTGACGCGTGGCTCCCGAGCGGAGCGCCCGTGGTCGTGCGGTACCTGCCCGCGCACCCTCAGGCCTTCGTCATCGACAGTTCGCAGATCCCGGACTGACGTCGGTGAGGGCGCGTAGGGTGAAGACATGTCGCGCATCCTCGTCTTCGGCGGCCACGGCCGCATCGCCCTGCTGCTCGCCCCGCTCCTCGTGGCCCGCGGTCACGAGGTCACAGGGGTGATCCGGAACCCCGATCACGTGTCCGAGGTGGAGGAGGGTGGCGCGATCGCGCTCGTGGCCGACATCGAGACCATGGACGTCGACGCCCTCACCGAGATCATCCGCGGGCATGACGCGGTGGTGTGGTCGGCGGGCGCCGGGGGTGGGAGCCCCGAGCGCACCTACGCCGTCGACCGGGACGCGGCGGAGCGGACCATGGACGCGGCCGAGCGCGCCGGTGTGCGGCGGTACGTCCTGGTGTCGTGGATCGGGTCCACGGCCGACCACGGAGTCCCGGAAGAGGACTCCTTCTTCCCATACGCCGATGCGAAGTGGGCTGCCGACGAGCACCTCCGCGCTTCCGGCCTCGACGGGACGATCCTCGGCCCCGGCACGCTGACCTTCGACGACCCGACCGGACGCATCCGCATCGATCCGGAGGGGCGCGGCGAGGTTTCGCGCGCCGACGTCGCGGCAGTCATCGTCGCGACCCTGGAGGACCCGGGCACGATCGGGCGCACGATCCGCTTCGGCAACGGCGATGAGGAGACTGCGGTTCCGATCGCCGAGGCGATCGCACGCTGAGAGCGATGAAGCAGGGCCGGTCACGAGTGCGGCGGGGCGTCGGCGCCGCACTCGTCCTGCTTGCCCTCACGGGAGGCGCCTGCGTGTCGGCGGCTGCACAGTCCAGCCCGGAGCCCGCTGCAGAGGCGGTGTCGGTGCAGGCCGCAGAACCGGACGCGTTCCGAGAGCAGGCCGCCGCCCTCGTCGCGGACATGAGCACCGCGGATCAGGCGTCATCCATCGTGATGGGACACATCGGCGGGACCGATCCGGCAGCGCTGCATGACTACATGAAGTCGGGGCTCGGAGGGTTCATCCTCATGGGCGGCAACATCCCGGCCACGGAAGCGGAACTCCGCACGCTGACGTCAGCACTGGCGATCGATCCCGCGCTCCCGCCGCTGATCGCGGTGGATCAGGAGGGCGGCATCGTGTCGAGACTGCCGTGGGACACGTACGCGGCGTCGCCGATGCTGAAGAATCGCCCGGTGGACGAGACAGAGGCCGCGTTCGCCGCGCGCGGCGCGCTCGTCGCCCGCGCCGGGATCACTGTCGACTTCGGCACCGTCGCCGACGTCCCCGCGGACCCCGGCTCGTTCATCTTCGCCCGGGCCCTCGGCGCCGATCCGGAGGGTGCCGCCGCTCGCACCGCCGCCGCGACGGAGGGCCAGGAGCACTTCGTCGCGTCCACGCTCAAGCACTTCCCCGGGCACGGAGCGGCACCGGGCGACTCCCATCACGCGATCCCGAGCACCAGCATGACGAAGGCCGCCTGGCGCGAAGCGGACGGCGTCCCGTTCGCCGCCGGCATCGAAGCCGGCGCCTCGTTGCTCATGTACGGCCATCTCGCGTACACCGCCGTGGACTCCCGTCCGGCGTCGCTCTCCGCCGAGTGGCATCGCATCGCGCGGGAAGAGCTCGGGTTCGACGGCGTGGCCGTGACGGACGACCTCGGCATGCTGCTGTCCTCGGGGGATCCGGCCTACGCCGACCCCGTCGCGAACGGCGTCGCCGCGGTCGCAGCCGGCAACGACCTCGTGCTCATGATCGCGGGGTCCACGGCGCAGACCGCGACCGAGATGGCCGCGGGGATCGCCGCGGCCGTCGACGCCGGGACGCTCCCCGCCGAGCGTCTGGAGGACGCGGCGACCCGAGTGCTCGCCCTGCGGCTGCAGCTCGCCGCAGCGTCGTCGTCGTGGGCGGTCTGCGGGGACTGCGCCGTCCGCTGACGCTCAGGCTGCGGCGCGCTCGCCCGGACCGAGCCAGGCGGTGAGGAGGGCGGCGCGGAGGCCGGCGCCGCGGTCTGCGAAACCACGCTGGCGCCGGACGTACTCGGCCTTGCCCTCCGGCGTCTCGATGCGTACCGGTTCGACGTCCCAGGCAGACAGATCGTACGGGGCGGCCTGCATGTCGAGCAGTCGGATGTCGCGCGCCAGCTCGAACGCGTCCAGCAGCAGTTCTCCGGGAATGAGCGGGCCGAGCTTCATCGCCCACTTGTACAGGTCCATGCCGGCGTGCAGACAGCCGGGCTGTTCGAGGAGCGGCTGATCCTCTCTCGTCAGTGCCGCGCGGTTGCGAGGCGCCGCCTCCGGAGTGAAGAACCGGAAGGCGTCGAAGTGCGTGCAGCGGAGATCGTGGCCCTCGACCACCGCGTCCGTGCCCTCCTGCCCGAGCCGCAGGGGGACGGCATGCCGATGCTCCGCGGCACGGTAGACCATCGCCCACTCGTGCAGGCCGAAGCAGCCGAATTGCCCGGGCCGGGAGCCGGTGCGGCGCAGCATCAGCGAGACGAGGCGAGCGAGCTCCGGCTTCTCGGCGGCGAAGCGCTGGGCGTCGGGGATCGCGCCGCCGGGTGTGATCCCGGGGGAGTACCAGCGCCATGTCACTCGCTCGGATGCGTCCTGCAACTCCACGCCCGCCCCCGGGTGCCATCGCCGGAGCTGTGCGGGCTTGTAGCCGTAGTAGGTGAAGAGGAAGTCCCACACGGGGTGCTTCTCGCTGCGCGCCACACGGTCTCGGTGCTCCGCCGTCAGCGCGTCGGCCCGTTGCCGATGCGCGTCCTCGCGCTGCAGCCAGTCGTCACGCCTGAGGATCATGTCAGCGCAGGATGCCCGCATCGCCGAGCTGGTCGCGGAGGCCGGCGCCGTCCTCTGCGCTCACCCACGGAGCCTCGTCCGCGTCATGGGATTCCATCTCGGCGCGACCGCCGGCGAGCACCGCCTCCGCGGGCAGCAGCCGTCGGATCGCGACACCCGCGACGGAATCCGGGTACTCTTCCTGGAACTGCGTGTAGATGGCCTCGTCATGCTGGCCGTCGTCGCCGATCAGCAGCCATTTGACGTCCGGGAACTCAGTGGCCAGCCGACGGAGGTTCGTGAGCTTGTGCTCGCGGCCGCTGCGGAACCAGCGGTCGTGCGTGGGACCCCAGTCGGTCAGCAGCAGCGAGCCGGCGGGGAAGAGGTGCCGACCGAGGAACCGTGACAGGGTGGGGGCGACGTTCCAGGCGCCGGTGGAGAGATAGATCATGGGGGCACCGGGGTGCTGCCGGAGAAGCTGATCGAGCAGAACCGCCATCCCGGGCACAGGAATGCGTGCGTGCTCGTCCACGACGAACGAGTTCCAGAAGGCGATGAAAGGGCGGGGGAGCGCCGTGACCATGACGGTGTCGTCGACGTCCGACACGACACCGAACCGGGTGGCCTCCGCGACGACGAAGGCCCGGGCCTCGATGGGCTCCTGCCCCTCGACAGTGATCGTGAAGGTCTGCCAGCCGGGGTCGAGCTCGGCGCGGATGACGGTGTCGATGACGCCGCCGCGGTCGGCGACCACCCGGTGCGTGGTGTCGCCGACATGCACGTCGACCGAGGCGAAGCCCACGGGGATGCCGACGAAGCTGCGCCAGCCGCGGATGCTCGCCGGTTCCCCGTCGCGACCGCGGCGCTGCGGCGGGACGATCAGCACGCGACCGAGCACACGGACCCACCCGGGGCCGCCGTAGCCCGGGAAGGGCAGCACGGTGGCGCTCCGGCCGCGGCGGCGCGCTCGTCCCTCGCGCCACACGTGCAGGCGGTGCTCGAGACGGGCGAACCAGTGGATCCTGGGCGCCGGGGGTGCGGGGGCCATTGCCTCAGTCTTTCACGTCGGCGTCGGACTCCGCCGCCGGGGCCTCCAGATGACGAGCTTCCAGGCGGTGCAGCAGCCGCTTGCCCAGATAGGCGAGCACGAGGAACAGGGCGATGACCCCGACGAACAGGTAGCCCGCGAAGTGCACGCGGTCGACGAGCTCACGGAAGCTCCCGGCCGCCAGCGAGGTCACGCTCACGTAGGCCGAGGCCCAGATGATGCAGGCCGGGGTCGTCCAGGCCAGGAAGCGCCGGTAGGGGTACTCGCTCATCCCGACCGTGAGAGGGACGAGGGAGTGGAGGACGGGGAGGAAGCGGGAGAGGAAGATAGCGATGCCGCCGCGACGGGCAAGGTAGTTCTCCGCGCGTACCCAGTTGTGCTCCCCGATTCGCCGCCCGAGCCAGGAGGCACGGATGTAGGGGCCTAGCCAACGGCCGAGCCAGAAGCCGATGCTCTCTCCGATGAGGGCGCCGACGACGACAGCCACGCCCATCGCGATGCCCTCCAGAGGGGTGGCGACGCCCATCGAGGCGATGATGACGATCGTGTCGCCCGGGACGATGAGGCCGATGAGGATGCTCGTCTCTAGCATGACGGCGAGACCTGCGACCAGCGTGCGCGTGACCGGATCGATCGACTGCACGGTGTCGAGGAGCCAGAGCAGGAGGTCGTCCACCCCATGAGGATACGGGAGCGGCCCGGTCCTAGGCTGGAAAGGTGCCCGACCGCCTGACCCCCCGACCGCTGCCGTCCTGGGTGGCTCCGGAGCGCCTCTTCCCGGCGCTCGCGGCGCGGCGGTCGGACGTGTTCTGGCTCGATGCGGGCGCTGACGCCGTCGAGGGATGGAGCTTCCTCGGTACCGGGGTCGCCGAACCGCTCCCGGAGGACGTGCGCCTGGATGCCGGGTCCGTCGAGGCGGGGATGCCGCCGTTCCGCGGGGGATGGGTCGGCTGGCGGGACTACGAGAGCGGAGCCGTCCGCGCGGGGGCTCCGGTCGCCACCGACCCGGAGCCGGGAGCCCGGACGTGGCTGCGAGTGACGATGGCCGTGGCGTTCGATCATGCCGCACACCGCCTGTGGTTGCTGGCGCCGGAGGAAGAGGGGGAGGGCTGGCTGCAGAGTCTCCTGGCCGCCACCAGTCTCGAGACGCCGACGCCGCGGCCGATGGAGGACCGTCACGCCGCCGAGGCGCGCCATACCCCCGGTGCATACGAGCAGCTCATCGAGCGCTGCCGTGACCTCATCCGCGCGGGCATCGCGTACCAGCTCTGCCTCACGACGCGGTTCACCGTGCCAGGGACTCACGACCCCGTCGCCGTCTACGAGCGGCTCCGGGCGGCGACCCCTGCCCACCATGGCGGTTTCCTGCGCATCGGGGGACGTGCGCTCCTCAGCGCCAGCCCCGAGCAGTTCCTCCACGCCGGCGGTGGGGTCATCCGCACCCGTCCCATCAAGGGGACCCGTCCTCGGGGCGCCGATGCCGCGACCGATGCCGCGCTCGCCGCAGAGCTCGCCGCGGATCCGAAGGAGCGGGCCGAGAACGTCATGATCGTCGACCTCATGCGCAACGACCTCTCCCGGGTGTGCGTGCCGGGGTCGATCCGGGTCGAAGGGCTCTGGGAGGTCGAGAGCTATCCGGCCGTGCATCAGCTCGTCAGCACCGTCAGCGGCACGGCCGCGGAGGGGACCACGGTCGGGGCGCTGCTGGAGGCGGCATTCCCCGCCGGAAGCATGACCGGAGCGCCGAAGCTGTCGGCGATGACGCAGCTGCACGAGCTCGAAGGAGGCCCGCGCGACATCTACGCCGGCTGCTTCGGCTACATCGGCGTGGACGGTGCGCTCGACCTCGCGATGGTGATCCGCAGCATCGTCGTGGACGAGGAGGCCGCGTTCGTCGGAGCCGGTGGCGGGATCACCTGGGGATCGGTTCCCGCAGCCGAGGCGCGTGAGGTCGCCACGAAGGCACGCGCCCCCCTCGCGGCGCTCGGCGCGGAAATGCCCGCCACCTGGCGTTCCGATATCCTGAACTGATCCCGTTTTTCCCTTCAGATTGGTCGTGCGTTCGTTGTCCGAGAACATGTCCACCGCTCCCGTCGACGAGGAGTTCTCCTCGCCGCACGCCATCCAGGCCAAGTGGCAGAAGTACTGGGCGGAGCACGAGACGTTCCTCACGGGCGGCGACGAGGACACGCGGCCGCGGCGCTACGTGCTGGCGATGTTCCCCTATCCCTCCGGTGACCTGCACATGGGGCACGCGGAGAACTACCTGTACTCCGACATCGTCGCCCGCTTCTGGCGACACCGCGGTCACAACGTCCTGAACCCGATCGGGTGGGACTCCTTCGGCCTGCCCGCGGAGAACGCCGCGATCCGCCAGGGTGCCGACCCGCGCGAGTGGACGTACCAGAACATCGCGCAGCAGAAGGTGGGCTTCCAGCAGTACGGCGTCTCGTTCGACTGGAGCCGGGTGCTGCACACGTCCGACCCCGAGTACTACCGCTGGAACCAGTGGCTGTTCCTGAAGATGTACGAGCGCGGCCTGGCGTACCGGAAGAAGAGCCCGGTCAACTGGTGCCCGAACGACCAGACCGTTCTGGCCAACGAGCAGGTCGTCGACGGGCGCTGTGAGCGCTGCGGCTACGAGGTCGTCAAGAAGAAGCTCACCCAGTGGTACTTCCGCATCACCGACTACGCGGACCGCCTGCTGGACGACCTGAACCAGCTCGAGGGGTTCTGGCCGCACAAAGTGCTGCAGATGCAGCGCAACTGGATCGGCCGCTCCGTCGGCGCCGACGTCGACTTCCGCATCGAGGGGCGCGAGGAGCCGGTGACGGTGTTCTCGACGCGCCCCGACACCCTGCACGGGGCGACGTTCTTCGTCGTCGCCCCCGACGGCGATCTGGCCGCCGAGCTCGCCGCCGACGCCGAGCCCGAGGTGCGTGAGCGCTTCCAGGCCTACCTGGCCGAGGTGCAGAAGACCACCGACATCGATCGGCAGTCCACCGACCGCCCCAAGACGGGCGTGTTCCTGGGCCGTTACGCGATCAATCCGGTCAACGGCGAGAAGCTGCCGATCTGGGCCGCCGACTACGTGCTGGCCGACTACGGCCACGGCGCCGTCATGGCGGTCCCGGCACACGACCAGCGCGACCTCGACTTCGCACGCGCGTTCGACCTGCCGGTCAAGGTCGTCGTCGACACCACTGCTCCGGTCACCGGTGCCATGCCGGTCATCGAGGTGGACGAGGACGGCGTCCCGATCGATGCGGATGCCGCGCTCGACGAGCAGAACCCGGCGAAGACCGGCGTCGCGCTCACCGGCGAGGGGCGCATGATCAACTCCGGTCCGCTCAACGGCCTCTCGAAGCGCAACGCGATCGCGCGCGCCATCGAGCAGCTGGAGGCCACGGGGACGGGTCGGGCGGCGAAGAACTACCGCCTGCGTGACTGGCTGATCTCGCGCCAGCGCTTCTGGGGCACGCCGATCCCGATGCTGCACGCCGAGGACGGCCGGATCATCCCGGTTCCCGAGGAGCGGCTGCCCGTGAAGCTGCCGAGCGTGGAGGGCCTGGACCTCAAGCCGAAGGGGACCTCGCCGCTGGGCGGCGCGGAGAGCTGGGTGCGCACGACCGACCCGGAGACGGGCGACCCGGTACTCCGGGACCCCGACACGATGGACACCTTCGTCGACAGCTCCTGGTACTTCCTCCGGTTCCTGTCGCCGAACAGCGACACGGTGGCGTTCGACCCGGCCCAGGCGGCGCGCTGGGCCCCGGTGGACTCGTACATCGGCGGCGTCGAGCACGCGATCCTGCACCTGCTCTACGCCCGCTTCATCACGAAGGTCCTCTTCGACATGGGGCTGATCGACTTCACCGAGCCGTTCTCGAACCTGATCAACCAGGGCATGGTGCTGCTCGACGGACAGAAGATGTCGAAGAGCAAGGGCAACCTGGTGCTGTTCCAGGAGGAGCTCGACGCCCACGGCGCCGACGCCCTGCGCGTCGGTCTGGCCTTCGCCGGTCCGGTGGAGGACGACAAGGACTGGGCGGATGTGTCGACCACCGGCGCGCAGAAGTTCCTCGCGCGCGCCCTGCGGATCGCGCACGAGGTCGCGAGCCCGGTCGACGTCGTCTTCGACGGCGGCGACGCGGCGCTGCGCCGTGCGACGCACAAGCTGCTCGCCGAAGCGCCCGCCCTGGTCGAGCAGACCAAGTTTAACGTGCTCGTCGCCCGTCTGATGGAGCTGGTCAACGTGACCCGCAAGACGATCGACGGCGCTGCCGGTGCCGCCGACCCCGCCGTCCGCGAGGCGGCGGAGACCATCGCCGTCATGCTCGACCTGATCGCCCCGCACACCGCGGAGGAGATGTGGGAGATCCTGGGGCACGAGCCGTCCGTCGGACTCGTGTCGTGGCGCTCCGCCGACCCGGCGCTGCTCGTCGAGGACACCGTCACCGCGGTCGTGCAGATCGGCGGCAAGGTGCGCGCGCAGCTGGAGGTGCCGGCACGCATCGGCGAGGCCGAGCTCGAGGCGATGGCCCGGGCGGACGAGCGCGTCATCCGGTCGATCGGCGATCGCGAGATCGTCAAGGTCGTCGTGCGGGCCCCCAAGATCGTCAGCATCGTCGTCAAGGGCTGAGCCCTCGGCGTGCGAGGAGGCCGTGCGGGAAGGGATGATCCTCGGACCAGGCCCCGATCGGGAACGGCTGTCCTCCACGACGAGTCCCTTCTGCGCGTGTCTTCACGGTTGCTGTGCCCGGAGCCGAGAGGCGGTGGGCGCGGAGCTTAGGGTGACCGGATGACCTCGTCCCCGCCTCCGCCTCCTCCGGCCCGTCGGAGGTTCCGCCTCGGGCTCGGCGCGGCGGTCGTGCTGGCGATCGTCGCGCTCTCCACCGCCGTCGGCCTCGGCCTGATGCAGGGCCAACCGTCGTCCGTCGAGGCCGTTCCGCTTGCGGAGAGCTCCGCGTCGGTCGAGCCCGCGCCCGGGGAGATCTACGTGCACGTGCTCGGGGCAGTCGTGCGCCCGGGCCTGTACGTCCTGCGCACCGACTCCCGGGTCGTCGATGCTCTCGCGGCCGCCGGCGGGTCGACGGATGCTGCCGACCTCGCGGGGGTCAACCTCGCCCGACGTGTCGAGGACGGGGAGCAGATCCTCGTCCCGGTCGTGGGTGCCGTCACCGACCCCTCGGCTGCGCCTCCCGGCGACGGGACGGTCGATCTGAACACGGCGGATCAGGCCGCTCTGGAGGAGCTCCCGGGAATCGGACCGGCGCTGGCCGAGCGCATCGTCGCGTGGCGCGAGGACAACGGTCGGTTCCGCACGGTGGACGACCTCCTGGCAGTGCCGGGGATCGGGGAGAAGGTCCTGGAGGGGCTGCGCGACGCGGTGCGCGTGTGAGAGTCGCCTACCCTTGGGGATCGCAGGTCAGCGTGGCATCTGTGATCACCTGGGTCGCCAGCTCCCGCTCGGACTCAAGCGGATCGCGTCCGTCGACCAGGAGCTGGACGCTCTCATCGGACAACTCGGAGTCGTAGACGTACTGCCCGACGCAGGGATAGAAGTCCGGCATGTCGTCATAGGTCGTCAGGCCGTTCGACCGGTTGATCTCCTCCGCGGACGCCCCGATCTCCTCGGGCGTCGGACGGCTCTCACTGGCGCTGCTCGGCGCGTCGGATGGCTGGGCGCTGGCCGAGGGAGCGCTTTCGGCGGGCAACGCGCCGTTCAGCGCCGAGGAGGCCAGCACGAGCGACACGATGAGCACGATGACCCCGATCACGGCGCCGACGACCGACACGACCATGCCGACGATCGACGGCCACTTCGCGGCGCTTTTCGTGAACAACCCGACCAGCGACACGACGAACCCGGCGAACAGGATCACCGCGCCGACCACGAACAACACGGGGATGAAGGCGAGAATGGCGCCGAGGACGGCCAGGCCCAGCCCGATGAACCCGAGGACCGGCGCCGGCCGAGAAGCAGCGTCAGGGACCTGGTGCGCCGGGGCGGCCGACCCGTATGTCGGCGCCTCGGGATGAGGCGGCGAGGGATTCGTCGGAGCTGAAGTGGGAGCGTACGCGTCCGTCCACCGTGCTCCGTCCCACCACCGCTGGCGCCCGGAACCATCGTCGTACCACCCGGCCGGGACACTCATGCGCTCTCCTCCTCGTTGCGGCAGCGTCTGCCGCGCGCGAGTACCCAGGCTACCCAATCGCCTCGGACGAGGCCGTCACCGCGTCGGTCGCCTCCGACGCCGGCGGTCTCTGCCATCGGAGAAGTGCTCCTCCACACCCTGACTTCCAGGGTCGTTGTCCTCTGCTCCTGCGGCGGCGGTCGCGGCGGGCGGAGCGGGAGTCGGCGCGACTCTAGCGTGATCGGATGCATGAGCTGCCGTGTTCGTCCCCGGGGTCCGAGTGGGGATCCGCGATGACGCGCGACCTTCGCCTGCTGCCGGTAGCGGTCGGTGCCTGGGGTGTCGCCCTGGTCTGCGTGTTCGTGCCGGGAACGGCGGGGTGGCTGGTGGGGGGATGCCTGGCAGCCGCGGTGGTCATCGGCGCCGCGCTCGCGATCCGGCACCGCGCAGTCGCGACGATCGGGGGACTGGTCATCGTGGTGCTCGCGACGGCGGCAGCCGTGGCGTTCACCGTCCTCGTACAGTCCGCGGACCGTGACGCCGTGCACGCGTGGGGAGGCAGAGCCGTCGAAGCGGTGGGGCAGGTGTCGTCATCGGCGTCCGTGGGACGCGATGGGCGTCTGTGGATGGACGTGCAGCTGCGCGGCATCGGTGCGCCCGGAGCCGTGGCGCCGGCGGCCGGTCCAGTGCGCATCGGCATCGAGGAAGGGGAGGGGTTCGTCCTCGGCGCGCAGGTGCGGGTGACCGGTGAGAGTGCGGAAACGGATCCGGGGGAGCGGGCAGCCCTCTTCGTCTTCGTCACCGCCGGAACGGTGGAACAGTCCGCACCCGGCGTCTTCGGATTCGCAGCCGACCTCCGCCGTTCGTTCGTCGAGCGCGCGACGCGGCTCCCCGAACCCGGCGCCGGACTCCTCCCGGGGCTGGCGGTGGGCGACACCACCGCCGTGCCCGTCGCCGTCGACGCCGACATGCGCACGAGCGGTCTCAGCCACCTCACCGCCGTGTCCGGGGCGAACTGCGCGGTCGTCGTCGCTGCGGTGTTCGGGATCGTGGCGTTGAGCGGTGGAACGCGAGCGCTGCGGGTCGTGCTCGCCGCCCTCGCCCTGGCGGCCTTCGTCGTGCTCGTGACGCCGGAGCCGAGCGTCATCCGGGCCGACACGATGGCCGCGGCGGGCATGCTGTCGATCCTCGTCGGGCGGCCGAGCGCAGGGGCCGGAATCCTGGCCCTGTGCGTGGCCGTGCTCCTCGTCGCCGATCCCTGGCTCGCATCGACGCCGGGATTCGCGCTGTCCGCGGTGGCCTCCGGGTCCCTCATCCTGCTGGCCCCAGCGCTGGCGAACGGGATCGGACGCTGGCTACCCGGTCCGCTCGCCCTGGCGATCGCCGTGCCCCTGGCGGCGCAGCTCGCGTGCGCGCCCGTGATCGCGCTGTTCGCGGAGCAGCAGTCGCTCGTCTCGGTCGTCGCGAACCTCCTCGCCGAGCCGGCGGCGCCGATCGCGACGGTGATCGGGCTCGTCGCCTGTCTCGCTGCGCCTCTCCCACCCGTCGCTGATCTGCTCGCGGCGTGCGCCTGGCTGCCGTCTGCGTGGATCGCGGCCGTCGCCCATGTCACTTCCGGGCTCCCTGGCGCTCAGGTGCTCCTCCCCGCGGGGCTCGGCAGCGCTGCCCTCGTTGCGCTGGTGACCGTCGCGATCGCCATCGTGTGCTGCCGCGGAAGGCCGGGCCCCCGGGGGGTCGCGCGCCCGGACGTCGTGACGGTGCGGTCTCGTCCGCCGGGGCTCTCGACGTCCGGCGGCGTCCTCACCATCGTCCGATGCGTGGCGGCCGGCGTTCTCATCGTCGTGGCGTCCGTCGGTGCTTCCCGCGTGCTGGTCGACGGTCCGCTCGCCCCGCTCGTGACGCCGCACGGGTGGGTGATCGCCGCATGCGACGTGGGCCAGGGCGATGCGATCCTGGTGCGTTCGCAGGACGCGATCGCGCTCATCGACACGGGACCGGACGCGGGTGCGCTCGATGCCTGCCTCCGCTCGCTGAGCATCGACCGCATCGATCTGCTCGTGCTCACGCATTTCGACGCGGACCACGTCGGGGGTGCGGCCGTGCTCGAAGGGCGGGTGGGTACGGTGCTGCACGGACCGCCCGCCGATGACGCCGATACGCGCATGCTCGACGACCTGGAGCGGGCGGGCGCTGCCCTCCGTCCGGTCGGCGCCGGGGACCGGGGCGCTCTCGGCCAAGCGTCGTGGCGAGTGCTCTGGCCGCGGAAGGACAGCGTCGCCTTCCCACCGGGCAACGATGCGAGCGTCGTCACCGAGTTCGCCGGGGGAGGAGTGCCCCGTGCCCTGTTCCTTGGCGATCTCTCCGCGGCCCCGCAACGTGCGCTGCTCCGCGGTACGCCGCTGACACGATACGACGTGCTGAAGGTCGCCCACCACGGCAGCGCTGACCAGGAGCCGGCCCTCTACGAGGCTCTGCAGCCGAGCGTGGCGCTCATCACGGTCGGCGCGGAAAACGACTACGGGCACCCGCGTCGGGAGACCCTCGATCTTTTGTCGGCGCTCGGCGCGCAGGTCTACCGCACCGATCACGACGGCCGCACGCTGCTCGGCGTCGAGGACCATGCCCTCCGCGTCTGGACCGATGGCGCGCCGCCCTGAGTCGGGTGTCCGACACCGCCGGTAGGCTGGTCCCATGGCAGCTTCCCGTCCTCCCTCCCGCGGCGGCGCGAAGGCCACGAAGATCCCGCAGGTGTCGTGGCGAGAGCCTCACCCCGCGCCGCTGGTGCTCGTCTCGGGCCCGGAAGAGGTCTGCGCCGAACGCGCGATCGCCGGGGTGCGCGACTACCTCCGTGCCGAGGATCCGGCGCTCGAGGTCAGCGACGTCCGTGCCGACGACTACGCTCCCGGCACGCTGCTCTCCCTGACCTCGCCGTCGCTGTTTGGAGAGCCGCGACTGGTCCGCGTGTCCGGCGTGGAGAAGTGCTCCGACGCGTTCCTCCAAGAGGCCATCGGGTATCTGGAGAACCCGCAGGAGGGGGCGACCGTCGTCCTGCGGCACACCGGAGCCAGCGTCCGCGGGAAGAAGCTCCTCGACGCCCTCCGCGCGGGGACCGGCGGCGGGATCGAGATCGCCTGCCCCGCCATCAAGCGCGACGGCGACCGGGTCGACTTCGCGGCGGGGGAGTTCAAGGCGGCCAAGAAGCGCATCGCTCCGCCGGCACTCCGAGCGCTCGTCTCGGCATTCGCCGACGACCTCACCGAGCTCGCCGCTGCATGTCAGCAGCTCATCGGCGATGTCGACGGCGACATCACCGAAGAGGTCGTCACCAAGTACTACGGCGGCCGGGTCGAGGTGTCGGCGTTCGTCGTCGCCGACACCGCCATCGCTGGCCGATACGGTGAGGCTCTCGTGGCGCTCCGCCACGCCCTGTCCTCCGGCGCAGACCCGGTGCCGATGGTCGCCGCGTTCGCGATGAAGCTGCGCACGATGGCGCGCGTCGCCGGCAACCGTGAACCCAGCAGGCAGCTCGCCCAGCGCCTCGGGATGAAGGACTGGCAGGTAGACCGCGCGCGCCGCGACCTGGCGGGATGGAACGAGCGCTCCCTGGGAATGGCGATCCAGGCGACTGCGCGCGCCGACGCCGAGGTCAAGGGTGCAGCGCGCGACCCCATCTTCGCGCTTGAGCGCATGGTGACGGTCATCGCCACCCGTGAGCCGTTCGGGGGCTAGGGCTCTCGCCCCCGGAAAGCAGAAAGCCCGCCTCACGAGGAGACGGGCTTTCCGGAAGTCAGAAGCTCAGAGAGCGGCGACCTGCTTGGCGATCGCCGACTTGCGGTTCGATGCCTGGTTCTTGTGCAGCACACCCTTGCTGACGGCCTTGTCGAGCTTGACCGAGGCCTTCTTCAGGCTCTTCTCTGCTGCGGCCTTGTCGCCGGCGGCGACGGCCGCGCGGGTCTGGCGGACGAGAGTCTTCAGCTCGCTCTTCACGGCCTTGTTGCGCGCGTGAGCCTTCTCGTTGGTCTTGTTGCGCTTGATCTGCGACTTGATGTTTGCCACGTGTGGACGCTTTCTGTACAGGAGTTATTCGGAGTGCCGGCAGCAGAAGAGGGCTGCTGCACGGCGGTCGTGAGGGAAGAACCCACACGCAAGCCAAGAGTCGAGTCTACCAGCACCGGACCGGATCGCGTGAAACGGCGCCGTCCCGGCGAGACGCCGTCGCGCGGAGGGTGGGACCGGGTGCAGAATCATCCTCAACGACGACGACGTCAAGGAGCCCGATGACCCCCCTCAGCACCGACCCGACCGCGCGTGCGCGGCTTCGCTGGTCCGCCGCCACCTCAGCCATCCAGATCGAGGGTTCCCGCCGTGCAGACGGAGCGGGCCGGTCGATCTGGGACGACGAGATCGCGAAGCCCGGACGCATCCGCGACGGCTCGACGGCGGAGCCGGCCTGCGACAGCTATCGCCGTGTGGCGGATGACGTCGCCCTGGTGGCCGGTCTCGGACTCGACCGGTACCGGTTCTCGATTCCGTGGGCGCGCGTGCAACCGGACGGACACGGACCCGGGAACGTCGCGGCACTGGACCACTACGCCCGCGTCGTCGATGCTCTGCTCGAGGCCGGAGTCACACCGTTCCCGACGCTCTACCACTGGGAGCTGCCGAGCCCGGTCGAGGCCGACGGCGGCTGGCTCGCTCGCGACACCGCCGAACGCTTCGGGGAGTACGTCGCCCTCGTCGCCGCCCGCCTCGGAGACCGGGTGTCGTCGTGGTACACGCTGAACGAGCCTGCCATGACCACCCTGCAGGGCTACGCGGTCGGCGCGCTCGCACCAGGCAGGCAGCTCTTCTACGGCGCGCTTCCGACCGCGCACCATCAGCTGCTCGCCCATTCCCGAGCCGCTGACGTGCTGCGAGACCAGGGTGCGGAGAGCGTGGGGCTCGTCAACAACCACACCTGGGTCCTGCCGCTGCGGGACACCGAAGAGGATCATGCCGCAGCCGCGGTGTACGACCTCCTGCACAACCGGCTGTTCAGCGAGCCGCTGCTCTCCGGGACGACACCGGATCTGGAGGCGCTCGGGCTTCCGCCGCTGCCCCTCCTCGGCGACGACCTCGCACGCATCGCGGGATCGATCGACTTCTATGGCGTGAACTTCTACAACCCGACGACCGTCACCGCCGCGAGTCCCGGGAACGACATCCCGTTCGAGATCGTGCCGACACCCGGAGTCCCCGTCACCGGGTTCGGACCCGAGTGGCCGATCATGCCGTCCGCTCTGCGTGATCTCTTGATCGATCTGCACCGCCGCCACCCGGGCATGCCTCCGATCATCATCGGAGAGAACGGAGCTTCCTTCCCGGAGCCCGACGTCGCCGGTCCTGTGGAGGACATCGACCGGATCGCCTACCTCTCCGCGCACATCGACGCGGTGGGCGAGGCCATCGACGCCGGCGTCCCCGTCGAGGAGTACACAGTCTGGTCGCTGCTCGACAACTGGGAGTGGACGGACGGCTACACGCAGCGGTTCGGTCTCGTGCACGTGGACTTCTCGACGGGGGAGCGGATTCCGAAGGCCTCTTATGGCTGGTATCGGGAGCTCGTCGCGGGCGCTCATGCGGCCCGCACCGCCGGGGCGGCACGCGCATGAGCGGGGCCCCGGGCATCGCCACCCGCAGGGCGGGCCTGCGCTGGATGTCGTTGTTCACCCTCGCCTGGCTCGCCATCTGGACCGTCCAGCTCACCCCGGTCCAGCTCCTTCTCCCGCTGCAGCTCGACACTCCTGAGGACGACTGGATCCGTGGCGTCGTCTCCTCCGGGATCGTGCTCGGAGTGGGTGGTCTCGCCGGCGTCGTCGCCGGGCCGCTCGCCGGAGCGATCTCGGACCGCGCCCGTGCCGGCGCACACCGACGGCGGCCATGGGCTCTGGGCGGCGTCGCGCTCACCGCCGCGTGTCTCGTGCTCACCGGATTCGCAGAGGGGCCGTGGGCGGTCGGCGCCGGCTGGGTCGGCGTCTCGATCGGCGTCGCTGTCTCCTCCGCGGCGTTCACCGCGCTCATCGCCGACCAGCTCCCGACCACGCAGCGCGGCGCCGCGTCCGCCGCGGTCGGTTCGAGCCAGGCGGTCGGCATCGTGCTCGGGGTCGGCCTGGTCGTGCTGCTGGGCCTCGGTATCGTCGCCGGGTATCTCCTCCTCGCCGGCATCATCGCGGTGGTGGGCATCGCCGCGGCGCTGCTGCTGCCGGACCCGCCGAGCACCGAAGCGCTGCGTCCGCAGCGCATCGGGCGTCCCCGGCTGGCGTCGCTCCGCGACCGCGACTTCGCCTGGATGCTCTCCGGTCGGCTCGTCACGAACATCGGCAACGCTCTCGGGACGGCCCTGTTGCTCTTCTTCCTCCTTCACGGCCTCGGCCAGGAGAGCACGACCGCACAGGACAACCTCCTTCTCCTCATCGTCGTCTACACCGTCTTCGTCGTGATCGCCTCGGTGATCACCGGGATCATCTCCGACCGCACCGGCGAGCGGCGTCGACTCGCTGTGGCGGCCACGGTCGTGCAGGCGGCGTCGGGCGTGGTAATCGTGGCTCTACCCACCTTCGAGATGACGATGATCGCCGCCGCGCTCATGGGCGTCGGCTACGGCACCTTCTCTACGGTGGGACTCGCGTTCGCGGCCGATCTGCTCCCGGATGAGCAGGACCACGCGCGCGACCTCGGCATCGTGAACGTGACCGCCGCCCTCGGCCAACTCATCGGGCCCGTCCTCGGAGCGGGGCTCGTCGCCCTGGCCGGCGGGTTCTGGCTCGTCTTCCTCGCGGCGGCTGTCCTGTCGCTTGTCGGGGGAGCGCTCACCGCCGCCGCGCGGCCTCGGGCCCTCTCAGCGTGAAGCCGTGCGTTGCTCGATCGTCGCGATCGCGAGCGCGAGGACGGCGTTGAACACCCGCGGGCGCATGGCCGTGAGAAGGTGCGTGGTCCGCGGCACGACGATGAGTTCCGCCTCGGGGGCCAGACGCCGGAACAGGGGTTCGTTCAGCCGGAGCTGATCGTACTGGCCGTTCACGAACCACAGGGGCACCTCGATGCGGGGGACAGCGGCGGCGACGTCCAGGGCGGCGAGGCTGCGGAGCGTCTGGTCCTGGATGTCGAGCGCATAGCCGCCGGCGGCGAAATCCCCGCGATTCTCCTCGGGGATCGTCGCGGCGAGCATGCGCTGCGTCAGCCACATGCCACGGTCGGGCAGGGAGTCGACCGCACGGGCGAACAGGCGGTACGCGCGCAGTCCGGCGCCGCGGGGGAGCGAGGTGCATGCGGCAGCGACGAGTCCGTCGACGGGCGGAGGCTCCGCGCCACCGGTGTACGCCAGGGAGAGCAGCCCGCCCATCGAGTGCCCGACCAGCAGGACGGGGCCCCGCTCCGCGGCGGCGCGGACGGCGGCGTCGATCGTGTGCAGCGCCTCGTGGAGGGTGAAGTCCTCGGCCATCCGGCTGCCGTGGCCGGGAAGGTCGACGGCGGTGACGGGATGTCCGTGCGCCTCCAGGTACTCGATCTGTGACCGCCACATGGTGGCCGACGTGCGGATGCCGTGCACGAGGACGGTCTGGACGGTCACGCCTTCAGCATAGGGAAAGCGGGGCCGGTGGATGAACCACCGACCCCGCTTCGACACGAGATGTGTCAGAGGATGTTACTTCTCCCAGCCGACGTTCTCGACCGGCGTGATGCCGAACAGGTCGAGACCCACGTAGGGCTCCGGCGTCAGGTTGGCCAGACCCTCCTGAACCGTGTAGATCTGCGGGCCGTTGTACAGCGGGATGAGACCCCAGCGCTTGTAGATCTCGGGCTCGAGCTCCATGGCGGCCTTGGTCTGCGCCTCGGGGTCGCTCTGCGACTCGACCTTGTCCTTGATCTCCGCGTCGAGCTCGGCGTCACCGACACCCGACAGGTTCAGACCGGAGTCCGAGCAGTAGAGCTGGCAGAACCAGGCGGCACCGAACGGGTCGGACGAGGTGAAGCGGAGTCCGGAGACGTCCCAGTTCTTCGAGGTGTAGTCGTCGGAGAACTGGCTGGCGGGACGCACATCGACCTTGACGTCGATGCCGATCTCCTTCTCCTGCGCCTGCAGCGACTGCGCGAGCGCCTTGGCGGTCGCGGTGTCGTTCCAGATGGGGTAGACCACGGAGAGCTTGACGCCGTCCTTCTCGCGGATGCCATCCGAGCCTTCGGTCCAGCCGGCCTCGTCGAGGAGCTTCTTGGCGCCCTCGACGTCGAACTCCCAGCCGGCGGCCTTCATCGAGTCGGTGTAGCCGGGCTGGAAGGAGAACAGGGTGAGCGAACCGGCCGGGTCCTCTTCGTAGCCGAGGCCGTTCCAGGCGATCTGCTTCTGCTGGTCGATGTTGATGGCCTTGAAGAACGCCTCACGGACCTTGACGTCCTCGAACTGCGGCTTCGTCGCGTCGACCTGCAGGATGGTGTTCGCCGTCTGCTGGGCGCGGTAGACGACCGCACCGTCGACGTCCTTGACCTGGTCGATGAGCTCCTGGGAGCCCGTCTCCACCATGTCGACCTCGCCGTTCTTGAAGGCGTTGACGCCGGCCTGGCCGTCCATGCCCGTCATGGTGACCTTGTCGAGCAGCGGAGCGTCGCCCCACCACTCGGGGTTCGGCTTGAAGGAGATGTAGCCCTTGTTCGCGTCGAACTCGTCGACGGTGTACGGGCCGGCACCCCACTCCGGGTGCGGGTTGTCGATCATCGCCTCGTTGAAGACGTCCGGGTCGGCGAGGGCCGGGTGGATCACGCCGCCGTTGAACGGCATCTGCGGCCAGGCGAACTCGCCCTTGAAGGTCACGATGGCCGTCTTGGGGGAGTCGCCCTGCTCGACGGACTCGATCTCCTTGTAGCCATCGGTCGCGTTCGGGTTGAAGCCCTCGTCGTAGGAGCGGTTGGCCTTCCACGTGGCATCGATGGCGGTCCAGTCCATGTCGGTGCCGTCGTTCCAGTGGGCCTCGTCGGTGAACGTGAACGTCAGGACCGTCTTGCCGTCCTTGACCTCGTTCTTCCACTCCGACAGGTAGTTGTCGTTCTTGTACTGCGTGCCGTCCGGCTCCATCAGGATCAGCTGCGGCGTGTACCACGCGGCGATGCGTGCGGTGTCCGCGCTGCCGTCGCTGTTGAACGCGTTGAGCTGGTCGGGGACCTCGCGGATGGCGAAGTTGACTTCGCCGCCTTCCTTCAGGTTCTCGCGCGGCTGCGGGTTGTAGTTCGCCATTTCGACTTCGGCAGCTTCGCCGTTGTCGCCGCTGTTGCCACTGCCGCCGTTTCCGGCAGCGCACCCGCTGATCGCGAGTGCGAGAACGCCGGTGAATGCCAGCGCTCCCATCAGCTTGTACTGCTTCATGGTGCTCCTTTCGCCTTACGGCGTGTCATAAAGGGAAGAATAGTTCGAGCCTCATACCGGTACGCCGCCGTGCGGTGAATAGCGCCTAACCGTTATCGGACGGTGACCACCCTCGGCCCCGGCCGTGCCCGCGTCAGACCGTCGCCGGCTTCGTGCTGACCGTGTCGGGATCGAACACGACGCGCTGCCGCGTGCGCTCGATGTCCGGGTCGGGGACCGGGATCGCCGAGAGCAGAGCCTTGGTGTAGGGGTGCTGCGGATTGTCGAACACCTCGTCCACATCGCCGTGCTCGACGAAATCGCCGAGGTACATCACGGCGACCCGATCGGCGATGTGGCGGACGACGGAGAGGTCGTGCGCCACGAAGAGGTACGACAGCCCGAGCTTGACCTTGAGCTCATCGAGGAGATTGATCACGCCGGCCTGGATCGACACGTCGAGCGCGGAGACCGGCTCGTCGAGAACGACGATCTTGGGGTTCGTCGACAGCGCGCGGGCGATACCGATGCGCTGTCGCTGACCACCCGAGAACGCCTGGGGGAAGCGATCGCGATGCGCCGGATTGAGGCCGACGAGATCCATGAGCTCACCGACACGACGGTGCACCTCGGCGCTCGGCGTTCCGATCGCGAGAAGCGGCTCCGCGATGATGTCGGCGACGGTCAGGCGAGGATCCAGAGCACCCATCGGGTCCTGGAAAACGATCTGGATGTCGCGACGCAGTGCGCGCTCGACCTTGTGGCTGCGGATGTCGTTGACACTCGTGCCGGCGATCACGATGTCGCCCTCGGTCTGCTTGACCATGTCCATGATCTGCAGCAGCGTCGTCGTCTTGCCGGAGCCGGACTCGCCGACGATGGCCATCGTCTCGCCCTCGCGCACGTCGAAGCTGATCCCCTTGATCGCGTGGACCTCACCGACCTTGCGCTTGAGGAACGCCCCCTTCAGAAGGGGGAACGTCTTGGTGAGGTTCTTCACCTCGAGCGTGATCGGCCGCTCCTCGCGGGGAAGGCGGGTGAGGTCGCTCTCGGGGACCTCGCGCACGGGGTACACCGGTAGCCCGCCGAGCATGCCCCCATCCTCGATCTCGTCCGCACGGATACAGGCCGCACGGTGTTCTGACACGCCTCCCGTGTGAACGGGGAGAAGCTCGGGCTCCTTCGCGCGGCAGGCGTCGATCACGATGGGGCAGCGGTCCGCGAACGGGCACGCATCGGGCAGGTCGATGAGCAGGGGCGGGTTGCCCTTGATCGGGGTCAGGGGCTCCTTCTCGGCCTTGTCCACGCGCGGGATGGCGCCGAGGAGTCCGATCGAGTAGGGCATCCGGGTCTTGTGGAACAGCTCCCTGACCGGGGCCTGCTCGACGGGCTTGCCCGCGTACATGACCATGACGTCGTCGGCGGTGCGGGCCACGACACCCATGTCATGCGTGATCATCATCACGGCCGCGCCGGTCTCGTCCTGTGCCTTCTCGATGAGGTCGAGGATCTGTGCCTGAATCGTCACGTCCAGAGCAGTGGTCGGCTCGTCGGCGATGATCAGCTTGGGGTCGTTCGCCATCGCGATGGCGATGACGACGCGCTGGCGCATGCCTCCGGAGAACTCGTGGGGGAAGGCCTTCATGCGCTTCTCCGGCTCCGGGATCCCGACCAGCTTGAGAAGGTCGATGGCCCGGGCGTTGGCCTCCTTGCCGCTCATGTTGCGGTGCACGGTCAACGCCTCGATCAGCTGCGTGCCGATCGTGTACACGGGAGTCAGCGAGGTCAGCGGGTCCTGGAAGATCATCGACAGGCCGTTGCCGCGGATCGTGGAGAGCTGCGCGTCCGTCTTGCCGATCAGCTCCTGGCCGTCGAACATGATCGAGCCCGACACCTTGGCGTTCTCGTCGAGCAGGCCCATCACCGCCAGGGAGGTGACCGACTTGCCCGATCCGGACTCTCCGACGATGCCGAGGGTCTTTCCGGCCTCGAGGTCGAAGGAGACGCCGCGGACGGCGTGGACACGACCGGCCTCAGAGGCGAAGCTGACGTTGAGGTCGCGGACGGAGAGGATGGGGCTCATGCGCGGCCTCCAGCAGCCGAGGTGGGATCGAGGGCATCACGCAGACCGTCGGCGATGAGTGCCATCGACACGGTGAGCAGAGTGAGGACGAGGGCCGGGAAGTAGAACAGCCACGGCGAGCTCGTGATGGTCGTGCTCCCCTCGCCGATCAGGGAGCCGAGGGAGACATCGGGGATCTTGACGCCGAAGCCGATGAACGACAGGCCAGTCTCAGTCGTCACGGCGGCGACGATGCCCAGGGTGAAGTTGATCACCAGAAGTGATCCGATGTTGGGGACCAGGTGCCGCAGGACGATGCGTCCGCCACGGACCCCCATGTAGCGCGCGGCCTGCACGTACTCGCGTTCGCGGAGCGACAGCGCCATAGTCCAGATGATGCGCGCGGGGAAGAACCATCCGACGAAGATCATCACCAGGGCGATGACCCACCAGACGCCGCCGGAGTCGTTCGAGACGACCGACAGGATGAGGAAGGTCGGAACGACCATCATGAAGTGGATCACCAGAAGAGCGATGCGCTCGAACCAGCCGCCGAAGTAGGCGGCAGCCGTGCCGACGAGTGCCGAGAGGATCGTCGTGCCGAGAGAGACGGTGATGGCGATCATGAGCGAGCGCTGCAGACCGACAGCGGTCTGCGTGTACGTGTCGTTGCCGGCGCCGTTGGTCCCGAACCAGTGGTCGGCCGACGGGGGCGAGCTCAATGCCAGGAAGTCCATGTCATTCACCGCGTAGCGCGACAGCAACGGTCCGAGCGTCGCGAAGAGGATCAGGACGAACAGCACGATGATGCCGCCGACAGCGGGCTTGTTGCGCAGGAACCGACGCGTGTACAACGTCCACTTCGAGAGCGACTTGTCGGCGGGCTGCGGAGCCCCGACAGGCGGCTCGACGAGGGGATCGATCATTTCCGTGGTCATTTTCAGCTCACCCTCACTCGCGGGTCGAGGATGACCACGATGATGTCCGCCAGCACGGCGCCGATCGCGGTCAGAACGGCGCCGAACGCGGCGACCGCCACGACACCGTTGATGTCGTTCTGGTTGATGGTGTCGAGGAAGTAGCGCCCCATGCCCTGCCAGGCGAAGATCGTCTCCGTCAGGATCGCGCCGGTGAAGATCGTCGGGATCGTGAAGGCGACCTGGGTGGCGACGGGGATGAGAGACGTGCGGAGCGCGTGCTTCCGGATCGCCTGGGCCTTCGTGAGCCCCTTGGCGCGCGCCGTGCGGACGTAATCGGCGTTGATGTTGTCGAGCAGCAGGGAGCGCTGAAGGAAGTGATACTGGGCGTAACCGACCAGCACCAGAGCGATCGTCGGCAGGGTGACGTGCTGGAGCGCATCGATGATCGTGGGGAAGAAGCCGGTGACCCCGGGACTGGAGGAGCCGGTGACGTAGAAGATGCGCACGCCGGTCGCCTCGTTGAGGGCGATGGCGAGGAGCACCACGGCGAGACCCGCCACGATGATGTTGATGTTCATCGTGATGATCGAGGTCGCCTGGCCGATGCGATCGGCGAGCTTGTACTGACGAGAGGCGGTGTACACGCCCAGCCAGACGCCGAGGACGGCGGCGATGATCGTGGCTCCGAGGACGAGCTCGGCGCTGACCCACATGCGATAGGCGACCTGCTCGTTCACCGACTGCCCCGTCGGGCTGACGCCCCAGTCCCATCGCAGCAGAATCCCCGAGAACCAGGTCCACCACCGTTCGATCAGCGGGACGGTGTCGCTCAGGTTGCGGGGGATGAGGACGTTGTCGATCTGCTCAGGACTGAGCGGAGGGCGACGACCCACATAGTTGCTGCGCGGATCGAGGAAGCCCCACGCGAGGAAGTAGGTGAGGTTCGTCGCGACCACGATCATGAGCAGCCAGCCGAGGGCACGGCGCGCGAGGTACTTGATCAAGGGGGATTTGTCTTTCTCTTCTCCAGACGCGCTCGGGGTCTGCCGACGCAACGCTGAGCCGGGCGGATGATCGGGTTTCATCCGCCGTTCCGCGCGACGCGACAGCCCTCACGGAGTCTGTGACGGAGTCGTATCGCTTACGGGATCCGGTGTCACGGATTGATCCCGGGCAACTTCGGGAGACTATCACCGATACGCACGAATGGGGATTATGAGGACCCTCACCATAGAATCGACGGGACATGTCCCCACGCGCTCTCACCCCGCTTCAGCCTGCCGCGACGCCGGCTGCGCAGATCCGTAACTTCTGCATCATCGCCCACATCGACCACGGCAAGTCGACCCTGGCCGACCGCATGCTCCAGATCACGGGCGTGGTCGCGGAGCGGGACATGCGCGCCCAGTACCTCGACCGCATGGACATCGAGCGGGAGCGGGGCATCACGATCAAGAGCCAGGCGGTCCGGATGCCGTGGGCTCTGGGTCAGGCGCAGGGCCCGGACGAGGTGTTCGCGCTCAACATGATCGACACCCCCGGTCACGTCGACTTCACGTACGAGGTCTCCCGGTCGCTGGCCGCGTGCGAGGGGGCCATCCTCCTCGTCGACGCCGCGCAGGGCATCGAGGCCCAGACGCTGGCCAACCTCTACCTCGCGCTGGAGAACGACCTCCACATCATCCCCGTCCTCAACAAGATCGACCTCCCCGCGGCCGACCCCGAGAAGTACGCGAAGGAGCTGGCCTCTCTCATCGGGGGCAAGCCGGAGGACGTGCTGCGTGTCTCCGGGAAGACCGGCATGGGGGTCGAGGATCTCCTCGACCGGATCGTCGAGGAGATCCCGGCTCCGGTGGGCGACGCGGACGCACCCGCGCGGGCCATGATCTTCGATTCCGTGTACGACGCCTACCGCGGCGTGGTCACCTACGTGCGGATGGTCGACGGCAGCCTCTCGCCCCGGGAGCGCATCCAGATGATGTCCACCGGTGCGAACCACGAGGCCCTCGAGGTCGGCGTGTCGAGCCCGGAGCCCACCCCGACCAAGGGCCTCGGCGTCGGCGAGGTGGGCTACCTCATCACCGGCGTGAAGGACGTGCGGCAGTCGAAGGTCGGCGACACGATCACGAACGCGCGCAAGCCCGCGGCGGAGGCGCTTCCCGGCTACACGGACCCCAAGCCGATGGTGTTCTCGGGCATCTACCCGATCGACGGCAGCGACTACGCCGAACTGCGCGAGGCGCTCGACAAGCTCAAGCTCTCCGACGCCTCGCTGCAGTACGAGCCGGAGACCTCGGTCGCCCTCGGCTTCGGATTCCGCTGCGGCTTCCTCGGTCTGCTGCACCTGGAGATCGTGACCGAGCGCCTTTCGCGGGAGTTCGGCCTCGACCTCATCACCACCGCCCCGAGCGTGATCTACGAGGTCGTCACGAGCGACACCGGCGAGACGGTGACCGTGACGAACCCGAGCGAGTACCCCGACGGCCGTATCGGCTCGGTGTCCGAGCCGATGGTCAAGGCGGCGATCCTGCTGCCGAAGGACTACGTCGGCACCGTCATGGAGCTGTGCCAGTCGCGGCGCGGCACGCTGCTCGGCATGGAGTACTTCTCGGAGGAGCGCGTCGAGCTGCGCTACAACATGCCGCTCGGCGAGATCGTGTTCGACTTCTTCGACCAGCTCAAGTCCAAGACGCAGGGCTACGCCTCGCTCGACTACGAGCCTTCGGGGCAGCAGGAGGCCGACCTCGTCAAGGTCGACATCCTCCTGCAGGGCGAGAAGGTCGATGCGTTCAGCTCGATCGTGCACCGCGACAAGGCCTACGCCTACGGCACGATGATGGCGGAGCGGCTGCGCAAGCTCATCCCTCGCCAGCAGTTCGAGGTGCCGATCCAAGCCGCGATCGGTGCGCGCATCATCGCCCGGGAGACGATCCGCGCGATCCGCAAGGACGTGCTCGCCAAGTGCTACGGCGGTGACATCACCCGCAAGCGCAAGCTCCTCGAGAAGCAGAAGGAGGGCAAGAAGCGCATGAAGATGGTGGGCCGTGTCGAGGTGCCGCAGGAGGCGTTCATCGCCGCGCTCTCCGCCGATGTCGAGACCAAGGACAAGAAGTAGCCCACCCCGCTGAACCCGGGGGATGTGACGGCGCGCGGCGCAGGGGGTGTTCGCTCAGGGAACCCGAAGTAGGCTGGATCTCATGCGGCGCGGGACTTTCCGAGACGACACGGTGGACTATGCGGCCGTGGGTGCGACCCACGCCCCCGATCTGATGCAGTACCCGCCGGAGCGCAGCATCCCGGCGGAGGAATCCTGGCGGATCGGCAGTGGCGAGGAGCGTTTCCAGACGGCCGGCGAAGCCCTGCTGTCGTGGACGGCGCAGCGTGCGGCCGGGCTGTCCGTGGAGGACGTCCGTCCGGCTCCCGGTCCCGCCTATGCGGGCGTGAGCTTCGACGCCGAGGGCAATCCCATCGCGTCGAGCAAGCGGGATGTTGAGCCGCGCTACGACGCCGAGGGGATGCCCTTCGTGGGCGCGGGCATGACGCTGCACCTGCGGGGCCGAGTCGGCGGCATGCGCGCCGACTCCGAGCTGCGTGTGATCTCGGTCACGGAGGAGACCCGGCGGATCGGCTTCGTGCTGGGCACGGTCGGAGGCTCCGTGGTCAGCGGCGAGGAGTCGTTCGACGTGGACTGGCGCGAGGACAACGACGAGGTCTGGTTCACGGTCCGGGCCTTCGACGCCCCGAACACGCTGCTCTACCGTCTCGTCCCCGCTCTGATGAAGCGCCGCCGTCGCGAGCTCTTCGCGCGCTACCTCCGCGCGATCTCCCCGCTCTACGCGACCCCGGTGTGATGGCGGGACCACTTCCGCTCGGGGATCCGGCGCCCGCGGACGGGCGACTCCCCGCCGATCTCCCGACCTCCGCCGAGACGCCGTTCTCCGCCTACCTCCACATCCCGTTCTGCCGGGTGCGCTGCGGCTACTGCGACTTCAACACGTACACGTCCGGTGAGCTCCGCGGGGCGAAGCAGGAGGACTACGCGTCCACCCTCATCGGGGAGATCGCCCTCGCGCGCACGGTGCTGGACGAGGCCGGAGCGCTGCGCCCGATGGACACGGTGTTCTTCGGCGGCGGCACGCCCACGCTGCTTCCCGCGGGAGACCTCGCCCGCATGCTGGGAGCGGCCACCGCGGCGTTCGGACTCGCACCGGGCGCGGAGGTCACGGTCGAGGCCAACCCCGACACCGTGACCCCGGAGGTCGCGCGCATCCTCGCCGAGGCGGGGGTCACGAGGCTGTCCATCGGCATGCAGTCCGCCGTCCCGCACGTCCTCGCCGCGCTCGACCGGACGCACCGACCGGAGAACGTGCGCACCGCCGTCGCCGCCGCGAAGGAGGCCGGACTCGCGGTCAGCGTCGACCTCATCTACGGCGCACCGGGGGAGACCCTCGCCGACTGGGAAGCCTCGCTCGACGCCGCCCTGGCCCTGGAGTCCGACCACATCTCCGCCTACGCCCTCATCGTCGAGGACGGCACGAAGCTCGCCCGTCAGATCCGTCGCGGCGAGGTGCCGACCCCGGACGACGACCTCCAGGCCGACATGTACGAGCTGGCGGACGAGCGCCTCGCCGCCGCCGGGTTCGAGTGGTACGAGGTCAGCAACTGGGCTCGCAGCGAGGGGCAGCGGTCGCGGCACAACCTCGCGTACTGGCGGGGCAGCGACTGGTGGGGCTTCGGTCCCGGCGCCCACAGCCACGTCGCCGGACTCCGGTGGTGGAACGTCAAGCATCCCGCCGCCTACGCGCAGCGCCTGGCGGCCGCGTCGTCGCCGGCGGCCGGGCGCGAACGTCCGGACCTGGAGGCGCGGACCCTGGAGCGCATCCTCCTCGTCAGCCGCATCCGCGAGGGGATCGCGGTGACCGACGTCCCGGAGCAGAACAGGGGGCGGGTGGCCGGGCTGATCGCCGACGGCCTGATCGATGCGGCGGCGGCGATCCGCGGGCGCGTCCAGCTCACGCTCCGCGGCCGTCTCCTCGCCGATGCCGTGGTGCGCGAGCTGACGGACTGAGCCGCGACGCCGGGCTGTCCGCCTTCGGAGATCTCCCGATCACAGGAGGTAGGATTGGCACTCAGGGTGGCAGAGTGCCAGCATCCGGTCGGCGGGAAGGGGAACCCATGGTCACAGAGCGAGGGCTGCAGGTCCTCCGCGCGATCGTGCAGGACTACGTCGAGACGCACGAGCCCGTGGGCAGCCGTTCCATCGTCGACCGTCATTCCTTCGGTGTCTCGGCGGCGACCATCCGCAACGACATGGCGCAACTGGAGGACGAGGAGCTGATCACGGCTCCGCACACCTCATCCGGACGCGTGCCGACGGACAAGGGGTACCGGGTGTTCGTCAATCACCTCGCGCAGCTCCGTCCGCTCTCCACCGCGCAGCGTTCCGCCATCGAGTCCTTCCTCGCCGACCCAGCGGACCTCGACGATCTGATGGCGCGGACCGTCCGCGTGCTCACACAGCTCACCGGCCAGGTCGCCCTGGCCCAGTACCCGTCGTTCGCGCGGGCGCACGTGACCCACGTGGAGCTCGTGACGCTCGCTCCCAACCGGCTCCTCACAGTCCTGGTGACCGATGCCGGCGGGGTGTCGCAGCGGATCACCGTGCTCCCGGACATGATCGACGAGGCGGATCTCGCGGTGCTTCGCGCGCGACTCTCCGCCCTCATCACCGGCCAGGCGATCGCAGCGGCCTCCGACCGGCTGCAGCCGCTCCTGGCCGCCGACGAGACGCCGCAGGACCGCGTGCTCCGCACGGTCGCCGCCGTCGTCGTGGACGAACTCGGCGGCTTCCGGCAGGAGCGGCTCGTGATGGCGGGCGCGGCGACTCTGGCGCGGCGCGAGCAAGACTTCCGCGGCAGCATCCATCCCCTCCTCGAGGCCATCGAGGAACAGGTCACGCTGCTGCGGCTGATGAGCGAGATGGTGCCCGACGAGCACGGCCTCGCGGCGAGCATCGGCACCGAGAACGCCTCCTTCGGGCTCGGCGAGGCGTCGATCGTCGCCAGCAACTACGCGGCGCCCTCGGGGACCGCGCGGGTCGGTGTCATGGGGCCCACCCGGATGGACTATCCGAGCAACCTCGCGGCGGCACGGGCGGTCGCCCGCTACCTGTCGCGAATGCTCGACGACGACGAGGCCGGCCGCTGAGGCGGCCCCCACGGAAACACACGCAGAAGGGCGATTGTGGCGGACCACTACGAGGTTCTCGGGGTGTCCCGGGACGCTTCCACCGATGAGATCAAGAAGGCGTATCGGCGCCTGGCACGGCAGCTCCACCCGGACGTGAACCCGGGTGAGGAGGCCGCAGAGAAGTTCAAGCTCGTCACGCACGCCTACGACGTGCTCAGCGACGAGGAGTCACGCCGCCGCTACGACATGGGCGGCGGCGACGGCGCGAACAACTTCGGCGGCTTCGGCGGCTTCGGCGACATCTTCGAGACGTTCTTCGGCGCGTCCCAGGGTGGCGGTCGCGGCGCCCGCCCGCGGTCGAGGCGTGAGCGCGGGCAGGACGCGCTCGTCCGGGTCACCCTCGACCTCGGCGACGTCGTCTTCGGCGCGCACCGCGACATCGAGGTCGACACGGCCGTGCTCTGCGAGACCTGTCAGGGCTCCTGCTGCCAGGAAGGCACCTCGCCGGTCACCTGCGACATCTGCGGGGGCACCGGTCACGTGCAGCGTCAGGTGCGGAGCCTCCTCGGCAACGTCGTCACCTCCCAGCCGTGCGGCACGTGCGAGGGCTACGGCACGACCATCCCGTACCCCTGCGGCACCTGCGGCGGGCAGGGACGGGTCCGGTCGCGTCGCACGGTCTCCCTCGACATCCCGGCGGGCGTCGAGACGGGCCTGCGGCTGCAGCTCCCCGGCTCCGGCGAGGTCGGCCGCGCGGGCGGTCCGAACGGCGATCTCTACGTCGAGGTGACGGTCAACCCGCACCCCGCGTTCAGCCGTGACGGCGACGACCTGCTCGCCACGCTCGAGGTGTCCATGACCGACGCCATCCTCGGCACCGAGACCTCGATCGAGGGACTCGACGGGGAGGTCGACCTGGAGATCCGCGCGGGCGTGCAGTCCGGCGACGTGCTGACCATCAAGGGGCGGGGCATCACGCCGCTGCGCGGCACCCAGCGCGGCGACCTCCGCGTCGGCGTGCAGGTGGTCACCCCCACCAAGCTCGACTCCGCGCAGCGCAAGCTCATCGAGGACTTCGCCAAGAAGAACAAGGCGCCGGGCCCGCAGCTCGCGCAGTTCCAGCAGGGCCTGTTCTCCAAGCTCCGCGACCGGTTCCGCACCCACTGATCGTGGCGCTGCACTTCCTCGTCGAATCCGCGGGCGACGCCGCGGTGGGCGGTCTCGTGTCGCTCACCGGGGCCGAGGCGAAGCATGCGGCCGTCGTCCGGCGGCTCCGCGTCGGTGAGGCCCTCACCGTCGGCGATGGCCGGGGCGTCTGGCTGACGGGCGTCGCCGAAGAGGTGTCGCCGTCGCGCGTCGACGTCCGGATCACCGAGCGCGTCGAGCACGAGCCCGCGAGTCCGCGCCTCGTGCTCGTACAGGCGCTGGCGAAGGGCGACCGCGACGAACTCGCCGTGCAGGCCGCGTGCGAGCTCGGCGTCGACGAGATCGTGCCCTGGCAGGCGGGGCGCAGCGTGTCCCGCTGGGAGGGACCGAAAGCCGTGAAGGGGCGCGAGCGCTGGGCGACGATCGTCCGCGAGGCAGCCAAGCAGGCGCACCGGGCCTGGGTGCCCGAGGTGGCCGCCCCGGAGTCGACCGCGCAGCTCGCGGCCCGCGCAGCGACGCAACGTGTGCTGCTGCTCGACCCGACCGCTCCCGCCCGGCTCTCCGCGCTCGTCCCCGATGACCGCGACCTCGTGCTCGTGGTGGGGCCAGAAGGCGGGATCGCTCCGGAGGAGCTCGAGAAGCTCACGGCCGCGGGCGCCGAACGCGTGCTCCTCGGCGACACCGTGCTGCGCACGTCGACCGCGGGTCCCGCGGCGATCGCCGTGCTGTCGGCCGCCCTCGGCCGGTGGTGACCGGCCGCGCCACGCGGTCCCCCCAGTAAGCTGAGAGCATGAGCGAACCCTCGATCTTCACGCGCATCCTCACCGGGGACATCCCGGGGGAGATCCTGCTCGACACGGGCCGCGTCTTCGCGATCCGCGACATCGATCCGCAGGCGCCGCTCCATGTGCTCGTCATCCCCAAGACCGAGGAGTACCGCGACGTCACCGCACTCGCGGCCGGGGATCCCGCACTGCTGGCCGAGATGGTCGCCGCGGCGAAGCGCATCGCCGACGAGCACGCGAACGGCGAGTACCGCCTCATCTTCAACAACGGCGCGAGCGTCGCGCAGTCCGTGTTCCACGTGCACGCCCATGTGCTCGGCAACCTCGAGGAGAACAAGCTCGTTGGCTTCTGACGATCAGGAAAACGTCACCGAACGGCTCTACGCCGACGGCGTCGCGATGGTGCAGCTGCTCGGTCCGCAGGACCGGCTGCTGCGGATGCTCGAGCGCGAGCACCGCGACGTGCAGGTGCTCGTCCGCGGCAACGAGATCACGCTCACGGGCGAGCGCGAGGCCGTCGCCAAGGCAAAGACCCTCGTCGACGAGCTCCTCACGATGACGAGGGCCGGGCACGACCTCGCCCCGAGCGACGTGTCGAGCTCGGCGCGCATGCTGCGTCAGGATGGCGGCCCGCGGCCCAGTGAGGTGCTGGGCGAGGCGATCCTCTCCACGCGCGGCAAGGTGATCCGGCCGAAGACCCTCGGTCAGAAGGAGTACGTCGACGCGATCGAGGAGAACACGATCGTGTTCGGCATCGGTCCGGCCGGAACGGGCAAGACCTACCTGGCGATGGCGAAGGCCGTCCAGGCGCTGCAGCGCAAGGAGGTCACCCGCATCATCCTCACCCGTCCGGCGGTCGAGGCAGGGGAGCGCCTCGGGTTCCTCCCCGGAACGCTCACCGACAAGATCGACCCGTACCTGCGGCCGCTCTACGACGCACTGAACGAGATGATGGATCCGGAGATCGTGCCGCGCCTGATGGCGACCGGCACCATCGAGGTCGCCCCGCTCGCCTACATGCGCGGGCGCACGCTCAACGACTCCTTCGTCGTGCTCGACGAGGCCCAGAACACCACGCCCGAACAGATGAAGATGTTTCTCACGCGTCTCGGGTTCGGCACGAAGATGGTCGTGACCGGCGACATCACGCAGGTCGACCTCCCGCAGGGCGCTTCCGGCCTCCGTCTGGTCACCCGGGTGCTCGACGGCATCGACGACATCCACTTCTCCCGTCTCACCAGTGACGACGTGGTCCGGCACTCCCTGGTGGGGCGCATCGTGGACGCCTACAGCGAGTACGACGAGCGGCGCGTGGCGCAGCGGGCTGAGCGCGAGCAGGCGCACGAGTTCGCCAATCGTGCCGAGCGCCGCGGCGCCCAGCGACCAGGACCACGCGACCGCATGCCGAAACGAGGGCTCTCATGATCGAGATCAACAACGAGTCGGCGATCGACGTCGACGAGACCGTGCTGCAGCGGCTGACCGACTTCAACCTTGCGCAGTTGCACGTCAGCGCGGACGCCGAGGTGGCCATCGTGCTCGTCGACGAGGGTGCCATGGAGGCGCTGCACGTGCAGTGGATGGATGAGCCGGGCCCGACCGACGTCCTGAGCTTCCCCATGGACGAGCTCCGCCCCGGCACCGAGGACCGGCCGACGCCCCCAGGGCTGCTCGGCGACATCGTCCTCTGCCCGCAGGTCGCGGAGACACAGGCCCAGGCCGCCGGCCACACCCTCATGGACGAGCTCATCCTGCTCACGACGCACGGACTGCTGCACCTGCTCGGGTTCGACCACGCCGAGCCGGACGAGGAGCGGGAGATGTTCGGGCTGCAGAAGCAGCTCATCCAGGGCTTCGCCGCGTCCGAGCGTCGTCGGCGATGACGGAGCTGCTGCTGCTCGTCGCCGCCGTCCTGCTGGTGGCGTTCGGTGGCCTCATGGCCGCGATCGACGCGGCGTACAGCGTCACCTCCCGCGCCGGTCTGGCCGACATGGCCACGGAGGGCCGCCGCGCGAAGGCGCTGGAACGGATCGCCGCCGATCTCGACGCGCACGTCAACGCCGTCGCCTTCATCCGCGTCCTCGCGGAGGTGACGGCCGCCGTGCTGGTGACGGTCGCGTTCACGATCATGTTCGAGAGCATCTGGTGGGCCATGCTCGCCGCGGCCATCCTGATGACCGGCATCACCTTCGTCCTCGTCGGGGCGAGTCCGCGCACGTTCGGGCATCAGCATGCCGAGAGCATGATCCGGGGCAGCGCGAACGTCGTCCGCGGGCTGCGCATCATCCTCGGGCCGATCGCCCAGGGACTCGTCGTCCTCGGAAACCGGGTGACGCCGGGTACCGGACGCAGCTCATTCTCCAGCGAGGATCAGCTGCTGAGCATGGTCGACGAGGCCGCGTCCAACGACCTCATCGAGGAGGACGACCGCGACCTCATCCACTCGGTGTTCGACTTCACGGACCAGTTCGTCCGCGCGGTGATGGTGCCGCGCACGGAGATGGTCACCGTGGGTGCGGAGGCGACGACCGACGAGGCCATGTCGCTCTTCCTGCATCGCGGCGTGTCCCGCATGCCCGTGGTCGACGACGAGGCCGACGACGTCGTCGGGGTGCTGTACCTCAAGGATCTCGTGCAGTTCGCGTACCGCGACGACAGTGCCTGGCGTGCGGCGTCCATCCGCCCGATCGCACGACCGGCCACGTTCGTCCCCGAGTCGATGCGCGCCGAGACCCTGCTGCAGCAGATGAAGCGCGATGCCGTGCATGTGTGCCTGGTGATCGACGAGCACGGCGGCATCTCGGGGCTCGTGACGCTGGAGGACCTGATCGAGGAGCTCGTCGGGGAGATCTCGGACGAGTACGATCAGGTATCCGCGGAGTTCGTGGATCTCGGTGCCGGACGCTACCGCGTCAGCTCGCGGCTGTCGCTGGAGGATGTGGGCGATCTGTTCGGCCTCGAGCTCGAGGATGAAGACGTCGACTCGATCGGCGGGCTGCTCGGGAAGGCGCTCGGACAGGTCCCGCAGCCCGGCGCGACCGCGGTCGTGGACGGCCTGGTCCTCACGGGTGGCGCCTCGCGAGGGCGCGGCCGAGGGATCGCGACGGTGTTCGTCGAGAGGGCGGCAGAAGCCGACGAGGCGCAGGAAGAAGGAGAGCGACGCGATGACTGAGGACACCCGGAGCGGGTTCGTGACCTTCGTCGGCCGACCGAACGTCGGAAAGTCCACCCTGACGAATGCGCTGGTGGGCGACAAGATCGCCATCACGAGCGAGAAGCCGCAGACCACCCGCCGGGCGATCCGCGGCATCCTCAACCGCCCCGACGGACAGCTCGTCATCGTGGACACCCCCGGCATACACAAGCCGCGCACGCTCCTGGGCGAGCGGCTGAACGACCTCGTGGAGCAGGTCCTGGGAGACGTCGACGTGATCGGCTTCTGCGTGCCCGCGACCGAGAAGGTCGGTCCGGGCGATCGGCGCATCGCCGCGTCGCTCGACGGCTACCCGCGCGCGCAGAAGATCGCGATCGTCACGAAGACCGATGCCGCGGGGCGCGACGAGATCACCGAGCGGCTGATGGAGGTGGACTCCCTCCGGGAGGACTGGGCCGCGGTGATCCCGCTGTCGGCGCTGACGCACGACCAGCTCGAGGTGCTCGCGGACGAGATCCTGCAGCTCATGCCGGAGGGGCCCGCGCTGTACCCCGAGGGCGTCACCACGGACGAGTCGACCGAGGACCGCATCGCCGAGATCATCCGCGAGGCCGCCCTCGACGGCGTGCGCGACGAGCTCCCGCACTCGATCGCCGTCGTCGTCGACGACATCGCCCCGCGCGAGGACAGCGACCTCACCGACGTTCATGCCTCGATCGTCGTCGAGCGGGACAGCCAGAAGGCGATCATCATCGGCCACAAGGGCAAGCGTCTCCGCGACGTGGGAGCGCGCGCCCGCGCCGGCATCGAGGACCTTCTCGGGACCCGCGTGTTCCTCGGGCTCCACGTCAAGGTCGCGAAGGAGTGGCAGCGCGACCCCAAGCAGCTCGGGCGGCTCGGGTTCTGACATGCCGGACTGCAGGACGTCGGAGGCGGCGGGCCGACCGCCGACCCCACCGACATGATCGGCCGCGGCGAAGACCCGAGCTCGCTGCGGAACGAGGTCTTCACACGAGTGTTCGATGAGCACTGGGCGGCGGTGCGCCATCACATCGAGGGCGTCGTCCCGGATGACGACGAGGTCAGCGAGATCGTGTCGGAGGTCTTCCTCGACGCGTGGTCGCGGCTGCGCCCCACCCGTCCGCCGGGGAAGGTCTGGCTGCTCCGTCAGACCGACCGTCACCTCCGCGCGCGGGCTCGTCGCTCCTCCGTCGTGCACGGGGCGATCGACGCGGTGCATTCGGGGCTCTCCGGCGACCCGGAGAGCCTTGGCGGGTTCGGGCGCAGCGAGGTGCTCAGAGCTTTGGGTGTCCTCACGCCGGGGCAACGGCGTATCATCATGCTCACGTACTGGGATGGACTCGCGGTGGGGGAGATTGCGGAACTGCTGCGTGCTTCCGAGTCCCGGGTGCGGAAGACGCTGGCGCGGGCCGAAGAACGGCTGCGCGCCACGCTGGGACTGGAGGGGACGGGGAGTGCGTGATGTCTGACAATGCCCTGCTTGAGCGTGTGCTCGTGGAGGCCGATCCCGCGCGCACCCCGCGAGATGCTCCTCCGGACGCGCGCGCCATCGCCGCGCGCGACCGCATCATCCGGTCCGCGGGTGCCCCGCGACGCCGGCGAGCACGGACGATCGGCTGGGCGGCAGGGCTGACGGCTGTCGCCGCGTCCGCCGCTGTGGCGATCGGTGTCCTCCTCCCGCAGGGAGCCGCCGTGGCGGGAGCGCCGTCTCCGCTCGTGTTCGAGGATGCCGGTTCGCTGGGTGACACGGTGGCCGCGGCGGAGGCGGATCTCGCGGTCTTCAGTCCACCAGCGGAACCGGAGCGCTCGACACGCACGGCCTTCTGGTCGTACAACGTCGAGGTCGACACCGAACGGGCCGAGGTCGTGCCGCAGTTCGCGACCTTCACCTGGGAGGAGGACCTCTCGGGAGAGGCCGTCGCCATCAACGGTGAGCCGTACGCGCCGACGGATGCGGTGGCGAACGGGCAGGCCGAGGTGAAGAGCACGGGCGAGGTGGCATCCCGTGTCGTCCTCGCTCCGGGTGAGTTCGTCACTCCCGTCGTCGCTGTCCCGGGCGATTCCGCTGAGGACGTCCGGGCATTGCTGGTCGCCTTCGACATGCCTGAGCAGCCGACCGCGTTCGAGGTGGTGACGGCGATCACCTCCGTCTTCGGGCAGTGGACGCTCACGAACGCGCAGCACGCCGAGCTGCTGGCCTTGATCGAGGAATCCGGGGGCGCGGAGGCTCTGGGGACGACGAACGATCGTCTCGGCCGCCCGGTCTCCGGTATCCGTGTGGTCTCTGCCGACGGCGTCGTCCGTGACGACGTGCTCGTATCGCTCGACACCGGCCGCATCGTGGGTCTCGAACGGACTGTGCTCAAGGACGACGGGGTGTTCCCCGCGGGGGCGATCGTCGACTACCGGATGTGGGACATCGACGAGGAGATGCTGCGATGACGCGGCAGCGCATCGCCGTCGTGGTCGGACTGGCCCTGGTCCTGACCGGAGCAGGCGGCCCTGTCGTCGCGGCCACGGCTGAGGAGCCGCCGCTCGACCCGCTGATGGTGCGCATCCTCGACGAGGTGCCCGGTGGCGTGGTGATCGACGCCGGCAGCGCCGTATGGCCGAAGCTCGACATGGAGTACACCTCGAACATGGCGACCGTCCGCACGATGGCGCGAGCGGTCGGGAACTGTGCGACCGGTCGCATCTGCGCGTACCGGGAGCTCAATCGCGTCGGCGCCATGCTGAGCTGGGGAAGCTGTACGACCATCGCGATCCCGTCCTCCTTCGCGACGAAGTCGGCGGCGAACGCCCGCACCTCCGGTTACATGCAGGTCCGGAACGGGAGCACAGTCCTGGCGACGGTCTCCGCCAATGCGTGGAGCAACGTCTCCGGCTCGGCGACCAACATCCGCTGCTTCCTCTGACGGCAGGACGGCTGACCATGGCGAGGCACTGGGTGGCGGAGGCGGCGGGATCTCCCGATTCGTGGGAGTTCGAGGAGTATGAGCCCGCGGCGCCGCGCGAGGGCGAGGTCACGATCCGGGTCCGGGCCGCGGGGGTGAATCCGGCCGACGCGAAGCATGTCGCCGCCGCCCGGCCGGGGATCGAGTTCCCGGTGCCCATCGGCTACGAGGTCTCGGGTGAGCTCGCGGCGATCGGCCCCGCGACCCGCATCGGTTCCGGTGAGGCCGAGGTCGGCGATGAGGTCGTGGCGTTCCGCGTGCGGGGCGGTTACGCGACCGAGGTCACGGTGCCCGCGGCGAAGGTGTTCGCGAAGCCGTCCACGCTCACCCACCCGGAAGCGGCCAACCTCCTGCTCGTCGGCACGACGGCCGCGGAGATGCTCGCCGTCACCGGGGCGACGCCGGGGGAGACGGTCCTGCTGCATGGGGCGTCCGGCGCGGTGGGTGTCAGCGTGCTTCAGCAGGCGCGGCTCCGGGAGGTCCGGGTCATCGGCACCGCCAGCCCCAAACGCTTCGGCGAGGTCCGCCGTTTCGGTGGGATCCCGGTGGCCTACGGCTCCGGACTCGCTGATCGGGTGCGCGCGCTGGCCGACGGGCCGATCGCGGCGGCTCTGGACGCGGTGGGCACGGACGAGGCCGTCGACGTGTCCGTCGCCCTGGTGTCCGATCGCCGCCGGATCGTCACGATCGCGAACTTCGCGCGAGCGTCGGCCGACGGGTTCCTCGCGATCGCGGGGTCGATGCCCGACAGCGCCCGGTTCCGCGACGAGGTGCGCAGCGAGCTCATCGCCCTGGCGCAGAACGGTGACCTGGTGGTGCCGCTCGCACGCACGTTCCCGCTCGCCGAGGCGCCCGAGGCCCATCGGCTCCTCGCCACCGGTCACCCGGGCGGCAAGCTCGCCCTGGTCACCGACGCCTAGTCGATCTCGCGGAGCGCAGACGTGACGACGACCACGTCCTCGCCGTACTCGGCATCGACCGCGTCCTGCAGCGTCCCGTCGTCCCAGACGACCTGGAGCCACACGTAGCCGCGGTCCGTCGACAGGGCGAGCGCGTCCGCGCCGAGGCGTCCGGCGATGTCGTTCTGCACCCGATTCAGCTCGTCCGCCGAGCTCGTGCCGTCGACGCCGGCCGTCGGATCCTCCGGAACCATCGGATCGTAGAGGGCGAGGAGCGACGGGGGATCGGTCACCGTGAATCGCTCGCCGTCCCAGGTGCCGGTCACCGCGTAGGCCCCCCACCGCGTCTCGCCGGACGCCTCGCGGCCGTCCAGGCCATCCCAGCTCCAGTCGTCGAGCGGGACGCCGTCGCACTGCGGCGGATACGACTCGCGGATCGCGTCGAGACACAGCCGCACGTCCCCGGACTCGTCGAGCACGGTTCCTGTGGCGACGACGCGCCCCTTCGGTGGTGCGGGTTCCGCCTCCTCCAGGAGCATGTCCGAGGGGACGGTCGTGCTTGTCGGCGGAGCGGACGCTCCCGGCGCAGTGGCACAGCCAGCCAGCAGCACCAGCACTGCCGTCGCGACGCCGACGGCGGTGACAGGGCGGTCGCGGAGGATGCTCATACCGACCAGTGTCGCGCGGGCACGCATCGTCTCAGACGTCGAAACGGCTGCGGCTTCCCTGCTAGCATGACCACATGCCTTTCGGCGGTCTGCTTCTTCTTAGCTGCCGCGACGAGTCCTGACACTAGGGCCTTCCTCGTCGCGGCGCTTGTGTTGGCCCGTCCATTTCGACGAAGAGAAGTAGCCCATCATGCAGAACACTCAGCGCCCGTCCGCAATGCCGATCCACAAGTACCGGCCCTTCCACGAGCAGATCACCGTCCACCTGCCCGATCGCACCTGGCCCGACGCCCGCATCACCGAGGCCCCGCGCTGGTGTGCGGTCGACCTCCGCGACGGCAACCAGGCCCTGATCGACCCGATGTCCCCCGAGCGCAAGCGCGTCATGTTCGAGCTGCTCGTGAGCATGGGGTACAAGGAGATCGAGGTCGGCTTCCCCTCGGCAAGTCAGACCGACTTCGACTTCGTGCGTCAGCTGATCGAGGAGAACCTCATCCCGGATGACGTCACGATCCAGGTCCTGACGCAGGCACGCGAGCATCTGATCGCGCGCACCTACGAGGCCATCGCCGGTGCCAAGCAGGCCATCGTGCACCTGTACAACTCCACGAGCGTGCTGCAGCGCGAGGTCGTGTTCCGCACCGACAAGCAGGGCATCATCGACATCGCGCTCGAGGGCGCTCGGCTGTGCCGTCGGTTCGAGAAGACGATCCCGGACACGCAGGTGTACTACGAGTACTCCCCGGAGAGCTACACCGGCACCGAGCTGGAGTTCGCGGTCGACGTCTGCAACCAGGTCATCGAGGTCTTCGAGCCGACCCCCGACCGCAAGGTCATCATCAACCTCCCAGCCACGGTCGAGATGGCGACGCCGAACGTCTACGCCGACTCGATCGAGTGGATGAGCCGCAACCTCGCCCACCGGGAGAACGTGATCCTGTCGCTGCACCCGCACAACGACCGCGGGACCGCGATCGCCGCGGCCGAGCTGGGGTACATGGCCGGAGCCGACCGCATCGAAGGGTGCCTGTTCGGCAACGGGGAGCGCACGGGCAACGTCGATCTCGTCGCGCTGGGCATCAACATGTTCACGCAGGGCATCGACCCGCAGATCGACTTCAGCGACATCGACCAGGTCAAGCGCACGGTCGAGTACTGCAACCAGCTGCCTGTGCCCGAGCGCAGCCCGTGGGCCGGGGACCTCGTCTTCACGGCGTTCAGCGGCTCGCACCAGGATGCCATCAAGAAGGGTTTCGAGGCCATGGCCGCCAAGGCCGAGGCACAGGGCGTGACGGTCGACGAGATCGAATGGGCCGTGCCGTATCTGCCCGTCGACCCGAAGGACCTCGGTCGCTCCTACGAGGCCGTCATCCGCGTGAACTCCCAGTCGGGCAAGGGCGGCGTCGCGTACCTGCTCAAGTCCGACCACGCGATCGACCTGCCGCGCAAGCTCCAGATCGAGTTCTCCGGGGTCGTGCAGGCCAAGACGGATGCCGAGGGTGGCGAGGTCACCAGCGAGCAGATCTGGTCGATCTTCACCGACGAGTACCTGCCGGCCGTCGACACCGAGGCGAAGTGGGGCCGGTTCGAGCTGCTCGCCACGCAGACCCGGAGCGACATGTCCGGTGACGTCGTGCTCGACGTCGTGCTGCGGGACGACGACCAGGAGGTCTCCGTGTCGGGCAACGGCAACGGTCCGGTCGCCGCGTTCGTGGAGGTACTCCGGGGCCAGGGCTTCGACATCACGGTCTACGACTACGTCGAGCACGCTCTCAGCGCCGGTGGCGACGCGCAGGCCGCCGCGTACGTCGAGCTGCAGGTGGGCGACCAGCGCCTGTGGGGCGTCGGCATCGACGGCGACATCTCGACCGCATCGCTCAAGGCGATCGTGTCCGGTGTGAACCGTTCGATCCGCAGCCGTCAGCAGGAGCTGGCCGCCGTCTGACCCTCTTTCGAATCGCGCGATTTGTCGTATTCGGCCGCCCGATGCGACCAATCGCGCGATTCGAAGTGGGGGATCAGTCCATCCATTGCACCAGCTGCCAGATGAGGCCGTTGGGGTCGGCGAACTGGCAGTACCGCTCACCCCAGGGCTCGGTCTCGGGAGCGGTCACCACGCGAGCGCCCGCAGCGGCGATGCGCGCGAACTCCTCCTCGATCTCGTCGACGACGAAGACGATCAGGGTGCCCTGACCGGCGGATCCGGCGATCTCTTCCGGGCGGAACGTCGACAGTCCCGTCTTGAGGAAGATGACGTTGGGGACCGGCCCTGGATGCTGCAACGAGACGAAGCCCTCCGCGGACATCGCCTCCTCGAACCCGAAGTGGGTCATGGCGAAAGCGGCGGAGGCGGCGACGTCGGGGACGTTGAGCGAGAGGGCGGTCTGCGTGATGTTCACGGTTCTCCATTCTGAAAGTCTGTACAGCGTATAGGGTTAAGGCGCGAGCGGTCTAGGCTATTCCCGATGGCCAAGAACCTCGTCGATCTGCTCTGGCGGCACAGCCCCGTTGCTCCGCCGGCGTCGCAGCGCGGGCCGAAGGCGCGACACTCGGCCGATGACGTCGTCGACCGCGCCGTCGCGTTGGCTGACGCCGACGGGCTCGGCGCGGTGACGATCCGGTCTCTCGCGCAGAGCCTCGACCTGACGCCGATGTCGATCTACACCCACGTCAACAGCCGCGCCGACCTGCTCGTCCTGATGGCGGACGCGATGCACACCAGGATGCTCGTCGCGCCTGTGCAGGACTCCGGGTGGCGTGCGGCGGTCCGGGCGATCGCCGAGGACAACCTGCGTCTCCTCCGGACCCACCCGTGGCTCATCGACATCCACGATCCGCGGGTCGCGCTCGGCCCTGGCACCATCGCCAAGTACGACCGGGAGCTCCACGCCTTCGACGGCCTCGGTCTCGGTGCTGTGGAGCGCGACGCGGCGCTGACCTTCGTGCTGGATTTCACCCTCTCCGCGGCAGCACGCATGCGCGATGAGGAGGGTGCGGAGTCGTTCGCGGCATCGTGGGCGGAGGCGGCACCGCGCCTGGCGACCTACCTGGGCGACGAGATGCCGCTCGCTCGATCGGTGGGCCAGGCTGCCGGGGAAGCCATGGGTGGGCCCTACGACGCGCGAACGGCGTGGGAGTTCGGTCTCGCGCGCGTGATCGACGGGCTCGCCGCCACCTGACCCTCTTTCGAATCGCGCGATTGGTCGTATTCGGCCGCCGGATGGAGCCAATCGCGCGATTCGAAGTCAGTCCCGGGGCTTCACGATCGGGATCGCACCGGTTTCCGCGGCGACCTTGCGGCGGTAGAGCCGCCGCTGCTCCGGCAGCGAGACGTCGAATGTCACCGCGAGGATCCGGATCACGGCGGTCACGACGATGCCGATGACGGCTGCGAGGGGGATGGGCATCCCGACGGCGTTCGCGACGACGATGAACGTGCAGCCGGCGGCCGCAGCCACGGCATACAGGGAGCCGACGTGCATGATCGCCGTCGGCAGGCCCATCAGCATGTCGCGGAGCACGCTCCCGCCGACCGCGGCGCAGACTCCGATGAAGACCGCGGGAACCTCGGGGATGCCGAAGGCGAGGGCCTTGCTCGTCCCGAAGGCGCCGAACATCCCGATCACGACGGCGTCCAGCACCACGATCGCCGTGTTGAGCCGCGTGAAGAGTCCGGCCAGCAGCATGCCGAGCAAGGCCGCACCCGCTGCGGTGACCAGATACCACTGGTTCTGCAGGGTGGCCGGTGTCTGTCCGAGCAGGATGTCGCGGATGAGACCGCCGCCCATGCCGATCATGATCCCGATGATCGCGACGCCTAGCCAGTCGAGCCGGCGCTGCCCCTGGAATCCGGCGGCGAACATCGCGCCCTGCACTCCGCCGAGGCCGACGCCGAGGAGGTCCGCCCACAGCGGAATGGTGAAGAGCGGTTCGGTCACGCGTCCATTGTCGCGCACGGAGGATAATCGAAGGGTGCCCACCTACCGAGACGAAGCGGTGATCCTGCGCACCCACAAGCTGGGTGAGGCGGATCGCATCGTCACGATGTTGTCCCGGCGGCACGGCAAGGTGCGCGCGGTCGCCAAGGGCGTGCGTCGCACCTCCTCGAAGTTCGGCTCCCGCCTCGAGCCGTTCATGGTCGCCGACGTGCAGCTCTACGAAGGCCGCTCACTCGACATCGTGCAGCAGGCGGAGTCGCTCGGGGCCTACGGCACGGACATCGCCGCGCACTACGATCGGTTCACCGCCGCGAACGCCATGGTCGAGACCGCCGACCGCCTCAGCGACGCCGAGGCCACCCCGGAGCAGTACCTCCTGCTCGTCGGAGGGCTGCGGGCGCTGTCCCGCGGCGAGCACGCCCCGCGCAGCATCCTCGATTCGTACCTGCTGCGGGTCATGTCCCTCTCCGGGTGGGCGCCGTCCCTCGAGGACTGCGCGCGCTGCGGGGCTCCGGGGCCGCACTCCGTCTTCGTCGCGCAGCTGGGCGGACTCGTGTGTCACGCCGACGCGCCCGCCGGCAGCCCGCGGATCGCCGAGAAGACACTCACACTGCTGCGTGCGCTGATCCGTGGCGACTGGGACCTCATCGACGCGGCCCCGCACGCCGACACCGCCGCCGCGTCCGGTCTCGTCGCGGCGTACGCCCAGTGGCACCTGGAGCGGGGCATCCGCTCGCTCGCGCACGTGTCGTCCACCCCCGGAGAAGGAGCACGGTGAGCCCGAAGCCCTACACGCACAAGGACGCCGTGCCGTATCGGCCGATCGACTGGACCGGCGTGTACCCGCCCGCGTTCCCGGCCGTCCCGGAGCACGTCGCCATCGTCATGGACGGCAACGGCCGCTGGGCGAACCGCCGCGGCCTCAACCGTATCGAGGGCCACAAGGCCGGGGAGGAGGTGCTGCTCGACGTCGTCGCCGGCGCGATCCAGGCCGGCGTGAAGCATCTCTCCGTCTATGCGTTCTCCACCGAGAACTGGGCCCGGTCGCCCGAGGAGGTCCGCTTCCTCATGGGGTACAACCGCGATGTCCTGCACCGCCGTCGCGATCAGCTCAACGAGTGGGGTGTGCGCGTGCGGTGGGCGGGGCGCAAGCCGCGTCTGTGGGGGAGCGTCATCAAGGAGCTGCAGTACGCCGAGCAGCTCACCCGCGACAACGACGTGCTTACCCTCACCATGTGCGTCAACTACGGCGGCCGGGTCGAACTCGTCGACGCGATGCGGGCCATCGCGGCCGATGTCGCGGCCGGGCGGGTGAAGCCGAACGCGATCAGCGAGAAGACGATCCGTCGTCACCTCTACGTCCCGGACATGCCGGACGTGGACCTGTTCCTGCGCAGCTCGGGGGAGCAGCGCACCTCCAACTTCCTGCTGTGGCAGTCGGCCTACGCCGAGATGGTGTTCCTCGACACCCTGTGGCCCGACTTCTCGCGCGAGGAGCTCTGGCGCGCGATCGGGGTCTACCTCTCCCGGGACCGGCGCTTCGGCGGCGCGGTGGACACTCCGACCTCGGCCTGAGCCCGCAGCCAGCGCTCCGTCTCGCGGGGATGCGTGAGTCGCACGATCGTGAGGTGGGGGAAGCGCTCCTGCACCGCGGGAAAACGTTCGGACCACTTGTGCAGCGTCGCCGTCTGCCAGGCCAGGATGCTCTCCTCCGGCGGGGCCCCCAGCATCCGCCAGATCGGCTTCTCGACGTTGCCGTTCCACATCCGGGTGCGGAGGATGCTGCGGCTGAGGGTGCGCCGGAGCAGACGCGACCGCACCACGCGGTACGGGTAGTCGAGCCAGAGCGCGAGCTGCGCTCTCGGAGTCAGGATCTCGTCGGTGCCCTTGCTCGTGTACTGCCACTCGGTCACCCAGCGCTCCTCCGCGGCGAAGGCGCGCACGTCGTCGAGGAACTCCGCCCGCGGGGTCCAGTCCGGCCCGTGGAACAGGCCGTCGATCTCCACGTGACGGAGGTCCCAGAGGGCGGCGAGCCGTCGGGACAGAGTCGTCTTCCCCGACCCGGTGACGCCCGCGACGAGCACCCGTGCGGGCCGGAAGGGCAGCGGATCGTCGGCGGAGAGCATCCGAGGATTCTACTGACGGAATACGTCGGACGCGCGGACGGTTGACCACGGTGTGACTGAACCCATCTCCATCGACATCTGGTCCGACATCGCCTGCCCCTGGTGCTACATCGGCAAGCGCAACCTCGAGAAGGGTCTCGAAGCGGTCGCGGCCGACGAGGACGCTCCGCAGGTCACGGTCACCTTCCACTCCTTCGAGCTCTCCCCGGACACCCCGGTCGACTTCGACGGCGATGAGGTCGATTTCCTCTCCGGCCACAAGGGCATGCCGCGCACGCAGGTCGAGCAGATGCTCGCCAACGTCACGAACGTCGCCGCGAACGCGGGCCTGCAGTACCGGTTCGACCTGCTGCAGCACACGAACACGGTGAAGGCGCACGAGCTGCTGCACTTCGCGAAGGCCGAGGGCCGCCAGCACGAGATGGAGGAGCGGCTCATGTCCGCCTACTTCACCGAGGGCAAGCACGTCGGACGCATCGACGACCTCGTCGCCCTCGCCGCCGAGGTGGGCCTCGATGCCGATCGCGCCCGCGCCGCACTCGAGAGCGAGCAGTACCTCGCCGACGTCCGTCAGGACCAGGCGCAGGCTCGCGCCTACGGGATCCAGGGGGTGCCGTTCTTCGTGGTCGACGGCCAGTACGGCATCAGCGGCGCGCAGCCGCCGGCGGCGTTCGAGAACGTGATCCGCGACCTCTGGGCGCAGCGCAGCACGGCCGTCGAGGCCTGACCCGCACCGACAGACGACGGCGGGGACCCCGGGTCGGAGGTCCCCGCCGTTCTGCTGCCCGGGCTCAGAGGCGCTGCTGGCGCGGCCCGAGGGGGAGCGGCTCCATCGGCTGATCGTTCGCCGTCAGGTCGATGCCGAGGTCCCGCGCATAGACGACGCGCGTGGCGATCGTGACCTCCTCGCCGGCCTCCGTCAGCTCGAACACCCGGCCGCCCCGGAGGCGATTGCGCTCGGCGCCGGCCAGACCGTAGGCGCCGAAGCCGGTCCCCGGGGCATAGCCCAGCATCACGCCGTAGTAGTCGCCCATGTAATCGTTGACGTGGTCGTGCCCGACGAACACACCCTTCACGTCGCCGCGTTCGAGGATCGCGTTGAACATCCCCGAGTTGAACGGCCCGGGGCATTCGTCCTCGTTGCGTTCGCCGACGATGCCGTGGCGGGCCTTGCCGCGAGCGGCGTCGGCCGCCGTTCGGGTGTCCACACCGCCCCACCACATGAAGCGGTGCTCCCACAGCGCGATGTGGAGGAACATGAGGCCGGGTACCTTGCGCCCTCTGCGCTGCTCCAGCCGTTGCGACTGGTCGCGGTACCAGGCGACCTGGTCCATGCGCAGCCAGTCCCAGGCCGGGTAACCGGCGAAGTCCTGGCCGTCGATGGCGTCCGGCGCGTAGCGGCCCGAGTCCATCAGCCAGAGGGCGAACGCCTCCCGGTTCTTCTTGGCGGCGGAGCCGATCGTCACGATCGTGTTGCTCGTACCCGTCACGCCGCGGGTGTTCTCGGCGTTCACGTTGTACTCGTACGACCGGTAGATCTTCAGCATCCCGGCTTCGTCGACACCGGACTGCGGCAGCGAGTCCTCGTCGTGGTTGCCGTAGGTGACCGCCCACGGGATGCGACGGGACTCCATCGGCATGACGACGTTGTTGATGGCCTGCTTCACCGCCAGCCGCGTCTCGCAGCCGCCCGTGATCACGTCGCCGTTGATGACCACGAAGTCCGGCGTCTCCTGGTCGAGCACCTTCTCCATCAGCTCGACGGTGCGACGGTCGGTGAGCTCGTCGTCCTGCGTGTCATTGAACTGCACCACCGTGAAGGTGCCGTCCGCGCGGAAGCGCAGGCTCCGCGCCTGCCCGCCACCCGGCGACGCCGGGGCGATCGTCGCTGCGGCGGCTCCGGTGCCGAGGGGGAGGGCGGTACCGAGCGCACCGAGCGCTCCCGCGGTGAGGACAGTTCGCCGGCTGAGGGGCAGTCGGTCGGGCATGCGTGGTCTCCTTCGTCTTCGGCGCGTGTCGCCGCGGTGAGACTAGGGACGCCACATGTCGACGGGGAGACCGGAAGGTGAACGCGGGCGGCCGCGTACGGCGCCGGGACGCGGTGCGCGCGTGACGCAGAGGTGAACGATGCTCAGCGGGGGAGCGCGGCCTCGATCGCCTGGACGATCTCTGGGGCGTCGGGCTTCTGCTTCGGCCGGAAGCGGAGCACGTCGCCGTCCGGCAGCACGAGGAACTTCTCGAAGTTCCACTCGACGCGGCCGGCCTTGCCGCCCGCGTCCGGTGTCTCCTTGAGAGCCTTGTAGAGCTCGGCGGCGTTCTTGCCGTTGACCTTGATCTTGTCGTTCACCGGGAAGGAGACGCCGTACGTCGTGGAGCAAAACTCGAGGATCTCGTCGACCGACCCGGGCTCCTGGCCGAAGAACTGGTTGCAGGGGAAGCCGACCACGGTGAAGCCGCGGTCGCCGAACCGGCGCTGCAGCTCCTCCAGCTGCTCGTACTGCGGGGTAAGTCCGCACTTCGAGGCGACGTTCACCACGAGCACCACGTCGGCGCCGAGATCGTCCAGTGTCTTCTCCTGCCCCTGGGCGTCTGTGAAGGGGATGGAACGGAGCGCGCGATCGGTCATATGCACAGCTTAGGTCGCCGCATCCCCACCGGCTCCGGGTCTGGGAGAATGGACACGCCATGACTCTCGCCACCGCCCCCGCCCGCCCCCTCCGCATCGGCCCGATCGACCTCGACGTGCCGGTCGTCCTCGCGCCGATGGCCGGGATCACGAACACGGCCTTCCGACGCCTGTGCCGGGAGTACGGGGCCGGCCTCTATGTCAGCGAGATGATCACCTCGCGTGCGCTGGTCGAGCGCAACGAGACGACCATGCGACTGATCCGGCACCACGAGTCGGAGACACCGCGGTCCATCCAGCTCTACGGCGTCGATCCGAAGACCATCGCCGAGGCCGTCCGCATCATCGTCGCGGAAGACCACGCGGATCACATCGACCTCAACTTCGGCTGCCCGGTTCCGAAGGTGACGCGCAAGGGCGGCGGAGCGGCGCTGCCGTGGAAGTCGAAGCTCTTCTCGGACATCGTCGATCAGGCCGTCAAGGCCGCCGGCGACATCCCGTTGACGGTGAAGATGCGCAAGGGCATCGACCGCGACCACCTCACGTTCCTCGACGCCGGGCGGGCCGCCGAGGACGCTGGAGCCGCCGCCGTGGCTCTGCACGCCAGGACCGCGAGCGAGTTCTACTCCGGTCACGCCGACTGGAGCGCGATCGGCGAGCTCAAGCAGGCCGTGACCAGCATCCCCGTGCTCGGCAACGGCGACATCTGGTCGGCGGACGACGCCGTGCGGATGATGGCGGAGACCGATTGCGACGGCGTGGTCGTCGGCCGCGGGTGTCTGGGACGGCCGTGGCTGTTCGGGCAGCTCGCCCTCGCGTTCGGGGGAGAGGGCAAGACGGTCGACGCGACCCTGGGCTTCGTCGCCGATGCGTTCCGCCGTCACGCGGAGCTGCTCGTCGAGTTCTTCGAGGACGAGGACCGCGGCTGCCGCGACATCCGCAAGCACGTCTCCTGGTACTTCAAGGGCTATCCGGTGGGCGGAGACATCCGCACCGGCCTCGCGACGGCTTCGAGCCTGCAGGAGATCGACGACCTCCTCGGCCGGCTGGATCGCGCGGCGCCGTATCCGGGAGCGGACGCCGAAGGGCAGCGCGGACGCGCGGGACACCCGAAGAAGACCGCCCTTCCGGAGAAGTGGCTGGAGTCGCGCGAGCTCGCCTCGTCGGCGTCGGAGATGATGCGTGGAGCGGAGATCGAGAACAGTGGCGGATGACCCCCGGGTCGGCGCGCGCGCCGACGGCTACGACCCGCGCGACGCGGAGCGCTTCATCGCGGAGACCCATCGTTCCGAGCGAGACGACTTCGCCCGCGACCGCGCCCGGGTGCTGCACTCCGCGGCTCTGCGGCGGCTCGCCGCGAAGACGCAGGTGCTCAGCCCCGCCAGTACGGCCGACTTTGCCCGCAATCGCCTGACCCACTCGCTCGAGGTCGCGCAGGTCGGCCGAGAGCTCGCGGCCGCTCTCGGCGTCTCTGCGGACGTGGTGGACACCGCGTGCTTGAGCCACGATCTCGGCCACCCGCCGTTCGGCCACAACGGGGAGCGGGCCCTGAACGAGTGGGCCGAGGCCATCGGCGGCTTCGAGGGCAACGCCCAGTCGCTGCGCATCCTCACCCGGCTCGAGGCGAAGGTGCTCGACGCCGACGGCGCCTCCGTCGGCCTGAACCTCACGCGCGCGAGTCTCGACGCGACCTGCAAGTATCCGTGGACCGTCGACAGTCCCGTCCCCGACCCCGGGGGCCGGCTCAAGTTCGGCGTGTACCCGGAGGACGAGGCGGTGTTCCGTTGGATGCGGGAGGGAGCGCCAGGGCGGCTGCGCTGCATCGAGGCGGAGATCATGGATCTCTCCGACGACATCGCCTACTCGGTGCATGACTTCGAGGACGCGATCGTCAACGGGTACGTCGACGTCGCTCAGCTCGCCGACCCCGCGGCCCACGAAGCCCTGCTCAGTCGGATCCAGCAGTGGGTCGGCTACGACTTCACGCGTGACGAGCTCGCCGATGCCCTCTACCGGCTCGCCTCGCAGCCGATGTGGCTCGCGTCCTTCGACCGCTCCCGACAGGACCTCGCCCGGCTCAAGAACCTCACCAGCGACCTCATCGGCCGGTTCGCCCGCGCGGCTGTCTCGGCCACGCGCGAGGCCTTCGGAGGCACGCGCCTGGTCCGCTACAACGCGCACGTGATCGTGCCCCGCGTCGTCGAGGTCGAGATCGCGGTTCTCAAGGGGATCATGGGGCAGGCGATCGTCACGATCGATGCCAGGAAGGGTGTCTACAAGGAGCAGCGGAGGGTCCTCAAGCGGCTGGCCGACGCCCTGTGGTCGACGGACACCCTGTGGTCGGCCGGCGCCGACGTGCTGGAGCCCGCGTTCGCAGCCGACTTCGTCGCCGCCGAGGGCGACGCGGAGCGGGCGCGCGTGGTCGTGGACCAGATCGCGAGCCTGACCGATCAGAGTGCGATCGACTGGCACAACCGGCTGGTCGGCGAGATCGACCCGGCGGAGGTCGGCATCTGGACGCCGCGTCACGCGCGCCCCGGCGCGCGCACGCCTGTCGAGAGGCGGCCCGTCGCAGAAGGCGCCCGCTGATGCCCCGCATCCGGCAGGCCGACGTCGACGAGGTCAAAGCCCGCACCAACATCGCGGACATCGTGGGGGAGCGCGTCGCCCTCAAGTCCGCGGGGGTGGGGTCCCTCAAGGGACTGTGCCCGTTCCACGACGAGAAGAGCCCCAGCTTCCACGTGCGTCAGCAGGTCGGCTACTACCACTGCTTCGGCTGCGGGGAGTCGGGCGACGTGTACTCCTTCCTCCGCGCGATGGACCACGTGAGCTTCACGGAGGCGGTCGAGCGGCTCGCGGGCCGCATCGGCTACACCCTGCATTACGAGGACGGCGGCCCGGCGCCGGAGACCAGTGGTCGCAGCCGCCTGTACGCAGCGAACACGGCGGCCGCGGAGTTCTTCCGGTCCCAGCTGCTGTCGCCGGATGCGGAGGCGGCCCGCCGGTTCCTCGGGGAGCGCGGCTTCGACGCCGGGGCGGCTGCGCACTTCGGCGTCGGCTTCGCCCCTCGGGGATGGGACGGCATGCTCAAGGCGCTGACCGCCCAGGGCTTCACGCGCGAGGAGCTGAGCACCGCAGGACTCGTCTCCACGGGACAGCGCGGTGTGTACGACCGGTTCCGCGGCCGCCTCGTCTGGCCGATCCGCGACGTGTCGGGGCAGACGATCGGCTTCGGCGCCCGCAAGCTCTTCGACGACGACCAGGGCCCCAAGTACCTCAACACCCCCGAGACCCCGATCTACAAGAAGGCGCAGGTGCTCTACGGGCTCGACCTCGCCAAGCGGGACATCGCTCGCGGCGACCCCCGCCGGGTCGTGGTCGTCGAGGGCTACACCGACGTGATGGCCTGCCACCTCGCGGGCTTGACGACCGCGGTCGCGACCTGTGGCACGGCCTTCGGCGCCGAGCACATCAAGGTCCTCCGCCGGGTCATGGGCGACGACAACGCGTCCGGGGAGGTGGTGTTCACCTTCGACGGCGACGAGGCGGGGCAGAAGGCCGCCCTGCGCGCGTTCACCGAGGACGACAGGTTCAACGCGCAGACATTCGTCGCGGTCGCACCGGACGGCCTCGATCCGTGCGACCTCCGGCTGCAGCGCGGTGACGCGGCGGTGCGCGGTCTCATGGACGCGAAGCAGCCGATGTTCGAGTTCGCGATCGACCGCAAGCTCGCCGGATTCGACCTCGCCACGGTCGAGGGTCGGGTCGGCGCCCTCCGCGCCGCGGCCCCGATCGTCGCGGAGATCCGCGATCGCCTCCTGCGCCCCGGCTACGAGCGGGTGCTGGCACGCCGTCTCGGCATGGACCCGACCGAGGTGCACGGGGAGGTCGAGCGCGCCGCGCGCGGTGCGCAGGCCGCCGCTCCTCAGCCGCGTCGGGAGGCCTCGCCGCGGGTCGATCCCGCCACGGGCGGACCGGTCGTCGCGGCCGTGACGCTCGCCAGCCTGCCCCGTTCGCCCGACGTCGCCGTGGAGCGCGACGCGCTCATGGGCGCCCTCCAGTACGGTCATCAGATCGATGCCGCGTTGCTGACCCGCGCCCTGGCGGAGCCGTTCCGCACGCCCGGCCTCGATGCGGTGCGCGAGGCGGTCGCCGCGGCCCCCGACCGCAGCCGCGCCGGATGGGTGACGGACGCGGTGAACAGCGTGCGCGAGCCGTACCGCTCGCTCGCGGGCGAGCTGTTGATGACGCCGTTCCCGGCGCGGGATGAGGCCGGCGCGGTGGCGTCCGCGACGGATCTCGCCCGACGGCTGGTCGTGCGCCAGCTCGAGCACGAGAAGCAGGAGCTGCTGGGCGCGGTCCAGCGCGTCCCCGCGGACTCCGACGGCGGGCGCGCGCTGCGGGTGCGGCTGCGGGACATCGACGTGGAGCGCCAGCGGTTCTTCGCCGAGTCGTAACCGGAACGGTCCCGGACGAGACGGCAGGATGGAGATATGCCCCGTACGCCCGAATCCTCGAACGCGATCGAGTGCTCCGATCTGGTCATCGACCGGATCGGTCACGGCACGCCCAATCGCGCGGTCGACGGCGTGACGTTCTCCCTCGCCCCCGGCGGGCTCATCTGCGTCGCGGGACCGACCGGCTCGGGCAAGTCGACCCTCGTCGCCGCGCTTGCAGGTTCCACGGATCCCTCGGTGCGCGTCGTCGGCGGGCGGGCGCAGGTGTGCGGCATCGACATCCGTCGTCCGGGCCGCAAGCATCGCATCCTCACCTATCGCACCGGCTTCGTGCCGCAGGGCGCCGGGGCGGATCTGCCGCCGCAGCTGACGGTCAACGAGGTCATCGCCGAGCCGATCCTCATCCGGGAGAAGCGCGTCAACACCCGCGCGCTCTCCATCCGGGTGGCGACGCTCCTGGATGAGCTCCACCTGCCGCTCGGGACCGCGGCGAAGTTCCCCTACGAGCTCAGCGCGGGCATGCGCCAGCGGGTCGCGATCGCCCGTTCCTTCGTGCTGGAGCCGCGGGTGCTCATCGCCGACGAGATTCTCGCGAACCTCGATCTGGAGGTGCGACCGGTCGTCTTCGACGCCATCACCCGGCGCCGCAAGGAGGAGGGGATGGCGGCTCTCCTCGTCACCAACGACGCGGACTTCATCCGGGAGCTGAACGCCGAGACGCTCATGCTGCGCGGGGGCCACGTCGTCGCGCGTGGCGTCGGCAAGGACCTGCTCTGGGTGCCGAACGCGGAGTCGGATTCCCGCCGCTGAGCGCGACACGCCCGAGGGTCACGGAAGGCGACCCGGTGTCACGAACAGCGTCCCGAGTTTGCTAAGCTTGACGAGTTGCCCGCACCGCGGTGCACATTCCTCGGTAGCTCAATTGGCAGAGCAGCCGGCTGTTAACCGGCAGGTTCTTGGTTCGAGTCCAAGCCGGGGAGCCAACGAGAGAAGCCCCCTCCACGGAGGGGGCTTCTCTCGTTCCCGGACCGCTCGTCTGCGCCCCGGGACACAAGAAGAGCCCCTCCACGCGGAGGGGCTCTTCCTGTCGGGGAGGACGGTTCAGCCGACGCCCTCCATGGCGCTCGTCTCGGTGTTGCCGATCCGGGCGATGACGTCAGGGCGACGACGGGCGAGGTAGGCGTACCGGGTGAGCGCGAGAGCGACGGTCACGAGGAACACGTACGGGATCACGTTGTACGGGAAGGCCGGCACGGGCCACACGTTCGCGAAGAAGACGTACGCCATCGTCACGACCGCGACCGTGGCGCACACCTTCACGAGGCCGTTCCGCATCTTCGCCCGCTGCGTGTAGACCACGCAGGCGATGGCGACGAGGGCGTAGGCGACCATGTAGCCGTAGGTGCCCCAGGTGTTGACCCAGACGAGGATGTCGCCCGTCGCCGCCCCCGCCACCAGCAGCACGATGTCGACCGTGATCGCCGCGGCACCGGCGAGGATGAGCACGCGGTGCGGCGTGAGGTGCTGCTCGTGCGTGCGGCCGAAGCGCTCCGCGACGACGCCTTCCTTGCCCATCACGTAGACGATGCGGCCGATCACGTTGAGCGGGGCGACGACGACCGCGAAGAACGACGCCGAGACGCCGAACGTGAGCACAGCCGCGAACCAGCCCGGCATGCCGATGAGGGCGGACATGCTCTCCAGCGGGCTCGCGGCGGTGGCGAGGTCGTCGCCGAGGACCGCGATCTGCGTGTACGCGGCGAAGACGTAGAGGACGCCCACGCCGAGGGCGCTCCACATGATGGCGCGGGGGATCGCCTTGTACGGCTCCTTGGCCTCGCGGCCGAGGGCATCTGCAGAGGAGAAGCCGACGAAGCCCAGGATGCCCAGGACCATGCCGGACGCGATGCCCTGGAACGACGAGCCGGTCGCGAGCACCTGCGCGGGGTCCCAGGCCGAGGGGCCCGCCCACGCGAGCGCCGCGATGAGCAGCACGAGGATGATGCCCACGGAGAGCAGCTCGAGGACGAGCGAGACCCGGGCGGAGAGCCGGATACCGCGGATGGTGAACAGCGTCGCCAGCCCACCGAGCACGATCGCCAGGCCGATGTCCCACCCGAGCCCCTGGGCGGGCAGGCCGAGCATGCTCAGGAACTGTCCCATGTAGCTGACCGAGCCGCTGAGGGAGGCCGCTGCGATGCCGAAGCAGCCGATCAGCAGTGTCACGCCGGCGAGGAAGGCGCCGAACGGGCCGAGGCCCTTCGACACATAGGTGTACAGCGAGCCTGCGGAGGCGTGCTTGCGGGCGAACACCACCACGCAGTAGCCGACGCACAGGATCACGATGGTGGCCAGTGCGAAGGCGTAGATGGTGCCGTTCCCGGCGCCGAGGAAGATGGCGGCGGCCGTGAAGGCGATGACGGCGCTGGGAGCGATGTTGGCGATGGCCTGGGCGGCGAGCTCGGGTCCGCTCATGACGCCGGTGCGGAGACCGGCATCCTGCGGGGCGCCAGGCGGGGCGACGACGGTGTCTGACATGGTTCTCCTGGTTTCGGGTTTCAGGGATGGGCCGCGCGCGGCGGTCAGGGGATGAGGAGGGTGCGCAGTGCCGAGCCGCCGTCGAGGTCGTCCAGGGCGGCGGCGGCCTCGGAGAGCGGGCGGCGACCGGAGATCAGCGGGTCGATCTTGAGCTGTCCGTCCATGTAGCGGTCCACGAGCGCGGGGACGTCGATCGACGGTCGCACCGAGCCGTAGTTCGAGCCGAGGATGCGCTGGTCGGCCTCGGCGAGGACGAGCGGCTCGAACGAGGCACGTGCTCCCGTGGGTGGCAGCCCGACGATGACGGCGGCGCCGCCGAGCCCGAGCATCTGGATGGACTGCTCGGTCGTGGAGGTGCGGCCGATCGCGTCGAAGGCGTAGTCGACGCCGTCCGGGATGAGCTCGCGCAGCTGGGCCACGGCATCGCCCTGGGAGGCGTCGATGCGGTCCGTGGCCCCGAACTGCAGGGCCATTTGCGTCTTCTCCGGCCGCACGTCGATCGCGACGATGCGCTCGGCGCCAGCGAGTCGGGCGCCCTGGACGACGTTGAGCCCCACGCCGCCGCAGCCGATGACGGCGACGGTCGACCCCGGTTCCACGGCGGCGGTGTTCAGGACGGCGCCGACGCCGGTCGCGACCGCGCAGCCGACGACGGCGATGACGTCGAGGGGTGCGTCGTCACGGACCTTCACTGCTCCGGACGCGGGGACGACGACCTCCTCCGCGAAGGACGAGACACCCAGGTAGTGGTGCAGCTGCTCGCCGTCGCGGCTCAGCCGGGACGTGCCGTCGAAGAGCACGCCGAGGGGAGCGACCACGGTCGCGACCTTCTGACAGCGGGCCTCGTGACCGGCGCGGCAGTAGCGGCACTCGCCGCACGGCGGCACCCAGCTCAGCACGACGTGGTCGCCGACGGCGAGGGTGGTGACGCCTTCGCCGAGTTCGGTGACGACACCGGAGCCCTCGTGGCCCATGACCAGGGGAGCGGCGGCATCCCACTCGCCGCGCTTGACGTGCAGGTCGGAGTGGCAGACGCCGGCGGCGGCGATGCGCACGCGCACCTCACCGGCGCGGGGCGGGGCGAGGTCGACGTCGACGAACTCGATGGGCGACTGGGGGTCGCGGAAGACAACAGCTTTCATGACATCCTTCGGGAAGTGGGGATGCGCACGATGCTAGGAGAGAGCGGAAGGCCTCGGCATCCGACAGAAGAGTGAATCGAATGGCTGTCCTTCGACAATCTGTATGATCGGAGGGTGGCTCGTGACGTCGCCTCCGTGGCCCGCTATCTCCGCGCGGAGCTGCTGCCCGGCGCCGTTCCCGGTGCGCGGCCCGTCAACGCGGTCCTTCCCCTCGACGATTTCGGTCCGCCGGTGGATCCGCTCCATGCGACGCTCGTCGTGGCCGAGGAGGCCGCGCTCCTCGGCGTCGACGGCGACCGCCGGGCCGCGCTGCGGGAGGCCGTGGTGGTCACCAGCGCCGACATCCCCCACCTTCGCGAAACCCTGCGGGACGCGGAGATCACGGCCATCGTCGGGGTCCCCCTGCCGCCGCCGCTGCTCGTCCCGACGCTGACCTCGCTCCTTGCCGTCGATCAGGCGGCGGAGGCTCGCGCCATCACCTCGGCGATGCGGGTGCTCACCCTGGCGGCGCGACGCAGCGGCATCACCGGCGTCATCGCGGAACTGGCGCACCGCATCGACGGGTGGGCGGTACTCCTGGATCGGCACGGCGACGTCATCACCACGGCCGGTGCCGGGAGCCTGCACATCGACGATGCGATCGCCGTCGCCGTCGGCCGCCCGGTGCGGGTGCGGCATCGTGCCCTGCAGGTGCACCCGGTCGGTCCTGGCCAGGACATCACCGCGCAGCTCGTGACCGCTCCTCGCAACGACAGCTCCGGCCGCGGTCGGGAACTGAGCTCGCAGGCCGCGGCGCTGCTCGATCTCCTGATGCGCACCCGCGACAGCAGCCAGCTGGAGCGCCTGGGCCGCTCGATGATGTTCGAGACCGTGCGCGAGGGAGGGGAGGAGGCCACTCGTCTGCTCCGCCGCTGGGGCGTGCACGAGCGCGTGCTGGTGGGGTTCGCCCTCGCCTCCCGTACCAGCGGTGTCGATGTCGAGCATCTGCTCGGCCTCTGGCTCGACGAGCTGGGCGCGGAGCACGTCTTCACGTCGCAGCGGGGAATCGTCCAGGGCGTCGTGCGCGAGGACCATGCCGACCAGATCGCGCATCGCGCCAGGGCCTTCGCGTCGACCCTCTATCTCGGCCTCGGCCGACCGGCAAGCACCGATGCTCTCGCGCGCAGCATCGACGAGGCGCGGCACGCCTGCGAAGCCGCGCGCACCGGGGGTGAACGCGTGGTCCGCTACGAGGCCATCCCGACGGTGTCGTTCGTGCTCGGGGCCCTGGATACGGATCAGACCACGCGCCTCGCGCGTCTGCTCGACCCGCTGCGCGCGGCCGAGCGGCCGGCCGAGCTCCTCGACACGCTCCGGGTGTTCCTCGCGAGCAACGGGGCGTGGAGCGAGAGCGCGGCGCGGCTGCGCATCCACCGCCAGACGCTGACGACCCGCGTCCGACGGATAGAGGACCTCACGGGTCTCTCGCTGTCCGATCCGGACGATCGCGTCGCGGCGTGGCTCGCCCTCCGCGCCGCTGACGGCTGAGCCGTGGCACGGACGACGAAGGGCCCCGCCTCGCGGCGGAGCCCTTCGTGAAGACGCGGTCTGATCAGCGCGCGGCGCCCTTGAGCGATCCCTCGACCTGTCCGGCCGGGTCGATGATGATGCACTGGATCACGCGGTCGTTGGCCTGCTCCCACGAGTCCTTGCTGGGGGTGAGCGTGGTCACGTCCAGGGCGGATTCCTGGTAGGAGACGCCGACGAAGGACGTGTACGCGTCGCCGATGCAGCCTTCGGAGGCGGCGCTGATGGCATCCTCCGAGTAGTCGCCGTCGTCCATCTTGATCTCGTAGAAGACCTCTTCGTCGTGGGGCTCGGAGCACGGCACGACGTTCGCGTCGGTGAGCATCCCGGAGCCGGTCTCGAGCATGCAGTCGCCGAGCTTCACCGAGAAGACGTCGATGTTCGCGCTCTCGGTGACCTGGCCGGTCTCCTCGTCGCGGTCGGCGTCGGCGCGACCGCCGCCGAGGATGCTGTTGATCGCGCTGCAGCCGGTGAGAGCGAGCGAGGCGGCGACAGCCGAACCGGTGAGCACGAGTGCGCGACGGGTGCGCGACTTCATCATGGATTTCCCCTTCAGAGCGTGACGCGGGGCATGCTGAATATCCCCGCCGCGAACACGCTATAGTGCCCGGAGTCTATGACGCAACTTGAAGGATGCTGTGCGTGGGCTGAATGCGATCAGCCCTCGAGGTCGTCCACGCCGGGGAGCCAGCTGGCCCCCGGACGCCCCCAGCCGCGCTTGCGCGCGATCTTCTGCGTCGTTTTCCAGTCGGAGTCCGAGAGGCGGTCGATGTAGAGCACGCCGTCCAGATGATCGAACTCGTGCTGCATGATCCGAGCGCGCCACCCGTCCACCTCCAGCGCGACCGGGTCACCGTCCAGGTCCGTCGCGGTCACCCGCACCCGGTCGGACCGACGCAGCGGGAACCGCTCGCCGGGGAACGACAGGCAGCCCTCGGACTCCAGCTCGGGGTCGGGCGCGCCCGGCTCCATCGGCGTCATCCACAGTTCGGGATTGATGAGCACACCGCGCCACGGCTGGTCGTCGTCGTCGACATAGGAGTACGTGTAGATCCGCAGCGGCACCCCCACCTGGGGAGCGGCGAGGCCGACGCCGGGTGCCGCGTCCATGGTCTCGAACATGTCGGCGACGAGGGCGCGGATCTCGTCGGTGATCGCCTCGACGGGGGAGGCGGGGGAGTGCAGGACGGGATCGCCCATGATGCGAATCGGAAGGACAGCCACGTCACAACCCTAGTCGGCGGCACTCTCCGGGTAGGGTCGTACTGTGAGCGCAGGGGTGTGGATGGGGACGGTCGAGGACGTCGGCGACCAGTTGGTCGGCGCGTTCCAGAACCCCGGCCTGCTCCTGGGAATCCCTCTGGCTCTCGCCGGTGCGGTGTTCATGTCGCTCGGCGCGCAGTACCAGCATCGGGGCGTGGAGAAGGTCGAGCGGCTCAGCGGCTCCGACGGCGCCGCCGGCCTCAGCTTCGATCAGCTCAAGCGCCTGTTCACCCGCCCGTCCTGGGTGATCGGGACGCTCATGCTGGGCCTCGCGATCGTCTGCCAGCTCGCCGCCCTCGTCAAGGCGCCCCTCATCGTGGTGCAGCCGCTCGGCGCCATCGCGCTGGTCATCACGACGCTGCTCAACGCCCGCATCTCAGGCCACGCCCCCACGCGGCAGTCGCTCACCGCGATCATCGCTTGTGTCGGCGGCATCTTCCTGTTCGTGTTCTTCGCCGCGATCTACGCCACGGAGAAGGAGGTCACGGACCGCGAGCTGTTCGTCATCCTCGCGATCCTGCTCGTCGTGATCATCGTGCTCGGGGCGTGCTGGCTCATCCTCCGGCACCGGATGCGGGCGCTGTTCTACATCATCGGCGCCGGCATCCTCTACGGTTTCGTCGCCACCCTCGCGAAGGTCATCATCAAGCGCATCGAGGCGGGCCAGTTCGAGTGGATCACCGCGGTCTGCCTGCTCGCGTTGCTCTCGGCGGGTGCCGTCGGCGCGTACTTCGTGCAGACCGCCTACAGCTCCGGTCCGCCGGACCTCGTCATCGCCGGTCTGACGGTGGTCGACCCCATGGTGGCCGTGCTCATCGGCATGCTCGTGCTCGGTGAGGCGGCGGCGGCTCCGTGGTGGGTCTTCATCATCTTCGGCGTCGCCGGCAGCATCGCCGTCTGGGGCGTCGTCGGGCTCGCGCGATTCCACCCGCAGGTGCTCAGCGAGAGCCAGGAGCTCGGCATCACCCGGGGAAGCGATCCCGCCACCCCGCCGGCTGCTCCGGCATCGGGCGCGCCGGAGCAGCCTGACCCGCGTGAGACACGCGGCCCGGACGCTCAGTAGGCCTGGTCGATGAGGTCGGGGGAGACCTCGGACGCCGCTGCCTCGTCGACGAAGAACACCGTCCGCTTCCGGCCCTTCGCCCCGGCGGCCGGAACGCTCGTGTAGCTGGCGCCGGCGAGAGCGAGGCCGAGCGCCGATGCCTTGTCGGCACCCGTCAGAACCAGCCACACCCGCTTTGATGCGTTGAGCACGGGACGCGTCAGGGTCACGCGCTCGGGCGGGGGCTTGGGGGAGTCCCGCACGGGGAGTGCCGCCGCATCGGTCACGGTGACCTCTTCCCGGTCCGGGAAGAGCGACGCGATGTGGCCGTCGGGGCCGACGCCGAGGAAGCACACAGCGAAAGAGGGCCACGGGTGGTCCTCGGTGCCGAAGCGGGCGAGCTCGGCGGCGTACGCGGCGGCGGCCTCATCGAGGTCGAGACCGCTGTCCGAGGCAGCGACCTCGTGCACGTTCTCCGCGGGGACGTCGAGGTGGTCGAGCAGTGCCTCCCGGGACTGGAGGGCGTTGCGGTCCGGGTCGTTCCGCGGCACATATCGCTCGTCGCCCCACCAGAAGTGGACGAGGGACCAGTCGATCTCGGCGGATCGCGGGTTCTCCCGGACGGCGCGCAGGACCGCACCGCCCATCGACCCGCCCGTGAGGGCGACGTGAGCCAGACGGCCGTTGCGTGTCCGCGCGCGGACACGGGTGAGGAAGCGATCGGCGACCCGGAGGGCGAGGGCGGCGGGGGTGGCCTCGACCACGACCCGCTTCTCTGCGGACGATCCCGGCATCGAGGTCACTCTCCTGTCTCGGGCGGACCAAGCTTCTCCCAGCCCTCCGTGATCACTCGACCGTACAGGACGTCGGGGTCGAGCCTGCGCAGCTCCTCCGCGAGGCACTCGCGCAGGGTCCGCCGCGGCAGGTGAAGGTCGTGGTCGGGCTGGTTCGGCTGGGTGAGCACGGCGACGCCGGGCGACGGGCGCTCGAGGAGGATGTCGCCGGAATCCCGGGTGAGGCGCACCGACTTGATGCCCTCCTGCCAGTGCTCCGGGTCCTCGTACGACCACCGCACCGGGACGTCCAGTGCCATCTGCAGCCAGGCGGCGAGCAGCGCCGTGGAGGGCGAGGCACTCCCGCCACGGACCTCGACGGCGGTGATGGTCTCGTACGGCGGCTGGTCCAGCACCGCGGCGAGCTGCTCGCGCCAGTGCGTGAGGCGCGTCCAGGCGAGGTCGGTGTCGCCGGGGGCGTGCGTGCGTCCGAGGAGGGCGAGCCGGTCGCGGACGTCCGGAGACGTGGCGGCGTCGGTGATCCGGCGCTGGGCGATGCGGCCGAGCGGCGAGGTCGCGGGAGAGGTGGGGGCCTCGTCCGGCCACCACGCCACCACCGGGGCGTCCGGGAGGAGCAGCCCGGTGAGCAGGCTCTCCTCGTTGCTCGCGGCGGCGCCGTGCGCGTGCAGCACGACGACCTCGCTGGCCCCGGCGTCTCCGCCCACGCGGATCTGCGCGTCGAGGCGGGACTCACCGTCGCCGGTCGTCAGCACGATCACGCGCATCGGGTGCTCGCGCGACGCATCGTTCGCCGCGTCGATCGCGGCCTCCGCGACGCCCTTGCGGGCGGCGATGACCAGGGTGAGGACACGGCCGAGGGCGACGGCGCCGCCCTCCTCGCGCACCTTGACGAGCTGCTTGGCGACCTGGCTGACGGTCGTGTCGGGAAGGTCGATGATCACGGGCGTCTCCAGACTCGTCCGTCGCGGGCCAGCAGGTCGTCGGCCGAGGCCGGTCCCCACGAGCCGGGCGCGTACTGCTCCACCGGACCGCCCTGGGCGGCCCAGTACTTCTCCACCGGGTCGAGGATCTTCCAGGAGAGCTCGACCTCCTCGTGCCGCGGGAACAGCGGCGGATCGCCCAGGAGGACGTCGAGGATCAGACGCTCGTACGCCTCCGGGCTCGCCTCCGTGAACGCGTGGCCGTAGCCGAAGTCCATCGTCACGTCGCGGACGTTCGTGCCGTTGCCCGGCACCTTCGAGCCGAAGCGGATCGTCACGCCCTCGTCAGGCTGGACGCGGATCACCAGGGCGTTCTGCCCGAGCTCCGAGGCGTTGCCGCGGCCGAACAGGTGCTGCGGCGCGCGGTTGAACACCACGGCGATCTCCGTCACCCGACGGCCGAGGCGCTTGCCCGTCCGCAGGTAGAACGGCACGCCGGCCCAGCGTCGGGTGTCGATCTCCAGCTTGATGGCCGCGTAGGTCTCCGTCGTCGACTCGGGGTTCATCCCCTCCTCGTCGAGGAAGCCGGTGACCTTCTCGCCGCCCTGCCAGCCTCCGGCGTACTGCCCGCGCGCGGTGGCGAGGGAGAGATCCTCCGGCACGTGCACCGCGGCGAGGACCTTCTCCTTCTCGGCCCGCAGATGCTCGGCGGAGAGGCTGATGGGCTCCTCCATCGCCGTGAGCGCGAGGAGCTGGAGCAGGTGGTTCTGGATGACGTCGCGGGCGGCGCCGATCCCGTCGTAGTACCCCGCACGACCGCCGACGCCGATGTCCTCGGCCATCGTGATCTGCACGTGATCGACGTAGTTGCGGTTCCAGATCGGCTCGTACAGCTCGTTGGCGAAGCGCAGCGCGAGGATGTTCTGCACCGTCTCCTTGCCGAGGTAGTGGTCGATGCGGAAGATCGAGTCGGCGGGGAACGCCACCTCGAGGGCCGCGTTGAGAGCGCGCGCCGACTCGAGGTCGTGCCCGAACGGCTTCTCGATGACGACGCGCCGCCAGCGCTCGTCGTCGTCCGCGTCCTCGCCCACGAGCCCCGATTCCTTGAGCTGCTTCGCGACGAGCGGGAAGTCCTTCGGCGGGATCGAGAGGTAGTAGGCGTGGTTGCCCATGGTGCCGCGTTCTACGTCGAGCTTCTCGACGGTCTCCCGCAGCTTGCGAAAGGAGTCGGGGTTGTCGAACTCGCCGGAGACGAACCGGATGCCCTGGAGCAGCTGCGTCCAGGTCTCCTCGCGGAACGGCGTGCGGGCATGCTGCTTCACGGCGTCGTAGACGACCTGGGCGAAGTCCTGGTCTTCCCAGTCGCGGCGGGCGAAGCCCACGAGCGCGAAGCCCGGGGGCAGGAGCCCCCGGTTCGCGAGATCGTAGACCGCTGGCATGAGCTTCTTGCGGGACAGATCACCCGTCACGCCGAAGATCACGAGGGCGCTGGGCCCCGCGATCCTGTTGAGACGACGATCGTCGGGGTCGCGCAGCGGGTTGTGCCCGCGCGAGATGGGTACAGACATCGGTGGGGGCTCTCCTGCGGTTACTTCTGTGCGGCTTCGAAGAGGGCGAGCACGTCGTCCGAGGACTCGGTGATCGTCAGCGAGACGACGGGTCGTCCGTGCTCCGCGAGCACGCCCGCGTCGCCGGCCGCCTGCGCCTGGATGAGCTGTCCGAACGTGAACGGCCGGTCGGGGATCTCGAGGTCCACGTCCGTGCGCTCCAGGATCTGCAGGAACACGCCCTGAGCGGGGCCGCCCTTGTGGTACTGACCCGTGGAGTGCAGGAAGCGCGGTCCCCAGCCGAACGTGGTCGGGCGCCCGGAGTCGGCGGCGACGAGCTCGCGCAGGCCCTGGAGCTGCGGCACCTCGAGGCGGTTGACGTACGCCTGGATCGACACGTAGCCGTCGGCGGGGAGCTGGGCCCAGAGGGCGTCCAGCACGCCTTCGACGGTGCCAGACACGGCGAGGGCGGGGTCGGAGACCCGGACCTCGACGCCGTTCTCGACGAATGCGGGAGCTGTCGGCTCCGGTCGGGCGTCGAGCAGGCCCCGGGCGGCGACCTTGGCCGACTCGACGTCGGGCTGGTCGAACGGGTTGATGCCGAGGAGGTGCCCGGCGATGGCCGTCGCGTACTCCCAGACGATGAACTGCGCGCCGAGTGTGCCGCTGACGAGGATCTCGCCCTCGTGCCGCTCGTGCAGGTGGAACTCGTTGGCGTCGTCGACGAGACGCACGATCTGGAGGTCGGCAGGGACCGGGTCGAGCTCCGGCGAGACCGGGAGCAGGACGACCGGGAGGATGCCCGTGCCCTCCTTGCCTGTGGACTCGGCGATCAGCTGCTCGATCCAGTCCGGCAGCCCCTTGATGTGCGTGCCGTCGGTGATCAGACCCAGCTTGTCGCGGCGGGGGCTGGTGGCGGCGATCGCCGCCCCGAGACGGAGTGCGGGGTTGTCGGCGGAGTCCACGGCCACCTCGAGCAGCGAGGCCTCGGCCTCGTCCAGGAGCTCGTCGATGTCCACGCCGGCCAGTCCCGAGGGCACGAGACCGAAAGCGGTCAGCGCCGAGTAGCGGCCGCCCACGTTCGGGTCGGCGTTGAAGACCCGGTAGCCGGACTCGCGCGCCGAGGCGTCGAGAGGGGAACCGGGGTCCGTGACCACGACGATCCGCTCGGTGGGGTCGATGCCGAGGTCGCGGAAGGCGGCCTCGAAGGTCCGGCGCTGCGAGTCGGTCTCGACCGTGGAGCCCGACTTCGACGACACGACGAGGACCGTCTCGGCGAGACCCTCGTCGAGCGCGGCGAGCACCTGCCCCGGGGCGGTGGAGTCGAGGATGGTGAGCGGGACGCCGGACGTCTGTGCGATGACCTCGGGAGCGAGCGACGAGCCGCCCATTCCGGCCAACACCACGCGCGTGACGCCCTTCGCTGCGAGCTCCTCGCGCAGCGCGACGATCTCGGCGACCAGCGGGCGGGAGACCGAGACGGCCTCGACCCAGCCGAGGCGGACCGACGCCTCGGCCTCGGCGGCCGGGCCCCAGAGCGTGGCGTCGCCACCGGTGATGCGGGAGGCGACGAGGTCGTGGACCAGGGCCGGCACGGTCTCCTCGATGGCGACGCGCGCCGCGCCCGATGCGTGGATGGCGAAGGTCATCGCTGGGCCTCCAGAGCCTCGGTGACCTGTGCGAGCAGATCGTGCCAGGAGTCGATGAACTTCGCGACCCCCTCCTCCTCGAGCACCTCGGTCACGGCGTCGAAGTCGACGCCCACCTCGGCGAGCCCGGCGAAGACCTCGCGGGCCTCCTCGTAGCCGCCGGTGATGGTGTCTCCCGTGACGACGGCGTGGTCGAACGTCGCCTCGAGGGTCTTCTCCGGCATCGTGTTGACGACGCCGTCGGCGACCAGTTCCGTCACGTACAGCGTGTCGGGGAGGTTCGGGTCCTTGACGCCGGTCGAGGCCCACAGCGGGCGCTGGACGTTGGCGCCGGCGGCGAGGAGATCCTGCGCGCGCTTCTCGGCGAACGTCTTCTCGAAGAGCTCGTAGGCGAGTCGGGCGTTCGCCAGGCCCGCCTTGCTCTTCAGCGCGGCGGCGGCGTCCGTTCCGATCGCGGTCAGGCGCTTGTCCGTCTCGGTGTCGACCCGGGAGACGAAGAACGAGGCCACGGAGTGGATGGTGGACAGATCGATGCCCGCGTCCTTGGCCCGCTCGAGGCCCGTGAGGTACGCCTCGATGACCTCGGCGTAGCGCTCCAGGCTGAAGATGAGGGTCACGTTGACGCTGATGCCGTTCGCGATCGCCTCGGTGATGGCTGGGAGGCCGGCCTTGGTCGCCGGGATCTTCACGAGGAGGTTGGGCCGGTCGATCCGGTCCCACAGCTCCTTGGCCTGCGCCACGGTGCCGTCGGTGTCGTGGGCGAGGTCGGGGGAGACCTCGATCGAGACGCGACCGTCGACGTGGCCGGACTCCTCCCACACCGGGCGGAAGACGTCGAGCGCGGCACGGACGTCCTGGGTCGTCGCGGCGAACACCGCGTCCTCGGCCGAGGCTCCGGACGCGGCGAGCTCGGTGACCTGCGCGTCGTAGGACGTGTCGTTCTTATCCGTGATCGCGTTCGCGAAGATGGTCGGGTTGGTGGTGACGCCCACGACGTTGCGCGTCGCGATCAGCTCGGCGAGGTTGCCGGAGGAGATGCGGGTGCGCGAGAGGTCGTCGAGCCAGATGCTGACGCCGGCGGCGGCGAGCTGGGCGGTGGGGGTGCTCATGCGTTCTCCTTGATGGTCTCGCGGGCGGCCGCGACGACGGCCTCGGTGGTGATGCCGAACTTCTCGAAGAGGGTCTTGTAGTCGGCGGAGGCGCCGAAGTGGTCGATGCCGACCGATCGTCCGCGGTCGCCGACGATGCCGCGCCACGTGAGCACGGAACCGGCCTCGACCGAGACGCGGGCGGTGACGGACGCCGGCAGCACGCTCTCGCGGTAGGCCTCGTCCTGCTCCGCGAACCACTCCAGCGAGGGGGCGGAGACGACGCGGGCGTTCACGCCCTCGCCGGCGAGCACCTCGCGGGCGTTCACCGCGAGCTGCACCTCGGAGCCGGTCGCCACGATGATGACGTCCGGCGTGCCGTTCGGCGCCTCGGCGAGGACGTAGGCGCCCTTGGCGGCCTGGGCGGCGGAGGCGAAGGTGTCGCCCGAGGCCTCGCCCTCGCCGCGCGGGAACACCGGGATGTTCTGGCGGGTCAGTGCGATGCCGGCCGGGCCCTCGTGGCGCCGGAGGATCTCGAGCCACACGGCGGCCGTCTCGTTGGCGTCCGCGGGACGGACGACGGCCAGGTTCGGGATCGCGCGCAGCGTCGCGAGCTGCTCGATCGGCTGGTGCGTCGGGCCGTCCTCGCCGAGGGCGACGGAGTCGTGCGTCCAGACGAAGACGCTCGGCACATTCATCAGCGCGGCCAGGCGCACGGCCGGACGCATGTAGTCGCTGAAGATGAGGAACGTGCCCCCGAAGGCGCGCGTGGGCCCGTGCAGCACGATGCCGTTGACGATCGCGCCCATCGCGTGCTCGCGGATTCCGAAGTGGAGCACCCGGCCGTACGGGGTGCCCGACCACTCGTGGGTCGACCACTCGGCGGGGATGAACGACGGTGCGTCCTTGATCGTCGTGAGGTTCGACTCCGCGAGGTCGGCGGAGCCGCCCCAGAGCTCGGGGAGCTGCGCGGCCAGCGCGTTGATGACCTGGCCGGACGCGGCGCGGGTCGAGACGTCCTTGCCGGCCTCGAAGACGGGGAGTGCGTCGGCGATGTCGGCGGGGAGCTCGTGGGCCTCGACGCGGTCGAGCAGGGCCTTGCGCTCGGGGTTGGCGGCCGCCCAGGCATCGAACGACTCCTGCCAGGCGGCGCGGGCCTCGGCGGCGCGCTCCGCGAGGCCGCGCGTGCGCTCCAGCACCTCGTCGGCGACGACGAAGGTCTGCTCCGGGTCGAACCCGAGGACCTTCTTGGTGGCGGCGAGCTCGTCGGCTCCGAGCGCCGATCCGTGGATCTTCCCGGTGTTCTGCTTGCCGGGAGCAGGCCAGCCGATGATGGTCTTGAGGATGATGAGCGACGGCTTGTCGGTCTCGCCCTTGGCCGCCTCGATCGCGGCGTGGAGCTCGGCGACATCCTCCACGTACTCGCCGGTCTTCTTCCAATCCACCGTCTGCACGTGCCAGCCGTAGGCCTCGTACCGAGCCGCGACGTCCTCGGTGAAGGCGACGTTCGTGTCGTCCTCGATGGAGATCTGGTTGGAGTCGTAGATCGCGATGAGGTTGCCGAGCTGCTGGTGGCCGGCGAGCGAGGAGGCCTCGCTGGTGACGCCCTCCTGCAGATCGCCGTCGCCCGCGATCACGTAGACGAAGTGGTCGAACGGGCTCGTGCCCGCTGCGGCCTCGGGGTCGAAGAGTCCACGCTCGTACCGGGCGGCGTACGCGAAGCCGACTGCCGAGGCGAGGCCCTGGCCCAGCGGGCCCGTGGTGATCTCGACGCCCTTGGTGTGGCCGTACTCGGGGTGACCGGGGGTCTTCGACCCCCAGGTGCGGAGCGCCTTGAGGTCGTCGAGCTCGAGCCCGAACCCGCCCAGGTAGAGCTGCACGTACTGCGTCAGCGACGAGTGGCCGACGGACAGGATGAAGCGGTCGCGGCCGAGCCAGTCGGTGTCGGTCGGGTCATGCCGCAGCACCCGCTGGTAGAGCAGATAGGCGGCGGGAGCCAGACTCATCGCCGTGCCGGGATGACCGTTGCCGACCTTCTCGACCGCATCGGCCGCCAGGATCCGGGCGGTGTCCACCGCGCGTCGATCGATCTCGTCCCACTGCAATTCCGACACGTTCATGCCCTTTCCGACAGTTTCGAGGGCGCCGGTATTCCCTGGCGCATCCGCAACTTCCCTGGCGCATCCCGCATCGTCCGGGAGACGGGCGGGTTTTGTGCGCAGCACCGGGCGCGCGAGTGCTCTCAGCATAGCGGGGACGGTCTCCGCGGCCGGGGGTCGGAAGGCGCGGAACGCGTCACGGCGTGTCATACACTGGAGAGGTTGTCCGGTAACGCGCGCGGAGGAGGCGATCGAGATCTCGACGATGTCTGATCAGACCGTACGGAAGTCGTCCATCGGTCGCACGGTGAGCGCCTACGTCACTCTGACGAAGCCCCGGGTCCTCGAACTCCTCCTCGTCTCGACCGTTCCGGTCATGTTCCTCGCGCAGGGCGGACTGCCCGATCTCTGGCTGGTCCTCGCGACGGTCATCGGCGGGTCGATGAGCGCCGGTTCGGCCGGCGCGTTCAACATGTACCTCGACCGCGACATCGACGCGCACATGCACCGCACGGAGAACCGGCCGCTCGTGACCGGCGAGGTCAGCCCGCGCGGCGCCCTGATCTTCTCGTGGACGCTCGCGATCGTGTCGACCGTGTGGCTCTGGTTCACCACGAACCCGCTCACGGCGATCCTGTCGGCCTCCGCGATCTTCTTCTACGTCGTGATCTACACGATGATCCTCAAGCGCCGCACCGAGCAGAACATCATCTGGGGCGGCATCGCGGGGTGCTTCCCGGTCCTCATCGGCTGGTCCGCCGTCACCGGTTCTCTCGACTGGCCGGCCTTCATCCTCTTCCTGCTCGTCTTCCTCTGGACGCCGCCGCACTACTGGCCGCTGTCCATGAAGTACAAGGACGACTACGACGACGTCGACGTGCCCATGCTCGGCGTCACCCGCAACGCGTCGCAGGTCGGCCTGCAGGTCATCCTGTACGCCTGGGCCACGGTCGCCTGCTCGCTGCTGCTCGTGCCGATCGCCGGCATGGGCCTCGTCTACACCGTCTCCGCCCTGGTGTTCGGCGGCTGGTTCATCTATGAGTCGCACCGCCTGTACAACCAGGCGGTGCGGGGGACCGAGGCGCGGCCGATGCGAGTCTTCCACGCCTCGATCACCTACCTGACGCTGCTGTTCGTCGCCGTGGCGATCGACCCGCTGCTGCCCTTCTGATCCTCGTCGGCCTGGGGCTCGTCAGCCTGAGGCTCCGCATCGACCTGCGGCTCTGCGAATTCGGCATCGGCGGTCCGGAGAGCGGGCTCGTCGCGCGGGACTGAGACCGTCTCGATCGTCTCGTCCTGGATGCTCGGCGCCTCGTGCTCGACGACCGGCGCGGCGGTGACGGGGGTGGCAACCAGCGTGCGCGCGGCGACGAGGCCGAGCGACAGGAGCAGGCCCACCAGGCCCGCACCGAGGACGACCGCGCCGACGACGACGAGCGACTGACCGACGTACACCTCGACACCGGTGGCGGTGCCGTCCATCAGGGTCGTGGTCATCGTGCCGACCTGTCCGGCGATCATCCAGCCGCCGACCCCGACCGCGGCGAGGGAGACGACGATGAGGAGCCAGAACCCGGCGCTGCGGGTGAGTGTCTTGTTCATGTCGACCACGATGGTCGATGCGGTGATGAGCGCCCGGTGCGCGCGCTATGGATCGTCTGTGCGGCAGAGAGCGACGATCAGTTCACGAGCGACGGGCCATCGACTGCTGCCACGACCTCTCTCTTGAACAGGTGGGTCGCTGTGGGGGAGCTGTAGCCCGCGTCATCCCGGTGCGGCCACCCTCACAGAGGACCGGGCGCTAAGCTCGCTGGGCGAATCGATGATCCGGGGGGATTGTATGGACAGGCGTATTCACGTCGATTTCGTGGCTGTAGAGGCGACGTCTACGTTGCTGCACGACTTCAAGGTGGGACCGGGGGACGAGTCGGGCCTTGATCTCTCGATCGCTGGGAGTGATCTCGTCGCGTCTGCGGCAGAGGTGTTTGCTGGCGGGTGGTCGGATGCGCTCGGCTTTGTCTCGCTCGCCTGTAGGCGGCTCGCTGGTGGGCTGGATGGGGCGTTGGCTGATTTTGTGGCGGGGGAGCATGCCCATCTCGACTCACTCGCGACGTCGATCGGGGCGTTGGAGGGATGACAGTGCATTGGACGGACCGCGATCCCGGGGCCGGTGACACGGCCGCGTTCGCCACCGCCATTGCTTGGGCTGATGCTCAGCTTGTGGACCTGGCCAACGCACAGGATGTGGTGTCGACGATTCTGCGTGATCTTGACGATGCGTGGAGCGGCCGCGCTGCGGACGCGTTCCGTACACGCCTCGAGGAATTCCACAGCCGCCTTGACGACTCCACTGATGCGATGACAACCGCGAGGAAATCGATCATCACGTACCGAGATGCCGTGGCGGAAATCTCCCGACTCGCCGAGCCTCTGAAAGAAGAACTCGCTGCATCACAGGCGGCCCTGAGCGGAGTGATGAACGATGCGTCCTTCGGCGGCGAGCCCGGGGACCGGTTCGCCGCCGAACAAGAAGCCCGCGCAGCGGCCAGCACCGCCGCGACAGCGTTGAAAAAACTCGCAGTTGACCGTCAAGCGGCTGATAGTGACCTCGCGGTTTCGCTTGCGACGGCGGCCTCACTCGGGTGGGGTGATCTGGATTGCACCACCGATCCGGTTCCTGGAACCCGAAGAGACGCGACGAATGACCGGGTGATGGATCTGTTCGAGCATTTTCGGACAGGTGATGAACGCGGTGCCGTCCTCACCGACAACGACATCGTCGTGCAGACCCTCATGCGCAGTGCCCACATCACCGCAACCCGGGAGCAAGTACTCGAGGAGCTGCGAAGCGGAAAGCTCACGTCGTTGGCTCCGCGTTCTTACGATCGATCGATCAGTGATCAGCCGTTGGTGCTGGGCGCCGACGGGGTCAACTTTATGTTTAGCACGATGACCGGTGCGATCCCGGATGTGGTGCTCGGTGGGCAGAACCTGCCCGAAACCTTCCTGGGCTCCTTTGACCTCGAAGTCCGGGCTGGGGAACCGCGATCGGATGGCGGGGTTGAGGTGACGTTTGTGATCAACAACGACACGTCCATTGATTCTGCTACCCGTGTTCCCCTCACTGGGGGTGCTCACATCCCTGGGGTGTTTGAGGCGATGTCGGAAGCAAATGCGAGAGAGGGGCTATGGTCCACGCATCACCAAACCATCGTCTGGACCGAAACGGTGTACCCGTGAACACTCGATGCCGTCGTCAGAGCCTCCCGGTCGCGAGTGTCACCGTAGCTGTGGCACTGGTCCTCGCTGGGTGCGCGGGTCCGCAACTCACCTCACCGGTCGGCGAGTGGGGCGCTGTCGACAACGACCACGGTGTGTTGTCGATCCGTTCTGACGGCACCTTCACGATCACTGACGCGTCCTTCAACCCCCTCGAGGACAGGGACGCTGACAACGACTTCAATGCCACGGGCACCTGGCGGGTTTTTCCGGACGAAGCCGAACTCACGCTCGTCTTCCTGGAAGCATCGCAAGGCGACTGGGACGTCAGCCGCGCCAGTTTCGACGTTCCGTTCCGATCAGGCACAATCCGTTTCCATGACCCGGATGATGTCCTCGATATCGAGTTCCGGCTCGTGGATGAAGCTTCGGAGTAGAGCGCAATCGACGAAAGCCGTCGCCCCGTTCCGCGCCCCGGTCGTCGTCGCGGATCATGAACCGCCGGTGGGTACGACGGACGCAGTGCGCTTGAGGTGCAGCACGACGACCGTGTAGGTCGCGGCCGACAGCGATGCCAGGACCATGTGGATGCCCACGAGCACCGGCGGCAGCCCCTCCCGCGCCTGCCAGACGCCGACGGCCACCTGCACGAGGATCGCGATGACGAGCACGAGCAGCCACCGGCGAGGCTCGAGGCGCAAGACCCAGGCGGATACCGTCAGGAAGAGCACGAGGGCGGCCAGGATGTATCCCGGCCAGGAGTGGACGTGGGCGAGGATCGTGGCGTCGAAGCCGCGGCGCAGCACGTCGGCGTCGCCCGAGTGCGGGCCGGATCCGGTCGTCAGCACGCCGAACAGGATGGTCACGGCCAGGGCGAGGCCGGTGACGTGCGTCACGATCGCGAACCAGGTGGGGACGGCCCGCTCTCGCGGTCCTTCCGGAGTCGCCAGCCGCACGAGGAACGCGGCGGTGATGCAGACTAGCAGGAGCGACGACGTGTAGTGGAACCCGACGATGAAGGGGTTCAGGCCGGTGAGCACGGTGATGCCGCCGACCAGGGCCTGTGCGACGACGCCGATCAGCACGAGCCAGGCGAGGAGGACGAGGTCCCGCCGGGCGGGCGTCGTGCGCACCGAGTGGACCGCCGCCGCGATCACCGCGATCAGGAGCACGGCGGAGGCGACGGGGAACGCCGGGAAGTCGGTGAGCGAGACCAGGACGAAGGCGACGGCCGCGCCGGCGAGACCGCCGACCGCGAACCACAGGGCGTCGATGAGAGCCCGGCGGCCGCTGATGGTGTGCAGGACGAGCAGGACGACGGCGATCGCGATGATCCCGACGACGCCGGTCATCAGCCGGTTGCCGAACTCGATCATCCCGTGGATGCCCTGCACCTCGACGATCGGGACGAGCGACTCGGGCGTGCACAGCGGCCACTCGGTGCAGCCGAGGCCGGATCCGGTCAGCCGCACGGCGCCGCCGGTGCCGATGATGATCGTCTCGCTGAGGAACGACAGCCACGCGAAGACGGTGAGCGCACGACCCCACACCGCGGAGCGGGGGGAGGCGGTCGCCCTGTTCGTCGAGGGGGCGGGGATGGTCGTCTCGGGCATAAGTCCTCCGGCCCGTCGAAGACGTGGCGCACGGCCCGTCCGTCAGGCGGAACCTGTAGAATCGGATTGTTGCGATGAGCGCTGACAGCGCTGAAGCATCGTCAACAGTTTAGGCGCGATGGAAGCGCCCGTGATGAGGGCCCCACCAACGGCACCCGCTCCCGCAGACTCGACGGGGATCAGGTGTGTCGGGGCGGATGACACCGTTTGGGACCTGTGAGGAGAGTGTTGCATGTCGGATGTGCTGATCGACCGCCCGGAGCTCGATGGTCTGGGGGTGTACGAATTCGGCTGGCACGATGAGGATGCCGCGGGTGCCGTCGCGAAACGCGGGATCTCGGAAGAGGTCGTCCGCGGGATCTCGGCCCTCAAGAACGAGCCGGAGTGGATGCTGAAGACCCGTCTCAAGGGCTATCAGCTCTTCGGCCGCAAGCCGATGCCGACCTGGGGCGCCGACCTCAGCGACATCGACTTCGACAACATCAAGTACTTCGTCCGCTCCACCGAGAAGCAGGCGCAGAGCTGGGAAGACCTCCCCGAGGAGATCCGCGAGACGTACGAGCGCCTGGGCATCCCCGAGGCCGAGCGTCAGCGCCTGGTCGCCGGTGTGGCTGCGCAGTACGAGTCCGAGGTCGTGTACCACCAGATCCGCGAGGACCTGGAGGCCCAGGGCGTCATCTTCATGGACACCGACACCGCCCTGCGCGAGCACCCCGAGTTCTTCGAGGAGTACTTCGGCACGGTCATCCCCGCCGGCGACAACAAGTTCGCCGCGCTGAACACCGCCGTCTGGTCGGGCGGCTCGTTCGTCTACGTCCCCAAGGGCGTGCACGTCGAGATCCCGCTGCAGGCCTATTTCCGCATCAACACCGAGAACATGGGCCAGTTCGAGCGGACCCTGATCATCGCCGACGAGGACAGCTACGTCCACTACATCGAAGGCTGCACGGCCCCGATCTACAAGTCGGACTCCCTGCACTCGGCCGTCGTCGAGATCATCGTGAAGAAGAACGCCCGCGTGCGCTATACGACGATCCAGAACTGGTCGAACAACGTCTACAACCTGGTCACCAAGCGCGCCGTGGCGCACGAGGGCGCGACCATGGAATGGGTCGACGGCAACATCGGCTCCAAGGTGACGATGAAGTACCCGTCGATCTACCTGATGGGTGAGCACGCCAAGGGTGAGACCCTCTCCGTCGCCTTCGCCGGCCCCGGCCAGCACCAGGACGCCGGCGCGAAGATGATCCACATGGCGCCGTACACGCAGTCGTCGATCGTCTCGAAGTCGATCGCCCGCGGGGGTGGCCGTGCCGGCTACCGCGGCGAGGTGCGTGTCGACGCTGCCGCCCATCACTCGGCGAACACCGTCCGCTGCGACGCCCTCCTCGTGGACACGAAGTCCCGTTCCGACACCTACCCGGCGATCGACATCCGTGTCGACGACGTGCAGCTCGGCCATGAGGCCACGGTCTCCAAGGTCAGCGAGGAGCAGCTCTTCTACCTGCAGTCTCGCGGCATGCCCGAGGACGAGGCGATGGCGATGATCGTGCGCGGCTTCATCGAGCCGATCGCGCGCGAGCTCCCGATGGAGTACGCGATGGAACTGAACAAGCTCATCGAGATGGGCATGGAAGGATCGGTCGGCTAAATGGCGGCCTCGACGACAGCGCCCAGCGAGGCGCAGCACACGAACGCGCACATCGACCCGGCCGCCCAGGTGGCGGACGCCGGATTCGTCCCGGTGCAGACCCGCTCCGAGCGTCCGCACTCGTTCGACCCGGACGACTTCGGCACGCCGACCGGTCGCGAGGTGAACTGGAAGCACACGCCGGTGGCCGCGCTCACGCCGCTGTTCCGCACGGCCGAGGGCGACGAGGGCGTGCAGTACTCCTTCACGTCCGGCGAGCAGTACGTCGCCGCGCCGCTCGCGGCGGGAACCGCTCCGCGCGGCGAGGTCTTCCTCGCCGAGGACATCACCGCCGCCGTCGCGTGGCAGGGCGCCTCCGAGGCCCTGCACATCCGCATCCCGCGCGAGGAGGAGGTCGCCGCGCCGATCTTCCTGTCGCTCACGGGCACCGGCGCCGACCGTCGGGCGGACGCCCACATCGTGATCGAGGCCCTCGAGCACAGCGCCGCCACGGTGGTGCTGCAGCACAAGGGCTCGGCGCAGTACGCCCAGAACGTCGAGATCATCGTCCGTGACGGGGCGAAGCTCACCGTCGTCTCCGTGCAGCAGTGGGACGACGACGCCGTGCACGCGGCCGCCCACCAGGCGCGGGTCGCGGCCGACGCCACCCTCAAGCACTTCGTCGTCAGCTTCGGCGGCGGCGTGGTGCGCGTGAACCCGAGCGTCGAGCTCGCCGGTGCCGGCTCGGAGGGCTACCTCTACGGGCTGTCCTACGCCGACTCCGGTCAGCACCTGGAGAGCCAGGTGTACCTGCACCACAAGGGCCCGCACACGACCGGCGACGTGCTCTACAAGGGCGCGCTGCAGGGCGAGAGCGCCCACAGCGTGTGGATCGGCGACGTGCTGATCGGGGCGGACGCCACCGGCACCGACTCCTACGAGGCCAACCGCAACCTGGTGCTCACGGAGGGCGCACGCGCCGACTCCATCCCGAACCTCGAGATCGAGACGGGCGACATCGTCGGGGCCGGGCACGCGAGTGCCACCGGCCGCTTCGACGACGAGCAGCTCTTCTATCTCCAGGCCCGCGGCATCCCGGAGGACGAAGCCCGTCGGCTGGTGGTGCTCGGCTTCCTCACCGACATCGTGCTGCGCCTCGGCATCCCCGACCTGGAGTCGGAGCTGCTGGCCGCCATCGAGGCCGAGCTCGCCGAGGTGGACGCGTGAGCGCGCAGCGCGTCTGCGGCGTCTCCGAGCTGGAGCAGGACACGCCGCTTCGCGTCGAGCCGGACGGCGTGCCGATCACGGTCATCAAGGACGGCGAGGGCGTCATCCACGCCATCGGCGACACCTGCACCCACGGCGACATCTCGCTGTCCGAGGGCTTCGTGGAAGGTGACACGGTGGAGTGCTGGGCCCATGGCTCCGCGTTCTCCCTGATCACCGGCAAGCCCCAGAATCTCCCCGCATATGAGCCCGTCCCGGTCTACGTCGTCGAGATCGACGGCGACGACGTGCTCATCGATCCCGCTGTGACGAAGGAAGTCTGAAGAATGTCTGTTCTCGAGATCCGCGACCTGCATGTGACGGTCGAGACCGAGGCGGGGACCACCCCGATCCTCAACGGAATCACCCTCACCATGAACACCGGTGAGACCCACGCCATCATGGGCCCCAACGGCTCCGGCAAGTCCACCCTGGCCTACACGATCGCCGGCCACCCGAAGTACACGGTCACCTCCGGCTCCATCACGTTCGACGGTGAGGACGTCCTGGCGATGAGCGTCGACGAGCGCGCCCGCGCCGGTCTGTTCCTCGCCATGCAGTACCCGGTCGAGATCCCCGGCGTGACGGTGACGAACTTCCTGCGCACCGCGAAGACTGCGCTCGACGGCGAGGCGCCCTCGATCCGGCAGTGGACCAAGGACGTCAAGGAGTCCATGGCCAACCTCCGCATGGACCCGAAGTTCGCGCAGCGCAACGTCAACGAGGGCTTCTCGGGCGGCGAGAAGAAGCGCCACGAGATCCTCCAGCTCGAGGTGCTCAAGCCGAAGTTCGCCGTGCTCGACGAGACCGACTCCGGCCTCGACGTGGACGCGCTGAAGATCGTCTCCGAGGGTGTCAACCGTGCGAAGGAGTCCACCGGTCTCGGTGTGCTGCTCATCACGCACTACACCCGGATCCTCCGCTACATCCGTCCCGACTACGTGCACGTGGTCGTCGCGGGCAAGATCGTCGAGGAGGGCGGCCCCGAGCTCGCCGACCGTCTGGAGAACGAGGGCTACGACCGGTTCCTCGACCCCTCCGCTCCCATCGAGGCGTAGGCTGATCGCATGACAGCGACCCTGACGGACGAGAAGTACGACGCGGTCACCGAGGCTCTCAAGGACGTGATGGATCCTGAGCTCGGGATCAACGTCGTCGACCTCGGACTCATCTACGACCTCGCCTGGGATGACGAGAACGACGCTCTCGTCATCCACATGACGCTGACCAGTGCGGGCTGCCCGCTCACGGACGTCCTCGAAGACCAGACGGCGCAGGCCCTGGACAACGTTGTGGACCGCTTCCGCATCAACTGGGTGTGGATGCCGCCGTGGGGACCCGAGCGGATCACGGACGACGGGCGCGACATGATGCGTGCGCTCGGGTTCGCGATCTGAGCGTTCCGGTCACCTGACCACCAGACGAAGCGGGCGTGCCGGGCACGCCCGCTTCGACGTCTCCGCATCGGCGCGGAGAGAATCGGAGGACGAATGCTGTCGGTGAAGGCCCTGTCGCTGTCGGAGCTGCGCGAGCGGACCAGCGAGAAGTGGCGGGAGTATCCCGAAGACGTGCTGCCCCTCTTCGTCGCGGAGACGGACTTCCCGCTCGCCCCGGCGATCACCGCCGCACTGCAGCGGGCGCTGGATCTGGGAGACACCGGATACATCGCCTCGCGGACACCGCTGGCGGAGGCGTATGCGGGCTTCGCGGAGCGCCGCTTCGGCTGGCGTCCCGACCCGGCGCGGATGCGCAGCACGGCGGACGTGAGCATGGGCATCGTCGAGGTCCTCCGCCGCGTCACGCAGCCGGGGGAGCGCGTCGTCGTGACGCCTCCGGTCTACCCGCCTTTCTACGACCTCGTCGCCGAGGCCGGTGCCGAGGTGCAGCGCGTCCCGCTGCGCGACACAGGGGCGCGGTGGGAGCTCGACCTCGACGGGATCCGCGCCGCGTTCGAGGACGGTGCGACGGCCATGCTCCTCTGCAACCCGCACAACCCCACCGGCACCGTGCACGATCGAGAGGCGCTGTCCGCGTTGGCGGAACTGGCCGAGGAGTTCGGCGCGACCGTCGTCTCGGACGAGATCCATGCGCCGCTCGCCCAGCCGGGCACGGGATTCACGCCCTTCCTCGCCGCGAGCGACGCGGCTGCCCGGGTCGGCTACGCCGTCGTGAGCGCGAGCAAGGCCTTCAACCTCGCGGGACTGAAGTGCGCGCTCATGGTCACCGCCGCGGAGGAGACGTCCGCGGTCGTGCGCGACCTGCCGGTCGAGGTGGAGTGGCGGACGGGGCAGTTCGGTCTGCTCGCGGCCGTCGCCGCGTTCTCCGAGGAGAGCGACGCGTGGCTGGACGGCCTCCTGCGCACCCTCGACGAGAACCGCGTGCTGCTGGAGGACCTCCTCGCGCGCCACCTGCCCGCCGCCCGGTACCGTCTTCCGGACGCGGGATATCTCGCGTGGATCGACCTCTCCGCCCTCGGCTGGGGCGACAACCCCGCCCGGAAGATCCTCCGCGAGGCGAAGGTCGCGCTGCACTTCGGCCCGGCCTTCGGGGAGGAAGGGGCCGGGCACGTGCGGCTCAACTTCGGCACCGGCCCCGAGATCCTCACCGAGGCGATCGAGCGCATCGCCGCGCTCGTCGAGCGATGACGACGGCGGAGCCCACCGCCACGATCTGGGACCGCAGCCGGGTCTGGGTGACCCTGGGTGCTGTCGCCCTGATCTTCCTCGCCGCGATCGAGGCCCTCGCGGTGACGACGGTCATGCCGATCGTGAGCGATGCCCTGGACGGCCAGTCGCTGTATGCCGTCGCCTTCGCGGGCACGCTCGCGACCAGCGTGATCGGGATGGTCGCCACCGGAGCCTGGTCGGATGCGCGTGGTCCGCGCGGCGCGCTGTACGCCGCGGTCACCCTCTTCATCCTGGGTCTGCTGATCTCCGGGTTCGCGACGACGATGCCCCAGTTCCTGATCGGTCGGCTGGTGCAGGGGCTGGGCGCGGGTGGCCAGACGGTCGCCCTGTACGTCGTGGTCGCGCGGCTGTATCCGCCGCACCTGCACGGGCGGGTGTTCGCGGCGTTCGCCGCCGCCTGGGTGGTCCCGTCGATGATCGGGCCCTTCCTCGCGGGAGCGGTGGCGGAGTACCTCGATTGGCGGTGGGCGTTCCTGGGCGTGGCGGTTCTGACCGCGATCGCGTTCGTGATGATCGCGATCCGACTGCGGGGTGTCGATCTCGGACGCGGCGAGCCGCAGGACCGTCGTGCGCTGCTCTCGCGCCTCTCGCTCGCCGTCGTCGTGGCGATGCTCGCGGTGGCCATCGGACTGTCCGCCGAGCTGGAGCCGGGGATGGGCTGGCCGGTGGCTCTGGGCGCCATGCTCGCGATCGGCGTCGTCGTGCTGCCGCTCCTGCCGCGGCGGACGCTTCGCGCGGGCGCCGGGCTCCCCAGCGTCGTGCTCATGCGCGGGATCGCAGCCGGGGCGTTCTTCGCCGCCGAGGCCTACATCCCGTACCTGCTGATGCGGAAGTTCGACTTCTCCGCCACCTGGGCCGGGATCGCGCTGATGCTGGCAGCCTTCGCCTGGGCCGGAGCCTCCGCCGCGCAGGGTCGCTACGGCGAGCGGCTGGGCAATCACCGCATCACGGCCCTCAGCCTGGGGGCACTGCTGGTGGCGATGCTCTGCGTGCTGGCTGCGGCGGCGTTCGACGTCTCCCCGGTGTTCGTGATCATCGGCTGGGCGTTCGCCGGGGGCGGCATGGGGCTGCTGTACCCGCGGCTCACCGTGCTGACCCTCGCCTACTCGGATGAGACGAACCAGGGGTTCAACTCGTCGGCGCTCTCGATCTCGGACGCTACGGGCTCGGCGGTGGCGATCGCCCTCGCCGGGCTGGCCGTGGCCTCGCTCGGCGGCGGCGCTGACGCGTTCGCGGTCGTCTTCGTGCTCGGCACCGTGCTGGTGCTGCTCGCGGCGATCCCCGGGCTCAGGCTCGGGCACGCCGCGGAGTCACGGGCGCGCTGAGCTCGCCGGCCAGCGCGACGACGCCCAGGTCGAACACGCGGTCCAGGCCCGCGGTGACGTCGACCTCGCCGGATGCCGGAAGAGCGCCGTGGCTGTCGGCGTGCATCCGCTGCTGGACGAGGGTCGCGTGGCCGAGCACGAAGTGCAGGAGCGCCGCCCCGCGGTCCTCGGCATCGGCCGCCCCCTCGGTGCGGAGCGCGGCGACCAGGGCGTTGCGTGCATGTGCAGAGCCGAGCTGGAGCGCGTACGTGCTGAGGACGAGCTCGGCGCCATCCCGGTAGGCGAAGAGGGCGTCGCGGAGCGCACGGGCGGTCGCGAGCACTCCTTCCGCTCCGTCCGGGACGGTCGCGGTGATCCGATCGGCGAGGTCGGCGAGGAGCTCCTGCTTGTTCGCCACGTGCCAGTAGAGGGCGCTCGGCTGTACGTCGAGCCGGGCCGCGATGCGGCGCATGGAGAGATCGGCCAACCCCACCTCGTCGAGAAGGGCGAGGGCGGTCCGTGCGACGCTCTCCCGATCGTGACGGGCGGGATTCGTCTCGGGACTCATGCCCCCACTATAGTGAACGGCGTTCAGGTGAACGCTGTTCAGGAGGATGGATGCGCTGGCGGGAGCGGGAGGCGGCGACGATCGCGGAGCCGGGAACGCTGCGTCTCGACGCTGTAAGCGTGACCATCGACGACCGTGTGCTCCTCGACGACGTGACGCTGGAGCTCACCGCACCGCGCATCGCCGTGATCGGAGCGAACGGCTCGGGGAAGTCGACGTTCGCCCGGCTGCTGAACGGCCTCATGACGCCGACCACGGGAACGGTCACCGTCCACGGCCTCGACGCGCTCCGGGAGCGGACCGCCGTCCGCCGCCGGGTGGGCTTCGTCTTCACCGATCCGGATGCCCAGATCCTGATGCCGACCCCGGCCGAGGATCTCGCGCTGTCCCTGCGAGGGCGACCCCGTGACGAGATCGCCCGCCGGGTGCAGGAGACGCTGGACCGGCACGGACTCGGAGGCCACGCCGACGTCCCGGCGTCCTCGCTCTCGGGAGGACAGAAGCAGATGCTCGCCCTCGCCGCGGTGCTCCTCGCCGAGCCGGCGCTGATCGTGGCGGATGAGCCGACGACGCTTCTCGACCTGCGCAACGCGCGACGGATCGGAGACCTCCTCCTGTCGCAGGAAGCGCAGGTGCTCGTCGTCACCCACGATCTCGAGCTCGCCGCCCGCTGTGACACGGCCATCCTCTTCGACGGCGGACGCGTCATCGATCAGGGGGATCCCGACGCGGTCGTCGCGCGCTACCGGCGGCTGTGCGCATGATCCTGCCGTCCCCGGTCGGTGCGGGACTGCTGCACCGGGTGCCGGCCGGCCCGAAGCTCGCCGGGCTCGCCGTCGCGGCGCTCGCGCTGACGATGGTGCCGCAGGGGCCGATCAGCATCGCCGTCTGCCTCGTGGCCGTGATCGCGCTCTACCCGATCGCCGGTGTGCCGCTCTCCGCCGCCGGGACCGAGCTGTGGCGGCTGCGTGCGGTCCTGGTCGTGCTCGCGGTCGCCCTCGCCGTCTTCGTGTCTCCCGTCGCCGCCTGGGTGAGCACCGGGAGAGTCGCTGCATTGCTGCTGCTCGCCGCGCTCCTCACCCTGACCACGCGCATGTCCGATCTCCTGGCCGTGCTGCAGCGCCTCCTGCGTCCCGTGCGCCGTGTCGGGATCGATCCCGAGGTGGTGTCGATGGCGGTGTCTCTGACGGTGACCATGGTGCCGGTCGTCGCCGGATTCGCGCAGCGGGTACGGGACGCGGAGCGCGCGCGAGGAGTGCGCCTGGGTGTGCGCGGCGTCGTGCCGCTGCTCGTGCTGACGCTGCGCCATGCGGATCAGGTCGGCGACGCCCTCGCCGCCCGCGGGGTCGGCTGACGGTCACGCCACGACGGCGGTGCCGGGGACGGCACTGCCGGGGCGTCCCGCCAGGCGCAGCGCGGCGACCAGCAGCAGGACGGCGAGCGCAGCGGTGGCGACCGTCGTGCCGAGCACCAGGAGCAGCACCACTCCGCCGAGACCCAGCAGCGTTCCCAGCGCCAGGCGGTGGTGCGACGCCGTCGCCTCCGGCGAGGGGTGGTTCTCGAATCGGTCGACGCGCACCGCGACCACCGCGGTGAGGACGACAGCCGACAGGAGCCACAGCGGGCGGGCGGCCCACCACTCCGCACTGTCGAGGGCGGGAAGGGCCACGCCGCCGAGCAGGGCGACCAGGGCCGTCGCTCCGGCCATCGCCAGGAGCACCGGCATGTGCCAGAGGTAGATCGTCATCGTCCGCCGGGTGACGAAGGCGGTGAACGCGGCCACCGGGATGCGACGGCTGAAGCGCCCGATGCGCGTGCGGTGGAGGGAGAACAGGGTCGTGTGGATCAGCCCGACCAGCAGCAGGGCGGACGTCGGCGGGTTGATGTTGGCGATGAGGTCGGGGGAGTATACCCCGACGAGGAAGAGGACGATGAGGAGAGCGAGGGAGCCGGCGCCGATCACGACGCGGGTGCGGCGACGCAGGGCGTCCACGCGGCCGTCGGCGAGGAGGAATCCGAGCTGCTGCATCGTCAACCACACGAAGGCGAGGTTGAGGAACCCCACGGCGTCGTTCCCGGTCGTGGCCCGCAGGAGATCGACCGCCACGGCCGCACCGGCGAGGAAGGCTATCGTGCGCAGGGGCGCGCGCTCGTGCAGGGCGACGAACGCGGGGAGCAGCGCCTGACACAGCAAGAAGACCCCGAGGAACCACAGAGGCTGCCCGTATCGGAAGCCCGCGACGGCGATGAGATCCGGCGCGACACCGAGGACGGTGAGCACCGCGAGCGCGACCCCGACCGCGCCCACCGCGAACAGGGCCGGGCGCAGGAGCCGGTGCACCCGACCGGCCACGAAGGCGGTCGCGCTCCCGCCGCGGGCGCGGAGGCGGCGGTATGCGAGGAGCCCCGAGAACCCTCCGATCACGAAGAAGAGCGGCATCACCTGCAGCAGCCAGCTCAGCGGCGCGATCCAGCTCGTGCCGTCGCTCGCGTTCTCGAACACCGGCCCGGTCTCCGACACGGTGACCCCGACCATGACAGCGTGCAGCAGGACGACGCCGAGCACGCAGAGCGCGCGCACGACGTCGATGCCGGTGTCGCGGTGACCCGCGTGATCGGATGAAGCGGGGGTGGGGGTGCTGAGGCGTGGAGCCGCGGCGATGACCATGAGTCCTCCTGGGAACGGTGTCCTCGGAGGTTATGGAGGCGGTGGTGGGCGGGACATCACTCCGTGGTGCCGTCCTGCCCCCTACGCAGGGGTGACTCAGGCCGACGGCTCGACCAGGCCGGTGTCGTAGGCGAGGATGACGGCGTGCACGCGGTCCCGGAGGCCGAGCTTCGCGAGCACCTTGCCGACGTGGGTCTTCACGGTCTGCTCCGCGATGAACAGGTCACCGGCGATCTCGGTGTTCGACCGGCCCTTGCCGATGAGGACGAGGACCTCCCGTTCGCGGTCGGTGAGATCGGCGAGGGCCGTCGCAGACCGGCGCGACGCCGGCCGCCGTCCGGCGAACTGCTCGATCATGCGCCGGGTCACGCTGGGGGCGAGGAGTGCATCGCCCCCTGCCACCACGCGGACGGCATGGACGAGTTCCTCCGGCAGGGCGTCTTTGAGGAGGAAGCCGCTGGCCCCGGCGGCGAGGGCGTCGTAGACGTAGTCGTCGATGTCGAACGTGGTGAGCATGAGGATCCGCGGCACGTGCGCGGCCGGGTATGACGGGCCGAGGATGCGGCGGGTGGCCTCGATGCCGTCGAGCTCCGGCATGCGGACGTCCATGAGGATGACGTCGGGATCGAGCCGCGCGGCGAGTGTCACGACGTCCGCGCCGTCGGCCGCCTGGCCCACCACGCGGATCCCCTCGTGCGCGTCCAGCAGGGCGGCGAAACCGGCGCGGACCATCGCCTGGTCGTCGGCGATGAGCACGCTGATGGTCACGGGTTCTCCTTGTCTTCCGCCGAGGCGGTCGGGGCGGGCGGTGCGGCTGTCGCGGACAGCGGCAGGGTGGCCTCGACGGTCCAGCCGCCGTCGTCGGACGGCCCGGCGGCGAGGTTTCCGCCGAGCACTTCGGCGCGCTCGCGCATTCCCCGGAGGCCGTAGCCGCCGGAGGGGCTCTCGGTCGGCTGTGCCGGTGCGGCGTTGCGCACCCGGATGTGCAGGCTGTCGGCGTCGGCATAGAGGCGGACCGTGACACGGGCACCCGGGGCATGGCGGACGGCGTTGCTCAGGGCCTCCTGCACGATGCGGAAGGCGGCGATCTGCACGCCCGGTCCAGCCGCGGACGCGGCTTCGATCCCTTCGAGCACGAGGCCGACCTCCACGCCGGCCCGGCGGATCGTGTCGACGAGGGCGGGGACGTCGTCCAGCCCCTGCTGCGGTGCGAGCTCGGCATGCTGGTCCTCCGTGCGGAGCACCCCCAGCATGCGCCGCATCTCGGTGAGCGAGGTCCGGGCGGTGGCGGCGATGTCGTCGAACTCGGCGGCGGCGTCGGCATCGAGGCCTGTGATCCGGTAGCGCGCGGTCGACGCCTGCACCTGGATCACCGACATGCTGTGCGCCACGACGTCGTGCAGCTCCCTGGCGATCCGGGTGCGCTCCTCCACGAGAGCACGCCGGGATTCCTCCAGCGCGCTGTGCTCCTTCTCCCTGGTCAGCTCGGCCGCCACCCGCACGCGGCCGGCGACGAGGACGGCGATGAGGAACATCGCGGCGGCGACCGACGTCGTCACGATGAGGTTGGCTGTCGCGCTGCCGGAGCTCGCCGGCGTGGCGACCATGTCCGGACGCAGCAGGGGCGCCGTCAGCGAGGTGAGCGCACCGATCACGAGAGTCAGGGCGCCGAGTCGGGCTCCCTGCACGAAGGACATCACGCCCACGAAGAGGACGAACGCGAGCAGGGCCGGTACCGACCACGGCCAGGGCGACTGGATCGCGCGCGCCGGCTCGACGAGCAGAGGCAGCAGGAAGGCGCCGGCGGTGAAGACGACGATCGCCGTCCGCGGACGGGAGGGGATCAGGAGGGGAGCGCCGCACACGGCGGCGCCGAGCAGGAAGGACAGCGGCAGCGGCGTGCCGGAGAGCACCGTCTGGAGCGGGACCAGCAGCGCGTACAGCACGACGACCGCCGCGGTCAGCGCCACGAGGGCGCCGGTGCGACGGCTGATCCGTGACGGGCGCGGGGTGCGCTCTCGGCGGCGTGCCATGCGTCTCATCCTGCCAGGTGCGCGACCGGCGTACGGCGGCGGCGGAGCGCGGCGATCCGATCGATGACGACGCCGACGATCAGGGCGATGACGACGCCGATGGCGGCGCTGAGCACGGGCTGGTCGTGCAGCCAGGCGCCGGCGAGGAGCCCGATCGCGAGACTGAACACGCTCCAGCTCACACCGGCGATGAGGCTCAGCGGGAGGAACCGCCGCCACGGGAACCCGAGCGCTCCGGCGGACATGTTCACCGCGACGCGTCCGATCGGGATATAGCGGGCGCCGAGGATCAGTGTGGCACTGCGACGGTCGAGCGCACGCTGCGCGTAGGCGAACGCCGCGGCGACGCGGGGGCGCCGCATCCAGGCGAACCTGGTCGTGCCCAGCCGGCGGCCGATGAGGAACGCGATGTTGTCGCCGATCGCGGCACCCAGGGCGGCGACCGCACCCAGCAGCACGATGTTGCCGTCACCGGTGGACGCGGCCACCGCCGCCGCGGCGACGAGGACCGTCTCGCTCGGGATCGGCGGGAAGAACCCGTCGATCACGGTCACCGCGAACAGCACGGCGTACAGCCAGGGGGAGGCGATCGCCTGCAGGATGAGGTCGTTGAGGATGTCCACCCCGGCACCGTAAGCAGGGGGTAGGCAGAGGGGCATCACTCCGCGGTATCGCCTCGGTCACCCTGGAGAGGGATATCCGTGCCGGGCGTCGCCACAGGCAGGGCGGCATATACTGGTTGGCTGGCCGCTCGGCCATCACCTCCTCCCGAACGAACGGACGTCCGCTGTGCTTGCCGTGCACGACCTCGAGATCCGCGTTGGCGCGCGCCTGCTGATGGAGAACGTCTCGTTCCGTGTGTCCGACGGCGACAAGATCGGCCTCGTCGGACGCAACGGTGCGGGCAAGACCACGCTCACCAAGGTGCTCGCCGGCGACGTGCTGCCCTCGGGTGGCACCGTCACCCGGTCCGGAGAACTCGGCTACCTGCCGCAGGACCCGCGTTCGGGCAATCCGGAAGACCTCGCCCGTACCCGGATCCTCGATGCCCGCGGCCTCGGCCAGCTCAACCTCGGCATGACGGAGGCCTCGCTCGCGATGGGGTCCGACGACCCCGCGGTCGCTGCCAAGGCGATGAAGCGCTACGGGGCGCTCACCGAGAAGTTCGAGGCGCAGGGTGGCTACGCGGCCGAGGCCGAGGCAGCCTCGATCGCGCACAATCTCTCGCTGCCGGATCGCATCCTCGACCAGCCGCTGTCGACCCTCTCCGGAGGCCAGCGTCGTCGCATCGAGCTCGCGCGCATCCTCTTCTCCGACGCGCAGACGATGATCCTCGACGAGCCGACCAACCACCTCGACGCGGACAGCGTGGTGTGGCTGCGCGAGTTCCTCAAGAACTACAAGGGCGGGCTGATCGTCATCAGCCACGATGTCGAGCTCGTGGGCGAGACCGTCAACCGGGTGTTCTACCTCGATGCCAACCGCCAGGTCATCGACATCTACAACATGAACTGGAAGAACTATCTGCGGCAGCGCGCCGCGGACGAGGAGCGTCGCAAGAAGGAGCGGGCCAACGCCGAGAAGAAGGCGACGACCCTGCAGCAGCAGGCGGCGCGCTTCGGGGCGAAGGCGTCGAAGGCGGCCGCAGCGCACCAGATGCTCGCGCGTGCCGAGAAGCTCCTCTCCGGTCTGGAGGACGTGCGTCAAGAGGACCGCGTCGCGAAGCTGCGGTTCCCGAAGCCCGCCCCCTGCGGCAAGACCCCGCTCATGGCCTCCGGGCTGTCGAAGTCGTACGGCTCGCTGGAGATCTTCACCGACGTCGACCTCGCGATCGACCGCGGCTCCAAGGTCGTCGTGCTCGGCCTGAACGGTGCGGGCAAGACGACGCTGCTGCGCATGCTCGCGGGTGTCGACAAGCCGGACACCGGTCAGCTCGAGCCCGGGCATGGCCTCAAGGTCGGGTACTACGCGCAGGAGCACGAGAACCTCGACGTCAGCCGTTCGGTCCTGGAGAACATGGTGTCGGCCGCTCCGCACATCACGGAGACGGAGGCCCGCAAGGTCCTCGGCTCCTTCCTGTTCACCGGCGACGATGTCCTCAAGCCGGCGGGTGTGCTGTCCGGTGGCGAGAAGACCCGGCTGTCGCTGGCGACGCTCGTGGTGTCATCCGCGAACCTGCTGCTGCTCGACGAGCCCACGAACAACCTCGATCCGGCATCGCGCGAGGAGATCCTCGGGGCACTGGCCCACTACGAGGGCGCGGTCGTGCTCGTGTCGCACGACCCCGGAGCGGTGCAGTCGCTGAACCCCGAGCGTGTCCTCATCCTGCCCGACGGCGTCGAGGACATCTGGAGCCAGGAGTACCAGGACCTCATCGAGCTCGCGTAGCGGATCGTGGCATAGCCAGAGGATGGTGGAGCACCCGATCCTTCCTCCCTCGGAACTCGCGGCGTGGCCGCGGGCTCTGCCCACCGTCACCGGCATCGCGCCACCGCTGCGCGTCGCGGAGCTTCCCGATGATCCCGTGCTGCTCTTCCAGGACGGGGTCCGTGCGGCGGTCGCGGCCGGCGTCCCCGAACCGCACGCGGCGACACTGGCGACGGTCGGTTCGGACTGCATGCCGGACGCGCGCACGCTGATCCTCAAGGACGCAGACGCCCGCGGCTGGGCGTTCGCCTGGGTGCTGTGGCGGGTGGAAGGCGTCCCGCAGGCGGGATCGAAATGGTGCTTGCCGACGGTCCGGAGGGCGCGTTTCCGATCCTGCATCGGCATAGTCGCTGTCCGGGATCGAAAGGGTGCCGGGCAGCGCAGCGTCCGGCGCGTTCTCGCGTGTGCGTGACGCTCGGCGGGTGCGTCAGCGCGCGTCGAGGAGTTCGTCCTCGGCGTCCGCGTCGCGGTCGCGGCGCTTCGGCGCCTTCACCGGTGCCGGCTTCCCCTCGACCTCTTCGCGGTGCTTCACGATCTCCGTGCGGATGATGTACCCGATGAAGATGAAGCCCATGATGGCGAACAGGATCCACTGGATCGCATAGGACAGGTGCGGCCCCGGATCGTCGGTGGGGGACTCGAAACCACCCAGCGCCGTGTCGGCGGCGGGCTGCTCCTCGACCAGACGTCCGTAGGCGCCGGTGATCACATCGTCCCCGACGAGGTCGGCGATGGACGGGAGGTGGATCGTGGGCACCTGGCCCTCCGGAGCCCCGCGTCCGGACCCGGGCAGCGGCTCGCCTGGGCGCAGGCGGACGGTCACCGTGACCTCGCCGGACGGCGGGGACGGAACGGCGTCCGGGAGCTGCCCCTCACCCGGGGGCACCCAGCCGCGGTCGATGATGAGGACGCGGCCATCTGCGTCCCGGAAGGGGACGAGGACCTCGAACGCGCTCGTGCCTCCGTGCGGACGGTTGCGGACCAGGAGCTGCTCGTCGGCGAGGTACTCGCCCTGCAGCGTGACGGGGCGCCATTCGTCTGCGGGGTCGAGGTGGTCGTCGGCGACCACGTCGGCGAGGGGGACGGCCGGGGCGTCGTAGTTCTGCTCCACGAGCGCGATCTGCTCGGCCCTGGACTCGTTCCGCTCGAACTGCCAGTTCGACAGGAAGACGCAGGCGATCGCGAAGCCGATGGCGATGAGGACGTACACGCCCCAGCGGGTCAGGCGGTTGCTCATGAGGAGGGCACCCCGTCTCGAACCGTCACCGGGAAGTCCCGCGCGGCCAGGTAGTCGTGGAGGAAGCCGACGTGCTCATTGCACGCCAGCCAGATCTTCTCGCGGTCGGCGGCGTGGATGCGGGGATTGCGCCAGACGACCTGCTTCGTGGCCGCGCTCCGGCATCCGGCGCGCGAGCAGATGAGCTCGCTCATCGGTCCGTGCGGCCTTCGCGGATGGTGATGACGTCGGGGGCGGTCTCCGGAGCGAGCGACGGCGCGGGCGGCGCGTCGATCTCGCGCAACGGCGACTCGGCGGCGGTCTCCGTGCTGTCGCTTCCGGCGTTGGCGAAGACCACCGCGATGTACGGGAGGACGGCGGCGGCCAGCGCGAAGACCCAGGTCCACCAGCCGAAGGGCTGCACGAAGAACATCAGCCCGAAGCAGACGATGCGGATCGTCATGGTGAGGGCGTATCGGCGCACACGGTGGTCACCCTCATCCCGCGGGGACTGCGGCAGTGAGGTGACGGCCGGGACTCGACGTGCGTTCTTCACGATGATTCCAGCCTACGCCGCCGCAGCGACATCGGCATGCGCGTGCGGAGCGTCAGCTCGCGACGACGAAGGGCAGGGTGAAGGCGCCGAAGACGACCAGTCCGATGATCGTCGAGACGATCGTGAAGACGAGGACGCCGATCATGAGATACCCCATGACGAGCCCGGCGATCGCCATGCCGCGCCCGCCGAGGCCCGGGGTGCGACGGATCTGCCCGAGGGCCATGTGGCCGGTGATCACGGCGGCGATGGAGGCGAGCATCGGCAGGAGGGCCCAGAACAGCACCACACCCGCGATGCCGCAGACGAGCGCGGCGACGGCGAGACCGCTGGTCGGGCGGGCGGGCGCTGCCGCGTACTGCTGCGGGGCTGCATACTGCTGCGGTGCGGCGTACTGCTGAGGGGCCGCGTACTGCGGCGGGGCGGCGTGCGCCGGGGGAGACTGCGGGAATCCCGGATACGCAGGCGGGGAGCCGGCGGCCGGCGGCTGCTCACCCGACGGACCGGAGATACGGGGATCGCTCACTCTGATGCCTTTCGTCGCCCTCAGAGTCCCAGTACGCTCCTCGTCTGTCAAACAGGCGTCGCGAAGGCGAGAGGGCAACGTCGCTAGGATCGATCACGGTTCGGATTCCCGGCCCTCGACCCCAGACCCAGGAGTGTCCCATGAGCGCGGAGCGCGTCGTCCTCGTCACCGGAGGCAACCGCGGCATCGGCCGCGCCATCGCCGAGCGCTTCGTACGCGAGGGATACCGGGTGGCGGTGACCGCGCGCAGCGGCGAGGGCCCGGAGGGCACCCTGACGGTGCGCGCCGACGTCACCGACGCCGCCGCTCTCGACGCGGCCTTCACCGAGGTGGAGCAGCAGCTCGGCCCGGTGAAGATCGTCGTCGCCAACGCCGGCATCACCAAGGACACCCTGCTCATGCGCATGAGCGAGGACGACTTCGACAGCGTCGTGGCGACGAACCTCGGCGGCACCTTCCGCGTCGTCAAGCGGGCCTCGAAGGGGATGCTGCGCGCGCGGTTCGGACGGGTCATCCTCATCTCCAGCGTCGTGGGCCTCTACGGCTCGGCGGGGCAGACGAACTACGCCGCCTCCAAGAGCGCGCTGGTCGGTTTCGCCCGCTCGCTCACGCGCGAGCTCGGCGGACGCGGCATCACCGCCAACGTGGTGGCACCCGGCTTCATCGAGACCGACATGACCGCGGAACTCCCCGAGGAGACGCAGAAGCAGTACAAGGCGAACATCCCCGCCGGGCGTTTCGCGACGCCGGATGAGGTCGCGGGCGTCGTGACCTGGCTGGCGAGCGACGACGCCGGCTACATCTCGGGAGCCGTCATCCCGGTCGACGGCGGTCTCGGCATGGGGCACTGACCCCGGCTCTCCCCGTCAGCGATCGATCGCCCGCACGAGGAGCTCGGCGAGACGCTCGGGCGCCGAGAACTGCGGCCAGTGCGCGGAGCCGATCCGGACGACCTCGGCGTCGTCGATCGCCCGATACTCCTCCGCGTACGGACCCCACTGGCTGATCACCGCATCGAAAGCCTCCTGATCCAGCCCTCCCATCAGCAGGGTGACCGGGATGCGGTACCGTGCCGGGTCGCTCAGAGCGAGCTCGTCCGTCGGCACCCGCGCGGGCACGCTGTGGGTGAGCGGGACGGTCCTCGTGCGGGTCTCGTCGTCCAGATCGTGCACGTCCTCGTCCGGGAAGAAGCTCCAGCCCGGAAACGGGACGACGCCGTCCTGCACCGGGAACTCGCTGATGCCCGAACCCGAGGGCGGGGGCACGGTGTCGACGAAGACGACCCTGGCCACGCGGTCAGGTCGTGCGTCGGCGACGCCCCAGGCGACATTGCCTCCGCCACTGTGTCCGACGACCACCACGTCGCCCTCCGCGGCATCGACGGCGGCGACCGCGGCCGCGACCCAGTCGTCGATCCCGATACCCGCCGCTGTCTCCGCAGACGCGTCGAGCCCGGGCATGGTCAGCGGACGAGAGCGGTGGCCGGCGCGCACGAGGGCGGGCACGACGTCGTCCCAGCTGGAGGCGTCGAGCCAGAGGCCGGGGATGAGGATGATGTCCATGATCCGACGGTAGACCCGGCCCCGGACATCGGCCAGCGTCAGGGGAGGAGCGGGATGACCGTTCCGAGGTCGACCGGACCGATGACCAGGCTCGCGGACTCGCGGACGGCGGGCTTGGCGTTGAAGGCGAGCCCCAGCCCGGCGACCGCCATCATCGGAAGATCGTTGGCGCCGTCGCCGATCGCGATGGTCGCGTGCGGCGCCACGTGGAGCTCCTCCGCCCAGGTACGCAGCCAGAAGGCCTTGGCCGCACCGTCGACGATGTCACCGTCCACCCGGCCCGTGAGCGCGCCGTCGGCGACCTCGAGGCGGTTCGCGCGCCAGCGGTCCACGCCGAGTCCCGGTGCGACGTCGTCGAGGATCTCGTGGAACCCTCCCGAGACGACGCCGACGATTCCGCCCCGAGCGTGCACGGCGGCGGTGAGGTCGCGGACGCCCGGGGTCGGCTCCACGCGGGCGCGAACGCGGGCGAACGCCTCGACGGGAACGCCCGCGAGAGCGCCGACACGAGAGCGGAGGCTCGTCGCGAAATCGATCTCCCCGCGCATCGCAGCTTCGGTGGCCGCCTGCACCTCGGCCCGACGCCCGGCCTCCTCGGCGAGGAGCTCGATCACCTCGTTCCGGATGAGCGTGGAGTCGGCATCGAGGACGACGAGGAATCGCGCGGTGGTCACCCACCGAGCCTAGCGACCGAGGGACCGGAGCCCGTGCCGCATGACGCGTCAGCGTTCGATGAACACGCCCTTGCCGACGACCGTGATCCCCGACTCCGTGATAGTGAACCCGCGGGCGAGATCCCGTTCGCGGTCGACTCCGACCGTCGCGCCGTCGGCGAGGACGACGTTCTTGTCGAGGATCGCGCGGTGCACGCGGGCACCCTGACCGACGTGCACGTGATCGAACACCACGGAGTCCGTGATGGTCGAGCCGCCGCCGGCGAGCGTCCACGGGCCCACGACGCTGCGTTCGAGGTGCGTGCCGGACAGCACCGATCCCAGCGACACGATCGAGTCGATGGCGTTGCCGATCCGCCCCACCGAGTCTCGGACGAACTTCGCCGGCGGGGAGTTGACCGCCTGCGAGTGGATCGGCCACTCCATGTTGTAGAGGTTGAAGATCGGGAGGGTCGAGATCAGGTCCCGGTGCGCGTCGAAGAACGAGTCGATCGTCCCCACGTCGCGCCAGTACGAGCGGTCGCGCGGCGACGACCCGGGGACCTCGTTCTGCTTCATGTCGTAGTAGCCGGCTTCGCCGCGGTCGACGAAGTACGGGACGATGTCGCCGCCCATGTCGTGGCTCGACGTGGGCAGCTCCCCGTCGGCCTCGACCGCCGCGATCAGGGCGTCGGTGTCGAAGATGTAGTTGCCCATCGAGGCCAGGACCTCGTGCGGGGAGTCCGCGAGACCCGTGGCGTCGGTCGGCTTCTCCAGGAACTGCCGGATCCGTCCGGATTCCGGATCGGCGTCGATGACCCCGAACTGGGACGCCAGGGCGAGCGGCTGACGGATGCCCGCCACCGTCGCCTTCGCCCCGGACTCGATGTGCGCCTCGAGCATCTGGCGGAAGTCCATCCGATAGACGTGGTCGGCGCCGATGACGACGACGATGTCGGGCTTCTCGTCGTTGATCAGGTTCATGCTCTGCAGGATCGCGTCCGCGGAGCCGGAGAACCAGCGCTTGCCCAGGCGCTGCTGGGCGGGGACCGAGGTCACATACGAATCGAGCAGGGCCGACATGCGCCAGGTCTGGGAGATGTGCCGGTCGAGGCTGTGCGACTTGTACTGCGTGAGCACGACGATCTGTCTCAGCCCGGAGTTGATGAGGTTCGAGATGGCGAAGTCGATCAGGCGGTACTGGCCGCCGAACGGGACGGCGGGTTTTGCGCGGTCGGCCGTCAGCGGCATGAGTCGCTTGCCCTCGCCGCCGGCGAGGATGATCCCGAAGACCTTCTTTGGAGCGGACATGGCTCCACCATAGATCCCGTTCGGCGCGGGGAACTAGCATCTGGACAACCCGCTCGATAGCGTCTAGGAATGCGAGTCGAGATGATCACCAAGGAGTATCCGCCGGAGATCTACGGAGGCGCGGGTGTGCACGTCGCCGAGCTCGTGTCCGCGCTGCGTCGGGACATCGACGTGACGGTGCGCGCGTTCGGTGCGCCGCGCGACGAGGAGGGCACCTTCGCCTACCGGGCACCGGAGAGTCTCGCCGGCGCCAATCCGGCGCTGCAGACGCTCGGCACGGACCTGGAGATCGTGTCCGCGATCGCGGGCGCCGACGTCGTGCACAGTCACACCTGGTACGCGAACTTCGCCGGTCATCTCGCCTCCCAGCTCCACGGGATCCCGCACGTGCTCACGGCGCACAGCCTCGAACCGCTGCGGCCGTGGAAAGCCGAGCAGCTCGGGGGCGGCTACGCCGTGTCGAGCGGGATCGAGAAGCTCGCCTACGAGAACGCCGCCGCGGTGATCGCGGTGAGTGCCGGCATGCGTGCGGACATCCTCCGCAGCTACCCGCAGGTCGACCCCGCGCGGGTCCGGGTGATCCACAACGGCATCGACGTGGAGCGCTGGCGTCCTGTCCAGGACCCCGCGTTCCTCTCCTCGATCGGCATGGACCCGGACCGGCCCTCGGTCGTCTTCGTCGGACGCATCACACGGCAGAAGGGGCTGCCCTACCTCCTGCAGGCGGCACGGCTGCTGCCGCCCGAGGTCCAGCTCATCCTCTGCGCTGGTGCTCCGGACACGCCGGAGATCATGGCGGAGGTCCAGGAGGGGGTGCGGCTGCTGCAGCAGACCCGCAAGGGCGTGGTGTGGATCGAGCGGATGCTGCCGCGGGACGAGCTGTCGGCGATCCTGGCCGCGGCGACCACCTTCGTCTGCCCGTCCGTCTACGAGCCGCTCGGGATCGTGAACCTCGAGGCGATGGCCTGCGGAGCCGCCGTCGTCGGGACAGCGACCGGCGGGATCCCCGAGGTGGTGGACGACGGCGTTACCGGCCGACTGGTCCCGATCGAGCAGGTGCAGGACGGGACGGGCACGCCGACCGACCCCGAGCGATTCGTCGCCGATCTCGCCGCGGTCCTCACCGAGGTGGCCACGGATCCGGAGAGGGCCCGGGAGTACGGGGAAGCCGGTCGGGAGCGGGCCCGCACGCAGTTCAGCTGGGCCGCGATCGCCGATGAGACCCGCGCGCTCTACGCGGAGCTGACCGCGTGAGCCGATAGGCTTTCGGTATGCCGATCGCTCTGGAGTTCACCGACGTCGTCGTGCGCCGAGAGGGGCGCAACATCATCGATCACGTGACCTGGCAGGTCTCGGACGATCAGCGATGGGTGATCCTCGGGCCGAACGGTGCCGGCAAGACGACCCTGCTGCAGCTCGCCGACACGCTGATGCACCCCACCTCGGGCACGGTGACGGTTCTCGGCGAGACGCTCGGACGCGCGGACGTCTTCGAGATCCGTCCGCGGATCGGGTTCGCGTCGTCGGCCATGGCCAAGCGCATCCCGCGCGATGAGACGGTGCTCAACACCGTCCTCACGGCGGCCTACTCCGTGCTCGGACGCTGGAACGAGAGCTACGAGGACATCGACGAGCGGCGTGCGCTGCGCGTTCTGGGCGACTGGCGCCTCGCGCACCTCGCCGACCGCACGTTCGGCACGCTGAGCGACGGTGAGCAGAAGCGTGTGCAGATCGCCCGGGCGGTCATGACCGACCCGGAGCTGCTGCTCCTCGATGAGCCGACCGCCTCGCTCGACCTCGGCTCGCGCGAGGAGCTCCTCGCGCTGCTGGGCGGCTACGCGTCCGCACCGACGACGCCCGCGATGCTCATGGTGACGCATCACGTCGAGGAGATCCCGGTCGGGTTCACCCATGTGCTCCTGATCCGTGACGGCGCCGTGGTGGCGGCGGGGCCGATCGCCGAGACGCTCACCGCGGATGCCCTGGGCGAGACCTTCGGGATGCCGATCACGCTCAGCAGCGAGGACGGGCGCTACTCCGCCCGCGCCGCCTCCTGACCTCGGTTCTGATGGGTTACTGCGCCCGTCGAAGTACTGGTAGAATCGATCCTTGGTGCGCTCGGCACCGCAGACTTCCCTCGTCCCTGGCACAATCCAGGGCAGCAACAAAGGAATCCCATGAAGACTGACATTCACCCCGACTACAAGGCTGTCGTGTTCCGCGACCTGGGCTCGGGCGAGACCTTCCTCACCCGTTCCACCGTCACCAGCGACAAGACCATCGAGCTGGACGGCGTGGAGTACCCGGTGATCGACGTCGAGATCTCCTCGGCCTCGCACCCCTTCTACACGGGTAAGCAGCGCATCATGGACTCGGCCGGCCGCGTCGAGAAGTTCAACCAGCGCTTCAAGGGCTTCGGCGGCTCCTCCAAGTAAGACCGCCCACGAAGGCCCCGCACTCCTCGGAGTGTGGGGCCTTCGTCATGCCCGGGCCGGGCGGTCGCTCAGACGTCGATGACGATGCGTCCGCGCTCGATGCGGCCCGGCGGATCTCCGGGGGTCGGCGCCGGGGCCGTGCGCCGGGTCTGCCGATCCCGCTCCTGGCCGGCCTCGTGCGCGGTGGGCGACCACACCGCGTCGAAGACACCGACCAGCCCTCCGGACCCGGCTTGCTCGTACTTCTCCTCGACCGGACGACGGGAGAGGGAATGCCGGATGCCCACGAAGAACAGCACCGGTCCCGTGCCGAGCACGAGGACGATCGTGGTCCATCCGAGCAGATGCTCCATGGCCCCAGGATAGATCGCGGAGCGCGCCGACGGCACCCGTCGCGCTCCGGAGGTCAGCGGATGCGGCGTCCGTGGGCGAGGTCGATCAGCCGTTCCAGTACGGGCCCCGTCCGCAGGCCGTTGTGCTCGTGCTCGCTCGTCACCCAGGGTGTCACGCCGGGGAGGAGACGGGCGGTCTCCAGCGAGAACTCCAGGGGCACATAGACGTCGTTCACGTAGACGGCGGCGGCGCCCGTCGCTTCGGAGGCGGCGAGAGCAGCGGCGTCGTAGATCCGCGGCCAGGGGTGGTCCGCCAGGATCGACGTCACCTCGCTCCAGGGCTGCAGCGCCGGGACGGTGTCGGCCCACTCGCGACGGACGTGCTCGCCCGTGAACAGCGTCGGATCGTCGCGGAAATCGGTCGGCTCGACGCGCTCGGCGGACCACCGCGTGGTGTGTCCGTTCGCATAGCTCGACTCGTGGAAGGCGTAGTACAGCGGGTTGCGGCCGCCGAAGGGCATGGCGTGCTGGAGGTCGTGCCGGAAGGCGTTGGATGCGGGATCCCGTTCCAGCAGCGACCAGACCGTCTGCCAGCCGTCGTCGGTGCCGAGAGCGGAGCCGACCGAGCGCAGGCGGGAACGCGACACGACCTCGCCGTCGGGGAGGACGATCTCACCGGCGTCCGCAAGATCGATCAGGCGTCGCATGACGTCGCGGTGCTCCGGGAAGCGTCGGTAGTACCGCTCGGACGCCGTGCGCATCTTGTCGTAGCAGAGGGCGTAGACCTCGTCCGGGTCGCGCTCGACCGTGCTGAGGCCTCCGGTGATGAAGACGTCGTCGAGCGAAGCCGCGTGGGTCGACAGGTAGGCCAGCGTCGTGAACCCGCCGAAGGACTGCCCGAGGACGCTCCACGTCGGCGCCCCCAGGTGCTCCCGCAGCGCCTCGCAGTCGCGCACGATGGCATCGGCGCGCAGGTGCGTCAGATGCTCGGCGACGGCTTCGGCGCCCCGCACGAGGTCGCCGTCGCCGACAGGGGAGGACAGCCCGGTGCCGCGCTGATCGAGCAGGACGAGTCGATAGTGCGCGAGGGCCTGGTCCAGCCACGCCGGCGCGGTGGAGGAGTGGAAGGGGCGCGGCGCCTCGTGGCCCGGCCCGCCCTGCAGGAACACCAGATAGGGGAGGGCCTCGCCTCCCTCCCGTGCGACCACGCGGGCGAACACGTCGATGGTGCGGGTGTCTGCCGGGTCGTCCCAGACGAGGGGGACCGTGAGCGTGTGCTCCTCGACGGCGAGGTCGAGCAGGCGGCGGCGGAGGACAGTGGTCATGGTCACATCACATTCCCGATGTAGGAGTACTTCACGAAGACCTCGGCGGCGATTCCGGACTCGTCGAGGACTCCCTGGACGGCCGTCATCATGTAGTTCGAGTCCCAGCCCATGTAGAGGAAGTGCGTGTCGTCGAGGTCGTCCCACTGCCCCTTCCATGCCTTGTCGCGGTAGATCGGTCCGCCGTGGGTCGCGCAGTAGGCCAGAGCGGCCTCGGTCGTGTCGGTCCACGCGCGACGGAACACGCGGTTGAACAGGTGCTTGACGTCGTACACCTCCCACCGCTCGCCCCGATACTCCACGTAGTCGAACTCGCGTTCCCACCCCGCGGGCCAGCCGCGGCGGCGGACGGCGTCCAGGATCGGGGTGAGGCCGTCGTCGTCGATCTCGGGCAGTGCGGGTCGTGCCCACACGCGGACGAGGTCGGCCGTCAGGCCCACAGTGCGTGCGGTGATGGCCGCCGTGCCCCAGGACTCCTGGGCAGCGAGGGCACGGGTCGCCGGCACGGCGCTGCGGGCATAGGCCTCATCGCGCTTGACGGGGAACGAGGCACCGAAGACCCGCTCCGTCAGCCCCTGTTCCAGCAGCGTGAGGTTGCCGAGAGTGGGTGCGAGGGCGCGGTGGCTGTTCTGCTCGTCCTCGGAGTACTCGCTCCAGGGGCGCACGCCGTCGCCAGACCAGGCGTCGCCGGGCACGGCGGGCACGATGTGCTCGACATCGAAGCCGTCCACGTCGTCGACGCCCTCGAGCCGGCCGAGCACATAGGCCGGGTACGGCAGCTCGCTGTACTTGAGCACGGCGCTGACCCGCTCGTCCGACGGAGTGATGCGCGCGATGGCGCGGGCGAGGGCGTCGTGTCCGTCGCGACGCGCACGGCAGAGCCGGGCGATGAGGCGTTCGGCGGGAAGGTTCACGAGCGCGCGACGGAGGAACATCGCCTGCAGCCACTCGAGCGTCTCGAGGAGCTGACCCCGGTCGATGCGGCCACGCGCGTGATCGCTGTAGGCGCTCATGACCAGCGGGTAGGAGGAGCGTCCGAACGTGTTGACGTACCGCAGTTGCCGCGCGACCTCGGGGTCCTGCTCCTTCGTCGGATCGAGGAGGATGCCGTAGATCTCCGCATAGTGCCGCCACGTCTCGGCGTCAGCCTGGAGGTGGGCGACGTCGACGCGCGGGAACGACCGGCGGAAGGCGCTGTACACGCCGTGCTCCCCGTTCGCCGCCACCTCTCGCCCCGTCACGAGCACGAGGTAGTGACGCCAGAACGCCCCGATCGCCTCGCCCGTGTGGTGCTCGATCGGCAGCCAGAACCGCGCTTCCACGTCCATCTGCTCGGCGTGGTTCAGCCCCATGAGGATGTAGTTGTGGATCAGCTCGTGATCCCGCAGCGGCTCGCCGGTGGAGTTCAGGCTCTCGAAGATCTGCTGCGCGTTGGCCTGGGCGCCGAGCGTGATCGACACGTGTTCGAGTCGCTGCAGTCCCCGCCAGATCGACGGTGCCTCGTCGGCATGGATCTGGCTGCGGAAGAACGCGTAGTTGTCGTCGAAGCGCGACTCGCGGTCGAGGTCGTCGCGGCGATCGAGCACGACCGATTCGTAGAGATCGGCCCAGGCCTCGTGCGGACGCAGCTTCGTGCGCTCGGGGTCGTCGGGGCGGACCAGCACGCGGGCGAGATCGGCGGCGAGCTCCGGATCGCGCTCACGCACCGAGTGATGCAGCGCCGCGACGAGGAGCATGAGCGTGGTGAGGCGCTGCTGCCCGTCGATGAGGATGAGGTCGGCGTCCGGGCCGGAGCCGTCCTCGGCGGAGAGGATCGAGCCGATGAAGTGGCGATGCGCGTCGTCTTCCGCGGCGACCGCCCTGACGTCGGAGAGGAGCCGCTCGCAGCCGCCGATGTCCCAGCGGTACTGCCGCTGGTAGACGGGGACGACGATGGTCGTGCGTCCCGCCGCGAGCCATTCGATCGTGTTGACTGCCGTCGCCTCGACGTTGGTCGCGGTGCTCATGCTGGTGTCTCGTCCTCCCGTAGCGACAGGCGCCACGGACGCGCCGGGTGCCCCGCCCAGTCTATTCGCTTATCCACGGCGACCCTCCGGGGGAGCGCCAGGTCCCGCTGTTAGCCTTGCCTTATCAGGGCCTGTTAAAACGTGCTGGCCCCCGATGAAAGGAACATGACTCGATCATGGGATACATCAAGTCCGCAGCGCTGGAGGAGAAGGGCTTCGTCGTCCTCGACAGCTACGACCAGGAGGCCGACCCCAAGGAGTGGCTCGACATCGAGTACGTCGACTGGAAGTCCTCGGGCGACACCCGGTTCGCACCCCTCGCCAGCGCCTTCGGCGACATCGAGTGCAACGGCTTCTGGAACCACAAGCCGCCGCGCACCGACAAGGACGGCGTCTGGATCGACGAGCAGACCGCCAAGGCACCGAACCTCACGCGCCGTGCGCAGGAGCCGGGCGCGAACGTCGGGCGCTGCCGCGTCATCGAGCTGCAGCCGACCCCCTACGGCGACTGCCTCTACAACCTCCACCAGGACGACAACAACCGCCTGAACCCGGACGGCACCGGCTGGGTCGTGCGCGGGTTCTTCAACCTGACGGACGACAAGGACAGCTACTTCGTCCTGCGTGAGAACCGCACGGACCCCAGCATCGAGTACCGCATCGCCCTGCCGGCCGGTGCGCAGCTCATCGTCGACACCCAGCGTCTGTGGCACGCGGCCACCCACAACGGCACCGACCCGCGCTACTGCCTCATCACCTCGTGGACCTCCGGTCCCGAGCTCGACGCCTACATCGAGAAGTACCACGGCACCGACGACGTCCCGAACGTCGAGGTCCCGCAGGACGTGCTCGAGTTCGGCTACGCCGAGCAGGCCCGCAAGGATGCCGCTCGCGCGGCCTACTACGCCGCGAAGGGCCAGCAGGTCAAGCAGGCCATGAGCGAGGCCTGAGCGTCCCCATACTGGGTCGCTGAGCTCATCGAAGCGCCCGAAGGCCCCGGTCCACGGACCGGGGCCTTCGTCGTCGAATCACATGCTTGTGATTTCGCGGGAACTCGGCGAGAATGGGCGCACAACCGCATACTCTCGCCACTTCGTGGTTCAGGTCGTAGGGGAAGACGCACCTGATGAAACGGAGAGATCATGGCGACGGCTTACGCACGCGGAGTGGTGTTCATCCACTCGGCGCCTCGCGCGCTCTGCCCGCACCTGGAATGGGCGGTGGGTCGCGCTATCGGGCGTGCGGTGAACTTCGACTGGACCGAGCAGCCTGTGCTGACCGGCGCACGCCGCGCCGAGTTCTACTGGGATGGTCCCGTCGGTACCGGTGCTGCCCTCGCGACCGCGATCCGGGGCTGGGAGCACCTCCGGTTCGAGGTGACCGAAGACCCGACGCCCCGCAGCGACGGCGGTCGGTGGCTGCACACGCCCGACCTCGGCATCCACTACGCCCAGACCGATGCCGCCGGCAACATCGTCATCGGAGAGGATCGCATCCGCTACGCGATGGAGATCGCCGCGGGCAGCGCCGTCGAGCTGCAGCGCGAGCTCGACATCGCCCTGGGGTCCGCCTGGGACGAGGAGCTGGAGCCCTTCCGTCACGCCAGCGACGACGCGCGCGTCGTCTGGCTCCACAAGGTCGGCTGACCGACCCCGATACCGGGAGCGCGGAGGCGTGAGTATCGGATGCCGGTGACTGATCCCGGACGCTGAGAAGACGAATCCCCGCTCCGCTCGACGAAGACCCCGCCCCGGGCGACCGGGCGGGGTCTTCGTCTGCGCAGATCAGATCACGGCCGCGTGCGCGAGGTCGTCGACCGTGTTCACACCACCGCCGCGCACGTCCGCCCAGGCCTGCGCCAGACGCGTCATCGCCTCCGCCGCGCGCTCGGGCGGGAGCGTGATGGGAACCCGGAGTCGCCGCTCCAACACTCCGCCGGTGGTGAAGCGCGGCCCGGGCGGGAGGATGAGTCCCCGCTCGCGTGCAGCGAGGGAGAGCGTGGTCGACAACGGGGCGCCGAGATCGATCCAGGCGGAGAGGCCGCCGGGCGTCTCCGGCATCCGCATCCCCGGGATCTCGGCGATCGCCGCGGCCACCGCGTTCCGCCCGGCGCTCAGGCGGCGCCGCACGTGATGGGTGAGCGCGGGGACGTCGTCGAGCAGCTCCACGGCGATGCACTGCTCGAGGAGGGCCGTGCCGAGCTCGAACGAGGGTCGGACGGCCAGCAGCCGGGCGATGACCGAGCGCTCGGCGCGGATCCAGCCGATGCGCAGGCCTCCCCACGCGATCTTCGACATCGATCCCACCGTGATCACGTTCGGGCCCTCGGCCGCCATCGGCGCCGGTGCCCATCCCCGGTCGATGTCGAGCTCTGCCGTCGTCTCGTCGACGATCAGGTGCGTGCCGGTGTTGCGGGCCGTCGTCGCGATCCGAGACCGCTCCTCCTGCGGCAGCGTCGCTCCGGTGGGGTTGTGGAAGTCGGGGATGAGGTACGCGACGTGCGGGCGTGCGGTCAGCAGGGTGTCGGTGAGGTGCCGGGCGTCCCAGCCGTCGGTGTCGACCGGCGTCGGGAGAAGCCGGTAGCCGTGCCGGTGCAGAGCCTCGAGCGCGTGCGGGAAGGTCGGCTGCTCCACGAGGGCGCGTTCGCCCCGGCGCCCCAGCGCCGTGAGGATGAGGTTGACGGCGTTGAGGGCGCCGGAGGTGATCATGATCTCGTCCGCCGAGGTCACCGCGCCGCGCTCGGTGAATCGGCGGGCCACGGCATCGCGCAACTCGGGAAGGCCCTGGAGCGAATAGCCGCTCGTCCCGCGCAGGGCCGCGAGCCGGGGGAGGGACCGCACGGTCGCGTCGTACAGGCCGGGGGTCGAGTCCATCGAGGCGATCGACAGGTCGATCGCCTCGTCGTCCGCGTCGAGGGCGGCGGCCGACGGGCCGTGCGGGAGGGTCACTCTGGTGCTTCCGCCATGATGCCGGGACACGTAGCCGCCGGCCTCCAGAACGCCGTAGGTGCGGGTGATGGTCGAGCGTGATCGCCTGAGTTCGAGGGCGAGTGCCCGTTCGCTCGGCAGTCTCTCGCCGACCGTGAGGCGTCCGTCGAGGATGAGGGCCCTGATGCGGTCGGCCAGGCCCGAGGCCGAGGCGTCATCGATGTCCTGGGTGCCGAGCTGGGTGACGAGACGGGAGGCCATGCGTCCAGCCTGCCGCAAAGTGGCCTTCCATGTGCAGGCCACTTTTCGCTCAGTGGTCGGCCTCGTCACGCCTTCGCGCGGGCCACGATGGGGAGATGCTCTTCCGTGCCGTCTTCCTGCCCTTCACCGCGACCAGCCGTCGAGACCTGGTCGAGCGGCTGGCGCAGCTCGTGGGCGGGCTCTTCCTCTACGGCGTCGCGCTCGGCTTCATGGTGCGCGGCGGCATCGGCGTCGCGCCCTGGGACGTCCTGTCGCTGGGTGTCGCACGCTGGACGGGACTCGGGTACGGGGTCGTCACGGTGCTGATCTCGATCATCGTCCTGTTGCTGTGGATCCCGCTCCGTCAACGGGTGGGCCTCGGCACCTTGCTCAACGCGCTGCTCATCGGCCCGTTCGCCGATCTCACGCTCCTCGTGCTGCCTGCTCCGCCGTCCGTGTGGGTCGGGGCCCCCATGTTCGTGTTCGGACTCGTGCTGCTGGCATTCGCCACCGGTCTCTACATCGCGGCGGACTTCGGCCCCGGACCGCGCGACGGACTCATGACGGGGCTCGTCCGGGTGACCCGGTGGCCGGTCTGGCTGGCGCGGACGGTCATCGAAGGCTCCGTGCTGCTCGTCGGCTTCCTCCTCGGCGGTCCGGTGGGCGTCGGCACCGTGCTGTTCGCGTTCGGCGTCGGTCCGTTGATCGGCTGGTTCCTCCCGCGGATCGAGCGCCGCCGTCGGCAGCGTTCGCAGCTCCTCGCCGTCCGGGCGAGCGCGCCCCTGGGTCCCTGAGCCTGTCGAAGGGTGAGAGCGGACTGCGCATGACGAAGGCCCCCGGGAAGATGATCCAGGGGGCCTTCGTCGCGGATGCGGAAGCGGTCAGTCGACGCCGCCGAGCACGAGCACGGCGTTGTGTCCGCCGAAGCCGAACGAGTTGCTGATGGCGATCTGCGGGCCGTCGCCGAGCGGAGCCGCCTCTCCAGACAGACGGAACGGCACCTCCGGGTCCGGCTCGGTCATATTGATCGTCGGCGGGGCCACGCGGTCCCGCAGCGCGAGGAGCGAGAAGATCGCCTCCAGCGCGCCGGTCCCGCCCAGGAGGTGTCCGGTGGACGCCTTGGTCGCCGACACCGGGATCTCATCGATCCGGTCGCCGAAGACGTTTTTCAGCGCGACGTACTCGTTGGGGTCGCCGACCGGCGTCGAGGTCGCGTGGGCGTTGATGTGCGTCACCTGGTCGGGGGTGATGCCGGCCTCCTCGAGTGCCTGGACGACGGCACGGGCCGCCCCCTTGCCCTCGGGGTCGTTGCCGGTGATGTGGTAGGCGTCGGCGGTCACTCCACCGCCGAGGACGTAGCCGTAGATCTTCGCGCCGCGGGCCTTGGCGTGCTCCTCTGTCTCGAGGATGAGGGCCGCTGCGCCCTCGCCCATCACGAAGCCGTCGCGGTCGATCGCGCCGGGTCGGGAGGCGTGGGCGGGGTCGTCGTTGCGACGCGACAGCGCCTGCGCGGAGGCGAACGCGGCCATGGTGATCGGGTGGATCGCCGACTCCGTGCCGCCGGCGATGACGACGTCGGCCAGGCCCTCCTGCAGGTGGTGGAAGGCGTGGATGATCGACTCGGTGCTGGAGGCGCAGGCGCTGACGACCGTCTGTGCGTAGGCGCGGGCCTCGAACTGCAGCGACAGGTTGCCGGCGGCCGCATTCGGCATCAGCATCGGCACGGTCAGCGGCATGACCCGGCGGGGGCCCTTCTCGCGCAGCGTGTCCCAGGCGTCGAGCAGCGTCCAGAGGCCGCCGATCCCGGTCGCGAAGTCGACGCCGAGGCGCTCGGGAGCGACCTCGGGCGAGCCCGCGTCCGCCCAGGCTTCACGGGCCGCGATGAGGGCGAACTGTGAAGACGGGTCGAGACGCTTCGCCTCGTGGCGGGGCAGCACCTCTTCCGGACGGACGCTCGCGGAGGCGGCGAACGTGACGGGCAGGTCGTACTCCTGCACCCAGTCGTGCTCGATCGTGCGGGCGCCGGAGGCACCGGCGAGAAGGTTGTCCCAGTTCTCCGGTGCCGTCCCGCCGATGGCGGAGGTGGCGCCGATGCCGGTGACGACGATGCGCTTGGTCATGAGGTGTGGTTCCTTGTCGAAACGAGGTCGTGCGGGGGATGGGCAGGGACGGAGGATGCCACTCCTCACCCGGGGCGAGGGTGGCATCCTTCCGGGATTACTCCTGGCCCGCGACGATGAAGTTGACGGCGTCGCCGACGGTCTTCAGGTTCTTGACCTCGTCGTCGGGGATGGTGACGCCGAACTTCTCCTCGGCGTTGACGACGATCGTCATCATCGAGATCGAGTCGATGTCGAGGTCGTCCGTGAACGACTTCTCCAGGGCGACCTCGCTGGCGTTGATGCCGGTCTCGTCGGTGATCAGCTCTGCGAGGCCGGCGAGGACCTCATCGTTGGTGAAAGCCATGGTGGTCTTCCTCTTTCTTGCGGGTTGTATTCGGAACCGTGGAACAGTCTAGGGAAGGTCGACGCGTCTTCAGGGAAGGACGACGACCTGGGCTGCGAAGACGAGGCCGGCGCCGAAGCCGATCTGCAGGGCGAGTCCGCCGGAGAGCTCCGGGTGCTCGGCCATGAGGCGGTGGCTGGCGAGAGGGATCGAGGCGGCCGACGTGTTGCCGGTGGTCTCGATGTCGCGGGCGATGACGGTGGTCTCCGGCAGGCCGAGCTGCTTGGCGAACTCGTCGATGATGCGCATGTTGGCCTGGTGCGGGATGAAGGCGGCGAGGTCGGAGGCCTCGATCCCGGCCTTCTCCAGCGCCTCACGTGCGACCTTCGCCATCTCCCAGACGGCCCAGCGGAAGACCGTCGGGCCCTCCTGGCGGAGCGTCGGCCACGGCACGACGCCGTCGCGGAAATCCGTGAGGGTGGCGTTCATGCCCACGGCGTCTGCTTTCGAGCCGTCGCTGCCCCACACAGCGGGGGCGATGCCCGGCGTGTCGCTGGGGCCGATGAGCGCGGCGCCGGCGCCGTCGCCGAGGAGGAAGGAGATGCTGCGGTCGGTCGGGTCGACGACATCGGAGAGCTTCTCCGTACCGATCACGAGCGCGTGGCGGGCCGCACCCGCCTTGATGAGCGCGTCGGCTTGCGCCACGGCGTAGGCGTAGCCCGCACAGGCCGCGTTGATGTCGTAGGCCGCGGCCGGGTTGGCCCCGACGCGGTCCGCGACGATCGCGGAGACGGACGGCGTCTGCTTCGGGTTGCTGATGGTCGCGACGATCACGAGGTCGACATGGGCGGCCGGGACGCCCGACTTCTCGATGGCCTCGGCTGCCGCCGCGGTCGCGAGGTCGATGGCGTCGGTGTCCTTGTCGGCCCGCGCCCGCGTGATGATGCCGGTGCGCTGACGGATCCACTCATCGCTGGAGTCGATCGGCCCGATGAGGTCTTCGTTGGGCACCGCGTTCTCGCCGCGAGCCGCGCCGAACGCGTAGATGCGGGTGTAGGCGGGCCCGGCGATCTGGGCGAGGGAGGCGGTCATGCGGCTTCTCCGTTCAGCAGCGCGACGGCGGCTTCGAGGTCTTCGGGGGTCTTCACGGCGACCGTCGGCACGCCGCGCAGGCCGCGCTTGGCGAGACCGACGAGGGCGCCCGCGGGGGCGAGCTCGATGACGCCGGTCACGCCGGCGTCGGCGAACGAAGCCATGCAGAGGTCCCACCGGACGGGGGAGGAGACCTGGTCGACGAGGTAGTCGAGCGCCGTCCTGCCGTCGGTCACGACCGAGCCGTCGCGGTTGGTCCAGAGCGTGATCTCGGGGTCGCCCGGCTGCACATCGGCGACCGCGTCGCGGAGGGTCGAGACGGCGGAGGCCATGTAGTCGGTGTGGAATGCGCCGGCGACCTGGAGCGGCACCACGCGCGTGCCCTTGACCGGCTCCTCGGCGAGAGCCGCCAGGGCCGGAAGGGGACCGGCGACGACGATCTGCCCGCCGCCGTTGAAGTTCGCCGGCGCGAGGCCGAGCTCGGCGAGTCGGGCGAGGAGAGCCTCCTCATCGCCGCCGAGCACCGCGCTCATCCCCGTCGGGGTCTGGGCGGCGGCATCGGCCATCGCCCTCCCGCGGATGCCGACGAGGCGCATGCCCGTCTCGGCGTCCAGCACGCCGCTGCCGACGAGCGCCGCGATCTCCCCGACGGAGTGCCCGGCGATGCCATCCGCGCGGCGACCGGCGGCGGCCACGAGGGCATCACCGGCCACGAGGGAGGCGGCCACGATCAGCGGTTGGGCGACGCGGGTGTCACGGATGGTGTCCGCGTCCGACTCGGTGCCGTGCGCGCGGAGATCGAGCTGTGCGGCCTCGGAGTAGGCGGCGAGACGCTCTTCCACTCCGTCGAGCTCGAGCCAGGGGGCGAGGAATCCGGGGGTCTGCGAGCCCTGTCCAGGGCAGACGACGACAATCACCCACCCAGTCTGCCAACGATCGCGGCAGAACGGTGGATGATCCATCACAAGATTGCGTGAAACCCTTGTGTGTGGCGCACAGATCGCGCGGCTCAGCGCGGAGGGCGACGGAGCGGCGGACGGCGACGCACCTGCTCGGCCGCCCCGATGGAGCCGAGGATGAGCGCGGTCTGCAGGATGAGGGCCTCGCGGGGTCCGGTCGCGTCCCACCCGATGACCTCGCTCACCCGCTTGAGGCGGTAGCGGACGGTGTTCGGATGCACGAAGAGCTCGCGGGCTGTCGCCTCGAGGGACCGGCCGTTGTCGAGATAGCTCCAGAGCGTCGTGACGAGGTCGGTCGAGTGCGCCTGCAGCGGGCGGTAGATGCGCTCGATGAGGGTCTGCTTCGCGAGAGGGTCGCCGGCGAGGGCGCGCTCCGGAAGCAGGTCGTCGGCTTCGACGGGCCGCGGTGCGCTCCGCCACGCGCGGGCCACCGCGAATCCGGCCAGCGCTGCACGCGCGCTCTGGCTGGCATCGACGAGGGCGGCCACCGCCGGCCCCAGCACGACGAACCCCGGGCCGAAGGACGGCTCCAGACGGGCCGCGATCTCCTGGAACCCGAGCTCCTCGTCCTCGCCCTCCTGGCCCTCGACGCGCGCGCGTCCGAGCACGAGCACGAGGCGCGAGCCCTGCACGCCGATGAGGACGTCGACCGCGAGCTTGCGCGCCGTCCGACGCACGAGGTCGACGTCGAACTGCGGGGGTGTGGTGCCGACCAGGACCGCGACCTCTCCATGGCCGTGCCACCCGAGCGCGGCGATCCGGCTGGGCAGCTCCTCGTCGGCCTCGCCCGTGAGGATCGAGTCGACGACGAGCGCCTCGAGCCGCGCGTCCCACAGACCGCGGGCCTCGGCGGCGCGGGCGTAGACGTCGGCGGCGGCGAACGCCACATCCCGCGAGTAGAGCAGGATGGCTTCGCGGAGGTGCTCGCCCTTGCCCGCCACCCGCTCCTCGGTCACCTCGACGGTGACGCGGATGAGCTGGAGCGTCTGCTGCAGACTCACGCTGCGCAGCAGCTCACGGGGAGCGGCGGCGAAGATGTCCGCGGCGATCCACGGGGTGGACGTCGGGTCGTCGTACCACTGGATGAACGACGTGATGCCCGCCTGCGCCACCAGCCCGACCGCGGAGCGGCGGGCTGGTGGCATGTCGGCGTACCAGGGGAGGGTGTCCTCCAGCCGCTTGATGGTCACCGTGGCGATGTCGCCGGAGATCCGGCGCAGCCAGGTGAGCGTGGCGGCCTTGTCCATGCCGGCGGCGGAGGTGGGTGTCACCGAGGGCTCAGCTTTCGCCGCCTGCATTGCCGCTCGTGCCGGCGTTCACGTCGTGCAGGCGGTACTTCTCGATGGCCTGAGCGGAGAGGCCGCGGTCGACCTTGCCCTCCTCGGCCAGTGCCTGCAGGGTGCGCACGACGATCGACGGGCCGTCGATCTTGAAGAAGCGGCGGGCCGCTGCACGGGTGTCCGAGAAGCCGAAGCCGTCGGCACCGAGGGTGGCGAAGCGGTTCGGGACCCACGGGCGGATCTGGTCCTGCACGGCGTGCATGAAGTCGCTCACTGCGACGACGGGACCTTCGGCGCCCTGGAGCTTCTGCGTGAGGTACGCGGTGCGCGGCTCCTGCTCCGGGTGGAGGAAGTTGTGCTCGTCGGCGGCGAGGCCGTCGCGGCGCAGCTCGGTCCACGAGGTGACCGACCACACGTCGGCGACGACGCCCCAGTCCTTCTTCAGCAGCTCCTGGGCCTCGAGTGCCCACGGCAGACCCACGCCGGAGGCGAAGAGCTGCGCGCGGGGGCCGTCGCCCTCGCCGACGGCGACGCGGTGGATGCCGCGGACGATGCCGTCCACATCCACGTCGGCAGGCTCCGCGGGCTGCACCATCGGCTCGTTGTACACCGTGAGGTAGTACATGACGTTCGGGTCTTCGTGCTGCCCGCCGTACATCCGCTCGAGACCGGAGCGCATGATGTGCGCGATCTCGTAGCCGTACGCGGGGTCGTAGGAGACCGTCGCCGGGTTGGTCGAGGAGAGCAGGTGCGAGTGCCCGTCGGCGTGCTGGAGGCCTTCACCCGTGAGGGTCGTGCGGCCGGCGGTGGCGCCGATGATGAAGCCGCGGGCCATCTGGTCGCCGGCGGCCCACTGGGCGTCGCCAGTGCGCTGGAACCCGAACATCGAGTAGAAGATGTAGATCGGGATGAGCGGCTCGCCGTGCGTCGCGTAGGACGTGCCCGCGGCGGTGAACGCCGCGAGAGCGCCGGCCTCATTGATGCCGACGTGGACGATCTGGCCCTGCGGGCTCTCCTTGTAGGCGAGCAGCAGCTCCCGGTCGACCGACGTGTAGTGCTGGCCGTTGGGGTTGTAGATCTTCGCCGTCGGGAAGTACGCGTCCATGCCGAACGTGCGCGCCTCGTCGGGGATGATCGGCACGATGCGGTGGCCGAACTCCTTCGAGCGCAGCAGGTCCTTCAGGAGGCGGACGAACGCCATGGTCGTGGCGATCTCCTGCGTGCCGGAGCCCTTCTTCGGCAGCGCATACGCGTTCTCCTCGGGGAGGGAGAGGCCGACGTGCGTCGAACGGCGCTCCGGGAGGAAGCCGCCGAGGGCCTTGCGGCGCTCGAGCATGTACTGGATCGTCTCGTCCTGCGGTCCCGGGTTGTAGTACGGGGGCAGGTAAGGGTTCTCCTCGAGCTGCGCGTCCGTGATCGGGATGTGCATCGCGTCGCGGAACGTCTTGAGGTTGTCCAGCGTCATCTTCTTCATCTGGTGGGTCGCGTTGCGGCCCTCGAACTGCGGGCCGAGCCCGTAGCCCTTGACGGTCTTCGCGAGGATGACGGTCGGCTTGCCCTTGTGCTCGGTCGCGGCCTTGAACGCGGCGTAGACCTTGCGGTAGTCGTGGCCACCCCGCTTGAGGTTCCAGATGTCGTCGTCGGAGTAGTCCTTGACGAGCGCGGCGGCGCGCTCGTCGCGGCCGAAGAAGTGCTCGCGGATGTAGGCGCCGGACTCGGCCTTGTACGTCTGGTAGTCGCCGTCGGGCGTGACGTTCATGAGGTTGAGCAGTGCGCCCTCGGTGTCGCGGGCGAGCAGGTCGTCCCACTCGCGGCCCCAGACCACCTTGATGACGTTCCAGCCGGCGCCGCGGAAGAACGACTCCAGCTCCTGGACGATCTTGCCGTTGCCGCGCACCGGGCCGTCGAGACGCTGCAGGTTGCAGTTCACGACGAAGGTGAGGTTGTCGAGGCCCTCGTTCGCCGCGACCTGGAGCTGTCCGCGGCTCTCGACCTCGTCCATCTCGCCGTCGCCGAGGAACGCCCAGACGTGCGACTGCGAGGTGTCCTTGATGCCGCGGTTCTCGAGGTACTTGTTCGACATCGCCTGGTAGATGGCGTTGATCGGGCCGAGACCCATCGACACCGTCGGGAACTGCCAGTACTCCGGCATGAGGCGCGGGTGCGGGTACGACGGGATGCCGTTCGGCGCATGCGACTTCTCCTGGCGGAAGCCGTCGAGCTGGTCCTCCGTGAGGCGCCCCTCGAGGAAGGAGCGGGCGTAGGTGCCGGGGGAGGCGTGACCCTGGATGAAGATCTGGTCGGCGCCACCGGGGTGGTCCGCCCCCTTGAAGAAGTGGTTGAAGCCCACCTCGTACAGCGCCGCCGAGGAGGCGTAGGTGGAGATGTGACCGCCGACGCCGATGCCGGGGCGCTGGGCACGGTGCACCGTGATGGCGGCGTTCCAGCGGATCCAGGCGCGGTAACGCCGCTCGATCTCCTCGTCACCGGGGAACTCGGGCTCGTTCTCCGGGGCGATGGTGTTGATGTAGTCGGTGGTCGGAACCATCGGCACGTTCAGGTGCAGTTCCTTGGAGCGCTTGAGCAGGCTGAGCATGATCTCGCGCCCGCGGCCGTGGCCCTTGGCGTCCACTAGCTCGTCGAGCGACTGCTGCCACTCACCGGTCTCTTCCGGATCGCTGTCGAGGGGGCCCTGAGAGTACGGATCCTGGTCGTGGACGGTCACGGGGGAACCTTTCGTCAAGCTGGCAGGTCATGCCAAGGAAACGGGAAGCGACACGGGCAGCCTTGTCGGCCGTGCACAACGCGCGCCGACCTCAGCCTATCCCTCTTCCACGACACGGGTGCGCATCCGCACCCGGATAGACTGAGCGCACCAGGGCCTTTAGCTCAGCTGGTAGAGCGCCACGTTTACACCGTGGATGTCGTCGGTTCGATCCCGGCAGGGCCCACCCGTAACGTTTGCAGCGGGGAGCGCAATGACGCGACGCATCGTCATCAGCGGGGCATCAGGCCTCATCGGTTCCGCTCTCGCCGCCTCTCTGCGGGCGGACGGCATCGAGGTGACCACCCTCGTGCGACGTCCCCCGCAGGCGGAGGGCGAGATCGAGTGGGCTCCGGGTGAGGCGTCCCTGGATCCCGACGCACTCGCCGGGGCGGAGGCCGTCGTCGCCCTCGGGGGTGCGAGCGTCGGCCGGCTGCCGTGGACGCGTGGGTACCGCCGCCAGCTCGTCGAATCACGGCTCGACGCGACGAACACGCTCACCACCGCTCTGCGCGCCCTGCGTACCGACGCGCCCGCCTTCCTCTCCGCTTCCGCCGTGGGCTACTACGGATCGGCGCCCGGCGAGGTGCTCACCGAGCACTCCGGCCCGGGGAGTACCTTCCTGGCCGACCTCACCGTGCGCTGGGAGACGGCAGCGCGACGAGCGGAGGACCACACGCGGGTCGCCCTGCTGCGGACGGCACCGGTGATCCACCGCCGGGGTGTGCTGCGGCCCATGATCACGCTGACGAAGCTCGGCGTCGCCGGCCCGCTGGGGCCGGGTACGCAGATCTGGCCGTGGATCTCGTTGGACGACGAGGTGCGTGGCATCCGCCATGTCCTCGAAGAGAAGCTCGCGGGACCCGTCAACCTCACCGGGCCGACCCGGGCGTCCGCGAACGACATCGGTCGCGCGCTCGCGCAGCGGATGCACCGGCCGTTCTGGCTGCCCGCTCCCCGGTGGGCCCTGCGCCTCGCCCTCGGCGATGCCGCCGACTCGTTGCTGCTCCCGGACGCCGACGTGCGCCCCGAGGCGCTGCAGCAGTCCGGCTTCCGGTTCACCCATTCCACAGCAGCCGAAGCGGTCGCCGCCGCGATCTGACGAGCCCGCGATTCTCCCGGCGAGACCCCTGCCGTCGCAGCGCTCGCGCTGTCAGGATGGGCGCATGGAGATCATCGAGAACTCGAAGCTCACCGTCGTCGGCGCCGGAAGCGTCGGATCGAGCGTGGCCTATGCGGCTCTGATCCGGGGATCGGCCCGCCACGTCGCCCTGTACGACATCGCGACGGAGAAGGTCGAGGCGGAGGTGCTCGACCTCGCGCACGGCACGCAGTTCACCGGCAGCAGCGACATCATCGGCGGCAGCGATATCTCGGTGGCGGCCGGTTCCCACGTCGTGGTCATCACCGCGGGAGCGAAGCAGAAACCGGGGCAGACGCGCACCGAGCTCGCCGGCGTGAACGCCGGCATCATCCGGCGCATGATGCCGGAGCTGCTGTCCGTCGCGCCGAACGCGGTCTATGTCATCGTCACGAACCCGTGCGACGTGCTCACCGTCATCGCTCAGCAGGAGACGGGCCTGCCCCCGGAGCGCATCTTCGCCTCCGGAACGGTCCTCGACACCTCCCGGCTGCGCTGGAAGCTGGGGGAGCGGGCGGGCGTGTCCACGGCCAGCGTGCACGCCCATATCATCGGGGAGCACGGCGACACCGAGTTCCCGCTCTGGTCGCGGGCGACGATCGGCACGGTCCCGATCCTCGACTGGGAGACCCCGGAGCACCCGCGCTTCACCCTGGAGGAGCTGGACGAGATCGCCGTCGACGTCCGGGACGCCGCCTACAAGGTGATCCAGGGGAAGGGCGCCACGAACTACGCGATCGGGCTCTCCAGCGCGCGCATCGTCGAAGCGATCCTCCGAGACGAGCACGCGGTGATGCCCGTGAGCACGGTTCTCCGCGACTTCCACGGGATCGACGGCGTCGCCCTGTCCGTGCCGTCCATCGTCAGCGCCGCCGGGGCCGTGCCGATCCGCACGACGGCGTTCTCGGATCGCGAGCTCGACCTGCTGCGGCAGTCCGCCGACGCGCTCACCGCGGTCGCCGCATCCCTGCAGGAGTGACGGCTGGTGGGGCGGCGGTCCGCCCCACCTGGGTTCACCGGCCGTGCGGATCGGTGCGGTTGAGCATCACGACGACGTCGTCGTAGTCGCCGCGCGCCTCGCCGTAGCGGAGGAACTTCACCCGCTCGACCTGGATCTCGGTCGCGTCCGGCTGGGTCTCGATGAGCGTCATGACCTCGTCGATGAACGCGTCCAGCGGCAGAGCGGCCTCGTTCTCCGCATGCCCGGGCATGAGGTCCGTGCGCACGGCGGGCGGTTCGAGCTCCTGCACGGCGACGGTCGTGCCGGTGAGCTGCAGCCGCAGCGACTCGCTGAGCATGTGGATCGCCGCCTTGCTCGCGTTGTACGTGGGCGTGACCTTCAGGGGTGCGAAGGCGAGACCGGAGGAGACGGTCATGATGGTCGCGGCGGGCTGGGCCCGCAGGTGCTCGATGAAGGCGGCGATGAGACGGATCGGGCCGAGGATGTTCGTCGTGACGGTCTCCTCCGCGGTGGACAGGAAGCCGGCCGGCGTGGTCCACTCCTCCGTGCGCATGATGCCCGCCATCGTGATCAGCACGTTCAGAGTCGGATGCGCGGCGAGGACCGCGGCCGCGACCTCGCTGATGCTCGCCGGGTCGGCCGTATCGATGCGGATCGTGCGGAGTTCGGGATGCGCGGCGGCGATCGCGGCCAGCCGGCCCTCTCGGCGTCCCCCCACGATCACGGTGTTGCCGCGCTCCTGCAGTCGGAGCGCCAGCGCCAGGCCGATCCCGCTCGTCGCGCCGGGGATGAAGATGGTGTTTCCGGTGATGTCCATGTCCCCAGCCTCGGTGCTGCACCGGCGCCGTTCCAGAGACGGCTGATCGGGGGATCGGCGGTCCCTGGATCCCGTCCCGTGTCCGGGGGATACTGCACGGATGGATCGCGATGCCCTGGCCGACTTCCTCCTGCGCCGTCGGGAGGCGCTCCGTCCCGCCGATGTGGGTCTGCCTGAGGGGCCGCGTCGACGGACGGCGGGACTGCGGCGGGAGGAGGTCGCGCAGCTGGCGACCATGTCGACGGACTACTACACGCGTCTCGAGCAGCGCCGGGGCCCGCAGCCGAGCGCTCAGATCCTCGCCGCCCTCGCCCGTGCGCTGCGGCTGTCCTCGGACGAGCGCGACTACCTCTATCGCCTCAGCGGACTCAGCGCTCCCGATCGGGCGGTGATCACCGACTACGTCCGTCCCGGCATCCTCCGGGTGCTCGACCGTCTGCACGACACCCCGGCGTTCGTGGTCTCGGCACTCGACGAGGTCCTGGTGCAGAACGACGCCTCCCGGGCGCTGATCGGAGACGCGAGCGGTCTGACCGGACTCGACCGGAGCGGCATCCATCGCTGGTTCGCGCGACCGGAGGAGGAACGGCGGCGATACCGGGAGGTCGATCACCCCCGGCAGTCACGGGCGCTGGTGGCGGCGTTGCGTGCAGCGTACGGCACCATGGGCGCGCGGTCACGGGCGGGGGAGATCGTGGCGGATCTGTCGGAACGGAGCCCCGAGTTCGTGCGGCTCTGGGCGGCCCACGAGGTCGCTCGTCGCTTCGAGCAGCACAAGGTGATCGCTATCCGGAGCTGGGGGAGATCGAGGTGGACTGCCAGGCGCTGTTCACCGAGGACGAGTCGCAGGCGCTCATCGTTCTCACAGCGCAACCCGGGAGCGAGGCCGCCGGGAAGCTCGAGTTCCTGCGCGTGCTCGGCACGCAGAGCGTCTGAGCCCTCGCGCTCAGGACTCCTCGTGCACGGCGGGATCGCCGTCGAACAGGCGCCCGTCCGCGCGTCCGAGTGCGGTGATCGCGGCGACCTCCGCGTCGTCGAGCACGACGGCGGCGGCCGCGAGGTTCGCCGCCTGGTGCTCCGCGGACGACGCCTTCGGGATCGCGACCGTCTCCCTGGCCACGTGCCAGGCGAGGACGGTCTGTGCGGGCGTGATGTCGTGAGCGGCAGCCACCTCGCGGACGACGGCCTCGTCGAGGAGGGCCTGCGCACGCCCCAGCGGGCTCCAGGCCTCGGTGAGGATGCCGCGCTCCCGGTGATAGGCCAGCTGCTCCTCCTGCGGGAAGTACGGGTGCACCTCGATCTGGTTCACGACCGGCCGGACCCCGGTCTCCCGTTCGATGCGCTCGAGATGCTCGGGGAGGAAGTTCGAGACGCCGATCTGGCGGACGACGCCCCGCGACTGGGCGTCGACGAGAGCCTCCCATGCCTCGACGTACTCGTCCTGACTCGGGTTCGGCCAGTGGATGAGGTGCAGATCGGTCGCGTCGAGGCCGAGGCGGGAGCGGCTCTCCTCGATGCTGGCGGTCGCCGTCGCGCGGGCATGGTGCCGTCCGGGGAGCTTCGTCGTCACGATGACCTCGGAGCGGGGGACGCCGGAGGCCGCGACGCCGCGCCCGACGGAGCCCTCGTTCTCGTAGTTGAACGCCGAGTCCACGAGGCGGTAGCCCGCACGGAGGGACTGGGCGACCGCGTCGGCTCCGGCGTCGCCGTTCAGCCGGTACGTGCCGAGACCGAGCGCCGGCAAGGCGAAGCCGTTGTGGGCGCGGAAGGTGGGGACAGCGGTCATCGATGCTCCTGGCGTTGGCGTGCTTCCAGCGTAGGGCGAGTTGGCGCCGCACGGCCCTCCGCGCGATGCTGGCAGGCATGATCCTGATCGTCGCGACCTCATGACGGCGTCCTTCCGCTGCCCCTGCGCTTCGGGGGACACCTTCGCCGCGTGCTGCGGGCCCCTCCTCGACGGCGCTCCTGCCCCGACCGCCGAGCGGCTGATGCGCTCCCGGTACACCGCGTTCGTGCGGGAAGACGGGGCGTACCTGCTCCGCACCTGGCACCCGGACACGCGACCGGAGACGATCACCTTCGAGCACGACCTGGAGTGGCGACGCCTGCTGATCGTGGATCGCGTGGCGGGCGGCCCCTTCGACACGGAGGGCGTGGTCGAGTTCGAGGCTTTCTGGCGGCAGGGCGGCACGCGCGGATCGCTGCACGAGCGCAGCCGCTTCGTCCGTGAGAACCGGACGTGGCTCTACGTGGACGGCGACATCCGGTGATGCGGCCCTCGGCCCCGCAGCGACTAGATTTGAGAGCGTGAACGCCACCCCGGAGAACCAGCGCACCCTGCTCGACATCGCGGACCTCGACCGGCGCATCGCGCAGGCGGAGCGTGCCCGCACGCAGCCGAGCCAGGCGGGCCGGATCGCCGAGCTCGTCGCCATCCGTCAGGAGCAGCTCCGCGAGCTCACCGTCCTGACCGGCGCCAGGGACGACGCCCGCACCGAGCTCTCGCGGCTGGAGTCCGACGTCGCGCTGGCCGAGCAGCGGCGCGACCGCGACGCCCAGCGCCTCGCCGCGGCCACGAACCCGAAGGAGGCGCAGGCTCTGGAGCACGAGCTCGCCAGCCTCGCCAGGCGTCTGAGTGATCTGGAGGATGCGGAGCTCGACGTCATGGGCCGGGTCGAGGAAGCCGACGCCGCCGTGGCCGCGCAGCAGGCGCTGCTGGATGCGACGACCGCGGAGGGGAGTGCCCTCACCGCGCAGGGCAAGGCCGACGTCGCTGCGGCGACCGAGCTCGGCGCCCAGCTGGCCCGCGACCGCGAGGCTGTCGCCGCCACCGTTCCCGCGCCTCTTCTCGCGGAGTACGATCGCCGCGCCGCGAACAGCGCTGGAGCGGCCCTCCTCACCCGCGGCACCTGCGAAGGCTGCCGCATGATGCTCCCCGGCACCGATCTCAACGAGATCCGTCGCGCGCCCGAGGACGAGGTCGTCTCGTGCCCCGAGTGCGGCTGCATCCTCGTGCGCACCGAGGAGTCGGGACTCTCGTCATGAGCGCATCCGGCCTGCACCGCCCGTGACGGCGCCGGCGTCGGGCCCGGAGCGACGCCTCGCGCTGGTCGGCCTCGGTGCGGGGGAGTACGCCGCGATCGAGCTGGACGAACACGACGAGGAGCAGCAGCGTACGCTCCTGCCCGCGGCGGAACTCGCCGGATGGGTGGCCGCGGTCGAAGCCGCCGACGCCCCGCGGTGGATCATCCGCAGCGCGGCCGAGATCTACGCGCTGCTCCTGAGCGAAGGCGTGAGGATCACACGCAGCCACGATCTCGTCCTCTGCCACGCGATCCTGCGCGACACGGCCATGGTGTCCACGCCGCTGGTACCCGCCGCGGCGTGGGAGCGCCGCGACCCGGTCGACACCACCCCCTCCCTGTTCGACGTCCTCGACGAGGAGTCCGGCGAGGACGCGATCGCCGCGGCTCTCGAGCAGTACCGCGCGCAGCGGATCGTGATGGCGGAGGCTGCGGACGGGCGCCTGACGCTGCTGTGCGCCGCGGAGTCGGCCGGCGGGCTGATGGCGGAGGAGATGCGCGTCGCGGGGCTCCCGTGGGACGCCGGGGTGCATGATGCGATCCTCACCGAGACCTTGGGGGCTCGCCCCGCATCGGGCGGGCTGCCTCGACGGATGGTGGAGCGCGGCGACGAGGTGCGGGCCCTGCTCGACGACCCCACGCTGCACCTGGACAGCCAGCCGAAGCTGCTGCGGGCGCTGCACCGCGTGGGGGTGTCGGTGGAGTCGACGAGCAAGTGGGAGCTGTCCGCGCACGATCACCCCGTGATCGAACCGCTCCTCGCCTACAAGAAGCTGTCTCGACTGCTCAGCGCGAACGGCTGGACCTGGCTGTCGGAGTGGGTGCAGGACGGTCGTTTCCGCCCGGTGTACATCCCCGGGGGCGTCGTGACCGGACGGTGGGCGTCGGCCGGCGGCGGTGCCCTCCAGCTGCCGCGCAACCTCCGCCCAGCGGTACGCGCGGATCCGGGCTGGGCCCTCGTCGTGGCGGACGTCGCCCAGCTCGAGCCGCGGATGCTCGCGGCCATGGCGGCCGACGAGGCGATGGCAGCCGCGGCGCGCGGCGGGGACCTCTACGCGGGGGTCGTCGCGTCGGGTGCCGTCGCGACCCGCGAGGAGGCGAAGTACGCGGTGCTTGGTGCGATGTACGGCGCCACCAGCGGCGACAGCGGGCGACTCGTTCCCCGGCTGCGGAAGGTCTATCCCCGCGCCATGGCGCTCGTCGACGACGCGGCGCGTGTCGGGGAGGACGGCGGCATCGTCTCGACCTGGCTCGGTCGCTCCTCGCCGCGTCCGTCCACGGAGTGGATGCGGCTGCAGGCCGATGCCACGGGCGCCGACGCCGACCCCGCCGTGGTCTCCCTCGCCCGCCGCCGCGCGCGGGAGTGGGGGCGCTTCACCCGGAACTTCGTCGTCCAAGGCACCGCGGCGGAGTGGTCGCTCATCTGGCTCGCCGAGATCCGTCACCGTCTGGCACAGCTCCCCGAGGTCTTCGGTGCCGCCGAGGCATCGGGGCCGTTCGCCCGGGAGCCGCACCTGGCGTTCTTCCTGCACGACGAGGTCATCCTGCACACGCCGCAGGAGCACGCGGAGGCTGCGGCCGAGGCGGTGCGCGATGCCGCTGCCGTCGCCACCACCCGCCTGTTCGGCACCTTCCCGATCGACGTTCCGCTCGACCTGCGCATCGCGGACTCCGCAGAGAAGTGAGGCCCCGTAGACTGGAGGAGCGAATGGGTCGACTGGACGGTCGCGTGGCGGGCAACCGCACCGAGGAACGTCCGGGCTCCACAGGGCAGGGCGGTGGGTAACACCCACCCGGAGTGATCCGCGAGACAGTGCCACAGAGAGCAGACCGCCCCGCGAGGGGTAAGGGTGAAAGGGTGGTGTAAGAGACCACCGGGGGCCGTGGTGACACGGCCCGCCAGGTAAACCTCGCCCGGAGCAAGGTCAGACAGAGGATGATGACGCGGCCCGCCGAGTCCTCGGGTAGACCGCTGGAGCGGCACGGCAACGTGTCGCCGAGAGAGATGGCCGTCGAAGGGGCGAAGAACCCCGGAACAGAACCCGGCGTACAGGTCGGCCCATTCGCCTCGAACGACAAAGGCCCCGATGACTCCCGTCATCGGGGCCTTCCCCGTTGGGTCCCTGAGCCTGTCGAAGGGTCAGTCGCCGGCGAGCGAGGCTGCGCCGATGATGCCCGAGTTGTTGCGGTGGATCGCCGGGACGATCGGCGTCTTCAGATCGAGCAGGGGCAGGAAGTCGCCCGCGTTCTTCGACACACCGCCGCCGACCACGAACAGGTCGGGGCTGAACAGGAACTCGATGTGCGAGTAGAACGCCTGCAGGCGCTCGGCCCATTCCGCCCAGCTCAGGCCCTCGCGCTCGCGTGCCGAGGTGGCCGCATAGGTCTCGACGGACTCGTACTCGCGGAAGTTCAGGTGGCCGAGCTCCGTGTTCGGCAGCAGCACGCCGTCGTACAGGAATGCGGAGCCGATCCCGGTGCCGAGCGTGGTCAGCAGCGTGAAGCCGAGCACATCGCGGGCGGCTCCGTGGCGGGCCTCCGCGACGCCGGCGGCGTCGGCGTCGTTCACGAAGACGATGTTGCGGCCGAGGCCGTCGCGGAAGAAGCGCTCGGCGTCGAAGTCGATCCACTCCTTCGAGACGTTGGCCGCGGAGAGCGTCTTGCCGCGCTTGACGATCGCGGGAAACGCCACGCCGAGCGGCAGGGTCGACTCATGCACGTCGAGCGTCTTCAGGACGGTCTGCACTGCGACGAGGACGTCTTCCGGTGCTGCGCCGGCCGGAGTGGGCACGCGCACCCGATCCGAGGCCATGGTGCCGTGCTCGAGGTCGACGATTCCCGCTTTGATGCCCGTGCCGCCGATGTCGACGCCGATCGCTTTTGCCATGGCCGATAGCTTAGCGACCACGGTGCACGCCAGTAGGATCGATGACATCACCCCAACCGCTCGCGGGAAGAAGGAGCAGCCATGACCGACGGCGATCACAAGTACTGGTACAACTCCGTCACGGGCGAGGTCGAGTTCGGCATGCTGTCGCCGTCCATCGACCGCATCGGTCCGTTCGACACCGAGGCCGAGGCGCGCCGGGCCCCCGAGGTGCTCAAGGAGCGGTCGCGCGCCTGGGCCGAGGAAGAGGCCGCGGAGCAGGGCTGGGACGCGAAGCCGTCCAGTGGCTTCGGTGCGGAGAAGGGCCAGGGCGCAGAGTAGCCATGGACAAGCAGAGGGACTTCGTCCTCCGGACGATCGAGGAGCGCGGCGTCAAGTTCGTGCGCCTGTGGTTCACCGACGTGATCGGCACGCTCAAGTCCGTCGCCATCGCGCCGGCCGAGGTCGAGGGCGCCTTCGCCGAGGGCATCGGGTTCGACGGCTCCGCGATCGAGGGGCTGACCCGCACGTACGAGTCCGATCTGCTCGCCCAGCCCGACCCGACGACCTTCCAGACGCTGCCGTGGCGCGGGGAGATCGACCCGACCGCCCGCATGTTCTGCGATCTCACCACGCCGGACGGACAGCCCGCGGTGGCCGATCCCCGTCACGTGCTGAAGCGGACGCTCGCGAAGGCCGCCGATGCGGGCTTCACGTTCTACACGCACCCGGAGATCGAGTTCTACCTGCTCAAGTCGTCGTCGTTCGGCCCTGAGGGACCCGTCCCTGTCGACTCCGCCGGCTACTTCGACAACGTGCCCGGGGGCACGGCGCACGACTTCCGTCGCCGTTCGGTCCGCATGCTGGAAGACCTCGGCATCTCCGTGGAGTTCAGCCACCACGAAGGCGGGCCCGGCCAGAACGAGATCGACCTGCGCTACGCCGACGCCCTCACCACCGCGGACAACGTGATGACCTTCCGCACGGTCATCAAGGAGGTCGCGATCGAGCAGGGCGTGTACGCCACGTTCATGCCGAAGCCGCTCAGCGGCCAGCCCGGCAGCGGCATGCACACGCACATGTCGCTGTTCGAGGGTGATCAGAACGCCTTCTACGAGGAGGGCGCGAAGTACCAGCTCTCCAAGACCGGACGTCACTTCATCGCGGGTCTGCTCAAGCACGCCAACGAGATCTCCGCCGTGACGAATCAGTTCGTGAACTCGTACAAGAGGCTCTGGGGCGGCGACGAGGCTCCGAGCTTCATCACGTGGGGCCACAACAACCGCTCCGCCCTGGTCCGCGTCCCGATGTACAAGCCCAACAAGGGGCAGTCGTCGCGCGTCGAGTACCGCGCGCTCGATTCCGCGGCGAACCCCTACCTGGCCTACGCGCTCATGCTCGCCGCCGGTCTCAAGGGCATCGAGGAGGGGTACGAGCTCCCGCCGGAGGCGGAGGACAACGTCTGGGCGCTCAGCGACGCCGAGCGCCGGGCGCTGGGGTATTCCGCGCTTCCTGCCAGCCTCGACCACGCCCTGGAGTATATGGAAGCCTCCGAGCTCGTCGCGGAGACCCTGGGCGAGCAGGTGTTCAACTACGTGCTGCTCAACAAGCGCAAGGAGTGGGAGGCGTACCGCGGCCAGGTCACGCCGCTGGAGCTGAAGAACAACCTCGAGCTCCTCTGAGCGCGGCATGGCTCGCCCCGACGCCTCCGTCTCGCTCTCGGCCCTCGCCCGGCTCGGATTCGCCGAGCTGAGCGAGGCCGCGGCGGCGCTGGCGGAGCTCGAGAGCCTGCTCGGCGTGCCGCGCGCGATGCTGCTCGAGGCGGTCGTCGCCGCGGATCCGGATGCGGCGGTCCGTGGGATGCTGCGGGTCGCTCGACGAGACCCCTCCCCGTTGCGAGCGCTCGTCGGCGACGAGGAGACGCGCCGGCGCGTCTGGCGCGTCTTCGGCGCCTCCGTGGGACTGGCGGAGTTCTTCCTGCGGCATCCAGACGAGCTGGACGTGCTGGCCGCACCGATGGACGTGCTCCCCGCGGCGGACGTGTGGCGTGATCGGCTCCTCGCTGCGGTCGGAGCGCAGGACGGGTTCGCCGACTCGGCGGAGGACGGGACGATCGTCGCGCTCCGCGTCGCGTATCGGCGGAACCTCGCGGAGATCGCCGCCTTCGACCTCGGTCACCCGCGCCCCGAAGAAGTCGTCGCCGCGGTCGCCGCCTCCCTCGCGGATCTCGCTGGAGCAGCCCTCGAGGCCTCGCTCGCGATCGCCCGCACCCGCCAGGCGCCGTCCGCCGGTCGCGATGCCGTCGCTGCCACCCAGCTGGCCGTGATCGGCATGGGGAAGGCCGGCGCGCGGGAGCTCAACTACGTCAGCGACGTCGATGTGATCTTCGTCGGCGGCACCACGGACGAGGAGGTGCTGTCCGAGCCGCAGGCGATCGACATCGCCACGCGTCTGGCCAGGGACACCATGCGCCACCTCAGCGCCATCGAGGTCGAGCCGCCGCTCTGGGAGGTCGACGCGGCGCTGCGCCCGGAGGGCAAGCAGGGCGCGCTCGTGCGTTCCCTCGCCTCGCACGTCGCGTACTACGACCGGTGGGCGAAGAGCTGGGAGTTCCAGGCTCTGTTGAAGGCTCGTCCGCTGGCCGGGGATCCCGACCTGGGCGCCGCCTACATCGCCGCGGTGCAGCCGCGCGTGTGGTCGAGTGCGGCCAGGGAGGAGTTCGTCGAGAGCGTCCAGCGCATGCGCGAGCGGGTCATGGAGCACATCGACCCGGAGGACGCCCCGTATCAGCTCAAGCTCGGCGCGGGCGGGCTGCGCGACATCGAGTTCACGGTGCAGCTCCTGCAGCTCGTGCACGGTCTCACCGACGAGTCGCTGCGCACGCGTGGCACGCTGGAGAGCCTGGACGCCCTGGTCGCCGGCGGCTACATCGGTCGGGCGGATGCGGGCACCTTCGCGGACGACTATCGGGTGCTGCGGCTCATGGAGCACCGTCTGCAGCTGCGCGACCTCAGCCGCACCCACCTCATGCCCAAGACGCCGGCCGGCCTGCGCATCCTGGCGCGCAGCACGAAGCTGGCGGAGACCGGGGAGGGCGTCTGGGCGCGGTGGGAGAGCGTCCGTCGCGAGGTGCGCGACATCCATACCCGCCTCTTCTACCGCCCGCTGCTGAGCGCCGTGGCCGGACTGCCCGAGGAGGAGCGCACCCTCTCCGCGGAGCAGGCTCACGACCGGCTCGCCGCGATCGGGTTCCGCGACCCTGCGGGAGCGCTGCGGCATATCGGCGCGCTGACACGCGGGCTGAGCCGCAAGGCGACGATCCAGCGGCATCTCATGCCCGTCATGGTGCGCTGGTTCGCGGACGGCAGCGACCCCGACTACGGTCTCCTCGCGTTCCGCCGCATCAGCGAACGGCTGGGGGACACCTCGTGGTTCCTGCGCATGCTGCGGGACTCGTCCGGCGCCGCGGAGAGCCTCACCCGACTGCTGTCGTCCTCGCGGTACATCGGCGAGCTGCTGGAGTGGATCCCGGAGTCGGTGGCGTGGCTGGACAGCGCTGAGCGGCTGCGTCCGCGGAGCGCGCAGGCGCTCGACGACGAGGCCCGAGCGATCCAGACGCGCCATGAGACGGTCGCCGATGCGCTGCGAGCCGTGCGGGCCCTGCGGCGTCGCGAGCTCCTGCGCACCGCGATGGCGGCCGTCCTCGACGTCGTCACCATCGAGGAGGTGGCCACCGCGCTCACCGACATCACGGATGCGACGATCCAGGCCGGCCTCCGCGCCGTCCTCCGCGAGGTCGTGCCGCCCGAGGACGCAGCGCTCGACTTCGCGGTCATCGGCATGGGGAGGTTCGGCGGTGCCGAGCTCGGCTTCGGGTCCGATGCCGACGTCTTGTACGTGTACGACGCGAACGGCGTGGACCCGGGCCGAGCAGAGAAGCTCGCGACGAGGATCGTGGCGGGACTCCGTGAACACCTCACCGATCATCGCCTGCCTCTCGACCTCGACGCGGGTCTGCGGCCGGAGGGGCGCAACGGTCCGATCGTGCGGTCGCTCGACGCCTACGCGGCCTACTACCGCCGCTGGTCGCTGTCGTGGGAGGCCCAGGCGCTGCTGCGGGCGCGCGGTGTCGCCGGGAGCACGAAGCTCATCGGGCGGTTCATGGAGCTCGCGGACAGCATCCGGTATCCCGAGACGGTCGACCTCCAGGGTCTCCGGGAGATCAAGCGGATCAAGGCGCGCGTGGAGGGGGAGCGGCTGCCGCAGGGCACGGACCCGCGTCGTCATCTCAAGCTCGGGCCGGGGACACTCAGCGACGTGGAGTGGCTCGCGCAGCTCCTCCAGCTTCAGCACGCGACCGACGTGCCGGGCCTCCGCACGACATCCACGCTGCGGGCGCTGGACGCCACGGTCGAGGCCGGGCTCGTCGAGGAGGACGACGCCGAGCGCTTGCGGGCGGCCTGGCTGCTGTCGAGCCGTCTCCGTTCGGGCATCACCCTGCTCACGGGGCAGACGAGCGACGTCCTGCCTGCCGACCGCCGTCAGCTGGATGCCCTGGCCCGTCTGCTGGGCTATCCGCCCCGGTCGGCGACACCGCTCGAGGAGGACTACCTGGCGGTCACGCGGCGCGCGCGACGGACCTTCGAGCAGCTCTTCTACGGCTAGACGGCCGGTCGAGTTGCACGATCGTCCTCCGTCGCTCAGAGTGAGCGTATGACCTCTCCTCGCATCGGCGTGATCTGGAACCCGACGAAGTCCGACCGGGATGTCCTCGAGGAGGCCGTCACCCTCGCGTTCGGCGAGGAAGCCGATGTGCGCTGGGGGGAGACCACCCCGGACGACCCCGGTCGCGGCGTCGCCGCGAAGGTCGTGGAGGAAGGCTGCGCTCTCGTCATCGCGGTCGGCGGCGACGGCACGATCCGCGCCGTCGCCGAAGCTCTGGTCGGCACCGATGTCGCCCTCGGGATCGTGCCGCAGGGCACCGGCAATCTCCTGGCGCGCAACCTCGGCGTGCCGCTCGAGGGCGTGCTGCCGGCGCTCGAGCACATCCGCGACTCGGAGCCCCACCGCATCGACCTCGGCTGGGTGGAGTTCGACGGCGAGGAGCACGCCTTCTCCGTCATGGTCGGCTTCGGGGTCGATGCGCAGATGCTCGTGGAGACCAACGACGACCTCAAGGATCGCGCCGGCTGGCTCGCGTACGTGGAGGCGATGGGGCGAGCACTCGCCGGTACCGAGATGACGGACATCACGCTGCAGCTTGACGACCACGAGCCGGAGGAGGTGCGCGGGCACACGCTGCTCGTCGGCAACTGCGGCATGCTCCAGGGCGGCATCCGGCTGCTTCCGGACGCCGTCCTCGACGACGGCCTCCTGGACATGCTGCTCATCAGCTCCGACGGCGCGCTGCAGTGGCTCGACACCGTCCGTTCGGTCGTCTGGGACAACGGCATCCGTCGCATGATCGGGAACGTCGATCAGGCGGTCAGCACGGACTCGACCACGCACGTCTCGGCAGAGCGGATCCGCGTGCAGCTCGCCGCGCCGCAGATGTTCGAGATCGACGGCGAGGAGATCGGCGAGATCGACGCCTTCACCGTCCGTGTGCAGCCGGGAGCCGTGCTCGTCCGCTGATCAGGCGACGGTCACCGCGGGCGGCGTCTTCTTCCTGTCCTGATTGGGGAAGACGACCTTCTGCACGATGATGATGATGCTCGCGGCCACCGGAATGGCGACGAGCGCCCCCAGGATCCCGCCGAGCGCGCCACCGGCCACGGCGGCGATGACGACCAGCGCGCCCGGGACGTCGACGGCCTTGTTCATGATCCGCGGAGAGAGCACGTACGCCTCGATCTGCATGTAGATCAGGTAGTAGATGATCGCGATCAGCGCGGTCGTCGGCGAGACGAACAGGCAGATGAGCGAGATGACGATCGACGCCGAAAGCGTGCCGACGAGCGGGATCATCGAGCCGATGAAGGCGATCAGTGCGAGCAGCGCCGGCACCGGCGCTCCGATGATGGTCAGGAAGATGAGGCTCAGGATGCCGTTGGTGAGCGCGAGACTCGCCTGACCGATGACGTAGCGACCGACGGCACTCGAGACGTCCTCCAGGAGCTCGCTGAACGTGTCGCGCTGGTACGCCGGGACGAACCGGGCAGCCACCCGCTTCATGCTGCGCAGCGACGCCATGAAGTACAGCGTGAGGATGACCACGATCGTGATGCCTGTCAGGCCGCCGGCGATCCCGGCGCCGACGGCGAAGACACCGCCGCCGATGTCGAGGAAGTTGTCCGGGTTCTGCACGAAGCCGAGCACGCCATCCACTGCGTCCTTGATCGTGCCGCCGAACTGTCCGCTGACGTCCTGGAACCAGGCGCTGTTCGTGAAGTCCTCGATCATCTTCGGACCGTCTTTGATCAGGTTCCCGATCTGCTCCACGAGGGTGGGGACGATGGCGAGGATGATCCCGGCGAAGGCGAGGAGGACGCCGATCACGACCACGGCGACCGCCGCCGGGCGGGGGAGCTTGCGCTCGATGAACCGCACGATCGGATCGAGGCCGAGCGCCAGGAAGAGCGCGACGCCGATGTAGACCAGCACGGTGGCGAGCTGGCCGACGATGCCGCCGATCATGAGCGCGACGAGCACCCCGAGGGCACCGAGGAGACCGAACATGAACGGGTTTGCCCTGGCGCCGGCGACCACGCTCGACGGCGACCGTCGCTGCGCGGACACGCTGGGTGCCGGATCCGGCGGTGCGATCAACTTCCTGCGACGCATGGTCCCCTCCCTCTGTCGATACTCGACACTCGATCATCCTCCACCCGGTCCCGCGCGCTGCTCAGCGACACCCGCCGGCTCGGCGGGCGTCAGGTGCGTCGAGTCAGTGGCTGCTGCTGCCCTTGCCGCTGTTGCCCTTGCCGTTGTCGCCGTCGCGGCCGGGGCTCTTGCCTCGGTTCTCCTGCGCCTGCGGTGCGGCGTTCTCGGGCAGGCTCTCTTCGGCGACCGACTCGGTGACCGGTGCGGTCGGTGCCGCCGGGGTCGCGGCCACCGGCTCGACGGCGACGGTCTCTGTCGGCTCCGAGTCGACGACGGTGTCCGCGGGAGCCGGCTCGACCGGCACGAGGTCCTCGACGATCCTCGACGCGCCGTCGGAGACAGCACCCGAACTGGCGAGGGCTTGCTCGCCGTGTCCGACCAGTGCTGCGGAGGCCGTGGTCACCGCGCCGAGCACGACCACCGCGGCGATGAGCAGGGACTCGCGACGACGGCGGGTGCGCCGAAACGGGGATGCCGCGGGGTGCGCCGAGGCGGCGCGACGGCGGGCGCGAGCCTCGGCGCGCGTCCGGGGGAGGGTGCTTGCGGTCGGCGCGGGAAGCGGCACGGTGAGGTCCGTTGCCACCTCTTCGGTGACGGGGAGATCGATCAGCCGACGCAGTTCGCTCTCGACCTCCAGAGCGTGCGGTCGTGCGTCGGGGTCGATCGCCGTCATCGCGCCGAGCAGCGCGGCCCACTCCGATCCCAGCTCTGCGGGGATCTCCGGCGCGACGTGGAGACGGGCGAGGGCGGATTCGACGCTGACGGTGGGGGCGAAGCCGGGCTTGCCGGTGAGGGCCTCCAACAGGACAAGTCCGAGCGCGTAGATGTCGACCGCGGGACGGATGTCGCCGTTCCGCAGCTGCTCGGGCGCCATGTAGGTCAGCGTCCCGAGGACGATGCCAGGGGTGGTGACACGGGACATGTCGATGGCGCAGGCGATCCCGAAGTCGGCGAGCTTCGCGCTCCAGCGGCCGTTCGTGTCGAGGGGCGGCGTGAGGAGGACATTCGAGGGCTTGATGTCGCGGTGCACGATGCCGGCGCTATGCACGGCGTGGAGTGCGGAGGCGATGTCCGCCCCGATCGTGGCGATCTCGCGCGGAGTGACCGTTGCGCGGGCCATGCGCTTGCTCAGCGTCGGTCCCGGCACGTATTCCATCACGAGGTATTTCGGTCGTCCGGGCTCGAGGTGCGCGTCGAGGAGCGTGACGAGGCCCGGGTGGTTGAGGCCCGCGAGGAGCGCCTTCTCCGAATGCACGCGCTCCACGGACAGCACGGCATCGTCGGACTCGCGGAACATCTTCACCGCGACGGTGCGTTCGAGCGCGATGTCCTCCGCGCGGTACACGGTCGCCATCCCGCCCATGCCGACGGCCTCCGCCAGACGATAGCGGCCGTCCAGAAGCGCGGCGGTGGGCGGGGCTTCCTGGGTGATCACGGCGTCCTCCACTGGCGGGACCGGGTATCCCGACGATGTCTTCACCGTATCCGCGCAGAGAAAACACTGCGTTGGGGTTGACGTGGAGCCCGACACCTGCAACGGCGGATCCACGGGGAGCTGAGAGACTGGACGGATGGCAGGGATTCACCACGTGGAGGTCTGGGTCGCCGACCTCGTGTCGTCGCGAGCGGAGTGGGGGTGGCTGCTCGGTGCGGTGGGTTTCGTCCGCGCCAGCGCGTGGCCCGAGGGCGAGTCCTGGGAGGCGGGTGGCGCGTATGTCACCCTCACGACATCCCCGAACCTCAGCGGCAGTGAACACGATCGTCGCGCCCCTGGCGTGAACCACCTCGCGTTTGCGGCGGGCCCGCCGAGCCGAGTGGACGCGATCATCGCGGCGGCACCCGAGCACGGCTGGCGGCCTTTGTACGCGGAGCGCTACCCGCACGCCGGTGGGCCGGATCACTACGCCGGATGGCTGGAGAACTCCGCGGGGTTCAAGGCCGAGATCGTCGCCGACGAGCCCTGACGCGGGCCATGCCAGGAGCGCCGTCACTTCCAGAGGCGGGCGGCGGTGCTCGCGGTCTCCATGGAGATGGCGTTGGCGGTGATGAGTCGTCGGTTGGCTTCGGCGAGGGCTGCCTTCATACGGCGGATGGCGGTGTCCCAGTCGTGGTGGGCGCGGTCGTATGCTGCCTGCGCCTCACCGGACCATGAGGATCGAAGTCGAGCGGCCTCCGCGTCGAGGGTGTCGAGCTGCTCCTGGAACTGCCGGACGGTGAGGGCGAGACGCGCGACCGTGTCGCTGACGGCGTCGTGGCGGACCGCGACTTTCATCGTTCCTCCGACAGCTCCTGGCTGAGGTCGAGCTCGCGGAGGACGTACGGCTGAGCGACGGCGTCGGTGAGGTAGTACGTGTAGAAGATGACCGCGGCCGCGTCAGCGGTGAACACCTCGTTCGAGAACACGCGCACCGCACGGGTCTGACTGATGGGGATCAGCGTCGTCTCGTCGGCAGGCTCGGGACGCCCTACCGTGTACAGGTGGGTCTGACCGTCAGGCCCTGCCAACCGGACTTCCACGGTCATCTGATCGGCTGAACCCGCCGCCTGCATGAACCCGTCTCCGCCATCTTGCGGAGTGGCGATGATGCTCTCGGGGTTCGGGGCTCGCCAGATTACGTAAGTGAACTTTTCTTGCCCGTCGAGGTGCCCGAGCATCATGCGCAGATGATCCGGGATGGGCCGGCGACGGTCGCTGATCCATCCGGTCATCCCTCGCGGGGTTGTCTCCGCGAAGGGCCCATAAAGGGTCAAGGAACGTACCTCACTTCGATCTTCTCCTTGTCGACCCACGGCTTGTTCTCTTGAACGTTTGCGTATTTGCCCCCGTAGTCTCGTCCGTCCCCGCCATCGAGTTCGTCCTCGAATTGCCAAACGGTGAGGGCGAGACGCGGGACGGTGTCGTCGATGGCGGCGTGAGGGACCGCAGCTCTCATGTCGCGTCGTCCTCGGTGGGGTCGGGGACGCTCATGTCGATCTCGCGGAGCGTGTAGGGCTGGGCGACTTTGTCGGTGAGGAAGTAGGTGTAGAAGATCACCGCCGCTTCGTCGGCCGTGAACACCTCGTTGGGATACACAGTGGTGGAGTAGCGACCGTCATCCCAGTGGATGACCTCGGTGGGCTCGCCGGACATGTCCGCGCCCGGACGCCCGACGACATACTGATGCGCGGTGCCGTCCGGATCGACATAACGGACCTCGATCGTGAGGGCTTCCGCTGTCCCGGCACACTGAATGTACTCCTCGCTGAAGGGGATGCTGTCCAGAAGGTCCGCGCCCTCCGGGGCGCGCCACAGGCTCCATGCCCATGTTGAGGACCCGTTGAGCTGACGCAGCGAGAACTGGATCTGTTCCTGGTACGGCCGGAAGTAATCGACCAGTGCGCCGCGAGTATCGTCATTGATCTGACGGATATGTGTCGGTTGACTCCATTCACGGTCTCCAGAATTACTCGAGTGATTGTGATTCTCTCCCCATTCAGGGTGGCGGTCGCTGGTCGTTCGGGGCTCATGGTGGCATCGAAGCCACGTTGGGCTGCATCGCGGCTGCCCGTGCCGCCCTTGATCTCGATGCCGGTGTACGTCCCGTCGGCGTTCTCGATGAAGCCATCGTAATAGCGAACTTGGTCTGAGGTCGCTTGGGGATTGTGGTGATACCCCTGGATGGTCGCGCGGATCTTGTTGCGGATAACATCCTTGCCGGTGTCCTCGGCGACACGATCGAGTCCGGTCTTTTCTGTGTCGACCCAGGGGCGTTGGCCGTCGCCGTTGTACTGGCCGAGCACGTTCCGTCCGCCGTGCGTGGGGTGTGGGGCGGGGCGCTCAGGAGGATTCTGAGCGGACTCGTTCGCCCACCTGCCGGCAGCGTGTCCGGCTGCGGTCAGGCCGGCCGCGGCTACGCCGGCGCCAGCCCAGGCCAGACCACCCCCAGGGACGGCGCCGACGCCGGTTACGGCGACCGCTCCGCCGCCGCCCATCATGGCCCCGCCGCCGATGACCAGGGCGGCTCCGCCGAGGAGTTCGTGGATGATGTCCGGGTGCTCCCACAGCGTCTGTGCGGAGACGGCGAGCATGTCCATCGTGGCCTGGAACGGCTGCACGACAGCGAGAGTGAACACCGCCTCGGTGACGGCATGCTGGGCTGCGGTTGCGACCTCAGCCTCGGTGAGCGGCATGCGCGCGGCCTCTGCAGCCTGGTCCAATCGGACTGCGCAGTCCCGGGCGAAGACCTCCAGCGTCGCCCGGGCGTTGAACAGCACCTCTCTGGCCTGTTCATGCGCCGCACCGGACGGGTCGACGAACGGCACCTCCACCTCCGGGTGCCGGAGGCCCCGCCCGACCCGAAGCTCGCGGACGTAAGCGCGGTGCGCGGCCAGTGCCCTGGCGGCCTGCTGCTCGGCCTCGTCCCACAGGGTGATGGCGCGCGCGGCCTCCTCCTGCGCCCACTCCAGCGCATCCGCCCAGGTGAACAGGGCCTGAGCGCCCTCGCGGAGCCCGTCGCCCGCGTTCGACCAGTGCAGCAGCTGACGGTCGAAGCGCGTCAGGTAGGCGTCGTAGGCCTCGCCGGTCCAGGTGCCCTCATCGTCGAGCGTCGCGAGCTGGTCGTGCACCCGTGCCGCAGCCACGCCGTGTGCCTTCCATGCCTCGGCCGTCGCCCTGACCTCGCCGGGGGAGCCGGGGATGAGGGCCGTGGCGGATCGGGTCTGCCCGAGCTCCATCACTCTTCCCAGATCATCGCGTCGACCTCGGCCTTCGCGGCATCCGTCCCCTCGTCGAAGACCCGGGCCGTCGTCGCCAAACGCTCGGAGAAGTCGTCGGAGTCCGTCACCCGGGCTGCGAGGCCCGCAGACCAGGCATCGGCGAACCGCTCAGAGGCTGCGACCACCCACTCGTGGCCGGCGCTCGTCGGCGGGGCGAGGTCGGTCGAGCCGACGTCGGCGATGATGCGTCGCGTCTTCGCCGCCCTGCCCGCAACACGTCCGTGTCGACCTCATAGTCCTGCGACATGCCGCCCTCTTCCTGCGAGCCCCCCGGCTGCGGGATCGAGCATAGGTGAAGACAGGGTCAGAAGACAGCGATATGTCTGGATTCGTGAATGAAATCACCTCGAACGAGTACGGAGGGGTAGGGGTGGCGTCATCTCCCGGCCCCGGACGGCGAAAGAGCCCGCCCCCAGATGGGGACGGGCTCTGTCGCGATCCGCGGTCGGCTCAGACTCCGAAGTACAGCTCGTACTCGAACGGGTGCGGGCGCTGAGCGATCGGCAGGATCTCGTTCTCGTACTTGTAGGAGATCCAGGTCTCGATGAGTTCCTCGGTGAACACGCCGCCCTCGAGGAGGAACTGGTGGTCGGCGCGGAGCGCCTCGAGCGAGTCCAGCAGGGAGTTCGGCACCTGCGGGATGTTCTTGGCCTCCTCGGGCGGAAGCTCGTAGAGGTCCTTGTCGACGGGCTCGTGCGGCTCGATGCGGTTCTTGATGCCGTCGAGGCCCGCCATGAGCTGCGCGGCGAAGGCGAGGTACGGGTTGCCCGAGGCGTCGGGGGCGCGGAACTCGATGCGCTTGGCCTTCGGGTTCGAGCCCGTGATCGGGATGCGGATCGCGGCGGAGCGGTTGCCGGCCGAGTAGACCAGGTTGACCGGAGCCTCGAAGCCCTTGACCAGACGGTGGTAGCTGTTCAGCGTCGGGTTGGTGAAGGCGAGCAGTGCCGGCGCGTGCGCCAGGATGCCGCCGATGTACCACCGCGCGATGTCGCTGAGCTGACCGTATCCGGCCTCGTCGTAGAACAGCGGCTTGCCGTCGTTCCACAGCGACTGGTGGGTGTGCATACCCGAGCCGTTGTCGCCGTACAGCGGCTTCGGCATGAAGGTGGCGACCTTGCCCCACTCCTCGGCGGTGTTCTTGACGATGTACTTGAACTTCAGGATGTCGTCGGCCGCGTGCACCATGGTGTCGAAGCGGTAGTTGATCTCCTGCTGGCCGGCCGTGCCCACCTCGTGGTGGGAGCGCTCGAGGATGAAGCCCGCATCGATGAGCTTGAGGGTGATGTCGTCGCGCAGGTCGGCCGTCTTGTCGACCGGGCTGACGGGGAAGTAGCCGCCCTTGTAGGGGGTCTTGTTGGCGAGGTTTCCGCCCTCCTCCTCGCGGCCGGTGTTCCACGCGGCCTCCTCGGAGTCGACCTTGTAGAAGCTCTCGCCGGCGGTCACGGAGTAGCGCACGTCGTCGAAGATGTAGAACTCGGCCTCGGGGGCGAAGAACGCGGTGTCGGCGATGCCGGTGGAGGTGAGGTACTTCTCCGCCTTCTTCGCGACCTGACGCGGGTCCTTCGAGTAGATCTCGCCGGTGCGCGGGTTGTAGATGTCGAAGATCATCACGAGGGTGCTCGCCTCGCGGAAGGGGTCGATGTACGCCGTCGTCACATCGGGGATGAGCTGCATGTCCGACTCGTGGATGCTGGCGAAGCCCCGGATGGAGGAGCCGTCGAACAGCTGTCCGTCCGTGAAGAAGGCCTCGTCGACCGTCGCCGCAGGGATGTTGAAGTGCTGCTGCACACCAGGGAGGTCGGTGAAACGGATGTCAAGGAATTTGACGTCGTTCTCCTTGATGTAGGCCAGTACCTCGGACGAATCTTTGAACATGTACGACTCCTGTGATGCGGATCGATGGCTTCGGGGCCACTTTGCACAGTACGGACGGGGGATTTCTCCACGGTATCCGCTTTGTTTCGTCCGTGTTACAGCGTGAGCAGGATCGGAGGGCATCCACAGCCTCGGTAGGCTGGAGGGGTGACGGATGCTGTGAACACGTACCCCGGTGAGCGACTCGGACTCCCGGAGTCCGGACCGGGGAGCATCGGCCGCCCCGGACGCCGGATCGGCGCCCTCGCGATCGACTGGACGGCAGCCGTCATCCTCTCCGTCGCGTTCTTCCAGTACGACCCGTTCGCCACGCTGCTCATCTTCGGCGTCGTGCAGATCCTCTTCATCCCGACCGCGGGCGGCAGCCCCGGGCACCGCATCCTCGGCATGCGCGTCGTCCGTCTCGACGGCGGATGGATCGGTCTGTGGCGCCCGATCGTGCGCACGCTGCTGCTCCTGATCGTGATCCCGGCCGTGGTGTGGGATCCGGATCAGCGCGGTCTGCACGACAAGGCCGTGGGAACGGTCCTCATCCGCGCCTGACGCTCAGGCGCGGCCGCGGTTGCGCCGGCGTGCCTCACGGGGTGCACGGCCGCCGAGGAAGGAGCGCGCCGGATCCACGACGTAGCCGCGGCGCAGCGCTTCGCGGCCGATCAGCATGCGGAAACCCATCTCGTCCCGGTTGCTCAGGGTCACCTCGGCCATCACCTCGTGGTCAACGAGCCGGATCATCAGCTGCACGACGAGACGCTCCTGCGCGTGCCCGGACGAGCTCCGGACGGCCCGGCGGTCGTGGATGGGGGACTCCACCACGACAGCGTCTTCCTGGCTGTCCTGCCAGGGCTTCACGCGGAAACGCACCCAGGCCTCGCCGTCGCGCTCGAACTCCTGGATGTCGAATGCATGCAGGGACGAGGTGCGGGCGCCGGTGTCGATCTTGGCCTTGATCCAGTCGACGCCGAGATCGGGCAGGCTCACCCACTCGCGCCACCCCGTAAGGGTGTTTGAATGGGTAGACCTACTCACCTGATACATCCTGGCAGGAAATCCCCCGTGAAGATCGCAGTGCTGTCCCGTGCGCCGCAGGCGTACTCCACCCAACGCCTCCGCGCGGCCGCACTGCAGCGTGGCCACAACGTGAAGGTGCTCAACACGCTGCGCTTCGCGATCGATCTGACCTCCGACGAGCCCGACCTGCACTACCGGGGCCGGCAGCTCAGCGACTACGACGCGATCCTGCCCCGCATCGGCAACTCGATCACGTACTTCGGCACCGCCGTGGTACGGCAGTTCGAGCAGATGGACGTCTACACCCCGAACACGGCGAACGGCATCTCCAGCGCGCGCGACAAGCTCCGGGCGAACCAGATCCTTTCCCGGCACAACATCGCGATGCCGCCGACCGCCTTCGTGCGCAACCGCGCCGACGTGCGACCGGCGATCGAGCGCGTCGGCGGCGCTCCCGTGGTGATCAAGCTGCTCGAGGGCACCCAGGGCATCGGCGTCATCCTCGCGCCTCAGGTGAAGGTGGCCGAGGCCATCATCGAGACGCTGCACTCCACCAAGCAGAACGTGCTCATCCAGAAGTTCATCGCCGAGAGCCGGGGGCGCGACATCCGCGCGCTCGTCGTCGGGGACCGCGTGGTCGCGGCGATGCGGCGCTCGGCGGCCGGAGACGAGTTCCGATCGAACGTGCACCGTGGCGGCTCGGTCGAGGCGATCGAACTCGACCCGGTCTACGAGCGGGCCGCCGTGCGGTCGGCCCAGATCATGGGGCTCCGCGTCGCCGGCGTGGACATGCTGGAGGGTGACGAGGGACCCCTGGTGATGGAGGTCAACTCATCTCCGGGCCTGCAGGGCATCGAGACCGCGACCAAGCTCGACGTCGCGGGCGCCATCATCGACTACATCGCCGGTCAGGTGGCCTTCCCGGAGATCGACGTGCGGCAGCGCCTCACGGTCTCCACCGGATACGGCGTGGCCGAGCTCATGGTCCACGGCGCCGCGGATCTCGTCGGCAAGACGCTGGGAGAGGCGGGCCTGTGGGAACGCGACATCACAGTGCTCACGCTGCACCGCGGGGTGAGCGTGATCCCGAACCCGCGCAAGCACGTGGTCCTCGAACCCGACGACCGCCTGTTCTGCTTCGGCAAGCTCGATGAGATGCGCTCGATGATCCCCGAGCGTCGTCGCCGGCGGGCGAAGGTGCGCCGCCTCCCCAAGCAGCCGCTCTCGGAATGAGAGAAGCGCGGCCGCCCTCGGTGAGGACGGCCGCGCTTCGCGATTCCGGAGAGCGGGTCAGCGCGGACGCTGCGCCCGCACCTTCGTCGGGTCGATCCCCTTCGGGATGGGAAGCGACGACAGCGACTGCGACACCGAGTCGATGCGGCGGATGACGGCCGCCATCGTGGCCTTGTCGATGGCCTTCGGAAGCTTCTTGATGGTCTTCGCGAGGTCTGCGATCGGCACCTCGTCCTCACCGTGCCCGACGTAGAGCACCGTGATCGGCACGCCGTGGGCGACGCGCTGCGCCCGGCTGCGCTCCTCGTTCACCAGTCGCGTGAGGCGTCCGCGGGCGCCCTCGCCGACGACGACGATGCCGCCACGGCCGACCGTCCGGTACACGGCCTCCTGCGTCTTCGGGTTGATGCCCACCGGGGTCTCGGAGGCCTGCCACCGGCGGCCGAGGCTGGTGCTGAGCACGTGACCCGTCGCACCGGGCATGCCGTCGATCTTCGTGTACATGGCCGACGTCGAGAGCCGGGTCATGAGGAAGAGGGCGCCGAGCACACCGAGCATGAGACCGGTGATCGCCCAGAGGACGAGCGTCCACACCTGGAACGGCGGGATCAGGTAGCCGGCCAGGAGACCGAGCAGCACGCCGCCGATGAGGATCGCGGCCTGCGCCCAGGGGAGCCAGGGGTAGGCCTCGCGCGTGAACCGGAAGAGGGACTTGATCTGGGAGAAGAACCCAGGACGCTTCTCGGGTTCGGGAGCACGCTTTGCCATGGAGACCAGCCTACCGAGTCCGAGCGCCTTGCGATGCCGCCGTTCGCGTGCAGCGGAGAGCAGAGGGTGACCGTTCCTGCACAATTCGGACCGCGACCGGATCCCATCCCAGCGGCACCGAACCGGCACGGCGGGTCCGGCGGAAAGGGTGGGATGGACCACATGACACCAGCGCGTGAGACTCCGTTGCAGGAACCGGCTGTGCTCGCACAAGCGCACCGGACGATCCGTCTCCTCGATCCCTCCGAAGGGCCCTTCCTCGGTGCGCTCGTGACCTCACCGGAGGGACCGCTCGTGCGCGCCGACGCCGAGAGCTTCGCCGGCTGGGCGGGCTGGCGGTACGCGGGCTCTCAGCACGTGGCCGCCCCGGTCGACATCGCCCGACGGATGGACGGGCATGACGTGTTGCTTCCCTGGTGCACGGAGCGCCTGGAGTCGTACCTGGACCGACGGCTCCGGACACGGGGCGGGCTGCCGCCCGGGGAGATCGGCACGGTGGTCGTGAGTCTGCTGCGCGGACTGGCGGAGTTGGGCCCGGCGGCTGCTGTCGAGGCGGAGGGAACATGGTGGCTCACCGAGGGCGGCCGGCCGCTCTTCGTGGTCGGGCCCGGCCAGGAGGCGGTGTCTGCCGTCTCCGAGATCATGGGCCGGCTGCGCGCGGAGTGTACGGACAAGATGCTGGCCCGGGCTATCGACCGCGCCCGGGGTCGAATCGGCACGGCCGCGGCACAGCGCAGGGTGCCGCGGCGGCTGCTCGAGGAGGCGGAGAGCGACCTCCTGGAGATGGCGGCGCCGCGACCTTTGGAAGAGGCAGCCGAAGACCGGGCAGCCCCTCCCGCGGAGACGGGTGTTGCCGGGGCGTTGCGGGGCGTCAGGGTCGAGCCGGTTGCCCGTGCGCGGCTGCGGCACCGCCGGGCGCGGGTGGAAAGACCGGGCGGACCGCGCTCGACGCGGATGGCGGCCGACCTTCTCGTTCTGCGCGACCGCCTCGTCGACAGGACGCGAGCCCTCATCGGCCAGCAGGCCGATCGGCCGCGCCGGCCCGCACGGGAGTGGGGGACCGGATCCCGACGGACACGGGTTCTCGCCGTGGCCGGTGCCGGTGCGGTGGTGGTGCTGCTTATCGGCTTGCTGTGGCCGAACGAGCGAGATGATCCGGCGGTCGGGTCCCCGGGGAGCAGGCCCTCCGCCTCGTCTCATCGTGCGGGAGCCGACTCTGAGGACGAAGAGTCGCGGTCGCCGGCTCCCTCGGCGCGCACGACGGTGGCGCCGACGGGCGATGATCCGGTACTCGCCCTGCCGGGGCTCGTGGCGCAGATCGAGGAGTGCGAAGCTCAGGAGGACCGGGTGTGCGGTTCCGCGGTCGCGGCGAGCCCGTCGGAGGTCATCCCGCTCGTGGCCGGAACCGCCGGCGTCCAGGATGCCGCTCTCATCGATCGCTATGGAGACATCGCCGTGCTCGAAGTGCCGTCATCGTCCGCTGTAGAAGACGGGACGGAGGGTGCGATCACTCTTGTTCTCGCGCGTATGGAAGAAAAATGGCTGGTCCGCGACGCATATCGCGTCGCGGACCAGCCGAGATGAGGCGAAGCCGTCGAGTCAGGCGCCGAGCTGACCGCTGAACTGCGCGGCCTCCAGGCGCGCCTTGACAGCGCCGAGGAAGCGGGCTGCGTCGGCGCCGTCGATGATGCGGTGGTCGTACGACAGGGCCAGGTACACATAGGAGCGCACCGCGATCGCGTCCGTGCCGCCGACCTTGACCAGACCAGGGCGCTTGACGACCGTGCCCGTGCCGAGGATCGCCGACTGCGGCAGGAACACGACAGGCGTGTCGAACAGCGCGCCGCGCGAGCCGGTGTTGGTCAGCGTGAACGTGCCGCCCGCGAGCTCATCGGGCTTCAGCTTGTTGTCACGCGTGCGCGCCGCGAGATCGGCGATCTCGTGGGCGATCTCGGCGATGTTCTTCGACGCCGCGTCGCGGAGCACCGGCGTGAGCAGGCCGCGCTCGGTGTCGACCGCGATCGAGACGTTCTCGGAGGCCGGGTAGACGATCTGCTCGCCGTCGACCGTCGCGTTGATGATCGGGAAGGCCTGCAGGGCCTCCGCCGCCGCCAGCGCGAAGAACGGCAGGAAGGAGAGCTTGTCGCCCGTCTTCTCGAGGAAGGACGCCTTGACGCTGTCGCGGTACTCCGCGAGAGCAGTGACGTCGACCTCGACCACAGTGGTGAGCTGAGCGGTCTGCTGCATCGACTCCACCGCGCGCTTGGCGAGGACCTTGCGCAGGCGCGACATCGGCTGAGTGGTCCCACGCAGCGGCGACACCTCGAGCGGTGCCGGAGCGGGCGCCGCGGCAGCTGCCGGTGCGGCCGTCGCCGTCTCGGCGGCCTTGAGGACGTCCTCCTTGCGGATACGGCCTCCGACACCGGTGCCCTTGACCGTGGCAAGGTCGACACCCTGCTGCGCAGCCAGACGGCGGACGAGCGGGGTCACGTATAGGTTGTCGCTCTCGGTCGGCAACGACAGCTTCGGAGCCTCGGCCTGAGCGGGCTGGGCCGGAGCTGCGGGCTGTGCCGGAGCAGCGGGCTGTGCCGGAGCCTCGGCCTGCGGAGCGGGAGCGGCGGGAGCCTCGCCCTGCGGAGCGGGAGCGGCGGGAGCCTCGCCCTGCGGAGCGGGAGCGGCGGGAGCCTCGGCCTGCGGAGCGGGAGCGGCGGGAGCCTCGGCCTGCGGAGCGGGAGCGGCGGGAGCCTCGGGCTGAGCGGCGGGCGCAGCACCGGAACCGACGCGCGCCAGCACGGCGCCGACCTCGACGGTCTCGTCCTCGCCGGCGACGATCTCCTGCAGCACGCCGGCGACCGGCGACGGGATCTCGGTGTCGACCTTGTCGGTGGAGATCTCGAGGAGCGCCTCGTCGACCTCGACCGAGTCGCCGACCTGCTTGAGCCAGCGGGTGACCGTGCCCTCGGTGACGCTCTCGCCGAGCTCAGGGAGCACGATGTCGGTGGCGTCGCCGGACGGAGCCGCAGGGGCGGCCTCAGCGGGAGCGGACTCGGCGGGAGCCTGCTGCTCCGCTGCGGGAGCCGCCTCGGGCTCCGGAGCGGCGGGGGCGGCGGCTTCGGCCGGAGCGGCCTCGGCGGCAGCAGGGGCATCGTCGGCAGGGGCCGCGCCGCTGCCGTCACCGATGCGGGCTAGCAGAGCACCGACCTCGACGGTCTCGTCCTCGGCGACGAGGATCTCCTCGATGACGCCGGTGACGGGGGAGGGGATCTCGGTGTCGACCTTGTCGGTCGAGATCTCGAGCAGGCCCTCGTCCGCCTGGACGGTGTCTCCCACCTGCTTGAGCCAGCGGGTGACCGTACCCTCTGTGACGCTCTCACCGAGAGCGGGGAGGACCACGGATGTGCTCATGACTGAGTCTCCTTCAGAAGTTGTATGACGCTTGTCTAGCTTAGTGACTCGGGCACCGGTTGGTGCTCAGAGGGCGTGCAGGGGCTTTCCGGCCAGCGCGAGGAAGGCTTCTCCGAGGGCCTCGCTCTGGGTCGGGTGGGCGTGGATGAGCGGCGCGATGTCCTCCGGGTGGGCTTCCCACGCGACCGCGAGCTGCCCCTCGGTGATGAGTTCGCCGACGCGGTCGCCGAGGAGATGCACACCGAGGACGGGACCGTCCTTGAGACGGACGACCTTGACGAGGCCGCCCGTGCCGATGATCTCGCTCTTCCCGTTCCCGGCGAGGTTGTACTCGTAGGAGTGGACGGCATCGGCACCGTGCGCGGCGACTGCCGCCTCCTCCGTGAGACCGACGGAGGCGACCTCGGGGCTGGAGTAGGTGACCTTCGGGATCTGCACGTCAGGCACGTTCACGGGGGAGAGGCCCGCGATGCGCTCAGCGACCGCGATCCCCTGCTGGAACCCGCGGTGGGCGAGCTGCAGACCGGGGACGATGTCGCCGACCGCCCACACGCCGGGGACATCGGTCCGGAGGTCGTTGTCGACCGTCACGAACCCGCGGTCCAGGCGCACTCCGGCTTCCTCGAAGCCCAGGTCGGCGGTGGCGGGGCCGCGGCCGACGGCGACGAGGAGGTAGTCGGCGGTGAACTCCGTGCCGTCCTCCAGAGTGAGGGTCACGGACGAGTCGTCCTGGGTGGCTGTCTGGAAGCGCACGCCGAGCGAGTACTGGATGCCACGCCGGCGGAAGGCGCGCTCGAGGCCCTTGCTCATCGCGATGTCCTCGTTCGGGACGAGGTGGGGCAGCGCCTCCACGATCGTCACCTCGGCACCGAAGGAGCGCCACACGCTCGCGAACTCGACGCCGATCACGCCGCCGCCCAGGATGAGCACGCGCTCGGGGATGACGTCCAGGGCGAGTGCCTGCTCGCTGGTCAGGATGCGTCCGCCGATCTCCAGCCCGGGCAGCGAGCGGCTGTAGGAGCCCGTGGCGAGGATCACGTCCGTACCCACGTAGACGTCGTCGCCCACGCTGACGCTCCGGTCTGCGTTCAGGCGGCCGAGCCCGGTGACCGTCGTGATCCCGCGCGCCTTCACGAGCCCCTCGAGGCCTTTGTACTTCTTGGCGACGATGCCCTCGCGGTACGTGCGCACGCCCGCGGGGTCGATCCCGCCGAACGAGGCCGTGACGCCCACGGAGGAGGCGTCACGCACGTGATCCGCCACCTCGGCGGCGTGCAGCAGCGCCTTGGTCGGGATGCACCCGCGGTGGAGGCACGTGCCTCCCACCTTGTCCTTCTCGATCAGTGCGACGGACTTGCCGAGCTCGCTGGCTCGCAGTGCCGCGGCGTACCCGCCGCTGCCGCCGCCCAGGACGACGATGTCGAAGGTGTGGGTTGTCATGGGTGTCATGCCTCCGGGTGGGATGCTGCTTCGGCGAAGGCGATGATCGATCGGACCATCGCCCCCGTGGGGCCCTTCTCGGTGAAGCCGTAGGGGGCGCCCGCGTGTTCACCGGAGCCCGCGATGTCCAGGTGCACCCAGGGGATGCGCGGCGCGTCGTCCTCCTCCGAGGTGCGTCCGACGAAGCGCCGCAGGAAGAGACCGGCGAAGGACGCGCCGCCCATCCGATCTCCCATGTTGGCGTTGATCATGTCGGCGATGGGGGAGTCGAGCGTCTCCTCCATGTAGGCGGGCAGGGGCATGTGCCACGCCGGCTCTCCCGTGCGCGCGGCGGCGGCGAGGAACTCCGCGACCGTCTCGTCGTCGCCGAAGACGCCGGTGTGGCGGTGGCCGAGGGCCGCGACGATCGCGCCGGTCAGGGTCGCGACGTCGATGATGACGTCGGGGTTCTCCCGGCTCGCCGCGACGAGCCCGTCGGCGAGGACGAGGCGCCCCTCGGCGTCGGTGTTCAGCACCTCGACGGTGGTGCCGTCGAGGATGCGGATGACGTCGCCGGGGCGCAGGGCGCGGCCGGACGGCATGTTGTCGGTGATGCAGAGCCAGGCGGTCACGTGCACGGGAAGCCGCAGGGCGGCGATGGCGCGGAGCGCGGCGAGGGAGGTCGCGGCACCCGCCATGTCGAACTTCATGCCGACCATCGACGCGGCCGGCTTCAGGGAGAGCCCACCGGTGTCGAACGTGATCCCCTTGCCGACGAGGGCGATGTGGCGCTGCGCGTCCGCCGGCGCGTAGTCGAGGCGGACGAGGCGCGGCGGACGGTCGGATCCCTGGCCGACGCCGAGGATGCCGCCGAAGCCCTGTTCCGCGAGAGCGGTCTCGTCGAGGATCTCCACGGTGACATCCAGGTCCGCGACGCTGTCGGCGGCGCTCTGCGCGAGCTGCGCGGGGCTCTGCCACTCGGCGGGTACGTTCACGAGGTCTTTGATGAGGGCGACAGCCTCGCCGGTGGCGTGGGCGCGGGCGATCGTCTCGTCGTCGAGCGGGGCGTGGACGACGACCGCCGTCGCCCGCTTCTTCCTGCCGTTCTCGGCGCGGTAGTCGTCGAAGCGGTAGCCGCCGAGAACGGCGCCCTCCGCCGCGGCGCCCGCGTGCTCCTCGAGCCCGGCGGCGAGGCCGAGCGCGACCGTGTCGAACCCGGTCAGGGAGCGGAGCGCCACGCCGGCTGCACTCCGAACGGACGCGTCGTCGACGGTGGAACCGACGCCGACGACGGCGCATGGGAGGGTCGTCAGCTCCGGTGCGTACACCCGAGCGAAGGCACCGGCGGCGCCGGTGAAGCCGATGCCCGCCAGGACATCGGCGAGACCGGGGTGAGCTGCCAGCGACTCGGCCGACTCGGAGAGATCGGGGACGACGAGCACTGCGGCATCGGCAGCGCTTCCGGGGAACTGATCGGTGGTGTGCGAGAGCACGGGAAGCGTCATGCTCTCCATCCTAGGATCTCCGCGCCGGGGTCGTCGGTCCGGCGGCCGGGGTGTGTTCGCTCTCAGCGAGACACGTCAGAGCCCGGCTCCGGGTGCGGCTCGTAGCATGGAGACATGCCCTTCTCCGGAGAGATCCACGAACGCGTCGCGAACGCCCCCGCGGTGCCCCACGGCCTGCCTCTCGTGATGCTGCTCACCGGTTTCACCGACGCCGGCAGTGCGGTGTCTGGGCTCATCGATCACCTGCGGGAGACGACGTCGCCGCAGCCGCTCGCGATCTTCGACAACGATGTGCTCCTCGACTATCGCGCGCGTCGCCCGGTCATCTCGTTCGACCAGGACCACCTCGCCGAGTTCCGCCCGCCCCGCCTCGAGCTCTCCCTCGCCACGGATGCGCTGGGACGCCCGTTTCTGCTGCTCACGGGGTATGAGCCCGACTTCGCCTGGAACGCCTTCGCGGAGACCGTTCTGGATCTTGCTGCGGAGTTCGAGGCCTCGGGACTGCACTGGGTCCACTCGATCGCGATGCCCGTGCCGCACACGCGACCCATCGGGACGACGGTGAGCGGGAACCGGCGCGACCTCGTGGTGTCGCACTCCGTGTGGCGTCCGCGCACGCAGGTCCCGGCGACCGCGGGTCACCTACTCGAGTACCGCTTCGCGGAGCGCGGGGAACGCGTCGTCGGCTTCGTCCTCCTCGTGCCGCACTACCTCGCCGAGACCGAGAACCCGGAAGCGGTCAGTGCCGCGGCGGAGAAGCTCATGGCGTCGACCGGTCTCGTGCTCATGCTGGATGCGGTGCAGGAGCGGCGTGCGGACTACATCGCGCGCGTGGACGAGCAAGTCGCCGCGAACGACGAACTCCAGCAGATGGTGCACAACCTCGAGCGGCGGTACGACGCCTACATGGCCGGTCGTGACCCCGAGGACGACTCGTACGACGAGGGCGGATTCAGTGAACGAGACCTGCCCAGTGCCGATGAACTCGCGGCCGAGCTCGAGCGCTATCTCGCCTCGCGTCCGTCCGGCGACGAGGACAAGCCGGGGCGCGGCTGAATCCGTCCGCACGGATCGGGCGCGAATGCGTCCTCATCGCCATACGTGTGCGATACTAGGAGTCCGACCCGTTGTCAATCAGTGTTTTCGAGCACTGGACTTGACAAGGGTCTTACTAGTGTCCGAAATGTCCCGGGGTCTCCCAGCGGCCCCGTGAAAGGCGAAACGTGACTCCTGCCACGACGAAGAACACGCGGACGAAGAAGGCCGATCAGATCACCGCGGATCCCGAGGTCGAGGACGTCGAAGCGACCGAAGCGGCTCCCGCGCCCAAGCGCGCCGCGGCCAAGCGCGCCCCCGCGAAGAAGAAGAAGGCCGACGACGTCGTCGAAGAGGACGACGCCGCTGCGACCGACGACGCCGCTGGCGACGAGGAGGAGGACGACGCGAAGCCGACCTTCACCGAGCCGCTGCCGACCGGAGCGATCGTCATCTCCTCCAAGGATGACGAAGAGGTCCCGGTCTACTCCACTCAGATCACCGGAGCCACGGCCGACCCGGTCAAGGACTACCTGAAGCAGATCGGAAAGGTCGCGCTGCTGAACGCGGCCGAAGAGGTCGAGCTCGCGATGCGCATCGAGGCGGGTCTCTTCGCGGAGGAGAAGCTCTCCGCGATGTCCCCCGCCGAGAAGACGAGCCAGCTCGGTCTCGACCTGCAGTGGGTCGCCCGTGACGGTCAGCGCGCCAAGAGCCACCTGCTGGGCGCGAACCTGCGACTCGTCGTCTCGCTCGCCAAGCGGTACACCGGCCGCGGGATGCAGTTCCTGGACCTGATCCAGGAGGGCAACCTCGGTCTGATCCGCGCGGTCGAGAAGTTCGACTACACCAAGGGCTTCAAGTTCTCGACCTACGCCACCTGGTGGATCCGTCAGGCGATCACCCGTGCGATGGCGGACCAGGCCCGCACGATCCGCATTCCGGTGCACATGGTCGAGGTCATCAACAAGCTCGCCCGCGTGCAGCGGCAGATGCTGCAGGACCTCGGTCGCGAACCTACTCCGGAAGAGCTGAGCCGCGAGCTCGACATGACCCCGGAGAAGGTCGTGGAGGTGCAGAAGTACGGCCGCGAGCCGATCTCCCTGCACACCCCGCTCGGTGAAGACGGCGACAGCGAGTTCGGTGACCTCATCGAGGACACCGAGGCAGTGGTTCCCGCCGACGCCGTGGGCTTCACGATGCTGCAGCGTCAGCTCGAGCAGCTCCTCGACTCGCTCTCCGAGCGCGAGGCCGGAGTGATCCGGATGCGCTTCGGCCTGGGCGACGGTCAGCCGAAGACGCTCGACCAGATCGGTGACACGTTCGGCGTGACGCGTGAGCGCATCCGCCAGATCGAGTCGAAGACGATGGCCAAGCTGCGCCACCCGAGCCGCTCGCAGTCGCTGCGGGACTACCTCGAGTGATGCAGGCGAACGAGGGCAAGGCGCTCGAGACGAGCGTCGACGGAAAGAGCTATGCGCGGATCCCGCTGCGCACCCGTGTCGTGATGCCGGACGACGATCTCGACGCCATCATCACGGAGTACGCGAAGGCCGCCGTCCAGCCGGGCGACCTGCTCTTCGTGACCGAGAAGATCGTCGCGATCACGCAGGGGCGGTCCTACCGCCTGGACGAGATCAAGCCGCGCAAGCTCGCGCTGTTCCTGTCGAAGTACGTCACCCGCACGCCGTACGGCATCGGTCTCGGCATGCCGGAGACGATGGAGATGGCGCTGCGCGAGTGCGGTACGCCGCGCATCCTCTTCGCGGCGGCCGTCTCGGCGGTCACCAAGGCGTTCGGGCGCAAGGGCGATTTCTACCGCATCGCGGGGGACAAGGCCCGCGCGATCGATGGCCCGACGAAGCACACCATCCCTCCGTACAACGAGGCTGTGGTGCTCGGGCCGAAGGACCCGGACCGGGTCGCGGCGCACCTGAAGACGCTGATCGGCGGCCGGGCCGAGGTGGCCGTGGTCGACATCAACGATCTCGGCGGCAACATCCTCGGCTCCACGCTGGACAAGGCGGGGGAGCTGCGCCTGGTGAAGATCCTCGGGGACAACCCGCTCGGTCAGGGCCTCGAGTCCACCCCGCTCGGCATCGTCCGCGCGGTCTGAGCAGGTCGAACCACCCCTTTACGAACGAACCGGCCCCTTGCGTGCAAACGCAAGGGGCCGGTTCGCGCGTAAGGGGCCGGGTCGACGGTTCGACAGGCTCAGAAGCCGATGACCTCGCGATACCGCGGCTTGTGGCCGGTGCGGATGCCGGTGACGCTGGGCTTGTTCTCGTACACGCCCGCGCCCCAGTTGCCCTCGACGAGGACGGGGCCGTCCGGGGTCACGACGACGTCCCACCCGACGTACTGCACCTGCGGCACGACGCGGGCGACCTGATCGATGAACGCGCGCACCTCGTCCATGTAGGGCAGCTGGAAGTCGGCGATGCGGAACCCGGAGTCCGGGTGCGTCTCGTGGACGTGGCCGTGCGAGTCGTAGCCGGCCCCGACCGCGTGCCCGTTCTCGTCGAGCATCGTGTAGAAGCCGCCGAAGGTCATCTGGTCGCTGACCGCGCCGCGTCCGAACTTCTGGGCCATCGCGAGGATGTGTGCCTTCTCGCCGTCGAAGAACGCGGTGATGCGCGTGGTGTTCACGGTCCCGGGGCACACGGCCGCCAGGTCGTCGTGCTGACGGATGACCTCTTCGATCAGCAGCTCGCCGCGATCGAGGAGGCCGCGGTGGAACTCGGTCCAGTCCGTGATGTCGGCCGCGTGATACCGGTGCACACCGGTCCCGGCCTGACCGACCGGCTCCTTCGTGACGATCGTGCCGAGGCGCTCCGTCAGGGCACGGACCTCGTCGGCGTTCCCCTCCTCGACCACCATCCACTCGCGGTGCAGATGCGCGGAGAACTTGCGGTTGAACTCGATCTTGTCCTGGAAGATCCAGCGGAAGTCGGGGTGGTCGTACTTCTGCGAGAGCTGGTTGGACACGGGGTGCGTCATGTACGTCTCGCGCTCGGCACGGTTGAGCATCGCGAAGTCGTAGTCGATGTAGTCCTGGAAACCCACGTTGTGACGAGCCGCCGACCAGAGCATGTCGGCGACGATCGTGGGAACGGGGCGGTGGTGCTGGGCCGAGGCCTCCCTGGCCCGTTCGAACACCGAACCGACGTCGATGCGGCGGGCGCGGCCGAGGAGATAGCGGATGCGGGGCGCGAGAGAAAGGCGTGACATGAAGCTCCGGGTCTAGGGATCGACGTCCCAGTCTACGCGGGGAGCCCCCAGGCTCCTGGGAGCACGGAAGCTAGGCTGGAAGACGTGTGTGACACGAGTTCGAGTGCGCTTCCGCAGGCGATGATCTCGCGCTCGGCCCTCGCGGCCGGCGCGTCCGCGGCGATCCGGGCGGGCGGCCGCCGGGCCGACCTCCGGCGCGATGCGTGGGGACATGGGCTGCTCGCCGTCGCTCAGGTGGTTACCGCCGCGGGGGCGGAAGAGGTGCTCGTGGACTCTCCCGGAGAGGTCGAGGCGCTCCGTCTCGAAGGCATCACCGCGACCACCACCGGAGAGCCAGACCTCGATCCCTTTCTCCTCTATGGGCTGCCGTCCGCGGAGGGGCTCCCGGCGACGGCTCCGGTCATGCGTCTCGTCGGCCGCGTCATGTCCACCAAGCGTCTGCGGGCCGGGGAGGCCGTCTCCTACGGCTACACGTTCCGTGCGGCGGAGGACACCGTCGTCGCGCTGGTGACGGGCGGCTACGCCCAGGGCGTCGTCCGAAGCCTCGGCAATCAGGTCGACGTGGAGATCGACGGCGCGCTGCACCCCATCGTCGGGCGTGTCGCGATGGACGTCTGCGTCATCGATCTCCAGGACACCGCGGCGGACGTCGGCGACGCGGTCACCTTCTTCGGTGGTGCCGGCCCCGCGTCCGGCGCCATCGCACGCTGGGCGACGCTCACCGGGATGACCCCGGCGGAGCTCGTCGCGGTCCCCGGAGCGCACTCCGTGCGCGGATGGGAGGCATGATGGGTGGCCCGATGCGCCCCGAACTGCGTCTGGACAGCGCCGTGTTCCGCAGCAACATCGCGGCGGTCCGAGACCGCCTGGGCGACTCCGCGCTGATGCTGGTCCTCAAGGACGACGCCTACGGCCACGGGCTCCGCTGGGCGGTCGAGACGGCCCTCGAGGCCGGAGTGACCTCTTTCGGCAGCTACGACGTGCGCGGGGGCGTCGAGGTCCGGCGCATCGCGGGCGGCGAGGTGACGGTGTTCGCCTGGGCGACCTCGACCGATGAGGAGATCGACGAGGCGCTCCTGCAGGACATCGAGCTCGGCGTCGGCACGGTCGAGTATCTCCGACGGATCATCGCCCGGGCGGAGATCCTCGGTGCGCGCGCCCGGGTACACCTCAAGATCGACACCGGGCTGCACCGCAACGGCGTGCGGCCGGAGGATTGGGCGGCCGCGGTCGCCGAGGCTCGGGAGGCCGAACGCTCCGGCGCCCTCGCCCTCGTCGGGGTCTGGAGCCATATCGCCGAGGCGAGCGACGCCGAGGACGACGCGGCGCAGGCCTTGTTCCTCGAGGCCGTCCGAGTCGTCGGTCTCTCCGGGCCGCGGCCGGCGTCCCTGCACCTCACGGCCTCGGCGGCGTCCTGGTGGCGACCTGAGCTGCGCGGGACCGTGTCGCGGATCGGCGCGTTCTGCTACGGCATCCGCTCGGCGGACGGTCCGGAGCTTGACGGGGTTCGTCCTGCGGCGCGTCTCGTCGCGCCGGTCGTGCGGGTGGAGGGCGAGAGCGCGATCGTCGCCGTCGGAAGTCTGGACGGTGTCCCCTCCACACTGACCGGGATGACGGTGGGCACCCCCGCCGGCTCGCGTACGGTCTCGACCATCGATGTCGCCACGATGACGGTCGAAGGCTGGCCGGAGATGGCGGTCGGCGACGAGGTGACGCTCTTCGGCCCCGGAGCACAGGGGGAGGAGACAGCAACGACCCTCGCCGAGCGGATCGATACGGTGGGCGAGGAGATCCTCACCCGCCTCGGTCCGCGGATTCGGCGGAGGGTCGTGGACTGAACCGGCTCGGCCGGGTCAGGCGCTGATCAGACCGTCTCGATGAGACGAGCGGTCTCGTCGTGCCAGCTCGTGGCCACGCTGCGCAGCTTCTCTTCGTACTTGCGGCCGTGGTGGGCGCAGAAGAGCAGCTCGGAACCGTTGACCTCGGCGGCGATGTAGGCCTGCGCTCCACACGAGTCGCAGCGGTCCATCGCGGTCAGGCGGTACTCGACAGCGGAGGTCTCACGTTCGGTCGTTGCATTCATCTCGGGGCCTCCTCGGGTGTCGGCGTCCTTGTTGGTCGTGCTCAATACAACCACGCTGCACCTGGGGGCATGCCCGGTCGACGGCGTGTTTCGCTCAGCGCGTACGCGTGCACCCGCGATGGCGGCGCCCCGGGGAGTGTCTGCGAGGGGCGGCTCCCTCCCGCGAATAGACTCGGAGATTGTGAATGCCGAGTACTCCGCCCATCATCTCCAGGTGCTCGAAGGACTCGAAGCGGTCCGCAAGCGCCCCGGCATGTACATCGGCTCGAACGGTTCGCCCGGGCTCATGCACTGCCTCTGGGAGATCATCGACAACTCCGTCGACGAGGCGGTCGCCGGCAACGGCTCCCGGATCGACGTCATCCTCCACGACGACGGCAGCGTCGAGGTGCACGACCGTGGTCGCGGCATCCCCGTCGACGTCGAGCCCCGGACCGGCCTGACCGGTGTCGAGGTCGTCTACACGAAGCTGCACGCGGGAGGAAAGTTCGGCGGCGGCTCCTATGCGGCGTCCGGCGGTCTCCACGGCGTCGGCGCTTCGGTGGTGAACGCGCTGTCCGAGCGCCTCGACGTCGAGGTCGACCGCGGCGGCAAGACCTACGCGATGTCGTTCCATCGTGGCGAGCCCGGCATCTTCCAGGACTCCGGGGAGAAGCGACCCGACGCGCCCTTCACCCCGTTCGAGGAGAACAGCGAGCTGCGCGTCATCGGCAAGGCGCCGCGCGGGGTCACCGGCACCCGCGTGCGCTACTGGGCGGATCGTCAGATCTTCACCAAGGATGCCGCGTTCCAGCTCGCCGAGCTCGAGACGCGAGCGCGTCAGACGGCCTTCCTCGTCCCCGGGCTCGAGATCGTAGTGCGCGACGAGCGCACCGCGAGCGCCGGGGTGGGGGAGGACGGGGCGCCGACCGGCCCGGTGGAGACCTCGTACCTCTACGAGGGCGGCATCTCCGAGTTCGTGGACTACCTCGCGGTCGACCCGCCGGTGACCGATACCTGGCGTATCCAGGGGGAGGGCACGTTCACCGAGACCGTCCCGGTCCTGCAGCCCGACGGGCACATGGTGGCGACCGAGGTCGAGCGCGTCTGCGCCGTCGACATCGCCCTGCGCTGGGGCACCGGCTACGACACCCGCATCCGCTCCTTCGTGAACATCATCTCCACGCCGAAGGGCGGCACGCATCAGCAGGGCTTCGAGCAGGAGCTGTTGAAGGTGCTCCGCAGCCAGGTCGAGCAGAACGCCCGCCGACTCAAGGTCGGCAACGACAAGCTCGAGAAGGACGACGTCCTCGCCGGCCTCACTGCGGTCCTCACGGTCAACGTTCCGGAGCCGCAGTTCGAGGGTCAGACGAAAGAGGTGCTCGGCACGCCCGCCGTGCGCCAGATCGTGGCCCAGGTGATGCGGAAGGACCTCCAGCAGCGGTTCACCTCGACCAAACGCGACGACAAGAGCCAGGCCACGCAGCTGCTCGACAAGATCGTCTCCGAGATGAAGGCCCGCGTGTCGGCACGGGCGCACAAGGAGACGCAGCGCCGGAAGAACGCGCTCGAGTCGTCGACCCTGCCGACCAAGCTCGTCGACTGCCGGACGAACGACGTGGAGCGCAGCGAGCTCTTCATCGTCGAGGGCGACTCGGCCCTCGGCACGGCGAAGAACGCGCGCAACAGCGAGTTCCAGGCGCTGCTGCCGATCCGCGGGAAGATCCTCAACGTGCAGAAGGCATCGGTCGGCGACATGCTGTCCAACGCCGAATGCGCGTCCATCATCCAGGTGATCGGGGCCGGCTCCGGTCGGACCTTCGACATCGACGCCGCGCGCTACGGGAAGATCATCCTCATGAGCGACGCCGACGTCGACGGTGCGCACATCCGCACCCTCCTGCTCACGCTGTTCTTCCGCTACATGCGACCGCTCATCGAGCACGGGCGGGTCTTCGCGGCTGTGCCGCCGCTGCACCGGATCATCGTCATCAACCCGGGATCCAAGCCGAACGAGACCATCTACACGTACAGCGAGCAGGAGTTGCACGCGCTGCTCGCCAAGCTCCGCAAGGCCGGCAAGCGCTGGCATGAGCCGATCCAGCGCTACAAGGGCCTCGGCGAGATGGACGCCGAGCAGCTCGCGAACACGACAATGGACCGCTCCGGCCGGCTGCTCCGCCGTGTGCGGATGGAGGACGCCGAGGCGGCGGGCCGGGTCTTCGAACTGCTCATGGGCAACGAGGTCGCCCCTCGGCGGGAGTTCATCATCGACTCCGCTGACCAGCTCTCCCGCGAGTCCATCGACGCCTGACGGAAAACGCAACGACGAAGGGGATCCGGCGAGGCCGGGTCCCCTTCTTCGTGGAACGGATCAGACGAGCGTGCGGCCGATGCTGCCGATGACCCCGTCGATCGGCTGGCCGGAGGCATCGCGTCGTGCCCCGACGTCCGGGAGCTTGCGCACCGCGCCGGTGGGGTCGACGGCCAGTGCCGGGTTCGGGCCGACCCAGGCGACGGTGAGGCGGTCCTCGCCCTTCAGGAAGGCGTGGGCGCGGACGCCACCGGTCGCGCGGCCCTTCGACGGGTACTCCGTGAAGGCCGAGACCTTCGCACGGCCGGGATCGGTTCCGGGCAGGATGCTCTCCGCGCCGGAGACCGTGGCAACCACGGCCTCGGTGTCCGGGGCGACGGCGCCGAAGAAGAGGACCGCGGCGCCGGAGCCGAGCTTGATGCCCGCCATGCCACCCGCAGGTGCCCCCTGGGGGCGTACCGTCGAAGCCGAGAACCGCAGGAGCTGCGCGTCGGTGGTGAGGAACACGAGGTCGGCGTCATCCGCCGCGTCGGCTGCACCGACCACGGAGTCTCCGGTCTTGAGGCCGATGACCTCGAGGTCGGGCCGCACGGGCAGGGTCGACGGCACGATGCGCTTCACGATCCCCTGCGCGGTGCCGAGCGCGACGGGGGTCTCGCTGTCGAAACGGACGAACCCGAGGATGCGCTCGCCCTTGGCCGTGATCCCCAGGTAGTCGCGCAGCGGGGTCCCTGCGGCGAGCTGCACGGACGTGCCGGGCACGGAGGGCAGGTCGACGGGGGAGAAGCGGACGACGCGTCCCGTGCTCGTGAGGGCACCGACCTCACCGCGGACCGTCGTCTCGACGGTCGCGACGATGGCGTCGTGCTTGCTGCGCCGGGCAGGAGCCGTGAGCTCCTGCCCTTCGCCGAGGTCCACGCGAACGGCGCGGCCCGTGGTCGAGAGGACGACGGTGGTCGGCGCGTCGGCGATCTGCAGGTCGACGGCACCCTTCGTCGCGCGGGGCTTCGGCGGGGCGGCGTTCATCAGCAGCGTGCGGCGCGGCGTGCCGTAGGCCTCGGCGACGGCGTCCAGCTCCTGGGCGACGGCCGCGCGCAGCAGCGCCGGGCTGGCGAGCAGCTCGCGCAGGGACGCGATCTCCGCGAGGAGGGCGTCCCGCTCCGCCTCGAGCTCTATGCGGGAGAACTTCGTCAGACGGCGCAGACGCAGCTCGAGGATGTACTCGGCCTGCGGCTCGCTGAGGTCGAACACGGAGCGGAGCCGCGTGCGGGCCTGCTCCGTGTCGTCCGAGGATCGGATGACCTGGATGACCTCGTCGATGTCGAGGATCGCGATGAGCAGACCCTCCACCAGGTGCAGGCGCTCCTCCCGACGGGCGAGACGATAGCGGCTGCGGCGGGTGATGACCTCGATGCGGTGGCCGACGTAGACGCTGAGCATCTCCTTGAGCCCGAGCGTGCGGGGCTGGCCGTCGACGAGGGCGACGTTGTTGATGCTGAAGGAGTCCTCGAGCGGCGTGAGCCGGTACAGCTGCTCCAGCACGGCGTTCGGGTCGAATCCGGTCTTGATCCCGATGGCGACGCGCAAGCCGTGGTTGCGGTCGGTGAGGTCGGTGACGTCGCTGATGCCCTGGAGCTTCTTCGCCTGCACCGCGTCGCGGATCTTCTCGATGAGACGCTCCGGGCCGACCATGTACGGCAGCTCCGAGACGATGATGCCCGTGCGGCGGGGACCCAACGGCTCGATCGACGTGCGTCCGCGGACCTTGAGGGCGCCGCGACCGGTCGTGTAGGCGTCCTTCACGCCGTCGAGCCCCATGAGGATCCCGCCCGAGGGGAAGTCGGGGCCCGGGACGTACTCCATGAGGTCCTCGGTGGTGGCGTCCGGGTGCTCGAGGAGGTGGGTCGCCGCGGCGACGACCTCGATGAGGTTGTGCGGCGCCATGTTGGTCGCCATGCCGACGGCGATACCGCTGGCGCCGTTGACGAGCAGGTTCGGGAAGGCCGCAGGCAGCACGGCCGGCTGCTGGAACTGGCCGTCGTAGTTCGGGATGAAGTCGACGACGTCCTCGTCGAGGTTCTCGGTGAGCGACAGTGCGGGCGCGGCGAGGCGCGCCTCGGTGTACCGGGCGGCGGCGGGGCCGTCGTCCAACGAGCCGAAGTTGCCGTGACCGTCGACGAGCGGCACCCGGAGGGCCCACTCCTGCGCGAGGCGGACGAGCGCGTCGTAGATGGCCGAGTCGCCGTGGGGGTGCAGCTTTCCCATGACCTCGCCCACCACTCGGGCGCTCTTCACATGACCGCGGTCCGGCCGCAGCCCCATCTCGGCCATCTGGAAGAGGATCCGGCGCTGCACCGGCTTGAGGCCGTCTCTGGCATCGGGGAGCGCACGCGAGTAGATGACGGAGTACGCGTACTCCAGGAACGAGCCCTGCATCTCATGGGAGAGATCGATGTCCTGGATGCGTTCCTCGACGGGCTCGGGCGGCGGGGTTTTCGGCATGGACTTCCTGAGGGCGTACGGGAGCCTGTGTCAGACTGGCTCGGATGTCCTTCATGCTACCGTCCGCGCCGCCCGGCGCCCGGAGCGTCGTCGGGGTGGCGGACGACCTGTGCGCCGCTCTCCGCGGCGAATCCGCCACGCTGCCGCGCGCCGATTCGGCCGTGCTCGTGGTGATCGACGGTCTCGGGGCGATCAGCCTCCGGGGCCACGCCGGTCATGCCCGGTCGCTGACCGCTTCCATGACGAAGAAGGACATCGCCCAGACGGTGTTCCCGACGACGACGGCGGCGGCGCTGACCAGTCTCACCACGGGGGCCTGGCCGGGGGAGCACGGCCTCGTCGGGTACCGGGTCAGGGATCCGGAACGGGACGTGCTCGTGAACCAGCTCAGCGGGTGGGAGACGGACGGCCTGGATCCCCTCACCTGGCAGGGGACGCCCACCGTGTTCGAGCGCGCGGCGTCGGTCGGACGGGAGACGTTCGCCGTCGGACTAGCGACCTACGCGCACAGCGGCTTCACGCGCGCGACCTTGCGGGGAGCGACCTTCGTGCCTGCCGCCACGCCGGAGGAGCGGGTCGAGGTCGCCTACACGCTGGCTGCGGAGAATCCGGGCTCGCTGGTGTACTGCTACCTTCCCGAGGTCGACAAGGCGGGCCACAAGCACGGTGTCGCGTCCGCTGAGTGGGTGGCCGCGTTGGAGCGGATCGACGGGGCATTGTCGCTCCGTGTCCCCCCGCGGGTCGGCGTGGTGGTGACCTCGGATCACGGGATGGTCGATGTGCCGTTCCACCGCCAGGTCGTGCTCGAGGAGTCGCATCTCGCGGGTATCCGTCACGTGGGAGGCGAGCCGCGCATGCTGCACCTCTACCGTGAACCCCACGCCGATGCCGCTCTGGTTGTGACGCGCCTTCGCCGTGACCTCGAGGGCGCGGCGGATGTCGTCACCCGCTCGGAGGCGGTGCAGGCCGGGCTCTTCGGTCCGGTCGTGCGAGACGAGGTCCTGGAGCGCATCGGCGATGTCTTGGCCATCGCCACGGGAGTCCGGGCGCTCTACGACGGTACGGCCGACGACCAGCGCAATCGCGGCATGGTGGGGCAGCACGGGGCGCTCACGCCGGATGAGACGCGGGTTCCCTTCCTGCGGTTCGGGTCGTTCGCCTCCTGAGGCGCGACCCGGGACCGATCACTCGTCGGTGCGCGCTCCGAAGACGATCTCGTCCCACGATGGCATCGCGTTCCGGCGGCGTCGACGCCCGCTGCCGTCGCTGTCCCCGGAAGCAGGCTGGCGCGGCGCGGGCTCGGGGGCCTCGGGCTCGTCGTCGGGCTCCTCCAGGGCGGCGAACAGGGCGATGGGGTCGGACTCTTCCGGAGTCTCCTCGATCTCGTGCTCGATCGGCGACGGCTCCCGCTGGCCGCGACGGCGGCGCAGGGCTTCGAGGAGGTCGGCGGTCTCCGGACTCGTCGAGGCGGAGTCGGGCGCGCGGTTGATCGCGGCGTCCTGGACCGCCGGCGCCGAGCGCTCGGGCTGGGTCGGCTCGTCGGCCTCTGCGACCGGAGCCGGGACCAGACGAGGACCGAAGGCACCGGAGTCGAAGCGGCTGTCGTCCTTGTAGGGGGAAGCGGCACGGTCGGCTTCCACCGCCCTGAGGCGCGGGATGAGGCCCTCCGGGAGCGAGCCCTGGCGGGAGAGCTGCGTGGCATCGGCGTTCAGAGGGGAGAGGGCGCTGCGCCGCGGATCGAAGCTCCAGCGGGCGTCATGCTCCACGTCGTTGGCGGAGAACTCCAGCTTGATGATCCAACCGGACTCCTCCTTCCAGCTGGCCCAGCGTTCGGACGAAGCGGCCACCTCGGCGAGCTTCGCGCGGACCGCAGCTCCGAAGGTGGGCTGCGCGTCCGGCTCGACCTCGCTGCCGATGAGGACGGGCACGGCGAGGGCCTGGCCGATGATGTGCTCGCGCTCGGCGAGGACGGGGCCCTCGAATCGGGCGACGTCGTCGACGCTGATCCCGAGGAGCTCGGCGACCTCCGCGGCGGTGAGACCGGCGCGGATCTGTGCCTGGATGTCGCGGGGACTCGCGGCGAGCTTCTGGGCGGCCGGTTCGGCCTGGCGCGTCGCGCGGCGGATCTCCCGCTGCAGCACGGCGTCGATGGGCAGCGCGAACCGCTCGCCCGCCTCGGTAGCGAGGACGAGCACTCCTGCCTCTGTGCCGACGATGGTGACGTTTTCCATGCGAATGCCCCTCTGATGGGTGTGCGTTCATGGTGTCACGCCGGCGGGGCCCGAACGGGGAATACGGCGGGCGTGCCGTGAGTTTGCCCTGTCGCATGGGAGGGCATTTGCGAAACGCCCGCCGGTCATGCAAACTATGGCCGCCGATTACCCGACGGCGCACCCGCCCACTCGCACCATGAAAGTGGAGATTCACCGCATGGCAACCGATTACGACGCTCCCCGAAAGAGTGAAGACGACTCCGAGTCGATCGAAGCCCTCAAGGAGCGTGTGCCGGACAAGCTGTCCGGCACGACCGGAGACGAGGACTCCGACAACCCGTCGAGCTTCGACCTCCCTGGCGCGGACCTCTCCGACCTCGAGCTGGATGTCGTCGTGCTGCCCGCGCAGCAGGACGAGTTCACCTGCATGAGCTGCTTCCTCGTGAAGCACCGCTCGCAGCTCGACCACGAGGGACCCGATGGCCCCATCTGCAAGGAGTGCGCTGCCTGAGCAGCCCTCTGAGCGACGCCCCACGCGCCCCCGACCATCCCGGTCAGGGGCGCGCTGTCGTCTGCGGGTGCGCTCAGCCCCGTGCGGCGCGGATGGCCGCGGCGAGGCGGTCGGGCGTGCGGGTCGAGATCGTCCAGGCCACGACGGGGTCGGCCTCGTCGGTGTTCGGCACCACGACGACGCCATCGATGCCGCCGCGGATGAGGTGCCACCCGCGTGCGGGCAGCTCAGGTCCTCTGGCGCTGCGCGCGTCCTCGCCGGTCAACGCCATCGGCTCGCCGAGATAGCGCGCGTCGATGTGAGCCGGCCCGGCGCGGAGTACGCCGTCCTGCACCGCGACCACCGGAGCGAGGGCGAGGGCAGCCACCACGAGGAGCGCCGAGACCGCCGCACCGAGGAGCAGCGCGAAGGTCGAGCCGACCGGCACGAAGATCAGGGACACCATCGGTCCCGCCAGGGCGATGGTGACCAGCAGCCACAGGCTGGGGGCCAGTCGTTCGTGGTAGCGGGGACGTGCGTCCGTTGCGGGGTTCTGCATTAGCCTCATGGAGTGACCGATTCCGTTGATGTCCCCATTATCGCCGCAGTGGTCCCCGGCTATGCGCATCCGGGCGACGCCGGAGCCGATCTCGTCGCCGCCGAGGCTGTGCGGTTGGAGCCGGGGGAGCGGGCGCTCGTGCCCACGGGCGTGCGCATCGCGCTGCCGGACGGCTATGCGGCCTTCGTGGTGCCCCGGAGCGGTCTTGCGGCGAAGCACGGCATCTCGATCGTGAACTCGCCCGGCACCGTCGACGCCGGCTACCGGGGCGAGATCAAGGTCAGTCTGATCAACACGGACATCCACAGCGCGTACGATGTCGCCGTCGGCGATCGCATCGCGCAGCTCATCGTGATGCCCGTCACCCGTGCCCGGTTCCTCCCGGTCGACGAGCTTCCGGACAGCGTCCGCGGCGCCGGCGGATTCGGCTCGACCGGCTACCAGGCACAGACTCCCGAGAACGAAGCAGGACAGGCGAAATGACCGACAGCAACGACACTCCTTCCAAGTCGGCGCCCGAGAACCGCGCCACCGAGGGCCCGTTCGACGACTCCGAGGCGAACCCCGTCCGCCCGTACATCGACCTCGGCGGGATCAAGATCCTGCCGCGCGAGGGCCTGAACCTGCGGCTCGAGGTCGAGGAGCAGAGCAAGCGCATCGTGGCGGTCGGGCTCGACTACGCCGAGTCGTCGCTCCAGGTGCAGCCGTTCGCGGCTCCGCGGAGCGGCGGTCTGTGGGACGAGACGCGCGTCCAGCTGCGCGACCAGGTGAAGGCGCAGGGCGGTCGCGTCGAGGAGCGGGAGGGGCCGCTCGGCAAGGAGCTGCTCGCCGAGGTCCCCGCGACGGCCAGCGAGGGTTCCGGCCTGCGTCTGGCGCGCTTCATCGGCATCGACGGTCCGCGCTGGTTCCTCCGCGGCGTGATCGGCGGGGCGGCGGCGTCCGACCCCGAGGCGGCGGCGAAGGTCGAGGACCTCTTCCGCTCGATCGTCGTCGTCCGCGGGGGAGCGCCCATGCCGCCGCGCGACCTCATCCCGCTGAAGATGCCGGCGACGCCGGGCTCCGCGTGACCACGCCGGACGCCGAGGAGCCGCGCACGCAGAGCGCGTCGGAGATCCTCGGAGCAGCACTCGGCGGGGCAGCGCGCAAGGCCGGGCTCGACCCGTCCGAGAGTGCGAGCACGCACAAGGTCGTCTGGTCGGCCATGGGCGGCTGGCGCGGGATCCTGGAGTCGGTGCTGCCGAGCCTCGCATTCGTGATCCTGTTCACCCTCCGCCCCGAACCCCTGCTGCTGCCTCTCGGAGTCTCGGTCGGTCTGGCCGCCGTGTTCACGGTCGTCCGGCTGGTCCAGAAGTCGCCGCCGTCGGCCGCTCTCGGCGGGCTGATCGCGGCTGTGGCCGCTGCGGGGCTGGCGCTGTGGACGGGGCGCGGCGAGGACAACTTCGTCCCCGGCCTCATCACGAACGCGGTCTACGGCTCGGCGATCCTCGTCTCGGCGCTCATCGGCTGGTCCGTCATCGGTCTCGCGGTCGGCTTCCTCATGGGGGAGGGAACCGCCTGGCGTGCGGACCGTCGCAAGCGACGCGCGTTCTTCTGGCTCGGCATCGCCTGGGCCACGCTGTTCTTCGCGCGGCTGATCGTGCAGTTCCCGTTGTATCTGGCCGGCGACGTCACCGCCCTCGGGACCCTCAAGCTCGTGATGGGGCTGCCGTTGTTCGCGCCCCTGATCGCGGTGACGTGGTTGGTCGTCCGCGCGCTCTATCCCCGCGCGTCGTCGCACGACGACGCCGCGGCGGCGTGATAGATTTATCTCGACATCAAGATAAATCACGGGCTTTCGCCGGTGACCAGCGCGGAGCAGACTGGTTAGGTCCCCCTTGCTAGCCGCATGGCCGCACCGGCGAGCAAGATGGAGGCGCCTGTCGCTCCCATCCGAATAGAAGGAGACGGATTCGTGTCCACGGTGAACAGCTTCGGTGCCAAGAGCACCCTGACGGTCGGCAGCACCGACTACGAGATCTTCCGCATCGACACGGTGCCCGGTTTCGACAAGCTCCCCTTCAGCCTCAAGGTCCTCCTGGAGAACCTGCTTCGCACCGAGGACGGCGCGAACGTCACGAAGGCGCAGATCGAGACGCTCGGGTCGTGGGACGCCAATGCGGAGCCCAACACGGAGATCCAGTTCACGCCGGCGCGCGTGGTCATGCAGGACTTCACCGGTGTGCCCTGCATCGTCGACCTCGCCACCATGCGCGAGGCCGTGACGGCGCTCGGCGGCGACCCGAACAAGATCAACCCGCTCTCGCCGGCCGAGATGGTCATCGACCACTCCGTCATCGCCGACCTGTTCGGCACCGAGAACGCCCTCGAGCGCAACGTCGAGATCGAGTACGAGCGCAACGGCGAGCGGTACCAGTTCCTCCGCTGGGGCCAGACCGCGTTCCAGGACTTCAAGGTCGTGCCCCCCGGCACCGGCATCGTCCACCAGGTGAACATCGAGCACCTGGCGAAGGTCATCTACGACCGCACCAACGGGGGCGTCCTCCAGGCCTACCCCGACACCTGTGTCGGCACCGACTCGCACACGACGATGGTCAACGGACTGGGCGTGCTCGGCTGGGGCGTCGGCGGCATCGAGGCCGAGGCCGCGATGCTCGGCCAGCCCGTGTCGATGCTCATCCCGCGCGTCGTCGGCTTCAAGCTCTCGGGTGAGATCCCCGCCGGCGTGACCGCGACCGACGTGGTGCTGACCATCACCGACATGCTGCGCAAGCACGGCGTCGTCGGCAAGTTCGTCGAGTTCTACGGCGAGGGCGTGGCCTCGGTCCCGCTCGCGAACCGCGCGACGATCGGCAACATGTCGCCCGAGTTCGGCTCGACCGCCGCGATCTTCCCGATCGACGACGTCACCCTCGACTACCTGCGCCTCACCGGCCGCAGCGACGAGGCCGTCGCGCTGGTGGAGGCCTACGCCAAGGAGCAGAAGCTCTGGCACGACGCCTCCCACGAGCCGGTCTTCAGCGAGTACATGGAGCTCGACCTGAGCACGGTCGTCCCGTCGATCGCCGGCCCGAAGCGCCCGCAGGACCGCATCCTCCTCTCCGAGGCGAAGACGCAGTTCGAGCAGGACATCCTGAACTACGCCACGGCCTCGACCAGCGACGACATCGTCGATCTCGAGTCCAAGCACTCCTTCCCGGCGTCCGACCCCGGTCAGGTCCCCGGCGAGGAGGAGCCGACCACGCGCCCCGTGCACATCAGCAGCGGTGCGCCGGCCAACGTGTCGAACCCCGTCCCGGTCACGACTCCGGAGGGCGAGAAGTACACGCTCGACAACGGCGCCGTCACCCTGGCCGCCATCACGTCGTGCACCAACACGTCCAACCCGTCGGTCATGATCGCCGCCGGTCTCCTCGCCCGCAAGGCGCGGGAGAAGGGCCTCAAGCAGAAGCCGTGGGTCAAGACCACGCTCGGCCCCGGCTCGAAGGTCGTCACCGACTACTACGAGAAGTCGGGTCTGGACAAGGACCTCGAGGGTCTCGGCTTCTACACGGTCGGCTACGGCTGCACCATCTGCATCGGAAACTCCGGCCCGCTGATCGAAGAGGTCTCCGAGGCGATCAACTCGCACGACCTCGCGGTCACGGCCGTCCTCTCGGGCAACCGCAACTTCGAGGGTCGCATCAGCCCGGATGTGAAGATGAACTACCTGGCCAGCCCGCCGCTGGTCATCGCGTACGCCCTCGCCGGTTCGATGCACTTCGACTTCGAGACCGACGCGCTCGGCAAGGACCCGGACGGCAACGACGTGTTCCTCAAGGACATCTGGCCCTCGCCGGACGAGGTGCAGGAGATCGTCGACTCGTCGATCTCGCGCGACCAGTTCATCAAGCAGTACGCCACCGTGTTCGACGGTGACGAGCGCTGGCGCAACCTGCCCACGCCGGACGACGACACGTTCCAGTGGGACGAGAACTCGACCTACGTGCGCAAGGCCCCGTACTTCGACGGCATGAAGATGGAGCTCACCCCGGTGAAGGACATCGAGGGCGCGCGCGTCATGGCGACGCTCGGCGACTCGGTCACCACCGACCACATCTCGCCCGCCGGGAACATCAAGCCGGGCACCCCCGCGGCCCAGTACCTCACGGAGCACGGCGTCGACCGCAAGGACTTCAACTCCTTCGGCTCGCGTCGCGGCAACCACGAGGTCATGATCCGCGGCACCTTCGCGAACATCCGTCTGAAGAACCTCATGGTCTCGGCCGTGAACGACGGACAGGTCGTCGAGGGCGGCTACACCCGCGACTTCACGCAGCCGGACGGCCCGCAGTCGTACATCTACGACGCGTGCATGAACTATGCCGAGCAGGGCACCCCGCTGGTCGTCTTCGGCGGCAAGGAGTACGGCTCCGGCTCGTCGCGCGACTGGGCCGCCAAGGGCACGAGCCTCCTGGGCGTCAAGGCCGTGATCACGGAGAGCTTCGAGCGCATCCACCGCTCCAACCTCATCGGCATGGGCGTCGTCCCGCTGCAGTTCCCCGCCGGCGAGAGCTGGGAGTCGCTGGGCCTCGACGGCACCGAGATCGTCTCGATCACGGGGCTCGAAGAGCTCAACAACGGCGTCACCCCGAAGACGGTCAAGGTCACCGCCACCCCGAGCGAGCACTCGCCGGAGGGCAAGCAGACCGTCGAGTTCGACGCGGTCGTCCGCATCGACACCCCCGGTGAGGCGGACTACTACCGCAACGGCGGCATCCTGCAGTACGTGCTGCGCTCGCTCGTCTGAGCCACGACGACGAAGGGGCCCGTGTCCACGGACACGGGCCCCTTCGGCATGTCAAGGGTCTGCCGCCCTCGGGGGATTCCCGGCTCCGAGCGGTAGGATCGAGAGCGTGTCCGCACCCGTTCGGGCGCACCGCCGAGGCCTGTGAGGAGGCGCAGATGCCCATTCTTCCGAGCATCTCTGGACCGCGCGATCTTGATCGGCTCTCGCCGGAGCAACTGGAAGAACTCGCTGCGGAGATACGGGCTTTCCTCGTCGAGAACGTCTCGCAGACGGGCGGTCACCTCGGTCCGAACCTCGGCGTCGTGGAGCTGACGATCGCCCTGCACCGCGTGTTCTCGTCTCCGGACGATCCCTTCATCTTCGACACCGGCCACCAGTCCTACGTCCACAAGATCCTCACCGGTCGTCAGGACTTCTCTAAGCTGCGCGTCCGGGACGGCCTCGCGGGCTACCCGCAGCGGGCGGAGAGCCCCCACGACGTCGTCGAGTCCTCCCACGCCTCCAGCTCGCTGAGCTGGGCCGATGGTGTGTCCCGGGCGCTCACCGCGACGGGGCGCGCGGACCGACACGTCGTCGCGGTGGTCGGCGACGGAGCGCTGACCGGCGGGATGACGTGGGAGGCGCTGAACAACATCTCCGACGACAACGACCGCAACCTCGTCATCGTCGTCAACGACAACGGCCGCTCGTATGCGCCGACCATCGGCGGCATGTCGCGGTTCCTCAACCGGGTCCGCACCGCGGCGGCCTACAAAGACCTCCACCACAAGTCCGATCGCCTCTTCCGCGCGTTCGGGCCGGTGGGCCGCGCCGTGTTCCGCGGCGTGCGCGGCGGCACCCACGGCTTCCTCTCCCGGTTCACCAACAACGAAGCCCTGTACTCCAACCTCGACATCAAGTACCTCGGTCCGGTCGACGGGCATGACCTTCCGGCGTTGCTGGAGACCCTGGAGCTGGCGAAGTCGTACGGCGCACCGGTCATCGTGCACGCGATCACCGAGAAGGGCCGCGGCTACCAGCCGGCCCGCGACGACGAGGCCGACCAGTTCCATGCGGTCGGCAAGATCGATCCCACGACGGGGGAGACCCTGTCCTCGGGCGGCCGCGGATGGACCGACGTGTTCTCCGATGCCCTCGTGAAGGTCGGGGAGCGGCGCTCGGACGTGATCGCGATCACCGCGGCCATGCTCCGGCCCACCGGCCTCGCCCCCTTCGCGGAGCGCTTCCCGGACCGTGTCTACGATGTCGGCATCGCCGAGCAGCACGCGGTGGCCTCGGCCGCCGGACTCGCGTACGGCGGCCTGCATCCGGTCGTCGCCGTCTACGCCACGTTCATGGGACGGGCATTCGACCAGGTGCTGATGGACGTCGCGCTGCACCGCGCCGGTGTGACCTTCGTGCTCGATCGGGCCGGCGTCACGGGTCCCGACGGCCCCAGCCACCACGGCATGTGGGATCTCGCCATGCTGCAGATCGTGCCGCACATCCGCATCGCCGCACCCCGTGACGGTGCACGACTGACGGAGGCGCTCGACGAAGCCGTCGCCGTCGAGGACGCTCCGACCGTCATCCGCTTCCCGAAGGGCGATGTCTCCGCCGATCTGCCGGCGCTCGAGCGCCTCTCGGACGGCGTGGACGTGCTGGCCCGCGGCGAGGGCGAAGACGTCCTCATCGTCGCCATCGGTCCGTTCGCCGCCCTGGCTCTGGACGTGGCCGACCGGCTGCGCGCCCAGGGCATCGGTGCCACCGTGATCGACCCGCGGTGGGCGATCCCCGTGCAGCCCTCGGTCGTCGAGCTCGCGGCGCGGCACCGCCTGGTGATCACCCTGGAGGACGGCATTCGCGTGGGCGGCATCGGCACGCGCGTCCGGCAGGTGCTCCGCGAGGCGGGCATCGACACGGCCGTCGACGAGCTGGGCCTTCCCGACGAGTTCATCGACCACGCGTCGCGCGATCAGATCCTCGCCGACGCGGGGCTCACCGCCTCGAAGATCGCCCAGGACGTCGTGGCGCAGGTGCTGGGCACCCGGATCCCGAAGGCCCGCCACGCCGGCGAGACCGGCGCGATCGAGCTCCCGCTGCACGAGCGCCACTGACGCGGTCCCGAGCAGGACTCCCGTCGTCAGCGGAGGTCGGCCACCGTCTCGCCGACGATCTGTTCCACTGCGGTGAAGGCGCGGGCGCGCTCGTCGGGGACGAGACCGACCCGCGTGCGGCGGTCCAGCACATCGGCTGCGGTGAGGGCGCCCTGGAACCGGACGGCGTGCTCGATGGCGGCGCGGGAGAGAGGGGCTCCCTCGACGACGGCGTCCTGCGGGCCGATCGGTGCGGGATCGTCGATCAGGCGCAGGGACGCGGTGCTGCTGGGGCCGGCGCGGAGACCGCGTTGCCGCACCGCCAGGTCGACGGCGTCCTCGGCCATCCGACGGTAGGTCGTCAGCTTGCCGCCGAGAACGGAGACGACGCCCGACGTGGAGGTGCGCACGAGATGCCGACGGGAGACGTCCGCGGTCTCAGCCGCTCCGGTGTCGACGAGCGGGCGGAGGCCGGCGAACGCCCCGCGGACGCGGTCCCGCGCCAGCGGCACCGCGAGCAGGCGGTTCAGGGTCTCCAGGAGGAAGGCGATCTCCGCCTCGGTGGGTTCGGCGACGGAGGGGATGGGCCCCGGTGCGTCGACATCCGTGAGCCCGACGATGACACGCCCGCCGCGCTGCGGCAGGGCGAACACGTAGCGGCTGATGGAGCCTTCGAGAGGGATGGTGAGCGCGGCGGTCGGGCGGCCGAGGTCGGCGGCGTCGAGGACGATGTGGGTGCCGCGGCTCGGGCGCAGCGTGAGGCCGTCGTCCAGGGTCGCCGCCCAGACTCCGGTGGCGTTGACGACGGCCCGTGCCCGGATCTCGATGCGTTCGCCGGTGAGCATGTCCGTCGCCGTGGCTCCGTCGGCGTGCAGCCGCTCGGCGCGGATTCGCGTGAGGATCCGCGCGCCGAGACCGGCAGCCGTGCGTGCGACAGCCACGACGAGGGCCGCGTCATCGGACAGCTGGCCGTCGTACGTGACCATGCCACCCCGCAGGCCGCGGGGATTCAGAGCGGGGAAGAGGCGCAGCGCTCTCGCCGTCCCGACGGGGTGAGGGCCAGGCAGGACCTTCCCGCTCGTGCGCGCCTGCAGGCGGAGGAGGTCGCCCATGGCCATCCCCGCCGCGCCGGCCCCGCGCTGGCGGCCGCTGACGCCCGGGGCGAACGGGAGAAGCTGTCCGAGCGGACGGATGAGGTGCGGCGCGATCACCGACATCAGCAGATGCCGCTCCCGTGCACTCTCGCGTGCCGTCGCCACGTCGCCCGTCGCGAGGTACCGCAGGCCGCCGTGGACGAGCTTCGAACTGAACCGGCTCGTCCCGAAGGCGAGGTCCTCCGCCTCGATGAGGGTCACGCGAAGCCCGCGTGATGCGGCGTCCAGGGCCACGCCCGTCCCGGTGATCCCGCCGCCGACCACGAGGAGGTCGCACGTGTCGGCGGCCGCGGCCGCGAGGTCGCTTCCGCGGCGCGCCGCGTGGAGGGCGGTCGAGGCGGCGGTCATGGCCGCAGGTGTCCGTCCAGCGCGGCGCGGAGCTCGCGTTCCCACGCCTGCTCGTCGATGAGGTCGGCCACCGTGCCGTGCGAGAGGACGGCGGACTGGGCGATCAGGAGCAGCATGACGGCGATCTCGCCGGGTTCGCCCGCGCGCACCGAGCCCTGGGCCTGTGCCGCTGCGATCGCGTCGGCCAGCCACCGGAGGATGAGTCGCTGGCTGGAGCCCACCCGGTGCAGCGTATAGCGGGTGAACGCCTCGGGCTCCTCGTCGAGGAGATGCCCGTATACCGGATCGGCGCGGAAGAGGGAGGTGAACCGGAGCACGTCGGCGACGAGCGCATCCCGGGAGTCGACCTTCTTGGGGAACTCCTGGAGGAGGGTGGCGACGCGCCGGAGGAGCGCGGAACGGACGACGTCGTCGGCATCACGCCAGGTCCGGTAGATGGTCGGGCGGCTGAGGCCGGAGCGCCGGGCGAGTGCGGCGATGGTCACGCCGTGGACACCGCTGCGGACGAGCAGGTCGTCCGCCGCGTCGAGGACTCGGCGTTGCGTGGCATCCCAGGCGGGAGGGAAGGCTTCCGAGGGAACATCCGAAGGTTGACGTTCTTCCATGATGTGTCACACTGTAACCCATGGAGCAGCGGAACGGCAGAGGAGCCGACAGGCCCGAGATGCGCTGGAACGGCTGGGGCGACCCGGAACGGGCGAAGGACCTCCCTCTCGCGGTCCGCGGCCTGCTGCCCCTGCTGCTCGGCCGTGTTCCCCGCCGGCCGCGTCCGCCCGCTCTGGATGACGTGCGTGTGCGGCCCTCCCGGCTGACGGCCGCTGATCTCGACGCGCTGGTGGCGGCGGTCGGTCCCGACGCTGTCGACGCCACGTCGTCGGCGCGCCTCCGGCATGCCGGGGGGCGCTCCACCCCCGATCTCCTGCGGCGGCGGGCTGTCGAGCAGGATGCGCCCGACGCCGTCGTGTTCCCCGCGGACCATGACGCCGTGTGCGCCTGCCTCGCGCTGGCGGGAGAGCGCGGGATCGCCGTGATCCCCTTCGGTGGAGGAACGAGCGTGGTCGGGGCGCTGGACCCGGAGACCGGCCCGCATCGCGCGGTGCTCAGCCTGGATCTGCGCCGGCTCTCCGGGCTGCTCCGGCTCGACGAAGTGAGCGGCGAGGCGACCCTCGCGGCAGGTACCACCGGACCCGAAGCCGAAGCGCTGCTGTCGGCGCACGGGTTCGAGCTGGGGCACTTCCCGCAGAGCTTCCGGTACGCGACCATCGGCGGCTTCGCCGCCGCCCGATCCTCCGGGCAGAACTCCGCGGGCAACGGGCGTTTCGACGCGATGGTGACGGGGATCCGCGTCGCGACGCCGACGGGAGACCTCGACCTCGGCCGCGCGCCGGGATCGGCGGCGGGGCCCGATCTCCTCCGCCTCTTCCTGGGGTCCGAGGGGATCTTCGGCGTGATCACGGAGGTCCGCGTCCGAGTGCACCCGGTACCGACCGTGCGGATCTTCGAGTCGTGGACCTTTCCCGATTTCGATCGCGGGGCCGATGCGCTCCGCCGGGTCGTCCAGCAGGGGGCCGGCCCCACGGTCATCCGGCTCTCGGATGAAGCCGAGACCGCTGTGAGCCTCGCCCAGGTCGGCCGGATCGGGAAGGCTCTCGCGAAGGGGGCGAGCGTCGTGACGGTGTTCGAAGGCGACGACGCCGCAGCGCGCCGGGACCGGACCGCGGAGATCCTCGCCGAGGTCGGCGGCCGGTCCGCGGGCACCGGCGACGCGGAGGAATGGGCGGCGGGACGCTTCGACGGTCCGTATCTGCGCGATGCTCTGCTCGACGCCGGGGTGTTCTGCGAGACGCTGGAGACCGCGACCACCTGGTCGAACCTGCGCACTCTGAAGGAAGCGGTCGAGGGGGCGCTGCGGGACGGCTTCGACGCGGCGGACGCCCGCTCGTACGTCATGTGTCACGTCTCCCACGTGTACCCGACCGGCGCGTCCCTCTACTTCACGGTGCTCGCCGGGCTGCGACAGGATCCGCTCGGCGCCTGGACCGTCGTGAAGGGCAGGGTGAACGACGCGATCCTCGCGAACGGCGGGACGATCAGCCACCATCACGCCGTGGGTCGCGATCACGCCCCCTGGCTCGCGCAGGAGATCGGGGACACCGGAGTGCGGATCCTCACGGCCGTGAAGCGGGAGCTCGATCCTCGCGGCATCATGAACCCGGGCGCAGTCCTCGCCGATGTCCCGATCGGGACGACCGTCTGAGATGGGGCACATCGCGGTGCTGTCGAACCCGCTGTCCGGCAAGGGCCGCGGGCAGCGGGTCGCGGACGACGCGCTCGCTCACCTCCGACGGTGCGGCGCGGACGTGCGCGTGTACGCCGGGCGTTCTGCTGCCGACACGAGGCGGCTGGCCGCAGTGGCCCTGGACGCGGCACCGGACGGACTCGTCGTGGTCGGCGGCGACGGCACCCTCTCGGGCATCCTCGAACTCGTGTGCGCCGCGGGCATCCCGGTCACGGTCGTCCCCGCCGGCACCGGGAACGACCTGGCGCGCGCCCTCGGGCTGCCGCGCGCGGACGTGGCGAAGGCGGTCGAGCTCGCGCTGACCGGCGTGCCCCGCGCCATCGACATCGGCGAGGTGCGGACGTCGACGGGCACTTCCCTCTTCCTCACCGTGGCGGCTCTGGGGTTCGACGCCCGGGTGAGCGATCGCACCAACCGCCTCCGCTGGCCCTCCGGCGCGCTGCGGTACTACCTCGCGCTGCTGATCGAGCTCATCCGGCTGCGTCCCCTCGATTTCACGATCCGTGCCGATGACGGCCCGGTGACCCCGGCCCGCGGCATCCTCGTGGCGGTCGGGAACACGGCCAGCTACGGCGGGGGGATGCCGGTCTGCGTGGGGGCGGCCCCGGACGACGGCGCCCTCGACGTCGTCGCCGTGGGGCCCCTGGGCCGCCTCCGGCTGGTGCGCCTGTTCCCGCTCCTCTTGCGCGGGACACACCTCGCACGGCCCGAAGTGCAGCACCTGCGCGCCGGCACCGTCACGGTCTCCGCTCCGGGCCTCGTGGCCTACGCAGACGGCGAGCGCGTGGGGGAGGATTCCTGCACGATCTCGATCCGCGCGGGGGCACTGACCGTCATGACTCGGGCGGAGCGGAAGGACGCGCATGTTCGATGAGGACGTCGTCATCGTCGGGTCGGGCTTCGGCGGCTCCGTCGCGGCGCTCCGACTCACGGAGAAGGGCTACCGCGTCCGCGTGTTCGAGGCCGGGCGGCGCTTCGCCGACGAGGACTTCGCGAAGACCAGCTGGGACGTGCGTCGCTACCTCTGGGCCCCGGCGCTCGGGTGCTTCGGGGTGCAGCGCGTCCATCGGCTGCCGCACGTCATGATCCTCGCCGGTGCAGGCGTGGGCGGGGGGTCGCTCAACTACGCGAACACGCTGTACGAACCGGGCGCGGCGTTCTTCGCCGACCCCCAATGGGCGTCGATCCGAGACTGGCGCGCGGCGCTGGCACCGCACTATGCCACGGCCAGGCGCATGCTCGGTGTGGTGGAGCGCTACCCGCACGAGGGTCCGGTGGAGCGGATCATGGCCGGAGCCGCGGAGGACCTCGGGGTGGGCGCGACTTTTCGCCGAGCTCCGGTCGGCGTATGGTTCGGTGAACCCGGGAAGCGGGTCGCCGATCCGTTCTTCGGGGGCGAGGGTCCGGATCGCACGGGATGCACGCTCTGCGGTAACTGCATGGTCGGCTGCCGCGTCGGTGCCAAGAACACCCTGGTGAAGAACTACCTCGCCCTCGCCGAGCGCCGCGGAGCGGTCATCGAGCCGCTGCGCACCGTCACCGAGGTGCGGGAGCTGTCGGACGGCGGCTTCTCCGTCACGACGCGGCGCAGCGGGGCCTGGTTCCGCCGGCGGGAGCAGACCGTCACCGCACGAGAGGTCGTGCTGGCCGCGGGGACCTGGGGCACGCAACAGCTCCTGCACCGGATGAAGGACGCCGGAGCGCTGCCACGGATCTCCGACGCCGTGGGCCGGCTCACGCGGACCAACTCGGAGGCCCTGGACGGGGCCGTCGCCGTCCGAGTGCCCGACGGGGTGGAACTGGCGCGCGGCGTGGCGATCACGACCTCGTTCCACGTGGACGAGCGCACCCACGTCGAGAACGTCCGCTACGGTCCGGGATCGAACCTGATGGGCGCTCTCGCCACCGTGCTGGTCCCCGGTGACCGCGCCCTGCCGGGTCGCCTGGTCGCACTCGCGGGGCAGGTGCTGCGCCGTCCCGCGCGGGCCCTGCGCCTTGCCTCTCTCCGACGCTGGAGCGAGCGGGGGATCATCGCGCTCGTCATGCAGACCGCCGACAACTCGCTCACGCTGTCGCTGCGGCGGCGCTTCGGGCGCGTGCAGCTCACGAGCGCCCAGGGGCACGGCGCACCGAACCCCAGCCACCTCCCCGAGGCGCATCGTGCCGCCCGTGCCATCGCCGCCCGCCTGCAGCGCGAGGGCGGAGTGCCCACCGAGGCGCGCGGATCCTGGCCGGAGGTCTTCGGGATCCCGCTCACCGCGCACTTCCTCGGCGGGGCGGTCATCTCCGCTTCGCCGGAGCACGGCGTCGTGGACGAGTATCAGCGCGTCTGGGGACACCCCGGACTGCATGTCGTCGACGGAGCCGCCGTGCCCGCCAATCCGGGGGTGAACCCGTCCCTGACCATCACCGCCCTCGCGGAGCACGCCCTGTCGCACTGGCCACGACGCGGGGAGCCGGATCCCCGGCCGACGCCGGGGACGACACAGGGGGCCACGCCTTCGGCGCGACCCCCTGCGGAGATGTGATCAGCGGCTCTCGATACCGCGGATCTGCGGCGTGTGGAACGAGCCGCCGAACGCGCGCTCGGACGCCCCCTCGCGGTCGAGGTACGGCGACGCCCCACCATCGATGAACGGCCAGCCCGCGCCCAGGATGAGGCACAGATCGATGTCCTCGACCTCCGGGACCACACCCTCGTCGAGCATCCGCTTGATCTCGGTCGCGAGCCCGTCCTGTACGCGCTGCAGGATCGTGGCGGCGGACGCCGGGCTCTTGCCGACCGCCGGAGCGAGGACCTTCTCGGCCTGCTTCGTCCAGCCGACCACCCGGCCGCCCTTGTCCTTCTCCACGACCTGGTCGAGCTCGGCCAGGGCGTGGAAGTTCTCGTTGGCGTAGAACCGGTCGGGGAACGCGCGCACCATCGTGTCCTGCACGTGCGCGGCGACCTTCCAGCCGACGAGGTCGATGAGCTGGAAGGGACCCATCGGCAGGCCGAGCGGCGCGAACGCCTTCTCGACGTCAGCGATCGGGGTGCCCTCGTAGACGGCGCGCGCCGCCTCGCCCATAACCTTCGCGAGCAGACGGTTCACCACGAAGCCCGGGGCGTCGGCGGTGAGCACCGCGTTCTTGCCGAGGTTCTTGGCGACGACGAACGCCGTCGACAGTGCTGTGTCCGCCGTCGCCGGCGTCTTCACGATCTCGATCAGCGGCATGACCGCGACCGGGTTGAAGAAGTGGAAGCCGACGAGCCGCTCCGGGTGGGCCAGCTTCGCGCCGATCTCCTCGACCGACAGCGACGAGGTGTTGGTGGCGAGCACCGCGTCCTCCGCGATGATCTTCTCGATCTCGCCGAAGACCTGCTGCTTGACGCCGACCTCTTCGAAGACCGCCTCGATGACGAAGTCGCAGTCCGCGTAGAGGCTCTTGTCGGTCGTGCCGGTGACGAGGCCGCGCAGCTTGTTCGCGGTGTCCGCGTCCACCCGGCCCTTGGTCTCCAGCTTGCCGATCTCCTCGTGGATGTAGGCGACACCCTTGTCGACGCGCGCCTGGTCGAGGTCGGTGATGAGCGCCGGCACCTGGAGCTTGCGCACGAACAGCAGCGCGAACTGGCTGGCCATGAGGCCCGCACCGATGATGCCGACCTTGGTGACCTTCTTCGCGAGCTCCTTGTCGGGGGCGCCGACCGGACGCTTCGCGCGCTTCTGCACGAGGTCGAACGCGTACATCGAGGCCGCGAACTGATCGCCGGTCACGAGTTCCGCCAGCGCCTCGTCTTCGCGGGCGAAGCCCTCCGCCTTGGTGCCGCTCTTCGCCTTGTCGAGCAGTTCGAGGGCGGCGTACGGCGACTTCGGCACGGTGCCGATCTTCGACTCCAGCATGCCGCGGGCCATCTTGATGGCGATCGGCCACTTGGTGAGGCGCTCGATCTTGCCGGGCTCGTTCTTTCGCACGACCTTCTTGCCGCCGAGGACCGCGTCCGCCCAGGCGAGAGAGTTCTCCAGGTAGGTCGCGGCAGGGAAGATGGCGTCGAAGATGCCGAGGTCGAAGGCCTGCTGGGGTTTCAGCATGCGGTTCTGCTTGAGCGGGTTGGAGATGACCACCTCGAGGGCGTTCTCGATGCCGATGAGGTTCGGCAGCAGGTAGGCGCCGCCCCACCCGGGGATGATGCCGAGGAAGACCTCGGGGAGCGCCACGGCCGCGGCCGAGGCGTCGACCGTGCGGTACGTGGAGTTCAGGGCGATCTCCAGCCCACCGCCCAGCGCCAGGCCGTTCACGAACGCGAACGACGGCACGCCGAGCTCGCTCAGCTTCCCGAGCACCTTGTGGCCGAGCTGGGCGATCAGACGCGCGTTGTCGCGCGATCCGACCTTGCTGATGTCCGAGAGGTCGGCGCCGGCGGCCATGATGTACTGCTTGCCGGTGATGCCGACCGCCTGGATCTCGCCGGCCGCCGCGCGGGCCTTGAGGCCGTCCAGCGTCGCGCCGAGCTCGGTGAGGGTGGCCGGGCCCAGGGTGTTCGGGCGGGTGTGGTCACGACCGTTGTCCAGCGTGATCAGGGCGAGGACCTTGCCCGAGGCGAGGCGGATGTCGCGCACGGGGGAGTGCGTGACGACCTCTCCCTCGGTGAGCGCCTGGATGGGCGAGAAGTCGACGTCGTCGTAGCTCACTTCTTCTTCTTTCCGTCGTAGTGCGGGTTCTCCCAGATGACCGAGCCGCCCTGGCCGAGACCGACGCACATCGCCGTCAGGCCGTAGCGCACGTCGGGGCGCTCCGCGAACTGCGCCGCGAGCTGGATCATGAGCCGGACGCCGGAAGCGGCCAGCGGGTGGCCGACCGCGATCGCGCCGCCCCACGGGTTCACCCGGGGGTCGTCGTCGTCGATGCCGAAGTGGTCGAGGAGGGAGATCACCTGGATGGCGAATGCCTCGTTGAGCTCGAAGAGCCCGATGTCGGAGATGTCGAGGCCGGCCTTCTTGAGCGCCTTCTCGGTCGACGGGATCGGGCCGATGCCCATGATCTCCGGCTGCACGCCGGCGAAGGCGAACGAGACCATCCGCATCTTCGGCGCGAGGCCGAGCTCGTTGACGGCGCTGCCGCCGGCGAGCAGCGACATGGTCGCGCCATCGGTGAGCGGCGAAGATGTCCCGGCGGTGACGCGGCCGTGCGGACGGAACGGCGTCTTGAGACCGGCGAGGTCCTCCATCGTGGTCTGCGGACGGCGGCCCTCGTCCTCGGTGGCCAGGCCCCAGGCGCCGTCGGCGCCCTTGATCGCGACCGGCACGAGATCCGGCTGGATCTTGCCTGCGTCATAGGCGGCCTGCACCTTCTGCTGGCTGCGCATGCCGTAGCGGTCGGAGCGCTCCTTGGTGAGGTGCGGGAAGCGGTCGAAGATGCGCTCCGCGGTGACGCCCATGTTGAGGGCGCCGGGGTCGACCATCTTCTCCGCCACGAAACGCGGGTTGGGGTCGGCGTTCGCGCCGATCGGGTGGTGCCCCATGTGCTCGACGCCGCCCGCGAGGGCGAGGTCGTACATGCCCACGCCGATCGAGGCGCCCATGGTCGTCACGCTCGTCATCGCGCCGGCGCACATGCGCTCGACCGCGAGTCCGGGGACGGTCTGGGGGAGTCCGGCGAGGATCGCCACCGACCGCCCGAGGGTGAGCCCCTGGTCGCCGGTCTGGCTCGTCGCGGCGATGGCGACATCGTCGATGCGGTCCGCCGGCACGGCCGCGTTGCGCTCCATCAGGCCGATGGTCGCCTTGACGGCGAGGTCATCCGCGCGGGTGTTCCAGTACATGCCCTTTTCGCCGGCGCGCCCGAAGGGGGTGCGCACTCCATCGACGAAGAAGACGTCCGAGATCTCGGCCACTCTGCCTCCAAGTTAGTGCGGTGGCCTCAGTCTATGAACGGCCGGAAACCGGGAGGAATCGGTTGGATCGAACCTACGAAGCGGTCGCGGACGTGGTGTCGGGCGATTGCGTCGCCTCTACAAAGGCGTCGGCGATCTTCTGTGCAGTCTGTTCAACCTGCCAGGGGCGGGCTCCGAGCGCGGAGAGCGCGGCGCCGACCCCTTCCGCCGTGGCGTCCGGGCCGTCCCACGCGACCCGGCGCAGGTACTCGGGCGTGAGGAGGTTCTCGGTGGGCATGCCCAGCTCCTCCGCGACCGCCTCGACCGCGGGACGGGCGGCCTTCAGGCGGGCGTCCGCCTCCGGGTTGCGGTCGCCCCAGGCGCGGGGCGGCGGGAGCGCGTCGCTCGGCACACGCTCGCGCGGCAGCGTCTCGGCGGCACGGCCATCGACGATCGCCTGCCACCAGCGGTCGAGCTGGGTGCGGCTCGCGCGGCCCTGGAACTCCTTGACTCCGGCGAGAGCCTGCTTGGAGGCGGGGTTGGCGAGGACCGCAGCGACGAGAGAGCGGTCGGGAACGAGACGGCCGGGGGAGATGTCCTGCTGCTGCGCGTACATCTCCCGTGCCTCCCACAGCGCGCGGGCGACGGCGAGATTGCGGGCACCGCGCACCTGGTGGAGACCGCTCAGCCGCCGCCAGGGGTCTTCGCGCGGGGCCTTCGGGGCTCGGGCCAGGGTGGCGGCGAACTCTTGGGCGGCGAAGACGGTCTTGCCCTGCTCCTCGAGCTCGGCGACGAGGGCGTCGCGGACGTCGACGAGGTGCAGCACGTCCAGCGCGGCATAGTCCAACCAGGAGTCGGGCAGCGGCCGGGTCGACCAGTCGGCCGCCGAGTGCTCCTTCTTCAGGGTGATGCCGAGCGTGTCCTCGACGACGGCGGCCAGACCCACCCGGTCGTGACCGAGCAGGCGGGACGCGAGCTCGGTGTCGAAGATCTCCGTCGGCTCCAGGTGCAGCTCGCGCAGCGACGGGAGGTCCTGGCTGGCGGCGTGGAGCACCCACTCGACGTCGCCGATGGCCTCCTGCAGGGGAGCGAAGTCACCGATTGCGGGCGGGTCGAACAGGAACACCCCGGCCTCGCGCCGGAACACCTGCACCAGATAGGCCCGCTGCGAGTAGCGGAAGCCGGACGCCCGCTCGACATCGACGGCGACCGGGCCGGTGCCTGCGGCGAGCGCAGCGCAGGCGGCGCGGAACTCCTCGGTTTCGGAGATCACGGAGTATTCAGTCACGTACAGCCTTTCGCGCGCCGATCACGGCGATGCCCTCGGAACCCGGCGGAAGCCCCGCCAGCATTCCGACCAGCTCGGCCCATGCTTCGACGTGCGGTCGGAACGGGCCCTCCGGAGTCCAGGACGCCCGCAATTCTATCTGGGCGCCATCGCCCTCGTCGGCGAGGCCGCCGAATCCCTTCGACAGCGTCTTCGTCGACGTGCCCGACGGGGAGTGGTAGATCGCGTCCCGGGAATCCAGCGCGTCCACGAGCCACGACCAGGTGACGTCGGCGAGCAGGGGGTCGGTGCCGATCTCGGTCTCGAGTGGCGCCTGGGCGAAGATCACGATGCGCCAGGCGCCGCCCCAGGCATCCGGCTCGTGCGGGTCGTGCAGCAGGATGAACCGTCCGGTCCCGTACACGGAGTCGCCGTCCTCGCCCGGGCGGACGTCGGCGGACAGAGCGATCGCGAAGGGGGCCAGATTCTGCGGCGTGGGGATCTCACGGACCGCGATGTCGTCGCGGAACGCGGTCGCGCGCAGTTCGGCGACGGCGGCGTCGAAGGGCGTCCCGGCCTCGGGGTGTGCGGTCACGGCAACAGGCTAGAGTCGGAAGGCGATGAAGAGTCTCAGGCACGCCGTTGCGATCGTTGTCCCCGCGCTCCTCGCTGTGGGCGCTGCCGTCGGGGTCCTCGTGATCGCGGTGGCGCGCCGGGTCGTCATCCCATTGCGCAGTCGCATTCAGGACACGGAGATCCTCGCGATCGACACCGGCGCTCAGACGATCGAGCTCCGCCGCACGCTCGACACCGAGTTGCCTGGGCGGTACGGCCTGTTCACGACGGGCACCTACGGCTACGTCAAGCTCGGCGCGGTGCTCAGCGCGGACAGCACGACCGTGCGGCGCAAGCTCCTCACGAAGATCGAACCCGGAGCCAGGGTGGACCGCGGAGCATCGTTCAGCGGAAGCTACTACACGTCGCCGAGCGAGCTGCACCTGCGCTGGGAGAACGTGCTCATCGGCTCTCCGGCCGGACCGTGCCCCGCGTGGTTCTTCCCCGGGGAATCCTCGACCTGGGTCATCCAGGTGCACGGTCGCGGCACCACGCGGGCGGAATGCATCCGTGCCGTGCCGGTGCTGCACGCGGCCGGGCTGCCCACGCTCGTCGTGTCCTACCGCAACGACGGCGAGGCGCCGCGCACGCGAGCGGGCGCCTATGCCCTCGGCGCGTCGGAGTGGCGGGACGTGGACGCCGGGATCGCCTACGCGTTGCGTCACGGCGCGGAGCGCGTCGTGCTGATGGGCTGGTCCATGGGCGGGGCGGTGTCGTTGCAGGCTGCGGTCAACTCTGGCCACCGCGATCGCATCGCGGGCATCATCCTCGAGTCGCCGGTCGTGGACTGGCGCACCGTGCTGCGCTTCCAGGCCCGGGTCGCCCGGGTCCGCGAACCTCTGCCCGCCCTCGCGATGGGGGCGCTGCAGCTGCCGCTCACGGCGAAGCTCAGCGGTGCGGACGAGCCCATCCTGTTCGACCGGCTGGACATGGTCGCGCGGGCCGACGAGCTGCAGGCGCCGATCCTCATCCTGCACAGCGACGACGACGGCTTCGTCCCCGCGGACGCCTCGCACGCCCTGCAGGAGGCGCGGCCGGACCTCGTGACCATGCCGCGCTTCACCGTCGCCCGGCACACCAAGCTCTGGAACTACGACGAGAAGGGCTGGACCACGGCCATCACGGAGTGGCTCGCGGCACAGGGGCTCAGCGCTTCTGCCTGACCTGGTTCTTGGCCCGCATCAGCATGCCGGTCATGCCGCCGATCCGCAGCGGTGACACGGCCTTGGTGAGCCCGATCGACTGCGGGTAGTCCTCGGGGATCGCCAGGACCTCGTCCGCCGTCAGTCCGGTGAGGCCCTGCACGAGGATGCTCGCGAACCCCCGGGTCGTCGGCGCCTCTTCCGGAGCCGTGGCGTGCATGGTCACAACGTCGTCGTGGACCTCGACGAAGATGTAGACCGGCGATTGGCATTCCGCGACGCGCTCGCACATCTCCGGATGCGCCGCCACCTCGTCGGAGACGGCAGGCAGCTCGTCGGCGTACTCCAGGAGCAGCAGCAGACGGTCCGATTCCGGGGTCTCCAGGAATCCGTCGCGGATCTCGGCGAGGGTCTCGGGCAGGGTGGAGGCGTTCATCCCCGCCATTCTCCCACCTCAGACAGTGCCGGGCTCCGTGCCCGTGACGATCGGGACGCGCACGGCACTGCCCCACTCCGTCCACGAGCCGTCGTAGTTGCGGACGTTCTCGAAGCCGAGGAGGTGCTTCAGCACGAACCAGGTGTGGCTCGAGCGCTCCCCGATGCGGCAGTAGGCCACGACGTCGTCGCCGTCCTGCAGCCCGGCGCCGTCACGGTAGATGGCGTCGAGTTCTGCGCGACTCTTGAAGCCGCCATCCTCGGCGACGGCCTTCGCCCACGGCACGCTCTGCGCGGTGGGGATGTGGCCGGCCCGCAGCGTCCCCTCCTCCGGGTAAGCGGGAGCGGTGGTCCGCTCGCCGCTGTACTCCTCCGGCGAGCGCACGTCGATGAGCGGGGCGCCGAGGTGGGCGAGCACGTCCTCCTTGTATGCGCGGATGACCGTGTCGTCGCGCTCCACCACCGGGTACTCCGTGGCGGGGCGGTTCGTCGCCTCGCGGGTGAGCTCGCGGCCCTCCGCGATCCAGCGGTCACGACCGCCGTCGAGCAGACGGACGTCCTCGTGGCCGAAGAGCGAGAACACCCACAGCGCGTACGCCGCCCACCAGTTGTTCTTGTCGCCGTAGATGACCACCGTGTCGTCGCGGGCGATGCCCTTGCGGCTCAGCAGCTCGGCGAAGCCCTCGCCGTCGACGTAGTCCCGCACCACCGGGTCGTTGAGCTCGGTGTGCCAGTCCACCTTCACCGCTCCGGGGATATGGCCCGTCTCGTAGAGGAGGACGTCCTCGTCCGACTCGACGACGACGAGGCCGGGCTCTCCCAGGTGGGCGGCGAGCCACTCGGTCGTCACCAGGCGGCCGGGTTCGGCGTACTCGGCGAACTTGGGGGAGGAGGAGTCGAACTCGATGGCCATGGGGTCTCCGTAGCGGTGAGCGGGCGAGCGGGCGGTACGGACGGCGTAGTGTGGATCCGTCCCTTCGACGATAGATCCTCCGCGCGCCCCCGGGACCCGATCCGTAAGACTTCGACACAGGCCGTTGCCTGATTCAGGACCGTGATGACCGACCCGACCACCCGCACCGGAACCGTCCACCTCACCGAGCGCACGCCGACGGTCAGCGGACCCGAGATGCTCGCGAGCCTGGTGCCGCCGCCGCAGTTCGACGACGCCACGTTCGACAGCTACCGTGCGGACCCCGCCTACCCGTCGCAGGAGGAGGCCAAGCAGACGCTGCTCCGGTTCGCCGGACGCGGCGCCCCCGTCAAGCGGGGCGGCCTGTTCAGCAGGGCGAAGAAGGAGCCCGAGCTGAAGCCCGGGGTCTACCTCGACGGCGGTTTCGGCGTGGGCAAGACCCACCTGCTCGCGTCGATCTACCACGCGATGCCCGCGCGCCGGAAGTACTTCGGCTCGTTCATCGAGTACACCGCCCTGGTGGGTGCCCTCGGCTACAAGAACACCGTCGACCTCCTGAAGGGCGCCGATCTGCTCTGCATCGACGAGTTCGAGCTCGACGACCCGGGCGACACCATGGTCATGACGCGTCTGCTCGGTGAGCTCGTGCCCACCGGGACCCGGCTCGCGGCGACCTCCAACACGCCGCCGAACGCGCTCGGCGAGGGGCGTTTCGCCGCGCAGGACTTCCTCCGCGAGATCCACGCGATGTCGGACAGCTTCCAGACCCTGCGCATCGACGGCGTCGACTTCCGGCAGCGCGCGATCGACGGTCACGCCGTGGCGCTGGACGACGCGGCGTACGGCGCCGCAGTGGAGAGGGCAACGGCGGACGGCGCCGTGTCGGACGACGCGTTCGACGACCTCATCCGGCACCTGGCGCAGGTGCACCCCTCGCGCTACATCCGGCTCATCGACGGCCTGCACCGGGTGGGGCTGCGGGGCGTGCGTCAGCTCACCGACCAGTCCGAGGCCCTGCGGTTCGTCGCCTTCGTCGACCGCGTCTACGATGCCCAGATCCCGATCCTCGCGACGGGCCTCGGGCTCGACGCCGTGTTCTCCGACGAGATGCTCGCCGGCGGCTACCGCAAGAAGTACCTGCGCGCCATCTCCCGGCTCAACGCGCTCACGCATTCTGCGTAAGCCCGCAGGCCCGCGTAACGCGATGTTCACACGCGGAGCCGGGCTGTAACCGCGGGGAAACAAACCTCACGCATGGGCGAAATCGCCCGTGGTCACACTGAAGCTCTCAACTACTTCGGATGTGAGGTTTTCCTATGGATGCTCCCGGCAACATCTCGTGGGCGATCACCGCGACGGCACTGGTGCTGCTCATGACGCCCGGCGTCGCGTTCTTCTACGGCGGTCTCGTCAAGGCGAAGAGCGTCGTCAGCATGATGATGATGAGCTTCGGCTCGATCGGACTCGTCGCCGTGCTGTGGATTCTCTTCGGCTTCTCGATGAGCGCCGTCGACAGCCCGACGGCTTTCGCGGGCAACCCCTTCGCGGACATCGGCCTGTCCAGCCTCGCCTCGGGTGAGGGGTCGAACGTCGCCCTCCTCAGCGTCGCGTACGGCGCCACCTTCGCGATCATCACCGTCGCCCTCATCTCCGGGGCGATCGCCGATCGGGCGAAGTTCGGCAGCTGGCTGATCTTCGCGGGCGTGTTCGCCACGGTCGGCTACTTCCCGGTCGCCGCCTGGGTCTGGGGCGGTGGCTGGATCATGAACCTCGGGACGACCCTGTTCGGCGAGGACAGCGGCATCGGCGTGATCGACTACGCCGGCGGTACCGCGGTGCACATCAACGCGGGCGCCGCGGCGCTGGCCCTCGCCCTGGTGCTGGGCAAGCGCATCGGGTTCCAGAAGGGCATCCTCAAGCCGCATAACGTACCGCTGACGCTGCTGGGCGCCGCCCTGCTGTGGTTCGGCTGGTTCGGCTTCAACGCCGGTGCGGAGTGGCTCGCCGAGGACATGGGCGGCGTCGGACTCATCGGCCTGAACACCCTGGGCGCGACCGCGGCCGCGATCCTCGGCTGGATCCTCATCGAGCGCATCAAGGACGGCAAGCCCACCTCGGTCGGCGCCGCGTCCGGCGCGGTGGCGGGTCTCGTGGCGATCACCCCGGCGTGCGCCAACCTCACCCCGGGATGGTCCCTCCTGCTCGGAGCGGTCGCCGGCATCGTCTGCGCCCTCGCCGTGGAGCTGAAGTTCCGCCTCGGGTTCGACGACTCGCTCGACGTTGTCGGCATCCACCTCGTCGGCGGCCTCATCGGCACCGTGTACCTCGGCTTCTTCGCCACCGGCACCGGCCTGTTCGTCGGCGGCGACGCCCGCCAGCTCGCCGTCCAGGTGATCGCCGCGGCCGGCGTGCTGATCTACTCCTTCGTGGTCGCCTGGGTGATCGGCTTCGTGATCCAGAAGACGATCGGATTCCGCATCACGAACGAGGACGAGATCGCCGGTGTCGACCAGGTCGTCCACGGCGAGGAGGGCTACGCTCTCGCGAACGCGTGACGACGGTTAGGGTGACCGTGTGGGCACGACCAGCAACGGCATCCTGAAGACACTCACGGACCTCCTGCGCCGAGCAGTGGGCTCCTCCCGGGCGTCGCGGACCTCTCCCGGTCCGCGGCGCCCGGACGCGCGTCTGCGGACGGCCGAGGAACGCGAGCGGCGGTCCGGTACCGTGGCGGACTCCGGGGCGGAGCCGGGGAGAACGCGCGGCACCGAGACCGTGCGGCTCGATGCCGGGCGCATGCCGGCCGTCCGCGTGGCCTACGCTCCGCAGCGGGACGGCGCCCCGGATGCGGGCGAGGTGGTCTGGACCTGGGTGCCGTACGAGGAGAACGACGGCCGGGGCAAGGACCGGCCGGTGCTGGTGATCGGACGGCAGTCGTCCGAGCGGGTGTACGCGGTGCGGATGACCAGCAGGCCGCATGACGGCGACCGAGACTACCTCTCGATCGGGAGCGGGGAGTGGGACGGGCAGGGCCGCGAGTCGTGGGTCGACATCGAACAGCTCTACAGCGTCCACGAGCGTGGACTCCGCCGGGAGGCGGCGGCCCTGGATCGTACCCGGTACGCACGAGTAGCGGCGGCGCTCCAGCGGCGATACGGGTGGGCGCAGAGCTGAGACCGGCGCCGGTTCCCATCCGATCGACGCGGGGCTCCGAACCTTCCTGTGAGTCGCCGCCGGCGGCACCCAAGGAGGAATCATGCGTTTCATCCCGACCAAGGTCCATGGAGTTCTCGACTACGTCGTCGGGATCGCTCTGATCGCCGCGCCCTGGCTCTTCGGCTTCGCCGGCATGGGTGGAGCTCCCGTCGTCATCCCGATCGTGCTCGGCATCGGCCTCATCGTCTACAGCCTCTTCACGAAGTACGAGTGGGGTCCGTTCGGTCTGATCCCCATGCCCGTGCACCTCGTCTTCGACATCGTCGCGAGCCTCTTCCTCGCCCTGTCGCCGTGGCTGTTCGGCTTCGCGGACGAGGCGCTGAACGTCTGGCTCCCGCACGTCGTCGTCGGTGCCGCCGTCATCGTCGTCGTGCTGTTCTCCCAGCCGCAGCCGCAGAGCACGCGCGGACGGGCGGCGACCGCCTGACGCGGGACAGGACGAAGGGGCGACCGGATCCGATCCGGCCGCCCCTTCGTCATGAGGGCTACTCCTCGTTGTCGGCCTCGGCCTGATGCTCCTGCTGCTGCTCGGTGTCGACCTGGGCGGGAGGCAGGTCCTGGAGGAACTGGCGGTCGCTGTTCGGGTCGCCGCTCCCGTCGCCGGCGAGCGGATCCTGCGCGCTGACGTCGTCGGCGGGGATGTTCTCTCGTCCGTTCATGTCCTGTCCTCTCACGCGGGGCGCCGGGTGCGCCCGTTCGCAGGCGAGTCTGCCCGCCCTCGGCGGAGGACGGGATCCCCTGGTGCGATCGGACGCGCAGTGATAGGCGCGATCAGCCCCGGAGAGCGGCGCTGATCCAGCGGGCGTACTGGTGCCAGGGGTCGCCGCCCTGTTGCAGGACCGCGATGTGCGCGCGGATCTCAGGCGTCAGCGTGAACCACTCGCCGCCTTCGCGCGCAGAGGCGAACTCGCGGTGACGCTGCTGTTCGCGCACCCGGTCGCCCTGTTCGAAGGCGAGGAGCTCGTCGTGACGGATGCTCGCCAGGCGGCGCCGCGGCTGCCTGCTCGTGCCGATCTTCACCCTGCGGTCGTAACGGAGGTAGTACACGACGTCGATCCGCGGGAACGGCAGGTCGGGGTCGGGGGAGTCCCCGTAGCGCCAGTCGCAGAGCGCGCAGTGCCACGCGTCGTCCGTCCGCAGCCCGGCGAGACCGCCGCACAGCGGGCAGGGTCCGGGGAGAAGGCGGGGTTTCGGCACCGGAGCAGCGTACGTCGTCCCTCGGACATCGCCGCCATCTGGCAGCAGCCGGCGCTCCTGTCAACCACTGCCGCGGAGCGTCGTCCCTTGCCAGACTCGGCCTATGGTCTTCATCGGATTCCACGCCTCCCACGAGCAGATCCCGCCCAGTGCCTTGCTCGACGCGGTCGTCAGCGCGGAGTGGGCCGGCTTCGACGGGGCGATGTGCTCCGATCACCTGGCCCCGTGGCTGCCCGAGCAGGGGGAGTCGGGATTCGCCTTCAGCTGGATCGCCGCGGCGCTGGCCCGCACCCGCTTCCCGATCGGCATGGTCAACGCGCCGGGACAGCGATACCACCCGGCGATCGTCGCACAGGCCTTCGGGACGCTGGAGGAGATGTTCCCTGGACGGTTCTGGGCCGCACTCGGCAGCGGGGAAGCCATGAACGAGCACGTGACCGGCGACGTCTGGCCCGCCAAGGACGTCCGGAACGCGCGGTTGCGCGAGAGCGTGGACGTGATCCGCCGGCTGCTGGCCGGAGAGGAGGTCGACCATGACGGTCTCGTGCGCGTGCACCGCGCGCGGATCTGGACCCGGCCGGCGCAGCCGCCACCCCTCTTCGCCACCGCGGTCAGCGCCGGGACCGCGGAGTGGGCGGCCGGGTGGGCGGACGGGCTCGCGACCGTCGCCCAGGAGCCGTCCGCGCTCCGGAGGGTGGTCGAGGCCTACCGCTCGGCCGGGGGACAGGGGCCGTGCATCCTGCAGACGCACGTGAGCTGGGGCGCCGACGACGCCGAGGCGTACGCGACCGCGAAGGAGCAGTGGCGGCAGGGAGTCGTCACCCCGCCGCTTGCGTGGAACATCGAGCAGCCGGAGGACTTCGACGCGGCGGTGGGCGAGGTCGACGAGGCAGGGCTGCGCGCGGCGGTCCTCGTGGATCATGACGCCCGTTCCCTCGCGGGACGACTGGCGGAGCTCGTCGGCGTCGGCTTCGACCGGATCTACCTGCACCACGTGGGCCGCGAGCAGACCGGGTTCCTGAAGGCGGCCGCGTCCGAGATCCTGCCCGCCCTGAGGGAGCGCACATGAAGATCACCGACACGAGCGACCTGTGGTGGAAGACGGCCGTCGTCTACTGCCTCGACGTGGAGACGTTCCTGGATGCGGACGGCGACGGCGTCGGCGACCTCCGCGGCCTCGCGCAGCGGATCGACTATCTGGCACAGCTGGGCGTGACGTGCCTGTGGCTCATGCCGTTCTACCCCTCTCCCGACCTCGACGACGGTTACGACGTCAGCGACTTCTACGGCGTGGACCCTCGTCTGGGCACCCACGGCGACCTCGTGGAGGTGATCCGCACCGCCCGCGACCGCGGCATCCGCGTGATCGTCGACCTCGTCGTCAACCACACCTCCGACCGTCACCCGTGGTTCCGCGCGGCGCTCCGGAGCGTCGACTCGCCCTATCGCGACTACTACGTGTGGCGGGACGATGCGCCGCCCAAGGGCCAGAAGAACGCGGTGTTCCCCGGGCAGGCCGACGGGATCTGGACGAAGGACGACAAGTCCGGGCAGTGGTACCAGCACAGCTTCTACGAGCACCAGCCCGACCTCAACATCGCCAACCCCGTGGTCAGGGACGAGATCGCGAAGGTGATCGGATTCTGGCTGCAGCTCGGCGTTTCGGGTTTCCGGGTGGACGCCGTGCCGTTCCTCCTCGAGGTCCCGAAGACGGCCGACATCCCCGACCCGCACGAGCTGCTGCGGGATATGCGACGCTTCCTGCAGCGTCGGTCCAGCGAGGCGATCCTGCTCGGCGAGGTCAACCTGCCGTACGAGGAGCAGCGGGCGTACTTCGGGGGCGCGGACGGCGATGAGCTGACCATGCAGTTCGACTTCGTGGCGATGCAGGCGCTCTATCTGTCGCTCGCTCGCCGCGACCCCGCGCCGCTCATCGAAGCGCTCACGGCCCGCCCGGTTCTCGGACCGGAGGTGCAGTGGGCGAACTTCCTCCGGAACCACGACGAGCTCACCCTCGACAAGCTGACCGAGGCCGAGCGCCAGGAGGTCTTCGAGGCCTTCGCGCCGGACGAGAGGCAGCGAGTGTTCGGTCGCGGGATCACCCGACGGCTGCCGCCGATGCTGGAGGGCGATCCCCGGAGGATCCGGATGGCCTACAGTCTGCTCTTCACCCTCCCCGGGACGCCGGTGCTGTTCTACGGCGAGGAGATCGGGATGGGCGAGAACATCGCCATCGAGGGACGGCAGGCCGTTCGGACGCCGATGCAGTGGTCGGCGGATCGCAATGGCGGCTTCTCCGATGCGCGTCCCTCTCGCCTGGTCGCGCCGGTGCCGACGGACGGCTATGCCCCGGCGCACGTGAACGCCGTCGCGCAGCTCGAGGACCGGGGGTCGTTGCTGCACTTCATCCGCGATCTGACCGCGCGCTACCGGGTGTCTCCGGAGCTTGGGTGGGGGATGTTCCGCGTCATCGATCAGCCGCAGGACGCCCTGCTGGTGAACTCCCTGGAGGCCGATGTCGGGCGCACGATCGCCGTCCACAACTTCGCCGAACGGCCGGCGACGACGCGGTTCCGGCTGGGGGAGGAGCCCGCGGGTACGACCCTGGTCGACCTCCTCGACGCGCGGCGCGTGCCCCTCGACGACGACGGCGGGGTGGAGCTGGAGCTTCCCGCGTACGGCTATCGGTGGCTGCGGGTCTTGCGCCCGGGGGACGGCAGGGTCCTGTGACCGGTGGAAACACCGAAGGCCCCGGATGATCGGGGCCTTCGGAGGGATTCTGTGGGCGATACCGGACTCGAACCGATGACCTCTTCCGTGTGAAGGAAGCGCGCTACCAACTGCGCCAATCGCCCATACCCGTGGGGTACGTCAACCGATACTACCCGACCGGAAAGCGCTCGGATGACCAGTCCGGGAGACACGCGCGAGATTCGCCACGGGTTTGGCGGAGCGCGGATCATCGGCTAATGTTTCATAAGTGCCCGGGACAACCGGGAACGAAATGCGGATGTAGCGCAGTTGGTAGCGCACAACCTTGCCAAGGTTGGGGTCGCGAGTTCGAGTCTCGTCATCCGCTCGAGTGCAGTAGATCTTCTCGAAGATCGGCGGCACGTGGGGTCAATCCACACGGTGGCGTGGCCGAGCGGCTAGGCACCGGCCTGCAAAGCCGTTTACACGGGTTCGAATCCCGTCGCCACCTCACGGGAAAACTGAATAGCCCCAACGGGCGCGATTGGCGCAGCGGTAGCGCGCTTCCCTGACACGGAAGAGGTCACTGGTTCGATCCCAGTATCGCGCACCACCTGAAACCCCCGGTTCTACCGGGGGTTTTTTCTTGCACGCACGCCGTTCCCCCCGCTCCTCCCTCGCGCGGGGTCGCAGATCCGCGCGCGGTCGCAGCCTCACGGCAGAGCTCTGCGACCTCGGTGCGAATCTGCGTTTCGGTGCCGCCGGGATCGAGCTCGAAGATGTGTTCGAATATCGGTATCCTGGACGAGGCCGGAGGAAGGAGCCGGTGTGGGGAACTCGGGTCGCGCGCTCTCCGCGTACAACGACATGCGGTCGCAGCATCAGGCCATCGAGGCCGCCGCACGCCGCGGCCCCCTGCAGTCCCTGTCCGATCGCGAGCTCGCCCTGCGTGAGTCCGCCGTCACCGTCTATCCGCACGCGCTCCAGCGGCGGGTGCGGGCGTGGGTGCGGTTCGGCCCGGAGGCGATCCGCGTGGAGGCCAAGGTCGTCCGCTCCACTCCGCTCGCGGCGGGCATCGAGTTCCGTGCCGGCGAGCGCACGTACCGCTGCTGGGTCTGGGGGAACGCTGTCCAGCCGGTGGAGGGGTGACTCCGAGAGTGGACACCACTCGCACGATCTGTTCGTTTCCCGTCCGCACATCGGCGTCTTCGGCCCCACGGGGTGGTGCCGATGACAGGGTGGACCGACATCACCACCCGCGATCGACGATCGCTCCTCCGTGGGACGAGATTTCGTGGCGATCACCTCAGGAGGGCGGACATGGGCAGGTTCATCTACGAAGGAAGCACCAAGGTCGAGGTCGAAGACCGCGCGCTGCGACATCTGCAGCTGGTGATGACGGCGAAGCTGCGGCGGGGCGAGCCCTTCCCGTACACCTGGAAGGAGGACGCCAGCATCGGGGGCGGACGGATCACCGTCTGGATCCATGCCGGGAGCTCCATGGTGTTTAAGTACGGGGGGAGCCGTCAGCCGGAGGTCAATCGGGCCTGGGTCGACGCGCTGGCGTACACCGCCAACTCGCCGAGCGGCCTGTATCTCGTGCCGGAGCCGGCTGGCAGCGCCGTCACCAAGAATCTGGACGTGTCGTAGGCCACCGGGCCGCGAGAGTCGGGACGCCCCCTCCGCGAGGCGAAGTGGAGGCGTCCCGACGTGGTGCAGCGAGGCTCAGACTCGCCGTCGCTGCGGCGCGACGACGCGGACCTCACTTGCCTCGCACCTCAGGCGAGCAGTGTCTCCCCGATGTAGCCGCCCTCCGCACAGCCCGGGGGCACGGCGAACACGGCGGATCCGATCGGGACGGTCCACTCGTTGAGCAGGTCGAGTTCGTCGAGCCGTTGCTGCATGGGGACGAACTGCCGCGCGACGTCGGCCTGGAACGCGGCGAAGAGCAGTCCGGATTCGGAGACGCCGTCTCCGGCCGGGCGCTCGTCGTAGTTGTACGCCCGGCGGAAGATGCGTTCCGCGCCGTCGCCGCGAGCGCGCCGGATGTGCGCGAACGCCGGGATGACGGGGAACCCGATGGCCGTCGTCGCGTCGAAGTCCGGCTCGTCGAACTCCGACGTCCCCGTGAGCGGCGCACCGTCGCGGAGCAACCGCCCCACCGAGGCCTCACGGCCTCCGCGATCCAGGCGGTCCCACGCGTCGAGGTCCATGCGGATGCGGCGGAGGACCATGCCCGTGCCGCCGGCCAGCCAGCCGTCATCGCTCCAGACCACCCGGTCGAAGTCGTCGGTTCCCGGCTGCGGGTTGCTCGTCCCGTCGACCTGCCCGAAGAGGTTGCGCATGGTCGTCCCCGGTCGCTCGGTGCCGTGCGCGCGGCGGAAGCCCTGCTGGATCCACCGGACGGTCGCGAAGCCGCGCGCGTCCTTCAGGAGCATGCGCTGCGCGTGCGCGACCGTCAGGGGATCGTCGGCGGCGAGCTGGAGGAGCAGGTCTCCCTCGCTGAACCCCGGCTGCAGGCGATCCACCCGGAAGGCGGGCAGGGGAGCGAGCCAGGACGGACTGCTGCCGCCGGCCCGTGCCACAAGAGCCGGGCCGAAGCCGAACGTGACGGTCAACCGGGCGGGGGCGACGGCGAGCTCCGGCTCGGAGTCCGCCAGCGCCCCGCGTCCCTGGGTCAGCCGCGCCGCATCGTCCGTGAGGATACGCAGGAGCCGGCGAAGTCCGTCGCGGTCGACTTCCGGCCGGAGATCGAGCGCCACGAACGAGCCGTGCGCCTGGGCGGGGGTGTCGATCCCGGCCTGATGGACGCCGTGGAACGGAACGGTGAGGGAGCCGTTGAGCGGAGCACGGGCCGCGGGAGCCTCCGTGTCCGCTCGCGTGAGGGCGAGGTCCGCCCCGACCGCGACGGCGGCCCCGACACCGGCGACAGCCCCTCCGAGAAGGAACTGCCGCCGGGTCGAGCCGGTGCGGCCGGTGCGCGCGCCCGAGACGCGCGCGGGCATCAGTGGTCCATGCCCTCGTGGTCGTCCGCGCCGTCGTAGTTCTCGTTCGCGCCGGAGTAGTCCTTCACCGGCGCGGCGAACTCGAACGTGGAGTCGTCCGACAGGGTGACGGTGAAAGCGATCTCGTCACCGGCTTCCAGAGGCTCGGAGAGGTCCATCATCATGATGTGATTCCCCCCGGGCTCGAGGGCGAGGCGGCCGCCGGCGGGGACGACGAAACCTCCGGCGATCTCCCGCATGACCATCTCCCCGGCCTCGTTCTCCACGGTCTCGTGCAGCTCGATCATCGGCGAGGCGGCGGAGGCGACCGATGTCACCGTCACGTCCTCCTCGCCCTCGTTGACGAGCACGCCGAAAGCCGCGGACATGCCTTCATCGGCCGACTTGACCCAGGCGTCGTCGATCCGGAGGACCTCGCCGGCGGGGGCGCTGGTCGGCGTTTCGGCGGTGGGCGCGGTGCACCCGGTGAGCGCGAGGAGCGAGAGGACGATCGCCGCGCCGAGGCGGGGGAGGGAGGTGCGAGTGTTCATGATGATGCCTTTCAGGAGTTCTCTGCCGTGTCGTCGCCGGATTCCGGCGCCACGGCGGCCGCGCGACGGCGGCGGAGGATGAGGAGGAGGACGGCGAAGACGGCGACGGCGACTGCCGCCCCTGACCCGCCGACGAGCAGGACCCGGATCGGATCGCCCGTCTCGTCTGCGTTCTGATCCGATGCGGTCGACGATCCGCTCGGGGCGGACGCGGTCGGCCCCGGGTTCCCGGTCGACTCCAGCGGAACGGCGTCTCCGATCGCGAAGGGGATGATCCCCGCGATCGGGTGCCCGTCCTCGGAGACGACCTGCCAGCGCACCTGGTACCCGCCGTCCGGCATGTCGGGCAGGAGGGCAGCGGTGACGTTCCGTCCGCGGACCTCCACTTCGCCCGTCGCCCAGTCCTCACCCTCCGCGTCGACGACGAGGACGACGGCCCCGGCGGTCGACTCGTCGAGGACGAGGAGCTCGCCCGAGAACGTCATCGTGACGCTGACGGGCGCGGTGTCGAGCCGTTCCCCGTCGGCAGGGCTGCTCTCGATGAGTTGGTCATGGGCGGTCGCCGGCGCTGCCGTCGCGAGGATCGCGACAGCCGCCAGCACCGCCCCGGCCGCGAATCTGCGGACAGGGGACATGGAAGAGCCTCTCTTCAGACGTCGCCGAGCGACGCGGGTACCTGCGTTCGAACGCGCGTCACCGGGGACGGCGCGAGGACGCACCGCACGGCGGGAGGCCGCGGGCGCGGATCAGAGCGCGGGGAGAGCGGGCGGGGCGCGCCCGAGAAGCGGAGTGAGAAGGCGAAGACCACGGCCCGCCGGCACGAGGAAGAGCCCGGCGAGGCGGAACGGAGAAGCGGCGGAGCGCGGGGCGAGCGTCACGTCCGCACGTCGACGCACCCAGCGGACCAGTCGGACGGCGAGATCGCGCAGGGTGAGGAGCAGCCGCTCCCCGCGGTGGAGAGCCGCCACAGTGAGGAGGGAAGCGAGGGCGTGCCCGAGCCACATCGAGGCGTCGATGGTCGCGACGACCGCGGAGCCCTCGACCGCAGGGAGGACGAGCGGAGCGCCGTGCACGTGACGGACAGCCACGCCGGACGCGCTGACCGTGCCGAGCACGAAGAGCACGTGGAAGAGGAACTGGCTCACGGCCACGGAGAGGGTGAGCCGGGTGAGGGAGAGCCTTCGTCCGGCGAGGAGCACGCACACCATGAAGGCGAACAGCCAGGGCACCAGGATGCCGAGAGGACCCGGCATCTCCCCGCCGCCGCTCACGTGACCCGCCAGGGCCACGAAGATCGCGAGCGACGAGGTCGCGAAGCCCCGCACGACGGCGGGCTTGCGGGACGGGCTCACGGGCACCAGTCTGCCATGCGCCGGTGGTCGCCGCGGGCGTGAGCCAGGCGTCAGCTCCGCGGTGCGCCCGAGCGCTTCACGACGTCGTAGGCCGCGAGCGCTGCCTTGCGGGTCTCGCCGAGGTCGACGATCGGCTCAGTGGGGGCGTCTGCGGCCCAGCGCCCGATGTACTGCCCCTCGCCGTCGAACTTCTTGGCCTGCAGCTCCGGGTTGAACACGCGGAAGTACGGGGCGGCGTCGGCACCGGAACCCGCGACCCACTGCCAGTTGAACGGGTTGCTCGCGTCATCGGCGTCGACCAACGTGTCCCAGAACCACTCCTCGCCGAGCCGCCAGTCGATGAGAAGATTCTTGACGAGGAACGATGCCGTGACCATCCGCACCCGGTTGTGCATGTACCCCGTGTGCCAGAGCTCCCGCATGCCCGCGTCGACGAGGGGGACGCCGGTCTCGCCGTGCTGCCAGAGCTCCAGGCGTGCGGGATCCAGCGGAGGCCACGGGAACGCGTCGAACTCGCGCCGCAGGTTCTTCGTCGCGAGATCGGGGAAGTGGAACAGCGTGTGCCAGGCGAACTCGCGCCAGCCGAGTTCCGAGAGGAATCCGCCGGCGCCGTCGACCTCGATCGCCTCGTGCCACACGGTGAAGGGGCTGAGCTCGCCCCAGCGCAGACGCGGAGACAGCCGGGAGGTGGCACCGGCAGCCGGCGCGTCGCGAGCGTGGTCGTACGTGCGGAGGTCTTCGGCGAGGAAGTGCTGTAACCGGCGGCGCGCGGCGGGCTCGCCGGGCTCCCAGGTGTCGCGCAGACCGCCCGCCCAGTCCGGGGTGGTGGGCAGCAGCCCCCAGTCGTCCAGCGCGTCGGAGGAGAGCCGCGTGCCGACGCCGCGAAGCTCGCGGGGCTCGGGGAGCGGAGCGCGCGGGGCCGGAAGGGCCAGACAGGCCCGCCAGAACGGTGTGAAGACGGAGTAGTGCGTGCCGCTCCCGGTGGTGACGGTCCACGGCTCGTGGAGGAGCGACCCGGCGAAGGATTCCACCTGGAGACCGTCGTCGCGCAGGGTCGCCTTCAGCCCGGCATCGATCTCGCGCCCGGCCGCCCCGTATCGGCGGCTCCAGAAGACCGCTCCCGCACCCGACTCGGCGACCAGTTCTCGCACGACCCGGTCGGCGGGCCCGCGCCGCAGCACCAGCGTCGCCCCCTTCTCACGCAGTCGTCCGGCGAGCGAGGCCAGCGAATGGTGCAGCCACCAGCGCGCCGCGCCGCCCAGCGGACGGATGCCGGGGGACTCCTCGTCGAGGAGGAAGAGCGCGATGATCGGTTCGTCGCGCTCGACGGCGGCACGCAGCGCGGGGTTGTCGGCCAGGCGGAGATCGTCGCGGAACCAGACGATCGAGGGCGACGTCATCGGGTCGCCCACAGCGCCCAGGCGATCAGCAGAGGCTGCAGGAACAGGCGGCCCAACCGCCGCTGGTCCGTGTCGAGCCCCGGCGTCGAACGCCCGGTGCGCCACTGATGCCAGTTGCCGGGGAAGACCGCGGCGAAGAAGCCCGCCGTGGCCCACCCCATCCGTCGGCGCTCGCGGGGCAGGGCCACCAGCCCCGCCGCGAGCGCGACCTCGGCCGCACCCGACGCCAGGACGATCGTGTCCTTGTCCATCCGGGTCAGGCGGGTCGCCCAGTCGGGCACGACGACCCGGAACCCACGTGTCTGGGTGAAGTGCAGCACGCCCATCGCCCCGAGGGCGAGAGCGAGGAGCCAGCGGGCGATCGTCCGTGTCATGCGCCCACGCTACCGTCCCCGTCGGACGCCGCGGCTGTCACACTGAGGCGATGACCGTGCTGCGCATCACCGTCCTCTTCCTCCTCGCCGCCGTCGCCGAGATCGGCGGCGCCTGGCTCGTCTGGCAGGCGGTGAAGGAGGAGAGGGGCTGGCTGTTCGCGGTCCTGGGGGTCATGGCGCTCGGGGCCTACGGTTTCATCGCGGCCCTGCAGCCGGATGCGAACTTCGGCCGCGTCCTGGCTGCGTACGGCGGGATCTTCATCGCCGGATCCCTCGCCTGGGGCGTCATCGTCGACGGATTCCGCCCCACCTCGTGGGACGTGATCGGCTCCGCGGTGGCGCTGGTCGGGGCGGCGATCATCATCTTCGCGCCGACGGCCGCGGATCCGCTGTCGGAGACCGCCGCGTGACGGTCGGCGACCTGCGAGCGGACGAGTAGCCTAGATCCAGACCCAGATGGAGTGATCAGTGCCTGAAAACGCCCAGCCGACCGACGGCTTCGCCCTGTTCTCTGACCGAAACGTCGTCGCCATGCGCGTCGGCGGCGTCCTGAAGGACCTCGATGCGACGGTCACCGAGACCGACGACGTCGAGCCCGTCACGATCGACAGCCCCGACGGCCTGAACATCCTGCGTCACTCGACCGCGCACGTGCTCGCCCAGGCGGTGCAGCGGATCAACCCGCAGGCGAACCTCGGCATCGGTCCGCCCATCACGGACGGCTTCTACTACGACTTCGGCGTCGACACGCCGTTCACGCCGGAGGACATCAAGGCGATCTCCAAGGAGATGCAGCGCATCGTCCGCGAGGGCCAGCGCTTCGTCCGTCGCGTCGTGACCGACGAGGAGGCTCGTGCGGAGCTCGCGGACGAGCCGTTCAAGCTCGAGCTCATCGGGCTCAAGGGCCCTTCGACGGGCTCCGAGGGCGAGATCGCCGAGGGGGCCTCCGTCGAGGTGGGGGAGGGCGAGCTCACGATCTACGACAACACCACCCGCGACGGCGAGGTCGTCTGGAAGGACCTCTGCCGCGGTCCGCACCTGCCCAACACGCGCATGATCGGCAACGGCTGGGACCTCACCCGCATCGCCGCCGCGTACTGGCGGGGAAGCGAGAAGAACCCGCAGCTCCAGCGCATCTACGGCACCGCGTGGCCGACGAAGGACGAGCTGCGCGCCTACCAGGAGCGCATCGCCGAGGCCGAGCGCCGTGACCACCGCAAGCTCGGCGCCGAGATGGACCTGTTCTCCTTCCCGGACGAGATCGGCTCGGGACTGGCGGTGTTCCACCCCAAGGGCGGCATCATCCGCTACGAGATCGAGGAGAACCTGCGCAAACACCTGCTGCGCAACGGCTACGACCTCGTCAACAGTCCGCACATCACGAAGAAGGATCTCTTCATGACGTCCGGGCACCTGCAGACCTACGCGGACGGCATGTTCCCCCCGATGCACCTCGACGAGGTCGTCGACGATGAGGGCAACGTCACCCGCCAGGGCCAGGACTACTACCTCAAGCCGATGAACTGCCCGTTCCACAACCTCATCTTCCGTTCGCGCGGGCGCTCCTACCGAGAGTTGCCGCTGCGTCTGGCCGAGTTTGGCACGGTCTACCGCTACGAGAAGAGCGGAACGCTGTCCGGACTCACCCGCGTGCGCGGCCTGACCCAGGACGACGCGCACATCTACGTCGCCCAGGACCAGGTCAAGGAGGAGCTCACCACCAACCTGAACCTCGTGCTCGACCTGCTCCGCGACTACGGCCTCAACGACTTCTACCTCGAGCTCTCGACGAACGAGGAGGGCAACCCGAAGTTCCTGGGCGAGCCCGAGCAGTGGTCGACCGCGATCGACACGCTGCGCGAGGTCGCGATCGAGTCCGGTCTCGAGCTCGTGGCCGACCCCGGGGGCGCCGCCTTCTACGGACCGAAGATCTCGGTGCAGGCCCGCGACGCCATCGGCCGCACCTGGCAGATGTCGACCATCCAGCTCGACTTCAACCAGCCCGACCGCTTCGAGCTGGAGTACACCGGTCCCGACGGGCAGAAGCACCGGCCCGTGATGATCCACCGGGCGCTCCTCGGCTCCGTCGAGCGCTTCTTCGCGATCCTCCTCGAGCACTATGCCGGCGACTTCCCGCTCTGGCTCGCGCCGAGCCAGGTCGTGGGCGTGCCCGTGGCCGAGCAGTACGGCGACTACCTGGACGACGTCATCGCGCAGCTGCGCGCGGCGGGCGTGCGGGCCGACGTCGATCACTCCGACGACCGCATGCAGAAGAAGATCCGCACCCACACCACGGCGAAGGTCCCGCTCATCCTCATCGTGGGGGAGCAGGATCGCGCCGCCGGCACGGTGTCGTTCCGCTTCCGCGACGGCACGCAGGAGAACGGCGTGCCGGTCGCCGACGCGGTGCGCCGGATCGGCGCGGCCATCACGTCGCACGCGCTGGTGCTGAAGGCAGGAGATCTCGCATGACGGGCGGTGAGGCGGACCTCGAGGACGCCTCCCGTCTCGTCGGGGTGCCCGACGAGTTCCAGCGCCTGTGGACCCCGCACCGGATGGCGTACATCCAGGCCGGGCCGGAACCGCTGCGCGAGGAATGCCCGTTCTGCGAAGCGCCGAAGTACCCGGATGCGGAGCGGCTTATCGTGGCGCGCGGGGAGACCGCGTACGTGCTGCTGAACCTCTTCCCGTACAACTCGGGGCACCTGCTCGTGTGCCCGTACCGGCACATCGCCACCTACGACCAGGCGACGCCCGAGGAGGTCGCGGAGATCGGCGCCCTCACGCAGACGGCGATGCGCGTGCTCCGCGAGGTCTCCGGCTGCGACGGCTTCAATCTCGGCATGAACCAGGGTGCGGTGGCCGGAGCGGGCGTGGACGCGCACCTGCACCAGCACGTCGTGCCGCGGTGGCGCTCGGACGCGAACTTCTTTCCGATCATCGCCAAGACGAAGGCGCTCCCGCAGCTCCTCGGAGAGGTGCGGGAGGCCGTCGCGGAGGCCTGGCCCGCCGCCGAACGCTAAGTCGTCGCGTCGGCGTCCCAGACCCAGGGCCGAGCAGGGGTCAGCGCACCTGGCGGGCGGTGAACTGCATCCGCGGGTTCGCGTAGAACTCCTGCGCCTCGACGAGCTGCAGCTCGCGCTCGCCCGAGTCGAGCGTGGCCTGCAAGAGGTCGTAGACGCTGGAGGCGGTGCGCTCCAGAGCGGTCTGCGCGCTGCCGGTGGCGACGTAGTGCGCGGTGAACAGCGCCGCCGTCACGTCTCCGGACCCGTTGGCCTTCATCGGCAGGTGCGGGGTCTGCACGAGCCAGGCGCCCGCGTCGTCCACGGCGAGCATCTCGATCGTGCCCTCTTCGCGGTCCGGCCGCTCGACACTCGTGACGAGCACCGTGCGCGGCCCCATCGCCCGCGCGAGGTCGACCGAGGCGAGGGTCGACTCGAGCGTGTCGGGCTCGGTCTCGGTGAGGAAGCCCAGCTCGAACTGGTTCGGCGTGATGATGTCGGCCACCGGAACCACGCGTTCGCGGAGCAGGATCGGGATGGCCGGAGCCACGAAGCAGCCCGACTTGGCGTTGCCCATGACCGGGTCGCACGCGTACAGCGCCTCGGGGTTGGCAGCCTTCACCCGGGAGACCGCGTCGATGATGACGTCGCCGATGCCCTCGCTGCCCTGGTAGCCGCTGAGCACGGCGTCGATGGAACCGAACACGCCGCGTTCCTCGATGCCGGTGATGACCTCGCCGACGTCGGTCGGGTCGATCAGCGGGCCGCGCCAGGCGCCGTAGCCGGTGTGGTTCGAGAACGTCACGGTGTAGACCGGCAGCACCTCGACGCCGATGCGCTGCAGCGGGAAGACGGCGGCGGAGTTGCCGACGTGACCGTACGCGACGGCGGACTGGATGGACAGGATCTTCATACCCGGTCCCTTTCATTCTGGGCGGGGCGGTGCCCGCGTCGGGTGGTCATCGTCCGGCGGCGACGAGGTCGGCGATGAGGGTCTCCGTGTCGTCCTCGGAGAGGTCGTGCACGGTGAGTCGGAGGTGATGCGAGGGCTCGGCGCGCTCGTCGAGCGCGAAGTCGTCACCGGTGCGCGCGAGCCAGCCGCGCCGCATCAGGTGGTCGGCGACGGTGCGCGCGGGCTTCTCGAAGCCGACCCACAGGCTCAGGCCGTCCGGGTCGGGCGCGTCGATCCCCTCCGCGCGCAGGCGTCCCGCGAAAGCGGCGTTCCGCGCGGCGTAGTGCCGGCCTGCCTCCGCGATCTCCTCGCGCACGGCGGGGTCGGTGAGCTGGGCGAGCGTGAGCCGCTGCAGCAGGTGGCTGACCCAGGTGGTGCCGGGGCTGAGCCGCATCGCCAGGCGCTCCGCCGTCTCCGGGTCGGTCGCCGCGAGCGCCAGGCACATGTCAGGGCCGAGGAACTTCGACACCGAGCGGACCAGGGCGAATCGCCGATGCTCGGGTCCGATCAGCGATTCGTACGGACGCTGGGAGAGCAGAGAGAAGTGGTCGTCCTCGATGACGAGCACATACGGGTGGTCGGCGAGCACGGCCCGCAGCGCCTTCGCGCGGGCGGGGGAGAGGCTCACCCCCGTCGGATTCTGTGCGCGCGGGGTGCAGATGACGGCACGGACCCCCGCGTCCAGAGCGGCGCGGAGACCGTCGACCGTCATCCCCTCCTCGTCCACCGGCACCGTGATGGCCCGGTATCCGCCCAGCCGCACGGTATGGATGCTCGCGAGGAAGCAGGGGTCCTCGAGCGCCACGGCGTCGTCACGCATCAGGGCCTGGGCGAGCAGGCGCTCGACGGCGTCCACTGCACCGCTGGTCACGGTGACCCGGAAGTCGTGACCGGTGAAGTCGGCGCCCATCCACTCCCGTGCCCACGCCTCGAGACCCCGGTCGATCACCGGCTCCCCGTAGAGCACGGGTCGGCGACCGATCGTACGGAGCGCCGGGGACGGATCGGGGATCCGGGCCGGGTCGGGGTTGCCCGTGCCGATGTCGCGGAGGACGGTGTCGGGCGCGTAGCCCTCCTGCGGCACCGCATCGACGCCGGCGACGACGGTGCCGGCGCGCCCCCGCGAGTGCACGAGACCCGCCTGCGCGAGCTGGCGGTAGGCGGCGACCGCGGTGTTGCGGTTGACCCCGAGGGTCGCCGCGAGCTCGCGCACGGGAGGGAGGACCTCGCCGGGCCGGAGCGTGCCGCGATCCCGGAGGGCGCGCACGCTGTCCGCGATCTCGGCCGCGGTGGTTCCCCTGATCTGCTCGCTCATGATCCTCCTCCGAGATTCTAGGTGGATCGGACAGTGCTACCTTTGATCTAGATCAAAACCGATTTCGGATCATCCGACAGGAGACCCCCATGACCGAGCAGCCCACCACCGGATCCGCACGCGTGAAGCGCGGTCTCGCCGAGATGCTCAAGGGCGGCGTCATCATGGACGTCGTCACCGCCGAGCAGGCGAAGATCGCCGAGGACGCCGGGGCCGTCGCCGTGATGGCGCTGGAGCGTGTCCCCGCGGACATCCGTGCGCAGGGCGGGGTCTCGCGGATGAGCGACCCGGACATGATCGACAGCATCATCGACGCAGTGTCCATCCCCGTCATGGCGAAGGCGCGGATCGGGCACTTCGTCGAGGCCCAGGTGCTGCAGGAGCTCGGCGTCGACTACATCGACGAGTCCGAGGTGCTCTCGCCCGCCGACTATGTGAACCACATCGACAAGTTCGGCTTCACCGTGCCGTTCGTCTGCGGCGCCACGAACCTCGGGGAGGCGCTGCGTCGTATCAACGAGGGCGCCGCGATGATCCGCTCCAAGGGTGAGGCCGGCACGGGTGACGTCTCCGAGGCGATGAAGCACATCCGGAAGATCCGGGGAGAGATCGCCGCGCTGACCGCGCTGCCGAAGGATGAGCTGTTCGTCGCCGCGAAGGAGCTGCAGGCACCGTACGAGCTCGTCGCGGAGATCGCCGAGACCGGGAAGCTCCCCGTGGTGCTCTTCGTCGCCGGTGGGGTCGCGACCCCGGCCGACGCGGCGATGATGATGCAGCTCGGCGCCGACGGCGTCTTCGTCGGCTCCGGCATCTTCAAGTCCGGCAACCCCGCGGAGCGGGCGAAGGCCATCGTCAAGGCCACCACGTTCTTCGACGACCCGAAGGTGATCGCCGAGGTCTCGCGCGGCCTGGGCGAGGCGATGGTCGGCATCAACGTCAGCGACCTGCCTGCGCCGCACCGCCTCGCCGAGCGTGGCTGGTAGCCCGCGCGTCGGCGTCCTCGCGCTTCAGGGGGACGTGCGAGAGCATGCCGCGCTCCTCGAGGCGCTCGGCGCCGACGTGGCGCTGGTCCGTCGGCCCGAGGAGCTCGCCCGGGTCGACGGACTCGTGATCCCGGGCGGTGAATCGACCGTGATCGACAAGCTCGCCCGGTTGTTCGGGTTGCAGCAGCCGATCCGGGACGCGATTGCGGAGGGGATGCCGGTGCTCGGCACCTGTGCGGGGCTGATCCTGCTGGCCGATGAGGTCGTCGACGCGATCGACGGACAGCAGAGTTTCGGCGGACTCGATGCGGTCGTGCGGCGCAACGCGTTCGGGCGTCAGGCCGAATCGTTCGAGGCCGAGCTGATGGTGCCCGCGTTCGACGAGCCGGTCACGGCCGCCTTCATCCGCGGACCCGTCGTGGAGGCGGTCGGACCGCGGGCCTCGGTGCTCGCGAGCCTGCCCGACGGTCGCGTGGTCGGAGTGGAGCAGGACGGACTGCTCGGGCTCAGCTTCCACCCGGAGATCACGAACGAGACGCGGTTCCACCGACGCTTCCTCGACCGGGTATCTCGCCGCTGACAGTGTCGTGGGTTCAGGCCCTGGCGCGAGAACAGGCGCGTCCGCGCGCAGGCGCCTGAACTCGCGCGAACGCCTGCGCGAGCGGGACAACAGCGGCACCGCGGCACGGTTCGATAGACTGGACGACGCCCTGGGCGGCGTTCCGGGGCG